>SDBT01000130.1_pt1 | contig 97757 bp, 127 predicted proteins | sample 2277101 | NCBI WGS metagenome assembly SDBT01 (sample SAMN10404973, study PRJNA504765) | marine sediment metagenome | isolation source: marine sediment core GS10_PC15, 103 cmbsf | place: Arctic Ocean: Southern Knipovich Ridge | collected 2010
CAAAAATGTGGGAAATTATTTAGGGCTAAACGTGAATTGCGTAAGAATATAACTCCAGAAAATACACTTATGATAGATCAGTATAATTATCAAGAGTTTATAGACGACATGTTAGGGTAGAATTTTGAAGATCGTGTTTAATTTATTGGGTACGGGATTGGGTAATAACGGAGGTTCGAAAACCCTAATACGATCAGCGGAAACTCTCCAGGAGTTAGGAGAGGAAGTTTACATAAGTTGTCAAGCGAGTTCATGTACTTGGTGGAAGATCAATGTCCCAGTAATAAAGAAGCTGGTTCCATGTGACGTTTTGATTGCTACAGGATACGGCAGCGTCAAATCTACTATTAACTATAAGCAAGCCAAATTAAAACTGTGGTATGTTCGTGCTCACGAAAACTGGAGAGCTGATGACACTCGACTTATGCAGGGGTATAGGTCTTTAAAGTGCATTGCGAATAGTAAGTGGATTGTAGATTGGCTTGCGACTTTTGGTATCGGTTGCGAATTAGTTTACCCTGGAATAGATTTTGAACTCTATTCTAATTCCGACGCTTTGCGGAAAGACGTTATGGGAGGGTTGCAACATAAGCACAAACGCAAGAGACCTCAAGATTGCCTGAAGGTGCATCAAATTAGTAAGTACTCTATGTTGATGTTGAATAGAGATATAAGCACAGGTGACTTTGCTCAATTGTCAGATTTCTACAACAGGATCAAAGTTTGGATGTCTCCGAGTGAGAATGAGGGGCTCCAGAATGTCCCCATAGAAGCTGTCTTGTGTGGTTGTGGGCTTGTTTTGACGGATCATTTTATGGGAGGGACCATAGATTATGCCCAGCACGAAGAAACATGTCTGGTGTATCCTGCTCGCAATATACCAGCGGCGGTAGAATGCGTAGACAGGTTGATGAAAGACGAAGAACTGCGGACTCGTCTCAATAAAAACGCAGTTGAAGTAATTCGTTCGAGAATCGGAGATAGGCGTCATAATATGAAGAAGTTTATCAGATTTTTGAAAGAATCTCTATGAATATAGATATAACTACATCTGCGACGATTCGTCCGGGGCTGCTACAGAGAACATTGTCCAGCTTCCGGGACAACCTCTTGAATAATAATCATACGTATAGGCTCATTATTAATGTGGACCCAGCCGGAGAAAAAGGCAAGACAGCGAATGATGTATTAGAAGTTGCCAAATCGCATTTTGATAATGTGGTTTCGAGGACTCCTGAATCTCCGTGTTTTGCTGGGGCAGTAATATGGTGTTGGAGTCAGGTGGAATCTGATATTGTTTTCCATCTGGAAGATGACTGGATAATGTTGCGTCCGATAGATTTGGATAAAATGTTAGGAACTATTGCTGAGTTTGGTAACTTCGATTCATTCAGGCTGGCTAAACAGAATCAAAAATGTTCTAAACAAAGGGTAAAACTATATGATCGACTATCATTGAATCCAGTATTTATTCGCAAAAAATTTATCAAGAAAGCTATACAGCATATGTCTCCTGATAAAAACCCTGAAAAGCAGCTCAGAGCTGTTGACCCAGAGTGTGGCGAATTCATCAAAACGACTTCGCACGGAGTGTATGTAGAACAGGGCTCTGGTGTTGTAGTCCAGGATATAGGTCGGAAGTGGATGATGAAGCATGGAGGATATGTAAAGCCCACGGGTTTTTTACAATGGGGAAAACGGAAAAATGCCAAATAAACTGCCATATCTCAAACCAGATTATCACATGTTCTCATATCCGAAAAGCGGCAGAACTTGGATTAGAATGATATTAGCCAGAATTCTGTTTAATCTTGGGATAGATCCCCATAAGAAAGAGATGTTAGCGGTGTCTCATTCATCTTATGTAAGTGTGCAAAAAAAACATGATCCATCTAAAATAAAAGCGCTGTTCATGTACCGAGATCCCCGTGACTGTGTTGTTTCGCGGTACTTTGAAGTAACACGTCGTCCTCCGCGACATCGTCGTTCTATTTTGATCTCTCATCCCAGGAGATTAAAACGTGTTAAAAAAATATACAATAGTACTCTGTCAGAGTACATTAGGCGAAATGATCGATATGGCATTGAACATATTGTCTCTTATATGAATGAATGGATTGAAAACAAGGATTCATTTAGATCATTTTTGCCTGTGTCATACGAAGAATTACACTGCAATACAATGACGGAGGTTTTGAAGATTTTGGAATTTTTAGGAATTGATTGTTCTCTGGATGTGGTTGAGGAGTCTGTCGAATATTCTTCATTCCAGAATATGCGCAAAATTGAAATCTCGGGATCAGGCAATTTACTCAAACGATACCATGGAACATTTGGTCGCAGGCACAATAATTCCGATCCTGAATCTTTCAGGACCCGGAAGGGCAAAGTAGGTTCTTTCGTAGAGTATCTGGACGTAGAAGATGTGCAGTTTTCGAATAATGCCATGAAACTTTTGGACAAATTTTTCTGCTACAATACAGGAGGAGAACATGCTGATTGAGCACCTTAAAGAGCAGCGACCAGTATTGGATAGACAGAATAAGTTTATGTTCTTTTCCAATAATAAAGTAGCTCAAACATCGGTTAATCGACGATTGTTGAAATTGAGGAGTATTGTATATAAAGACGATCGCCAGAAATACGAATCATACTTTCAGGATGCTATTGGTAAATTAGATTCAATATACAAGTTCACCATAGTCAGGAACCCCTGGGATCGAGTAGTGTCCGCTTTTTTCTACCTCAGGGCTCGTTCGCGTTTGAATTTCCGATCCATGTCTTTTGGTCATTTTGTTCTAAAAGTATTGAGCGAACATGGTCCTGCGTTAGATGCTCATTTTACTCCTCAGTATTCCAGTTCTTTCTACAATGGAGAGCAGTTTGTGGATTTTATAGGAAGATTGGAGAATATTAAAAACGATTGGAGCGTGATCGCAAAACAAATAAGCGCTCCTCCAGCGATTCCTCATGTCAATAAGAGCAAACATGAGAATTACACTCATTATTACGATGCGATGACCTGTCAGGTGGTTGGTGAGGTTTATAAAGATGATGTAGAGGCTTTCGGGTATGCGTTTGGGGAATAATGAGACGGTTTAGAAGGGTTAAAGAATATGCAGAAGAATGCCCGTCGCGACAGCTCCCGCCCACAACTGCTATGGAGTTGGGAGCCCCGAGCACCGTTGGCGGGCCAATCAAGCCAATGTCTTTAGAATTCACTACAACTGCAATGCGTCGTCCAGAAATCATAAAAATGGCGTATGAATCTTTTACAGAGAACCTTACGGGGATAGATTGGGGCAACAGTACTTTGTACATAAATATTGATCCATTGCCCGAAGGCTCAAAGTCTTCAGACGTAGTAGATGTGGCTAAGGAATTTTTTGGGAATGTAGCAGTCAGGTCTCCATCGGTTCCAAACTTCACAAGAGCGGTGCAGTGGTTGTGGTCCCAGGTCAAAGGCCCATACGTATTTCATCTGGAGGATGATTGGGTCCTAAATTGTGAAATTCGGATAGAAGAGTTAGTTGCGAAGATTTTGGAAGATGATGCATGCGTTCAATGTTCGCTGAGGCCCAGCAGGAAATATACAGGTTACATCAACAAGGTGAGTTTATCCCCAAGTTTGTTGGATGGTAATTTTGTTCGTATGTTTTATAGCAAGTTCAATCTAGATGTAAATCCTGAAGTTCAGCTGCGCAGTGTTCGCCTGGAAGGTGGAAGATCCACGCTCCATAAACCAGATGAACTTTCGGTTACAGATATCGGCAGGTCCTGGCTTCGCTCAAGTGAGTACAAAAGACCTTCGAAGAGAGGATTTGTCACTTGGGAAAGAAAAGGAGAGGTATGAGGCTTCTATTTTTGAGAGGGAAAGTTCCTCGCGACAGAGATCCTCAGCAGATTGTATTTGATCGAATCGAGGACTGTGATGACATGTGGTCACAGTTGGCGTATTCCATGTTAGAACCCTCAGATTATGGAGAAATATGGTATTGGGGAGGTAAAAGAAACCATAAGTTCGCCGACAATTACACTGAGCGTTGGATTAAGAATTTCAAACAAACAAAACACGACTTCAAGCCAGACATTATTATCTGTCGTGGCGGATTTCCTCAGTTTGATCGGGTTATGGAACGAAATCCTCAGGCGTTAAAGATTTACTATGGGGCTGGGAAGCGATTTTTTCCAGTATCAAATTTTAAGAACTATGATATCATCCTTGTGGATTCGTTGTCTCAGCAGAAGATCGTTCGATCTAAATTCAGGTGTAAATGCGAGGTATTTGTCAAGCCCGCAGCTGACAATATTTTCTATCCTGTTATTTCGGAGAAGAAATACGATGTTGTTTTTGCTCCTAACATGTACTCTCCTCGGAAGAGATGTGAGTTTTTTCTCAGCTCTGTGCCTGAATCAATGCGGGTAGTTGTGGCAGGCGATGTAGGCAAGTCTAAGGTTCAACGTGACAATTTGACGTACATTGGGTGGGTAACTCGTTGCCGCATGCGTAACGTATACGCTCAGTCTAAAATTGCTGTGTGTCCTTCTTCAGGAGGAGATTCTTGTCCTCGGGTTATTCCAGAGTCTCTGGCTTGCAACGTCCCTGTGTTGGTGTCTGAAGACGTTAATTTGTGGAAAAACAAATATATTAACGTTCAAACTGGGAGTATTGCCTCTGTAGAGAAATTTTTCGAGGAGTTAGAGGCAATGTTAGCCAAATACTTATCATACAAACCTCGTGCGTATTATGAGCAGAATCTGAGCTTGAATATTGCAGCACAGGGTATTAAGAGATTGTTCTGATTTACGGAGAATGGAATGAAAGCGCTTGTAACTGGTATTACGGGGTTTGTTGGGAGTCATCTCACAGATTTGCTCCTAAAAAAAGATGTCGAAGTCATTGGGCTTACTCGATGGCGTTCTCCCAAGGAAAACATATTACATTTCATAGATAAAGTCACTCTAGAATATGGTGATCTAGTTGATCTGCCCTCTTTGTTGTCTGTGCTTGATAAGCATCGTCCCGATGTAATTTTTCATCTTGCTGCCCAGTCTTATGTTCCATACAGTTTTCGAGCGCCTGTAGCAACTTTGGAGGCGAATGTTATAGGCACATGCAATTTGTTAGAGGCGATCAAAATTTTGCGTGATGAAAAGTTTGATCCTATAGTGTCTATAGGGTCGTGTTACGACAAAGAGACTGAAGTGTTAACTCAGCGAGGATTTTTAACGTACAAAGAAATAAAAATGGAAGACCAAGTGGTATCTATTGACCCCGTTTCTCGTAACGTGTCTTACTATCCTATAAAAAGAATAATTATTCAAAAATACACCGGGAGTATGTATAAAATAAATACTAGAAGTGTAGATTTGCTGATTACTCCTAATCACAAGTTATTATTTAGTTCTGCTAAAAACAGCAAGTTGAAGTTTTCTTTTCCTGATAATTTGGAACAACCTTTTAAGCAATATTACTTTCCCAAGGGAAGATCTTCTGGAAATGCATCAGAAGAATTTTTAATTGGGAACACATATTACAAGACAGAAGATTTGTTTTATCTAGTTGGTCTTTATATTGGAGATGGATACAGTAAAACCCAAATAGGAAAACGAGTTAATAAAAGCGGATTAACGAGAGAGGAGTTTGTTGCTCGCAGAAGCTGTAAGGGGCAATTTGTTTCGGCCAGAACGGGAGTAAAACAGTTTTCTACCGTGCATTCTCATAGGGTATTTTTGGCTATACCAGATGGGGATAAGGCTAGGTTTCCTGCTATGAAATGTTTGTCGGGCATGGACATGCATTTCAAACTATATAAAGATGAAATCTATTTTTCCTCTAAGTGTTTTGTGGATTTTTTTGACCAATTTGGGCATACGGCACATAGTAAACACATTCCAGAATGGATGTTTGAATATGATGCTCGATTTTTAGATTGTTTATACAAAGGGCTTATAGATAGCGATGGAAGTTATTATAAAACCGGGGAAAGATACACCACGGTATCACAAAAGTTGTCTGATGATTTAATCAGGCTTTGTTGTTTTACTGGGAGATTTGCTACCGTAAGTATGTCTAGAGCAAGGGAGTCTAACATAAAAGGCAGGACGATCAAATCTGGTCCAGCATATAGATTTTCCATATCTTCTAATTCCCGGTTGATAAAAAACAAGAACATACGTACTATTGATTACAGTGGAGATGTATGGTGTTTAGAAGTAGATAAGGTTAATAATTTTGTTGTTCGTCGAAACGGCAAGACTCATTTTTGTGGCAATTCGTCCGAAGTATATGGACAGGTTCATAAAGAAGAAGTTCCCATTAAGGAAGATAATCCGTTTCGTCCCGCTTCTCCCTATGCTGTATCTAAAGTTGGAGAAGATATGCTTGCTCTTCAGTACTGGCTTTCGTGGGGGATAAAAACCATAAGGACTAGGATGTTCAGTCACAGCGGCCCCAAGCGGGGAGACGTTTTTGTAGTATCGAATTTTGCCAAACAAATAGCCAAAATAGAGGCAGGAAAGCAAGATCCTATTATTAATGTTGGTAACTTAGATAGCATAAGAACGTTCATGGACGTAAGAGACGCAGTGAGAGCGTATTGGCTTGTGGTAAAAGAATGTTCCCCTGGGGAAGTCTACAATGTTGGTGGGAATATCACCATGACCATAGGCGAAATGCTGGATAAGCTGGTGCTGCTGTCCACTCGAAAGGATATAGAAGTCCGCGTTGATCCTGAGAGGCTGCGTCCATCTGATGTGACATTGCAAATTCCATGCACGGATAAATTTAAGTCTGCAACTGGGTGGGAACCGGAAATTCCTTTCGACGTTACGCTGAAAGACACTTTGGAATACTGGCGGCTCTGGACTGCCAAGGGATAAATATGCCACAAATACCGATAGATGATAAATTGCCTTGTGTGAATTGGGATTTAAGAAGAATACAGTCTCAATCAAGCAAGTGTCTTGTTAGCGTAATAATGCATTCACGAGGTCGTCCAGATATTTTTAGAACCTCAATAACATCTTTGATAAATACTTGTTCTAATCCAAGCGAGGTTGAGGTTGTTATGAAGCTCGATTCTGATGACTCTACTATTCCTGAATATATGAGTGTTTTGAATGAGGGTCCTTTCTCTTACAAGATTTTGGTTTATGATCGAATGGAAGCGTATTGGAGTTTGTATATTTTTCAGAACGATTTATCTAGAATTGCGAATGGGGACATACATTGGCTTTTCAATGAGGATAATCAGATTTTAGGCGGGGACTGGTTGTCCGCCTTCAGGGAGAGTCGTAATGTCTTCCCGGACAATGTGTACGTTTGTAACGTTCCTGGGAATAACTCAAAAGTAGGCAAGTGCGTGTCTCCTGCATATACTCGTGAATGGTTTCAGGTTACAGGCATCGTATCCCCCCATGTTTATTCTGATAGATTTTTGTCTTCTGTTGCTGGGGCAATTGGGAGATTCTTGTGTACTCCTCTGATCGGATCGATACAGTTTGCGCATGAAGAACATAACAAAATACCTCGACCTCAAATAAGTTCTACTAAGGGAGCATTGGCGAACGTCTTAAGAAAGCGAGTGGGACAGTATGTCCCCAGATTCAGGGAGGCCATTAACAATTACACTCCGGGAACACAAGGATCATCCGAAGTTGGGCATATCGAGCCTCCGAAGAAAAACTATCCACCAGGAACCAAAGTCGGCGTGGGGTATACAGAATAGGAGAGGTTTGATGTTAACCAAAGAGTCTTTAATCGAGTTTGAAACAGAGATGTGCGATGCTTTTTGCAATGGCAAAATCCATGCCCCTGTTCATTTGTCTGATGGCAACGAAGATCAGCTGATAGAGATTTTCAAGCACGTGGCTTCCAAGGATTGGGTATTTTCAACATGGCGTAGCCACTATCATGCCTTATTGCATGGGATTAGTCGCGATTGGTTGGTCCAGGAAATTATGGCCGGTCGCAGTATAACGATTAATAAGCCTGATCAAAGGTTCTTTTCGTCAGCCATTGTGGCGGGTATAGCCCCTATAGCTCTTGGTGCAGCTTTGAGTGTTAAATTGAATAAACAGTCAGACCAAGTTTGGTTGTTTGTTGGAGATATGACAATTTGCACGGGCATTTTGAGTGAAGTTCAGCGATATGCGAAAGGACATTCATTGCCATTAAACATAGTCGTCGAGGATAACCACATCTCTGTTCAGACTCCAACCAGAAAAGTATGGGGAGAAGACAATGCGGATCTCAACATGACTGAATACGAATTCGAAAGTAGCTATCCGCATGTAGGAGCTGGAAAATGGGTGACGTTCTAACATATTTTGATCAGATTACCTTGGCAATGAATCAGTTGGCTAAGGATGAAAAAGTGATATTTCTTGGGCAGTGTGTGGGTTACCCTGGAAACGCTCTATTCAAAAATTTGGAGTCTATTGATCCCCGACGCCGAATAGAGATGCCCGTAGCAGAAGATCTGCAAATGGGGATGTCTATAGGTTTGGCTCTGAACGGGTTCGTACCAGTGACTGTTTATCCCAGGTTTGACTTTTTGCTCTTGGCAAGCAATCAGTTAGTTAATCACTTGGACAAGTTTCCAGGGATGAGCAATGGCAGGGTGAAGCCCAAGGTTATTATTAGAGTATGCGTAGGCAGCACTAGTCCTTTGCACCCAGGAATACAACATTGTTCAGATTATTCAGAGGCATTCTCCTGTTTGCTGGAAACTGTTGAGGTCGTGGTTCTTGATAGCTCAGAAATGATAGTCCCGTCGTATGCTCACGCCCTGCAAAGGAAGGATGGAGTGTCTACTGTCTTGGTAGAAAAGGCAGACTTGTATAAGGGATTGTAGAATGTTTGATAAAAGAAATGTTCTTGTAACAGGGGCTGCTGGGCTAACCGGCAATGAAGCTGTTAAGCAATTGCTGGATCGTGGAGCTTATGTGAGGGCCACGATTTTTAACAACCCTGACTACAAGCATCGAGAATTGAATATATCGCATCCAAACCTTGAAGTGGTTCCGTGCGATCTTATGTCTTATGAAGATGCTCAGCGGGTCGTGCAGGATATGGATATGGTGGTAAATTGCGCAGCGTTCATTTGCGGAGCAAAAGGGCAAACAGAAAACCCCTGGCAGTTGATACGAAAGAACTTGGTTCCATACATTAACATCATTGAGGCTGCCTGTGTGGTTGGCGTAGATAGGTTTGCTTTCATAGGCAGTTCGACGATGTATCCGGACAGAGGGTCGGAGCCGCTAGAAGAATCTGAGGCATTTTTGGGTGATCCACCTCTTTGCTATGAGGGGTTTGGCTGGATGAAACGCTATTGCGAAAAGGTATGTCGGCATTTTCATGCGGTCACTAAAACGAAGTTCGCCCTGATTAGAACTTCAGCTATCTATGGACCTCATGCGTCGTTTGATCCATTGAAGTGCCATGTGGTCCCAGCCACCATACTCAAGGCTCATGGAAAAATAGACCCATTCCCTATTTGGGGAAACGGAAAACAAGAACGTGATTTTATCTATGTGAGTGATTTAATTGAAGGTCTTCTGCTAACCATGAAAAGACATGCCGAAGCCGATCCAGTTAATATCGGCACAGGTACTGGATCATCTATTAATGAGTTGGTTCGTGTTGTGCTAAAAGAGTATGGTTATTATCCACGCCTGGAATACCACGCAGATAAACCTGATATGAGCCCTGTGAGAATATTAAACACATCCAAATCTCAAGACATATTGGGGTGGAAGAGTAAAGTTTCACTCGAAGCAGGCGTAGCCAAAACAGTGTCGTGGTACAAAGGGGGATGTCATCATGTTTAGCGGAAAGAAGGTTCTTGTAACTGGTGGCAGCGGCATGATCGGTCGTTACCTTGTTGAATTGTTGCTCGATGAGGGAGCAGATGTACATGTTGTGGCCCTTGATGATAACGTTGTTCTTGACGGAGTGGCATATACGAAGGCGGACTTGACCGAAAAACAGGCATGCGACAAAGCCTGCAAGGGCATGGACCACGTTTTCCATCTGGCTGGAGTCAAAGGATCACCCAAGATCACTGTTGGGCGTCCTGCGAGCTTCATGGTCCCCTTGATGCAGTTTAACCTAAACATGATGGAGGCAGCCTGGAATAATGGAGTTGAAAAATATCTGTATACCAGTTCTATAGGGGTTTATCAGCCCGCATCAGTTTTACGGGAAGACGACGTTTGGAGAACTTCTCCCTCGCCGAATGACAGGTGCTCAGGTTGGGCTAAGCGAATGGGAGAATTGCAGGCCGAAGCATATAAAATTGAACATGGATGGAATGACATTGTTATAGTTCGACCAGCAAATGTATACGGGCGATATGATAATTTTGATGAGGATTCTGGAGCCATGGTTGTTCCATCATTGATCTTACGGACACTGTCCGGAGGGGATACATTGTCTGTGTGGGGTGATGGATCAGCTAAGAGAGATTTTCTTCACGCGAAAGATGCTGCGCGTGGCATATTACATATGATGAAAGCCAATCCCTCCGACCCGGTCAATTTAGGCAGCGGGGTTGGGGTCTCAATAAAGGATTTAGTGTCAGTTATACTTAAATGCACCGGAATGAATCCCGAGGTCATTTGGGACACTTCCAAGCCTTTGGGAGATGTTAGAAGAATTTTGGATGTCACAAGGGCTACAGGGTTAGGATGGAAGCCCGAGATCAGTTTAGAAGCAGGGATTAAAGATACTTGTGAATGGCTTGAAGATAATTGGGATATAGCCTTCAATCGTTATAGCGTATTTGGCAAAGGGTAATGTATGTGGAATAATAAATCGGTTCTAGTTACTGGTGGAAGCGGGCTAATGGGGACTAATCTGGTTGGTCGTCTGCGTTCGATGGGCTGTTCTGTTAGGTCTGCCTATTATCATAAGAAGCCAGCTGTGATTCACCAGGACGTGGCATATGTTCAAGCAAATTTACAAATCAAAAAGGAGGCCCAAAAGGCAATAAAGGATATGGATTATGTTTTTATGTTTGCCGCATCTACTTCGGGAGCTGCTGCTATTAGTTCCACACCCATGATTCATGTTACGCCTAATATATTGATAAACACACATTGTCTGGACGCGTGCTATGAAGAGAAGGTAGAAAAAGTGCTGTGGCTTAGCAGCACAACAAGTTATCCTGATATAGATCGAGCAGTAGTGGAAGATGACATGTTTTCAGGAGAGGACCCTTACGAAAAATACTACTTTGTCGGGTGGATGAAACGGTTTACAGAAGTTCTTTGTAATATGTACTCAAACAAGCTGGACAGAAAGATGTCAACGATAGTATTGCGTCCAACCAATATCTACGGACCATATGATAAGTTCGATCCAGAAAAATCACATGTGCTTCCTGCTCTTGTTCGAAAAGTGGCAGAACGCCAGAATCCTCTTGAGGTGTGGGGAGACGGCTATGATGAACGAGATTTCATACACGTAGACGACATGGTTAATGCTATCATTCTTGCAATGGAAAAAATGAACACATATGATCCTGTTAATATTGGATCAGGTAAGTGTTATACTGTAAGGGAGATCTTAGATATCATTCTTCGAACTGACGGATATAAAAATGCTGAGATAGTTTACCGTCCAGACAAACCTACCATGATTCCGAAGCGGCGGGTTTCAATTGATAAAGCTAAAAATTTGTTAGGATTTGAATGCAAAGTCCACATAGAAGATGGAATATCTGAGGTTCTAAAATATTATAAGAAGGAAATACAGATGTCAAAAGAGCATTTTACACTATGAAAACAGCCCTTATAACTGGAGTCACAGGACAAGATGGATCATATTTGGTCGAATTATTGCTAAGAAAAGGATACCGAGTTTTTGGGGTGGTTCGTAAATCTTCTGTGTTTAATACTGAGCGTATTGATCATCTACAAACAGAAGGAAATGTCCAGGACAATGCAGCTTTGCCCGTATGGGCTCGACACTTTGCTGACAATTTTTTTATGATCTATGGAGACCTTTTAGACGGCAGTTCTATAGCCAGGATAATTTATGAGATAGAACCAGACGAAGTGTATAATTTGGGAGCACAAGCTCATGTACGGGTTAGTTTTGATCAGCCTGAATTAACCATGGAAGCGAATGCCATGGGAAATTTGAGGCTTTTAATGGCTATTGAGAGTTTGAACAAGAAGAAGGAAGTAAAATTCTACCAAGCTTCGTCGAGTGAAATGTTTGGCAATCACCCATCGGGGACTCTCTTGGATGAAGGGTCGTCTTTTCGCCCTTGCTCTCCATACGCTATAGCCAAGACGGCAGCATACTGGCAAACCTTAAATTATAGAAAAAAAGGTTTGTTTGCGGTGAACGGAGTTTTGTTCAATCATGAGAGTGAGCGAAGGGGAGCGACCTATGTTACTCGCAAGATTACCCGAGCCGCTACCCGAATCTATTGTGGACTGCAAAGCGAATTGGCGTTAGGTAATCTCAAAGCGTCTCGCGATTGGGGATATGCCCCCGATTATTGCCGAGCCATGTATTTGATGATGCAACATGATGAGCCTGATGATTTCGTAGTGGCCACAGGAATTACTAAAACAGTTCAGGATTTTCTTGAAGTAGTGTTTGCCAAGCTGAGTCTTGATATCTCTAAATATGTCAGAATTGATAAGAGGTATTTTAGAGATATAGAATTAGATACTCTTAAGGGAGACGCATCGAAAATCCGATCCACTTTGGGATGGAAGCCATCGGTCGGCTTTGATGAACTTGTAAATAAAATGATAGCATCGGACATGATATTGGCAGAATCAGAAAAAAAGTGTTTCTAAAACTACGCGGGAGGTTTTTGTGAGGCTATCAGTAGCTATGGCTGGCATTAGACACCAAAACTGGTTAGCTCTTTACAACTCTATACCCAATGCTACTGCTCTTCCCAAAGAAGAGTATGAGTTGGTTATAGTGGGTCCCTACGATCTTCCCCCAGAGTTACAAAATGTGGATAACGTTCGTCTTATTAAAGACTGGGGCTGTCCTACGCGCTGTTATCAATTAGCAGCTTTACATAGTCAGGGTGAGTATCTTTTGGTGGGAGTTGCAGATGATGGAGTATGTCTTAATGGAGCCATCGACAAAGGGTTTAATTCTATTCCTCAACATCACAAGGGGGTGGTGGGGTTTAAGTATCATGAGGGAAATGTGACTGCGGCTTCTCTAGCAACACAGGCGGATACTTATTGGCGATTTGGCAATCATAAGCTATACAGGGGATTGACTCTGGTTCCAGATCATTACTTATTAACGATGATTGGGCTAGTTCGTCGTGACTATTTCATGGAAATAGGCGGGTTTGATTGCGGATTTGAACAACCTGGATTAGCCTTGCCTGATTTGGCTATAAGGTTACAAAATGATGGAGCCGAAGTGGTCTTGGGTGAGAAAATGATGGATATTTCTCACTTAATGGGAGATGCCGGTGATCATGGTCCCGTGGCTCAAGCTTTTAAGCGTCATGATAAAAAACTATTTGTCCAGACGTACAGTCAGGATTCTGCTGCTACCAGAGCCCGGATCGATTTCGATAATTGGAAACAAGCTCCTGAAGTGTGGTCTAGGCGATTCGGAGGAGTTAAAACTGGTCCGGGATATACCGAATGAATTATTCGAATATCGGCGATCCAAAGCAGCTGAGGCAACGCATTATGGACACCAGTGATGAATACGGTGTCTATGATGAAGACGTTTGTTTCTTGGTTCTTTGGATATATTCACGTTCTTGTAAATTGGAAGTAAGGAAAGGACGTACTCATTCCCGTTTAAATAAAAATGAAGGTGTATGGAAAGGAAACTCGGACGAATTGGCGAGAGGAAAATTTGATTTCGATATGAAACGCGGGTCGATTTCTTTTGTTCCGAATACAAATATTCTCGTTCAAAGAGTGATTACTGATGAACTTCAAGGTCGTTTTAAGGAATCTGTTTTCTATGTTTTTGACGTTCCAGGCAACACGTCGCAAGAAGGAGTGTTATTGGAGGAATTTATGGGACGAACAAATGGATGATTGGGATATATTAAAAACGCATGAAGCGGCGATTAATAAGATCCTTAGTAGTGGGTATCAGACGCTGATTGGGAAACATGCTCTTATACTCAAACAAGGAATGCAATACATCTCTCATGTGAATGGTCTTAAAATTCTAGATGCAGGAAGTAACCATGGCGTTTTGTCTTTGGTGGCTTCAAGATATTGCACAGAAGTCGTTGGAGTTGAGCATGGGCAAGAGGGACATAATCTAGGATTAAAGTTGTTGGAATATTTTCAGAAAGCAGGTGTTTCTGAATACAACACCGAGCGGGTTAGATTGATAAATTGTCGAATCGGGGATATTGATGAGAAGTTTGAAGGAGTTATGGCATATAACGTTTTGTATCACTTGTCACCAAAAGAACTGGATAGAATGACTGAAATAATTTCTCAATGCAGCAAGGTAATAGTCCAATCCAGAAAGAGGTCTAAAAGTGGAGTCAGTGATCTACATAAACCCGACCTTATCATTAAATATCTATCAAGAATGGGATTCCGTTGTGAAGTAGAAGAACCAAATAGTCCTAGACCCATTATATTAGGGAGCAAAACGTGAAGCTATCCATATTTTTGGCAGGCATTAGGACTCAGAATTGGCTGGCACTTTATGACTCTATATCCAATGTTACTTCTCTACCTAAAGACGAGTACGAGCTTGTCATAGTGAGTCCTTATGATCTGCCTTCTGAGTTACAGAACATAGATACCGTTCGTCTTATTAAAGACTGGGGCTGTCCTACACGTTGTTATCAATTGGGTCTTTTACATAGTCGTGGAGAATATGTGGTATGGGCGGCAGATGATGGAACTTTTAGTCCTACTTTGGCAATTGATAAAGCATTTGGCTCTATCCCTAAACACCATAAAGGCATGGTGGTATTTAGGTATCAAGAGGGAGAATTTGCTCCTAAGGTTGAAACAACGGAGTGGTGGCGTATGAGAAGCCACAAGATGTTAAATCGTCTTCCCCATGTTCCGGGTCACTATTTTTTAATAATGAGCGCTCTAATGGAACGTTCTTATTTAATGGAAATTGGTGGATTTGATTGCAGATTTGAACAGCCCGGACTCGCAGGACCGGATTTGTCAGTGAGATTGCAGAATGACGGAGCTGAAGTTGTGATGGGCGAAAATTTATTGAACATTTCTCATGAGCGCGGGACTGCTCTTCATAAGCCCATCGAAGATGGACACTTCAAAAATGACAAACCTTTGTTTAAGAGTATATATAAGCATATATCAGGTCGGTCCAAAATAGATTTCGATAATTGGAAGCAGGCACCAGCTGTGTGGTCCAGAAGGTTCCCGCATGTACGTGGCACCAAGACTGGACCTGGATATACAGAATAGGAACAAAAATGAAATTATCCATATCTTTTGCTGGGATAAGACCTCAGAACTGGCTGGCTCTCTATAACTCTATACCCAATGCTACTACTCTTCCCAAAGAAGAGTATGAGTTAGTTATAGTGGGTCCTTATTCTCCTCCTCCGGAGTTGTTAGAGAAAGAGAATTTTGTATTTATAGAAGACTGGGGCTGTCCTACACGTTGTTATCAATTGGGCGTTTTACATAGTCGAGGAGAATATGTGTTAACAGGAATAGCGGATGACGGTGTTTTTAGTCCTACACAATCTGCTGATAAAGCGTTAGATATTTTGGTGAATTCTTCTCACAAAAAGGTGGTGTCTCTTACTTATACCGAAAGTCGTAGTCTCAGAAAGATTAAACCCAACAAGATGTCCTGGAAGACTGGGGGTCACCCCTGGATGAAAGCTCTGCCGTCGATACCTGATGATTATTGGCTTGTTATGGCATTCTTAATGCGTCGTGACTACCTAATGAAGACAGGATACATGGATTGTCGATTTGAGTATGGAGGCTTAGCTCTTCCGGATTTTGCCATACGATTACAAAACGACGGAGCAGAGGTTGTAATGGGAGAAAGAGTAATGGACCTTGTCCTTGAATTCGGTGGAAGCCATCAAGCTATTGAGGATGCTTTCAGGGATCATGATTTTCCCCTTTTTAATCAATTGTACTCTCAAGAAATACGGGACGAGGTTCATTTCGATAATTGGAAACAAGCTCCTGAGGTGTGGTCTAGAAGATTCCCAGGAGGAAAATCGTGAAATTATCTATCTTTTTAGCGGGCATCAGACCCCATAATTGGTTGGCACTATATAATTCAATACCTAACGCTACCACTCTCTCTAAAGAAGAATATGAGTTGGTCATAGTGAGTCCTTATGATCTGCCTCCAGAGTTAGAGGGCATTGATAATGTTCGGATCATTAAGGATAAAGGCTGCCCTACACGTTGTTATCAATTGGGACTACTGCATAGTCAGGGAGAGTATGTGGTTTGGGCTGCTGATGATGGAGTCTTTAGTCCAACCCTTGCTATCGATAAGGCATTTGAGATGCGTCCGAATAATCATAAAGGAATAGTGACTTTTCGCTACTTGGAGGGCAGTCCTGAAAAGCGTATATATTGTCAAATGCAGCACCCGAATTGGTGGAACCTTGGACATCATCCTTTGTTGGCAAATGCCCCATATGCTCCAAATCACTATCTGCTGATAATGCTTGGACTCATGCGTCGAGATTATTTGATGGAAATTGGAGGTTGGGACTGTATTTTTGAACATGTTGGATTAGGTTGTGTAGATATGTCGATTAGGCTACAAAACGATGGTGCTGAAGTTGTCTTGGGTGAGAAGTTAATAGAAACGTCGTTGTGCAAAGGCAGCTCAGGGGACCATGGACCAATAAATGCAGCACACAAAGGTGATAAGGGCGTATTCAATTCGACATATCACGACGCAGTCAGTTCTGGAAAATCAAGTATAGATTTCGATAATTGGAAGCAAGCTCCGGCAGTGTGGCCCAGAAGGTTCTCGTTGCCACGTGGGGTTAAAACTGGACCTGGGTATACAGAGTGAGAACAAAATGAAATTATCAATTATTATGCCAGGTGTTCGTATGGAGAACTGGACGGAAGTGTACCAGTCTATACCTAACGCCACCACTCTTCCTAAAGAAGAATACGAGTTGATCATAGTGAGTCCTTATGATCTTCCTTCTGAGTTGCAGAATATAGATAATGTGCGGCTCATTAAGGACAAAGGATGCCCTACACGTTGTCATCAGTTAGGGTTATTGCACAGTAAGGGGGAGTTCGTGATTTGGGGAGCCGATGACGGTGTAATGCTTCCTGGATTGGCTCTTGACAAGGCTTTCGCTGTCATTTCCCAAGATAAAAAAGATGTAGTTTCTCTCAGGTACGGAGAAGACCACAAGGCTGCCAAGTTAGAGAAATTATCATGGTGGCACATGAAAAACAACAGGCTACTTAGGAGGCTTAAATATATTTCCAATAACTATTTATTGATAATGATTGCTCTAATAAGGCGCTCTTACTTGATGGAAATTGGCGGGTGGGATTGCAGATTTGAACAGCCGGGGGTGTCTTGTGTAGATTTGGCTGTGAGATTGCAAAATGGTGGAGCTAGGCCAATTTTGGGAGAGAAGTTGTGGCATTTTCGTACAATGCCTGGAGAAGAAGGGGGTTCTCAGAAGCCCGTAATAGAAGCCAGCAGATTGAATGATATTCCTTTGTTAACGTCTACGTACAACCACAAATCTTCGATTGGAAGATGTGAAATAGATTTTGATAATTGGAAGCAGGCTCCAGATGTATGGAGTAGAAGATTTGGAACCTAAATTGTTAGTTACTGGTATCAACAGTGGATTGGGCAAATACTTGCATCGTCATTTTAAGTGCGATGGTTTCGCCAGGGGGGATTCTCTACCTACAACAAAGTACCATACTGTGGTTCATTGCGCTGTTAGTACTATCAAGGATGTTTCCCACGATAATTTGGGTGCCTATTTGGATGACAATGTGGCCTTGACTCAAAGACTATGTTCTTCACTGTTGTACGAAAAATTCATTTACATTTCTACGGTCGATGTATATCCGCACAGAGGGGATCACTATTGGGAGGAATCTGACAAAATAGTTTTAAGTACTAGTCCTCCTCTTTTGAGTGTATATGCTACAACAAAACTAATATCAGAAGCAGTAGTAACAAACTGCCCCAATTGGCTAATTCTTCGATGTTCTACGTTGCTTAATATTTACGCCAGAAGTGCTAACGCCACGATGACAATTCTAGATACTACAAAGCATGGTAATATATTTTTGCACGGATCTTCTGTAGCTTGTTTTGTGCTGGTATCCGACATCGCTAGGCTTATTGAGATGAGCCTTCGAGATGATTTGACAGGCATCTACAATGTAGCAGGAACGGAATATACTTCTCTGTACAACATGGTCGAGTTTCTTGGAAGCGATATTACGTTTGGCAATTACGTATATTCACTTGGCAAAGCAAGCAACGCTAAGGTATGTAAAATAGCCCCGTTCTTTGATAAGACTTTTTGTGAATCAATCGAACAATTCAAGAAAGAGCTGGGAAGCCCGAGGTAGAATGAATATATATCTTCACGAATTTAATGTAGCCCTTGATAAGGCGGTTTGGTTTCCAGTTTCTACCGGATGTTTACAGGCGTATGCTTTGACATACGAGCAAATTAGGTCCAATTATGAGTTTATGCCATTCCGTTTTATTAAAACCCCTTTTTGTGAGATTGATGCTTATCACAAACCGAATGTTGCTGCATTCTCTTGTTCTATGTGGAATGCGCGTTTTAATTTTATGGTGGCTGAAAGAATTAAGAAAGATTTTCCTCAATGTCTTATCGTATTTGGAGGAGTTCAGGTTCCAGTAGATCCTGGTTTTCTAGTCCGGCATCCTTTTATCGACATTGCTGTTAATGGAGAAGGCGAACAAATATTTGTCGATATTCTATTGCGGCATCTGGAAAATTCTGATTTCAGCGGGATTCCTTCTATCTCGTGGAGAAATAAAGGGCAAATTATTCGAAACGCCGAGGAGCCTCCTTTTGTGAAAAATTTGGATTATCCCATTCCTTATTTGTCCGGAGTTTTTGATTATCTGCTGGATAGCGAGTATGAATTCCAAGCTATTATTGAAACCAATCGAGGGTGTCCATTCAAGTGTTCATTTTGTTTTTGGGGCGAAGGGATGATGAAAAAAGGGAAGAAATATAGGTTCTTCGGACTTGACAAAATAAAAGAACTCTCGAATTGGTGCGGTAAAAATAACATACATTATGTATTTTGTGCTGATTCTAATTTTGGAACCTTTAAAAGAGATAAACAGATTGCCGAGTATTTTGTATCCGCCAAGAGAATGTACGCGGCTCCTCATAAATTTCGAGTATGTTATGCTAAAAATGCGCCTGCCCGAGTATTGGAAGTAGCGAAAATATTTCATAAAGCAGATCTAGAAAAAGCCATTACCTTGTCCTCCCAATCTAATAGCCAAATAGTCCTAGCCAACATTGATAGATCAAATATAAAATCTAGTGCATATGTCGAACTTGCCAGGCAGGCTACTTTTGCTAACATACCAGTATATAGCGAACTTATTCTCGGTCTTCCTGGTGAGACTTATGAGTCTTTTGTGGAAGGAGTGGATAAGATTCTGGAACAGTCAATTAATGTTCATATTATGATATATTTATGTTCTATATTAAAAAGTACTATGATGGATTTGCCGGAATACAGAAAAACACATGGTATTCAAACCTCAATCATTCCACTTACCGAGCAGCATTGCAAGGTACATAATGCGGAGGATGTGGAAGAAAAAGACGAAATTGTTGTTTCAACAAATTCTATGAGCATGGACCAATGGAAAAAATCAACGGTATTCTCTTGGTTTTTTCAGTTGGTTTATAGTCTCCGAATAGGAATATTCCCCTTGCTCTATTTGCAATTTAAGCACGGACAAAAACCTACAAAATTTATCGAATTTGCAATAGAACATAACGATGGCGAAAATATTGAATCTATTCTGGACTTATTTCGCCGAATGTCAGATGGAATTCCGAACGGACAACCCAGAGATGTTGTCATGGAAGGAAGTTCTATATATTGGCCAGTAGAAGAAGTGGCATTTGTTATGGTGTCAGAAAATAAAGATGCATTTTATGCGGAGTTTCAAGAACTATTGTTTAAATATTTGAAAATACATAATATTGAGGCCCAAGATGAGATATCAGATATAATGAAATACCAAAAATGTTGTGTAATTTCAAGGAGCGAAAAATCTGGATCAGTTCGCCTCTCTATGAATGTTCCTGAATATTTTGAAAAACTTCGTTTATACAATAAAGATGCTGTATTGAATTATTCTCCTTGTAGTATTAAGCCTGAGGTGTCAAATTGCATGAATCGTCATGAGTTCGCTTTGAAGGCTTTAGTTTATGGAAGAAAGGGAGACGGGATGTTAGGAGACCTTCATGTTGACCAAAGGGGAATTTTATGAAATTGTCTATTTGTTTTCCAGGTGTAAGACCTCAGAATTGGCTAGCCCTTTATGACTCTATACCCAATATTACGACTTTGCCCAAGGAAGAATATGAACTAATTATAGTGAGTCCTTACAATCTGCCTCCAGAGTTAGAGGGAATTGATAATGTTCGGCTCATTAAGGATAAAGGCTGCCCTACACGTTGTTATCAGTTGGGGCTACTGCATAGTCAGGGAGAGTATGTGTTGATAGGGTTGGCAGACGACGGAGTATGTCCCAATAATTATGCTGTCGATAAAGCTTTTGCTCTATTGCCTTCAGAGAAAGGGATAGTGTCATTTCCTTATATAGAGGGAGTCCCTACTCGAAAAAGCGAACGGATACAAATGGCAGAGTCGTGGTGGCATTTTGCAGCCCATCCACCCGTTTGTGCAAAGTATATTCCAAATCACTATTTTCTTGTTATGATAGGATTAATGCGTCGAGATTATTTACTAGAGCTTGGCGGGTTTGATTGTCGTATTGAGCATGCTGGAGTAAGTTTAGTGGATTTAGCTGTTCGGTTACAAAAGGATGGAGCCAAAGTGGTCTTGGGTGAAAAGATATTGGATATAACTTTTGAAGCTGGGACTCCACTTCATAAGCCCATAGAAGAAAGTTACCCAAACGATTTAGAACTTCTTCTAAAGATATATAGTGACATTACGAGTTCTTGTAGAACAAAAATAGATTTGGATAATTGGAAGCAGGCCGAGGAGGTCTGGGGTCGCAGATTCGTAGGAGGCGACAAATGAAATTGTCCATATTTATTTCGGGGTACAGAACAGAGAACTGGTCATCGGTATGTGATACGGTTTCGCGAGTAACGACTATACAGGATTATGAAATTGTTTTTGTAGGGCCTCACGAACCCTCTAAAGAGCTTTTGGATAGAAGTAATTTTCGTTTCATCCAAGATTGGGGTTGTCCAATGCGTTGTTATCAATTGGGCTTATTACATAGTCAGGGAGAGTATGTAGTGTGGGCTGCTGACGACGGAACTTTTAGTCCTACTCTTGCTATCGATAAGGCATTCGAATCTATTCCTAAACACCATAAGGGCATTGTGTCATTTAAGTATCACGAATCATTGTGCACTGATTCCAAACATTACAGAAAACTAAGTCCTAAAAAAAGGGCTCGACTGCACCGCGCGTCGGATCAATTTTTGGCGTCAGATACTCATTGGTTTATGAGTGGTCATGAAGTTTTGCGCAATATAAAATTCATTCCAAATCATTATTTTTTGTTGATGATAGGCTTAATGAGACGTGATTACATGATGGAAATTGGTGGATTTGATTGTAATTATGAACAGCCTGGGATAGCGTGTCATGATTTAGCCGCAAGGCTACAAAATGATGGAGCAGAAATTGTTCTTGGAGAAAAAATGATGGATTTATCCAATAGCCCTTCAGATCACGAACCAATTGATCTTGCTCAAATTCAGCATGATTTACCGTTGCTGCAATCAGTGTATAATGATCCAGAATCATCTAATAAAACTAATATACCATTTAACAATTGGGAACAATCCCCTGATATTTGGAAAAGGAGATTTAAATGAAGTTGTCCATATTTCTCGCGGGAATAAGAACTCAAAAATGGCTTACATTATATGAGTCTATTTCTAATGCCACATCTATAAAAGATTATGAACTGGTTTTTGTTGGACCTTATCCTTTGCCTCCAGAACTTGAAGGAATTGATAATGTTCGGCTTATAGAGGATTGGGGATGTCCTAGTCGCTGTTATCAATTGGGGCTTTTGCATAGTCGTGGAGAATATGTAGTGTGGGCTGCTGACGATGGAATATTCTGCCCTACTTTGTCCATTGACAAAGCATTTGATTCTATGCCAAAGCATCATAAGGGAATGGTTTCGTTTTCATTTATTGAAGGAGCAACAGCGGGGCAAAGAGCTTTCGGTCCTGCTTTTTCTGCTAAGCAGCAAAAACACATAGCACAATTAAAAAATAATCCAAGAACGATGCTGTGGACCATGGGAGAAAACGCGGTTCTTTGTCTTGCGGGTATTCCTGGTCATTACAGAGTTGTTATGAATGCTTTGATCCGAAGAGATTATTTCATGGAAATAGGCGGTTGGGATTGCCGGTTTGAGCACATAGGAGTTGGTTCTAATGATTTAGCTGTTCGATTACAGAATGATGGGGCGGAAGTTATTGTGGGGGATGAATTTATGGATCTCGATCAAGAATTTGCTACGCCAGATCATTTGCCCATTGAGCAGTCTCACATAGAGAATGATCTTGTTTTGATTAAGTCCATATATGGAGATCCTGCTTCCCAAGGGAAGACGAAGATAGATTTTGATAATTGGAAGAAAGCTCCTGAAGTGTGGACTAGAAGATTTAAAGCAAAGTCATAAGGGTGCAAATGCGTTGAAAATAAATCCTATTAATACTGCCGTTGGTCTCGTTCAGATTAATAACAGTTTTTCGGAGCAGAGTTATTTGCCTTTGTCTGTGGCATTTTTAGTTTCATATGCAAATAAGCATACAAAAAATATAAATAATTTCAAATTTATGGTTCCTATTTACAAGCGTATTTCCGTTGATAAAGCCACAGAACATCTTAAAGAGGCAAAATTGGTAGCATTCAGTGTGTATGTGTGGAATTTTAAAATCTCTTGCTTGATAGCCGAAGAGCTTAAGAAAATTGATCCTGAAGTAACAATTTTATTTGGCGGATGTCATGTCCCGGATGATGACAAAGTTTTGGAACTGTTTATGAAGGAATTGTCATTTGTAGATTTTGCAATTCCCGGTGAAGGAGAAGTTGCATTTGCATCGTTTTTAGAGAATTATCATGCCCAGAATTGGGACAATGTGCCATCGTTGGCATATTTACGTGATGGAAATTTTGTCAGAAATCAACTGGCTTCTCGCATTGAAAATCTTAATGATATCCCATCTCCATTCTTGAGCGGATTTTTTGATGATTTAATAGAGTCAAATCCAAGTGAAGGCTGGATTGGTTTGTGGGAGACTAATCGCGGGTGTCCTTTTAAGTGCACTTATTGTTTTTCTGGAGATACTCTGCTGCTTTTAAAAAATGGTATTATTAGATTTAATCAAGAAGAATATATTGATAAAGAATTAACATGCTCAAGTGGATGTAGTCACACGGAAAAGGTTGGGAAACATGATGACTCTTTGATTTACCAAGGCGTTAGAAAGTGCATTAAAATTAATTTATCTAACGGGTTATCATTGAGTGTTACAGACGATCATGAGATTTTTTGTGTTGAAAATGATATTATTGTTAGAAAAGAAGCCAGAAAACTATCGGTCGAAGATTGGGTTGTTTTGCAAATAGGGCAAAATAGCGTCCAAGAAAGAGTAAAAATTAATGTTGACAAAATTACTAGCAGAATGTCAGGGAAAGTTCCAAGAGTTATTGATGAAGATCTTGCTTGGATGACTGGGTTGTTAATTGGGGATGGAAATATTCGAAAACGTGGAGATTCGGTAAGATTTGTGGCAACTCCAGAGATAGAAGATAAAATTAACCGCTTAAGTGAAAAGACATTTTGCATAAAGCCTCATTCGTATGATATTGGAAATACAGACAAAGTTAAACATGTTGAAATTGTTTCAAAATTAGCGGTGAAAACATTTGAAAGTATAGGAGTTTTGCGCGGAAAAGATAAACTTAGGGTTCCAAAATTAATTTTAGCATCCCCGGCGAGCGTCGTTAGGTCTTTCTTAGAGGGGCTGTGGGCTGCTGACGGTTATTCGCCAAAAAATTCTCCTCCCTACTTAACTACTGTTTCTCATCGATTGGCGGAGGAGTCTTGTTCTTTAATACATTGGATTGGCGATATCGCTCAAGTCAGAAAAATTGACAGCAAAAAATACAAACCACACGTTCTCTATAATGTGCAACCCATATATCGTGTTGCATGGTATTCTAAAGGTAGACGAGAAAGAGACAATCTGCGGGGTCCATGTGATATCGCGAATCAGATACCTCTGGCTTTTGGAATTTCTAAGGGTTTAAAGAAAGTACAAAGTGTTGGAATCAATGGCAGAACCCGAGGCACCGTTTCTCGGGCACGGCTGCGACAATTTAGTCAGAACCATCCGTTGCTTGAGGAAAATATGTCGTTTGCTCAAGTCAAATCTGTAACTGATGCCGGAGAATTAGAAGTCTATGATATTGCTGACCAGCCAAATCATGTAGTAGCTGCTAATTCAGTTTTGTCGCACAATTGTGATTGGGGAGTGGGCGCGAAGAAACGCATGGCAGACTATGACTTGGATAGATTATTTAAAGAAGTAGACTGGTTTAGTAAAAACAAAGTGGAGTTTGTATACTGTTGCGATGCTAACTTCGGCATGTATAAGCACAGAGATTTAGAGATAACGAAGAAGTTTGTAGATAACAAAAAACGTTATGGATATCCTGAGGCGTTCTCGGTCCAAAACACCAAGAACTCTACCGAAGCCTCGTATGATATCCAAAAGGTTATGACTCAAAACGGATTAAGTAAGGGTGTCCTTCTTGCTTTTCAGACTTTGAACAAAGATAGTCTCAAGGCAATCAAAAGAGACAATATTAAGTTGGAGACTTATTACGAGCTTCAACGTCGGTTCACTGCGGAGGGAGTTGAAACGTTTTCGGATATTATTTTGGGGCTGCCCGAAGAGACATACGAGACTTTTATAGATGGAACATCCACCTTAATGGAAATGGGTCAGCATAACCGTATTCAATTCAGCAACTTGTCGATTCTACCCAATTCTGAAATGGGAGATAAAGAATATCAGGAAAAATATGGACTAAAGCTCGTAGAGACCAAACAGATTAATACCCATGGAAGTCTAGGGGAATGGGTGGATAATATTTATGAGACTCAACATTTAGTTATTGCCACGAATACTTTGCCACCAGAAGAATGGATCAAGTGCCGTAGTTTTGCATTTATGGTGTCTCTGTTGCACTTTGATAAGTTACTACAAATTCCATCGATACTACTGAATGTGGTTTACGGTATCAGGTACAAAGATCTAGTTGAGGCTGTCATGCAAGCTTCTTCTCCAGTGCTTACGCAGGCGACAAATTTTTTCTTTGATAAAGCTAGGGATATTCGAAATGGTGGTGCTGAATATTGCGAGTCGAAGGAATGGCTAAAGATATTTTGGCCTGCTGATGAGTTCTTTTTCATTAAACTAGTGAAAGAGAATCTGTTGAAAGCATTTTATGAAGAATCTATGGAGGTTCTTGTTGATATGATTAGGTCTCGTAACCACAGCCATTTCGAACCACTTCTTAAAGAGGCATTGGAGTTTAATGAGCAGTTGATCAAAGTCCCGTTTGTTGATATTGATGTAGACGTTCATCTTAATCATAATATCTGGGACGTGTACAGAGCTAATTTGGCAGGAGAAAGCATAGCTCTGGAACAGGGAGAGTATAAATACACAGTAGATCGCAGTTCTAATACCTGGGATTCCTGGGATCGCTGGTGTCGTGAAGTAGTGTGGTATGGCAACAAGAAGGGGGCTTATCTCTATAGGTTAGTGTGATTATGACTTTTATTCCTGAGGAACAATATAACGATATATTAAACTTGCTTCCAATTTGCTGTGTCGATATAGTGATACTGCATGAGGGAAAAGTGCTTATGATCAAACGAGGGGAGTCTGAAACTTACGGAGGATCTTGGTGGATTCCTGGAGGTCGTGTTCATAAGGGAGAAAGTTGGCATGAGGCCGTGAAACGAAAAGTTTTCAACGAGACAGGATTGAATGTTGAAATACTTCGCAAGGTGCAGTCGTATGAGGCTCCAGACGCGGATAATAAGCACTTTGTTACCACCTTGTTTGTTACGTCCGTTGTGGGTGTTGCGAAGGTAGAGCTGGATAGAACGTCTATCGATTATAGGTGGGTTAGCAGCATGGATGACAGCTGGGATTTACTACTTCAACAAATGCTGCGTGATGCGGAGATTTTTGATGTCTAAGATATTAGTAACCGGATCAGCCGGTCTGCTGGGGTCGGCATTTAGGACAATTGAATCAGATTTTCCTGATCATGATTTTTACTTTGCGACCCGAGATGATGGAGATCTGACAAATGCAGAACAAGTTAGCTCATTGTATCAGTCGGTTTATCCTAAATATGTAATACATACTGCTGCAAAGGTAGGAGGAATCGGTCTCAATCGATCTCGACCAGCAGAATTGTTCTATGAAAACATATTAATGAATAGTCATATGATTCATTATGCATATAAATCTGGAGTCGAGAAGATTGTTTGTTATAGTTCGGTGTGCACCTTCCCGGATGATGCCAAGGTATTGAAAGAAGATTTGCAGCAATGTGGTAAGCCTTTTGGTGATAACTTCGCCTATGGGTACGCAAAGCGTATGGTGGATATTCAAATAAAGGCATATCGTCAGCAATATGGTGTGAATTACTGTTCCGTGATACCAACCAATCTGTATGGGCCAAATGACAATTTCAGCTTGACTCATGGACATGTAATAGCATCATTAGCACATAAGTGTTATCTGGCAAAAAGAGATAAAAGCCCCTTAGTCATTTGGGGTGATGGCTCTCCATTAAGGGAGTTTATCTACTCTGAAGACGTGGCTCGTTTAACTATGGCTATGCTCAAAATTGAAGAGCATGACAAAGTAATTATCTCTAATAATTCGGAGATATCCATAAAGGATACTTGCCAGCTTATCTGCAAATGCATGGACTTTGATGGCGACATAATTTTTGATACTTCTAAGCCCAATGGGCAACACCGTCGTCCAAGTGATATTTCGCGCTTAATGAATATAGTTCCTGATTTAAAATTCACAAACCATAATGACGGAATTACACGAACGGTTAAATGGTTTGTAGATAATTACCCAAATGTGAGGACATAAAATGATAGATCTGTCTATATGTTTGCCAGCTATACGCCCCAGCTATTGGGTCCGCTTGTATGATTCTTTTGTGGAGGCTTGTGCCAAGTACACTTTCGAGGTGGTTTTTATTAGTCCATACGATCTGCCTGATCCTCTGAAAGACAAAACAAATGTAAAACACCTGAAGAGTTATGCCACTTCTGTAAGGGCTGCCATGGAAGGTTCCTTGTTGTGTGAAGGGCGACTCATAGCCGTCCCGGCAGATGATGGATATGCTTTTCCTGATTCATTAGACAGAAGTATTGAGATCCTAGATCAATCTTCCCGGCAAGATGCTGTTATTCTGAGGTACCGTGAAGGTGCAGACATGCAGGGCGAATCGAAGCCTTTGGAATATTGGACAGTACTGGGCAACGCGGGGTTTTTCAAGGCTATTCAAGTCGAAATCCCCTTGGATTTTAAGTTTTTCATGCAGCCATTAATGTCGACTGATTACTTTAGAGAGCTTGGAGGTTGGGATTGCAGATTTGAACATTTGGCGTTCGCAGCTCATGATCTTTCTTATCGAATTCAACGAGATGGAGGAATTCTTCATTTGTCTCCGCTGGAGGTAATGAATTGTGATTGGACAGGCTGGGACAATTCTACTGGACCCAGGGATCATGCTCCGGTGTATGAGAGCCATAGCGCCCATGATCAACCGTTGTTTATTGAAATTTATCAACCGGATTCAGGAATAAATAGAACTAAAATACATTTTGACAACTGGAAAGATTGTCCTGACGTGTGGGCTCGTCGCTGGCCTAATGGGGTCCCGAAATGAAATTACACTTAGGGTGTGGTTCGAAAATACTATATGGCTTTACTAATATAGATGCTCGTCCACTTAGCAATGTTGTGGTGGACGATGTTAAAACTCTAAATCTGTTCGAAAATGAATCAGCTGATCTTATTTATGCTTGTCATGTTTTAGAGCATGTTGGACGAAATGATAGAGCGAATGTGCTAGAGCGCTGGTGTAAAATATTGAAGCCCAATGGAGTGCTTCGTGTCGCAGTTCCAGATTTTGAAAAAGTAGTACAGCTATATCGAGATGGAGTGCCATTGGAGAATCTTATTGGATTTCTATATGGTGGTCAAAGTTATGAGTCTAATTTTCACTATTATTGCTGGGACTTTGACTCTTTAGAACGAGATTTGGTGCATTCTGGATTTTCCAATGTGGTTAGATATGAATGGAAAAATACAGAACATGCAGACATAGACGATTATAGCCAATCTTACTGGCCTCATATGGAAAAAGACACTGGCATTTTAATGAGTTTAAATGTAGAAGCCATCAAGTAAGGGAAGATATGGATATTTCTTTTTTGTGCTCGGGGATACGAACGGACAATTGGGAAGCCTGTTTCAATTTGATTTTTGATAGTGCCTCAATGCCTGTTGAGATTATTTGTGTGAGCCCTAGACAGCTTCCGCTTGAACTAAAGCAGGATTCTCGCATCAAATATATACATGATGCTGGATCTCCTGTGAGAGGATTTCAAATTGCAGCGAAGCACGCTACAGGTAGTCGTGTCATGCCTCTTACAGACGACTCAATGATGGAGCCGAACTCCCAGAATGCTTTGTGGGAAATCATCAAGGAACAAGACAGGAAGACTGTTGTTCTTGGAAAATACACCGAGGGAGAAGGGGACAGTGAACAAGGTAGAAGAAATTGGAAGTTTCAGTTAGCAGACAATTATTACAAGGTGCATGGCACTTCTGTAACCGCTTCCCCATATATTCCTACTGATTGGTCTATAGCCAACTTCGCTTATATGGATAGATTTTATTTTATGGAGTTGGGTGGATGGGACTGTCGATTTGAGGCTCCTGCTTTGGCTTTGACTGACTGGGCCATACGGGCTCAAAGAGATGGGGCGAAGTTTGTTTTGTCTGATATTAAGATGTTTTCTTTGGGATTCGATACCACGCCAGAAGGACATGGGGCTATTTCTGAGGCATTTAAGCAGAATGATCTGCCTCTTTATCGTTCTATTTATGATGACCCCGCATGCGTCAATAGGGTAAAAATCGATTTTGACAACTGGAAAACTTCGCCGGAAAAATGGGGGCGAAGACAAAAATGAAAGTTTTGGTAACAGGCGGATCAGGCTTTGTAGGACAAGAGCTTACGCAGTTGCTTATACTGCGAGGTCACGATGTTATTAATATTGATTTAGTTCCGTCTAGCGTTCCAAGCTTAGATAGAATCCATGATTTAACATCTCCTGTTGATGTTGGTGTAGAAGTTGATTTTTGTTTTCACTTAGCCAGTGCTGCTGGCGGAATTCTCTTTAATCAAAAGGATGTAATTTCGTATAATAACCGAATTAATGAAAACGTCTTGGCGTGCTGCTCTGATACTCCTATATTGTTTGTGTCTACCTTGAATGTGTTTGAGGGGCGCAAGGCGGACACAACGAATAGAGATGAATTAGAACCTGTTACCCTTTACGCCCAATCTAAATTAATAGGGGAACGTTATTTCGAACAGAATGCAGTCAATGATTTGTACATAGTTAGACCTTCAAATCTTTTTGGAGCTTCTCAGTTGTCCAAATTCATCGCATATGGAGAGTCACATGTGATCCCGGATATACTGAACAAAATAGACAACCTAGATATTTTGGAGGTGTGGGGCGACGGGACCCAGCAAAGAAATTTTTTACACGTAAAAGATCTATGTGACTATTTGATGAAATTTTTGCAAGGAGAACACAAGAAAGTTCACAATGTATGTTCTTCCATTACTGTGTCGATCGCGGAACTCGCTGAAGATTTGCTCCGGTTCCGAAATAAGAACACGCCGATCTTGTATAATAATTCATACATGAAGTATGAAAACATGTTTATATCTGATCTCGTCGATGTTTTAGAAAATATTGGAACTGTTCATTCTGTCGCAGAAGGGCTATTGAATTGAATTGAGGAGATAAAAGAATGACGGATTATGAAAGGAGGGTTGAAATGAATATTCTAATAGCAGGAGATTCGAGAACGGTTTTTCCCATGTCTGATGACATAGTTGTTCGGTTTAATAATATTTCGAAGGGACATAATGTAAAAACCGTTCGTGCGTTTTATGATCATTGGTTGTTTTCTCTCCATGTTTTGGCTGAATACCTGGAATCCCAAGGGCAGTTTGATCTAACAATACTACAAGCTGGTTGGCATGAAGGAGTTTGTCATTGGACTCCCGAGATACTCCAGTATATTACGGGGTACAGATTTAACCCGAAGGCGCTTTGTGAGCCAACAGCCAGAGGAGAAGTTGCCACTCCTCCTGAGGTGCCAGCAACATCAAAATCAGAATCTCAACAAAGTTTTCTGTATATTGATAGAAAATACGAACAAGAGGTCATCAATTTGGTAAAATCAAAAAGTTCATCTTGCCTTTTCGTTGGTATGCATTCTTTAAAGCATGATAATGGACTAAATCAACTTCATCATTTGGGAATTAAGCATCATCATGATGTGTTGCGAATGAATGATGCTTTCACGAAACTTGATATTGACTTTCTGCATATGCCTATGGATTTTAATTGGGTTGAGGACCATACTGGTGACGATCATTTGCATTATTCATCGGCTGGTGCTGATTATATTGTGGGTTTTCTGGATAGATATGTTGACCGTATGGGATTGACTATTAATCAGGTAATCGAAAAATCCAATCCTTCTTTTTATGAGAAAGCCAAATTATTTGGCAGCTTTGTTGCCAAGGCAACCGAAGAAGGTGATATGGTTTTATTGTCTAAAAAAACCGGAGAAGAATTGCTTTTCCTGTTCATAGGCTGTATTCTGTATAAAAGAGTACCTCTAATTATACAAAGGCCGAGCTATAAAGTTCACAAAGAGGATTTTGAAATTAGGATGCGGAGCATCTTGGAGAAGGTAGGTCCCGCGATTTGTTTGTGTGAAAAAGAACATCAAGAAAAATATGAGCCATTTTTCAAATGTATTTCACAAATTGATCTGGGGGAAGTTTTAGCGGAGCCAGAAATTAATCCTGACGATGTTGCATTTCTTCAAATGTCGTCCGGAACTACGAGTATTTCTAAATTTGTTCAGGTAACTCATAAGCAAATCATTGCTCATTGTGACGAATATGCAAGAACCATAGATTTTAATTCGGATTCTGTTGTGGTATCTTGGTTGCCATTGTATCATGACATGGGTCTTGTGTCATCTTTCTTGCTTCCTCTCCTTAAGGGTTCACAATTCCATTTTATCGATCCATTTATTTGGCTGTCGTCTCCGGGGGAGATTTTGAATATGGCTTGCAAATATCGAGCTACCCACATGTGGATGCCCAGTTTTGCATTTAACTATATGTCCAAGAATGTAGAGTCGAGCGATATTGACTTGTCTTCTCTGACGCATGTTATCAGTTGTTCAGAACCAACTTTTCACCATGATATTACTCAGTTCCAAGAAAAATTCCAAAAAAATAATCTTAGACCAGATTGTCTGTCAGTGTGCTACGCGCTTGCTGAAAACATTTTTGCGGTTTCTCAGTCAAGTGGCATAAAATCTGCGGATTGTGGAGGGATATCATATGTTAGCTGTGGGCAAGTTATGCCTGGTGTATCAGTTATAATTGAAAAAGACAAGGAAGACGTAACGAATGATTCTGAAGGACGAGTAATGATACGTAGTTTTTATGAACCAGACACCAATATTAGATCTGACTTCTATGGATATTATGACACCGGCGACATTGGGTTTATGCAGGATCAAGAACTTTATATCATGGGAAGGGCAAAAGATTCTTTTGTTTCTTACGGGGTTAACGTTTATCCAGAGATGGTAGAACATGAAATCTCAAAAATGGAAGGTGTGATAGATGGAAGAGTAGCATGCTTTGGCGTTTTTTCTAAGCAATCAGGTACGCATGAATGCTATATTTGTGTTGAAACGGATTGCACGGACAACCTAGAAAATTCTATTAGCTTGCGTATTAGAGAAATTTTTGATCTGTCAGTAATTGTGAATATTGTGGCTCCTGGTTCTCTGTCTAAAACTTCTAGCGGAAAAATAAGCAGAAGCAAAACTAAGGAACGATTATGCAGTCAGAAATCATCTTAGGTATCATTAATGATTTTCTACATAAAAAAAGCAAAAAATCAGTTGTTTTGACCGACAGACTTCATTCTTCTGGTATTTTATCTAGCATTGAAATGTTTGAATTGGTTCTAAATTTAGAACAACTTGGTTGGAAAATTCCCCGAGGCAACGACTTGAATATTCCAATGGGAAAAATAGATCTGGTATCTAGTTTGTGCGGTTGTGTTCAAGGAAAAAATGACTTTTAAAACGAACCTATCCGATGAATGCGAATGTTGGTGGGAGCAAACGAGACCACGTGTTTTTATTCATATTCCTAAGACAGGCGGACATTCTATAAGGGCAGTTATGGGAGGAATTCATCTTGTACATTGGTCTGCTGCCATAATACGTGACCATCTTGGTGCTGAGCGGTATAATTTGTGCCTATCGTTTTCTGTAGTTCGAAATACTTGGGATCGTTTGGTGTCGCTTTATGAGCAACTTCGCAGAGGGAACACGCAAATATCTTTTGAGGAATTTATTCTGGACGGTGAAAACCAATTCTGGACGATCTCCCAACTTTACTTTTTATGTGATGGACCAACATCGTTGGATAGTACCCGTTTTTTAACCAAAACCAGCTGGGCTCCACAAGATCAATATGGCGAAATCATTGTAGATAATATTTTGAAATTTGAGGTTTTGGAAGAAGATATTAAAAAAATCGGTTATAACAAAATAGGAAAACTCAATACTACAGAACACGAACATTACAGTACCTACTATTCTACTAGGCTGCAAAACATAGTTCGGGATAGATATAGAGATGAAATAGAGCGTTTCGGTTTTGTTTTTGAAAGGAAAATTATGAGAGTGGCATTCGGTGATTTAAAAATAGGACAAACAGCTCAGAAAAATCTTCGAACGGTAATGGATACCAATTGGGCAAGCGAAGGTCCTATGGTTCGAGATTTTGAGAAAAACTGGAACGACCTGTTTGGATACTCTCAAAGCGTCAGTATGAGTTCAGGAACAGATGCATGTATTAATGCTTGTTTGGTTTTATATGACAGAGGAGTAAAGCGCGGAGATGAAATAATCTGTCCTGCTCTTACTTTTGTGGCGACAGTGAATGCTATTGTATTAGCTGGGTTCACACCCAGGTTTGTTGATATAGATAGAAATACACTAAATATCGATCCTCAGAAAATCGAAGATGCTTTAACTGATAAAACAGTAGGCATTATGGTTACTCACACTATGGGTAAACCGTGTGATATGGATGCGATCATGTCTATTGCTAATGAAAGAAATCTTTTTGTAATGGAGGATTCCTGCTTGGTTCCTGGTCAGAACATTGTAACTGAATTAGGAATAAAGAAAATAGAAGATATTCAAATAGGGGACAAGGTGTATACCCATACTGGCCAATTTTGCGAAGTTTTAAATACAATGAACAGAAATTACGATGGCGACATAATGGATATTTATACTTATGGACAGAATACTCACTTGCAAGTAACTCCAGAGCATCAGATTTTTGCTGTTAAAACAGAGAACATTCTTAACAATAAATCCAAAAAATGGATTGCGGCTGCCGACATAAAGGAGGGTGATTATTTAGTTCTGCCCCGTTATAGCAATGTGAACGATGTGGATCAATATGATTTATCATGTTATGATCATCGTAGTAAAAATGCAAGATACCAATCGTTGTTTGAATCAAGATACAAAGAAAAAATTTCTGTTAACTCAGATTTAATGGTGGTTATAGGGTGGTATTTGGCGGAAGGATGGTGCTATAGACAGCATGTTGAATTTAGTTTGTGTAAAGATGAGGTTGAAAATATTGAAAATTTGTGCTGCTCTATAGAGTCTTTGGATTTTGAGTATGAGATCCAAGATCGGATCAACAGCAAGTGCGTTAATATTTGTATTTTTTCTAAGCAGTTTAAAAGTTTTTTGAAAAACAACTTTGGCACTGGTGCTAAGGCAAAAAAAATACCCACTTGGGTTTTAGACCTTTCGTTGTCAAAAATAGAAACACTGCTTGATGCTTATGTGAAGGGGGATGGAAATAAAGTTAAAGACAGACAAGAGCAATACTCTGTAACATCAATTTCTTTGGATCTTTTAGAATCCATCAGGTTAATATGTTCCAAATTAGGATATTATGCAGGTATAACTCAGTCAGCTTCGGCTGGAATTGGTGAAATATGTGGACGAAAAGTTAATGTTTCTGATAAGTATCAATTGCGATTTTCTAAACAAAGATTAAATAAAATAGATCGGCGAACCTGCCTTGATGACCGATATGTCTATTATCGAGTGAAATCGATAGAAACAAAGAAATATGTAGGACAAGTATTCAATTTGGAAGTGGATAAGGATAATTCATATTGTGGCATTGGTTGGGCTATGCACAATTGTGAAGCCCATGGAGCTAAAACCAACGATAAGTATATTGGACAATTTGGGCACGTTGCCATGTTCAGCTTTTACACTGCGCATATTGTTGTTGCAGGAGAGGGAGGAATGTGTTCTACGATGCATCCTGAAGTAGCGGACATTCTTCGTTCTACGAGGAGTCATGGGCGTACGCCTGGCTCTGCTTATTTTGAATTTTTGAGAATAGGTCTTAATTCTAAAATGAATGATCTGGAGGCAGCGGTTGGGTTAGAAGGTTTAGAACAATTTAATCAAACGATTGAAAAAAGGGTTGCGAACAGAAGTGCTCTTATGGATTTATTAGAGGATTTGCAAGATGATCTTTGGCTGCCAAATCTTGGAACTTCTTCCGAGTTCGTTTCTCCTCACGCTTTTCCCATCGTTTTGCGTCAGAATAATTCAGAAAAATGTACTCAGCTGTATAATTTTCTGGAACAAAATAGTATCCAGTGCAAAACTTTGTTTGGGTCTATGCCTACGCAGCATAAAGTATTTGAATATTTGGGTTACAAGATCGGGGACTTTCCAGAAGCTGAATTTGTGGGTAACAATGGACTACATTTTGGAATTCACCAATATTTAACCGCAGATGATATGACTTATATTTCGGATAATATACATAGATTTTTCGGAATGGGATAGTATGTGGAAATTAATGACTGATAATGCTATTAGCGAAGAAGACAGGAAATGTCTGTCTGAATTTGTTTTGTCAGCGCCTAGATTTACGCAAGACAGGTGGGTCAAGGAGTTCGAAAAATCTTGGTCTAAGTGGCAGGGTTGTAAATATTCTGTGTTTGTTAATTCTGGCTCGTCCGCTAATTTGATTTTGGTAGATGCATTAAGAAGGCATTATGGAGGTGGGAGATGGATTGGCCAAACACTTACTTGGTCGACTAATGTATCTCCAATTATTCAAATGGGATTACCCCTTCAACTTTGTGATATATCTCCTGAAAATTTTGGTCCTGATTTACTTGTTCTTGAAAAGTTGTTCCAAGACACTAAGCCTTCGTTTTTGTTCTTAACTCATCTTATTGGCTTCTGTTCGATTTCTGAGACGTTACTTGAGATGTGTGAAGAGTACAATGTTACCCTTGTTGAGGATTGCTGCGAGGCCAGTGGAGCTACTTTTGGTGACAAAAAAGTGGGATCTTTGGGAATTGCCTCAACCTTCTCATTTTACTTTGGTCATCACATGACTACTATAGAAGGAGGCATGGTGTGCACAGACAATGAAGAGCTGTATCATACTCTCTTGCTGCTGCGTTCACATGGATTGTTGCGTGAGTTGCCAGAAGATCAACGTGCAAGCGGGATCGTAGAAGGAATAGATCCCTATTTTACATTTTTGATTCCTGGATACAATGTAAGAAGCACTGAGATGCATGCTTTGTTGGGAACCCGACAGTTAGAGAGGCTGGATCAATTTATTCAGATTAGGAATGAAAATCTAAAGTTCTTTTTGGATCGTCTCGATTCAGATAAATATCATTGTAATTACAAGTTGGATGGTGTGAGCAGTTTTTGTCTCCCTATATGGTCGTTGAATAATCCCGAGAAAGTCACCAGTTGCTTGATCCGTTTGGGAATAGAGTTTCGTCCGATTATTTCTGGGAACCTTTATCGCCATCCGATGATGGAGGGAGTAAATCAATTGCGGAGTGACAAGAACGCCGATATTGCTCATACCAATTGCGTTTATGTGGGTAATCATCCAGAGGTGGAGCGTGATCAAATTGAGGCATTGGCTGATGAGCTGAATCGCCTGTAGCCTCGCAAAGGAGACTACGTGATATATTTCCAATGGTAGTATATACTTTTGGAGGTGAATCATGAGAAAATGGCTACCAACTTTTGGAGAGTTAATAGATAGGTTGAGCATTCATCAGCTCAAAGAAGTATTTTTACATGAGAGCAAAGATAAGTATCGCAAAGAAATGCGTGAGATGATGCATGATATTGATGAGCTGATCAAAGAGAAAGATATCAAAATATCGGCAGAACTCATAAAAACGATCATTGTTCTATCCCAAATCAATGAGCATATCTGGTATAATGAATCTAAAGTGCGCAAAGGTGAGTCCCAAGATTTTAGCTTGTTAGGATTGACACATAGTCTGAATGGAATTCGGAATCGTGCTATGAATTATATTTTGGAACAGATAGGGGACTTGGACCGCCAAGACTATAAAACCGACTGTTTGGCAGCGGATCATGCCACCTGGGATATAGAGATGAGAAGCCCTTCAGCCCAAGATGATTAATTATAATCAGTTATTTAACAAGCCTGTCGATAATCACAGGATAGCAATACAAAATCTGTCTGTAGAATCATTGATCCCTCTATATGAATTAGTCGCTGCAACATATGCTACTGGTAGGCGTGTATTCTTGGCGGGCAACGGAGGAAGCGCCGCTGATGCTCAACATATTGCTGCTGAATTAGTAGGCCGATTTAAGAAAGATCGCGAAGGCTTATCCGCCGTTGCTCTTACAACGGATACATCGTGTTTGACAGCTATAGGGAATGATTACGGTTTCGAGGATATATTCTCACGACAAGTCGAAGCTCAATTCCTTCGTGGCGATCTACTGTGGTTACTAAGTGTTTCTGGATCATCTCCAAATATTATTAAAGCCGCAAAGACAGCCAAAAAAATAGGGGGACGAATCATTTTATTTACAGGCAAAAAATGCTCTGATCTACTTGGTATCGTTGACGCAGCTTTGGTTGTGGACGCAGAATCATCGGATACAGTTCAAGAATGTCATCAATTCGCGTATCACTTATTATGCGATTGGATTGAGTCTAATTTAGAGGAGTCGTGATGAAGTTTCCAGATTTTATTGTAATAGGAGCATACAAAGCAGGAACAACTGCTTTGTGGTACAACTTAGATAAACATCCAGATATAACAATGTGCAAAGGCGGCTCCAAAACAGAATCATTAGGAACGGAGATTAATTTTTGGCATGGAAGAAATTGGGACAAAGGATTGAAATGGTACAAGAGTAGCTTTGTTGGTGATTTTTGCGGAGAAAAAAGTCCTGGATATATGCACTCGTATGATGCTATGAAGTCTATCTCTGAATGTATGCCTGATGTCAAGTTGGTAATAGCTTTACGCAATCCAGTGGATAGGGCCTATTCCTCGTTCCAAGTGGGAGTGCGACGAGGTCGAACTAAATCAAAATTAACTTACGATCAGGCGACCACCGGAAAATTATTTGGCATGAGTGATTATTCTGGGATACTAGAAAAAAGTATACTGCCATTTTTCCCAAAACAAAATATTCATTGCGTTGTAAGTGAATGGTCTCGGAAAGACATTAATGCTGAACTGGGTCGTCTACACGAGTTTTTGGGAATGTCTGTGCATGCCTCAGAGGTGGATCAGTTTGATAATCCGGGCAATCTTTCCCGTGCCACCAAATTAAGATCGGCAGATAATGTTTCATATATCGTTCATAATTTAACCGAAAGGACTATCATTCTATCTGATCTACAGGTTGAAATAGGTCCACATAAAAAGATTAATCTCGAAAAGATAGCTGACCGTGCAGCCGTTGATCGTAGTTGCGACTTGAAGCTTGCCCTAAAGACAAAACGCATTAGCTTGCGTAGTCGTGTTTCTAAAAATGCCAATCCAGTACATGCCAAACGTGACAATTACCAAGATTGGAAGTCGAAGTACAAATCCATATCAGGGGATCTTAGACAGAAGCTCTTGGATTTCTACAAATCACACAATGACAAGCTTTTTGACTTCTTGGGATACGACATTCCTGAATGGAGTATTTAGATGCAAATGACCCGAGCCGAGACGTGTGATTGGATACAGAAGAAGCTGGAGGCATCAGAGAGGGTCTGTATCTCTCGATATGCGGATGGAGAGCACTTGTTGATGAATGGCAAGGAGCGAGCAAAAGAGGACCCTTCAGTAGTAGGACCCATGTTGAAAAGGTCAATTGCTCGACCAGGGCAGCTTGTGTGTATTAACGAGTTAAAGCCTCACAACACGAAGGACATATGGTTTAGAGCGCATAATTATCTCAAAAAAGCGGGGCACCAAGACATGTATGGCGGTGTCAACTGGAATACATATGACTATCTTCGTGGCAGCTTTATTCTTCCCAGTCTTTTTAGTAAAAGAACTCTTATTGTAGGGGCGCATGCGAACGCCCTGTCAAAGTCTCTTGCTGAAGCTAATCCCGAGATAGAAAGTTATCCGACTGCTCCAGCTAAAGCTTCTCATCATTATTCGACTTATCTTGACGAACTTAAAAAGGCATGTAAGAGATTCGATAACATGGTTTTTATTTGCGGACCATTAAGCAAGGTTTTGGTGGCTGATCTCATGGATGAGTGTGACGCCAATCTGGTCGATATGGGGTCTATGGCTAACGCTTTGCTCGATGGTTTCAATCCTGATAAGAAGCTGACTTTAGAATGGACTATGAGTTGGACCCGCAAGAAACCCTTAGAGCAATTATCAGAATCGTTTTTGAATAATTTAAGCAGCATAATGAGGACGCGGAAAATATGAACATTCCCATAGACAAGATTAGATCGAAGCGCATTCTAGTTGTAGGAGATTTGATGCTTGATGTCTATCTGCGTGGCAAAGCAAACAGAATATCTCCAGAAGCTCCTGTGCCTGTAGTGGCCGCTGAATGTCGTGAGTTTATCCCCGGTGGAGCTGCTAATGTTATGGCTAATTTGCGAGCGTTAGGTTGCGATGTAACTGCGGTTGGCTTCTTAGGAAACGATGATGAAGGTGAGCGCTTATTAGACATTTTGGAATCCACGGGAGTCAAAACAGAAAGCATTATTTTCACTGATGAGTTGTCCACTATACACAAGACGCGCGTTTTGGCCAATGGTCAACATGTGGTAAGGTTTGATTTTGATAGCGATTTTTCCAAAATATCTGAAGACAAACGATCAGATCTCATAGGTTACATGCAAACCCTTGTGAATGTTCGCCATTTTGATGCAGTTGTGGTTTCGGATTATTGCAAAGGAACTATAACCTCAGATGTAATGGCAACTATAAAAGAAAGTTATTCATGCCCCATTATTGCGGATACTAAACCGCAACACAAAAGCTATTTTCATAACACGTGGTGCATAACCCCTAATTTAGATGAAGCGAAACAAATGATTGAACATCGGTCAGAAGATGATCTTTTTGCAATTGCTAGAGAGTTGAAAGAGGAAATGTCCTTGCAGTCTATAATAATCACATTGGCTGATAAAGGAATCTTGTTAATTGACGAGGATAACAATGAACTATTGTACAATGCGTATGTTAATGTGGATGAGCATGATCCTACTCAGCGTTTTGATGTGACGGGAGCGGGCGATACGGTTATAAGCGTTTTCTCTGCATGTGTAGCGGCGGGGCTTAAAACTTCCGAGGCTGTTTACGCTGCTAACATTGCGGCAGGGATTGTGGTAAGCAAAATTGGCACCGCCAGTTGTTCTTATGATGAATTATTCCATGAATTGGGTAAAAAGAAAGTCGATGAAGGGAATACTGCTTAAGTACAACAAGGTCCATAACGATTCGCTCCGCAATTTGGCTCCCAAACTTTCAAAATATTTTGAGATTCTATGGGGTGATCTTTCTGTTTTTGATGACAAGATGGACTTGCTAACTTACGACCACGTCGTAAGCTATCTTGCTCCTTTTGGTAAATTAGATTTTATTGTGGTGGGTGATGTTTTTTGGAGAACGGGACAGTCAATATGCCAGTACGGAGCAGAACATGACGTACTAGTTCTTTTTCTCCAGCATGGGCAATGGATATATATTAAAAACAAAAAGGAGCTGTCCTATTATCCCACATGTACTTTCTTGCTTGGCGACAATGTCGCCAATTTGTGCTCTTCATGGACATATGGAAAAAATTCGCAAATTATAGTAACAGGAAGTCCTCGATATGATGATGCATCGCCCAATGGCGGTTCTTATATCTATTTCTCTCCTCCGGTTATTGAAGAATTAATTCATGGACATCCCACAGGAAGAATACGACGTTCGTTTTATGAAAATTTGGAGGCAATTAAAAATATTGACCGAGAAATACCAATTGTCATACAGCCTCATTATCGTGAAGCTCGTACAGATTATCTACATCAATTGTTCCCTTATGCCCAATTCGCTGATCCTCAGTTAAACGCGCTAAAATTAGTTCGTGGAGCTGCAAAGGTATTGACTTCGCGTAATTCAACTGTGGTTTTAGATGCTATAGCACATCAAAAACCTGTCGTACTTATGGATTTGCCAGAATATGATACTTGTTTTTTTGAAAGAGGATATTTCGACGACTTTGCATTAGAAAGTGAAACGAAAGCACATCTTATGAATAATATATTAGCCGATAAAACAAAGAGAGCAGATTATATGAACACTAAAAAACATATTTACCTCGGGAATGCATCTAATCGTATTGTTGAGTACATGAGGTATAATAACTCATGAGCTATTCACATCAAGTTACATTTTGCTGCGATTGTTGTGATACAAATTTCATGATAGATGAAGAAGCCATGGAGCTGCCTCCAGGTTGGCTTGGATTACAAGTAGTCATCGCAGATACCGACGGCTGTGTGCCAGATCATGAAAGAGAAGTTTATTGCCATTTTTGTTCCCAGGATTGTTTGGCAGAGTATACGGCTAGCGATGAGATGCGACAACGCTTGGCGTTAGCCGATGCCGAAGGAGAAAACGGAGATTCCCGGACCGAAGGAGAAGACTCGTGAAAATAGCCGATAACATGTGGATTACCTTGGCTGAATTTCTTAAAGCTCGACTTCTGGCGAAATACGATCTAGGAATCCTATCTCCAGAGGCTTCTGAACTCAAATCTAAGCTAGAAATTCTACACCATGGCTGTTATATTAGCGTCTACGATAACCAGAAAAACAAAATAGCTCGTGTCGGTTTCTTGCGACAAGATTGTCAAAACGTCTTAGAAAGCTTTACACAGGCCTTAGAGGCTCTCCATACGGAATTAGAGGCCAAAGGCATATCACACAAGAAGTTGCCGTCTAGTTCCTATAATTTTGTAGTAGTTTGGGACTTGGTTTTCATTGAAAATCCTCTTGCGTGGGATGTCAATGTGGATGGTATTTATCTCAATTGGGGAGATAAATATAAGGGATTATATCTGCCGTACGAAATCAATCAAATGTCTACTACCCAAGTCGAAGTACTGGGAAATTTGTGTAGTTTTACATTAGCACTGCCTGCAAATTTATGGAAATTACCAGAATGCATTTCGCACCGCGTACTATGCGACAGCTATACTATTTGAAAATATTCTTGTTTTGGCGGGCTGGGTATAATATAGAAGTTTTAAAAGGAACTAATTATGAATGAAAATGCAATCCAAGAAGGCGATATCGCAGATAAAGTACATTTGACAAAAGAAGAACTAGAAAAACTTCAGACTGGGCATCCGGTTGTCGTTAAATATCAGAGCCCGATAGATCTTATGATTGGGCAATGGGAGACAGTGGAACTCTTGATTCTGCCTCCCAAAGGAGCATAGGCCACGAAAAGTTTCAAAAAATGTCGAAAAGGGGTTGACATTTCTCAGAATTATGTCAGAATAGCGGTATGGGATAGTCCCTCATGGAGAAACGTGATATGCATCCGCACCCATTGATGTATCCTCCCGGTCCCGAGAGGGAAGAGGCGTTTGATTTGGCTGATAAATTGTATGAGGAAGCAGTGCATGAGGCCGAAAAATTGTACGAGGCCCAAAAGAAGAAAAGAGTGATGAGTGAGCTACGTTTAACAGCACGCGTTGAGACAGAGAATCCTCGACATACCCGAATAACCGTATTCCAAAACGGCGGGAATGCGGGGATATTGTGTATTGATACTGAGCATGCCCAAGAGGTGCTAATGCTGCTCAATGGACTCGGTGAAGAGGACCTAAAAAGCGATATTGAATATCCACCGGACGGGTAGTCCGATAAGCTGGATATTTTTTAGATTTGAGGAGGAACATGATGTTTGAAAAAGTTTTGTTGAAGTATGATGGCGAGTTGCGTGAGATTCCAGTTGCCGAGTTGGATATGGACCCGGAGCAGGCAACCGATGAACAAATTCGCACAGCAGTCGAGCGACATTTGGAGGTAGATTCGTTGGCAGAGTACGTTATTGAGCGCGGAGACACGGTTCTTAATATGCGCCCAACGGCTGCTTTTGGGAATAACCAGGAATGTGGATAGTCTTTCTGTATAATACAGCATGACTATTATCACTGATAAAAACTTTGACCAAGAAGTCCTTCAATCGACTTCCTTGGTTTTTGTTGATTGCTACGCAGAATGGTGTAGCCCTTGCAAGGCTCTAAAGCCACTTCTAGTCGAGCTAGAAAGCGAAAACGAAGGACTAAAACTAGGACTTCTGGATATCGATCACAATCCAGTTTTGGCGGTGCGTCTAAAAATCGCATCCATACCCGAAGTTGTAGTATTCCGCGACGGAGAAGAGGTTGCTTCTGTTTCTGGAGTTCGCTCAAAAGTGAGCTATCAGGAAATAATCGATAATTTTTAGTCATCCTGCATAAGGGATGTGGATTGAAAGAAATCGTCGTTATGCGATGCAAGTGGTCGTCCATGTTTTATGGGCGGCCTTTTTTTTCATAATTCAAAAAGGAATTCGCGAAAATAATGGGTATGTATAGCGGAGGATAAATATAATGAAACTCATCCCTATTGCACTTGGTCTTATGATTTTAGCGGGTTGTCAATCGGTACCAAAAAATTTCGAACAAGGTCTCATGCTTATTGAAAAAGCTGCGGACATTGCTGAAAAACAAGGCACCGCCTATAACGCCACTATTCGTTGGGATGGCACAGTGGGAGGAGCTTGGATTCAGCGAGGAGAATTTGATTCAGGAGTGACAGTCGAAGTTACTTTTCATGGTAACGCCGCATCAGAACGAGACGCCGTAAAACACAATCCATAGATACCAGAGTCCTACGAAGCGTCTCAAGGCCATCCGAGATCCCCCCTGCTCGGATGGCTTCTTTTTTTTTAGAATTAGAAGTATAATAATCTGGAGAACAAAATCTTGAAATCGACAAATACAAACGATGATAAGCCACCATACCTCTTGGCCTCAGATGCATTGAAGCATCTGAAAAATCGTAATTATGGACTTTTAGAAGAAACTCTATTAGAGCTATGGGCACAATTATCACGATTGGCGGAGCAGAACCTTGTGGATCATGCCCGTTGCGCGGATAACGATCAAAACAAGGCTGAACCCTAGTGCCCCAATGGATATTTATATTCAATATAATCGCTACTTGTCTGTGGATTTTTCAAATTGTCTTCGCTTTCCTATCTTTCTATAAAACCAAACTCTGGCGAATGCAATCCATAAATTGCACTCCTAAACTTTCTGTGGTTGTTCCTGCATACAATGAGACGAATCACACTATCCAAAAAGTGATCGACTCTATATTTATACAAAAAAACGTAGAAGTTGAAGTTTTTGTAGTTGATGATGGCTCCGTAGCCCCTGTCCAAATTAAAGATCACTCCAAACTTACTCTCTTGCGACTGGATAACAATCAAGGAAAAAGAGCAGCTCAATTGCAGGCTATCAGAAAATCCACTCATGAGTGGATTGTAACCGTCGATAGCGATACTATTCTTAAATCTGATGCATTGTATGAATTGTATAAAGCCGCTGTTATGAATAATTGGGATGCAGTTACTGGACATGTTAAACTAGTAAACGAAAAGCGCAATCTGTTAACCCGGATGATTGCATGTCTGTATTGGTACGGATTCTGTCAAGAAAGAGCATCTCAAAGCTACTTTGGGCAAGTTACTTGTTGTTCTGGAGCACTTTCGCTTTGGAAAAAAGACACAATACTAAAAATGGCAGATCAGTATTTGAATCAGCGATTCTTGGGAAAACAATGCATAGCTGGAGATGATCGGTACTTGACTTGTCTGTTTGCATTGAATAAGAAAAAAATAGGTTGTGCTAACTCTGCTGTGGCGTATACCGTCTCTCCATCAACACTTGTAGGTTTCATTAAACAACAGCTCAGATGGACGCGCAGTAATACTCCTGCTTTCTTGTTTGCTCTGCGAAATTGGTCTAAAATTTCATTCCTCTTTATATTGTTTATGCTGGCTGTTGTGTTTCGATATGCGTATTTTGCGGTGTTGTATGTATGTACAATCTTAGCTCTTATTTTGGGATACTATACAGCTCCGATGATTGTCCTGCTTATTATTCTGGCAGTAAGTGGATTAAAATCTACTAATGCATTTCTTTATACACGTGACTGGAAAATGTTCTATCTTATGCCGTTGAGCATTCTTGCATTCTTCCTGCTGAGTCCTGTAGTAATTTATGGGGTTTTCACTCCTTCTGCTACTGGCTGGCTAACTCGAACAAAAAAAGGAATTGTTCAGAAAAATTCAGAACCAATTGTATGAGCACCGAAAAAATCATCCAAATATTACTGGCGATAGTTACCACAATGTCTATTGCTCTGGCTTCTTTTGCTCTGAAATGGGTTTTTGAGGCGAATGCCCAAATGGCTATTATGCAAAATACGCTTGAACTCAAATTTGAGGACATTGATGATTCTCTTATTACCCTCGCTGATGATACAGATGACATAACACGTATTACTAAGCAGTTACAAAAGCACTGGAGGCTTCATACCTGGGCTAAAGACCAAGTTGCTGAATTGAGGCACAAATCACAGATGGAGCCTGTGTCTTGGCCGAATCTGGAGTGAAAATATTTTTTGTAAAAGACTTGACATTGGTTGAGGATGTGGTATAATACATGTGACATCGCGACCAACTTGGTCAGCGTACAAACACATAGCTCATTTGGTAGAGCACAAGCCTTATAAGCTTGAGGTAGTAGGTTCAATTCCTACTGTATTTTCAAAACAGCTGTCTGTACTTTCGCGATGTCATTTTTAGAAATTAGGCGTTGCAGCCTACTGGAGCAACATACAAACTATGGCAAATAGTGAAGTCCCAGTTGCTCAAACTTTTGTGACGCTTTATAATATATGATGCGGAATGGGGGAGTCCGGTCGTCCCCGCCAGACTCATATTCTGGAGATCGCAGCGTTCAAATCCTGCTTCCGCTATTTTGAAAAGGAGTTAATTTCCAAGGAGGAGATTAACTCCTTTCTTTTGTATGTAATGCATGTCAACGAAAATATGCACTAAGTGCAACAAGGAATTTAGTCTCGCGGAATTTAATTTCAAAAACAAAGCAAAAAACATCAGGCTGTCTCATTGTCGTTATTGCAGGCAGGAATACACTCGTTCTCATTATTCGAAAAATAAAAATGCATACAAGGAAAGATCTCGCAAATATAACACTAAAGTTATAGCCAGAAATTCGCAGAAAATGGTAGAGTATCTGCGGGAACACCCCTGTGTTGATTGCAGAGAAGATGACGTTGTAGTTTTGCAATTTGATCATATGAGAGATAAAAAAGATTCGATCTCCAAAATGGTTAGGTCAGCCCATTCGTGGACTACGATATTGGAAGAAATTGACAAATGTCAAGTTCTCTGTGCCAACTGTCATTTCAGAAAAACCGCTAAAGAATTTGATTGGAAATGGAAAAAATCCCGCAAAGGTGGGTCATAAAGAAAGGCAAAGTATGATAGAAAAAATAAAAAAAGCTTTGGAAAATACAGAAAATTGGAACCTGAATTTTCTGAAAAAATTTCGCACGAAAGTGGATGAGTTCGAAAATTGTCCGGATCTCCAACCCGTAGGCGTATATCCACCACCTGAGAATGGATGTTACCCCCCTACTGTTGACTCACAGATATTCAGAGAGCCAGATGTCGAACCGAATTGCTCATGGCTGAATATAAAGTTAAGCGCAGTCCAAGATGCATTTGAAGATGATGAAAAATTCAATCAAATGCTGAAACGTGGTGCTGACGTATTAGGAGAAAGGGTGGCATACCTTTTCTGGGCTAATAAAGAATTAGACATAAACGAAGAAAAACTTGAGTTAGTTCTATTTTTCAATGGAATAGACAACAATGGCGGCCTCGTAATGAAGGCGTCGTGGTAATTCCCCAAAAGCCCTGACTTTCCGGAATTTTTGGAGTATAATGGCTTATTAAGGAGTAAATATGAACCTTCAAGTTAGAGTCCCAGGTGAACAAATTTCTAGAGGTCGCAAACAAATTGCACGTAGAGGCGTTGATATATTATTGAACAAAGCAGATGGCATTGATTGGGATCTATACGATCTACTAATTGAAGTCGTGCCGGTATCGCCCGAGAAACCGGAAAGCTAATATTATTTCCCCAAATCCTTGACTTTCCGGATTTTTGGAGTATAATACATAGTCCGTGGCAGAGCAACATGCGTTGCCTTAAAAATCGCACCCCGATGAGGTAGGCTCTCTGAGGGACAGCACCATGGACTTTTTTTACGCTATTAAGTACCGCAACCCACTGGGGGAGCATACAAACAATTGTGCAATGGTAGCACATCAGCATTTCAGCTGACAGTGTAGGTTCAATTCCTACTTGTTAATGACCCTGCTGTCCAAACTTTTGCGGTACTTTTTGTTATAAATAATGGCATGGGAAAGGGCCGCTGTCCTAAGCCGTAAGAGAGCCCCGGAAACGGGGCTTTTTTATTGTTTTCTCTCAGGCAGGTTTTTTGCTTGCTTTTCCGTATGAAATCTAGTATAATCCAATCGTAGTCCGAGTGTATCGGACACATTAACTTTAGAAAGGATCAATCAATGAAGAATTTGACAGGAATATTGGCGCTATTGGCGATGGCAGTTGTTGTGACCGGGTGTGTTAGTTCTACAGGATTTAGCGCAGGGAAGATTTCGGCAGGTGTCAATTCACGAGCCCATGTTTGGGAAACTCCCCATTTCACAGCAGACTTGGAAAGCAATCCAGTGCATTCTGAACTAGGTATGGGTTTTGTTACTGTGGGAAGTCAAGCCGGTTTCGGTGATCATCCGGATGGCAAATGGCTATCATTCCATTCCTCAACTGGACCAGAGATTCAGAGCGAATGACCGAAGATATAACTTCTGTTTAGAATTTGGAACATTTCTTCGTGAAAATCTTGGGTTGTTAATAGCGACCCAGGATTTTTTGTATAATGGAGCAAAGGAGATTCCCAATGTCTGAAGAAGATCATCGATTAAAGCGTCTTGTCACAGAAGATGAACGCAATGTAGTTAAAGCAGAAGAAGAGAAGGTTGTAGAGCATACTGAAAAAGTTCGCGAGTTTAAATGGGACGATGTCGAAGATGGAGAAATTGAAGAAATCTTGGCAGTTTCTGCCGAGGCGATCACTGAGTGCTCTTCTACGTTAGCAGATCATCTTTTGTCCACTATAAGCGGGGAGCACTTTTCAGGATCGGACATCTCCGGAATGAAATTTGTTATACCTATCGATCCAGGTATACATATTTTATTGAAGAATCGGTTCGAAGAAAAGTGGAACTTGGATTCTCGGCTGGATATGTTCACGAAAATTAGAGAGCATCTGGTGTTTGAATTTTCTGAAGATACTGAGAAGCGAGCAGTACTGGATGCCAAGATTCAAGAAGCTCTACCGCCGACTCATCGCAAGAGATTAACTCTTACAGATGTGGATTTAGTCGATGACGCCATGGTTGTAGATGACGAATCCAATATGGTTTCCATTGAAGTTCCTTTAAGTTTTACGGCAAATAAGTAAAGGTTATTTTGTCTGATTTGTCGTATAATAGATATGCGATGTTGTTTCATTGATTGTTTAGCCAACATTATGAGCCGACTAGATGCGGCAACGCACTGGGCTAAAGGGGAGTCTGTTGGAATCAATTAAATGATACGTGGCTTGCCAAGAACCATCGCAGCACTCTAAGGACGCCCCTTCGAAAATAACAGTCCTTGAGGGACTATTAGACGTGGATGCTAAGAAGATCAATGCAATTGCAGGACCGTGGATAGACAATGAATTCCACTCAAAGGTCTATCCTCAATTAGATCAAGCAGGCATACCTGTTTTTCGTCAAGAAACTCTACCTCTTACGCGTTTATACGATGATGACTATTGGGGGGAGTTAAGAGCTGCACATCGTATTGATTTCGCAATACTCGATTATCATCACTGGCAATATAACGATGATGTTTTTGATAAGTATTTGGAAAGGGTGGCATCCGTTCGTTTCCCGATATTATGCATTGCGGAATGTCCGTTTGGTTTTGAAAGACCTTTGCAGGTTGCTCCTGAGGATTTTGCCGCAAAGCTTTTTGAGCGTACTCGCAAGATATCAACGGCAATTCGCGAGAAGCACTCCAATACAGTTTTGTTGTCTCCGGGAATCGGTCTTATTGATGAGAATTTAAGCCGGTTGTATTTAGATTATTTTATGCACAATAGACAATTCTTTGATGGTTATGCTGTACATGTTTGTAACAATATGCGAGATTATGCTCTTGGGCAAGTGTCCTCATTTTTGAGTGAGGTTTTATCTATTTTGCCTAAAAAATTATGGATCACTAAATGGTGCATTCCGGCTTTTGATGACAAAATAGTCAATGCTCAAGTAGTGGTTCCTTCTGGTTGGGAGCCTTTTCGTACGCGAGATGCTGCTCAGCGGCTAGAGCGTTCGTTTGCTTTTATTGAAACGTTGGCTTCGGTAGGGTCTCATTGGTTTTATACTGGAACCGGGAAGGACTATTATAAACCCAGAAGAAAGGCAGGTCCGGTGGAATTTTGGGATTCCGTTTCGAGTTCTGTCACACCTCAAAAATATTCATACGACTGGGAATATCGGCATTTTTTAGGGCTTCTGAACTCGGACGGCGAAATTAAACAATTGCTGCTCCAGGCTCTTGTTCAGATGGCCAGGTACAAAAATGAGTATTGATCAAAAATCAATTCTTCTCTTGACATTCTCTCGCGATGGAGTATAATAGGCTACTTAGTTGTCTCGTTTTAGCTTGTTTTGGGAGATGCTCCTATGGTGCGTGAATTAAATATATCTGAAAGCCTGCCCTCAGTGCAGGAGGAAATTTTCAACACTCTCTTGAGTACGCCTCACCGCTCGGTAGATGAGGTTTTGGAGATTCATAGGCAGCAAATGGAGCGTGATCCGTTTCTTTACGGGTGTCTCGCTACGCACGCTGTTCACCATGGAGATTGTGCTGTTCGTGATACCCAGGAAGTTTTCCTGGCCACACTTTTTGTTTCGGAATTTCCGGAGCATCGTGAAGCTGCATGGTACATGCTCCAAGACCTGCCTCCATACAGAGCACGTCGAGTTGTACAGTACGTCACAGGCTGGGCGAGGGTAGTCACTCATACTTCGCAGGACGCGGCAATGCCGACGAATGGAGATTTTGGAGTTACTTACTCTCGTCATGCGTATAGCAAGAACCATTCTGACGCGACTAAGAAAGGCAAGCAGATCAAGAGCCGTGTCCAGAAACTTGGAAGCAAGCTTCGTAGTCGTATGAAGACCACGGAGACCGAGATTACAGTTGACCAGTACCTCGTAAAGCACCGAGGTCATGGCAAGCCTATGAACCGCGTTTTGCGAGGAGCTATCAAAAATTTTCTCACATATCGTGAAGAGACTGAAGGAATGATTGAGGGAGCGATCATTCGTATGCGGTCGGCTCTGCGTTTTCTTTATGCAAAGGCCCACCTTGTTCCAGGCGGAAGTGATGATCACTGGATTAACCGTTGCCTCTTCCATAACGAGGCTCCAGAAGGTTCGCGTATTGAGGCGATGAAAAGGCTTATTGCATCTAATGACCCGGCTGAGCAAGCCGAGATTATTATGGAAGCCCGCTTGCCATACCCAACAGTACGTTCGATGGTCAAGACGATTACACCGTCTGTACTCATCGCTCTGATCGACGCAATGTCCCCACAAGAGTTGCTGGCTAACCTTGCAACTCTCAAAAGGGAAGGTGGGTTCAATAACCCTGAGATCAAGGAATTGATTCAGGGCAAGATCAAGGATGTGCAGAAGGTCAAAAAGAGCAAGGTTGATGCTTTTAAGGGTGAGATCGCTGCTGCGGCAGTTGAAGATTTGGACGAGGAAACGAAGAAACTCGTGCAAGATGCTACCGATGCGCAATTGAAGCAGCATGGCAAGATCGGCGTTCCGACTGTATTGGTCATTGATAAGTCCGCGTCCATGGGAAAGGCTATCGAACTTGGCAAGCAGTTGGGTGCAGCAATTGGTCAGGCTGCGGGAGATAATTTCGCGGCATGCTACTTGTTTGATTACAACCCTGTTCGTATCCGCTGGACAAAAGCAGACGGTGATAGGGGATCGTTCTCGGCGTGGAAGAAGAAGCTTGCCATGCACCGCTGCGGCGGAGCGACTAATTTGGGAGCTGTCCTTCGATCTATGATTAATGAAAATGTTCGTGCTGAGCAGATCGTGATTATCACGGATGAAGGTGAAAACGGCCATCCAGAATTCCATGAGTTGTTACCTGAGTACAAAGCTAAGTTTGGCATAATGCCAGACATCGTGATTGTACGTATGGGTCGTCACGCTGTTTATAATCGCAACAGGGTTCTTACTGCGTGCCAGAATGCTGGTGCGACTATAAACGCAGTGGACGTCCAGGACATCGATAAGATTTCTATTCCGAACCTGATTCAGTTGCTTTCGAAGAAGAGTATCTTTGATCTGGTTCAGGAAATCCTTCAATTGCCGTTACCGACGAAAGAAGATTGGTTCGCAAAGCAAAAGTCCATCCAGACTGCAAAGGCTAGGCGAGCTAAGACTTCTGCCAAGAAAGTGGCGAAGAAGTCATCTGAGAAGAGCGGTCATCCTGTAACGGTGTAATTTTACTTCGTGTGTGGCAGGGGAATCATGAAAAGTGATCAGACAGGAGAATTATGACCTTCCTTGCGGTCGTCTTGTTCGAAAAATTTGTGGAGAAGGGTGGCGAAATCTGCCTTCTCCTGAGATAGATGGTGCTTGGGGAGTAGCGATCGTAAGGTCTGTTTTAGATGGAGTAGCCATTTCGAGAACTTCGACGATGCTGCGTTCTGTTGCTCATCATCTCGGGGTTCCATCGTATGAATTACAAACCGCATTTACACGGTTAAGTCTCAATGGGGTCTTTTTGCGAGATTTCATTTATAAAGATCGCAAGGCTCTAAACAACAATAATATTCATGCATGGTGTCAATATGCGGGTATTGCATCAGGAGCCACTGGGAATGTCATCGTCCGTCCCAAGAAAAAGTAAGACTGCACGGGATCTTTTGGGGCAAATGACTGCCCGAGAACGTGAAGTGCGTTCTAAGGAATTTCTAGCTCCATATACTGAGCAGTCCAAGCACGCTATCGTTAAGATTGATGGCATGAATTATCGCTTTCGCATTGTTGGATTTCAAGGCAGTGGCTTTGGCGTTTTCCAGCCGATTGACCCTACCTGCGCTCGATTTGTGAGAGCTGCCGGATTTGAGAAGACCTACGAATATCTTCAAATACTGCCGAAGATGTATGTCATATTGGTTTGTCAAACAGATTTGGGCTGGTGCGCATATCCGTTCAATGTCGAGTCTGCCAAAATGAAATTTGGGGTAGACTTCGAAATCATTGTTCGTAATGTCTCTGATGTGGAGCGTTTTGATGTAGTAACAGTGCGCTGTGACGGGCGCAACTTCTGGTTTGAGGAGCCTTTTACTGGAAGCGATCCCATTAAGGCGGATGATCTTCGAGAGTGCTTTGCGTTGCGTACTGAGCCATTCAAGATGCAGCGAGCCTTGGATAAGCTCAAAGGAGTGACTCCGGAGGAGCGTAAATCTTATGATTTGGCTCTTTCGTCTTGGCGACAGTTTCAGAAGCAAAGCACTGAAGGTCAGATTAAGGAAATGTTGGCAGTTGGTGGAGCCGAATTGGACAAGTATGTCATTCGTGGAGAACAGATTGAGATTACATGGCTGTCTCGCAAAGGGAAAAGCTACACGTCTCGTGTAGATAAGAAGTCACTTGACGTGGTTTCTCCCGGAATCTGTCTGGATAATAGCAACAATAGGTTTCATCTGAAAGACCTTCCTGGTGTTATTAATGAAGGAGAGGAAGGCGGTGGTGTCTACGTCACGGATCTAGACTATCAGGACCTTCATCCAAATGGATAGCAAGGAAAAAGCCATAGAACTGGCTTGTGAGGCATACTCGCAGTTAGCAGATGCGGGGATACCTGAAGAGTTTGCTCCGTTGGTAATGTCGATAGCTCAAGCTAATCGAGGTACTTTTTTTGGTTCTTTTGGAAGCGATTCCGGTTGTTTCTTGGAGTTTGGGAATACAGAAAATCCTCTAACTCCTGTTAAGCTTTGCTTTGGAATACGTCGATATAAGTTACCGTGGTGGTCGCGTATCGGTCACGGGATTCGAGAGGGATGGGCTGTTTTGTGGGGACACGACTCAGAACATGAAATTTTTCTACGACCCGATGAAATTTCGCGGCTAAAAGATTTATTGAGAGTAATATAATGAGAAAAAATGAAGATCTGGTAATTCGCAAGCTTGATAAACAGCATCATGGCGAAACGGATTTCATGGAACAAATCGCTATGCTCTTTCCGTTAGAAATAAACAAAGAGAAGCGTGAAGTTACCCTGATTCGCACGTTTGCGTATGTTTGTGCTTCTGGACAAGCGAGCTTAGACCCAGATCATCCTGGGGTGGATACTTTTGAAGCCTGGGAAGCGATGGACGCTTTTATCGAGGAGCAGGGAGCGCGTGGGTTCTTTCATACACATCCTTCTGGTTGCTACAACTGGAGCGCTCAGGATGTTTGTACGCAAAATGGACTTGCGAAGGCTAACGGAAAAAAGTTCTTGTGGCATGGAGTCCAAGCGGCTTCTGGCGACGGGATAACAGTCTACGGCTCGGATTTTGTTTGTTGCTGGATGGAACGTGGTCGGGTGTTCCGGTATGTTTATCCACCGATGATGAAAGACCATTTGGACAATCCTATCATTCGGTTAGATATGCCCCCGGTTGTTGACTGGCATAATAATGCGTATACCATACTCCATGAAAGCATTGAAATCCTGTAGAGTTTTCATATTGGTTAAAGGAGGCGGATATGGATGACCAAGGAGGAGCGCCCGGAGCTGTGTCACGAATTCCAGCACAGATTGAAGTGGCTTTTGATGTTGTTTCCTGGGTTGCTTCTATTGAGACAGGCTGGGGCCCGATGGGCCGTGCTGATCCCCGCGAGCTGCGCTCGGCAGAGAAAGCGGCTTATGGCGCTGCTGTAGAGGTTTTGCGATTGTACTTGTCTGGCGAAATGACCTTTGCCAGTGAAACGAGTTCCTCTGATCGACAGCCGGTGTTGCCCGAACCAGAGCAGGCGAACGTAAAAACTCCTCCTTGACATTTTGAATGTCCTGTGGTAGACTATTTGTATGACAAAAGTAGATACTTATCTCGTTCACGAATCGCTCTACCGTCCTGATGGAGTTGTGGCCAAACGTAAGCAAGTCAAAGTCTTGTTGTGTGGTGGAGGCGCTCTTGGCTCCTTTTTGAGTGACCTGCTGGCTCGGCAGGGATATTGGGCTCAAACAGTTCTTGATCGCGAAAAGGTAGAAGATGCCAACTTTGGTACGCAAAATTTCGGCAAAGCCGATGTAGGTCGTCCTAAGGCGACTCAGATTCGTGTTAACGCGTTCCGTCGATATGGCGTAACTGTCAAAGATGTAGTTAAATCTCTAACCAAAAATAACGCAAAATCTTTGGTAAAAGGGTTTGACCTTGTCGTTGATTTATTCGATAATGGAGATAGCAGAGAATTGCTTCGGGTTGCTTGTGGGTCGGGAAAGATTCCATGTCTTCATTCTGGGGTGGCAGCCATGGGCTATTTTCAGGTGCGATGGAATGAACGCTATATTGCACCACCTGCTGCTGTAGACGACGAGGGTGATGCTCCTTGTGAGTATCCTCTGGCTGCTAATCTGGTATCAATGTGTGTGGCAGCCACCGCAGAGGTAATTAACCGCTTTTTTGAAAGCGGAGAGAAACGAGATGTGGAGTTCTGGCTAAATTCCATGTCGCTTGAAACCAGCTAATAGAGGGCTGAGGCCCTCGGGGAGGGCCTGTGCCTTATATCACACCTGAAAAACGAGAACCATATCTCGATCATCTTCTAAAGATTGTTCAAGAACTTCCTGCTGAAGATGAAGAAGCCATGGGCGGTCATCTTAACTTCTGTATTAGCTACATCCTAAACCGTCTATTAGATGAGAGACAGCAGTATGTCCGCATAAACACACTCATGGGGGCTATTGAAGGAGCTAAACTGGAGTTTTATAGGCGTCACGTTGTTCCTTGCGAAGAGGAAAAAAGAAAGGTAAATGGTGATGTATAATATTAGCGAAGAGTTTGTTGTAAAACTTAAAAGGTTAGCTGAGCGAGAGTGCTGGTGTGATGATAAGGGGTTTTGCTCTTCCGATTATTGCGGAGGCAATTTTGATGACGCTTATTATGGAGGCAGCGACGATGGTGAAGCTCTCCTGGCTAGAGCAATGCTCAAGGAACTGGAGAAATAATGGATAAAACCCAAAAAGGCGTAGAAGAATTTCACGAAAAGTACGGCTGTCTCATTAATTACCTGCCTACTATGCCTGACGCAAAGACACTATTATTGCGAGCAGGATTGATTGTTGAAGAGGCTGCGGAGTTTATGACAGCAGCTCGCAATGAAGACATGGAAGGTATGTGCGATGCTCTGGCAGATTTATTATATGTTACATACGGAACAGCGGTTGTGATGGGGGTCGATATGGAACCCGTTTCCGACGAAGTGCAGCGTTCTAATATGACCAAGGACGGAGGAGGTAAGGACCCTGGTGGAAAAATCATGAAGGGTCCAGATTTTGAAGAGCCTAATATAGTGGGAGTTATAGCCCAGCAAGGATGGATGTGATGATTAGTTCACAAGAAACCATAGAGACTCTCTATTCGGAGCCACAGCGGAAGGCGAAGCGGATGGAGAATATGGAAGCAAATAAGAACACTCGTCCAGATTGGGATTCGTGGCTTATGGGCATGTGTTGTGTTGCTGCAACGAGATCGCTAGACACTTCTACTGCTCACGGAGCGGTTATATGTGATAGCAACCATAGACCCAAAGGGACTGGCTATAACGGGTTTCCTCGAAATTGCGATGATTCTTTTTTCCCTTCAACTCGGCCACTCAAATACGATATTACCATCCATGCTGAAGAAAATTGTTTGTTGAATAGTGAAAATCTTTTAGTGGGTTCAGACTACACTATATATGTTACAGGCCTTCCTTGTTCAAGATGCTTTATAAAGATTATGCAGTATGATATCAGGAGGGTAGTTTATGGCAATGTGATTTCTCATTGTGTGGATGAAAATCAATCAAAGTTAGTGTTCAAACTGGCTGTTATGCGAAAAATCCAGCTTGATAAATTTAACAAATTTGATTGCCGTAAATATATTAATACAATTAGAGAAATGTTATCCTCTTCCGGAGAAAACTGTGAATAAAAAGAGTCCTAAACTCGTAATCGACAGCCGTCATCTGAAGATTTTATCTGTCAAAAAGGAGGATCTGAAGGATTCTGTAGTTTTTGTTTGCCTGGATGAAGAAAAGTTTGGTTATTATGATGTTGCTCAGTTGAGGAAACTAGCTGAAAGTCTAGAAAAAATAGAACCAGACGGTTGTTATTTTATTGGACTAAAAAATCTTCGTGTGAATATTTTCGAACGGTCTGAGGTTAAGAATCGTGATCTAATTGTGAGTGTAGATCATCCTCGTGGCATTGGTATAGACGAATCTGAAGTTGAAGATCATTTTCAGCAAGCTTTCTCTGAAGCTCGTAGTCTTAAATTTGTTCATCATTACGCGAATATAGCGAGGAACACTTCATGATACAAGAGCCTGATAATCAGTTAACTTTTGATTTTCATAAAGACCTTGCCTTTGCTCCAGAAGTTGCCAATAATACAAGTGTAAAGAATGATTTGTGGAAAGAAGGGTACGAGGAAGGTTGTAGAGTAGGTTTTAAGCAAGGGCTTAAAGAGGGGCAAGCCTCGTTGTTGTCTGTGGCCGATGAAGCAAATTGCCTTATGCGTGATGTCGTCGAAAGAGGATGGAAAAATGAAAAAGATGCGGGTTTATCTCCAAAATTTTGACAATCAAGAAATACAAGCTAGATGTTGTGCCCTTTTTTCAAGAAGTCACGAACCGCTCGATAAGCAGGCCGAAAAGGCAACCGCTGAACAAGCAGAAGAGTTTGCCAAGAAGTATGTTGTCAATTATGGACATAGAAGTGTAAATGATTGTGGTTCTATTTGTGCTGCTGTTGAACGCGTATCTATGCTCGCGGCTAAGTTTATTGAAGATTATCCACTTTTCAATGGGCAAGAATCATCTACTCGATACATTCCGTTTGACGTGGCTCCGATGGATGAAGTATTAGTCACACCTTTTTTGCCGGATGATCCCAGGGCCGTATTGCAGCGTGATTTAATGAAATTTTATCGTAAGGCCAAGCCGATTCAACTTGGTTTTATTGCATCTGAAAATGGAATCAATGATCTTGTTTCCGAGCCAAAGAACGTCCAGCGAGCTGTAAGCGCCAAGTCATTTGATATACTTCGAGGTTTTCTTCCGGCAGGATGCAGAACGCAGCTTGCCTGGGTAACCACGTTTCGACAAGCTGTTGAGCGTATTGAAATGATGTTGAGGCATCCTTTAAAAGAGATTCGCGAAATTGGCGTATCATTAAGGAATGAATGCTTGCAACAGTATCCTGGTGCTTTCTATGGATTAGAAAAACCCGAACATATAGCATCTGCTGACTCATGGTATACGAAGAGTTTTTGGGATGAATATCACGTACCAATGTTGTTAGAAGATGCGATAGCCCCCGGGATTTTCCGGTCAGGCATGTATGCTGGCCGTCCTGCGTCTAAACGGGTTCCTGCTATGGCGACTCTTCTTAGTGAAGAAATTGAGATTGCTTTACGAATTGATTATGGGTCTTGGCGAGATATCCACAGACACCGTAATTGTGTTCAAGCATTTGCTTTGCTGACAGCCCAGGAGTTTGAACCGTTTTATTTGGATAATTTGGCACCAGAATTACAACAATCTGCTACCGAGTTGATTGATCGCGTGCAAGCAACGTGTTCTACCCAAGAAAAGTACCTCGATCAATATGCGATCCCGATGGGGTTTAGAGTGACCTACTGGGCGAAGTGGAATATATCGGAGGCAGCTTACATATTGGAATTGCGTTCTAAGCCTACTGTACATCCTACTGTGCGGCAATTGGTTCGCAAAGTGGCAGATTCAATTTTGAACATTGAAGGATGTCCTAAAATTGATTGTGACTGGTCTGAGTTTCCGTATACTCGTGCAATCAACCTGGACAGAGGACGGGGCTAATGAGCGAATTTAGTAACGAAGATTTAATCAGGGATTTTGAAGAATTTGATGAGAGGCTTCCTGCGGTTGCTAAGGTTATCGTTCAAAGAGGCATCGATTTTTCGCGGCTGAATGATGGACGTGATTCTGAGAAAAATCTGGATGAGTATGAAGCGACTCGTGAAGCATTGCGAAGTATTTACACTATTTTTCGAGAAATGGTGGAATGTACTTCCGAAATGACAGCTGACGAGTTCGAATATTATGTCGGTGTGTTATTGACTGGCTGTGAATTGGTGGTTCTTGTAAACGATGGAATGGTTTACGAGAAAGAAAATGGGTTATTCTTTTTGACTTCAGAGGGAAAAGCCCTTTTGCAAGATTCGGGTGATTGAATCTGACGCATGATCTCTTGATGGTGAAAATGCTCGTCAGTAATTTTTTTCTGTTTTTTAACAGAACTGGGAGTCAAGCGACAGCTAGGCGTGTATAATGAAGCATGAGTAATGTGCTGTCTACCTTGAAAGGAGAAAAAGACAATGACAAAGAAAACAAATAGCAAGAAGGCTGGGGGAGCAAAGAAGACGCAGGGCATGAGGATTACATCTAGAGTCGTTGATGTACGTCGCCATACGGTGGGGTATGTGGCAGGGGGTAAGAAGTATTCGGTATGTCAAATGCGCACCATGGCTGCGAAGGGAAAAGTCAAGGGAGTGCAGGTAGTAGGCAACCATATCCAGGCACTTCCAGGGCAAAAGCGCCTCACGGATCTTCCTACGAAGATACTTAAATAGACGTAAGAAGTATTGCAATTACGCTATTTTTGCGTGGCACGAAACACAGAAAGACGACTCCTAAATCTTAGGAGTCGTCTTTCGTTCCGCCTTGACTTCCTTGTTTGGGTGTAGTATAATCTATTAGAAGGAAGGATAAATAAAAAGGAACGTTAACATTATATAGCTAATTCTTATGTTGGTTTCAGTGAAAGGGAGGCTATATGATAGAGTATAATATTACGCAAGATGGGAGAGTTATAAGGAAATTTGTTACCAGAATCTGTGATCTATGTGGTGCCAAAAGAAAATGCTTTAGCACTGCCATTTTCCAGTCTCGCAAAAAAAGAGGGGATGATAAAGACTATTGTAAAAAATGTGGTTATCGGATTCGTGTGATAGAGCAAAAAGTTGGACCAGAATCACCCTGCTGGAAAGGAGGCAGGAGGCTCAACAACAATGGTTACTATCGACTGTACGTGTATGAAAATGGGAAGAAGCGAGATATCTATGAACATAAGTATGTGTATGAGCAGAAAATTGGCCGATATCTTACTAAGATCGAACAAGTTCATCACATAGATTTAGACAAGCAGAATAACAACATTGATAATCTATACTTGTGTAATACCCAAAAAGAACACTATCGAATCCATTATCAAATGGAAGTATTAGCGTTATCTCTGTTGGGGAATCGGATCTGGTTTAATAAGGAACTGGGGCGTTACACTCTGGGAAAGCATGAAATAGGGCAAACAAAAACATTATATTCTACAAAATCGATTGAGCTTTTGAGTCAATTGCGAGATAACAATGGAAAAATTTACATTAATATTTATCTTGGAAACAGAAAACACCAACGATATCACAGGTATGTCATGGAAAAGTTTTTGAAAAGAAAATTGTTGTTTCAGGAGCATGTACACCATATAGATGGCAATACGACAAACAATCGCTTAGACAATCTGGTGATTTTGTCAAGGCAAAAACATAAAATATGTCATAATAGCCTACAGTCGTGTGTATTGGATCTTTTTAAGGACGGGAAAATAACGTTTAATAAGGGGGAATATAGTCTTGTCTAAATACTTGGTGGTTTTGGAAAGTCCAGGGAAGGTTAAGAAAATTAAATCTTACCTCGGAAGTGACTATAATATTATTAGTTCATTCGGACATTGCATTGATCTCCCCTCCAAAGGATTAAATATCGATATCAAAAATGATTTTGAACCTACCTTTGCAGTTAAAGAAGAGAAGTCTGAGATCATGGAGAACATACGAAAAGAATGCAAAAAATCAAAAGCTGTATATTTAATGATGGACCCTGATCGGGAGGGCTCCGGAATAGCTCGAAACATTTATGAACACATTAAGGATATAGGAGTTCCGATTTATAGAGCTTCTTCTAACGAAATAACTAGCAATAAGATAAAAGAAGCGGTTGCTAATGCTGGACAACTGAGCGAAGAACAAAATGTATATGACGCTTATTTGTGTCGTAGACTTTTGGATAGATGTGCCGGCTACAAAACGAGTTTTTTGACTCAACAGGCGACAGGTGGTCGCTCTGCGGGTCGCGTTCAAAGCGCTATGTTGCGCATCTTGACAGAACGCGAAAAAGAAATAATGCACTTCGTCCCAGTGGAATATTGGGTACTGACTGCCAACTTGCATAGCAGCAAGAAAGAGCCATATACGGCGGTTCTTGAAGAGAAAATTAAAGTACCAAATGAGAAGACTGCCACCGAAATTTACAACAAAGTGGTCAAGGGTAATCCGACTGTGGCTTCTGTGGACAGCCAGGAAGTGGCTGTTAATCCGTATGCTCCTTTTACTACCAGTACATTGATTCAGTCGTTCTCGACATCGTTTGGGTGGACTGCCAGCAAAACCATGAAGACTGCCCAAGGTCTTTATGAATCTGGGAGCATCACATACATGCGCACGGACTCGCCCATGATGGCGAAAGAAGCTATCACAGAGGTTCGGAATATTATCGAACATGCTCATGGATCAGATTATCTCCATCCCAAGGTTCGATTTTATTCTGCCAAGAAGGGAGCCCAAGAGGGGCATGAGTGCTGTCGTCCCACGGATCTGTCGGTGTCTAATGCGGGTGGATCGTCGTTGTCTAATATTAGTGGCAGCGCGGATGCTCAGAAAATGTATGAAATGATCTGGCGTCGAACCATAGCTTCTCAGATGGCTTCAGGCAAAGATCGACGACTAAAGGTGACAACCAAGATTGCCGGATACAATTTCATTTCTCGTGGCAATGTGCGTCTGTTCGACGGATTCCGGAAAATTTGGACTTACGCTAAGCAAAATGATGTTCTGCTGCCATCTCTCACAGAAGGTGAAAAATGCACCCTGATGGATTTGATAAAGGAACAAAAGTGGACGACTCCACCTTCTCGGTACTCGGATGCTTCGCTTCAGAAGAAGTGCGATGCTTCTCAAATCGCTCGACCCGCGACATTTGCCTCATTCTTGAAAACGCTCGAAGATCGAGGGTATATTAAACGAGAGAAAAAATCGTTCCATGCGACTGACCTTGGCATTCGGGTGGTGGATTTCCTTGTGGCGGCTGAGATGTGTTTCGTGGATATGGATTTCACCGCTGATATGGAGACGTGGCTTGATGAAATCGCAGAAGGGAACAAAGACAAGTTATCTGTGTTAAAAGATTTCTGGGAAAAACTTCAAATCGGGATTGCGAATGGCAAGAAGGTTAAAGAAGAATTTGAGAAAACCGATTTCCCATGTCCTAGCTGCAAAGGCAATTTACGACACAAACATTCACGATTTGGACCGTTCTTCTCATGTGAGAACTACAAGAAGGATGACACGGGTTGCAAGTATACTGCCAAGGTAGGAGAAGATGGCAAGCCTGTTGACAAGGTGGCGAAAGTTAAGGAGTATGCCGCGTTTAATTGCGAATATTGTGATAGCAAGATGGTTAAACGTAAGTCAAAATTCGGCCAGTTCTATGGGTGCGCGAAATACCCCGCATGTAAAGGCATTGCCAATGAATTAGGGGAGTTTCAGCCTTTGAAGAAAGAAGGCAAGAAGAAGTGGAGCAAGAAGGGCAAAAAGGGCAAAAAAGGGAAGAAGAAAGCGGCTAAAAAGAAGCCAGGATGAAAGGACGGAAAGAAATGTCATTGAAACAAGTGACGATTACAGGGGCTGATGATTCCATCGAGCCAAGAGAGTTGGTTGATTTGACGAAGCATTTCCCGTTTGTGGAATGGGGGATTCTGCTTTCGTCATCACAGTTGGGTGGCAAGAGATTCCCATCGCACGAATGGTTGGCAGAATTGCATGATGTCCAACGTGATTCTCACCATATGATGGCGATCTCGTTTCATGTTTGTGGCAGTTGGGTTCGTAATATTTGCGCAGGAAATTGGACTCCTTTATTTACAAACATTGGGAAAGTCCTTAACATCGCCCGGCGGGTGCAGCTTAATTTTCACGCTCAAGAACACCTTTTTGCAGAGGAATTTGTCGACGCTGCATTGAAGAGGTCTCAAGCACAGGATTGGCAGTTGATTTTTCAATGTGACGGGAAGAATGATCATCTCGTATTGAGTGCTTACAAGGAAGGTTTGAATGTTGCTCCGCTTTATGACAAGTCTGGTGGGGCAGGGATTGTTCCGGGTGAGTGGCCGAATCCTCTATCGGGCGATTATTCTGGCTATGCTGGTGGGCTTGGTCCAGATAATTTAGACGTAGAGATTCCAAAGATTGCGAAGACCGCTCAACATAATCCTTATTGGATTGACATGGAAACAAAGGTGCGATCTGACCATGACCGTCAATTTGATTTAGAGGCAGTCCGCAATTGTCTGGAAATTTCATCGCGGTTTATTCCTGGATAAGAAGGGCAAACACTAAATTTAGCAATGGCATTTATTCATCGGAGTAGATAATGATCAGCGCTGGAACAGTTGCTGCGATTGGGGCTTTGATGGTCCTATTAGGCACTTCTGGAACTAAGGTTAAAAGTTTTTTAGGTAGTTTGCAGAGATTCTGGTTAGCAAAAATAGTTCTAGATCAACAGTTGGCAGGAGCGATTTTTCGTTATTGCAATGAAACCACTTTGGCTATGGATATTTTATCTCAAAGCACTACCGTGTTTTGGGATGGCTGGAAACCAATTATTGCTTCTCCAGGTAAATGGATCTGCTTTGACAGTTGCTCGACAAGCAAAATATGTTTTTGAACGCCAGCGAGACAATCGTTTCGTATCCATCCAACTACGGATTCTTATGAAAGAACTACAGATCTCTATCTTCCACGTTGGATTTGGAAGGCTGATGATTTTATAAAATGCGCTCTTGGGCATTTTGAAAAAGTCAGCAAAGAGACCCAAGGGCGTTTCAATATTACTCATTTTCATGGTAAAAACAAAAAAGCTCCTACCATAACGATGGATGATACAAAACGATCGGATCATAAGCCCGATCCTTTACAGGAGGCTAAATCGGGTCGAGCAAAACTGGTGCATGTGGAATTGACTGATTTGGTAGATTTCTCGGATAAACCGTTTGACTGGTATTCGTTTCCTCCTAAAGTGATGGAATCTGTAATTCGCGCTAGACAATGGTATGAATCACGGCTCTGGTATCGGGGCAAAAGGATACCTTGGCGGCGAGGGTGGACTGTTTGCGGCAAGCCAGGATCAGACGCTCCTCTTGAAATGTTTGGCTCAAGATCTGGATCTTCCGGTGTTTGCTTTTGATTTGCCTTCTATGTCTAACGAAGAATTTGTAAATTTTTGGAACGAAGCTATGTCCTCTTCGCCTTGTATGATTTTGTTTGAGGATTTTGATACTGTTTTTAATGGGCGAAAAGCTGTGGCTGGCGAAGATTTAACATTTGATTGTGTCTTAAATTGTATCTCTGGAATTGAGCCAGTTGATGGTCTTTTCTTGGGTTTGACTGCGAATGACATTAAGCAAGTGGATTCAGCGATAGGAATAATTGATTCGAGCGGTGGCTCCAGTCGCCCCGGAAGAATCGATGAGGTAATCCAGCTAAACGAGATGGATCAGGAGTGTCGTCGAAGAACAGCTGTGAATATTTTGGATACTCAAGATGTGGATGAAATCGTTCAAAAAGGCAAGGACATGACGGCTGCTCAGTTTGTGGAATTGTGTAATAATCTTGTTTTGTCGAAGCAGGTAAAGTCAGTAAAGTCAGTAAAGTCAGTAAAGTCAGTAAAGTCAGTAAAGCAGCTAGTCTTTAAACCACGGCGTCGTAAAAGGAACAGTTCTACTGGCGTCCTAGAAGAGTTGTTACGAGCTGCATCGTGAGACAAATGGTTCAGGTTATTAAAATCAAAAAAGGGTAAAAAAAAGGTGCCAAGTAGTATTGACCCTATTTTTCTCATCATAGCCTACAACATAATGTATGATATTCCTCTGCCGAAATTGAACGAGGGAATTGAAAAGTTGGAACTTCACCGAGAATTGCGAAACTTTTTTGCAAAATGTTTAGCTCGGGCAACAACATCTGTAAGTATTGATATGTCGAATTCTGAGATGTTCAATACTACTGGATATCCTTTGGTATTTGGGTCAAACGTCAAGGCCCATTTAGATCTATCTCTTTTGCATTATCACCAGGAAGATATGGAGTCCGAGCTGGAGATAACTGCGGCTCTCGAAACAGAGGATACCCCCGAAAGCGTCATCGTTCCGGACAGCCTTAACCGATTTAGTGGATTAGATATCGATGAGTGATACTAAGATAAAACACAATTCCTTGCAAGGAATCTTAGATTTTATCAAAAGCGTTCATCCTCACTTGGAATCCAGAAAAGGGGTATATTGTTTAAAGTTATGGCGAGAACCAGATGGAACTCGCATCCCTTTGGAAATTATGACTGGGGTGCGTATCAAGAGTTTCAAGATCTACAATGATAATACTGTGATTGTCCAACAACACTCTCATGGCATGGAATTTAAGAAGCGGTTTACCCAGAGCTTTGATGCGACACTTTATTTGCCGGATCTTGCTATGATCAATGTCTATGATTATTCTGCTGAGTTCTTAACAAATTTTGGCATAGATTTCATCTATCTTGATCAAACCAAAGAGGCAAAAATCGTAATGCTGGCGGAGTGGATTCATGATATTCCAAAAAATTTGCGGGCTCAGTGGTTCAAAGATGAGGAAACCGAACGACTTCTCAGCGGGATAGGCATCGGTCGAAAACTGCTTCGACCTCTATCTTCGGGAAGGCACTTAGATTTGGGAGATTAACCATGAAGACATATGTCACAGATTACATGAAGGAATCTCTTGCTAATCATGTCCTTCAACCAGCTGAAGGCAATAACGTTGCTGCCCTTGCTCATCGAATAGTTAAGCCGGGATCTATGTACTATTCTGCGTATATTTCTGAAGTGGCCACTAGCTTGTGTATTACAGGGGATATTTGTCTTGGGGCGAATAATCATGGAATCGTATCTGCTCCAGGCTACAAAATGGATTGGTTTGCCGGTCAGTTGTCCGAGGGTTATTTGTGTGAGAAGTTTTTGCGTCATGAATGGCAATGGGCTGTAGCAATTGAAGGTATTCAATGGCAAATTCGAGAAGCAATTAAAGAGGAAGAAGTTACTGTCGGGCTCGAAAGTTGGTGGCTCGACAATGCTGATAAATTACAGAAATTTTTGGAATCTCCAGGTTGGAAATATGATACACCAAATATGACCGAGTTTTACGAATTTATGTCTGATGAGCTAGGAGATGACGGAACGGATCTCCCTGGATATGATTATCCTCGTGTTCAAGCTGGCTGGTTGTGTGCGATTCAACAACGTTATTCTGAATTGAGCAAGGAGACGAAAAATGGCTGATATTTTAAATGAATCACTGTGTTATTTAATTGGGGCTATCGATCAATCCTGCGACTTAGGTTCTGGTTGGCGTAAGCGTTTTATAGATTTATGCAAATCAACGGGTCTCAATATTAAATTTCTTGATCCTACCAACAAGGTCACTGGCTTACAAAATGAATCACAGGAAGAACACGACCTTATTATTAGACTGAAGGAGCAACAAAAATGGGATGAGCTGTCCAACGTTATGTCTCAGATAGTGCGAGAGGATCATCGTTCTGTTGACCTGAGTGATTTTGTTGTTTTCTATTTAGATCCTTCGGTCCATACTTGCGGGAGTTATTTTGAACTGCAAAGCGCCTTTACAGAGAAAAAGCCTTATTTTATCATTGTGGAGGGAGGCAAAGAGAATGTGCCAGCATGGTTATTTGGAATTTGTGATCATGATCAGTTTTTTGGCTCCATAGAGAGTGTAGTAGAAGAATTGGCTCTCTTAAATTCCGGGCATACCCCCTTGTCTCGCAGATGGGTATTGTTCAGGAAGCAAATAAAGGATCTCTAAGTTGAAAACATGGTTGCTTATTGACCCGAAGTAATGTATAATACAGAGTACCTACTATTTTAAAGGGGAAAACCAATGGCACAAATTAAACCCGAATGGAATGAATCAGAAGAATTCGCAGAGATGGCAGCAAGGCTGATAGAGAAGTACCCAGAACGCTTTGGGGAAGTAGACGTGGATCAAATTGTCGCGTATACTTGTATGAATAAAGATAGACCAGACGGGAAGTCGAAGCCCTATGAAATGTCGGGCTCAACGCCTCCTGAAAGCTTCACAAACTCCAAAACATTTTTTGTAAAGATATTCAATAATGTTTGGGAGCAAACACACACTCAAAAATTAGCACTGGTATTCTCTGCTCTAAGCCGAATTGATACGTCTAATCCAGGCAAGGTGAAACCATTGGATTATTCGGACCAAGAAGAAATGGTGAGTAATTTCGGTGCTAATTGGCATGAACGAGGAGACTTGCCTGACCTGCTTAGCGGAAACGTAGATTTACGATAGACGGAGGGAATAATCATGGCGACGTGGGATTGTCCAGATAATTCTAAAGGCGTCATTTTGAACGAAGACGACACAAAGATTAAAATTCGTCGAATAGAGGATTTTTGATTTGTTCTCCGTATTTTTAACTACTGAGTTAAAATACGGAGAACAACATGTACACGGACAAAAAATGGCTATTTGTGGAGTTTATAGAGAAGAATCGATCTGCCGATGACATTGGAGCAGAATGCGATGTAACTAATGTCACAATACGGTGGTGGGCAAGGAAGTTTGGTTTTCGTCGCCGCAGGTGGGGATCTAAGAAGCTAAATGAATGCTTTTTCGACAAAATCACAACAGAGCGACAAGCGTATTGGTTGGGTTTCCTTGCTGCTGATGGTTCAGTCCAAAATAAGCCTGGTAAGAGATTGCTATCCGTTGTGTTGGCAAACAAAGACAGAAGCCATTTGGAGCTTTTCCGAGATCACATAGACTCTGAGCACAATATTTATTACTATGAACGTGATCAAGAGTTCAACGGATATAAATTTCACAGCGAAGCAGTACAGCTCGATTTGGCAAGTAGTCGGTTAGTAGAAGGGCTTATAAAACATGGAGTGGTGCCCAATAAGACCAAGGTATTACAAGCTCCGAAATTGCCGCAGAGACTTATTCGACACTGGATTAGGGGCTATTTTGATGGAGATGGGTCGGTATCTTGTTCGAATAACTCTTTACATGGGAATGTTCTAGGGATGAAAAATATCGTTTCCTTTATTCGAACAAATGCTCCTAGCTTTCAAAGACCAAGGGAAAGTAAGCCAGGCTTATGGAGTATTGGCTTTGGCGGGAACAACAAGGCGCAAAAACTCTTCAAATATTTGTATAATAGAAGTACCGTATATCTAGAACGTAAGAAGAGTATATTCGAAAGGAAATAATATGAAGTGGCAGGTAGTAGAAAAAGACGATTTTGGAACCGATTGGCATCAGGTGCGTTACAATGCATATGCAATGGGACGGTTTGATACTGAGGAAAAAGCAGTAAAAGCGGCTACTCAATATTTAACAGAAGTAAACTGTAACAATGCTTTAACCGCAGCCGAAAAGCAATCAGGAGCAGAAGCTTTTATGCTGACTGATAATGGTTGTTTTATGGGTGTTCTGGATGGCAAGGATTGGTATATTACTTATCCCAAAGATATTATAAAGTCAGTTAAAGGGGAGATGAAGACCATTCATGCCAAGGGCGATCCTATCGAGGACGAAAAATACTTCGAGCTAGAAGGAAAGATCCAGGTCGCAGTGCGAACTGTTCCTGGAACGTAATATGAACGATCCGATAATCATAGCGTTGTCTGGGCATAAAGGAGGAGGCAAGAATACACTTGCTGATTTTATTTATGATTATTGGTATGAGACTCAACATTTCCCGCAGATTGTCGAAGTATTTGCTTTCGCCGATGGTATCAAGGATTTTTGCATTGATACCCTGGGACTTGAGCATCAGCAGTGCTATGGAACTGATGATGAGAAAAACACTCCTACGGAGTATAAATTTTTGCAAGTGCCTGAGTGGCATTCGTGCTATCCAGAAGTCATCAATGAGCGTATGACAGGCCGCGAAGTGATGCAGGTATTTGGTACCGAATGTGTTCGTGCCTGGTTTGGCAATGTTTGGGCAGCAGCTACAGTTCGTAAGATCCGGAAGGCGGGATGCAGTTTAGCCGTTGTGACTGATAATCGTTTTCCCAACGAAGTTGAGACAATTCTTGGACAACCTAATGGTTATATCATACGTTTAACGCGGTCGCCATTTGCTGGCAGGGATATGCATCCGAGTGAAACGGCTCTAGATGATTTCGAATGGAATAGACCTAATTGTTTTGTGTTAGATAATGCCCGAATGACTAAGGACGAGCAGAATAACGCAGTGATTCCGATACTTCAGAAAATTTTTCAGCAGGAGCTGGCAAAATGAGTGTACTGGACAAACTTGAAACAATCAATGAACAAGCAGATATCAGCAATCTTTGGAAAGGCACTTTCCGAGAATTTCTTCAGAAATATGAGGCTGAAAAGTCTAGCAATGCCAACATCGGCGTATTGGCTCATCAGCGCTTGTACAATATGATCCTTGAAAGTGGAACCGAAAAGAAGGATCATTTTGGCAAGGAGCGTACCTCCTACAAATTCTTTGAAGAGACTCTTTATGGAATAGAAGATAGTCTTGATGACATTATGACGTATATCCATAGTGCGGCTCAGAAAACTGAAACCAGCCGTCGAATGCTTTTGATGTATGGGCCACCGAGTTCGGGAAAATCGTGTATAGTTGAACACCTTAAACGAGGTCTTGAGGAGTACACTCAAACTCCCGCTGGAGCTATCTATGCCTTGTCAGGTTCTAAGATGCATGAGAATCCGTTCCTGTTGATTCCAGAGAAGCTTAGGGTTGATTTTGAGAAACAATACGGGCTGAGCATAGAAGGACAACTTAGTCCCACTTCTGTTTATGTTCTTCGGGAGGAATATAAAGGCAAGTTTATGGATTATCCTGTTGAACAAATCTTCCTCACCGAAGCAGGACGAAAAGGGATTGGGACATGGCTTCCGCAAGATCCGAAGGGCCAGGATCAGAGCGAACTAGTTGGAGGAATAGATTTCGCTAAAATCCAAGAATTTGGAGATGAAGCCGACCCTCGTTGTTATAACTTTAATGGTGAACTCAATGTAGCTAATCGCGGAATTATGGAGTTCATCGAGGGGATCAAGGCGGATGAGAGATTTTTGAGGGTTCTCTTGACCGCTACTCAAGAGAAAGCAATTAAAGCTCCACGCTTTGGGCTGATTTATTGTGATGTAGTAATTTTGCTTCATACGAACGAAACAGAGTTTCGTAACTTCATGGCAGAGAAGAAATATGAGGCTTATCACGATAGAATGGTCATTGTTAAAGTGCCTTACAATCTTTCTGTCTCAAACGAAGTCAAGATCTACGAAAAACTCCTAAGCAAGAGTGACGCAATCAAAAACATGCACATAGCTCCCAAAACCTTACAAGCGGCTGCTATGTTTGCTATTTTGACTCGGCTTGCCCCTCCTCCTGAGGGAGGAGAGTTGACGCTTGTCAAGAAGATGAAACTCTATGATAAGCAACATGTTCGAGGGCATAAAATCGAACAAGTCCCCGATATGAAGCGTAAAGAACCCAAGGAAGGAATGACGGGAGTCAGCCCTCGTTTTACAATTGACCAAATTTCCGCATCTATTGCCCATGCACGTGATGAAGGACGAGACTATATTACCCCATTGGATGTTCTACGCCAGCTAAACAAGGGGGTTCTCGGTCGTGATTCTTTTGGGCAAGATAAAAAGAACCACTTTGAATCTCTAATTGATGAGGCTCGAAGCGAATGGGATGATTTGTTGCGGAATGACATCCAAAAAGCGTTCTTCGTTTCTTACGAAAAAGAAGCTCGTAATCTCTGTGAAAACTACTTAGATCAAATTGACGCATCCTGCGCGGGCACAAAGCCGCGTGATCCTATTACAGGTGATGAAATTGACCTGGATGAAAAGCTGATGGATTCAGTCGAGGAACAAATTGATATCACCAGTAGTGGCAAAGAAGACTTCCGTAACGAAATTTTACGAGCTGTTGGTGCAGCGGCAAGACATAGTAAGCAGTTTGACTACACCCAACATTCACAACTCAGAGAAGCTATTCAGAAAAAGCTGTTTGAGGAAAGAAAAAATGTTATTCGCATGACCGTAAGCACGCGAAACCCTGACCCGGACGAGCTGAAGAAGATCAACGATGTTGTTGCTCGCATGGTAGACCAACAGGGGTATTCTACCTCAGCTGCGAATGCATTGCTAAAGTATGCGACGGCTCACTTGTTTGACAAATAATGTATATTGTTCTTGCTAATGAAATTGCGGATGTTGATTTGACTGAATTCGAGAAAGTGGGCAGTTTTCACGAAGGGGTGATCGCTGTGCCTAATATCGATATCTGTTTAACTCTAAAGGGCATGCCTACTTCGCTATCCGATCAGGTAGAGGATTGTCAACACAGCCTCTCTTTGGTTTTCGAGGCCCCATGGGATGATGAAGAGTCGGAAACCATACTGCTCGAAGATTCTTTTGCTGCGGGGATCATTTATCGTCGCCGACATGGGGAATCTTCTCGGGCAATAAGAGATTTTGTGGAACTGCGCTACAAGCACTGTTTAGGGGCATTGACTCTCTATGTATATTTCCTTGTAGCCGCTAATGACTGCTTCTTTGGATATCAAGAAGAGGGAGAGACTCATATCGGCATTGATTACGCATCTCTATGGAAGCAGGGGCACGTCAGAGAGGTAACATAATGGGCAGCACGATTGTAGACAACGACTTTCCTCACGATATTATTCATCGTGGGCAGCGAGACGCCAATAGGCATAATAAAAGAATCGATGAAGCTGTTCGGAAGCAGTTAAAGGATGTCATTTCACAGCAAGACATCATTACTTCTGAAGGCAATAAAAAGGTCAAAGTGCGTCTTAAGTACCTGGATCAATATCGTTTCAGGCATAGCCCTGATCGGATGGACGAAGTTGGTCGAGATGAGTTTGATGACTTGGAGAACGGAGAAGTTATTAGCGAGCCCGGAGAGGGTGGCGGCGGTCGTCCTGTGAAGGCTGGAGATGAAGTAGGCGAGGAGATGTATGAAACAGAGTATACTATTGAAGAACTCACTGACATGATGATGGCGGAGCTGGAGCTTCCTGATCTTGATGAAACCAAAAAAACCGAAATCACATCTGATGTTTTAGAATATACTGATCGCAGAAAAAGAGTTGGTATCGAAGCTTGTCTCGACAAGAAACAAACTTTACTTGCTCATATTAAGCGTCGTTCTCAGCTAAAGACTAAAAAGGATGAGATTCTGGCAATGTCGCAAGATGATCTGCGTTTTAAAACCTGGGAAATTGCCACTGAAAAGCACTCAAATGCTGTGATTTTTTTAATGCTTGATCGTAGCGGGTCCATGTGGGATAGTAAGATATACGCAGTGAAAGCTCTTTATTTTTGGATTGTTCAATTTTTGCGTCGTAGATACGACAAAGTTGAAATCAAGTTCATTGCCCATGATTACAATGCCAAAGAATTGAATGAGAAAGAATTTTTTAGCATTGCCGAAAGTGGCGGAACGAGAGTTTCTGCGGCATATGAGATGTGCCGAGATATGATTAAGCATAACTACCCCAGCGACAAATGGAACATTTATTGTTTCCATGCTTCTGATGGAGATTCTTGGAGTGATGAAGCAGAATGCGTCAAATTGGCTGAAGAAATCCTACTGATGGGGGCGAATCTATTCGCTTATACGGAGATTGATCTTGATAATTACAGAGACGGCTCCAGTGATTTGTACAAACTGTTGAGGAATGCATCTAAAACTAAGTATCGTCGTCTCATGGTCTCGAACATCGAAAAGATGGAAGACATCATGGACACATTGCGTAAATTCTTGAAGCAATCTTCTCGTGAGATGGTGTAATGGCAACAGACAGAACTAAAGATAGATTCAGAGAAATAGAAGAGCTGGCTCGCGCAGCAGGGCTGAAACATTATGACGTCCAGTTTTTTGAAGTTCCTACTTCGGTTATTTATGAAGTTGCGAGCTACGGGCTTCCAACTCGTTATTCGCACTGGTCTTTTGGACGAACTTTTCAATTTCAAAAAACACGGGGAGAAATGGGTCATAGCAAAATATACGAGCTTGTCCTGAATAATAACCCCTGCTACGCGTTTTTGGACAGCAGTAACACCGAGACGATTAATCTTATGATCGCTGCCCACGTCTTCGGTCATGCGGATTTTTTTGCAAACAATATCATGTTCCGTGAAGCTCAAGAAGAGAATATGGTGCAAGTTGCGAAGAGGCATGCTGAAGCCATTGATCAATACCGTAGGGACTACGGGGATGATGAAGTAGATGAATGGCTTGATGTGGCTCTGGGCATGGAGCATCACATTGATGTCTATAAGAAGCTCAGACGTGCCAGGTACGAAAAGCGGCATGTGGAATTTCATGGTCGTAAAATTGGTGAATGGGAGGATTTACATCCCAACGATGATCCTTTGGTAAAGAAGGTCGTTGAGGGAGCCTATTTACCGCCCCAGCCTGAAAAGGATTTGCTGTGGTTCTTTGCCGAATACGCAAACATGGAAGATTGGCAGAAACGTATTTTTGAAATTGTTCGCAGAGAATCATATTACTTTTATCCTCAATATCGTACAAAGTGCTTAAATGAAGGTTGGGCGTGTTTGTCAGGTGATTCGAAAATATTAACCGAAGAAGGACTGATAAATATTAGTGATTATACAAACATAAATTATGAGAAAGTAAAATGCCATTCTGGAACTAAATTCGTTAGAAGAACTGACATTCATGTAACTGACAAAAAAGAAGGTGTGTGCATTAGAACAAATCGATGCACGATATTTAGATGCGCCCTAAATCATAGGGTAAAATTGGCTTCTGGCGAGTTTAAGAAGGCAAAAGACTTGCAAATCAATGACCGCTTAATGATGTCAATAGGACAAAATTCGTGGTCTAACGAATATCAAAAAGTCAATGTAGGATACACAAAAAAGAAATGCGCGACACTCAATACCAAAGAGATAGAGAGCCCGGTAGTTATAGATGAAGAGTTTGCTCAGTTTATTGCTTTTTGGTTGGGAGAGGGATGTATATACAAAGATCGTGGAATCTTCATTAGGAACAAGGACAAGAAACAGCTCATTGAATTGTCAAATTTCATTCTAGATAGATTCGGTATTAATAGTTCAATACAGACCACTGACCTCGGGAAGGTTTCGGAAAGATATAACTTGGAAATATATAGCATTTCTTTATTTTCACTATTAAACGTCATTACAGGAGATATAAAACGCAAGTCAAGACAAAAGCGGATTCCTGATATTATTTTTAAATCACCCCGAACCGTGGTTAGCGCATTTTTGCAATACTTGTTTGATGCTGAAGGTTGTTGTTATGTGTCTGAGGATGCCAAACAAAAAGTGATCGTTTTAGCCTCTTCTTCATTAGATATGCTAAATGACGTTAGTATTCTTTTGTCTAACTTGGGTATCTACGGAGCTTACGCCGTTTGTAAAAAAGATGGATATGAAGATACACATCAGCTAAGAATTGGTTCTAAGTGTTGCAGGAAATTTCAACACGAAATTAACTTTAAAAACGCAAAGAAGAATGCTAAGTTAATTAAACTACTTTCATTGTCATCTGTTCACAAGTGCGACGAAGACGAGTGCAAGGTTATAGGTATTGAAAAAATTGAAGATGTATTTTTTGATTTTACTGTTCCAAAATCTCATACTTATGTTGCCGATGGAATTGTCCATCACAACTCCTATTGGCACGCTGAATTGATGCTCCAATATTCGCTTGGAGATGACAACGATTACGGGGTCAAAGGGATTAAATACCCTCTTACTTCAGAAGAACACTTGGATTTTTTGTCTTCACATGAAAAAGTAGTCCAGTCAGGAGTGAAAATTCCTCTCAAAGTAGAGCAGCCCGAACTAGACGACAATAGACGTCCTACTGGACGTACTATAAAAGGTTGGCATCCTCGTATTGTTGAAAATCCCAATCTCTTCCACCATGCTACTCGAATCAATCCGTATTATGTTGGATTTAGAATGTTCCGAGATATCAAAAGGCGATGGGATGAATACTTTGAAGAAGGATTTTATGAGGATGAGTGGGGGAAGAAAATTCCTGTTACTATTAACGGAAATCAAAAGATCCGTCAGGTAATGGAGTCTGAAGATGATGTGTCTTTTTTCCGCAATTACTTGACAGAGGATCTCTGTGACGAGCTGCACTTATTCGCTTTTGGTAGCCCAGAAGAGTATAATGATAATTATAAGATCCAGGAAGAGATCAAGAAAAGGACCAGAGAAAATGGCGATCGACATTTAGGAAATTTTCCTATAGATGAGCAACTTAAGATTAATAAAACCGTCCAAGTTAGAACTAAGGATGTTGATGACATTGTACGAACCATAGCGCGAACACGTAATAATTATGGAGTACCATGTATAGTGGTGCGTAGAGTTGATTCCGATGGAACTCTGCGTCTGGAGCATGTAAAAGACGATTTGACGAATGTAGATACTGGGTATGGAGAACATATTCTGCGATATATCTTTAGGGTATGGGGTCGTCCAGTGGAGCTAATTCGGAAAAATGTCGATCATACTCATGTTATGAAATATGATGCGTCTGGTTTTAGTTTGGATTATGCAACTTCTGATTATCCAGAAAGCATTGAAGAAAATGATGTTGCTTCATCATGGTAAATATCAACTACCCAACTGCTAAAGACAGTTGGGTTTGCCTCTCAAAACAGATAGGAGACGATTGGGTGGTTGATAACACCCTGCCTAAAAAGTTCAACCCTCCATCTAAAGGAGAACTAAACGAAATAGGGTGGTAGATCTTATTGATCTCTTGCTTTAAGGTGTATTTGCTAGCTATGTTTATTGATGCGTTCCAATCTGCATCAAAAACAACACCATCTGAAGCGTAATACCTACATCCCTTACGCTCTCCTCGCTCAAGACCACGATGGTCATTTTGAGAGGTATAAGCAGGGTTAACTGTTATCACCTTCTTACCAAGAAGGAGTGCCTTGTAGGTTAAAATGTCTTTCAGAAGCCCAAATGAGACTTGACTGAGACAGTTTTTGGAGCTTTTGCTCTTTTTGTAATTGTTTTTCTTAAGGTTCTTTTTCTTGAGTGAAGATAAGTCCTCAAGAACAATAGTGTTGGACTCTGTTTGGAGGATCTTATTGGCTATATGATGACATAGATTTTTGTTCTTATTTCGTTCTCTGCGTTTAAGTCTCTTGAGTTTTCTTCTCGTAGAGTGTGAATTAGTGGTTTTAATCTTTGATTGTAGAACTCGTTTTTGGTAGCGTAATATGCGTTTTTGTTTTAGAAAATCTTTATCTGTTAAGGAGAGACCTTCAGAAGTAACAGCAAAACGTCTTATGCCGAGATCAACACCTATGCACGAATTAGCGACATACGTAGGTGCTGGTACTTCAAAAGAGACAGAGAGCCAAAATTGATTATCTTTATAGAACACAAGAGGGTCACAGGCAGAGTATTTGGAGAATAGTTCAGCAAATTTAGGATAAGGATTATAGGAGCAGAGAATGCGTTTTCCTTTTCTAATTGTTGTTAATTGAATTGTGTTGTTTTTACAGAAGGTATAGAGACGTTTATCGAGTCTAATTGCGAGATTGTGTTGTTTGCATGGTTTTTTTAGAGATTTGAGTTTTTTGTTGCTTTTTATTGATTTATAAGCAGCATAGACAGCGTCTTTAGCGCGTATAATGACTTGTGAAGGAGCTTTAGGAAAGAGTTTACGACACTTGTGATAATTTCTGTCGTGCATTATTTTCTTATCTATGTTTTTGTGTTTGAAGGTGTCTTGAGATATATGGTCCCAAATTTGTTGGTGTATTAGGAGGGTTTTAAGTAGGAGGTCGTGTTCTGTTTTTGATTGAGTGTTGATTTTTATATTGTATGTTAAGTGAGATGTAATTTTAGCACTCATATACTAATACTGCGCAAATAAGGAATATTCCTTTATTATTTTGAGAAAATAATATTTTTAGAGCCCGTTCCACTCCTCGGCTAAAGATCAAGGGGGTTTCCTGGGCTAACCAATATGAAACGATAGTAATGCTGGGAGAAGCTAATGATTCTTGCTCGTAAATATCGCCCCAAGAAATTAAACGAAGTCATAGGACAACCTACTGTTGTTCAAACTCTGGGCAACGCCCTGACTTCTAAGAAGTTGCATCATGCATATTTGTTTGCAGGTCAGCTCGGTGCGGGCAAGACGAGTGTGGCACGCATTCTTGCCGCAAGTGAAAATTGCTCGGCAACGGACGACGTTCTTCATCCTTGTGGGAATTGTGAATTATGCAGGGCTGTTTTTGCTGGTACACATACGGATGTATCAGAAATTGATGCAGCAAGCAACGCAGGCAAGGTAGAGCAGGTTCGTGAATTGAAAAATTCTGCTAACTACGCTCCAATGGATGGGGCTAAATCGAAATATTATATACTAGACGAGGCGCACAGAATGAGCCCTGCCGCCGAAGAAAGCCTGTTAAAATTACTAGAAGAGCCACCAAAGAGGGTTCGTTTTATCCTGTGTACGACTGAGTATCAACATATGCGCAGCACGATACAGTCCCGTTGTCAAGTGCATGAATTCAAGAAGATCTATTGGCGAGAAATCGCTCGTCATCTAGAAATGGTGGCGAAACAAGAGAAACTCAATTGTCAACCCGAAGCCCTAAATTTGTGTGCTAAAATCGCTGATGGAAGTATGCGAGATGGGCTTCAGCATTTAGAGAAATTGATTAATTTTGCAGGAGGTCAGGAGCTTACGGGTAAGTTGGCTCAAGAAGTGTTTGGCACTGCATCTGATCTAGTTTTTTATAGTCTGATTGGAGAGATAGCAAAAGAGGGAGCCCCCGATGCTACTACTGGTTACAAGATCATTAACGATCTTCTAGTGAGTGGGATGGGTGCTAATCAGATACTTGAAGGTATTTCTGAAGTCCTCAGGAATATTCTAATAGGAGTTTCCGCTTCAGCGTGTGGAGATCTAATTCTTGTAGCAGAGGAAGCTAAAAGCCGCCTGAAGGAATTGCTACGTCTTTTCAAGCCTAAAATGCAAGCATTGTTAGGTGTAATGGAGGGGCTGGCTAAAGTCCGTATGGCGGTCGAACAGGGGCAGACTTTGGATATCGCCCTGCAAATGTGGTTTTTGCAAAGTATATTCAAATTTCAAAAAGGAGGATAACACCACCAAATGAGCATCCCTCAGAATGAGGGAGATCAGACAGAAGAAAGAATTGTAATGCTTGTCGCCTCTGTTCGACAAGTTGATTGTGAAAATGCATTTGGTGAATTACGTGAATATTTATCCAGCTATATCAGACTATTTGAACATAAGTATAGAATTCCAGGCTGTGACGCTGATGAAATTGGACAGGAATGCTTGTTTGCCTTGCGGTTTAAGGCGATTGAAGATTTTAACCCAACAAGGGGGAAATTCCGATCTTTTGCTATATTGTGTATGAAAAGGCACTTGTTTTCGATTATTAAGGCAAGTAGCCAGCAAAAGAGAAGAGTGTTGAATGAAAGTCTGTCTCTCGATGAAGATAGGTCCGAAGGAGATGATCTATCTTTAGCCAATTTGATTACAAAAGACAAGTTATCGACAGTAGAAAAACTGGAAAAAGAAGAAACAACTACTATCACAAAACAACGTCTTTTGTCGAAGCTGTCACGACTCGAACAAGAGGTCTTTAAATTGTACATCCAACAATATCCTTACGACGAGATCGCGGAAGCTCTTGAAAAAATCTTTCCCAACAAAAAGTTCAGCAAAAAAAGTGTTGATAACAGCCTTGTCCGCGTCCGTCAAAAAGCACAAAATATAACAGCGGATTGGGGGTTTTAAAAAGGGTTTTGAGGATATTGAAATTGTTTCGGAAGTGTGATGTATATACATCGTAGAGGATTTGGCTGGCAATCGTCAGGATAATCGTGTAGAAAACTTGGAACTGATTCACAGAAAGAATCATCCGAGTAAACATTTTAGGAAATAATGAAAATGTTCGAACAGGAAGCAGAAATATTATTAAAATCGTTCAAAAGCGAGGTTGAGCAGGTAGGAATGGAATATTTGGAGAGTGAAGTTCCTATTACTTTGGGGGCAGGTCTTTTACAAACCTTGGATATTCCGGGTTTTGATCTAAGGAAAGGAAAATGGGTGCGAGAAAAGTCATACGATGATGACTCGTGTTTGTTGTATTTTCCGTTTAAATTGGTAGAAGATGACGAATTAGTCAGCAACGGAATAGATGAAGCATTGGAACGGTGGCAATTTAAAGGTTTTAGCAAAGTCAAAATGTGCTCCGCTGTCAAGGACGGTCCAATGTTGATTTTAAGACTGGGATTTAGAAAGTGAGAATTATGGGTACTGAAATCGAAGTCAGGTGTAAAAATCTCTTGAAAGAAATCAGAGAGACGATGCAGACTGATCAAGAAAATACTAATAATAACCAAAAGATCTTTGTGGAATTTTGTCAGCAATTAATTAGGTGGAGTCAGCAGGAAAAAATGGACTTCCGATTTAATCTCGGTGACATTTATTATGAACTATCACTCGCCTGCGCTGGCAGTTTTAGTCGGAAACATTATGCTATGTCTATCCATGCCGGGAAAGATGGTTTTGATCTTAATGGGAAGAAAATTGAGATTAAAAGCCCAGAAGATATTTTAAAATTATTCGCGGAAAATTTGGTGACAATTGAGATTTGATAATGCTGAATTTAACGTTGTAGGTGATCGAGACGGTGACTTTGCCAGCACCATGCGTCTGGTCTTTCAATTAGAAGGCTATTTTAGTGATAAGCCACGTGCAAAAGCGTATAAAGTAGAAAACAACGTGTTGTCTATTTTGTGGAGTACCGATGAAGTCAGCGTAAAGTTTCCTACTTGTTTGGGAGTTGAAGAAGTCATTCCCATAGCTTTGGCTTGGCTTCGGGAAGCCAAGTATGATGCCCAGCCGGATCATGATGGTGACAATAAGAAAGGTTGGCATATATTTCAATCTCGGAGCAATTTTTATACCATTATTTGTAGCATTGAACCTCGTTGGACCACGTATGGGAAATAAGGAGTTGAGCATTGGTAAACAAAAAGACCTGGATAGTTAATACGACCGAAGGTCGTTTTGAAGTCAATGCCAGTAATTATCAAGTCGTTGGTTCTAATTTGCATTTTTATGACCACGACAGGAACAATAATAATCTAAAAGAAGACGTAGCTGAGTTTGCTGCGGGACATTGGGCTGCTGTGTGGATTAAAGATGTTAACGTCGTTAAGTTTACTGAAAAAGAGCACAAGCATAATCCTTTGCGTGCCTTGGGGTACGGGGGACTTTAGGAGACAAAAAAATGACTACACGTAATTCAGAAACATGCCCGCAATGTGGATGGGCGTTTCCAGATGGAGCGTCAGATGGACATCGTTGTGAGTGGTGTGCTGCCAATTGCAACTTGCGACGAACTGTTCGTGAGCAACAGTTGTTGCTCACTTTGCTGGAAGATGAGATCGCAGCTTTAAAACAGGAGATAAAAAATGAATGATAATATCGATGTTCTGAATCAACGAATTGATGAGCTTAAGCGATGTAAAGATAATGCCGTAGAAAACGGTGATTACCCCTTGGCGGCGCAAATTAGGGATAACCTGGATAGAGTTCAACTCAAGAAACGTCGACTGAATCCCGAGAAACTCGAAAAAGTGCTAAACCTTATTACTGAACGCAATGGTTGCTACTACTCTTATCAAGGAGGTTGTCACCAATTTGTGGGTCTTGGATCTACTGCAACAGAGGAAGTCCGCGTAGATGGCAGGCCCAAGGGTTGGTGTTGGTCATGTTGGAAGTCCCACCAAATGAATAGACTCAAGACGGCTTTAGGGTGGTGTTCTAGATCTTCTGATTTTCATAAAGGGGGCATAGCGAGTGTTGGATGGGAAAAGATGGTGCAGCCCCATATCGGAGGCAAAATCGAGAATTACCCAGGATGGGGTGACAGAATTGACAAAAGCAACATTGTTGATAAAAACAATCAAAAAAGAATGCGCGATATCATGGAGATCACTAATCATGATGCTCCTGGCATTTATGAACCCAGTACTATCGAAGCGATCAATTATATAGCATGTACAGCTCTTGGCGTGCCAACTGCTCCAACTGATGCCTGGGGTCACAATAATCCCAAAGAGGATTCTGCTCCACAGGAAGTTTCTATGGATGAGTGGTTTTCTACGTCCGATGGGGTAGAGCAATTGATCGGTCAGGCGCTGGGAAAGTTATCGGGTACTCTGTCACATGATAACGTAGCCGCTGCGAAGCAGATTCTGAAGAAGATTCTCGGAGACTCGATGGAATGTCGAAATTGTACTCCTCGGCGGACGGTGCGGGAGGGCGGGTGTGTCACATGTAGGTCGAAAAGATAATTGGCTAAAAACTTGAATGCTCGTCTTTCCTGTCGTATAATAGCGGAGAAGATGATCGGCATTTGTGGAGATTGATGATGAAAGTGCAAATAAACAAAGATGTTCTTGTAAGTGTTCTTGATAGAATGCATGTTGTTTCTACAAGGGCTCTCATTCCGAACTTTAATTTCACAGGCAAAGTTACTGTCGAGGTGAAGAGTTCGGGTCGGGCTGTTCTTACATCCTCGAATGGTTGTTTGACAGTTCAGGAGGAAATAGACACTCACGATGTTTTGGAGAAGGGTATTTTTACCACGGATTCGGTGAAGTTTCGTGATTCAGTTAAGAAGATTATAACAGAAGCTGCAACCGACCCGATTGAACTTCACACTGACGATGACAAATTAGTCATTCGAGATGTGAATACGAAGCGTCGCAAGATTGTCAAACTTCCCCTAGAAATGCGTCATCATGATATCAAAGTCATGAAGAAGCCAGATGGGAATAGCTTTTTTGTTAAACCGGGTCATTTTAACGAAGGCTTTCGTGCTGTTGCTCCTTTCGCGCATAAAGGCTCTTATCCCCTTCAGTATCAGACAATTCTTATGCATTGGACTGGCAAAGAGACTAGAATGGTCTGTGGAGATGGTGCCCTTTTTGCAATTATGAGTTTTCCTCGACATTCTGGCGATGACAACAAGCGCGAGTTTAAGCGCACCATCCTGATAAGCCAACTTGCAGTAGTTGCTAGCATTTTCGAGGAGACTACCTCAGACATCGAAATGATATGGAAAGACAAGACAACGTTGTGGTTTAAGTCTGGGGCAATCGAGATAATGGCCCGTGGACTTCCTGATGTTGATTACGTTAACTACGAAAACAATTCTTATCGCACTGAGGAAGCCAAAGCATACGCCGATATCAAAAGCTCTGACTTAAAGGAAGTGACTGACCTGCTTGTCGCTCTGCAAGACAAAGAGAGAGCAGAGCAAAACAAAACATATTCTTGTTTTATGAAAGTGCCAAGTACTCCAGGACATATTCGCTTCGATATTAGAAAAACTCAGGGCAAGTTCCAGTGCGAATATGAAATTCCGGTTGAATATTATGATCTAGGAGATCAACCTTCGTTTGAATGCTGTTATGCTCATTTGTTTTTTGTCAGTCCTTCTCAAACGATGCGGCATCCATATCTTCGTCTCTATTTAATTGAAGAAACAGGATCAGGAATCGTGAATGCCCGAGATGTCGATTTGGGAGACAAGGACAGGGATGGAGTTCCGGTAGTCAAAGAAGAAAAAGATTGTACCTTCCAGTTTTTCTTTGCCCGTCTTTCGGATGATGAATTAGATGGCGACGAAGAAGAATAAATGTCCTGTTTTCTGGATTCATGGCAATATGCGTCAATGCCGCCAGACCTGGAATGGCATTGTTGAACACGTTAAGAAGCAAGGTAATAAGCAGCCGGATATACAGGTTATGTTCGGCGGCATGAATCCCGTCAATGCTACTCCAGCTCAGCGGTGGAGTACCGCTGATGATGTAGTGTTTGCTCTTCGTAATCGGAGTTTTTGTGATGGTCCACGCATCGTCAAAGTGTGTGGATTGCCGGAATCTTATACAGAATTGGCTGATTGGTTTCATATCGTCAATGGATCTAATGTTCTTGTTATTCAGAGTCCATTTGGATATATTAAGCCAGGCTCTAAACGGTGGGTGACTGCCAAGACTAGCAAATTCTTCAAAAAAGTTAAAGCTGAAGGGTTCCTCGTAGAGCATCCTATTGAGGTAAAAAACGAGAACGATGCCATTGATTGGATCATCTCGTTGGTTAGTGAAGCCAAGAAGGAGATTAAGAGAGCCGCAGCGAGAGAGATCGTTGCCAAAGAGGGCAAGAATCTTGACATATTAACCAACGCTGTTGGTAAACTCTGTGTTTATCAAAAGAAGCAAGAAATTACGATTGAAGATGTACACAAATGCTGTACAACTGGATTTCAGCCAGAAACAGTTTGGCAGTTTATCGAAGACCTGGACTACAGACGAGCTGAGAAGGCCCTGGAGTACCTTCAGGCGTTTTACGCTGAAGGTAGCGGGGCAGTAGGGGAATCTTTTTATGGTCGAATCAGTAAGCTGTTTGGTGCTTTGTTTCAGCATTTCCAGTTTTTGTTAGTGAGCAAGGATATTTGTGGCAATCGAGATTTGGATGCTCAGTTGCTAGAGGATGATCTGAAGGACTTCAGGAAAACCACTCCTACCAAAATTATTGCACTTCAAAAAAAAGAGATTATTTACGAGGAGTTGGAGCCTCGATTTTCTAGGCAGTACATAAACAACAATGTTAAGAAAGATAGTTTTCGTCGGGCTATTCAGAACAAGAAAAGTGAAATATACAGAATAAATACGGCTCTTTATGACTGTATGTTCCTTTGTAGGAAATACAGTGGTCAAGCCCATTGTCTGCGTTTATTTTTGGACGTTTTTGTGCTGGTAGTTTGTAACAGGTTGACATATCAGGAGGCGAGTCAGATTCATGGCGATTTTTGATCAAGATGGATACGAAGCCCTTGAGGGATTTGGAGGAGTAAATAGTGCAAGAAATAGAAATTACAATTGACGCCGAGGGATTGACGGAAATCGATTTAAAGGGCTTTCATGGTAAGGGTTGTTCCGAAATTACTGATTTGCTTGCAAAAGGATTGGCAGGGGATATAGTAAAGCGGTCTCCAAAGGCGGAATATTACAAACCTAAAGCCAAAACAAAGGTCAAGCAACAGCAGCGGTTCTGATGCCTGATATCATAATCCAACCTGATGGCAGTTTATTGATCCCACGCGGACATTCTGCTGACAACCAATTCTTCATTTCTTTGTTAAATGATCTCGTAGACCAAAATGTTCAAGATTCCCTGATTGGTTTTTTCGAAGTTTCTGAACAATCAGAGATAATATTCGGCACTCCTGGTCTTTGCGGTTAATACACATTTTTGTCTTTAGGAAGGTTTCTGTGCCACAAAACAGTATAATGGTGCAGAGGCTTTATGGCAAAATACATCATTGTTGGATTTGATCCTGCTAGCACCAGAAATATTGGGTGGTCGTCTTTTATATTAAGTGAGAATCCCAGTAAAACTGCCAAAGTTGATGAGTGGACTGGCGGAACTTTTGTAATGCCTGTGATGGAAGAAAAATGGCAGGTGTTGTGGCCAATGTTCCTAGTGGTAGAAGCTTTTTTAGAGGAACAAAGTCCACATTTGGTGATAGTTGAAAAAACCAGTTCGTTTGCGGGAGGGTTTATCACAGGACAAGTTTCCCATTGTATGGGTGTTTTGCTTGCTGCTTGTGGTAAGCACCAAATACCTGTGGAATTTGTATATCCCACAAGTGTAAAAAAACTCGTGGCTGGTCACGGACGAGCCACTAAAAGCACGATGAAAAAAGCCACCAAAAAGCTTCTGAATAATGTTGGAGTAGAAGACGTGAAGTTTCATTCGGAACATACAGCTGATGCTGCCGCCAGTGTGTTCTACTGGCTTATTAAAACCGAAGTAATTTCAGCACTAAACGAGGAATAAAGTCATGGACTACGGACGACGAACATCTAAAGGCACTGACAGGGCCGAAGAACAAGAAATAATAGACTCGTTGAAAGTTTCGAGTCATTTGGATGCTGTTTACGAATCCATTCATTCAGGGGCGGCTCCTAAAGTTCATGTTCCTAATTATCAAAATCCAACTCGTGGAGAAATATACTCCGAAATAGATTCAGAGAGCAAAGGACTCAGCATGGATTTCGACTCGATTACTGCCGGAATGTCTGAACAACAAATTAAGACAGCCATGGCAGATGCCCTTCCTGAACGTCAGGGCGATCAAAAAACTTTCTCTAACAGCAGCAACAGTGTTCCACTGCCTGCTGATAACAAACCGCGTTTTACCATTTCTCGTAACCAAGCTTTGGCACTTAAAAAATATCCCACATTGGTAGAATTTCTTGGAAGACCTGAAGGAGAGAAAGTCGCTAGGCAGATCGCCGGGGATATGAATGTTTTGATGGCAGAGTTAATAGGTGCCAATTCTAAAGAAGCATATCCTGAGTGTGCTAAGACTTGTAAAGCGGAAAAGCAAAACCTGCGGCAATATTTCCAAGGAGCTGACTGGATATGCCGTGTTACGGCGTCTGGCCCATTTCGGGGGGATGAAGCCATTTACTATAGCCGAGACAGAGATGCAGCGTGTGTTTTGCGTAGATCCGAGTCTCAAGGACAAGTACGTTATGCTGATATTAGTGATCAGTTCAATCTTATATACGAAGCAGAACAGGGAGAGATTTCTGTGATTGCTGAGACAGAAGAAAAAGTAGCCGAAGCATCAGCTGAACAGGCGACTTCGGCAGAAGAAGGAGAAAACGATGTTCCAGAAAATGAAATTATGGGCAGCACGATTGTTGAGGAAATTGGCGAGCAAAGTTGAGCGTCGGGCATGGTCGAAGAAAGAGATTAGTGATTATTTTGAGAGCGCGTTTTTTAGCGCCTATTTTTCGGAGGAATGTTTTCCCGATGGTCCTCCTCCTAGTTTAAGAAAAATCAGTAGCAACTTGTATCGCGAAAGAATACTCAAAGGGGTTGGTGGTCCAATAGCTATAGTCAAAAAAGATAAAAAATGCTCTTCAGACATGATAGAAATATGGGTTACAGAAGATGCGGAAGCAGATAAACCTGATTTGCCGAGAAGAAAAAAGTGGGGAGATCTGAGTAATACGCCGGAAAATCTAGAGAAAATACTGGACAAGAAGTGGGATCTGAGTAATACTCTAGAGAAAATAATGGACAAGAATGATGCTCAAAAAATTAACGCTGTTGTCGTTGCTGGCACTGCTTCTTAGTGGTTGTGCCTCAACATTAAGTCCATACTTTGTCAAAGCAATGCGAGAACATCGAGCGGATACCAAGCTGGTAAACCAATCTCTTGTTCGGACCTTCCAAGAAGAGATGGACAAGGACGAGCGAACTGAAGCAAAAGCGGCTTATCAGGAAATTATCAATAATCTCAACACTATCTCCCATCAGTCAAAGGTATTAGAGAGATATGTTTGGGAAGAGCTTACAGAAGATGAGCTTGCTCTTGTCCTGAGATCGAAATGGAGAATTAAATGAGCTTCATAGACACTTACATGAAAAAGCACCGCATAGGTGATATCAGCTCCGCTACTCGGAATTACTTGGCTAAGCTGGAAGAAAAACTCGACACCGTCACCAAGAAAGCTAAAAAGGGACTTTCGTTCTTGGACTCTATCAAAGATTATGGAGACGAGATAGGAGACTTAATAGAACGCGTCCAGCAGCATTTTGATGGATGGAAATTCACTTTTTCGGAGGCATTTTCCAGTTTTCGGTTTGTTTATAGCATAGCCATTGAAGTATATCAAATTATTGATGCCATGAAAGATGGAGTTGTTCCAGACGGTCTTACTGGGGAAAAGGCATGGCAGGCTAAACGCGCCTTTGGTCAAAACTTGATTTTCTTCATCTGGAAGACAGTCGGACCGCTGGATAAGAGGTTTAATTGGATGCCGTTCAAGAAAACGATTGAAAAAAGGCTGGTTTTGTGGATTGCGGGCATGGGAATGGATTCTGCCCGAAGTATGTTCAAAGCAAACAAGGAAGTTTCGAGTTTCGCGAGCAATAATAAAGCAGTATTCATAAAGGCTCTATAATGGATGTCTCTCGCATAGTCGAGAGTGGATTGAAAGTGTGATATATGACATGGCTTGTTAGAATAGCATCAGATGAAGCCCGTTTGGCTCGAAATATCGAGCGACTAGAAGATTTGCGCAAATCCGTACACGAACTCGCCTATTATGGTGTTGCCTCTCAAAGCGGAGGTTTTACTGTCCTCCAGGATTTACTGGATAATCGCGTAGTATTGGGACGACCTATTGTCCTTGATAAACTCAAAGAAGCACTCATTGGTGAGAATAACCAAAAAGTGGTCTTGGATGCTCCTACGCGCTTCCAGCGGATACTCCTTGAGGCAGAAACGCTTATTGAACGTGAGATTGGCAAAGAGAGAAAGACTCTGCGCAAATTAACTAGGTAATTGAGTACATGAAAAAACATGATATAGAGTTCTATGAACAAATTTCATATTTGCTTAAGCAGTACAGGGATACAAATACTATTGAATCTATCCCCGACCTTATGCGACTGATACAAATGCTCTACGGAGACTATACGGAGTTCCATCCACATGAATTACCAGAAACCAGATATGACTGCTGCGAATTTGACACAATCTCAAAAGAAGGTGCAGGAGAGCCAAGAGTTCCTTCTCCCGAAGGCAGAAAAGACGTACGATAAATACTTCAAACAAATAACAGAACTTCAAGCCGGTGATGTAATTGTTCAAAGTAGTTGCAAATTTTGTAATCACCCATTGCGAGCTGAAGCGGAATCAAAGTGGGAACTAACAAAGGGACAACACGGAAAAGGTAGTTATAGCCTGGTGACTAAGTTTTTGAATGAACATGAAGATGAACACGGAGTTCATTTTTGTTATCAGAATGTCTCAGTCCATCTCAATAACCACTACGAACAACAACTCAAAAGAGTCCGGCTCAGAGAATATGGACAACATCTTGCTGGCATAATGAATTATAAAATCGGCAAAGATGAACAATTTGAAGCATTGTCCCAGTCGACCCAATTGAAGTTTTTCGAGATTGCTTCTGACCCTGACATTGACCTTTTGAAACAAGCAGATATGATGACCAAACTCACTAAGTCTCTCCTGGATATTGCAATGACTCAAGCCAAACTTCGTGGTGACGTTGATGCGATAGACCTATACAAAGAAAAATTCCAAAATATAATTGTCAATTTTATCGCGAAAGAATCAGATTCTACTCGCCAAAGAGAACTTATAGAACAATTAGATATGGCTAAATCAGAACTTAAAGAAACGTAAGGAGGAACGAGCAATGGACAAATTGGAAAAAGAAGTCGAAGAATTGAATGAATACAAAGAAAAACTCCAAAAGAAACTTGTGGATTTTATCGCAGCAGAACCTGACCCTGAATTGCAAAAACAGATGATAGATCAGCTGAAAGAAACATGATGGCTCATTACTGCTCAGTTTGTGGAAGAGAGTTAGTTAAGACCAGCGGACCTATTGGACCAGTCTGTTTAAAGAAAATTAAACCACGAAATGCCCGAGTCCGAGGAATTACCAAAAAACAATTCGAAAAGATCTGTGTCAAATATGACATGTACGGAGAAAATGATGGACAGAGAGAAGATGATTCGTCAAGCGAAAATCTTGAAAGATAAAAAACTAGCACGAATGGCACAACTTAGCAAACAACTACGACCACAAGTCGAAGCAGGAGTTGTGAAATATGCGGCACCTATAGCGAAACAAATAGCTCGTCAATTCGCTTCACCGCCACCTCCTATCCGTACAGCCAGAACGGTAGTCCCAAAAGCTCAACAAACTCCACAACAACAAGAACAACAGCAACAAAGCATAAATCCCAAAAAGATCGTGCGTCAACAAAAAGGCTGCTCAGGTTGTAGGCGAAAACTCAAGTGAATGAAAAAAGGTTGGCTGCACGTAGAAAACGACTGGAGCTTGCCAAAGCAGCAAAACTACTCCGTGAAGAAAACATGAAAAAAATCGCAAAGACTAGGAAAAGAAGAAGGTGCGGATGTCGAGGATAACTAAAAGCGCCATTGCAGTTTATGATCCACAGGATGATCCATGGCAAAGCGCCATCCAAGACGCAGCCAAAGAAATAACAGGAGACTGGCTGCCCTCTTTTCCATGTCAATTGCTGGCCAAAGCAGTGGCTTCTCTTAAAATAGGCACCGATTGGTTGTCTCGAAATGATCTACTGCCCGTAAGAGCACACTATCTTTTTACCTCTTATATGGCTCCCAATAAGCAAAAATTAGTGTTTATGACTCATCTTCTATATCTACGCGATATTCTAGAAAATGGAGTAATAAGCTCTAATCTAAACGATCCAATTGTTTTTGCAGCTCCGCCACTGGCTGATTTCTTATTCCGTGATTCCCCAGTTCATATTTATGTGAATGTAGACCTACTGCGTGCTGCTAATCCCAAGGCAAAATTTTTAGATGTAGGTGGTTTCTTGATTTGCTATGAAGGAAACATTGCACTAAAAGATGGAGTGATTATAGACATCCGTTATCATGGATCAGAAATGAACAAAGAAAGAACTTCAAGATTGGTAAATGACATACGAGAACGACAAGGTCTTTCGTTCTCTAAGGCAGCGGCTCAAGAAATTGCTCCTGATGTTTTTAAGATTGAAGAACATTTTCCAGAGTTGACGCCTGATACAGAGGTGTGGGATAAATTAACACGATCAAAGGCAAAAGTGACAGAAGTAGAAACTGGAGAAACTGGAACAGTCTGGTTGACTTATCCAAATGGGAACGAGACAAGTATCCCTAAACAAGAGTTTGACCAACAGTTTGTGGTGGTCTCGGAGGTGGATTAAAACAATGACATATAACCACAAAAAAGCTTCTGAAGATAAATATCCTGTGCAGATAGGGGATAAGGTGTTGGGGTTGAGTGCTGAGCAAATTGGTGCGCTGATCAAAAAGAAACTCAAAGGTTTGCGAGTGGTTCATGATATCTTTTATGAATTTGGTGTAAGCGTAGATAATTTAGATGATTTGTCTGTTGAGATTGAAGACCTCTCAGGTATATATGCCGAAACGGACGCGAAAACGATGACGCTGGACCCCAGCATTATAAAGGATATTCTTACCACGAATTTTTTTATTGTGCTCCATGAAGTTTGCGGACATTTTACCACTAGAAAATCTGAGGAACGCGGCACGTTTGCCGATCCTGAGGAAGTATTTGGCATGCTCGCCGGAATCGGGGGCATGATCGAACTGGGATATGATTTTGACACAATTTATAATATCGCCTGGCCGAAGATCGGTTTTCACTTCCACGATGAAAGAGATGGTCGCGAAATGGTTAGAAGAATGTTCGAAAAGGCTAAAAAAATGGTCGAAGAATAGAGGATTAGTTCTAGATAAGCAATATCTACTTGCGTAACAGTTTCACCCGGAACACCTTCTGCGGTAGATGTGGTATATTTATCCATAATTTTTCTCCTTTATTTGCAAGTGTAGAGTTTTACGTCCATGCAGTGATGAGTTACTATAACGGGCAAATCCGGGAACTTGTCCCCAAGGCATTCTTTAAGCTTTTTTTGAACTTGTTCAATATCTTCTTGGGTAGCAGGACGATTATCACTGCCAACTTTAACCACCAGGAACGAATTATCTTTGACCTTGATATGCTCTATTTTGGTTTTCAAATCTGTCATTTTGTCTCTCCTTGTAAGCCGATTAAGAACGGAGCCCGTGTATTATACACAAGAAGTGATTGTAATTTTTCGCAAAAAAATGAGTTGTTGCATATTTTGCAACGACTGGTTACCTCGCCCACTGCCAGCCGGGTATGGGCACAAAAAGAACCCAACTACAGTTAAATGGCTATGGGTACCATATAATGCATTTGCACGGGCAAATCTCATATGCATCATACATGTGGTTCATTCTCCACGGATATTCGTTTTGGTAAATGGCGAAGTCGCGCAGGTCGACGTTCCCGTCACCGTCCACGTCATAATCAACTGTCCAGTGATCTTCTCGGCGACAGCACATGGGATAGGGAGCTTCGGATAAAGCTGGGCCAGTCATACATTCGACAAACCAAGTGAATGGTGGTGTGCTTGCCTCATCGTTTCCGAGTGGACCGGCAGATTGTGCATTGGACGACAGGCTAAAGATAAGAATTAGTACAGTTAAGATTTTTCTCATCGTTTCTCTCCTTGCTTTTTTCCTGCAAAGCGTGTGGAACGCTCTTTGATAACATATGTTGCACAGATTTTTGGCTGCGTGGGGTTTTTCTTTCCCGCAGATTATGCAAATAATGAGCCGTCTCTGTTTATTATAACATCTGCCGCATAGATTTTTTGCTGCATACGGTTTCTCCTGGCTACAGCATTTGCAGATAATGAGCCGTCTCTCAAGTTGGTCAGCATAACATGTGTTGCACAGATTTCTGGCATGGTGTAGTTTTTGTAAACCACAATTTGCACATATGCAGAGAATCCCTGGTTTTATGTAATTCATTAATGATCTGGCACGCCATTCTCTCATTTTACATGTGCGGCATAAATTTTTTCCTGCGTGAGGTTTCGCTTCTTCGCATGATTCACAAATGATGAGAGGGGGAACATGTTGGTTCTGGTAACATGTGTGGCACATATTTTTTGCTGAGTGAGGTTTCTTTTTCTTGCACGATTTGCACATAATAAGTTTGGACTGTTTCTGATAACAGTTTTTGCACATGTTTTTTGCTATGTGAGGTTTCTTCTCTCCGCACGATTTGCACGTAACGATTCGACGGCTCATACTTATATGGTACCATGTCTAGGACAAATGTCAAGCTAGAAATTTTCTTATATTTAGTCCTTGATTTCTATGAGATAGCTTGTATAATTAAATAGTAATCAGGAAATGTTTTCTGATTGGATAGTCTTTTAGGAGAAAGATGATGTCAAAACGAGTTGAGAAGATCAAGCAAGGTTTGGACGACGTTCTATACGGAATTCGAACGTCATTTGTTAAATTGGGGGAAACGCTTTTTAAAGCGCGGCAGACGGTGACTGCTGAGGAGTACGACGAGATCCAGGTGTATGTTGAGAAACAGGGGGTTCGTCGTGCGGATCAGCGAGCTTCTATTGCAGCTTATCTTTTCGAGAATCCCGATCTTGGTACTCGCCGCAGTTTAAGGCTCGACCCCAAGTTGGTTTTTGCTGGCGCTGCCAACAGTAAGATTCTTGCCATGGTTTCTGAGGATCAGCAGAGGTTGGTGAACGACGAGAAGTTCGAAGTTTTGCAGCCGAGTGGCAGGAGGGTTATCAAGTGTTGGTCAGAGATGACAGAGGTTGAACGCAATTCATTGCTGGGCAAGGGTGGCAAGATCATGACCATTGATGAGCAGGAAGAATGTCGGAAGAAGAGAGACATGAAGCCCAACATTGCTTTGTTGAAGGGTTGTGGCATTGACATTGAGGACAAGAAAGTAATTGTTCATGTCAAGGATTCTCAGGTTAAGGTTCAATTTACTATTCCTGTTTTCGCTCGCATGCTTAGTGATGAGAAGTGGGAGCAGTTGGCGAAGGCTCGCAAAAGGGTTCAGCAGGAGACAGGGAAGAAGACTGCGGTTGCGTAGTTTTTCGCAACAACCAACAACCTTTCAAGCAGGCAACGCTTAAGGTGTTGCCTGTTTGCGTGTATAATGGTATCAGGAGAATTTCCTTCTTTTTTCCTTCTTAATTCTGTGTTTATCGTGTTCTCTCCTGCACTATTACGTAGTCTCTCGTCCTAAATCCCCTGATTTTGTCCAAAAATTCCCCTGTTTCGTCCAAATTCAAAATCCTCGCGAATTTTGAAGGGACTTTAGTATAATTTAGAAACTTAAGATTTAGGAGATTTACTTCGGCTGCCGCCCGGAACCTTGGTCTTGCGAAGAGCCTGCTCTTTCCTTTGAGCTACAGCCGAATTAAAAATGGAGCCAACCAGACTCGAACTGGTATTCCTCGATTATGAATCGAGTTTCTTCCCGCTTAGAAGATGGCCCCACATTGAAGCCATCAGGTGGTCGCCTGATGGCTTTTTTTGTTCAAAGAACATACATATTTGTATCTTTATCTCCCCTAGACCTCTGCCTCATTATCTTGATTCCAAAAACATGCTGTTGGAAATAAATAGAGGATTGTTTGGATTATAGGTGTATATGATGTATGAGAAAAAAATACACTATAAAAGACATGCAAGATTTTGCTGCTAAAAGAAATGGATTATGCCTCTCAGACGAATATGTCAAAGCCAAAATCAAACTTCAGTGGCAATGTTCATCAAAACACACCTGGTCTGCCACGCCAGATTCTGTAGTAAGAGGAGGCAGTTGGTGTCCTTATTGCGCCTGGGAAGGTAAAAATAGAAAATACACAATCGAGTACATGAAAAAACTTGCTGCCAAAAAGGGTGGAAATTGTCTTTCTACAGAATTTATCAATGTAGATAAAAAACTAAAATGGAAATGTGCTGATGGGCACATTTGGGAAACTGCTCCCAACTCTATGATTCATCGTGGTACTTGGTGCCCTAATTGCAGGTATCTTGGAGAACGAAAGTGTCGATATGTTTTCGAGACTTTATTTGGTGAAAAATTCCCTACAACAGCAGTCAAGCCAAAGGACGGGAAACTGATACTGGACGGTTATGCAGAAACCCTCAATATGGCATTTGAATATCAAGGACAACAGCATTACCGATATATGCCCCATTTACATAAAACCGAGGAGAATTTTGAAAAATCCTGCAAACGTGATGTTCGCAAAGTGGAATGGTGCAAAGTCAACGACATTCGATTAACTGTTATACCTTATTGGGAAAACGAGGATGATGAAAATCTTTTAGAATTTATCTGTAAAGAAACTGGAGCAAGCGGACAGATAGACTGGAATGATTTTTATTCGAACTTGTCAGTGTTACGAAAATGGCGAGAATTTGCGAAAAGTAAGCAAGGTAAGTTAATTTCTAATTATTATGGCGGAACGGCGAAAAAATTAGAATGGGAATGCTCCCAAGGACATAGGTGGAAGGCTATTCCTGATTCTATAAGGAGTGGGAGTTGGTGTCCTTATTGCGCCAGAAATGTTCGGCTAACTTTGTTGGATATTCAACAATTGGCGATCAAGCGTGGGGGAGAATGTCTTTCTACATATTATGTTAATTTGCACACTAAAATGGAATTTGAATGTTCTGAAGGGCATAGATGGTTTCGTAAACCTTGTGATATTAAATATAAACAACGGTGGTGTTCTGTTTGTTCCGAAATCTTAGCGTCGAACACGGAGGCAAAAGGAGTATAATAAGAAGAGTAGTAAATAAGGAGAATTAAAATGGCACGTACCCGAGCCGTTGGCATAGTTTGTAAAGATCGTTTCGACCTCACACAAAAGACTCTCCAGAGTCTCTATCACACAGATCAACTCAAAGACAGCTATGATTTGTACATTATCGATAATGGTTCTGATCCAGTTATATCCAATGATCTGAAGGAATGGACTAAATCATCTATTATTCCCGTTAAAAATTTGATCACGACAAAACCACTGCCTATTGCCGCAGCTTGGAATCTTTTTTTGGCTCTTACAACTGAATATCCATTTAGAACCAAATTGGACAATGATGTGATCTTTGCTAATACTCCAGTCGCCGCTAAGCCCTTTGAGCGAAGTGAGCGAGGTTTGCCTCACAATGCGGGTCCCGGGGACGCTGGGACCAATCCTGGGGCTCCTAAGGTGGCTTCTTTCGTCGTTGGAGCTGGAGCCAAAATCCAAACAAAGTCCCACAAGGGCCATACATGTTTCTTGCAACATATTGAGGATGCAATTTCTGACTCTAAATTGGGCATTTGTGCCATTCCAGCTATTCCAGTGGGCCGGACGTTAGTAGATGCCATGCCAGTGCTTGGTGCAATGCGTTGGAGAGACAATCCAGTGCTGGTAGGTGCATGTATGAGTATTTCCAAGAAAACATTTGAACGACTGGGTTATTTTGATGAGAAATTGCCTTGTCACATTGACTGGGAATACGCACAACGAGCCATGGGAGCGGGCATTAATGTAGGCTACACACCGGAATATTGTGTTATTCATTTAGGCGAAACCAATCCTACGTGTTCACCGTCTTTGATTCAAGAGCAAGATTTGGCAGCTAAGATGATTGGTTCTCAGATTCCTTTCAAAAGAGATTTTGTTCATTCCAAGTGGGAGCAGGTACTCCCGAAAATCCAGAAGGCTATTGCTAAGAGCACTATTGTAAATTTGACCTAATCTGTGCACAGAATATCACAATCTTCTCAATTCCTTCTTTTTTGCATCTAATGCGGTATAATAGGTGGGAGACTCGGCTTCCTGAACATTTGTGTACATTGATTAGAGCCACATAGGAGTTTGTCTTCCCTAGATTGTATGATAAATGGGAAAAAATGGACAGAGTTCTATTAAATGTCAAGCGATTCCGGCAACGTCCTTCAGAATGCAGCATTGCAGCAGTCTCCTCGTTGGCCAATTTCTTTGATTCGGATATTACATATGATGTAGTTCGAGAGATGGTTTCTAAGAAAATGCGGCGAGATGGTTTAGAGACTTCTCAAGAGGCTCAATTGCTGAATAAATTGGGTTTTGAGGCTGTTACCATTGTGACTGCTGATCTTAACTTGGTTGATTTTGGTTGGACTAAATACACTAAAAAGAGCGTAATTCGTCGCATGAAAGCTCTTCGTGCTTATTATCGCAGAACGAAAGAGAAGATTCTTGCTGAGTACGTGGGGGACATGATGGATTGGCTTGCTGACGATCGTTATGATAATAATATAATCATCGATTACGAGTTTAAGAAACACATAAAGAAGCAACTAGCTCGTGGTGTTCCTGTGGGAGCAGCCATTAATTGGACTTCGCTTTTCAAATTCAGCAAAGGCGATAGACGACAAAATGGAGACATTAAGGGTGAGCCGCAGGATCATGCAATTGTCTTGCGGGGTTGTGATGATAAAGGGGTTTTTGTAGTGGATTCTCATCATGAGTGTTATGTGGGAAAACGAGCGAAGTATAAAAACGGATATTATAAGCTTCCTTGGGATAAATTTTTGGTGAACGTTCCTAGTGGAGATCTAATACTATTATGAATTGGCTAAAAAAGGTATCTCAGGTTATGCCGTTGCCTCCAGCTCCACAGATGCCACAACAAGTTACTTTGACTGAGGAGCAGATGATGACAATTCTCAATGACGTTTTGACCAATATGGGAGGTCAAAGCGACATTGGATATGCGGCTCAGAAATTTCGAGAAGCAGCACCACTTCCTGAGCAAGTATGTAATACGATAAATGAAACAGCGGGTGTTAATGCAGCAGCCAGAGCTAAGATGCAAGTTTTGGCTGAGGCGGGAGGGTGTTATTGGAATCCCCAGAATCCTCCTATGGATCAGCAACAGTCTCCGCAGCAACCTGATATGAATGTAATGCCTATGATGGGGCAACAAGAACAGCCTATAGATATGCCATCAGCAGAAATTGAATGATTATCCGCTTTGAAATAATGGAGAGAAATCATGACTCGTGTATTGCCTACAGAAAACCTTCTGTCGGATAAACTCCCCCAACCAAAGAAGAAGGTCAGAAACTACTCTTTTCGGCAATCGAAAAGACTGCCCGTTGAAAAAATGACGGAAATCAACGGGATTAAGATTCCGTCGATGCCGGGATCGTGTTATCATGCGATTATTGCATCGTTAGCCGAATATAAGGAAAAATTTTGTTCTTGGGACAAATTAGCTGATCTAACTCAGCGTAATATGCGAATGTATGGGGGGCATAAATCTTGGAATAAATTCGTTGCCAAGAGCAATGTCAAATCTTATCAACAGCGTATTAAAGACAATGCTCACACATTGACTCGTACTGGCAGGGATTGCTACGGTTACCGGCTTCACGAGCAAGGGATGTGCATATACTATTTCAAGGATGGGGCAATGCTTTTGACAGGTGGACAGCTTAAAAACGGGGTTAAAGCTTATGACGTGGTTTTCCCCGACGGTCATCGTTTGCAGACGCGGTATCGTGGTACTACGATGACATATAGAGAATACAAGAGATTTCTGGAAAAGAAGTTCATTGATATCACTGGGCGGATAATTAATCCGAATGGTATCAAAAAAATGAGAGCTGCTGGAGACACAGTCGAAGTTGCGGTGGATGAAATTATACATGTATGTGTCACACTCAACGACACCTTTAATCAAGATACAGCCGTTAGGCTGGAGCGTGTTGGATTGGAAGTAGAGCAAGGATTGGGCAATGAATTGATTGGCAGTGCTCCTAGTTCTAGTATAAGCAAACTCAGAAGAGACGTGGATGTTAAAGAAGTCGAAGTTTCAGGAGAATGACATGATAATCGATACTACTATTTCTGTTATGGAAGACGCAATGAGTAAATTGCGCTGTTTGGATGAGTATGCCAGAAACAAGCTTCGCAAGAAACAACGTCGGCATCGTCGAGAGTCGGCCATTCGGGACTTCCTGATCAAGCAAGGAAGAAATCCGGAGGAATGGTCAAATTGTATTGTTCTCCGGAAGAATGACGAAATATATGATGTTCAAGTTTTGAATTCGTCTGAAGAAGACAGGGCTAGAGAAGAACATTTTCAGAAGCTAATAGACAGATTTGGAGCTTTCATGCGGTTTGGGATGTCGAGTAGCCGAAGAAACTGAGAGCTTTCAGGGTAGTAGCAAAATTAATGAGACATTCTTTTTCTGAAATTGTATCAGCAGCCAATTTTGATATTTGTTCAATCACATTTCCCATTTCTTCGTAATTTTCAATGTGAAACAGTTTGCTAAAAGGGTAGTTATATTGCCCTTCCCGCAAAATGTT
>SDBT01000131.1_pt1 | contig 97745 bp, 96 predicted proteins | sample 2277101 | NCBI WGS metagenome assembly SDBT01 (sample SAMN10404973, study PRJNA504765) | marine sediment metagenome | isolation source: marine sediment core GS10_PC15, 103 cmbsf | place: Arctic Ocean: Southern Knipovich Ridge | collected 2010
CCCACCTATAACGAGCGTGACAATATTGTCGCTCTTGTGGAAAGAATTCATCATGCCTTAAGTAACTATAACTACGAAATTTTATTCATCGATGATAATAGCCCCGACGGAACCGCCGAGATTATCTCAAGTCTGTCACCCAGATACCCGGTCAGAGTGATTATCCGCAAGGACAAAAAGGGGCTGGCCTCAGCGGTGGTTGATGGGTTAAATATCGCAAGCGGTGAAATCATCGGCTCCATAAACGCCGATTTGCAACATCCCCCAGAAATCATCCCCGATTTATTGAGGGAAATCGAGAGCGGAGCCGATATCGCCATTGCCAGCCGTTATGTCAAAGGAGGCAGCTGTCCCGATTGGGGGCTGACTCGACGGATAATTTCAAGGGGAGCCACCGCTTTAGCCCATATTCTGCTTCCCTCAACAAGAAAAATCAAAGACCCGATGTCAGGCTTTTACATGCTGCGCCGACACGTCATAGCTGATGCTGACTTAAAGCCAGCCGGCTATAAGATTCTCCTTGAGATATTGCTGGAAGGGAAATACAGCGGGGTATCCGAGGTTGCTTATACATTTGGCAGCCGAATGAGCGGACGCAGTAAATTGGGTATCCATCAACACATAGACTATCTAAAGCATATCCTCAGCCTCATGAAAAGGAAGGGCGAGTTGCTAAGATTTGCCAAGTTTTGCACGATTGGAGCAAGCGGCATCCTGGTCAATATGGGTTTGCTGTGGTTTTTGACCGAATCTGTCGGAATAAACTATCTCCTATCAGGAACTATTGCCCGAGAAACAGCCATCATCTACAACTTCATCCTTCACGATTTCTTTACCTTTCCCGACCAGCGCTCCCCTACGCTAAAATCATTCTTTGTTCGCATGTTGAAATTCAACCTAATCAGTCTCGCCGGACTGGGTATAAACATAGGGATGCTTTGGCTGCTCACCGAAGCCTTCGGCATCCATTACCTGGTTTCCAACCTGCTCGGTATCATTTCGGCTACCCTATGGAGATATATTCTCAGTTCGTGGTGGACATGGAGGTGAAAAGGGATTTCTCCAAGCTGTCTTTAGCCGCTCTGGCCCATCCCCTTCAGTCCAAAAAGGTAATTTTACTCCTCTCTCTCATCCTCATCACTGGTAGTGCGCTTAGAATTTACGAGCTGGGAACTGAAAGCCTGTGGCTTGACGAAGTGATCAGCGTCAATTTTTCCAAAGGAAGCCTGACTTCGATAATCGCCGAGTCCGGTCCAGCTCGAAACAATCCCCCCCTTTACTGGCTCTTACTTCATTACTGGATGGGTTGGTTTGGCAGTAGCGAGGTAGCAGTTAGGTCTCTATCAGCTATTTTCGGTATCGGCTCAATATTAGTTATCTATTTAGTTGGACGGGAACTCTTCGGTCAAAAAATTGGGCTGATTGCCAGTTTCCTGGCCACCATCTCCCAGTTTCACATCTTTTATTCTCAAGAGGCCAGAAACTACGCCTTGCTGCTATTCTTATCTCTGCTATCGTATCTATTCTTCATCAAGATACTGAAGCGGGATAGAAAGTCTTATTACCTCGGTTATTTCCTGGCTAACCTTTTACTTGGCTACACGCATGTTTACGGCCTTTTTATCATAAGCTCACAGATATTTTATTTCCTTTTGTTCTGGAACAAATACCATTTACAGAGATGGAAACTAACGACTGTCTTTATAGCCATCATCGCCAGTCTTTCGCCACTGCTGGTTCTTATTGGGCCCAAGGCAATGCAGTTGGCTGAAGGTGGCTTTTGGATAGCCGAACCCACGCCACGTAGCCTATTTGATACATTTGCCAAGTACGTTGGAGGTGGGTGGGGGAAATACATCCTTTATCTTATCTTCTTCCCCCTGGCACTGCTCGGTTTATTTTCCATCAAAACAGAACAGGGTAGATTAATATTCAAAAAACCCTTCCGCCTGAAGGGGATGGGCTGGAAAATAAGTTTTGAATCTGTGGACGCATTGTTACTATTGTTAATATGGTTATCATTTTCTGTAGTCATACCCTTTATAGCTTCCTATATAACAACCCCATTCTATTTGATTAGATATACCATCGGGGTTTCACCAGCATTTTACCTGCTGGTGGCTAAAGGCGCTGGTACCATACAAATGAAGCGATTGCTCTATCCGTTACTAATCGCCATCGTTATCTTCTCAAGTTTCGGCCTCCATGATTACTATGTGCGCGATATCAAAGAGCAGTGGCGAGAGGTAGCCAATTTAGTTGAGTCCAATTCCAGGGAAGGGGATGCCATCGTCTTTTTTGTATCCTATGGTAAAGCACCCTTTGACCATTACTACCAGGGAGAGCTTCCCAAATTTAAAATCAGCAAGGAAGCTGACAACCAGGAAGTAGCCACCTTTATCAATGATTCAATTTCCGGGCAAGATAGGCTCTGGTTTATCTTGGGCCACCCTGACCAGAAGGCATCAATCGAGAGCTACGTAGAAAAACACGGCGGCGCCTCAGTACTACTGGAGCAGAAATTTGTCCAGGTGCGAGTAGTTCTCATTGATTTGCCCCCAACAAACCCCCAAGTAAACCAAAAATGAGCCTGTCGCTTCATTACTGAATACTTGATTTTAAACAATTTACTTTACTCTTTAAGGTATTGACAATTGGAAGTAACCTTCATAGACTTTTTGCGTTATAATATCAGGAAATGCATAACCGAGCAGAAAATAGCAGAATCCCGCTTCTATTCCGTACCCTACTTAATGGTCAGCCCGGACATAGTAGATGGTTTCTTTTTGACCACCTCAAATCTTGCCTTTTCTTCACAGAAAGCGTAGAATTACATTAGCCTTAGCATAGTTTTAAAACTATGCTAATATATATAAACTTAAAAAGGAGAGTTAATAAAATTGCGGAGCAATAGAAAACTTATCGGCGCCATAATACTAATTGCAGCCCTGTTACTGGTAACCCTGCCGGCAGCGCCAGCACTGGCGGCAGGTGAGGATATCGAACTTGACCCAGAGGATGGTGAAATCGGTGACTGGATCGATATTGACGGTGATGATTTTATCCCCAGTGATTTTACACCACCTAACTACGAGTATTCCGAGATAACTATTTATTTCTCAAGTCAAGAAGCCGATGAGGGTGATGACATTGACGATGAGGTTGAAAACTATGAACGCGTCAAGACGGGAGTGCTGGTTAACGAGTCTGAACGCTTTAGTACCAGATTCAAAGTGCCTGAGGAGCTTACGGATGGTGAGGATGACGAGGATGTGGTAGGCGGCACGTACTATGTCTATGTTACCTACATGGGCAATAAAAGAATAAAAGCGGTTGCCGAATTTACTGTTATCGCCGCTGCGATTGAGATAGACCCCGATAAAGGACCGGTCGGCACCAAAGTCGAGATTAGCGGCATTGATTTCGACGATGATGAAGGGATTACCGTAGAATACGACGGTGACGAAGTAAATATTGACAGTGGTGATGTAAAGACTGACGACGACGGTGAATTTACGGCTACTATTAAAATTCCCGCCAGTTCTGCCGGCAAACACACCATTAAAGTAATTGATGATTCGGATAACGAAGCCGAAGCCGAGTTCACCGTAGAGGCCGAGATAGAAATCAACCCCAAAAAAGGGGCCGCCGGCGAACGTTTTACTGTCAAGGGCAGCGGTTTTGGTGAAGATGAGGATTTCACCGTGGAATTCGGCGGGGACATAATAGCTACAAATGCAACCGATTCCAAAGGCAGTTTTGAGCTCAGGTTGGATATACCACCGAAGGGTTCCGGCACCTACGTGATAAAGGTTGAGGACGATGACGGCAATAAAGATAGCGGGCAGTTTACACTTGAGGTCAACCTCACACTCAGCGAGACCACCGGACATGTAGGCAGCCAGATCACTATCAGTGGTTCGGGCTTTGTACCCAATGCACCTGTTACGATCACCTATACAAGCGAGCCCCAGGTAGTAGCTACGACAACGACAGATTCCAGTGGAAAGTTTCAAGCTACCTTCAATGTGCCCAGGAGCACCCCTGGACAGCACACCATATCCGCCAGTGATGGCACCAATACCATCGCGACTACATTCACCATGGAATCAGTGGCACCACCAATACCCGCGCCACTACTCCCCTACGATGGTGTTAAGGCAGAGAGGCCGGTAACCTTTGATTGGGAGGACGTAACTGACCTGAGCGGTATAACCTATACCCTCCAGATTGCTTCGGATAAGAATTTCAGTAATATAGTGCTGGAGAAAACCGAACTCGAAACCTCAGGGTACACACTGACTGAAGCCGAGAAACTGGAACCAACCAAAAAAGAGGCTCCATACTACTGGAGGCTCCGGGCAGTTGATGGCGCCACCAACGAGAGCGGTTGGACAGCGCCGGGGTCATTCTACGTTGGTTTTGCTTTCAAATTTACCGGCCCGATACTGTACGCATCGCTGGGAGCTGGTGCCCTCATTCTTTTCCTTATCGCCTACATGCTCGGAATGCGACAGGGCCGAATGCAAAGCGGCGGATACTAAGGCAGTAAAAGAACCGGCCCCACAGTTTAAACATTTGCGAGTCCAGCTAAAGTAACAGGTTGCTGGCGGCTCTAAGGTATCAGTTAATTTTCAGATGCCAAACCCAAAAACAACTTCTCCCAGCTTATACCACCGCCCGTACGATTACCAGCATTTTAATTAAACACGCAGATACAGCCAGATTATTACCCGCTTGCATATCCAAACTTTTATCGCTAAAATATCCCGGAGAGAAACATTTGGGTTAAATGGTGAGAGTAAAAGCAGATTCAAGAGTTCTACCTCTTGGCACCTTAGCTCCATCGGCCTGAAGAGTTTTTCCACAAAACTACCGGGAAAGGAGTCAAATGGAGCCAATAAAAAATTCACCTTTCACCAGTATCGGAGCGGTGAGGGCAGTGGTTAAGGATGCCGAAAGGGCTGCCCAACAGTTCACTTCTATAGGCATCGGACCATTCAGTCTGCCGCGCCAAGTGTACACCTGCTTCGAATATAAAAGCAAACCAGTTGACACCAAGGTAAAGTTCTTGATTACCGATATGGGCGGTGTTGACTTCGAGCTAATTGAGCCCATTTCAGGGCCATCCATCTGGCAGGACTTCCTCGACAAGAAAGGAGAAGGACTTCACAGTCTCGGTTTCTTTGTAGAGGATATTAATCAAGCAGAAGAGAACCTGACCGGGCAGGGACTCAACATCACTCAGAAGGGCAGGAGTGATATGGGTGGCTTCACCTACTTTGATACCGACCGAATTGGTGGTGTCGTCTTTGACCTGACCCAAAAACCAAAAGGCGCCAGTGTGGCTAAAACCAAAGCCGACGGTAACCCCTTTGCGACACTCCATCAGGTAGCATCAGTGGCTGAAGATGTCGACCAAACCATCGAGTTTTACCGGTCTTTGGGTATTGGCCCGTTTAAAAAGATGAAGATGGTGGTTACTGAGAGGTGGTTTAGGGGGCAACCGATTGCACCCAAACCGAAACTATACATGGCACAGGTAGGCAACGTGGAATGGGAGCCAATCCAGCCTGATGAAAGTACCAATGTCCACCGCGAGTCCCTGAACCAGAAAGGTGCAGGACTGCACCATATTGGCTTCTTCCTGGATGAAGAAATCTTCGACGAAATGGAAAAACTGGATGGAAAGGGAGTCAAGAAAAGCCAGTACGGCCATGGCCCAAGTGATGCCTTTGCCTACTTTGAGCCAATCGCTGGCATCATCCTGGAATTTATCAAGCGAGGACCCCAGGACTAATAAAGATACGTTATTTAAGCACATATTTTTCTCTCCAGAGTGATAAATACGCAAGGTTTTAATGGACAGAAGGAGTTCAGGTTATGTTCGGCAAGAAGGGAAAGAAGAAGCCCGAAGAATCTCAATCAAAAGCCGATGAAAGCAAAGAAAAAGAACAGCACTGCCCAAGTTGTGGCAGTAGCGATACGCTTCCAGCTGGCTTTGGCAATATGAACCAATGCCAGAAGTGCGGAACAATTATCTCGTAGCAACTAGAAGGGGACTTGGACATTTGTCTTGACCGTCAGGGTTAAACAGACTCCTCAGAAGAATGCACGTGTCCCTACCTGATATCGGATTTAGCTACTTAGACGAGGGAAATTGTCCTTAAGGTGTGGAATATACATTGCCTGGGTAAATTGCTCTTCAAACTCCGGCACCAGGGTCAATTCCAGATACTCAACCTTTCTTGAAACCTCGCCAGCCTCACCCCTTTTATCCAGGCTTAAAAGAGCCAAACGTGCCCCTTCTCCAGCGGCATTGCCCACTGAATAGACATTATCCAGAGGACAGTCAGGGAAAAGCCCGAGAACAAGAGCCGATTTTTTATCAATATAGCTGCCAAAGGCACCGGCCAGAATAACCCGATCCAGTTTTTCCACTCCCCGGTGATGCATTAATATTTTGGCACCGGCATAGAGCGCCCCTTTGGCCAGTTGCACCGCACTGATATCAGCCTGACTGATGGTAATATCCTCTCCGGCTGAGGTCTCACCCGCCCAGGCAATGACAAACTCAGCCCCGCTATCAGTCAGCCTAAGGCGAGGCGTCTCCAAACCAGCATTAAGGCGACCGTTAGCCTGGATAACTCCAGCCAGAAACATCTGAGCGACGGCATCAATTACGCCTGAGCCACAAATACCCCTAGCCCCAATACTCTTAAGTTCTGTGTTCCAGCCCGTTTTGCCAATCACCTTAAAGCGAACTTCTTTGCTTTGAGGGTCAATAGTAAGTTTTTCAATCGCCCCCGGGGCTGCCCTCATCCCGTATTTAATTCCAGCACCCTCAAAGGCCGGGCCGGTGGCACAGGAGCAGGAGATTAACCTTTCCCGATTGCCCAGAACCAGCTCCCCATTGGTACCGATATCAATCACCAGTATCATTTCATCCTGACTATAGGGCTCCTCGGCAATTAAAACGGCCACATTGTCGGCGCCAACAAAGCCGGCTTCAATGGGAAGAAGATGGACATAAGCCCCAGGTGCGATTTTAAGCCCCAGGTAGTGAGCCTTGATATCCAACGAATGGTGAATTGCCGGGGTGAAAGGCGCCCTGCCCAGATATTGAGGGTCAAGGCCAACGAGGATGTGATGCATACAGGTATTGCCCACGATGACGGTATCAAGAATATCCTGAGGACTAATGCCTGCTCTATGGGCTAAATGCTCTGCAACCCGGTTGATAGCCTCGGTAGCCAGTCGGTTCAATTTATTCAAGCCATCTCTACTCGTGGTAACATAGGTAATACGGGACATTACATCTTCCCCATAGGATAACTGGGGATTCAGCACGGAATAATCGGCAACAATATCACCACTATCCAGGTCGCAAAGATAGCCAGCCACCGTAGTCGTTCCCAAATCCACTGCCAGGCCGAAACTACCCTCCACATACCCTGGCTCCACTTTAATTACCTCACCGGCTGACCATATCGACACTGTCACCTGCCACTCCCCCTGGCGCATGACCTCAGGCAGACCTTTAAGTATCCGGTAGTCAATAGATAAATCTTTAAGGTCAAAACTTCGGTCAAGTTCATTTGAAAGCCTCTCCCAGTCACCCAGAGGCTCTTCAAGGGTCGGGGGTGAAAGCTCAACATAGTATTTCCTGACTGCCGGTTTTAAAGCTACCGGCTTCCCAACGATTGATTTGCTCGCCACCAGCCGCTCAGCCCGGCTTTCTTCGGGGATAAAGACAGCAACTTCACCATAGACATGAGCCAGACAGGCTAGCCGCAAGTTATCTTGAGCCTGGCTTGACGCTTTAGCCAGAAGGTGACGCTCGGTCTCCCCTACTGGGGAAAGGTGTTCTACCCTGGAGTTGAGGTGATAATTCTCAAAAAGCCCTTCCAGAACCTCAACCCTGCACTTGCCACATTTAGCCTGGCCGCCACAGATATTCTCCAGCCCGACCCCCAGCCCCCGAGCCGCCTCAAGCAGGGTCTTCCCTTCCTCAACATAACCCTTCAGGCCGAAAGGTTCAAAAACGACCGGGTATTTTTTATTTTTCATAGTTTCAATATTCTATTTCATTCGGGCAAACACTTTTCACATTATACCGTAGGCAAAATTCAAAAGCTAACCATGCGCATATACAATAATGCCATCTATTGATTTCGGGTTGCCCCTTAAAATGGTATAATATATTTAGAGTAGTGGCAATTAAAATGGTAGCTACCAACCGCAAAGCCTATCACAACTATCACCTGGAGGATAGTGTTGAAGCGGGTATTTCCCTTACCGGCAGCGAGATAAAATCAATACGGGCCGGTAGGGTAAGTTTAAGTGATGCCTATATCAGACCGGAGGCGGGAGAATTGTGGCTGGTAAATGCCCATATTGCCCGTTACGATGCCGGGGGCATCTTCGGTCATGAGCCGAAAAGACCTAGAAAGCTGCTACTGCATCGCAAGGAGATCTCAAGCCTTATAGGCAGGATACATGAGAGGGGTTTTGCCCTGGTGCCGACCAGGCTTTATCTTAAAGGCAGCATTGCCAAGGTTGCGGTTGCCTTAGGTAGAGGCAAGAAACTGTACGATAAACGAGAGGCAATAATGCGTCGTGAGGCAGAGAGGGAGATTGGCAAAGCCCTGAAAAAGAAACTCTGAAGGAGGTAAGCCGGTTTAAGCCTAAAAAGAATGGGGACGCGTGGTTTCGACAGGGAAAGTATGTTTTAGGGTTGCAAGTTGAGGTGGTCACTACCCTCACAAAACAAGTGGCGAAAAAATAACTGGCGAACCTGAACCAGTTCTTGCAGCCTAACTAAAAGGCTGCACATCCAACCTGACCTCACCTCAATGGGTCGGGATTGGATGCCGAAAAGTTGAGGTGCCGTTGTCCCGACGCCGCTAAGGGCAGCGAAAGAATTATCGGCTGGCCTGGCTAAACTCGGTCAGCAGAGGTTAGCCGGGTGAGATAAAAGAGCTGACTAAGCTTGTAGGATACTCTGGGCAGCTTTCTTTGGACGGGGAGTTCGACTCTCCCCCGTCTCCACCAGCTTAAAATCGGGGGGCTAAGGCTGAGGGGCGTGAATGATTAAACACTTTTCAGCCTTGGCCCCCTTTCTTTTGGTCGATTTACCCCTGCAGTTATTGCTCAAACCTCATCTTTTCCTTTGCGGTTGAGCCGGCACCCTAAACTCAAGAAAGAACAATATCTTTGGGCTAAAATAGACACCAGCGGGCACGGTATGGGGTAAAGTCGGATTACTTACATAGTCTCACAGAAAATGAAAACCGGCAGAAAGGTCATATCCCATATTTAAAATTTTACGCAATGCGCTATCTGGTAATAGTCAATTCAAACTTACTTTCACCCTTTTTTTCGAGACCCGGCTTTATATCTCTGGTTCTCAACTCCTGGGCTACACTCTTCAGTGAGTCTGTGTCACCTAATATTATCCGTATTGTCTCCCCTTGAGCCAAACCGTCAATTAGTTCTGTAGCTTTTATCTTTGAGATTGGACAAATGAGGTCACTCAAATCATATTGACCAACTTCTCTGGATTTTTTCTCCAAGATGTCCTGGTAAAAACTGGTATATTTAAAGGCATCATCAGGCGAGATAACAACCGCCAAACCCCTACTCAACCCGGCATACTGAAGGGCGACATGAAGTATGGCTCCGGTGGTAGGACCAACCGGGATCCCATCTTTTCTGGCTAAGTCTATGGCGGTCTGATACGCATTTTCGTCGCTTACCTCCACAGTCTCATCAATTACAGAGTTGTCCAAGATTTTAGGGATAAACTCTTCGTCCAATCCGGTGATTCTCTTCATACCGGGTAATTTATGAGATGGAGAAGAGGGTTCGACCCCAATTATTCTTATTTCAGGATTTTGTTCTTTCAGATACCTGCCGATGCCAGTTATAGTACCGCAAGTACCAAATCCGGCGAAGAAATAATTGATTTTACCCTGTGTCTGCTTCCATATTTCCGGCCCGGTTGTTCGGTAGTGGGCTTGAACATTCAGTTCATTCTCATATTGATTGGGGCTAACATAGCTATCTTTAGTAGCCGGACTCTTTACCAAGGCGTTAACCACCCCCCTGGCTCCCTCGGTAGGAAATAAGGGACAAAGCGAATCATCGGCTTCGATCACCTTGGCCCCTAAAAACCTCAGCATTACCTTTTTCTCTTCAGGGATTCTCTCCGGAACAACTATTTCTATCGGTATCCCCAAAGCATTAGCCACGCAAGCCAGGGCAATTCCAGTATTGCCTGATGAAGGCTCAACAACCGTTTTACCCCCTATTTTGAGCGCCCTCAGCATTTCATAGACAATCCTGTCTTTAACCGAGCCGAATGGATTGTATCTTTCCAGTTTCAAGTAGATCTGGAAATCTTTATTCGGGTTAATCCGGTTTAACCTGACCAGGGGTGTTGGATTCTGAGGGTTAGCTATTAGCTGTGTTATATCAGAGTAAACCCTCAGTTTGTGGTTTAATTCTCCACCTTGTGCCCCGTTTGAATTCTTACTATAGTTTGCCATCATAATCGTCGAGCGTAGATACGCACTCACCTCCACATTTACCGGTATCCTTCCATCCACCCAAGTTCTCCATCCCGCTGGGTGCAAGGTTATGTTCGAGTTTATCCTGATAAGCCAACTTCCTCACCACCCGGCAATTCTTCTTTCTCTTTATTCGCCTGCTTATCAGTATAATATACCTCATCTAACTCATTTAAAGTATCTTCTGTGGGCAACGGGCCACAGTTAGCAAAGCCCGGATTTGAGATTCTCTTTTCAAATTCTTCCCTCGTCTCGCTTTTCCTCTTTACCTCCATTACACATCCCTCCTGATGATAAAGTCTGTTCTCATGAAACACGCTACAGCTATTTTGCGATTGGGACCAGCATTTCCTTGAACTTTTCTAAGCCAGCCTCATCAATAATCGCAGCGGCATCAACATTCTTCTCCTTTAATATTCTCAGGCATCTTTCAGCCATCTCAAGTGCCTCATCCTCGGATAGAAATTCGGCAATCACCTCTCCCAATCTGGTGTCTTCACCTTCTTTGCCGCCAACTAATACGGCGAAACCCCTTCTTTTTTCAATCATCCCCCCAAACGGACACACTGCGATACATGGGCCACAATGCCTGCATTTTTCTTTATCTATTACCGCTATACCATCCCTTATTTCAATCGCTTTTCTTTTACACACCGCCAGACACAACTCACAACCGTTACAATTAGTTATGTCAACCTCAGGCTCCACCACGCCAAGAAAACCGATATCGCTAAGCTGGGCAATCCCACAAGAATTAGGACAACCGGCAGCTGAGACCCTTATATTCAAATTACTAAGCCCCAGTTCCTCAACTATTCCTTCGACCTTCCTTATTAAAGGCTGAGGCTCCATGTTGCTCTCGGTGCAATACTCACCGAAGCAGCCCTGAATATTGTCGATTCCCCTCTCCAGTAACTCCAGACCCGCTTCCTCAAGCTCTTTTCTAATCTTCTCAAGATACCTCTTATCCACGCAGGGAATCTCAGGAGAACCCCGAACTACAAAATGAGTAAACCCCTGACCATAAGCTTCAGCAATATCAGCGATTTTTCTTAGCTGTCTGGCCGTAACTTCTCCGCAGGTAGCCCGGATTCTCAAAATCATTTTGTCGGTCTCTTTTTCCTCCAACCGCGTTTCACATTCGATTGGCTGCAGAGCTAACCCCTGGTGTAGTTCTTTGTTTAATTCCCGTGCCACTTTTTCTGCACCCAGCCTGTTTATCAGGTCGGCACCCCTTTCCTCTCCTTTACCCTCATTTTTAAGAAAGTCGAAGTAGTTCTGGACAAACCTCTGGCACTCTTCCTCGGTAAGGCAATCGGCCATCTTGATGCCAACAAAAGGGTTTACTCCCAGCCTGCCACCAATATAGACGTCGTATCCCTTCCTGCCATCTCGTTCGACCCCAATAAAACCGATATCAGTTAAGACACGAGAAATAATGCAGTCCTTACTGCAACCGGCAACGCCAATTTTTATCTTGTGAAGTATCGGGTCCCGGAAAAAGTTGTCCAGCCTCTCACCCAGGGAGAGACAGTTGGTTACCGCCTCAGGGCAAATCTTGTCATCATAACAGACATTGATATTCCTCACCCTCGGACCACAGCGGTCTAATTCCAGATAGACCTCTCTGAGCTCTCTTTTTACTTCTCCCACATCCCTCAAATTCACAAAGGGGATGATTGGAATCTGCCTGGTGCTAAACAAGAGGAACCCACGGGCGTACTTTTCGATAATATCAGCCAGCTTTCTCAGTTGATTTGAGTTAAGGTTAGAACAGGCCGTTTTAACCCACATAGAGAACATATCTTTCTCTTTTAGTTTTACGACCCCACCTTTTTTAAGCTCTTCAGGGTCTATCTGTGGTCCCTGTGTCATCTCAGCCACTCCTTAATAATTAAACACGCCTCCCCTTGTCTTCTCACCTTAATCATCTCCAGAGAGGTGACCTGCCCCTCCTCAAAGGGAAGCCTCAAGCAGGCAGTGGTTTTGCCTAAATGAAATACATCGCTCCTTGGAGTTGTGCCTTCTCCTTTTGCCGCTCAACCAAATCCTGCAAGGTTATAGATTCCAAAACTCCGTTCATTGCCTTCCCAAGCTCACTCCAGACATCCCGGGTAACGCAAAGGCCGGAGCGGGAGCAGTATTCGGGGTCACTGACACACTCTACCGGAGCAATTGAACCCTCAAGAAGTTGCACAACCTCATTGAGCTTTATCTGCCGGGGAGGTCTATTTAACCAGATACCACCTCGCGCTCCCCGCACGCTCCTTATTATTCCTGCGGCTACTAGAGGGGTGACTAAATGCTCAAGATAAGTTGCCGAAATCTGTTGCCTCCGGGCGATATCTCTTACCGGAACCGGCCCATTCCCACCATGAATAGCCAGATCCAGAAGCGCCCGGGTTCCATATTGTGCCCTAGTAGACAGTTTCATCGTTTCCTTAATATTATGACTAATATAATCAACATAGTCAAGAATATCAATCGCTATTATCACCCGTTCTTAATTTAAAAAGTACCCCTTTTTTGAAAAAGAACAAACCTGTTTTAATCACTGCACTGCCAGTGCAAAGGCATAACAAGGGCAAACCGTGAGGTATGCCGCATCCAGTGAAAGGATTAAGCAAACTATCTACTCCGTCTTGGCTTTAGGGGTCAACGAAATATCAGAAGAATCCATCGCTACTAGCAGGAAACTTATTCGAGTACCATCCATTATTGGTATCCCGGCGGCTTTCTTACTGCATGGTTACGCTGGCTTTATCTTCGGAGCAATCAAAGCTAACCCCTGGTGGTCCGCGCCGCTAATGCCAATTATCTTTCTCATATCAGCGATAGTTTCTGGCATGGTCTTATTAATGGTTTTGTACATCATCGTAACAAAAATCAGAAAAGCATCCATAGACTATGAATGCGTGCACTCCCTGGCATGAGGAGGTCAGGCTGCCAGAGCCGGGAAGGTTAAGCTTTTAAACAAAAAACCCCGGGGGGTCAAGCCATGAAAAATCGGAGAATTATAGGTAATAACCCACTACAAATTAGCGGGGCCTTCATCGCAGTCTTTAGTCCGGTCGGAGGGTTACTTGTTTTATTCGTTATACCCGGTGCTTGCACCTTTGAAAGCGGCCTTGAACTATTTGCCTTGAGCTTCCTTTTTGTAGTCGGGATACTCGTCTTTTTCCTCAGCGAAGCTTTGTCTCGTTTGTTATAGACAGGTTACCAAGTCACCAATATAATAGCCACTCTACTCCAGAGCCCGGGCTACGAGCTATGGCAAGGGCGCTAGCCTCTTTTATTTTCCGTCACCATCACCTGATATATCTTGACGACTGGTTTTTCAATTAAAAATGGTTCAACTCGTTTATTCAGTACAGTTCGCACTTCTGATGTCTCCCATACCTTCCAGTCTTCAGCACTTCGCCAAGTACTGATAGTGGTAACACTCAGCTTATCCTTAACGTTAACAAGGGTCTCTCCGGTTACATAACCCGTCTGGTGTATGGCTGCTGCTCTAAGCTCACGCAGCAAGGGTGATATGTCCTCACCTTCTTTTACCCGCCGCCCGATAATGACTTTTACCATCGTTATCACCTCCTTCTCTAAACACATTCACCCGTTGGGGCTTTAATTTTAGCCCTATTTATGCAATTGTCAATAGCGCAAAAACAGCTCCAGACTAATAATTTAGCTTAGTGCCAGTCAAATAATCTATATAAACCCAGAAGCTTAAAGGCTCATCCTGGTGACTGCTCACCCTATCAGATGGCATACCTGCCTGGGCAATGCAACCTTGACCTCGTCTTGCGTGAAAAGACCACCCATAATAGTATAACTGAATTATCCATAACCACCTCCCATTGGGTTATTAAATTCCGCAATTGGGAATAGGCTGCCTCACTAACCCGTGTAATACGCCAATAAACAATCTAGATTTCTGGTACTATCTAATATCAGATAGAATACAATTTGGCTTTCTGTTCCCAGCTAAATGGTATGACCACCCTCAAGGATGATATAATAGTCTTGACGAGGAAGACTTGGATGTCGTAAATTTAGTACACAAAATGAGCAACATCGGACTAAAAATCAATGGAGCTGAAGTCAGCGGTCGGGAAGGTACGACTATCCTTGAAGTCGCTCAGGAAAATGGCATTGATATCCCTACCCTGTGTTATCACGAGAGCCTGGCGCCAATTGGAGCCTGCCGCCTTTGTGTTGTTGAGGTAGAGGGTTCAAAGATACTGGTTGCCTCATGCCACACTCCAATTGCGCCTGATATGGTTATCCATACCAATTCTCCCAAAGTACTGGCAACTCGTAAGATGATAATCGAGCTTCTGCTCGCCGGTCATCCTGATGCCTGTATCGTCTGTGACAAGGCTAATATCTGCCAGCTGCGCCAGATTGCCGCTGACCTGGAAGTCGGGCTGCCGCGCTTCAGGCCGGGGAAGCGCTACTACCCAATCGAGGACGAAAACCCGTATGTAGTCCGTGACCTGTCAAAGTGCATTTTGTGTCGGCGTTGTGTGCGGGGTTGTGATGAAGTAGCCAGGCAGAATTTACTCAGCCTCGGCTACCGGGCTTTTGATTCCAAGATTGTGGTTGACCTTGACGATTCCTTAAATAAAGATGCTTGCCGGGACTGTGATGTCTGTATTTCCCTCTGCCCGACCGGGGCACTATATAAGAAGACCCATTTAAGAGAAATTAAAAAGGGAGAGCCCCTAATCATCAAAGCCTGACATTTAATATCAACGAAGGGGAAGATGGAGAAAAGCCAAAAGGAAACCTCTCTTAAAAACAGCGACCGAGCGGCACTGCTCGGGCTGTTAAAGTCAGAACAAAACAGGTCTGGCTATCTTCCGGCAGGGTTCCTGACCAGGCTAGCCCGCTCCCTCAATCTACCGCTAGGTGAGGTCTATGGGGTCGCCACCTTCTATTCTTTCTTGTCCACGAAGCCTCAGGGTAGCAATGTAATCAGGATTTGCAAGAGCCTGCCCTGTTTTCTTAATGACTCCAAGACTGTTATTCAACACATCGAAGAGGAGCTAGGAATCAAACCCGGTGAGACCACGGAAGACAGGAGATTTTCCTTTGAGCTAACCAATTGTATCGGGGCTTGTGACAGAGCTCCAGCGATGATGATTAATAGCGATGTTTACGGTGACTTAACCCCCGAGAAAATATCACGGATTCTGGGGGAGTACTGCTGAGGCATCTTTTAGACGAGGCAAGGAGGTAACTCTGGTGCCGGAAAAGCATATCGTGTTAAGAAACTGCGGGGTCATTAACCCGGCTGATATAGCTACCTATCTGGAGAGGGATGGCTTTGAGGCACTGAGAAAAGCAACCGGGGAAATGACCAAAGAACAGGTAGTCGAGGAGATTAAGGCGTCTGGCTTGCGCGGACGGGGGGGTGCCGGGTTTCCCTGCGGCCTGAAATGGGAGCTAACCAGTAAAGCAGCCGGAGATGAGAAATATGTTATCTGTAACGCCGATGAAGGCGAGGTAGGCACCTTCAAAGACAGATATATCCTGGAGAAAGACCCCTTTACCCTGATTGAAGCGATTGCCATCGCCGGCTTTGCTATCGGCGCCAGGAAGGGTTACATCTATCTCCGCGCTGAATATCACTTTCTTCTGGACCTTTTAAGTAACGCTATCAGACAAGCCAAAGAAGGCGGGTTTCTGGACGATTTTGAGATTGTTATTTATGAGGGAGCCGGCGCTTATATCTGCGGTGAGGAGTCAGCGCTGATGGACTCAATTGAGGGTAGACGCGGCGAGGTTCGCTACCGTCCCCCCTTCCCTCCAACCAGAGGTTTATGGGGCAAACCGACCACAGTCAACAATGTGGAAACGTTAATGAACATACCCCCAATAATACTCAACGGAGCCCAATGGTTTAGCAAACTGGGAACCGAAAAAAGCCAAGGCACCAAGGTCTTTTCAATCAGCGGCGATGTCAAAAGGCCAGGTGTGTATGAACTGGTTTTGGGTAGTTCGCTCCGGGAGCTGGTGGAAGAACTAGCCTTAGCAAAGAAGGTTAAGATGGTCCAGGTAGGGGGTGCCACCGGGCGGATGGTACCCGAGGAGATGCTGGAGACGCCGCTTTCCTTCGAGACCATCCTCGGTGCTGGAGGAGTCATCGTATTTGACCAAAGCAGGGATGTGATTGACATCGTTTACCGAACTATGGAGTTTCTGGCTGAGGAAAATTGTGGCAAGTGCGCGCCCTGCCGCCAGGGCACCAAAGCCATGGTTGAGATTTTAGGCAGACTCTCCCGTGGCGAGGGAGAAGAACGAGACCCGAGATTGCTCGAAGAACTATCAAGCACGATGATACTTGCCTCGATGTGCGGGCTGGGACAGGCAGCACCCAACCCCGTGCTTGATAGTTTACAGTACTTTAAGAGCGACTACGAAAGTCGAATCCGGAAAATGAGTGGAGTAAGTTTATGATAACGGTTACCGAAGCCAAACCATTAGAAGAGATTATGCGCTACCTTGAAGGTAGCCAGAAGGTGTATCTCATCGGATGCGGCACCTGTACCACCACGCTACATACCGGTGGCAAATCCGAGGTTCTAGAGATGAAGGATAAACTTGAGGCGGCCGGTAAAGAAGTCACCGGCTGGATGGTCATCCCCACCGCCTGTGATGAACTGACCAAGGATGCACTGGAAATGAATGCCAGGGAAATCGAGGCGGCTGACAGTATCCTGATAATGACCTGTGCCTTTGGAGTCCAGACCGTCGCCCTGCACACCGACAAGCCGGTTTATCCAGCCTTAAACAGCCTGTTCATCGGTAAGGAGGAGAAACCAGGCTATTTTGTCGAGATTTGTATGCAGTGTGGCAGTTGCCAGTTGGGAAATACAGCCGGTATATGTCCCCTGATCAGTTGTGCCAAAAGTCTCCTCAATGGGCCCTGCGGAGGGTCAGTTGAGGGCAAATGTGAAATATCACCAGATACATTCTGTGCCTGGCAGATGATAATAGACCGTCTTAAGGCCCAGGGGCAACTAGATAAGCTAGAGGAAATAGTGCCGCCTCAAGACTGGAGTGTCAGCTCTACCGGTGGGCCACGGAAAATTACAGTCAATAACTAATAATAAATTTGATTAGTTAAATGCATAAGAATTCACCAAGCGAAGAACTTGAGCGAACCCCTGAGGAAGCAGCCTTCATCATGCGGCTCAGGGTGTTAGTCAACATGAGGTGGCTGGCTATTTTTGGCATCATTATCGCCACCTTGGTAGCGTCAAACGTTTTCAATATCGGCTTCCCTGTCCTCCCCGTGTATATCATCTGTATCTTTATGGCACTCTATAATTTGCTACTGTTTCGCCAAGCCAGAATCTTAAGGAGAGCGAAGACAGGTCTCATCATCACCAAAGGCAGGACTTATAGCAATATCCACATCTTCTTTGACCTGCTGACGCTGACGACACTTCTCCATTTCACCGGGGGCATAGAGAACCCTTTTATCTTCTACTTTGTACTTCACATCATCGCCGGCAGCATCATAGTTCACTACCGGGTAGTGTACTTGCTCGCTACTGCGGCAATTCTCTCGGTGACGTTGCTTGTGAGTTTAGAATATGCCGAGATAATACCTCACGTCAACCTAGAAGGTTTTGCCAGCCCAACAGTGTATCAGGAAGGAAGCTATATCCTGGCTATCCTCGTTGCCTTAGCGACCATCCTCTATGCTACTACTTATATGACGACCGCCATTTCCGGGGAGCTAAAGAAAAGGCAGCGGCAAGTAGTGGAGCTAGGAGAACGCCTTCTGCAAAAGAAAACCAGTGAGCTTGAACATGCTTCTGACGAGATATCCAAGCTGGAACAGGAAAAGGAACGTTTTCTCCGTTTTCTAAGCATTGTTGCCCATGACCTGAAAGCACCCCTTACCGCCATTCAGGGTTTCCTGTGGGTTATGCTGGGCGGGTTCGCCGGGGAGCTGGCTGAGAAGCAGAGAAGTATGCTGGAAAGAAGCAGTCGGCGAATCACTGAGCTTATGAATTTAATCAGTGACCTCTTGGATATTCCCCGTATTGAAACCGGTCAAATTGTCCAGGAAATGAAAGAAATTTCAGTGCGCGAAGTAGTTAAACACTCCACCGATGAGCTACGAAACTCAGCTAAAGAAAAAGGGTTAAAATTAAAGCTGGAGTTACCTAGAAGACTGCCTAAGATTAACGGCTCAAGCTCAAGATTACAGCAAGTGCTAACCAATTTGCTGAGTAATGCCATTAATTACACACCCGAAGGTACGGTAACCGTGATAGCAAGAGAGGAGCCTAAAGACATATACATTGAAGTAGTCGATACCGGAATTGGTATTCCACCTCAAGACTTGCCCAAGTTATTTGACGATTTCTTCCGAGCCAGCAATGTAGAAACGAAAGGGACCGGACTTGGGCTATCTATTGCCAAGAGGATTATTGAGGCTCACGGTGGGAAGATATGGGTGGAAAGCCCTTGCACAGAAACCGGCAAAGGGAGCAAGTTCACCTGCACCCTGCCCAAGAAGACAAGTGAAGGGAGGCGACACCAATGAAAGCCGGAACAAACCTAGAGAAGGTCTTGGAGAGTGGAGGTTTTGCCGTCACTGCCGAGGCGGGACCACCCAAAGGAAGCAATGCCGAGGTAATGCGGAGGAAGGGTGAGCTATTTCATCACTGCTGCGACGGCGTTAATGTAACCGATAACCAAACTGCGATTGTGCGCATGTCCAGTCTTGCTGGCTGCATACTTTTAAAACAACAGGGGGTTGACCCCATTATGCAAATGGTCACTCGAGACAGAAACCGAATCGCCATTCAAAGTGATATCCTGGGGGCTGTGGCTTTGGGTATCGGCAATATCCTCTGCCTTTCCGGTGATCATCAGAGGTTCGGCAATCACCCTCAAGCTAAGGGTGTTTTCGATATTGACTCAATTCAGCTGATACAGACCTTAAAAATGATGCGCGATGATAAGAAATTCCTTAGCGGTGAGGACATCTCCGGGGAAGTTCCCCTATTTATTGGAGCCGTTGAGAACCCCTATGCTGACCCATTTGAATTTCGGGTGACGAGACTGGCTAAGAAGATTAAGGCCGGGGCCGACTTCATTCAAACCCAGGCGGTTTACGATGTAGCCAAATTCGCCGAGTGGATGAAGATGATTGGTGAGCGTGGTTTAGATAAAAAGGTACATATCTTAGCCGGGGTAATACCAATCAGGTCAGCCGGTATGGCTCGTTATATGAGAGACTATGTCTCTGGAGTAACTATTCCAGACGAAATAGTCAAGCGAATGGAAGACACCGAAAACCCCAAAGAGGAAGGAGCGAAGATAATCCTTGAGATTATCGAGCAAATCAAGGAGATTCCTGGAATTCATGGTATTCACATTATGGCCATAGGCTGGGAGGACATTGTCCCGGAAATTATAAAACAAGCTGGATTACTGCCACGACCTGTATTATAATCTCTCAGGAGGAAGGCATGGGTGGGAAGATACTGGTAGTTGATGATGACCCCGATATTCTGGATGCAGTAACGATGATTTTGGAGTCTCAAGGCTATGAAGTAGTTACCGCTCGTGACGGGGTTGAGGGTTTGGCTAATCTCAAGGCGGAGCATCCTGACTTAATAATCCTTGACCTATTAATGCCCAAAATGGACGGGTTTGCGGTGTGTAAGGAACTCCACAACCCAAGGTGGTCAAAATTTAAGGAGACACCTATCCTGATTTTAAGCTCGGTGAGAGAAGATGCCAGCCGCCGCCGTTATGAATTGGAGACCGACCTTGAGCTTGATGCGAACGATTATCTTGAGAAGCCGATGAATCCAGATATCCTGCTTGAGAGAGTTGAAAAACTAATTAAGAAGAAGGGCAAGGTCTAAATCTGTCTGGTTAAGCCCAGCATTAAAGGGGGAATTAGTAATGGAAAAGAAAGCCAAAATCTTGCTTGTTGATGATGATGCCGATGTTATCGAAGCAACCAGGACCATCTTGGAAAGTAGGTCCTATGAAGTAGTTGTAGCTAATGGAGGGGACGAGGGATTGCGTAAAGCAAGAGAGGAAAACCCCGACTTAATCCTCCTGGACGTAATAATGCCAGGAAAAGACGGATTTACGACCGCCGAACAGCTCAAGAAAGACCCGAAACTCAGTAAGATTCCAACCATAATGCTTACTGCCTTCGCCACCAAACGCAGCGAAAGTTCAATTCCGGTCAGCCGCGGATTTGCGCTTGAAATAGAAGATTATATTGACAAGCCGGTCAGGCCGGAGGAGTTGCTGGCCAGGATAGAAAAACACCTGAAAAAGTAGGGCGCAACAAAACCTCACTCTCTTCCAGTCGCTACGATGAACAGTTAAACTTTTTATCCCATCCGCTGGCTTTATCTGGCCCTGCATCCGCTATGTGACCAACGCAAGGTTAAAGGCGTGGTGAAAACTCACTGAGCACTATAATGTTAGAGGCTAATATACAATAGACACCAAACGGTAGCCAGGCAGATAGTAAAGGTGAGATCAGACACCCCAAGAAACGTAGCACGCAGTTTTAGCTTAGTAAAAGAGGTGGCTTTGGTAAAAAAGGTGAACTAGCCCTTCTTGCCTCGGCTCTTGGACAGCAGAAAAATGAAGCCGCCTAAACACACGAGGAAAATGCCGGTGCCAATGGGTGATCCCCATCCCAGTAGCAGGAACAGGTTTTTCATTCTTTCTTCTTTTCTTAAGTTCAGGACAGTTGCTGTTTTTAACTGAGCAACTGCATCATCTTATCATGCTCGCCTTCAATCATCCGATAGCAGTGTTTTTCATCAGGAAACCTGCTTTGCTTAACATCATTTTGATAATCCTGGAAGGCTTTGAGCATCTCTTGAGCAAGATTGGCATATTTTTTAACAAATTTGGGAGTAAAGGCTTGGAAGATACCCAGCATATCGCTGACAATAAGAACCTGACCGTCAACATAGGGCCCGGCACCGATACCATATACCGGTATCTTGAGTTCTTCGGCGATAAACCTTCCCACTTCCGGAGGCACTGCCTCCAAAAGCAAAAAGGCTGCCCCGGCTTCCTCAACGGCTCTGGCGTCAAGGACCAGTTCATAGGCACTTTCGGCGGTGCGTCCCTGGGCCTTGAAGCCGCCGAACTGCCCGGAACTCTGGGGCGTTAGACCGATGTGGCCGCAAACAACCATGCCGCTGTCGGCGATTGCCCTAATCATTTTGACCGCACGGCGTCCCCCTTCAAGCTTGACACTATCGACGCCAGCTTCCTTATAGAATCTCCCGGCATTCCTTACAGCATCCTCAGGTGCCGTATGGTAAGACAGAAATGGCATGTCGCCCATAATAAAGATACCGGGAGCTCCCCGACGTACCGCCTCAGTATGCACGATGCACTGGTCCATGGTTACGGGCAAAGTACCGGCCGAGTACCCGTAGACGCACATACCCATAGAATCCCCCACCAAAATCATCTCAATACCGACCTGTTCCATCAATTGAGCCATCGGGTTATCGTAACAGGTTAGCCAGACAACCTTTTCACCCTCCCTTTTCATCTTTTGAAAATCTAAAACACTTTTTTTAGCCACTTCTACCTCCGTATGACCTTTCTTCGAAACTTTCCCCAATTTACCAGCCGGATGAGGAGTTGACTCCAACGGCAAATAATAATAGCCAAAAACCAGCACTGGCGCAACTCAGTCTTTGCTAGGATAAATCTAACCTCTGCCTTTTCTGAAAATCACCGGCAGCACTATACGCCTTGCAATACGACTTATAATGTCAATCACGCCGAAGATTACCCGCGAGCCAGATAAGCCCTCCAATAATGATGATGCCGGTAATAGCAGCCACAATCGGCCACCAAGCAATCTTAGTTTGGTGAGTTTGGGAGAAGTTGGCCGTAAACGTCCTATCCGAATCCATAACCACCCTTGCAGTAGACAGGCTCGGCTCGGTTACATCACCACTCCAGCCATCGAACTCCCAGCCACTATCCGGGGTAGCGCTAATAACAACCACGGCCCCTTCACTATAACTATGGCTACCAGCCTCAGGTATGGTAGAACCTTTACCACTGACCCCGATGGTCAGGGTATGCACATTCTGAGCAAAGCTGGCAATAAAAGCTTTGTCATCTACCATAACAACTGTTATGGTAGATGAGCCCGGTTCGGTTACATCACCGCTCCAGCCAACAAACTGCCAGCCACTATCCGGGGTGGCAGTGATGGCAACCACTACCCCGTCACTATAACTATGGCTACCAGCCTCAGGTGTGGTAGAACCTTTACCACTGACCCCGATGGTCAGGGTACGCGCTACCCGAGAGAAATTAGCTGTGACCCCCTTCGTGCAATCCACCACAACAGTAGAGGGGTTAATGCTACCGGATAGATCCCCACTCCAGCTATCAAATCGATAACCCGGGGCGGGCACCGCTTTAAATTGAACGGATTCACCATTATCAAAGGTAGTAGAAAACGGGTAAGAGGATAGATCTGTCTGATTTAGCTCGACAGCACCACCGCCGCTTGGACTGACATCCACGGTCAGTCTAAAACCAGCCCCCGGTCAACCGGCCTCGACTGGTTTTGCGCTCAGTAGCACCGTAACCATCAGGAGCAGCACTGAGGTAAAGACCAGCCACAACAAGGTGATTTTGTCCAGTTTTCTTATCATGTCTTTGCCCACTTTCAATCTGAGTATGGCATCAAAGCCAGGATAATTCTTCTTGATTAGCGAGAAAATGTCAAGGTTTGCCGCCATGGTGAGGTCTTTTTACTTAACTCACCCGGTTGACACCGACCAGTCTGGATAGTAGCATTGCTGCAATAACTTATTATTGGGGGATAAAGCCAAATGGGTTTCCTCAAGGGATTGGTGATTAGTCTTTTAAGCTTACTTCTCCTCCTCTCGCTGTCCATTTTTGGCCTGGTCTTCATGCTAAATCAAACCATCTTAAGCCCAGACTTCGCCACCTCTCAAGTGGAAAAGCTTGATTTGGCTTCGCTGGCAAAAGAACTCGTTATCTCAGAACTCCCTCAAGAGTTTCAAAATCAAGAGTTCATCACCAAGGCCCTGGATGGCACCATCACCGACCTTGAACCCTGGATAAAAGATGAGGCGAGCAATGTTATCCATCATGGCTATGACTACCTTTTGGGAAAAAGCCAAAACCTGAGCTTTACCATCTCCCTAGAACAGTTTAAAACCACCCTGAGGGATAACACTTGGCAGGCCGTTTTAGAAGACCCGCCGCCGGAGCTTCAAGGCATACCCCCGGCTTTAGCTGAGCAGTATTTCAACCAGTACTTCAGTCAATTTGCCGGGGAGATACCATCAAGCTTTGAATTCGATATAAGCTCCCTGGATCCGGCGGTTACCAGCCAGCTTGAGCAAGCCAGACAAGTTATTGGCTATGTAAAGCTAGGCTTCTGGGGACTGATTGGCTTGATGGTGGTATTAATTCTGGGTATCTTTCTGATTAGTCGCAACATGAGAACTACCAGTCGCAGCCTTGGCATTACCTTCCTGATTTACGGAATATTTGAATTCGTGTCCATCTTGGTGGCAAAGTCTCTTTTAATCCCACAGATACCACTTCCCGAGCTACCATCACCGACACTCGAAGCATGGATATTAGGGTTCGCCACTGACTTAATAGCTCCACTTCAAATATTCGGTATCGGTGTTGCTGTCTTGGGAGTGGTCCTAATCATCGCTTCCTTCTTCTTTAAGCCAAGCGAAGAATATCACTAAAGATTCGATTATGGCAAAATTCAAGGGTTCTACCTATTTACGAGCAGAGCCTTTGACACTATCACATGTATTCAGACACTACGCTTAACCCTGCTCTCTACTACCAGCCTTGCGCACGGTAAGCTTGAGGTCTTCCTGCCCGACAACACTGATCTCCTCACCAGCCTCTATCTCCCCGTCATCAGAGACAGCCTCCCAGAGCTCACTCTTTATCTTGACCATACCGCTCGGGGCTAAAAGGTTAACTGCCTTGCCTCGGCTACCAATCATATCAGGTAACCCAATTAAGGGTTTTCTCTCCAGTGCCCGGCTACCAACACGATACATGACAACGGAAATAACACCCCAGACGACCATTATGGTAATAAGCACGGCCAGGGGTATAGAAACCCCTAACTCGGGCAGTCCCCAGAGGACAACGACCACGATGGCTGCTTCCTCAAGCAGGGTGCTGAAAATAGCCATTATAAGTCTCGGTGTCATCATCCAGCCACTCTAAAAGTCCTACTCTATTATAACAGGATACTCCTATTGAAGGCAGCCAAAAACGAATGCTATAATTAACAATTATAAAGTGAGGTAAGAGGAATGAAGCTTTCTCGTGAGGAAGTACTGCACATCGCCCGTCTGGCCAGGTTGGGCTTGAGCGAAGAGGAAATAAACCGCTTCCAGAAGCAACTATCGAATATCCTGGAAAACTTTGAGCTCTTAAATCGGGTAGACACGGTCAATATCCCACCCACTGCCCAGTCAATCACCCTTCAGAATGTCACTAGGGATGATGAAGTCTCCCCGTCACTATCCAAAGACCAGATTTTGGCCAATGCCCCACGACGAGAGGGAGACTTCTTTAGAGTGCGAGCCGTACTGGAGCAATGATGACACTAAACCAACTGACCATCCATGAAGCACACCAGCTACTTAAGACCAGGAAGTTTTCCTCAGTTGAACTAACCAGGGCTTGCCTTGAGCGAATCCAAAAGATTGAGCCGAAGGTCAGGGCGCTGGTAACAGTAACCGGTGAACTGGCAATAGAAAAAGCCGAAGAGGCTGATAAGCTTATTGCCCAAGGCGATATAGGACCCCTGACCGGCATCCCGGCGATAATCAAGGACAACATCTGCACCAACGGTGTTAAAACCACCTGCTCATCAAGGGTGCTGGAGAATTTTACACCTCCTTATGATGCCACGGTTATGGAAAAATTAAATAGTCTTGGCGTGGTAGTTTTAGGCAAAGCCAACATGGATGAATTTGCCATGGGTTCCTCCACTGAAAACTCAGCCTTCTTTACCACCCGTAACCCCTGGGAGACAAACCGTGTCCCCGGGGGCAGCAGCGGCGGTTCAGCGGCGGCGGTCGCCAGTGGTGAAGCCATCTATGCCCTGGGGTCAGATACCGGGGGCAGTATCCGCCAGCCGGCTGGGTTTTGTAATGTCACCGGGCTTAAACCCACCTACGGGCGGGTAAGCAGATACGGACTGGTCGCCTTCGCCAGCTCCCTCGACCAGATTGGGCCACTAACCCGCGACGTTACCGACTCAGCCCTGGTGCTTAATGCCATCTCAGGCTACGACCCAAGGGATTCCACCTCAGCCCCCTACCCTGTCACTGACTATACCCAATGCCTTACCGGTGAGATTAAGGGAATTCGGATTGGTGTCCCCAAAGAGTATTTTATTCAAGGGATGCAAACTGAAGTTGAGACAGCGATGAAGGCTGCTATAACTAAGCTTAAAGAGCTTGGGGCTAAAGTAGAATGGGAGGTCTCACTGCCATCCACCCCCCATGCCCTGGCGGTCTACTACATTATTGCCCCCTCTGAGGCTTCGGCTAATTTAGCCCGCTATGACGGGGTAAAGTACGGCTTCTCCTATGATAAGGCTTCCAGCATGTGGGAGGAGCTAGATAAGACCAGACAGTACGGCTTCGGCGCCGAGGTAAAAAGACGTATCATGCTCGGCACCTACGCCCTGTCCGCCGGCTATTACGATGCCTATTACCTAAAAGCCCAAAAAGTCCGCACCCTGATAAGACAGGAATTTGACCGGGCTTTTGAGAGATTCGATGCCCTTGTTACCCCAACCTCCCCAACCGTGCCCTTTAAAATCGGGGAGAAGACTGACGACCCGCTCCAGATGTACCTGTCTGATGTCTGCACCCTGCCGATAAATATCGCCGGCCTGCCGGCAATATCTATTCCGGCCGGCTTTGCCGACGGTCTGCCGATAGGGATGCAGATTATCGGCAAACCTTTTTCAGAGGAAACCATACTCAAAATCGCCCACGCCTACCAGGAGGCAACCGACTGGCACAAGAGGAAGCCAGAACTATAAAGGACCCATACCGTTAGCAAAAGCGAAGGTATTCCTACCACGAGTGATTATTCCAGCACGAGCCGCCGCGAGTCGTTCGGGAATTTGTATCTGTGGAGCCGTAATTAGTTCACAGCCATATTTCTCCAGGAATTGTTTCATAAGATTACGTCGGGCACCGTTAATACGATGCTCTGGAGACAGATAACATCTTGCTTGATAGAGTCTACCTATCTTTCCGATAAGATTACCAGGAAAAGCCTCTTTATGATAGTCATACACTATAGAAATAATGGACTTAGCAGATGGCATAACGCTTTTGGGTTGTGCTCCAGACAGAAGTTTCCGTGGCCCTTCTATATGTTGCGAATACATCTCATATCTGGATTTGAGTTCCTTAATGTGGTCGGTGAAAGGCTCGGCTGTAGTTATGCCTACTTGACTATAACCTAGGTCAAGAGCGAAATCCTTTAGGTAACTGAGTTATCTTTGTCAACGACTCATCGAACTGTGCTCCAACCTCAACCGTCAAAATGTGTAATTGGCACAATTCTGTGTAATGTGATATTTTCATTAACAGCTATCACTTTAGTTTGCGAGGCCTCAAGCGCCTGTTTTTACCTCGAAAGTTAGATTTTTAGGTTTATTTTTTACAAAGACGCTCTATTAAGTGTATAATATATGTAATTCGTGTTTAGGTCATTACAAGCATCTTAAAATCCACTTACTCAGATTTATCTTAGGTATTGGATGACCCGAACTCTAACTAAAATTCGTAAGAGATGAGGTCATCCAATGAGTTTTCAAGGTAAGTCCCTTCAATACTCTGATTGTGGGCGACAATTCACCTTTACCGCTGGAAAACAGGAATTCTATTCATGTCGCGGTTTTGAGAATGAACCTAAACGTTGTCCCGAGTGCCGCCGAGCAGGAAAGGCACAACGTAACGGAAGCCCTGGCTAAAGTTGCGCGTCACGAAGGTGAACGCTTTCGGCTACTTGATACACGTTGACATGGTGTGCGTAAAGAGATGTAGGGGGTGGTGAGATGGCATCTATTTAGTTATAGGACCATATAAGCCCAAATCAAGAAGAAAAATCTTTAAAAGGAGTTGACAATGGCTTTACTGCTCTTTATTGGTATCATCGTTCTTATCACCGGAGGCTACGTTTGGCAGACTAACAAGGGAAGTCAGGGGGATCCCAAAGCTCGATCTCAGGGTAGCATCGGCATTATTATCGGGGTCGTCGTAATCATTGCAAGTTTTATCGCCGGCTCGTTCACCACTATTCCTGCCGGCCATCGCGGGGTAGTCATTCGGTTCAGCGCCGTTACCGGCGGGATTCTGAATGAGGGTCTTCAGACGAAGCTGCCGTTCATCGATTCCGTGGTGAAGATGGAAGTCCGGACCCAGAAATATGAAACTGATTCGTCAGCCATAACGAATGACCTCCAGGATGTCAGCACCACAATTGCTCTCAACTGGAAACTGGACCCGGGTATGACCGCCGAGGTCTACAAAACACTGGGGCTGGAGTTCATTGACAGGATAGCCGCTCCAGCCATTCAGGAGACCATCAAACAGATTACCGCTCAATTCAACGCCGAAGACCTTATCCTGAAGCGTGAAGAGGTTAAGAATGCCATCACCAATAGTCTGTCGACCCGTCTGAGGGAGCGCGGCATCATCACGGAGCTGGTATCCATAACCAATTTCCAGTTCAGTGCAACATTTACGGCGGCTATTGAAGCTAAGGTCGCCGCCGAACAGGCAGTACTTGAGGCAACGAATAAGCTGGAGCGTGTCAAGGTCGAAGCCCAACAGAGAGAAGCCGAAGCTAAAGGAGAAGCAGACGCACGAATAGCCAAGGCTGAAGGTGAAGCCGAGTATATCCGTATTGTCACTGAGGCTCAGGTGTCCGCCAACCAGGCCATTGCCGAAACTCTAACACCTGAAATCTTGCAGTACATCCTGCTCGACAGGCTTGGAGAAGACATCAAGGTCATGGTCATACCATCGGGTCAGGGCCTTGACCTTGTGCTCCCGGAGCTTTTGCCATAATAAAAACAGTAATTCTACTGGATATTATATATCGTGTTTTGCGACTTGCTACTGTGGTAGCACGCTTCATGCCGATACGGCTTGGCTAATTTTTGGCTGTATTGTATGGTAATGCTGTTTTTTCGTTGTCAGCAAGACACCGTAATATCGTTGGCAATAACATAGGGCATATAATAGCATATAATAGGGCTGGAGCCAGACAAGAGAAATCAGTGTCTCAAAGTGCGAAGTGTCTTTATAAATATAACAAAGAACTACTTTAATTTAACCAAGCTATCTAAATTGAGGATTGAGAACCTTGAGGAAAGTGTATCAATTGAGAAGTGACCTTGTATCTTAAAAAAAGGTGCTAGAATATCCACCGGAGACAGGGCGTGGCAGGCCGATACCCACTTCCTGTGAAAAGTGGTGGGCTCAAAAATGTCGAGGTCTTTACTACCGATAGCAGAGCTCGTTTTATCGCATTTCTACACCCCGAGGACATTGAACGACTCAACGCCCTAGTACAACGAGTGAAAACGCATGTCATAAATGCATTGGATACCCCAGAACTCCCGATGGTACAATAAGCCATTTTGTAACAGCCGTCTGGATATGGAGATGTTGTTAGCCAGCCTACCGTTTAAAAGGGAAGTTATTCTCGAGCGCTTGGGTCACAAGCTACAATTCAACTTATGTATCGACTGCTCTTTTTTGAAGCAGCGCGATAGCGAGAATAGCGAATCGAATGAGAAGATGGGGCTGTAAATGTCTTGGATCACTGTTCCCTGGCTTGCTGGAATTGACCATTACGCTGACAAAGGCATAGGACGTGACAGAGATAATTTACACCAATAATAGTATATAACCGGGGAGGGTAAGTCGGAAAAACATGAATAAATCGACAGTAGCCTTGGTAAAGTGCGATACATATGATGATGAGCATGTATACAAGGCTGTCGAGGAGGGACTTGACCTTCTTGGCGGAATCTCCCGTTTCATAAAACCCGGTGAAAGAATAGTGGTAAAACCAAATGTGCTGATTGGCACAAATCCCCAAAAGTGTGTGACTACGCATCCTTCTCTGTTCAAAGCTGTGGGGAAACTGCTCCAGAAGACCGATGCCAGTGTATACTATGGCGATTCTTCAAGTTTCGGTAAATGCGAATGGAATATGAAAAGAGCAGATTTGAAGCAGGTGGCTGACGAATTAGGCATGAAATTAGCTGATTTCGATAACGGTAAGGCTGTTAGTCATAAAGAAGCACTCTTAAACAAGAGGTTTGTTATTGCCAATGGGGTCTTGGACTCAGATGGCCTGATAAGTCTACCGAAATTAAAAGCACACCAACTCACCAGATTTACCGGGGCCATCAAGAATCAATTTGGATGTGTTCCCGGTATCTTGAAAGGCGAATATCATGTCAAATTGGCTGACCCGTACGATTTTGCCATCATGCTCGTTGATTTGACTACGTTGATCAGGCCGCGCCTGTATATTATGGATGGCATTATAGCTATGGAGGGTAATGGGCCAAGAAGCGGAAAACCCAAGAAACTGGGTGTTCTACTATTCTCCAGCGATCCTATTGCCCTAGACTCTGTAGCCTGTAAAATAATTGATCTGAAACCCGAATTCGTACCAACGTCAGAACCGGGTGAAAGGGCAGGACTCGGAACATACCATTATGAGAACATTGAAATAATTGGCGAGGAGGTGGAATCACTTGTCGATAGGGATTTTGAAGTAATTCGTAAGCCTCCTGTCTCCGCCAGTAGCGGGCGTTTGAGGACGTTCATCAAGAATCGAATATGCCCGCGACCGACGATTGATAAAACGATATGCACCAATTGTGGCACCTGTGTTGAGATGTGTCCCATTAACCCCAAAGCCGTCAATTGGCACACAGGTGATGAATCCAGGCAACCTACATTCAAATATGGTCGCTGTATTCGCTGTTATTGCTGCCAAGAAACGTGCCCCGAGGGAGCAATCGCCGAACAGAATACTCTATTGGGCAAAATCTTCTTTCATTGATATGATCTGGTCATCAAGAAGCTGCCATACAAATCTAAGAATTGGAGGTAGAATCAAGAACGAGTTGATCTTCCTGACGTTGCAAACACCGCTGAACAATACATCTTATTGTATGATGCGAAACCAGAAGTTACTGCAAAGCTGGAATAAACTGTTTCTTCTCGAAGAAAAGTTCGGAATGCTTCCAACGCGGGCTAGCAAGGAGAATAAGAGGTACAGCCCGTTGACTGTATCTCTTATTCAGTTTAGTACCCCGTAGCAATTGGTGGGAGAAATAAAGCCTACCTGATTACAAAGGGTATAATAATGGCTACCAGACCTGTGAAGAGGACGGTAAGCATAAAAAGGTTATATCTGGTCTTATAATCGCTTAATAGAGATGGGTCATAGTAACCCTCTACCCCCTGGTCTTTATACATCTTCAGAAGCCCATCCAGCAGCTTTTCCCTCATTCGCCTGCCTCTAATCAACCCGATTTCGGCGACAAAATTGACTACTATCAAGAGAGCGACGAAGGTAAACATCACGATGGTAGTGGTACCATTTCCTGATGAAGAGGCGAGGCCAGAGTTGATACCCAAGGTTATCAGGTTGAGAATAATCGCGGTGAGGACAAAAATTGTGTCGGTACGTGTGTTGGTACCAAGTTCGTTAACAATATGTTCATGAACCCGCTCAATCATATTTCCTCCTATCTTATAACCAGACGACCCTATTTATTAGGACAGCTTACTGTCGCCCGAAGCGCAAATAAATAATAATGAAACCGGCAACGACCACAGCAGCTACTGCAATCCCAACCCATAACCAGATTGAAGTAGCGGTCTCCACTCTTAAAAAAGTGTTGATGACCCTTCGCGTTTCGCTGGCCTCAGCAATAAGATTGATCCTATACTCGCCCCTCGTAGTATTACTTGGTGGTTTTATGTTGACATCGACGGTTTGAACACTGCTGGCTCCAAGGTAATCTACCCTCATTGGTTTAAAATTGACAACCCAGCCTTCCGGTTCATCCGAGGAAAACCTGATATTGGTAATCGGTTTATTACCGGCGTTATGAATCTCAAGATATAAGATGTTTCCCTCACCGGGCGTCACCTTTTTATAATAATCACCGGGAATCAGTCTCAAGATAAGGTCTACTTTCTCTTCCTGAGCCAGAACCGTGCCGGGCGGCAGGATAAGCATCAAGCCCATCACACAGAAGAGTAGCCAGTATATTATCAAACTAAATTTCATTTATTCTGTCCTTGCGGAAAATCTTTCTTGGCAAGACTTGTAAGCAAAGATAGCACTTAGTACCGGAGAACGCAAGTTTAAATCATCCAGGTTACTAGTCAATTTCCCCGTTGGGGTTCTCGGGAAATAGACTAAAGGCGTCAGAAAGTTAAAATTAGTGCAAATCCAACCCCCCACTACCAAGGAATGGAGAGAGAGACAGATTTAGGTCTGTGTCTTTTTATTTTAGGTAGGTCCCGTTTCGCGACGTAGGGCTCCCAAGATAACAATTCATCGTTTCGTTCAATCGACCTGCTGTGGAATACAGCTCCAGCGAGAGAGATCTGAAGCGAACTCCGCCTCACTTTGCTATTGACGGTACTTTCCGAGTCAATCGAGTCGATGCGACCGTCGGATATTGGCGAGCTTATCGGCATGGACATATTCAATGCGGGTCGACTGTCTAAAGAATTGCGGTTGAGGAAGTTAATTGAGTGGGCTAGTAAGTCAAAACACCCCTATCGGATTACCGAAAAGAGGAAGAAATACAAGGCGAATCCACCTGCGGAAATTGAGGCTGCTATGAACACGCCGCGCCTCCACGCAGCAAAACAGCTCCGCCTCAACCACCAGCTCCCGAGGAGAAGCCCGAGGCAAAAAAGGACGAAGCCATGGACATCCCATCCCAAGCCGACACCCTCATGTCCATAGCGGAGCAATTGAGCATCACCAAAACGAAGGATGGAACCCCCGCCCATTCGTCGCTATTGCACATTCCGCTAGATTGTGCAATGAGGTAACAAAGTACCATGTTGTGACGAGTGTAAGCTAGATTACTACATAAACTGCCTAATTTAGTATCTGGGTTCAACAAGAGAAACGTAAAGGTTGTCGGGCTCAGTTATGTAGGCATACTTCCACTGACCCGAGGAGACCTCTACTGTCTGGGGAGGACATAAGAATCCTATGCCTTTGCGCTGCAGCTCTTTACATGCTTTCTCCAGATTAGTAACACCTACGGAGAATTCCATAGCGCCGAGATGTCCCCAGGCTTTTTTGAAGGGTGTAGGTTTATAGGGAGGAAGAAGTTGAACAGGTTCAACCCATGCCCCGTAGAAGTTGGCAAGCATCATCGCCCTTATCCTTGGAGGATTCGGCGGAAACATGGTCGCCATTTTGTACTGGTTTACACCCATAGAGTCGAAAATCAATTCCGTAAAGCCTAATTCCTGATAGAACTTCATTGATTTCTCTATATCTGAGACCCCGAGACCGACGTGGTTTACGCCTTCCACCAGCGGTTCTGTTCCCAAGCTCTGGCACATCTGCCAGTCAATAAGCTCCACGAGCCCGCCGTCCTCGTCTTCTATATAGGCAAACCTGTTGTTCACCGTTCCGTAGGAAGATGATGAGAAAGAGGCGCCCACGGGTGCAACAACGGTCCTAATACCATCCTTCCATAACTTGGCAAAAACCTGCTCAGTACTTACACGGGTATTGAAACAAACTTCAAGAAGACCAACGTCTCCCCACAGAGTACTTTTAACCACTGTACAAGGCTCAGCTTTATCCGGAGGCAGGAGTTGCACAAGCTTGAGCATCCCAAGACCTAATGGTCCAGTATTGCAGTTCTTGAGCGTTACTACTCTGGCTCTTGTATTTGGCTTCCCCGTTACCTTCTCCATTCCAGGAAGAGGACCGCTGTAATCAAACAGTACCTGGGCAAACCCAAGACGATTACCGTAGAATTCTAGGGCTTTTTCCATATCGGAAACACCGATGCCAACACTATTTACCCCGGTAAACATTATTCTGAACCCCCTTTATTAATCTTTGCTCCGAGGAATTCCCCTGATTTATAGAAGTATCCGTCCGGCAGCTCTTTTTCCAAAGCTGCCATGCCGGCTATATAAAACCTTAAGGTTTGCAACAACCGCAGCCGGTCCTATTTTTAAATGTCAAATTGCAAGGACTCCTTTCAATTTTGTCACAGCACTCTCAACCGCAATTATAGTGTCGGAACTATTCTCCCATTTACAAAACAGGTCAGGGGTAACTGTCAACGTATGTGCAGCCTCGCCCATTACAGTATAAAGACCGCCAATACTGCACTCCCTGTGACGACCGCACATCAGACATGGTGGTGAGTTCGAAACAAACTGTACTGTATCAACAATCTTCACAGCACTCCGCCTGAGCCTTTCTTGCAAATGTTCTGTAGCGGTATCGGTTTTTCTATGCCCACACACCACCAATACAAATGGTTTGTCTTGCAAGGCAAAACTTACGTGACGATATCCGAAAAAGCGCTCAAGAAAGCTATACATTATTGCGTTGAATGTATTCCCATATACCGGTGTACCGATGACTACAGCATCGGCCTCCTTGATTTTCTGATAATACGGAAAGAGGTCATCCTGTAAACGACATACTTGCGGCACAGCACATAATTGTACACATCCTTTGCATCCTGAGTACGTTAAATCAGTGAGTTTAACAAACTCGGCTTCGAGGCCGCTTTTGTCCATTATTGCTTTTACAATCCTACCTACGTTCCCTTCATGACCAACTCCTCCTGAACTAAAGCCTATAAGTTTCAATTTTACCTCCAGTAAATATAGTACTCTCTCGTAGAAATTCTTGCTCCAATTCTGCATATATATTCAATTCTTTGCAAGTAGTCACTTGGCTGCCGAAAGGGTTTTTTGAGCATTAGAGCGGCCGGTGAGAGTCGTGACCCTTTCCCGCATAGAGAGAAGTCGCCGGGCTATGTATTTGCCAGTACAGCTAAAAGCCTCGGTGACCAGATTTAATTCTGAAGTTCCCATGGCTAGCATCAACCCTGGTTTACTCTATGTGGAGGCTTGTTGAACAACACGCCCTATTGTTGCTTCTACTTCGTCTACGTTCACAGGCTCTACCGAATCCATTAAACCAGTGAGAACTGTATGGTGGTTCCAGCCTTTTCTTCGAGTACCATACCCCTCCCTTCGAGGTACTTTAAATGGGCAAGAGTTTCCCCGAAAGCGAAGTACTTCTGCTGGACAGGGAGTTGTTCCCATGAACGAAATTCTATGTCCCAAGTCAAAAGAGGCGCTACTTCAAAGGCAGACTTCGGCCCTTTCTCTAGAGCACGCAGAGCTTCATTTAACCTGGCTTGATGATGGTCCTGTAGTTCTCTTATCCTCTTTCTGTGGTCTCTTATCAGACTGCGGTGGCCCGGCAGGACAAGATTCACATCAAGAGCGTAGACCTTGTCCAGGCTTGCAAGATATTGTTGAAGAGAATCTTCCGGTTCAGGCCGGTAAGTAATGTTGGGGGTGATGTCAATAAGAATGTGGTCTCCTGCTATAAGGATCTTTTTATCGGTTTCATAAAGACAGGTATGACCAGGGGAATGACCCGGTGTTTCCATGCATCTGAAAGAATAGTCACCAATCTCTATTATGTCACCATCCTTTACAGTACAGAAATCCACCCGCTTTTTCAGGCTGAGTCTGCGACCAGGATGACTGTCCAGAGCTTTTCTAAGTTCCTCCTCAGGAAAACCATGACGGAGATAGAGCAGAAAATATCGCTGCCAGCGTTCTCCTTCCATGGCAGCATTAAGCATAGAGACCTCTCTCCAGTTTAAGTAGACCTTTGAAGTATTAGTAGCAAGATCCCCAACCAGGCCAAGATGGTCTGCATGCCAGTGAGTAATAAAGAAATCTGTCTTATCCAGGTCAACATTCAGTTCCTCAAGCCCAGCGGACATTGCTTGTATGCATTCTGCTCGGTTCTGACCCGTATCAATCATGAGAGAACGCTCTCGACCCTTTACAAAGTAAGAGTTCAAAGCTTTCAGGGGACTGCGGGGAAGAGGAATTTCGATTCTGAATATCTTCGGAAACACTTCTTCAATCATCAAACTCATCGCTCATTATAACATCTCCATTCTACCTCCAATTCTTAGATTTGTATGGTAGTTTCTTGATGACCAGATCATATCAGTGAAAGAAGATTTTGCCCAATAGAGTATTCTGTTCGGCGGTTGCTCCCTCAGGGCACGTTTCTTGGCAGCAATAACAGCGAATACAGCGGCCATATTTGAATGTAGGTTGCCTGGATTCACCACCTGTGTGCCAATTGACGGCTTTGGGATTAATGGGACACATCTTAACACAGGTGCCACAATTGGTGCATATCGTTTTATCAATCGTCGGTCGCGGGCATATTCGATTCTTGATGAACGTCCTCAAACGCCCGCTACTGGCGGAGACATTTTCTCACTCAGAGAGATACTTGGTCACACCACACTAGATATGGTCAATCACTACCTTCACTTCACCAGTTCGTCAACAACCCTTGCCGTAGCAAGCAATCACGGGAAAATAGGTTTTGACATTTGAATGAGGCAGGGATACAATTTGACGAATATTGTTAGTAGATACTGCTATACGGAAGGCCTAGATGCTGAATATCGATGATAGTCCAGATATAAGTAATAGCATATCCAAAAAAGGCACAAAGAATAAGAGAGTTGAAAAACTGTATAAATATTCCAGTTTGGCTGGTCGAATACGAGCGCATGCGTCTGTGTAAACTCAACAAAGACCAACAATAGATCACTTCCGTCTTGGTTCTATGTCCAACTCAGTCAGAAATGGTATAATATGGGTCAGATTATTTGTTCCGCAGGGGGACAAAGAGGGAGGGTTACACATAAAAACAAGGGGATGCAGGGTGGAAAACCTCAAAGTAAACTGCTATTCAGGTCATACTTATGCCGAAAGACCGCTGTCATTTACCTGGCAGGGCACTCAATGTGAAGTTGCGAAAATAGAAAAAGCCTGGCTTGAGCCACAGGAGAGATACTTTCTGGTACGTACCAGGGATAACAAATTGTTCAGGCTCTGCTATAATGAGCTAACTGACCAGTGGAAAGGCGTTGACCTGGTAACTACTAACACCAATGCTCATTAAGGAGTAAGAGAAATGTTAAAAGAGATACTGAAGATACTGGAGAATGATTCCCGAACCACACCTGAGCAGATTGCTTCCATGACCGGCACCACAGGTACCGAGGTAACCAAACAGATTAAGCAAGCCGAGAAAGACCGAACCATCCTGAAATATAAGACGGTCATCAACTGGAACAAGGTGGGGGATGAGCAGGTCTGGGCTTTAATCGAGGTCAAGGTTACCCCCCAGCGGGATGTCGGCTTTGATGCCATTGCCAAACGCATCTACCGCTTCCCTGAGGCCCGCACCGTTTATCTCCTCTCCGGAACCTACGACCTCCTGGTCCTGGCAGTGGGCAACAGCATGCATGAAGTGGCTGACTTTGTCTCATTAAAGCTCGCCCCGATTGAGGGAGTGCAGGGGACGGTAAGCCACTTTGTCTTAAGGCGCTACAAAGAAGACGGCGAAGTACTTGATGGCGAAGAAGAGATGAAACGGCAACCGGTAGTCCTATAAACTCCCCAGGAGACTTTTGATGACCCAGGGTCACAACCAAAAGACACTGATATCAAAACAGGTAAACCAGCTCTCTGCCTCCGGGATACGCAAGTTTTTTGACCTCCTTTCGTCCATGGAAGGGGTAATCTCGCTTGGGGTTGGTGAACCGGACTATGCCACCCCCTGGCACATCCGGGAACGAGCGATTTACTCGCTGGAGAAGGGCGATACCATGTACACCTCAAACCTGGGTATGCCCGAATTGCGCCAGGAACTGGCACGATACCTGGAAAATACCTATGCCATAAAATATGATCCTGAGAGTGAACTCTTGATTACCGTTGGGGTTAGCGAGGCACTGGACCTGACACTCAGGGCTATTATTGACCCTGGTGATGAGGTAATTATGCCCGACCCCTGCTTTGTCGCCTACGATGCCTGCGTCATACTGGCGGGGGGCAAACCAGTTATGATACCGACCAGCCAAGAGACCAATTTTGAGATTACAGCCGGCGATATCGAAGCATCTGTAACCGGTAAAACCAAGGCAATACTGATTGGCTACCCAACCAACCCCACCGGTGCCATCATGCCAAGAGATAAGTTAAAGCAAATTGCCGAAGTCGCCCGGCGCCACCAGCTACTGGTCATCTCAGATGAAATTTACGCCAAGCTCACATATGGGGCCGAGCACACCTGTTTTGCCACGCTACCCGGCATGAAGAATAAGACCATCCTGCTCGGTGGCTTTTCCAAGGCTTATGCCATGACCGGCTGGCGTATTGGCTATGCGGCCGCACAAAAAGAAATTATCGCCGCCATGACCAAGATTCACCAGTACACCATGCTCTGCGCCCCGATAATGGGACAGGTAGCTGCTATTGAAGCATTAAAATCAGGCGACGCAAGCACCGCCGAGATGGTTGCAGAATATAACCGCCGGCGCCTGGTGATGGTCAAGGGACTCAACAGTATTGGCCTTGCCTGCTTCGAACCCAGAGGGGCATTCTACACCTTTCCCTCAATAAAAAGCACCGGTATGACCTCAGAGGAGTTTGCCGAAAGGTTGCTTATTGAAGAGAAAGTAGCCGTCGTCCCCGGCTCAGCTTTTGGCAAATGCGGCCAGGGACACGTGCGCTGCTGTTATGCAACATCACTTACCGATATTGAAAAGGCACTCTCAAGAATGAAGCGGTTCGTAGAAAGGCACCGTTAGGTCTAGCCAAGACCCATCTTTTCCTTGACCTCTTTTAGGGTCTCCTGAGCAATAGCCTGGGCCCTCCTGGCACCGTCAGCCAGAACATCGGCAATATGCCCCGGTTCTTCAGCCAGAACTGCCCGTCGTTCCCTGAAGGGTTTGAGGGTGGAATTAATTGCCCCAGCCAGAAGTTTCTTACACTCAACACAGCCAATCTTGGCGCTGCGGCACTCTTCAGCGATACCACTTAACTTTAAGGAGTTGAAGTACTCCTGAAGCTTATAGACATTGCATGCCTCAGGGTGACCCACATCATGCCGATAGCGGCGGGCCGGGTCAGTCACGGCGGTCATGACCCGCTCCATTGTCTCCCCATCTGAAAGGGCAAGCTCAATCTGGTTATCCAGTTGCTTGCTCATCTTCTCCTTCCCATCCAGCCCGACTACCAGCGGGAATTCGGTGAGCTTGGCTTGAGGCTCAGGGAAGGTATCACCAAAGCGGTTGTTAAAACGGCGGGTAATTTCCCTGGCTAGCTCCAGGTGAGGCAGCTGGTCTTCACCCACCGGTACCGCCTCAGCTTTATAGAGCACAATGTCGGCCGTCATCAGCACCGGGTAGCCAACCAGACCGTAGTTAACATTCTGCGGCTGGAGCTTCACCTTTTCCTTAAAGGTTGGTACCCTGAGTAACCAGCCAAGTGGGGTAACCATACCAAGCAGGGTATATAACTGCATCACCTCGGGGACATGAGATTGGACAAAGAGGATGCTCCTTTCCGAGTCAAGCCCGGCGGCCAGCCAGTCGAGCATCATCTCATGGATATTACCCTGAATTTCAGAGGTGTCTTCCATTGTAGTCAGGGCGTGGATGTCAACAATGCAGTAGATACACTGGTAACTGCCCTGAAGTTCAACGTAGTTTTTGAGTGCCCCCAGGTAATTGCCCAGATGCAGCTTCCCGCTGGGGCGAGTCCCGGAAAAAACACGACGCATAATTTTGAAACCTCCTGAAGGGTAAGTGTAGCATAAGAACTACTTTGCCAACAAGGAGACTGGGCGCGGTTCGCGTTACATCTTTTCTGGCGCCGTCATGCCCATAAGATTGAGGGTCTTGGCTAAAATGAGCTTGGCTGCCTCAACCAGCTTAAGACGGGCTTTGGTTAAGGCTTCATTTTTAGAAACAACCCGACACTGCTTATAAAAGCTATGAAACACCGTCGCCAAGTCTTGAGCATAGTAGGCAAGGTGGTGGGGCTCAAGGGTCTGGCTAACCAGCTCAATCATTTCCGGTAAGAGCAGCATCCTGCGGACTAGAGTAAGCTCCGGCTCACTTTTAAGCAGCGAAACATCCCCGTCACTCCAGTTAATCCCCCTCTCCCTTGTCAGACGCAGGATGCTTGAAATCCGAGCGTGGGCATACTGGACATAGTAAACCGGGTTATCGGCTGACTGCTTTTTAGCCAGTTCCAGGTCAAAATCCATCTGGCTATCGGCTGAGCGAGACAAAAAGAAGAAACGGCAGGCATCAGCCCCTACCTCATCAACCACCTCACGCAGGGTAATGATATCGCCGCTTCGTTTGGAAAGCTTGACCAGCTCGTTACCGCGCCTCAGGGTAACCATCTGGGAGATTATTACCTCAAGCCGCTCAGGGGCAATACCCAGGGCACCGATAACCGCCTTCATTCTGGAGACATGCCCCTGGTGGTCAGCCCCCCAGATATCAATCACCCGCTCAAAGCTGCGTTCCAGAAATTTATTGTAGTGATAGGCAATATCAGAGGCAAAGTAGGTTGGCGAGCCGTCACTTCGTACCACCACATTGTCCTTATTCTCACCCAAAGCCGTGGAGACAAACCAGATAGCGTTCTCCTTCTCCGCAATATAACCGCCGTCACGCAAAATGGACATCACCTTCTGGTACTGCCCCCCTTTATAGAGGCTCTTCTCCCTGAACCAGACATCAAAGCTAACCCCCAATAGTTCAAGGTCGCCTCTAATCTCCCCAATCATCTTCTTTAAGCCTAGTTCCCCCAATTTTGATACCGCCTCGTCCTGAGGCAACTTGAGAAACCGGTCTTCCTCTTGAGCCACAATCTCCTGAGCCAGGCTAGTCATGTAGCCACCAAAGTAACCGTCGTCAGGCATGGAGGTGTCAACACCAAGACACTGCTGATAACGAGCATAGAGTGAGCGGGAGAAGGCATCAATCTGGCTACCGACATCATTAATATAGTATTCCTTCTCCACCCTGAAGCCGGCGGCGGTAAGTACACTGGCTAAGGTGCTGCCCAAAATAGCGCCACGACCGTGCCCGACATGAAGCGGACCAGTAGGATTGACCGAAACAAACTCAAGCTGCACCCGACTGCCCTTGCCCAAATCAGTATCGCCGTAAGCCTCACCTGCCTCAAGAATTGAAGCCACCTGCCTTGCCAGCCACTCACTTTTCAGGGTGAAATTAATAAACCCCGGCGCTGCCACGCTAATACCCTCAATTTCAGGACTAGGGGCAATTAGTCCAGTGACTTCACTAGCAATATTAAGCGGGCTTGTCCCGGCCGAGCGGGCTAACTTTAAGGCCAGGCTTGAGGCATAATCGCCGTGTTCCGGGTTCTGAGGGCGTTCAATGGTAATCTCAGGTAAAGCCACCGGCGGCAGTTTACCCTGACTTTGAGCCTCACCTACCGCCTCTTTAAGTAGCTCTGCAAGTTTTTGTTTAATGGTCAAATTTCCCGTTTCAGCCTCCAAAATCAATACAACTTTATAGAATGATTATAGCACGATTAGCAGTTTAATGAACTCTCTCAAATAAGATTCCAGCTACAATATACCTAGCTCCACTCGGCGCCGGTTTGCCAGACCCGGGCCAGCTCTTTAACCAAGAGACTGTGTTCTGGCATCTCGAGGAGTGGGTCTTTCTCAAAGAGCTTTATTGCCTGAGAGCGAGCCAGGTCAAGCAAAGCCACATCAGAAAGCTTGGCCATCCGCAGGTCGGGCAGTCCACTCTGTCTGGTGCCGAAAAACTCCCCCGGACCCCTCAACTCCATATCCTTCTCAGCTAAAACAAAACCATCCTGAGTGTTTTCTATTATGTCAAGCCGCTGTCGGCCCACCTCGGAGAGGTTTTCCGAAAGGAGCATGCAGTAGCTCTGGGCCTGTCCCCGCCCAACCCGGCCGCGAAACTGATGCAGTTGTGAGAGGCCAAAGCGACCGGCACTCTCAATCAGCATCACCGTGGCGTTGGGCACGTCAATGCCAACCTCGACCACCGGGGTTGAAACTAATATATTAAGCTCACCTGAGCGAAAGTGACGCATTACCTCATCCTTCTCGGCAGCCGTCATACGTCCATGAAGCAAACCCAATTTCAGTTCAGGGAAAACATCACGAGAGAGGCGCTCATATTCAGCCGTAGCCGCTTTAGCCTGAATCGTCTCTGATTCCTCAACCAAAGGACAGATAATAAATGCCTGCCGACCGTCTAGAACCTGACGACGCAAAAAATTGTAGGCGGACCCCCTTTGTTCGGGTTTGAGCCACTTAGTCTTGATGACCTGTCTCCCCGGTGGCAGTTCATCAATCACCGAAAGGTCGAGGTCACCATACAGGGTCAGGGCCAGGGTTCTCGGTATCGGGGTCGCCGTCATTACCAGCACATGCGGGTTATAGCCCTTTTGTCTTAAGGCTGCCCGCTGAGCCACTCCAAAGCGGTGCTGTTCATCAATTACCGCTAGCCCCAGGCGACGAAACCTGACTTCCTTCTGAATCAGGGCATGAGTACCAATGATAAGGTCAATCTCACCGCTCAAAATCTGCTGCTGGAGCTCCTGCTTTCTGCTCTGGCTAGTATCACCAATAAGCAGCGCTACGGTGAACGGATGGGGCAAAAAACCAGAGTAGCGATGAAAGTTACCTTCCCCTGTCTCTTGCTGTCCGACATTGGATAATAATTCACAAATATGAGTAAAATGTTGCTCGGCCAAAATCTCGGTCGGTGCCATTAAAGCCGCCTGATAGCCGCTTGAGACAGCCACCAGCAATGCTACCAAAGCAATTATAGTCTTACCACTGCCAACCTCACCCTGAAGCAACCTTGACATCGGTCTTGCTTTGGCGATGTCAGCCAGGATTTCACCATTAACTCTCTCCTGAGCCAGAGTCAGCTTGAATGGCAAAGACCTGGTAAAGGTGTTAAGCAGGCTAGTATCAACCTTTAAGGGCATGCCCGGCTGTCCCTCCTGCCAGTTACGCTTCTTGGAAAGTACCCCAAGTTGTAAAAGAAGGAGTTCATCAAAGGCGAGGCGAACCCTCGCTTTGTCCTTCACCTCAACATCATCTGGATAGTGAGCCTGACCTATTGCCTCAGGCAGACCCAGTAGCTTACAATCGCGTATCAGCGTTTCAGGTAGATACTCCGGCATCTGCCGGGCATATCTATCGACCACCCCTTTCATCAGTTTTCTTACCTGACGAGGGCGGAGCCCCTGGGTCAGGGGATAAAGCGGTACCAGACGCCCGGTATGCACCAGTTCCTTATCTTCCAAAGGCTCCCATTCTGGAGACTCAAAGACATGCCGTCCACTAAACAGGCTCACCCGGCCACTAATAACAATTCTCTGGTTAACCCTCAGTTTTCGGGCAAGGTACGGATTATTAAACCAGACTACCCTGACATTACCGGTTTCATCCCCGACGATAGCCTCAGTACCCGGACGGCCACCAAGCCTGGTTTGCTGAGCTTGCCAGACATTGGCGATAACGGTTTCTTCTTCCCCCTGCTTGAGCTCGGAGATGGATTTTAATTTGCTATAGTCAAGATGACGGTTGGGGAAGAAATAGAGCAGGTCCCGAACGGTCCTGACTCCCAACTTATCGAATTTACCTGCCAGTCCCGAGCTGATGCCCTGAACGACAGTGATCGGGGAATCAAGTGACCCACTTCCAGCCACCTGAGGGTTTTTGGCTGCCCCCGGTAGCTTCTTGATAGGCAGGGGAGGCTTAGTTTTATCTCTCACCTGTCCAGCCTCAAGCTGGGCCAAAAAGTTGAGGACCGCCTTCACCCACTCTTGACGCTCCATTTTGGTCAAAGAAGCATATTTGGAACTGGCAAACTTGAGTTGACTGAACTGATTTAGAGGAGGACTTTTTATTGAGGTTAAATTCCTGTTAGTCCAGTTGCGGAGGAATTTATCTAAACCACCAATTACGGCTGAGTCTGAATAACCTTTTTTGCCCTCAAGCTCAAGAACCTTACGCAGCGACTCAATTTCTGTTCTCAAAACCCTGCCTCATAACCTAAACCGGTCAAGTCCTAAGCAAGGTAATCTCACCCCTGTTACGGATAAAGTAGTAACCCGAACCTCTTTCTTTAGTGAGTCTTAACTTGCCACCACCCGGTAACCATGAAGAGACTATTATTCAACCGAGATAATGTAATTATAATGGGGTTGGTCACCACGAACCAGCTCAACCTGGAGATGAGGATATTTTTCACGAATAGTACTGCTCAACTGTTCTGCTTCAACAGCTTTGGTGTCAGCACCATAATAAACAGTAATCACCTCAGCTTTAGCCAAATCCAGCTTGGCTAAGACCTCACTTGCAACCTCAGGAGTGCTATCTGAGACTGCTACCAGCTCATCGTCTACCAAGCCCATAGCCTGTTTTTTCTTGATATCGAAGCCATTTAGCTTGGTCGAACGCACCGCCCGACAAATTTCAACCGACTTCACCGCTGGAATTACTCTTTCCATGAGACGCGTGTTCGTCTCCAGGTCAGCCTCATAATCAAAGGCTAAAAGTGCTGCTACCCCCTGAGGAATTGTTTTGGTTGGTATCACTTTAACCGTTTTTTTGGTCAGGGCCTGAACCTGACTTGCCGTCGGTACAATGTTACTGTTATTGGGTAAAATAATCACCTTATCTGAAGCAACCTGCTCTACCCTATCAAGTATATCTTTGGTACTCGGGTTCATTGTCTGACCACCGGAAACGATAGCCGCTGTACCCAAACTTGAAAAAACCTCGGCCAGTCCCTCCCCTGAGACAACAGCCACAATAGCAATACTGACCTCTGGCATCCTCTCCTTCTGCATTGTCAAAAAATCCTCGTGTTGCTCGTCCATATTCCGAATACTCACCTGATGCATGGTACCCAACGAAGTGACATACCTGACCACCGTACCCGGGTCTAAGGTGTGAATATGAACCCGAATGATAGAGTCATCACCGACCACAATCAGCGACTCCCCCTTCTTTTCCAGCTTGTCTCTCATTTTAGCCGAGTCAAGGTTTTTACCTTTGAGCATAAACTCAGTGCAGTAACCAAAGGGCACTTCATCGGCAGCAACCATCTGTATTGACCTGGCAGGTTTTGATACATCACTGACAATGATGTGTGGCCGACGGAATTGCATCTGCTCAACATCACCTCTGAGGTAGTTTAAGATACCCTCAAGAATGGTGTAAAGCCCCTGGCCGCCAGCATCGACGACACCAGCCTCCATGAGTATCGGCAAGAGATTGGGGGTATTCACCACCGACTGGCTGGCAGCATTAACCGCTGACTCCATCACCGAAATCAAGTCACCGTTACCACTTAAGGCAGCCCTGGCAGCCACCGCTACATCCTTACTCACGGTAAGAATCGTTCCCTCTACAGGGTTACTCAATCCTTTATAAGCCATGACTGAGGCTTGCTCCAGAGCATCAGCCAGGTCGCCGGCGGTAATTGTCTGTTTACCCTCAAAACCTTGTGACAGGCCACGACAAATCTGTGACAGTATTACCCCGCTATTACCTCGAGCCCCCATCAACGCCCCCTTTGCCATCGCCTGACTTACCGTGGAAACACTATGGTCGGGAGCCCGATAAGCCTCCTCAACCGCGGCGCGCATGGTTAAAAGCATATTAGTCCCGGTATCACCATCCGGTACCGGAAAGACATTCAGGGCATCAATATCAGCGGCACTCTTCTCAAGCCACCCGGTAGCCGCCGAGAACATCTCTTGTAAATCCTGCCCGGTAATCGAGCTAACTTTCTTCATTCAACCTCGTCCTTGCCAAGTTTTTTTAAATATGGTAAGATTTGGTGGCATTCTAGACCAAAAGAGCTTTCAAGTCAAGGGAGAAGGATATTGCCTGGAAAATGTGATCTTTGCGGCAAAACCCGCCAATTCGGCCATAATGTCAGTCACTCCAAACGTCGCACCAACCGCGACTTTAAACCTAACATTCACCCGGTCACAATTACAATCGACGGCAGGATGAAGCGGCTCAATCTGTGCACTCGCTGCATTAGAAATCAGCACAAGATAGCCGGAAAAGCCTCTTAAGCTAGACCTTTCTCTCCACCACTGCCGATACTCCCAAAATAGTCACCAACTATCTTTTTGGCTGCAGCCAGTGCCTGTTCTACCTGTCTTGGGGCGGTACCGCCGACAACGTCTCTGGCGGCAACCGAGGACTCAACGGTAATTAAATAAACATCCTTCCCGAAAAGAGGGGAGATTTTTTGATACTCATCCAGTTTAAGCTCGTTAAATGACTTGCCTTTCTCGATAGCGTAGCTTACCAGCCGAGCCACTATTTCGTGAGCGGTACGGAACGGTTCACCCTTCCCAACCAGATAATCAGCCAGGTCAGTAGCTAAAATGTAGCCTCGCTTGAGTCCCTTTTTAGCATTTTCCACCTTAACTTTAAGGGTTTCAAGCATGCCGGAGAGGACATCCAGCGTAGATATCAGCGTATCTACGCTATCAATTAAACCCTCCTTGTCCTCCTGCATATCCCGGTTATAAGCCAGAGGAAGACCTTTCATAGTCGTCAGTATTGCCATAAGGCGACCAAAAACACGCCCGGTCTTCCCCCGGGCCAGTTCAGCCACATCAGGATTTTTCTTCTGCGGCATAATGCTACTTGCGCTAGCATAAGCCTCATCAAGCTCAATAAAGCCAAACTCAGCCGAAGACCAGAGGATAATCTCCTCCGCCAGCCGCGAGAGGTGCATCATACAGATGCTGGCGGCCGCCTCAAACTCGACCACAAAATCACGGTCGGAAACGGCGTCCAGGCTGTTTTTAGTTATCCGGGCAAAACCAAGTTCACGGGCTAAAAACTCACGGTCAATCTTATAGGCAACACCGGCCAAAGCACCACTGCCCAGAGGCATTTCGTCAGTGCGCTTGAGGACATCACCGAAACGACCAATGTCACGCTCCAGCATCTCAAAATAGGCTAGAAGGTGATGAGAAAGGAGCACCGCCTGTGCCGGCTGGAGATGAGTATATCCGGGGATAATTACCTCTTTATTTTTTAGAGCCAGATTCACTAGAGCCTGCTCAAGTTTCCTCATATTAAGTATCGCATTGATGACTGCCTCTTTGGTAAAAAGCCGCAAATCCAGCGCCACCTGGTCATTTCTGGAGCGAGCCGTATGAAGTTTTCGCCCCACATCACCAATCTTCTCAATTAAACGAGCCTCAATATTCATATGGATGTCTTCAAGTTCGGGTTTAAGCTCAAACTTACCCTCTTTAATTTCATCCCGGATTGAAAGCAGACCCTCAATAATTGCTTTGGCTTCATCACTTGAAATTATACCCTGCTTGGCTAGCATCCTGGCGTGGACAATACTGCCCGAAATATCGTAGCTATAGAGGAACCAGTCCAGGGGTGTAGATGAGGTATATTCCGTAACCTTTTGGTCAGCCTGTTTCTTAAAACGCCCGCGGATATGGCTCATTTTTCTTCCCCTTTTTTGATTGAGCTTTTGCCTGGGTCTTAACCGGAAGCCCCCAGATGTGAATAAAACCCGGAGAGGCACTCTGGTCAAACTCATCACCCTTATCATAGGTAGCCAGACCAAAACTGTAAAGTGAGTGGGGTGACTTTCTCCCAACGACTGAGCAACTACCCTTATAGAGCTTTAGACGCACCGTCCCGGCGACAAAGCACTGGGAACTATCGACACAGGCATCCAAATCCCGGCGGAAGGAGGTAAACCACAGCCCGTTATAGATAAGGTCGGCGTACTCGGTAGCTACCCGCTGCTTAAAGCGCAACTGCTCCTTAGAGAGAGTCATCGCCTCCAGAGCCTGATGCGCCATGAGCAAAACCGTGGCGGCCGGCGCTTCATAGATCTCCCTTGATTTTATACCAACCAGCCGGTTCTCAATATGGTCAATCCGGCCTACTCCATGCTTGCCAGCCAGCTCATTAAGATGCTGGATTAAGCTCACCCCATCCATTTGCTGCCCATTCACGGTTGTTGGCACACCCTCCTCAAAGCCAATCTCGATATAGTCAGGCTTATTCGGAGCATCATCGGGTGATTTCGTCCAGGTGTAGGCGTCCTCGGGTGGCTCAACCCACGGGTCTTCTAATATGCCGCATTCAATACTCTTACCCCAGAGGTTTTCATCAATGGAATAGGGGCTGGAAGCTGTAATCGGCAGTGGGATATTGTATTGTTCAGCGTAGCTGATAGTCTCCTCTCGCGTCATCCCCCACTCACGGGCTGGGGCAATAATCTTGAGGGTGGGTTCGAGGGCACTTACGCTGACTTCAAACCTTACCTGGTCATTGCCTTTACCGGTACAACCGTGAGCCACCATCCCTGCCCCTTCCTCTAAAGCCACCTCAACCAGAAGTCTGGCTATAAGAGGTCGGGATAGAGCCGTTGCTAAAGAGTACTGCCCTTCGTATAAAGCATCGGCCTTAAGTGCTGGAAGAACAAAGTCTTGAACAAATAGTGCCTTGGCATCCACAACCAGCGCCTTCTTCGCCCCTACCCTGACTGCCTTAGCTTTAATCGCCGAAAAATCCGGCTCATTACCCACATCAACGGTAAGGGTAATCACATCCAGATTATATTTCTCTTTAAGCCACCTGATGGCTACCGAAGTATCAAGTCCACCACTGTAAGCCAGTACCACCTTATCCACTTAAATTTAACCCCCTAAATGTACTTATTCCCGCTCAGGCTCGAAATTTCGATAGAGGAAATCGCTAATCTCAGGATAAACACCTGGATACTGCCACCAGTAGTCATGACCCGGGGCGCCAATGTAATACATTATGTTACCAGCACTGTTTGTCCCTCTGGGAAAGCCGAAGAAGTTTTCTAAGCTGGCGGCCAGCATGCCAAACAAATCACCCTGGCTAAAAACATCGGACCTCAAGCCACTGCTGGTAAGGGTTAGCGACCTCTCCAGCATCCTTGGCTTGTGCCAGAAAGGCGAGCCGGTCTGAATGCTGTAAACACGGGAATTATCCTTCAAGATACCCATCGCCATATCGCTAATAATGGCACCATCACTCTCACCGGCTATAATCACCTTAAGGTCAGGGATATTATCAGTGAGAAATTTTACCCGATGGGCTAAAGCACTAGCCTTTTCCGGGTAAAAGCTGAGCATGGAAATAAATTCATCAATCTGCCCAATTAAATTATTTTCTGTCCGTTGATAATTGAGCACCAGTGATTTGTAACCCAAATCTCTTAATTCACCCTGGATGCCAGCAAGGATGCTAAGCCAGCCTGGGGAAGCGTCAGCCAAATTCCATCCCCAACCACCTGAATTAAATAAGATGACAACATCCTTGTCCTTAGCCTTCTCATATATGGCCAGCAACTGGCTGGTAAAATCACTACCCTTTTCTGGATAGTCGCCAAAAAACTCTGCCGCCAGCTGTTCGGCACTCTTTATCAAAGACTCGGGTATATCGGAAATATCGTCAAGCGATAAAGGAAAACCGCCAGTCCCAATGGCTGAAATTTGAGCCAGCCCTAAAGAGGCCGGAAATATCAGCACCACAATAACCAATGCCATCATCGTCAGTGTCAACCTGAATCTAAGCCTGCGATGTTTATTCATCCTCTTTTATCCGAGTCTCCAGAGCTAACCAGGTTTGATAACACTCTATCTAAAATACCCAACGCCTGGTCAACCTCCCCCTTGCCAATAATAAGTGACGGCATAAAACGTATGGCATTGGGCTTAACGCGATTAACCAACAAGCCTTCTTTAAGACAAGAGGTTAAAACCTGGCTGGCAATCTCACCCTCAAACTCCATCGCCAACAGTAGCCCCTGTCCCCGCACTTCAGTCACCAGCGGGAACTTCCGTTTTAATTCACCCAGCCCAAAAGCAAAGTACTGCCCTATCTTACGGGCATTAGCTGAAACATCATGGTCAATAATAAATTTTACCGTGGCATAGGCGGCGACGCAGGCTAAAGGATTACCACCGAAGGTCGAGCCGTGCTCACCAGGGGTAAAAACCGCTGCTCCTTCTTTAGCCAGGATAGCCCCGATTGGTACCCCGTTAGCCAAGCCCTTAGCCAGGGTCATAACATCAGGCTCGATACCGCTTTGCTCATAGGCAAAAAGGGTCCCGGTCCGACCAAGCCCGGTTTGTATCTCATCCAAGATAAAAAGTATGCCTCTCTCTTGACACCAAGCCTGCACCTCCCCAAGATAGCCCCCGTCCGGGACAACCACCCCGCCTTCACCCTGCAGTGGCTCCAAGATTACGGCACAGGTTTGGGGAGCAGTCGCCGCCTTTATCGCTCCGGTATCATTATACTCCACATTGACAAAGCCAGAAGGTAATGGCCGGTAGGGCTCCTGAAACTTGGCTTGACCGCTGGCGGCGACCATTGCCAGAGTGCGTCCATGGAAGGAACCCTGGGCAGTAATCACCTCATAGGCACCGTTAAGATAGTGCTTCCCGTAGCGACGGGCCAGTTTTACCGCCCCTTCATTGGCTTCGGCGCCACTATTACAGAAGAACACTTTATCCAGACAGCTGTTCTCAACCAGAAGTTCAGCCAGACGAATTTGGGGAACGGTATAGAACTGGTTTGAAGTTTGAATTAAGGTTTTTGCCTGCTCTGAGAGTGCCTCAGTCACTACCGGGTGAGAATGCCCTAAACTGGTAACCGCCCAACCGCCAACAAAGTCCAGATATTCCCGACCTTCATCATCCCAAACACGTGCCCCCTGCCCTCTAACCAGGGTCACCGGTACCCGCTCTACGGTGTGCATGAAATATTTACTTTCAAGTTCCTGCCATTTACTCATTGAATAGCCTCCATTGTTGTGCCACCACCAGACTCTACCCCATTAACTAAAGCATGTGGTTCTCTACCATCAACGATATGGGCTGACAAAGCGGTTGATAGAGCTTTAAGACAGGCCCTAACCTTAGGAATCATCCCTCCTGAGATTACCCCGGAATCGATTAAAGCCTCAGCTTGAGCCGGTGAAAGCCTGGGAAGTAGCTCACCCTGCTCATCAGAGATGCCAATTACATCGGTTAAGAAGATGAGTTTTTCGGCACCGATAACGGCGGCGACCTCACCGGCCACCGGGTCACCATTGATATTAAGCATCTTGGGTGCCTCGCTTGGTCTATCAAGGGAATACAGGCCAACCGGTGAAATCACCGGTATATAGCCTGAACCAAGCAGTACCTTGAGCAAGTTGGCATCTATTTTCACCACCGTCCCAGTATAGCCCGACTCTTGGTTTTTAATCCTCCCCTGAATTAGAGCCCCATCAACACCGCTTAAACCTACGGCACAGCCCCCAAGACTATTAATTTCAGCCACGATTTGTTTATTAACCAGACCAGCCAAAACTGCGGTTACCACCTCAAGGCTGGCTAAATCAGTTACCCGCTCACCTTCAACAAATCGAGTGGGAATGCCAAGCTTGCTAAGCCACCGGGTTATTTCCCTACCACCACCATGCACCACTACCAGCTTTTTGCCCTGTTTTTGAAGATAAACTAAATCCTCAGCAATGGTATCACGACTGCCTAGAGTGGCACCACCCATCTTGACCACAATAACCTTGCCCAAGTTATCACCCAATACCAACTCCCCCAAAACAACTAGGTTGTATACTGGCTGTTAATAGTTACATACTCTTCTGAGAGGTCACAGCCCCAAGCAGTGGCCTTAGCCTCTCCCAGATTAAGTTTAAGACTTACCTTCACCTCAGCCCCATCCAGCACCTTCATTATCTCTTTCCTGCCGAAAGGAAGCTGGTGTCCATCCTTAACCAGACAAATATTCCCAATGTTGAGACCAATCTTGTCTGGCTCAAATTCCACGCCACTATAGCCTAAGGCAGTAATAATCCGTCCCCAGTTGGGGTCACTGCCGTGTATCGCCGCCTTAACCAGAGGTGAAGTCACTATTGTCCTCGCCGCCTGTCTCGCCTCAGTCACACTTCTGGCACCACTAACTTTTACCTCGATGAGTTTAGTTGCCCCTTCACCATCACGGGCGACTGACTTGGCCAGATAGATACAGACCTCACCAAGGGCTTGTTCGAAAACCTCAGCCTGCCCTGTACCTTCCGAAATAGGCTCACCGCCTGAAAGACCATTGGCCATGATTAGCACCATATCATTGGGACTGGTGTCACCATCGATTGAAACCATATTAAAGGAGACGTCAACCGCTTTTTTCAGTGCCTGACGGAGAAAACCCCTTTCCATGTCAGCATCTGTGGTCAGAAAACAAAGTAGCGTCGCCATCTCGGGGTGAATCATTCCCGAACCCTTGGCAACCCCACCAATAGTAAACTTGCCGCCATCCACCTGACAGGTCAGAGCTACCTCCTTGGGTACGGTATCAGTGGTCATTATCGCCTGAGCCAGTTTATGACCACCATCACGAGAGAGCGTAATCTGCTCAATGCCGTCCTTAATTCGTTCCATCGGCAGTCGTGTTCCGATTACTCCGGTACTTGAAACCAGCACCTCCTCAGCTTTGAGACCGGTTTTCTCAGCAGTAAGTTCCGCCATCCGAGCCGCATCTTCAAGCCCCCCTTCACCGGTAAAAGCATTGGCACAACCACTATTTACCACCAGCGCCTGAACCCGCCCCCGGCTAACTTGTTCCTGACACCAAACTATCGGCGCCGCTTTAATCCGATTGGTGGTAAATACCGACGCCGTCGTACAGGAGACCTCAGAACAGAGCATCCCGAGGTCGAGAACACTGCCACCCCTTTCCTTAATATGAGCCGAGGTGGCGCCAGCCTGAAACCCCCGGGGAGAAGTTACAGTACCCAGAGGAACAAACTCAAATTCAGTTTTCATTATTGATTAAACTATATCATACTGGATTTACCCAATCAATGTAGCCATTTGGTCATGGTACAAAAGAGAGTAATAGACTCTTTGTCTTAACGGTTAATTATGTTATATTGGTTTTAAGAGGGCCGATTTGAGGTAACTGCAATGGTTAGATGCCCTAACTGCGGTCAAGAGACCAATGGAGACTCCTGCCAGTGGTGTCGGCACCCCCTCAACGCGGGTAAGCCGGTAAGACAACACAGGTACTACCCAATTATCATGGGTAGGCCATTAAGACGACGTAAGGGTAAGGCCGATGGGCAGACCGAAATAAAAGCCGGGGAACTCAAAAAGGCTGAGCAGTTAACTGAGGAGCAGTCCAAAAAAGAAGCTGAGGATACCAAGAAAGTTAAACAACTAGCCAGAGATGAAGCTAAAAAGGCTAAACAGTTGACTAAAGAACAGGCCCGGGCACAAGCCAAAAAGAAAGCTGCAAAGGCTAAAAGAGCTGGGTTATCGGCTAAAAGACGAACCAAAAAAGAAGCTGCAGAACTTAAAAAAGCCAAAGAGCTAGCTAAAGAACAGGCTCAAATAGAAGCTGAGGAAACCGAACAGGCAACCTTAAAAGCTATCGAGCAAGGTGAAATGGAAGCTGAGGGAATCAAACAAGGGCAGCTAGTAACCATAGAGAAAATAGAAAGCGAAGTTGAAAAGGTTGACCCACCGTTTACAGAGACCGTTTCTGAACTTTACGAAGGGGTGGTTAAGTTGGTGTTTCCGCCACCAGTAAATCTTGACCGGGTAAGACAGGTTGAGGAGTACTTAAAACAGGTTGAAGACCTGAGCCTGCTCTGGAGTGGTGGCTCGACAGAAGAAGGAGCAATAATCACCATATCAGCCAAGAAACCAATGACACTAATTAAAATCCTAAAAGAAACGCCGCTGATAGAGCAGGTATCCAAGACAGAGAAAAAGGGCAAGAAGCTTACGGTTACGCTGAAAGCGCTTACCGAACAAGAATGAATACCCCTTACCCCTCCTCCTTCGCCTTCTTCTTGAGTTCGTAGAGTTTGGTAATCGCCTCAAGCGGACTTAGGGAATTAATGTCCAGACTCTCAAGCTCATCTAAAGCCGGTGATTTCCGCCCGAAAAACGATAATTGCTGTGAGGGTGGTGGCTTTCGTTTTGAGCGGGTTTTAGCCGGTGCCTGGGGCACCTTGGTACGACTACCCTCCTCAAGCCCCTCAAGTATCTCCTCGGCCCGGTTAACCACTGACCTGGGCAGCCCAGCCAGTTGAGCAACGTGAATACCATAGCTCCGGTCAACGCCGCCGGGCACAATCTTCCGCAGGAAGACAACCTGTCCGCCTTCCTCGGTTACCGCCACATTGAAATTCTTGACTCTGGGCAGGAAACTAGCCAGCCCAACCATCTCATGATAGTGGGTGGCAAAGATGGTCTTCGAGCCAAGTTCGGAATAGTTATGAATATATTCCGCCACCGCCTGGGCAATCGAAAGCCCATCGTAGGTGCTGGTGCCCCGACCAATCTCATCAAGGATAACAAGTGAACGGGGGGTAGCATTATTGAGGATATTGGCTGTCTCCACCATCTCCACCATAAAGGTAGATTGACCGGCCACCAGGTCTTCTCGGGCGCCAATTCTGCTAAAGATTCGGTCCACCAGTCCAATGGTAGCTCTATCGGCGGGAACAAAACTGCCAATCTGGGCTAAAAGTGTAGTCAGTGCCACCTGTTTTAAGTAGGTTGACTTCCCGGACATATTGGGTCCGGTAAGAATGATAATCTGAGCATCATCATTTGAGAGGTAGCTATCATTGGGAACAAAACCGCTCTCAGGCAGGCTCCGCTCAACCGTGGGATGACGGCCGCCAATAATAACTATCTCGTTACCTTCAGTTAGCTTTGGACGAACATAGCTGTAGCGCACCGCCACCTCAGCCAGGCTGGATAAGACATCAAGCTGAGCAATGGCACCTGCCACCTCCAAAACACGCCCGGTCGTGGTAGCCACCTGACGGCAGAGGCGCTCGAAGATAGAGGTCTCAACTTCAGCAATTCTGTCCTGGGCATTTAAGATGAGTGATTCATACTCCTTTAGCTCGGGGGTAAAATACCTTTCGCCGTTAACCAGGGTCTGCTTTCGGATATAGCTCTCAGGCACATGAGGTAGATTGGGTCTGGATACCTCAATATAGTAGCCGAAAACCCTGTTGTAGCCCACCTTTAGCGACTTAATCCCGGTTTTTTCCCTCTCCTTCTGTTCCAGACTTGAGAGATATTGTTTGGCACTCCGAGCCGCCAGAAGCAACTTGTCCAGCTCCTCCGAAAAGCCGCGCTTAATGACACCACCCTCCCCCAAGCCAGATGACGGCTCATCCTCCAAGGCTTCACCGAGAAGGTCAACCACATCCTGGCGGGGCTTTAGCTCCTCTTTAAGCCAGTTCACCGGGCTGTTACTTGAACCACCCTCAAACGCTTCCTTCAACCTCGGTACTTTCTCAAGGCTGCGCTTGAGGGTAACCAGTTCCGGGGGGCTAACCAAACCACCCTTTACCCGATTAATCAACCGCTCAAGGTCAGCCACCTCACCAAGCAAAGAAACGGTCTGCTTTCTAGGCAAGGTATTGTGATAAAACCATTCAATTACATCCTGACGCCTGACCAGCTGGGCTATATCAAGAAGAGGTTGCCCCAACCACCGTTTCAGTAGTCTGCCGCCCATTGGTGTCCTAGAGAGGTCAATAACAGAAAGAAGTGAACCGGCAGCACCTCCATAGCGACCGCTACGGAAAAGCTCAAGATTATCTTGAGTTTGTACATCAAGCGCCATGAATGAATCTGTAGAGTAGGTGGAAAGCCGACTTAGTTGCCCCAAAACACCCTTCTGTGTCTGCCCGAGGTAATAAATAATCGCCCCGGCAGTCGCCGTTGCCAGTGGTAATCGGCTACAGCCATAGCCATCAAGGGTACTTGAACCAAAATGTTCAAGCAGCGTCCGGCGCGCTGTATCCGGGTCAAAGTAGTAATCCTCAACCCGGCTTATCGGAGCATTAAATCTTAGGCTGGATAAATCAGCGCTTTCAGCAGCAATAACCTCTGAGGGTTGAAGACGCTCAAGCTCAGCGCTAACCCGCTCAAGGCTGAGCTGGGTGGTGGCAAATTCACTGGTGGTAATATCAACGTAAGAAAGCCCCACCTTCTCCTTGCCCAAAAACAGACTGACCAGATAATTATTCGATTTACTATCAAGCAGGTTGGGTTCAACCACCGTGCCGGGTGTTACCACCCGAATCACATCACGCTCAACCAGCCCCTTAATCTCACCCGGCTCAGTTAACTGCTCACAGATGGCAACCTTATAACCACGACTTATTAGTTTTGAAAGGTAATTGTCAAGGGCATGATAGGGGATACCGGCCAGTGGTACCCGGTTACCCTTGCCCATCTCCCTTGAGGTGAGGACAATCTCTAGCTCTTTTGAGGCAACCCTGGCGTCTTCATCAAAGGTCTCGTAGAAATCACCAAGACGAAAAAAGACAATGGCATCGGGGTACCGGTGCTTAATCCTGAGGTACTGCCGCCGAACCGGGGTTAGACCTTCGTCCATCTTAGAGAGTATTCTACTAGAATTTTGGGTTAAAAGAAATGGTGATTTTATCAACCTCACCCCCTTAAACGCCCAATTGCAAAGAATTTAATCCAGTTGACCCCAAATAAAATATTTTGTGGTATACTATTAGGAAATTTTATCCGGACAGTTAAGAGTTGAAGTATCTTCTTGGCCTTTTGGTTCTGCTTAATATATCCGATGGTTTACTGACCTATTTTCTGATTAGGCTTGGCTTGGGCAGAGAGGGGAATCCCTTTCTTCTGGAACTGGTTCACCAGCCCACCTTTATGATAATCAAGATAGCGGGTGTGCTCCTCGCGGCGCTGATTTTATGGGACATATACCAACGGCATCCCAAGCTGGCGCTTTGGTCTACCTCGTGTTTTGTCAGCTTATACGGGGTGATTGTACTCTGGAACCTGAGTATACTTCTAGGCTAAAAGGAAAATAGAAGGAGAGTTTTTAATTCAAGTATTATTCGGAGGAAGATAATGAATGTTATAAATGTGCCTCAACTAGCCTGGTATGAGCCTAAAGAGCTGGAACTGACGCTACCCGACACTTGGCAGGTTGAGGTAGACAACATGGCCGGTTATGACCGTCCAGGCTTAAAACCCGATGAAATTAGAGCCGCCATACGCAATCCAATCGGCATGCCACCCATCAGGGAACTGGCTAAAGGTAAAAAAGAGGTGGTTATTTTATTTGATGATATGACCCGAGTTACCAGAGCGGCCGGGATAGCGCCGTTTATTCTTGAAGAACTAGCCGAAGCCGGCATTCCTGATAATAGGATACGATTCATTGCCGCCATAGGGTTGCACGGCACCATGAACCGGATCGACCTTGCCAAAAAGATTGGGGAAGAAATTGTCGGCAGGTTTCGGGTCTATAACCACAATGCCTTTAATAAAGGCACCTATGTCGGCACCACCTCTACCTATAAAACCGAGGTCTTCATTAACCAGGAGGTTGCAAGCTGCGACCTCAAGATTGCCATCGGCTCGGTAGTGCCCCACCCGATGTGTGGCTACGGCGGCGGGGGCAAATTAATTCTACCCGGCGTATCTTCATTTGAAACCATTAATTATAACCACCACAGGTTCGTTGAGGATAAAAAGAAATATCAGGATAAAGAGATAATGGGGATGGGGTTCCATGGCAAAAACCCGACCCGGGCTGATATTGACGAGGCAGCCAGCCTAGCTGGTCTGGATATGATAATAAACTGCATCTTAAATAGCTGGGGAGAGACGGTGTCTGTCTTCGCCGGTGCCATGAAACCTGCCTTTGAGGCCGCAGTTGAAGAAGCCAGGACCCACTACCTGACACCCACCCTGAAAGACAAGGATATCATCATCGCCAATACCTTTGCCAAGGCAAATGAAGCTGCCATCGGACTGGGTATTGCCTCCCCGGCAGTAGCCAAGTCAGGCGGAGACATCGTTCTTATCGCCAATGCCCCTGATGGCCTGATTCCCCACTACCTGAGGTCCTTCGGCAGAACAGACCCGGGCATACTACCAAACCCATCCGTAGCCCAGCACGTCAATCGCCTGATTTTCTATACCGAATATCCTGAAGCAAATACCACGAACTGGGTTGCGGAATCAGACAAGATTCTGGTCTTATATAAATGGGATGAGGTCTTGAAAGTTCTCCAGGAAGCCCACGGGAAAGAAGCCAGGGTTGCCGTCTACCCCAGCTCCGAGATTCAGTATTCTGTTTGACGGAGAGTAATAAAAAGAGGGGCTTAAAGCCCCTCTTAAACACCTAGATAAACAAGCTGTTCACTGTTTGTTTAGCAATCGAACTCCAACCGTAAGCCATATTAGTCCACTTATGTTTCAATTTCGTAATAATTAATAATAACTATTAACACTAATTGATAAGGGATTATATACTTGATTCAGGGTTAGGGATTGATTTATGCAAAAAGAAAAATTAAGTAGTAATTTCCAAGGTATTGACAAGTGTTGTTTTATGTTATAATATACACAAGTAGATACGATGAAGGGGAACAGTGTAAGGTTCTGTCCTTACGAGGTTCCCCTTCACTAATGACGATATTCTAGTTTGTTCCTAAGGTCATCAACGTAAGCAATGTAGCTGCCAGATGCTTCCTCTAAGAGGTCAGAACAGTTCTCTTTTTTTGATGCAATGACCTTGCGCAATTTTTTCTTTTGTATTAGATATTTTACTAGGCATGCAAAATCCCCATCGCTTGTTACTATGACAGCTTGTTCATAAACCCTGTACTGATTCATGCATTTAAGAACCAATTCGGCATCAATATTACCCTTCGGCTGTCCGTTAATATATTGGACCTTTTTATATATCAATTCATAGCCTTCAGATTCAAGCCTATCATACAATCCTTGATTACTGGGCATAAAACCTATGCAGTAATATGCCTTATTAATTTGATAAGTTTCTTCTAGATGTATTCTGAATTTCCTTGTATCCAATTTCCATCCAATGTCCAATGCCGAACGATGTAAATTATTTCCATCAATAAAGGCAGCATTAACTAGTGGTTTCTTCATAAAACTCTCTGAAAAGTGAAAGACTTTCTGTCGGAGTTATTGCACCATCTCCAACCCTTTTCTTGAAAGTTATGTTATTGCTACCACAATGAGGGCAATAACCTTTTGGTTACGTTGCTAATCGTCTACCACAAGCATTACATACGACCATCGGAGGAATATCTTTTAAGTCATTAACCAAAAATCTACCCCTTCAGATACTCATCAATAGAGGCGGCGGCGCGTTTGCCGGCACCCATGGCGCTGATTACAGTGGCGGCGCCGGTAACAATATCACCGCCCGCCCAGACCCTGTCCTTGGCTGACCTGCCGGAGTCTTCATCGGTAACCACCGTGCCCTTACTGGTGGTCTTCAAGCCCTCGGTGGTTGAGGCGATGAGCGGGTTGGGGGTAGTGCCTAAAGCCACAATCACCACGTCAACCTCAATGGTAAACTCGCTGCCTTCCTTAACGATTGGACGGCGGCGCCCGCTTGAATCGGGTTCACCCAGTTCCATCTGGTAGCACTCCATAGCGGTGACCCAGTTCCTTTCATCGCCCAGGAATTGCTTGGGATTGGTGAGTAGCCTGAAGTTAATACCTTCTTCCTTGGCGTTCTCTACTTCCTCACGGCGGGCTGGCAGTTCCACCTCGGAGCGACGGTAGATAATGTTCACCTCATCGGCGCCAAGCCTCAGGGCACACCTGGCGGAGTCCATGGCAACATTACCACCGCCAATCACCGCTACCCTCCTGCCCACCTTAACCGGGGTATCGTATTCGGGGAATTTATATGCCTTCATCAGATTAACCCGGGTCAGGAACTCATTAGCCGAGTAAATACCGTTTAAGTTCTCACCGGATATGCCCATAAACATCGGCAGCCCTGCCCCGGTACCGAGAAAAACAGCCTGGTAGCCGTTCTCAAGTAGTTCATCCAGGGTTGCCAGCTTGCCGACCACCGAATCAAGCTTAAGCTCAACCCCTAAAGAAACAACATAGTCAACCTCGTCCTGCACAATGCCCTTGGGCAATCTAAACTCCGGGATACCATATATTAAGACCCCGCCGGCGGTATGAAGCGCCTCAAAAAGGGTGACTGCATGCCCGAGTCTAGCCAACTCAGCTGCCGCAGTTAAACCGGCCGGGCCTGAGCCAACGACCGCCACCCGCTTACCGGTCGGCTTCGGTCTGGTTACCGATGATTTTAACGAGTCTTTATGAGCCCGCTCCCAGTCAGCCACATACCGCTCAAGCCTACCGATAGCGATTGGGGCTTCTTTTTTGGTCAAGACGCAAACCACTTCACACTGGGTCTCCTGAGGGCAGACCCGCCCGCAGATACCGGGTAAGGCATTTTTACTCTTGAGTATTTTAACTGCTTCCGGCATATTGTTTTCCCGCAGTACTTTAATAAAATCAGGAATATCAACCCCGACCGGGCAGCCGGCAACGCAGTTTCGCTTGGGACACTGAATACAGCGACCTGCCTCTTCCAATGCCTGTTTATCGCTATAGCCAAGAGCAACCTCATTAAAGTTCCGGCGCCTCACTTCAGGCTCTTGTCGGGGCATCTCCACCCGGTTAAGATTTAGTGGTGTCATCTATTTACTACCCCCTGATTCCTCTCGCCATTTTTTGTAGGAACACTCTTCTTCATCAATATAGATACGCTGACGAGCCAGGAGCAGGTCCCAATCCACCTTATGCCCATCAAAATCGGGGCCGTCAACACAGGCAAACCGGGTCACCCCACCCACCGAGACCCGACAGCAACCGCACATACCGGTGCCGTCAACCATAATCGGGTTTAAGCTGACAATGGTCTTGACCCCGAAAGGCTGGGTGGTCTTGGCACAGAATTTCATCATGACGCTGGGACCGATGGCAATCACCCGGGCAAGCCTGCTACCGTTTTGAAGCAGGTCTTTAAGTGGCTCGGTGACCACACCTTTGTGACCGTAAGAACCATCGTCAGTAGTAATTATTAACTCATCGCTCACCCGACGCAGTTCATCCTCCCAAAAAAGCAAATCCTTTGACCGTGCCCCTAAAATTGAGATGACCTTGTTACCCTGCTCCCTGAGTTCCCGGGCAATCGGCATGATAACTGCCACCGCAAAGCCACCAGCTATACAGACCACGGTGCCAAACTTCCCAATCTCAGCCGGCACACCCAGGGGCCCAATAAAGTTAGCCAAGAAGTCACCCGCCTTCAAGGTGGCTAAACGATGAGTGGTGGTTCCTGCCTCCATAAAAACGATGGTAACACTCCCCTCTTCGCTGTCCCAGTCAGCTATCGTCAGCGGGATTCTCTCCCCTCTCTCATCAATCCTGATGACCACAAACTGGCCGGGCCTGGCTTTCCTTGAGACTTCAGGTGCCAAAATCTTAAAGAGATGAATATTGGGCACCAGGTTCTGCCTTTCTAAAATCTTATACACCTACTTTGGCCTCCTCAGATACTCTCAATACCCTCCTGGCTTTACTTGGCGGTCTGGGAGCGGACGGGATTTGCAACCTGACACCGCACTGGAAGCAACGCCTGGCCTCCCTTAGTGCCGTTTCTTCGTCAAAGCCGAGTTCAACCTCAACAAAATTGCCCTGACGCTCCTCCACCGCAAGACAGGGCATCTCGACCTGATGCAGGTAGGCAAATTTATCCACACTGCCAACACACATCCCGTAGAGCCGCTCTTGAGTTAGTTCCTCCTCAATATCACCCTCGCCACCAAGATATTTGTCAATTGAACCGGCCGCCCTTCTACCGGCCGCAATCGCTTCAATTACCGAGGCCGGGCCGGTAGCCACATCACCCCCTGCCCAAACTCCCTCTCTGCCGGTAGCCTGCATGAGACTAACTCCAATAGTATTGCCCCTACCAGTTTTCAGGTCAAACTCGGTCGGGATATCCGGTCTCTGACCGATAGCAGCAATGATGCTGTCAAATTCAAGGGTAAATTCACCGCCCTTAATCGGCTCGGGACGACGCCTACCACTGGCGTCTGGTTCACCAAGCCGCATTCGGTTACAAGTCAGCTCAAGTCTTCTGCCATTATGACTAATCTTTAAGGGTGCCGCCAGATAGGTTATCTCCACCCCTTCTTCAAGCGCCCCCAAAATCTCCTCTTCACTGGCCGGCATCTCCGCCCTACTGCGGCGATAGATAATCTTGACCTCCTTGACACCAAGCCGAAGGGCAATACGGGCGCTGTCAATAGCCACATTACCACCACCAATCACGGCCACTTTGTTTCCCGGTTCTACCTCCTCACCCAGTGCCACCTTCCTTAAGAAACTGGCGCCGTCAACTACCCCGGGGCTATCTTCACCCTCAACCCCCATCTTCATGCCACCATGCGCCCCTAAAGCTACAAAAACAGCTTCATACCCCTGCTGGAAAAGCTCATCAACCGACTCAACCCTGGTATTGAGCTTTATCTCAACCCCAACCTCGGCTATCTCTTCAATCTCAGCATCCAGAACATCCTTGGGCAAGCGGTAGTCAGGAATGCCGACTCGCATCATACCCCCAGCCTGAGGCAGTTCCTCAAAGACGGTAACCTGATGCCCCGATTTAGCCAGATAATAGCCAGCTGTCAATCCGGCCGGGCCCGAGCCGACAATAGCCACCTTCTTGCCCGTTTTAGGTAACATCTTGGAGGATTTTTTCCATTCGCCCTGGTCACGGTCGGCGACAAAACGCTTGAGGAACTTGATTGAAATCGCTTCGTTAACAACACCCCGACGGCAGGCCTCCTCACAGGGATGAATACAGACCCGCCCCAGCACACCGGGGAAGGGAACCTTTTCCCTGACTACCGCCAGTGAATCGGCATACTTACCCTCGCCGGCGAGATAAACATAAAGCGGGACATCTATCCCTGCCGGGCAGGCGTAGTGGCAGGGGACGACTACGGCTTCACGCTCAAGCTGCGGCTCCCACTCTGCCGCTTTATCCATCAGAGCTCTGGTCGGGCAAACTTCAACACAGGCGCTACAGTACCTGCAACCTGAATCAATCAACGATATGCCGTTAGCCGGTTCCGGGATACGTTTGCCATCCTTTTCGGTCATCTTTATTGCCCCGATGCCACGCACCTCTTCACACATCCGGACGCATCGGCTGCAACCAATGCAGAAGTTGTAATCCCGACTAAAAAGGGGGTTTTCGGTGTCTACTGGCAAATTTCGGTAACCTTCAGGCAGTTCCTCTTCTTCAACGCCAAAGAAGTCAACCACCGCCTCAAGCTCACAAGTGCCATGGCGAGGACAGGCAACACAGCGGGCTGTAACCGAGACGTTACGCAGACAAATATGATAAGGCTGGCAGCGCTCTCGGCGCCAGCAGGTAAGACAGGCATTGGGATGGGTGGACAATATACCAAGCAGCACCTCTCGTTGTTTTGCCCTTACTATGAGGGTGTCAGTCCGAATCACCATTCCTTCGTCAACCTGGGTAACACAGGATAGGACGAGGTCTTGCCTGCCATCAGCCTCAACCAGACAAAGCCCACAGGAATCATCAGGCCGCAAAGTAGGATGGTAGCACAAGGTAGGTATATAAATACCGGCTTCTTCAGCCGCTTGGTAGATGGTCGTACCTTCCCTAATATTAACCGACTTGTCGTCAATAACTAAATTAACCATATGCTGCTCCTAGTTAAAAATCGGCTTTGATAACCAAAGTATTTTCACCCTACTACAAGCAGACCTGAAAATTGGGCTATTTCGAGGAATCATCTCCCCCAAATAACCCAATCCCAACTATTGCTAAATTGGTCAGTAACCAATGACACACTATCCCTCAAAGCCAGCCCCAGCCTTATAATTTACCACCAAATAAAGTATAATTCAAGCGGTTTATATTCTAAGAATTTCTCTCAACACCATTGCTAAAGTGGCACCAGAGGTATAAGATATAAACGTCAAGCATTGCTTAAGGAGAAGGGGATGATGTAATTCTCAACTATTAAGTAGAAAGCCAGCTTTAAATTGATTAAATCAGACATTAGTAATCTCAAAATTTTACAAGCCCAGTCTCAACTGATTATAAATATAAGTAAATACCCTGAGGTGTGATAATGTCGATAGAATTAATCCATATTGGTTTTGGTAATATTATCGCCATGAACAGAGTCATCGCCATTGCTTCACCAAATTCAGCACCCACCAAACGTGCCATCCAGGAAAGCAGAAACAAAGGCCTGCTGATTGATATGACCAATGGCAGGAGGACTAAGGCTGTTATTGCCACTGATAGCGGCCATTTCATTCTGGCTGCCCTGACTCCAGAAACTATCGCCGGTAGACAACAGACCATTCGAGGAAACCCGATGCTGAAACCAGAGTCAGATTATGAAAAAGACGAACCCTGAAAACTGGCCTGAACTCAGCCTTAAAACCAGGTCGCTTCTTATAATTCTCTCCGGTCTCCCGGGGGCAGGCAAAGACACAGTCATCGGCAGAATGAAAGAGTCAGGGCCGATGCTGGAATATATTGTCACCGTAACCACCCGAACCAGGAGAGAAAGCGAGCAAAATGAAGTAGACTACCACTTTACCACCACGGAAAAATTCCAGCGGATGATTAAAAATAACCAGTTGCTGGAATGGGCGAATGTCTACGGCAACTTTTATGGTGTGCCCAAAGAGCCAGTCAAGGAAGCACTGAAAGCAGGGAAAGATACATTCTTAAAGGTTGATATTCAAGGTGCCAAAACCCTAAAAAAAATCTTCCCCGAAGCAATATTCATCTTCCTGATCCCACCCTCAAAAGAAGAACTTCTAAACCGACTCAAGACACGCCAGACTGAATCACCATCCGACCTAAAGCTACGTCTCAAAACCGCCGAGGAAGAAATCAAAAAATTGTCCCTATTTGACTATGTAGTGGTAAACTGGCAAGACAAGATTGACCTGTCGGTATCGGTGATAAATGCAATCGTCACCGCCGAAAAGCACCGCATTAAGCCTCGGGAGATCGATCTCTAAGCTAGAATATTTGATGCAGAAGCAAGGCAAAAAGGTAACCCATACCACCACAAATCGGGAAGGTCAAAATCCAGGCTGAGACCATTGTGCCGGCCACCCCCCAGCGCACCGCGGAAAGCCGCCGGGTAGCACCCACCCCCATAATTGAGGCACCAATACTATGAGTGGTGCTGACCGGCAAACCTAAATTCGAAGCCGTTTCAATCACGGCCGCCGCTGATGCCTGGGCGACAAAACCTTGCACCGGCCGCATAGTGGTAACCCTCGTTCCCAGCGTTCTGATCACCCGCCAGCCCCCCATAGCCATACCGGAACTAATCGCCGTAGCTGAGATAGCTATTACCCACCATGGAATATTTTCCCATAGAGCTGTCTGCCCGGTATAAACTACCAGCGTCATGGTGATGACACCAATCGGCATTTGCCCATCATTTTTACCGTGGCTGTAAGCCATAAAGGCGGTGGCCAAATACTGCCACCGGCTGAACATAGTCCGCATTCTATCCGGGGCACTCCTCCTGAATACCCAGTAAATAATCACCATCAGAGCAAAACCGCCGATAAAACCAAGAACCGGAGCCAGAAACACCCCGCCAACAATCTGGTACATTTTACTCCACACCACTGCCCCACTTCCCACCGCCGCCATCCCGGCCCCAGCCAACGCAGCAATGAAACCGTGGCTTAAACTTACCGGCAGACCAAGACGAGTAGCCATTGTTGTCCAGATAATAACCGAGGTTAAAGCCGCAATCACCGTGAGGTAGGTGATTGCTTCAGAGGCCAAAATCTCTTTGCCAATCGTCTTGGCAACCGCCTGACCGGTAGCGGCACCAGCAAAATTAGCAATTACGGCGATAAAAAGAGCATTTCGGGGGGAAATGGCACGGCTACCAATAGCGGCGGCAATAGAATTAGCAGCATCATTAAAACCGTTGCTAACTCCAAAACCAATCGCCAGAAGAATGATTACGACAAGAAGAACAAGGGAGGAATCAGGCATGCTTGAGGGCTACTCCCTCAAGGACATTAGCCACATCCTCACAGCGGTCAGTGGCACTCTCCATGTGGTCGTAAATCTCACGCCACTTGATGACCTCAGCCAGGTCGGTAGTATCTTCAAAAAGCTCAGCCAGGGCGGCGCGGTAGATACGGTCAGCCATGTTCTCCAAACGGTTAAGCTCAACGCAGTGCTCGGGGATGTTCCTTAAGCCAGAACGGTTACGCAGTAATTTAACCGTCTTCTCTACCTCAACTGCTCCCTGCACGATAACATCGGCCAGTTCCCTGGCTCGACTACTTGGACGGGCAATCTTGTAAATGAGCATGGCATCAGCCGCGGCATGGATAAAATCGACTATGTCATCCATAGTATGTGCTAGTGACTGTATATCTTCCCGGTCAAACGGGGTGACGAAGGTGCGATTTAGCTGGGACATAATCCGGTGAGTAATTGAATCTCCCTCGTGCTCAAGTTCGGTTATCTCGGCAACCCTGCCTTCAACATTGGTCCAGTTGTCAAGTAACTCTTTGAGTCCCAGGGCTGTTTTGACCATATTGCGAGCACTATCTTCAAAAAGGGTGAAAAACTTTTCCTCTCTGGGGATTAAGGAAAACCTGACCATCAAAGCCCTCCCTTACTTTAAAAAGACAAAATTAATCTAGAGAGGAATTTACCGAGTTAAGGAATAAGATGAAAAAATTACACACAACTCACTGATAAGTTTAAATTAAAAGGCGGGTAATTGTCAATAAGGCAGGGCTTACCATTTGCTGGAACCCAGGTTGGGGGTTTTGGGTGCTAATAGCTCTCCAAAATAAATTATCGGGGTGAGAGGACTTGAACCTCCGACCTCAGCGTCCCAAACGCTGCGCGCTAGCCAACTGCGCCACACCCCGCTACGCAAAAAGTATAACAAAGCAGTTACTCCTGGTCAATCAAGCTAGGAAGTTGTTATCTGGAGCCGAGGCATTTCTAACCAAGCAAAGCAGTAAGCCAGACTCTAATTACAGGAGACAGCCCGCCCTGCCAATGGCTATCCCAGACGCTTGGCTGACCAGCTACCGGCTAATACCAAAGGGGTTTTCGTCTATTCCACCGATAGACCTTGACCACAACAATTGAGTGATATTACAATACTACCAAATAATATCATGCTACCTCAAATGCACTTAAAGCAACTGGAGGAACTATGGTAGAACAAATAGCTGGTTTTTTCGCATCTTGGTTTACTAACCCCAGTATGGTGGGAATCGGTCTAGCGATACTCTTCGGTGCTATCTGGCTGGTTGGTTACTGGCCACCACTCTTTAAGAAACCCTGGCTATGGGCGGTTCTCGTCAGTAGTGCCATTCTATCCTTGACGGCTATTAGCTTTGTTCAAATCCCGCTCCAATTGTGGACCGGGCAGGCATTAGGTTACTTCTGGAGCGAAGAAATTCTCTTGAGCTGGCTTCTGCTTGCCGGAATACCCCAGATACTCTTAAGCGGGTTGGTTCAGGAAGGGTCAAAGCTGGTACCGATAGTCGTCTGGTGGTGGCGCAAGGGCAGGAACATCACCCCCAAGCTGGGACTGGCAATTGGGGCAGTAGCCGGGGCAGGGTTTGGTGTTTTTGAGGCAGTATGGGTACATAATATGATTTTCGCCTCCGGCTGGGGCTGGGAAACTGTACAAACCAGCGGGCTGATGGCGCTGGCTGGATTCTGGGAGAGGTTCTTTGCAGTAGCTTTCCATATCGCCGTTTCCGCACTGGCCGGTTATGGTCTGGCTAAGGGTTGGGGATGGCAGTTTTATCTCCTCGCCGCTTCCCTGCACGCCCTCCTGAACTACGGTGTTGTTTTGCTAAAGTCAGGAATTTTTACCACCGTTCATGTAGAAATCTATGCCGCGGTGGTGGCAGTACTACTAACGGGTGGAGTTCTCTGGCTTCGCTGGAGACGAGAAAGAGTGCAGGAAATACCTGCCACCAGTGAGACAAAAGAAGCTTGAGCAAGTTAGTGCAGTAACCTGTACGGACAGGGGTTCATAGCTCATCTTAGGGTATTGATAATCAGAGAATTGGGTGCAGTTCTATTTGGCTGCCTTCTCTTTAAGCCGGGCGTATTCCTCTTCCACCCTCTGCTGGATTTCCCCTATCACCTCACTAGAGAGGTGCCTGAATCTCCCCTGGAGCTTCAGGTATTCTTCAACCGGTTTCAGTTTGGGCGGGTCCAGATTTAATTTATACTTGCCGTCTTCCACCTCATAGAGGGGAAACATCCCGGTTTGCACCGCCAGGCGTCCGATTCGGACGGTGATATCAGTGGCGCACCTCCAACCGATGGGACAAACCGAGAGGATATGGACATAGGCTGGACCCTGCGTTTTCAAGCCCTTCACAACCTTGCGCATCAAATCATTGTGATAGCTGGGGGAGGCGGTAGCCACGTAGGGAATCTTATGGGCAACGGCAATTAACGGCATATCCTTCTTCCAGGTAACCTGCCCGATACTCATCTTGCCGGCCGGTGAGGTGGTGGTATGCGCCCCGAAAGGGGTAGCTGATGAGCGCTGAATCCCGGTGTTCATATAGGCTTCGTTATCAAAGCAGAGGTAAAGGAAATTGTGTCCCCTCTCAAGTGCCCCCGATAGTGCCTGAAAACCGATATCACTGGTACCACCGTCACCAGCCATGGCGACCACACCTACATTCTGACCTGGGCCACGGCTCTTTCTAGCCATCGATTTAAGTCCGGCCTCAATTCCGGAAGCAACTGCGGCGGTATTTTCAAACAGGGTATGAATCCAGGGAACGCGCCAGGAGGTGTAAGGAAGCTGAGATGAGACGATTTCCATACAACCGGTGGCATTAGCAATGATTACATTCGGCCCCAATGCCTTGCAGACCAGTCTGACCGCCAGTACCTCACCGCAACCGATACAAGCCCGATGCCCCGGGGCAAAGTATTCTTCCTCAATATATTTCGGCATTATTCCCTCACCCCAAACATCTCAAATTCTTCCCTGCTACCCTTCCGGGCAATCTCAATGCCCCTATTTATTATTTCCTCAAAGCCGGCCGGGGTAATATCCCGACCGCCCAAACCCCCAACAAAGCCGACTACCTTTGGTTTTCTCTCCAGAGGATACAAGGCCGACCTGACCTCAGAGCAAACCGGTCCCCCGGGGCCACCAAAGGAAAGGGCTCGGTCAAGCACAATTAAGACCTCGACATCCCCCACCGCCTGACGAAATTCCTCAAAGGGGAAGGGACGCCACAAGCGAATTCTGACCAGTCCCACGGCTTGACCGTTATCCCGCATCTTATCAATGGCTACCATGGCAGTCTCGCTGAAACTTCCCATGGTAAGTAAGAGCACCTTGGCATCCTCACAGCGGTAGCGCTCAATCGGATGGTAGTAGCGCCCAAAGGCTTTGCCAAACTCCCCCCAGCACTCTAAAATTACTTCTTTAGATGCCCTCAAATTAACTTCCTGCGCCTTTTTGAACTCGGTATAGATTGCTGGCGGACCGAAATCACCCATCGTTACCGGTTTTTTCGGGTCTAAGGGCAGCGGGTATTTATTTGCCGGCAGAAACCTTGAAACCTCATCTGGCTCAGGGAGAAACATCGGCTCAATCATGTGGGAAAGGTGAAAGCCATCGAGGTGAACCATCACCGGCAGCAGGACCCTTAGGTCTTCGCCGATACGGAAGGCACAGAGTACGTTATCAATAACATCCTGACCATTTTCAGCAAAGATCTGAATCCAGCCGGTATCACGCACCGCCATAACATCGGAGTGGTCGCCCCAAACACTCAAGGGTGCTGAGAGTGCCCGATTGGTTACCGTCATTACGATCGGAAACCTCATCGATGAGGCTACATAAAGCACCTCATGCATCAATTCAAGTCCCTGACCGGCCGTGGCGGTAAAGGTTCTGGCTCCGACGGCGGCTGAACCAAGGCAGGCACTCATCGCCGAGTGCTCCGATTCAACCGGAATGAAGCTGGCATCCAGTTCTCCATCAGCCACCAGTTCCGCCAGGTGTTCGACAATATGCGTCTGAGGCGTAATTGGATAGGCGGCAATAACATCGGTGTCAGTCAATTTAACCACCTCACCAATAGCAACCGAAACTTCCATACCCACCCTTTTAGCCATCACTCTTCCTCCTCCACCATGGTAATAACATCAGTTGGACATACTTCAGCGCAAATACCATCCCCCTTGCAGTAATAAAGGTCAGCTTCAAAATACCCCTCTTCGGTTTCATAAATACACCCATCAGGGCAGTATATCTGACACAGGCGACACTTGGTGCACTTTGAGAAATCATAGGTTGGCCGCTGGGAACGCCAATCCCCGGTCCGATAGCTACTGGCACTGCCTGGCTTGGTGGCAATACCGCCAATCTCAAGGTCTTTCCAGGTCAGTTCACTCTCCGATTTAACTTGCTTGGTTTTTTTAATCTGCTTAGGCACTTGGCTTATTCCTTTATCTGAGTCTCTTGGTACGAGCATTTCATCGCCTCAATATTTCTCTCCGCCAGACGACCAAAACGGCGCCTCAACGGCTCAAAAAGTGACTCCAGTTCAACCACCCCGGTAGCCTTAACCAGACTGCCAATCATAGTAGTATTGGTAATTGGAACTCCCAGTATTTCCCTGGCAATCTTATTGGCATCAACCGTAGCCACCTTAAAGTTATTGTCCAGCTCGGCTAAAACAGCCTCCGCTGACTTCCTGGTATTAAGCACCAGTATTCCACCATCCTTTAGTCCCGAGGTAACATTGACAATTTTTACCAGCCCCGGGTCAAGCACCACCACCACGTCAGGCTCAGTGATTTCAGCCCGAACCCGTATTGGCTGGTCCTGGCTTATTCTGACAAAAGCCAGGACTGGTGCCCCCCTCCTCTCCGGGCCAAAGCTGGGAAAAGCCTGAGCATATTTACCCTCATCTATTGCCGCTCGTGCCAGTAGCTCCGCCGAAGTAACGGCACCCTGACCACCACGACCATGCCACCGAATCTCTAAAATTTCTGACTTATTAATCGCTTTTGCCTCCAAGTAACTAAAAACGCCCCTGGAGCGACTCGAACGCTCGCACCCAGCTCCGGAGGCTAGTGCTCTATCCAACTGAGCTACAGGGGCCTAAAATATAATACCCTATAGCCGATAATTAAACAAACTGTTTTGATCCACCCAGTGATGATACTATTAATACAGATTTTTCACTGGCTTGCAAAATTTTAAAACTGACACTCTCGTGAAACCATCTCTCGATACGAGAATGTCCGTGACTTGCGAGAGCAATCAGGCTGAAGTCTGATTTGCGGACATAATCTACTACCTCACGGGCAATATCACCAAATCTGACCTCGGTCTCGACTTTAGCCTTGGTACCGGCAAAACTGGCACCAGCCGCATCTAGATATTTCTGAGCGCTCTCTTTCTTTTTATTCATATCAAGGTCAGCGAACTGGACAAAGTCCAGCCCGCCGATGGTATGAACATGCTTGCCGGAGGCAACCACCTGAAGGAGTGTCACCTCAGACTCAAGTTTCCTGGTTATTTCAACAATGCAGGGTAATACTCTCAGACTTGCTTGAGAGCCATCAAGAGGAATGAGGATTTTAGAAAAAAGCCCGGCTTTATCCGCCCCGGTTGGCTCCCCCTTAACCTTAACAATGACCAGTGGCATACCCACCCGGTGCAGCACCCTGGTAACGGTGCTGCCAAGCGACCAAGGCAATATACCAGAACGACCATGAGACGCCATAACAATAAGGCCAACCTCGTTTCTGTTCGCATAGCTTAGAATCTCATCAGCCGACTCACCGACCAAAACCTCGGTCTTAACCGAAGCCTTGGTATCTTCCCCCATCTCCTGTCTTATCCGTTCTGCCTCGCCACCGACATAGAGCCGGTACACCTGCCCGTACTGGCTTTCCTCAGGCTTACAAATTCCGATTAAGACTACCTCAGAGTCATAAGCCCGAGCCAGCTCAACCACATGAGGGAAAACCTGTCTGGCTAATTTTGAGCCGTCCAGCGGAACTAAAATCCTCTTCAACATTTCAATAACACCTCAACCAGGGAGACTATTAATATTTTACCAGATTTAAGTGGGGATTAAAAAACGAGTAACCACCCCACATTTAAGCATATCTTAAGATTAAGTAAATGTGACTGAGCCCAATCACCATAATCGTCGCCGGGAGGGCGTACTTCATAAATCTTCCCCAGCTGATTGGATAGCCTTCCCTCTCGGCAATGGCGGTGCCGACCACATTGGCTGATGCCCCGATCGGGGTGGCATTGCCACCAATATCGGTACCCAGAGCCAGGGTCCAGGCAAGGGTCGGCAGGGGTATCCCAGCCGTTCGAGAAAGATTAACGATTACCGGTACCATGGTGGCGGCAAAGGGGATATTATCCACAATGGCTGAAGCAAAAGCCGAGACCCAGAGAATGATTGGTATCACCAGAAGAATTTCTCCACCAGAAACCTGACCAATATAATCAGCCAGTATCTCAAGCACCCCGGTCTCCTCAAGCCCCCCCACGGTAATAAATAAACCTATAAAGAAGAGCAGGGTACGCCAGTCTATCCCTTTCATAATCTCGGTGAGCATTCTAGCCCCGGCAATCAGGGTAAGCACGGCCGCAATAACACCAATCAAGGCTACCGAAAGCCCGGTTTCAGCATGGGTAACCAGTAAAACCACCACCAGAATGAAGATGCCCGCATTTATCTTAAACAGACGGGGGTGAAGAATGGCTTCCCCGGGTTCAGGATACCGCCTGATGGAGCCGTCTGAGTCCTCTTGTGAGGAGATTAAGGTCTTGCGGAACACCAGATAAAAGAAACCCAGGGTGAAAATCATGCCTATCCAGGCAATTGGACCGGTGTTAACGAGAAAGTCGGTGAAGGTATAACCAAGGGAAGTACCAATAATTATGTTCGGGGGGTCGCCACTCATGGTGGCACTACCCCCGGTGTTGGCGGCGAAAATCACGGCGATAATTACCGGTACCGGGTCAAACTTAAGCAGCCTGGCCAGCTCAACCGTTACCGCCGCCAGAAACAAGAGTACCGTAATACTGTCAATGAACATCGAGAGGAAACCGGCAAGAAGCATAAAGACCACCAAGATTGGTACCACCTGGTAGTTGACCAGTTTGGCCAGGGAAAGGCATATCCAGCGGAAGAAGCCGACGGCACCGAGACCCTCCACCATGACCATCATGCCACCAATGAAAATGATGGTCTGCCAGTTTACCCCCCGGGATTCTATATGCTGTTCCCCCGGCACCCAGAACTTAAACTGGGTAAGTTGCCCGAGGTTGAGGACATTCTGGACCGCCTCAGGGCTCCTCATCACAACAAGAAAGACACCAATAATAACCAGAGCGGCGCCAGCAACAGCCGGGATAAAACGATGTACCTTGCCGCTGACAATTACAACGAACATCACGACAAAGATTAAGACGGCCAGGATTTGGCTTAATTCAAGCATCTATAAGTCTCTTGTTTTTCTATTTAAAAGCCACCGCCCCCACAACCTCACCTCTGGGACAAAGCACAAAACCGTGCTATTATAACAGAAGCTTTATTATTTAGACAAGGGAATTAGGAGAATAATAGCTTGGTCTGGGCAAAGTTTGCTTTAAGCATCCTGATTATTTTATTTGCCGGGAAGGCGGTAGCCAGATACGGGGACATTATTGCCCAGAAAACTGGTCTCGGTGGAGTTTGGACCGGACTGATTCTCCTGGCTGTGGTTACCTCACTGCCTGAGTTCTTTACCGGCATCAGCGCCGTAACCATAGTTAAAGCCCCTGACCTGACCATTGGCAACCTGTTAGGTGCCAACACCTTTAACCTCTTAAACCTGGCACTGCTTGATATTGCCTGCCAGCAGGGCTCACTTTTCCGGATGGTTAGTCCAGGTCATCGACTGACGGCACTATTCAGCATCGCTTTAGTCTTCATCACCGGCATCTCAATCTTTATTAGTCGTTTCTCTCCAATGGGCATCGGCTGGATAGGTTTATACACCCCGCTTATCATTATCCTTTACCTCTTCTTTGTCAGGACCATTTCCCGCTCTGAACAGCAAATCCCTCAAAAAGCAGACTCAGATTACGGAGGGATACCCCTAAAAAGGGTCTACCTGTATTTCTCTATCGCCGCGGCCTTTATCATTGGTGCTGGAATCTGGCTGGCGATAATTGGTGACGAGATTGCGGCCGCTACCGGGTGGGGGGAAAGCTTTGTCGGCAGTATTTTCCTTGCCTTTACCACCTCTCTACCTGAGATTACCGTCTCCTTCGCTGCGATAAGGCTCAGAGCCTTTGATATGGCTGTAGCCAATATGATTGGCTCAAACCTGTTTAATATGACCATTGTCCCCGTTGATGACCTCTTCTACCTTGATGGCCCGGTGCTTTCAGCGGTTTCGGAAAATCATGTAATTACCGCTCTAATAGCAATCGCAATGACCCTGGTATTTATCGCAGGGCTTCGCTTCAAACCAAAGAGGTTTTTCCGGCTTAACTGGGTTAACGTTACCATGATAGCGCTATTTCTAATTGCGGCTTACCTCAGTTTCACTTCAGCCTGACCTGCCCTGCCGATTTGACGATTAACCAATATATTTCTTAGTCTTATCCCATCGGCTCAGGGCATGATAGACACCAATAGCTACGATAAAGCCGATAGCCATGTTGGTCAGTAGTGCCAGAACCACGACCAAGCCCATTATGGGGAGTTCTCGCAACTTGATGTCCCGGGCAAACCCGGTCAGCTGGATTCCCACCAAGAGCAGCATCGCCCCGATAATACCCTCCGGGAAAAGGGCAAAAAGAGCCGCAATGGAACCAGCCAGGAAAAGACCCAGACTTATCTCAATTAGACCTTCGATAATGTTAGCACCGCCGGTTCTGGCACCAAAATAGTACTGCCCCGCCAGACCACCGGCGCCGTGGCACATCGGCATACCACCAAAAAAGGGCGTAATAATATTCATAACACCGTGATTAAGCGCCAACTTCTGCTCGGATACCGCCCTATCCGGGAAGTACCGCGTAATGAGAGCACTGGTAGCAATAACAGCGTTGCTGGCGGTCAGTGCTGCCTGGGCAAAGCCGGCCAGGACCAGACCCTGCCATATTTCAATTGGCTTAAAGAGGGTAATTTGGGGTAAGGCGAAGCCAAAGTCAGCTACCCCCGCAAGCTCACCCCTAAAACCCATTATCCCAATGCCCAGGAGCATGAGGACAATCACCGCCGGGGCATACCGACTTTTTCGGAGCAGAACCACAATAACAATCGAAACGAGCCCCAAAATCCAGCCAAACTTGATTGAAAGAACCCCAAGCATCCAGAGAGTGCTGCCGCTGTCAATCAGCTTGAAACCCTGAATAGCAAGCATAATGCCTAAGGCTACTTGAATACCCCTGACCACACTCCGGGGTGTAATAACTGCTACCTTCTTAACCAGCCCCGTGAAATAGAGTATCAACCAGAGGACACCGGTACCAAAACCCGACGCATAGATTAGAGAAGGAGACCACCCTTGAGCAATGGCGGTCGAAGCCAACACCTTCATCGGCTCCATAGGCATTGGCAAGCGGTAAACAATGCCGCTAACAATATTGGCCAGCCCCATCATCACCAGGAGACCAGCCGGATTAAGCCCGTTAACGGCGAAGTAGCCGATCGCCAAGGGGAAGAGGGTGCCGAAGTCACCCATTGAGCCAGCTAACTCCCGGAGATTAAACTCAAAGTCCCGGACACGCATTATAAAACCACCAGCAGCAATCCAAGTTAAGTCACATTATACTCTCAAGTTGTCAATCGTCAACTTTCAAGAAAAAGCAACTTATTTCTCCTGCAAATAGTTGCAATAAACCACGAATTATACTATAGTAGTTGCTAACGAAAAGGTGAGGAATGTAAATGCGTCACTCCGAGACAGCGTCTGAAACCCTCTCAAGATTGGGTTACCGGTTGACGCCCCAGCGGCTGATGATACTGGAGGCGGTGGACGGAGCCGATAGCCACATCAGCGCTGAAGAGATATATACCCAAACTCGTGCCCGGTATCCCCATATGAACATATCCACCATCTACCGAACCCTCGAACTCCTAAAAGAATTAGGGCTGGTTACCGAAACTGATCTTGGTGATGGCCGAGTTCGATACCACGGCATCAAAAACGGGCATCACCATCACCTTGTCTGCCAGAAATGCGGGCAGGTCTTTGGTATTGAAGAGCAACTTTTAAGCCCCCTGTGGTTGGAAATTAAACAAAAACATGACTTTAAGGTTGAGATGAAACACCTGGCTTTCTTTGGTCTGTGTGCCGGATGTCAGCATTAAAATTTTTTTAATTTTTTATGCAAATAATTGCGGTTGCATTAAATTGCATAAAACAAGGCTAGAAGGGAAGGCCATAGATGAAAAAATCTAATTTTCTTGTTATCAGCTTCTTTACCGCGATTCTGGTTAGTGCCGGACTTCTCTTGAGCTGCTCACCACCTGAAACCGCCAAACTCAAGGTAATTACCAGCACCTCCCTTATTACCCAAATAGTAGAACGAGTCGGTGGCGATATGGTTAGTGTCATCAATATTATTCCACCGGCACAACACCCTGGGGACTTTGATGCTAAACCGGGCGATATTCAGAAGCTGGCTGATGCTGACCTTTTCCTGCTGCACGGCTGGCCGGGAGAGAAGTTTGTTCCGGGCTTAATTGCCTCAGCCGGTAACCCTGACCTCACCGTAGTCGAGATTAATTTACAGGGTAACTGGATGACACCACCGCTACAGCTAGCGGCAACTGACCAGGTTGCCACCGCTTTAAGCCAGGTAGACAGCGAGAACGGCGCCATTTACCAGAGGTCAGCGGCGGAATACAAGGAGAAGATTGCCGCTAAAGAAGCCGAGATAAAGGCCAGGCTAGCCGAGGCGAACCCCTCTGGTGTAAATGTTTTGAGCACCTTCTGGCAGGCTGGATTTGCCAAGTGGGCTGGTCTCAATGTTGTTGCTACCTATGGCGACTCCGATTCACTTACCCCCAAAGTGGTAAAAGAGCTGGTGGATAAGGGTAGGACAGAAAACGTAACCCTGATTATTGACAACCTGCATAGCGGCAAGGATGCCGGGAAAGCGATAGCTGAGGAACTTGGCTCTAAAAGGATAATACTTTCCAACTTCCCGGGGGGCTTTGATAATACTGAAACCTGGGAGAAGGCAATCGACCGGAATATTGAACTTATACTAGATGCCATTACCGAGTAAGCGGAGCACCAAAGAGATGAGCGATACCGTAATCAGCATTAAAAATGCGGTTGTTTCCTACCGGGAAGATATTGCCCTTCGCGGGGTCTCCTTTAAGGTGGGCCTGGGTGAATTTGTCGGTATTGTTGGCCCCAACGGGGCGGGCAAGACCACCCTGCTGACCGTAGTCAATGGACTGGGCCGACTTATAAGTGGCCAGGCACGGGTGCTGGGATACAATCTTAAACCCACCAATGGTCACGCTTTAAGAAAGAAAGTCGGCTACGTGCCTCAGGTGCAGAATCTGGACCCGCGCATGCCAATGAGTGTTCGCGAAGTAGTTATGATCGGACGCTACGGTCGCTTAGGCCTTTTTAAAAAACCTATGCAAAGTGATTGGGAAATCGTGGATGAGATGCTGAAACTGGTAGGTATGAAAGAGCTTAAAGATAGGCCAATCGGTCATCTCTCCGGGGGTGAACAGCAACGGGTCGCCATCGCCCGCTGCCTTGCCCAGGAACCAGAAATATTCCTCCTTGATGAGCCGACAGCTTCACTTGATTTTAAAGCCCAGAGGGAAATACTGGAACTGGTCAAGCTGATTCATAACTCTCGGCACTTAACCACCTTATTCGTCACCCACGACCTTAGCGCTCTACCTACTACCTGCAGCCGGATTGTACTGATGAAAGAGGGTCTCATCTGGGGTGACGGGTCTCCTGAGAAAATGCTTACCGATGATAACCTAAGTCAGTTGTATGATATACCGATGTCAGAAGTAAAAAGTAAAATGGTAACCTCAGTCTAGTAGCAGGGAGCTTCAGTCTTGGACCTTTCTATTTTTGGCTACCAGTTCATGCAGAATGCCATCCTGACCGCCTTTCTGGGCGGTATTGCCTGTGCCACCATCGGAGTTTTCGTGGTACTGATGCGTATGCCCTTTATCGGCATTGCCATGGCACACGCCGCCTTTGCTGGAGCCTTACTTGGCTTATGGCTCGGTTTTAATCCCCTGATTGGTGCTTTCGCCTTCAGCCTGCTTTCGGCCGCCATTATTGGCCCTCTGGCTGACCGTGGCCAGCTCAGCCCTGAGACCTCAATCGGGGTTATCTTTTCCCTGATGCTTGGGCTTGCCTTTCTCTTTATCGGTCTGATGCCAGGCACCAAATCGACTGCCCTAGAACTGCTCTGGGGCAGTATCCTGACCAATACCAGGGGTGACATCTTGCTGCTCGGTATCGTTGCAGCTATCGTAGTAGGGATAGTCTTTGTCTTCTACAAGGAACTTCAGGCGACCATTTTCCACCGCGACCTAGCTCTCTCAGTCGGTATACCGGCCACAGTTATCTTCTACGGTATTCTCTTCCTAACCGGAGCTACTATCACCACAACACTGCGTTCCATCGGGGGACTGCTTATCTTCAGCCTAATCTTAAACCCCGCCGCGGCCGCCTACCAGCTCACCTACAGCATGAAGCGAATGTTCCTCCTCTCGGCCACTTTCGGCGTTCTCTCCGGCTGGATAGGCCTTCTCTTCTCCTATCTTTTCGATATCCCCAGCGGTGCCGCTATTGTGATTACCTCATCGCTAATCTTTATGCTGGCGACCATCTTCTCTCCCAAGAAGAAGGTAAAGGGCTTGAAAGCAAGACCATTAGCTGAGGTAAAGCCATGACCCGAATCTATTTTAACGAGAGGGCAACTATCTGGGACCAAACCGTGGCTGAAAAAGATGGGAGCAAACTCAAGCAAATGGCTCGCCGCCTCAGGATTGAACCGAAATCAGGCGTGCTCGATGTTGGCAGTGGCAGTGGTATCTTTATCCCCTACCTGCTCGAACTTCTCGACCAGGCGGGGAGACTGGTTGCCCTGGATTTTGCCGAGGAAATGTTAAAAGTCGCCAAGAGGAAAGATTTCGATGGGAATATCGAGTTCCTCACCGGTGATGTAACCGATATCCCAATCTATAAGGAAACCTTCAACACTGTAGTCTGTTATTCAAGCTTTCCCCACTTTCACGATAAGCCGAAGGCACTTAAAGAAATGAGCCGGGTGATGAAAACCGGCGGCAGGCTTCTCATCTGCCATACCACCAGCCGGGCTAGAGTCAACGAGATTCACCATAGCATCCCAGCAGTGAAAAACGACCTGCTCCCCGATGAGGATGAGATGAAAACCCTGCTCAAAGCCGCCGGATTTACTGAGATAAGTATTGAGGATGAAGGTAAGAGTTATCTGGCGAGTGCTCTTAAAAATCAACAGCTAATCAAGAGACCCCGGTTGCCTGCCACCGAGGCCGCTTTTATCCAGCCAGTTGGCCAGCAGTTGAGCTAAGCTGGACAAGTGCACCCAAATACTCGGGCCAAAATAAGGGTTTCACCGCACTCGTTGAGTGTCTAGGCTGCCGGCTTTTCTGTTCTTGTTTGAAATTAATAATTTATGTTATATTAGGCTGAGGCCAGCGCATGGAAAACAGTTTAATGTGTGAGGGGTGATATGGTAAAAAGAGAAATAATAGTTGAACAACAATTAGCAGTACTCATTGACTTTGAAAATACCGGGCTACAGCCTATACAATGGCTGTTCGACCAAATATCCGACATTGGCAGGATTATTGTAAAGAGGGCCTATGCTGATTGGTCGGTTGCCAGAGACAAACGTGACCAGCTTCTTGAACTGGGGATTGAGCCTATCCATCTGTTTCGCTCAAGTGCGGGTGGCAAGAACTCGAGCGATATCCTCCTTGCTATTGATGCAATTGAATTGCTGCATCAGTCTCCCGTTGACACATTCGTTATTGTATCCTCCGACAGCGACTTCGCCCCTCTAGTCAGTAAACTCCGAGCTGCTGGAAAGACAGTAATTGGGGCAGGATATAAAGCTACGGTCTCACGTACTCTGGTGATATCATGTGACAGATACTTTTACCTTGACCAAAGCAACAGGATGCCCACAGCGATGCGTTCCTCACGCGACGAAGGGCAAAGATCACAAATAGATATGCTCCTTCTTCGCGCTGCCAGGGCTGCAATTGATGACCAGGGAAGAGTGGTTGGAAGCAGACTTGGTCTAACACTACAGCGTCTCGATCCAAGCTTTGATTACCGCACATTAGGCTACTCAACTTTCACAAAATTTCTTGAGGCATATCCATGGCTAAAAATTATCAGACCAAAGGGACCTGGCGATATTACGATTGAAATCATAGATCCCAATGCCGTCTTGACAACCGAACCAAGTGAGTCAGAGTCATGGGACGTGGAGATTGACACTGCATGGTCAAAACGAGTTAACAAGCCCGGACAGTCCATACCTGGCCCTACGGCCGCAGCTGATGTGGCGAAAATTCTAGGGGTTAATAAACTTAGTGCATCTCGATTCAGGACCCTTAAAGGCCTTTTAGAAGCCAGTGACTTTCTGTGCACCAAATGGTCACGTGACGGAAACCGGATAATCAGACAATAGTGCGGTAACATGCGTCCCATCAAATTCCAGTAAAATGGCAACCGTTGTCTACTGCAGTTAGATTCAAACCCCAAAGGGTTTCGTTTAACAAAAAATGCATTCCCTTTAAGTCTCCAGTCCTTGTCTGAAATGATCTTTTAAGGTAGAATCTGAAACGAGGAGAGGTGTCCGAGTGGTTGATGGTGCCGCTCTCGAAAAGCGGTCTCCGTATTTTGCGGAGCGTGGGTTCGAATCCCACCCTCTCCGCCATCAGCCCGGAGAGGTGCTGGAGTGGCCTAACAGGCGCGCCTGGAAAGCGCGTGTAGCCGTAAGGTTACCGTGGGTTCGAATCCCACCCTCTCCGCCACCACACCCTATCAGGTGTCTAGGAGGGGCAAAGCCCCTCTTAGAATTTCCCCTTTGACAAAATCAAATTGCCACTCGGCTACCCCTGTGCTAGAATGGCAATAGACTTAAAATGGCTAACGAGGATACCAAATACTGGGTTGGTTTCAGTCTCACCCCCGGCATTGGCCGGGTGAGAATCTCAATGCTTCTAAACCACTTCGGCAGCCTCAAGGCAGCCTGGAAGGCAACAGCCGGCGAGCTGAAACAGGCCGGCCTCGACAGTAACTCAATTAAAGCTATCTCTAACTTTAAACCCAAGCTCTCCCTGGAAAGCGAGATGGAAAAGCTAGACCGTTACCTAATCAAGGTATTCACCTTTAAAGACTCCGGCTATCCGTCGCGGCTTAAGGAGATATATGACTACCCACCCCTAATTTATGTCCGAGGTGAGCTGCTGCCTGATGATGAATGGTGTCTGGCGGTGGTCGGTACGCGGCGGGCCAGTGTTTACGGACGACAGGTAACCGAAGAAATAGTCTCTGACCTAGCGAAAAGCAGGATAACCATCGTCAGTGGCTTAGCCAAAGGGATTGACACTGTTGCCCACCGCAGTGCTCTTGAGGCGGGTGGCCGGACGATTGCTGTCTTTGCCAGTGGGCTTGATACCGTCTACCCGGGTGAGAATGCTGAGCTGGCTCACCGAATTATTGAGCGCGGGGCTTTAATCAGTGAATATCCGCTGGGTACCAGCCCCAGACCGGAGAATTTCCCCCGACGCAACCGAATCATGAGCGGGCTAAGCCTTGGGGTCCTGGTCGCTGAAGCCGGCGAAACCAGTGGGGCGATAATTACTGCCAACCTGGCACTGGAGCAAAATAGAGAGGTATTTGCCATCCCGGGCAGTATTCTCTCATCATCAAGCTGGGGTACCAACCATCTCATCCAAGAAGGAGCCAAGCTAGTCCGCAACTCAACTGACATCCTGGAGGAACTGAACCTAACCAATGTCGCCCAACAGCTAGAGATAGAGGAGATAATACCACCCTCTGAAAGCGAGTCACAACTACTTGAGAACCTGGGGGCTGAGCCAACCCACATTGATGAGCTTTGCCGCCTAAGCGGGTTGCCAACCTCATCCGTCAGCAGTACCCTGGCCATGATGGAGCTTAAAGGTCTGGTCAAGCAAGTCAGTACGATGAGTTATGTTCTGGCACGGGAAGTAAGAAAGGAATACCAGGTCAAGGTAGATTAGATGAAGAAAAATCTGGTTATCGTTGAGTCACCAGCCAAGGCAAGGACACTAGCCAAGTTTTTGGGCAGAAAATTCAGCCTTAAAGCCTCCCTTGGCCATATCAGGGACCTGCCCAAGAGCCAACTGGGAATAGATATTGAGAATGGTTTTATCCCGAAGTACGTCGTGCCCAGAGACAAAAACAAAATTGTGAATGAGCTCAGGCAAGCCGTAAAGGGAGCCTCCACCATATACCTGGCTACCGACCCGGACCGTGAAGGGGAAGCCATCTCCTGGCATCTGTCTCAAGCCATCAAAGCCAACGACACCCCCTGCCTCAGGGTAATCTTTCATGAAATAACCAAAGAGGCAATTAAAAAAGCCTTTGCCCACCCCCGTTCAATCGATATGCAGCTGGTTAATGCCCAGCAAGCCAGACGCATCCTGGACAGACTTGTCGGCTACAAGATTAGCCCCTGGCTATGGCAGAAGGTAAGACGAGGTTTATCAGCCGGCCGAGTTCAGTCAGTAGCGATGAGGATTATCGTTGACCGTGAACGGGAAATTGAAAAATTCGTCCCGCAAGAATACTGGACGATTGAGGCTGAACTAACCAAACTTACCGAGGAGAAACCCTTCCGGGCAACACTAATCCGGCTACTTGACGGTAAAAAGCTGGATGTTCCGAGCGAGGAAACAGCCAGCAAGATTACCCAAGGACTGGAAAAGGCTAGCTACCAGGTTTTGAAGGTCGGCACCAGGAAGGTAACCCGTCAGCCAGCACCACCCTTTATCACCAGCACCCTCCAGCAGGAGGCCTGGCGCAAGCTCCGTTTTACCGCCAGATTTACCATGACCATCGCCCAGCAGCTCTACGAAGGCCTCCCCATCGGCAACGAGGGCAGGGTTGGTCTTATCACCTACATGCGCACCGACTCGACCAGAATCGCCCACTCAGCCACCGTTGAAGTCAGGGAATTTATCACTGACCGCTACGGTCAGGAGTTTATTCCACCACGCGCTCGCAGCTTTAAAAGTATCAAGGGGGCACAGGAAGCTCACGAAGCTATCCGCCCGACCAGAGTCTGGCGTGAGCCACAACTGATTAAGTCATACCTTAGCAACGCCCAGTTTAAGCTCTACGAGCTTATCTGGAAACGGATGGTAACAAGCCAAATGGCGGCAGCAACTTTCGACAACACCACGGTTGACATTGAAGCCAGATGCCAACCGTCCAAGCCTTCATACCTTCTGCGAACTTCCCGCTCTGAGGTTACTTTCCCCGGCTTCATGATTCTTTATATCGAGAGCAAAGACGAAGCTCAAGGTGACGAAGGTAAAACCCCTTCATTTCCCCACCTTGAAGAGGGTGATGCTCTTAAGCTTCTTGGGCTCTTCCCGGGACAGCACTTCACCCAACCACCACCCCGGTTTACTGAAGCTACTTTAATCAGGACATTAGAACAAGAGGGTATTGGACGCCCAAGCACCTACGCCCCAATCCTGTCGACCATTCAAGAACGAGGTTACACGAGTAAGACCAAGGGAGTTTTTCAGCCGACTGAATTAGGCATTATTGTTACTGACCTCCTAATCCAGTTCTTCCCGGATATTGTTGACCTGGGATTTACCGCCCAGATGGAGAACGAACTGGATAGAATCGCCAATGAAAACAAAAGTTGGGTAAATCTGATTCAAGATTTTTATCAACCCTTCCAGAAAAGTCTGGAGAACGCCTCGCTGATTGAAAAACTAAAACTACCCGAAGAGGAAACTGACCAGGTCTGCCCTGAGTGCGACAAGCCCCTGGTGATTAGAATCGGACGATACGGGAAATTCTTTGCCTGTAGTGGTTTCCCGGAGTGCAAATACACTAAATCCATTAAGATTGAAATCGGTGTTAATTGCCCGGAGTGCTCAAGCCCCTTAGTTGAGAAGAAAAGTAAAAAGGGACGCACCTTTTACGGCTGCTCAAACTACCCCAACTGCCGCTTTGCCACCAATTTTAAGCCCCTCCCCACACCCTGCCCCAAGTGCGGCGGGCTCCTGACCCAATACCGGGGCAAATTGACCAAATGCACCAAGTGTGATTATAAAGGCAGTCTTGAGCAGGATTAGCTCTGATGCAGGAAATCTTTAATAAATACATAGATTACCTTGAAGCGGAGAGAAACGCCTCACCCTATACGGTCAGGAACTATTCAAACGACTTAATTGAGTTCCTCAACTTCGTTAGAGAAAAAAAGGTCAGCTCGCTTGAAGAGGTGAACCGGCAAATCCTGCGTGATTTTCTCGCCCGACTCAGTGAAAAAGGTATCTTCAAGACGAGCATCGCCCGAAAACTGTCCGCCATCCGTTCCTTCTACCGCTACCTAGTGCGGGAAGAAATACTGAGCTCCAATCCACTGAAAGGGACTTCCTCACCCAAGCTAGATAAACGTCTACCCTCCTTTTTGACCTTGGGAGAAGTAGGGCAGCTTCTCTCTGCCCCGAATTTATCAACACCAAAGGGGCGACGAGACCGGGCGCTTGTAGAGCTTATTTACGCCTCTGGCCTCAGAGTGGGTGAACTGGTAAAAATAGACCTTGGGGATATTGACCTCGATGCGAAAGAAATCCGGGTCCTGGGTAAAGGCTCAAAGGAACGGGTAGTCTTAATAGGAAAGCAAGCTCAGGCGGCACTCATTTCCTACCTCAACGAGGCTAGGCCCAAACTTCTGGGTGGGAAGAAAACAAAGGCCCTATTTCTAAATCGTGACGGGGAACGCATACTTAAGCGCCGAGTGCAGAAGATAATTGAAGAGTATGCCAAACTGGCTGGCATCGAAAAGGGGGTTCATCCCCATATGCTTCGCCATACCTTTGCCACCCATCTCCTTGACGGCGGGGCTGACTTAAGGGTTGTCCAGGAACTGCTTGGGCACTCAAGCCTTTCCTCAACCCAGGTCTATACCCATGTCACTAAAAGCCAAGTCAAAAAGATATACCTCAAAGCCCACCCGATGGCGGAGAAGGAAGGTGATGAGCCTGAAAACAGCCGGCCGACTTAAGCGCCTGCGAGAAGAACTGGCCCAAAAGGAGATTGACGCCGTCTTTATTTCTCAGCCAGAGAGCAGGCTATATCTTTCTGGCCTTGACAGTTCAAGCAGCTTTCTAATCATCACACCTGATGAAGCCATTCTAGCCACCGACTTCCGTTATCTAGAACAAGCCAAACTCGAGGTTCAAGGTTACAAACTCCTCAAGATAAGCGGTGATATCGAAAACTGGCTGCCCGGGGTTCTGGCTGAGTTGAGCTTAAAGAAACTGGGATTTGAATCAAGGCACCTAAGCTACCAACTTCATAAACACCTAACTGTGATAACAAACCAGCTAAAGCCCAAGCCCAAGCTCATTCCTTTAGACAGGCTGGTTGAATCCTTGAGAGCGATAAAAGAGCCTGAGGAAATTGAACTCATCTCTAAAGCAGCCAAGATCAGCGACGCTGCTCTTGAATATATTCAAAATATGATTCATACTGATATTGGTGAAAGGGAATTAGCCTGGCAATTGGAGAAATTCCTGCGTGAGCAGGGTAGTGAGGCCTTACCCTTTGAGGTTATTGTTGCCGCAGGACCAAACTCAGCCATGCCCCACCATAAGCCGTCATCGCGACCGATTAAGCCTGGAGAACCGGTCATAATTGACATTGGAGCCAAGATATCTGGCTACTCAAGCGACATTACCCGAACCATCTGCCTCGGCGAAACTGATAGCAAATTTAACCAGATATACGACACCGTTCTTGGGGCACAGCTTGCGGCAATAGCTTTAATTACTGAAGGCATGACCGGCAGGGAAGCTGACGGTATAGCCAGGACAGTAATTGAGGAAGCAGGCTATGCTCAAGCCTTTGGACATAGCCTGGGTCATAGCATCGGACTTGCGGCTCACGAAGAGCCCCACCTTGGCCCAAACTCGAAGGAACATCTTCAAAATGGCATGGTATTTACTATTGAGCCCGGCATTTACCTCAAGGGCTGGGGCGGGGTCAGGATTGAGGATATGGTACTGCTCCAGGATGGAAAATTACAGGTGATTTCAAAAGCCCAAAAATAAAAGGAGAACAGGACATGCTAACCGTTGGCGAACTGAGAAAGGGAATTATTATTGAACTCGATGGTGAGCTGAAGCAAATCATCGAGTTCCAGCATATTAAAATGGGACGTGGTAGCGCTCAGGCGCGGCTGAAGCTGCGCGACCTTCGCGGCGGCCATACCACGGAACGAACTTTCCAAGCCACAGAAAAATTCATTCGGGCGAGGCTTGAATATCGTCAGATGCAATATCTCTACCGCGACGGCAACCTCTACTACTTTATGGACAAGGAAAACTATGAACAGATGCCGCTGGATGAAAGCCAGCTTGGTAACGCCATTAACTACCTGAAAGAAGGCATGTCCTTAGAAGTCTCAAGCTATAAAGGGGAGCTAGTCAGTGTTGAGTTACCAATTACGGTTGAGCTTGAGGTAGCCGACACTGAACCAGGTTTTAAGGGAAATACCGCCACCGCCGGCAACAAACCGGCTACCCTTGAAACCGGGCTTACCATTCAAGTGCCACTGTTTGTAACTAAAGGGAATATTATCAAGGTTGATACCCGAAGCGGTGAGTATCTGGAGAGGGCTAATTAATGAAAGCCGACCTTCATCTTCACACTGAATACTCAATTGATTGCCAAACCACCTTGGAGCAGATTATCCGCCGCTGCGAGGAGATAGGCATTAACTGCATTGCCATCGCCGACCACGGCACCACCGAAGGGGCACTTAAAATGCAGGCAATCGCCCCTTTCCCTGTCATCGTGGCCGAGGAAATCTTAACCCCAGAAGGCGAAATTATGGGCATGTTTCTTAAGGAAACCATACCAAGCGGGCTGTCTGTCGATGAGGCAATTACCAGAATCAAGGCTCAAGGGGGGCTGGTATGCATACCCCACCCCTTTGATATCATCCGACGACTCGGTTTGGGCACCAGAAAAATCGAGGGTATGATAGAACAAATTGATGTTATTGAGGTATTTAACTCAAGAAGCCCCTTCCCCTGGAACTCGTCACAAGCCCAAAATTTCGCCCAAAAATTTGGAATCCCGGGCGGTGCCGGCAGTGATGCCCACACCGTGAGGGAAATCGGCAATGCCTACGTTGAAATGCCGGAATTTAACGGCCAAGAGGAGTTCTTAAAGGCTCTTGCCCGGGGCAAAATCTCCGGTCACATGTCAAACCCTCTGGGGCATTTTGCCAGTGTCTGGGCGAGGCTAAAACATAATCTCAATCAGCATAAATGATGTACCAAATTGGTTGGTTTTCCACCGGTAGAGACAAAGCCGCCAGAGACCTGCTTCGGGTGGTTTACCAGAACATAACCAGTGGTGAAATCAAAGCCAGACTCGCCTTTGTCTTCTGCAGCCGTGAAGAAGGTGAAAACGAAGATAGCGACCTCTTTATCAAACAGGTTCAAGAATATTCAATTCCCCTGGTCTCCTTTTCCTACCAGAAGTTCAAATCCAAAAAGGACAGCCAGGCAAAAGGCGAAGGCGCTGCGCTACCGCTGTGGCGGCTTGAATACGACCGTGAGGTGATGAAACGACTCGAGCATTTTCAGCCCGACCTTTGCGTTCTGGCCGGCTATATGCTGATTTTAGGTGAAGAAATGTGCCAGAGGTATGATATGATTAACCTCCACCCGGCGGCACCCGATGGACCTGGCGGAACCTGGCAGGAGGTAATCTGGCAACTGATTGGTAGCAATGCCCAAAAGACCGGAGTAATGATGCACCTGGTGACCCCGGAACTAGATAAAGGACCGGCGGTAACCTATTGCACCTTCCCCATAAGGGGTAAAACCTTCACCAGACACTGGCGAGGGATAGCCGGGAAGTCAGTCGAAGAGATTAAAAAGACGGAGGGTGAAAATAACCCGCTCTTTAATCTTATCCGCCAGCACGGACTGGCCAGAGAGTTTCCACTGATAACCTCTACTCTTAAAGCTTTCAGTGAGGGTAAGGTCAAGATAACACATGATAAAAGGGCCATTGATTCTGAAGGCCAGCCGATTAAGGGCTATGACCTGGCCGGTGAGATTGATAAAGCGGTGAAAGGAATACTCAAACGATGAACTTAATTTGTTTTGACCTTGAAGGCCCGCTCTCACCTCAGGACAACGCCTATGAACTGATGAAACTTTCACCCAACGGGGACAAGGTTTTTGAGGTTATAAGTTACTACGACGACCTGCTGACACTGGAAGAGAGGGAGGGTTATGAACCGGGGGATACCCTGGCTCTGATTGTCCCCTTCTTAATCCTGCACGATGTATCAGAAAATAATATCAAGACTCTGGCCGCTAAAGCTGGCTTAACCGGTGGTGCTCAAGACCTCCTCTTGCGGCTCAATGATACTGATTGGCAGATATTCTGCATTAGCACTAGCTACGAGCAATACGCCCTGCATATCGCCCAACGGGTAGGCATCCAGGCCGAGAACGTCGCCTCTACACAGCTGCCACTGGATAAGCTCAGGCGAAGTTTAGATAGAGAAGCACTTAAAGTACTTAAAAAGGCTGAAGTGGATATTCTAGCCCTGTATCCGCCAACTGACGATAAAAAAATTAAGCAGAGTCTAGATGACTTCTTCCTTAAGGAACTCCCGAAGACAAAAGTAGGCAAGGCAATCTCAGAAGTAAAGCCAAGGGGCGGCCGGCGTAAGGTTGAAGCACTAAATATGTTTGCTGAACTCTATACTCAACCACTATCAAGCCTGGTTGCTATCGGTGACAGCATCACCGACTCAAGGATGCTAGAAGCGGTAGATAACGCCGGCGGGCTGGCGATTGCCTTTAATGCCAATGAGTACGCCCTGCCCTATGCCACTATGAGCCTGGCTTCAACCTCAATTGATGACCTCAAAGAGGTGCTTTTAGCCTGGCCTGAGGGTCACCGAAACGGGGTGGAAAAGATAGTAATAGAGAAAGAAAAAACCGGCGGTAGTGGCGACCGGGGTCACTTTCACTGGCTCTCTGGCAGGAAAGAACTAGATAAGGTTTTAAAGATTCATAAAAGAATAAGACGTCTGGTCAGGAAAGAAGCGTCCAGACTGGGCTGACCATAACTCATAATAAGTCGTTTTGGCAAGGAACGAGAGTTTTAGAGGGACGAAACCCCTCCAAAAAGCTATCACCCCCTGATGAGGGGAAGGGAGATAGGGTTGAAAATGAACAGAATTAAAGTTGTTGGGCTTGGGGCGCTTAATTTAGACCATCTCTATCGGGTTGAACGGATACTTGAAGATGGAGAGACGGCTATAAATGAGACGGTATCATTGCCCGGGGGTTCAGCCGCCAATACCATTTATGGTCTGTCTAAACTCGGGGTAGCTAGCGGCTTTACCGGGGCAGTCGGTGATGATAGAGAGGGCAGAATGCTAGTGCAAGACTTCAGAACAGCCGGGGTAGACACGAGCCGAATCAGGGTCAAGGCTGGGGGTAAAACCGGCTCGGTTCTCTGCCTCAGTGATAACCTGGGGAGGCGCGCCCTCTATGTCATGCCCGGTGCTAACAGCCTGCTGGCGATGGATGATTTTGACTTAAACTATATAAACGAGGCCGGGATGCTTCACCTCACCTCTTTCGTTGGTGAGCGCCAGTTTCAAATTCAGCTTGAGCTCGCGGGCAAACTGGAGCCAAAGGTCAGGTTAAGTTTTTCCCCGGGAGCACTTTATGCGGCTCAAGGGCTAAAAGCCCTTGAGCCGATACTGGCCAGGACCTATGTCCTTTTTATTAACCAGAAAGAAATGCAAGAGCTAACCGGGGAGAATTTTACTACCGGTGCTGAAATCTGTCTTAAAGCGGGCTGTCATATCGTGGTGGTTACATTGGGTAGAGGGACAAGCCATAAAACTGTTACCGCTACCAGCTACATTAAAGACACTGAGAGTGAACATCTGGTTGAACCGACTAGCCAGGATATAAAAATGGTAGATACCACCGGTGCCGGTGATGCCTTTGCTGGCGGGTTTCTTTACGGTCTACTCAAAAGCAAAGGACTCAAGGAATGTGGCTATCTCGGTGATATTGCTGCCCAGTTCTGCATTGGCGAGATGGGAGCCAGGCTGGGACTGCCTACCCTTCCCCAACTGGCTCAGCGCTATCAAGAACTCTACTCTGAGGAACCTTAGCGATTAAGCCTTGGTAGTTTTCCTCTCAGGTTTAGTCAGAATCTCGTCAATTAGGCCGTATTCCATCGCCTGGTCCGGGCTTAAATAGAAGTCCCGGTCAGTATCATGGGTTATCTTCTCCAGAGTTTGACCGGTATGTTTGACTAAAATGCTGCGGATTAGATCCTGCAGACGCATAATCTCGCGGGCGGCAATCTCAATATCAGTCGCCTGCCCCTGAGCGCCACCAACTGCCTGATGCAGGTGAATGGTAGCATTAGGCAGGGCGTAGCGTTTCCCTTTAGTGCCGGCTACTAGTATCAATGTTCCCATACTGGCTGCCAGACCGACACAGATAGTTGATATATCAGGACGAATGAGCTCCATGGTATCATAGATAGCCAGACCGGCGCTGATAATGCCTCCGGGGCAGTGGATATAGAGGCTGATATCTTTATCCGGGTCTTCCCGCTCAAGGTATAGAAGCTGAGCGATAATAATGTTAGCCACCTGGTCATTAATCGGCATGCCCAACATGACAATACGTTCTTTCAAAAGGAGTGAATAGATATCAAAAGCTCGCTCTCCTCTGGCACTACTCTCAATTACCATCGGAATCATATTAGTAGGATTTGTGTTCATCTCCGTCTCCTCCAGTCCTTAATATTATAACACTTATCTAATCTTTAACAGAACTCCGCTTCTTCTTCGGGCTCTTGGCAATTTCCACCAGTTTCTCTACCGTCTTTCGGGTGAGCAGCACCCTCCTGATTGACTGTTTAGCCTGGGGGGTACTAACCAGTTTCCCCATTTTATCTTTATCCTCAGTTGAAGCCTCAATCATACTCTTAGCCTCAGCTTCAACCTCCCCGTCACTAACCTCAATCTTTTCCTCACTCGAAACCTTCTCCAGCACCAGGGCACTCTTAACCCTGCTGATTGCCAAAGGACGCAATGCCTCCCTTAACTCTTCCTCCGTCTTTTTAATGCTTTCCAGATACTGTTCAACCCGACCACCACTCATCTGCCAGCGTTGGAGTTGCTCATCCATAAGCCGGTTTATCTCCCATTCCACCATAACCTGCGGGAACTCCATTTTGGATTTCTCAACCACCGCCTGAACAACTTTTTCTTCAAAATCTTTCCTGGCTTTTGCCTCAGCCTGAGCATTTAAAGCTTCAGCCACCTTCTTTCTAAGGCCCTTCATACTTTTAAGACCGGGGTCAACCCCTTTGGCGAAATCACTATCAAGCCTGGGTAGTTTCTCCTGCTTTATTTCACCGATTTTCACTTTGAATGAAGCCTTCTTTCCTGCCAAATCGTCACGAGGATAATCCGAGGGAAGCTCAAGAGCGAATTCCTTTGCCTCATTTATTTTCATGCCAACTAACTCTTTAGCAAATCCAAGCGCCGGAAAGGGCAGGTCGTTAAGCACCTGATATTGAACCCCCTGCTGGTCAAGAAAGGTTTTCTCTTCAACACTGCCCTTAATATCTAAAGTGACTAAATCCTTAAGCTCAACCGGGCGCTCGACCGGCTCCCAGGTGGCATACTCGTGCTGCAAGTGTTCAATGGTCGTTTCAATATTATCCTCGGTTATCTTCACTGGCTCCTGGGTAAGTTTAAGCCGGTGATAGCCACCAAGTTCAACGGCCGGCTTTAGCGGCACCTTAGCCTTAAACACCACTGGCTCGGTCTGTGTTATCTCAATTTGCGGCTGAGTAATCGCCTCAAGATTCTCCTCTTTTAGCGCCCGCTCATAGGTTTGAGGGATCAGCTCATTTAAGGCATCCTCAAGGAGCCTCTCTTTACCAACATAACGCTCAAGCACTGACCTTGGCGCCTTACCCTGACGAAAGCCTGGAACTTTGGCTTTTTTGACCAAGCGCCGATACGAATTCTCAAGTGACTTCTCAAGCGCCGCCGGCTCAACCTCAATGGTCAGATGAGCCTCGCTGTTCTCCGTTTTCTCCCTTGTTACCTTCATAATTTCTCCACTGAATTAAGACTCCTCAACCTCAAGGCGAAGATGTAACTCAGAAAGTTGTTCTTCTGAAACTGCCGATGGGGCATCAAAGAGCAAATCAACCGCATTTTGATTCTTGGGAAAGGCAATCACCTCCCTGATTGTCTCCTCCCCTGCCAGGAGCATGACAATGCGGTCAATGCCGGGGGCAATGCCACCGTGAGGTGGCGCCCCGTAGTCGAAAGCCTCAAGCAGGTGTCCGAAACGCTCTCCAATCTCATCATCACTATAGCCCAATAAATGAAGAACCTCCCTCTGAAGCCCACTTTGATAAATCCTGAGGCTACCGCTAGATATTTCATAGCCGTTGCAGACGATGTCATAGTGCTTGGCTCGCACCTTCCCCGGTGCCGTAGCAAGCAGCGGTATATCCTCATCTTTTGGGGCGGTAAAGACATGATGCATCGACTCCCAGCGCTCGAACTCATCATTCCACTCAAACAATGGATAGTCTACAATAAAAGCGAAGGCGAGGAGATTTGGGTCAGCCAGCCCAAGACGACGCCCCAACTCCCGGCGCAGTTCACCCAGTACCATGCTGACCAGTTTGGGCTTGCCCGCCAAGATAAGCAGCAGGTCACCCAAGTTGGCACCGAGACGCTCAGCCATCCCCTTAACCTGCTCCAGGGTTAGATATTTGGCCGCCACGGACTTCACCATCTCAAGCGTAAGACTACTCAAGTCGCCCGGTGAACTGCCCAAAGCTATGGTCAAAAGCCCCTCAGCCCCAAGGCCCTTTACCAAGCTATTTAAACCTTCAAGCCGGCTTTTTGTCCACTCAGCACCGCCTGGGAGGCATATACCCTTAACCTTACCCCCATCTGATGCGACAGAACGGAAAATGGTAAAATCAGACTCCTGGGCGATATCGGTGAGGTCTCTTATTTCAAGGCCGAAACGCAGGTCTGGTTTATCCGTGCCGAAACGTTCCATTGACTCGGCGTAACTGAACCGAGGCAAAGGTTTTATCATCCTCATTTCGGGTTTTACCCGTTCAACCAGGCCGATGAAAAGTTCCTCAAGCAATTTTAAGATGTCTTCTTCCTCGACAAAACTCATCTCAAGGTCAAGCTGGGTAAATTCCGGCTGGCGGTCAGCCCGGGTATCCTCATCGCGAAAACACCTGGCGATTTGAAAGTACCTCTCAACACCGGCAACCATGAGCAGCTGTTTTAACTGCTGAGGGGACTGGGGCAGGGCGTAGAACTTACCCGGCTGAAGACGGCTTGGCACCAGGTAGTCACGTGCCCCCTCGGGAGTGCTCTTGATTAGGATTGGTGTTTCAATCTCAATAAAGCCCCTCTCATCAAGGAAGTCACGGATAAACTTGATTACCCTGTGGCGAAGGAGGAGGTTTTCCTTCATTTTCGGCCGGCGCAGGTCCAGGTAGCGGTACCTGAGGCGAAGACCCTCCTCAACCTCAACTTCCTTATTGATGTAAAAGGGTGGTGTTTTTGACGGATTTAATATCTCAGCGCTCTGGGCAATAACCTCAACCCCACCGGTGGGCAGTTTGGTATTTTCGGTTCCTTTGGGGCGGAGGGAAACCTCACCACTAACCTTAACCACATATTCACTGCGCATCTTTTCGGCAATCCTGTAGCTTTGTTTTTCCAGCTCAGGATTAAAGACCACCTGAACAATGCCCTCTCTATCCCGCAAATCAATAAACACCAGCCCGCCATGGTCACGGCGGCGGTCAACCCAACCGGCCAGGGTCACTCTAGAGCCAATATGCTCCTTTTTTAGTTCACCACAACTATGAGTCTTGAGCAAAACCACCCTCAAAAGCAGGGACTTCAGACATTACATTGATTATAGCTTATAACAAGCGTAAGCTTCAACCTGCACCTGCTTATACCAAGCTGGGTTGAATTGACAAGCATAAGGCAAAATATTATCATTTTAGCTAAATTGAGGTTAAGGTAATGACCAAGACAATTGAGGAAATAAACGAAAAGATAAAACAGGGCAGAGCAGTGGTGGTTACGGCCGAGGAAATAATTGATATCGCCAGGGAGAAGGGCAGCAGGAAAGCCGCTGAGGCAGTGGATGTCGTTACTACTGGCACCTTCGGACCAATGTGCTCCTCGGGTGCCTATTTTAATATCGGGCACTCAAAGCCGCGAATCAAGCTTGGCGGTGGCAGGGTTTATCTCAACGATGTCCCCGCCTATACTGGACTGGCGGCCGTAGATATTTTTCTGGGCGCTAATGCCCTGCCTGATGATGACCCGAAAAACAGGAACCACCCCGGCGAGTTCAACTACGGCGGCGGCCATGTTATTGAGGAACTGGTAGCCGGCAAGGACATCAGGCTGGTAGCCTCAGCCTACGGGACTGACTGCTATCCGAGGAAAAAGCTTGAGAGCTGGGTTAACATTAAAGACCTCAACGAGGTGGTACTATTTAATATCCGTAACGCCTACCAGAACTACAATGTCGCCGCCAATCTTTCGGGTAAGGTAATCTACACCTACATGGGGGTCTTAAAACCTAATTTAGGTAATGTAAATTACTGCAGTGCCGGCCAACTCTCACCACTCTTAAATGACCCCTACTATAAGACCATTGGCATCGGTACCAAAATCTTCCTCGGTGGCGGGGTGGGTTTTATCGCCTGGCAGGGCACCCAGCATAACCCCGATGTACCCCGCACCGAAAAGGGCGTCCCCAAGAGGAGCGCCGGGACACTGGCAGTGATTGGTGACTTAAAACAGATGCACCCGAGGTGGCTGGTGGGAACCAGCATGGTTGGCTATGGCTGTACCCTCACCGTTGGAATCGGTATTCCCATCCCAATACTCTCCGAAGAAATCCTGGAGTATACAACGGTAAGTGATGACCAGATTTTAGCCGCGGTCATTGATTACTCTGAGGCCTACCCCCAGCAGAAACCGGATATCATCGCCGAGGTAAGCTACGGCGAACTTAAAAGCGGCAGGGTAAAAATCAGGGGCAAGGAAGTACCCGCTGGCTCTCTATCCAGCTATTTGAGGGCGGTGGAGATTGCCACCACCCTCAAGGAACAGATTTTGAACGGCGAGTTTCTCCTAACCCAAGCGGTAGCCCCCCTGCCGGGGGTTGAGTCAGGCGCTGGCTTTAAGCCATTCAGAGAGCGCCCCCCGGGAGACTAACCCACCATGGAGAAAGGCAGAAAAATGGCAGTTGCAAAAAGAATTGTCCTTCATTTCCCCAAGCGTCTGGTTGACCGGCCGATAGTCTGCCACCTAATCAAAGACTACAACCTTGAATTCAACATCCTGAAGGCTCAGGTCACCCCGGAGGAAGAGGGGGTGATGGTTTTAGAACTAAAAGGGGAACAGGCTGATTATGACCAAGGTATCAGATATTTAACCGAGGCCGGGGTCAAAATCCAGTCATTGAGCCAGGACATCATCCGCAATGAGGAACGGTGCACCCACTGTGGCGTCTGTGTAACCATCTGCCCAACCGATGCCTTTAAGCTTGACCCACAAACGAGAAGGGTTAACTTTGACGATGAAAAATGCATTGCCTGTGGAATCTGCCTCAAGGCCTGCCCGCCACGAGCCATGGAGGTCCACTTTTAGAAAAATGCTTGAGCCCAGAAGCTACCGCCACTGGGTTAAAGAGAGCGACTTGGTTCCGTTTAATGTCGCCATTAAAGAGACAGACCTGCTTATTTACGCTTCAAGCAACCTGAAAAGGAAAGCCCTGAGGCTGGTACTGAAATACCGCACTATCCTGGAAGGTTATATTGAAAAACACCCGGCTTTCTTAAGCTCACTCAAGCCACTCGTCCCCACCGAAAAATCGCCACAGATTATCAAGGCAATGATTGAAGCTACCGCCATGGTTGGCATCGGCCCGATGGCTTCAGTGGCTGGGGCGCTGGCTGAATTTATCGGCAATGAACTACTCAAGTTTTCACCCGAGGTAATCATCGAAAACGGGGGTGACATTTACCTGAGGAGCCTCAAAAAAAGGGTGATCGCTATTTACGCCGGCTCTTCACCCCTATCGGGGAGAATTGGGCTGGAAATTGATGGGCAAGACACACCACTGGGCATCTGCACTTCTTCGGGCACAGTGGGGCACTCGCTAAGTTACGGCAGGGCCGATGCCGTAATCGCGCTGGCTAAATCAGCTACTCTGGCCGATGCCGGTGCCACTGCCATCGGCAATTTAATAAAAGAGCCGGTTGACATTAAGCGTGGGCTTCTCTTTGCCCAAGAGATTGACGGGCTTGATGGTGCCGTAATCATCATCGGTGATAAGATAGGGGCCTGGGGAGAGGTCAAAATCTGCCCAATACAAGCTGAGGATGGGCCACCCCAATCAGTTTTAGAGGGAGGTACCGAATGAAAACGAGAATAACCGAACTATTCGGCCTAAAATACCCGATTATTCTGGCTGGAATGAGCTATGTGACCACCCCCAAACTGGTGGCCGCCGTCTCCAATGCCGGAGGACTCGGCATTCTGGGCGGCTCCCCCTATACCCCCGAAGAGCTTAAAAAAGCCATTGGTGAGATCAGGGCTTTAACCGATAGACCCTTCGGGGTGAATGTTACCCTCTTAATCCCCGGGGCAGCTGACCTGGTAAAGACGATACTTGAGGCTAAAGTCCCGGTGGTAAATTACGCCCTGGGCAAGGCTGCCGAGATTATTAAAGCCGTGCATGACTACGGCGGTAAGGTTATCGCTACGGTAGCGCTGGAGAGGCATGCCAGGCGTTCCGAGGAAGACGGGGCTGACGCCATCACTGTTACCGGCTACGAGGCTGCCGCCCACGCCGGTAATGTTGGCTCACTGGTACTCTTGCCTACTATCTCAAGTCAGGTGAAAATTCCGATTATTGGTGCCGGCGGTTTCTCCGATGGCAAAACTTTAGCGGCTGCTTTAGTCTTGGGAGCTGACGGCATCTCGATGGGCACCAGGTTTGCCTTAACTAAAGAGTGCATCCTTCATCAAAACTACCAACAGCTTGTGCTCAAGGCTGGGGTGGAAGATACCATCTTCTCTGACCGCTTTGATGGACTGCTGTCCCGGGCTTTAAAGACACCGAAGGCTGAGGAAGTCGCCAAAAGGAGGTTACCCATAGTAGAGGCGCTCTCCAACGCCATCAGGCTCAAACGGGAACTGAAGCTCCCGCTCCGGGAACTCGTCCGGGGTGCTTTGAGGTTGGGCAAAGCCCAGAAACTGGGCTTAAGCGGGCTTGCCTTAATCCCGGTGGGAATGGTCGACTACAAGCGGGCGATAGTTGACGGCGATGAGAACGGGATTATGCTTGCCGGGCAGAACCAGGGGCGGATAAGCGACATCCCCACCTGCGCCGAACTGATTGAGCGTATCATCAGTGAAGCCGAAGAGATACTCAAAGCAGTGGGAGAAAATAT
>SDBT01000132.1_pt1 | contig 97185 bp, 83 predicted proteins | sample 2277101 | NCBI WGS metagenome assembly SDBT01 (sample SAMN10404973, study PRJNA504765) | marine sediment metagenome | isolation source: marine sediment core GS10_PC15, 103 cmbsf | place: Arctic Ocean: Southern Knipovich Ridge | collected 2010
CATAAACAAGCTGGCAGCATGTTCTACTCATAAACAAGCCAGCGGCATGTTCTACTCATAAACAAGCTGGCAGCATGTTCTACTCATAAACAAGCCAGCGGCATGTTCTACTCATAAACAAGCCAGCGGCATGTTCTACTTAGCAGATTTCGCCCGTAACTGAAAAACTCGTATTACGAATGGAGACTGATGATGACCGGAGTACGAATAAAGAATGCAATGGTGTTAATAGTAGCAGTGTTTCTAGCCACTGTATATCTGGCTCAACCTCAATATGCGCAGGAGAGTTCTGAGCATTCAATGGAAAACCGTGATATGGGCAATCTAGGCCAGTTTGCCAAATGGTATGGAATAGAGTTCTCATTTACTGGCCCCAATTTATCAGGAGGGGACGATCCCAATCCCTTTGAGACTTACGTTGATGTAATCTTCACCAGCCCCACAGGCAGGGAGTTTCGAGTACCCAGCTTCTATAATGGCGAAGTATGCGCCCCCTATAGTCGCAGGTGGACGGTTCGATTTTCCGCTGACGAGGTCGGAACCTGGACATTTACTTCAGAGAGCGAAAAAAGCTATCTGGATAATTATACCGGTTCATTCAGCATTCGCAAGCCCTCAGACGATGCGAGGGGTTTTTACCGTTGGGGGAGATTGGAGGCGGTTGGAACTGCTGGCAACGGTATTCGTTATCTCAAGTTTCGCGATGGTCCATACTGGTTAAAGGCAGGTTGCGATGATCCTGAAAACTTCCTGGGTAAATACGAAAATTACGATACCTTTAATAAGCGTAGGGCGGCTATAAAGTATCTGGCCGACAGAGGGATCAACTCAATATACATTATGACCCACAACCTTGATGGTGACGACAAAGACGTTTGGCCGTGGCTGGGCAAATCCGCCAAAGAAGCCAGAGCCAACAGCAGCGGGGATGTTCGCTTCGACATGGGCCGACTTGAGGGATGGCATGAATTGTTCATGTATATGCAGTCAGAAGGTGTCGTTCCCTATCTCGTACTGGAGGATGACAGCGCGTGGAAGGGCTATGACCATGCGCGATATTACCGGGAGATCATCGCTCGCTTTGGCGCTCTTCCAGCGCTGATTTTCAACTTTAATGAGGAATATAATGAGAATTACTCACTTTCTGAGGCTCTCAATTATATGCAAATGCTCAAGGATATGGACCCGTATGATCACCCGCGTGGTATTCACAACGTCAACTTTCCCAGCGATCAATACGCCGACGCCCCGCAAGTGGATTTCACGGCCATTCAGACCGGCAGCGATAGGAAACCAACCGGTGGCGATCCGCTCAAACATAACCAGTTGATGATTGACTGGATCAGTCTATGCGCTTCGCGCGACAAACGAATTTTGATGATCGGTGTTGATGAAGGAAGACCAGAGGGAGATCGCACGGCCTGGTGGAGCGCATATATTGGCGGCGGTGTGTGGGAAGCGCATGTAATGAAACCTTACGATCAGCCCATGTCCGCCCGGGAACCAGTGTGGACGGAACTCGGTGGAACGCGGACTTTCATGGAGTCACTGCCGTTCTGGAAGATGCAACCACACAACGAACTGGTTAAATCGGGTGAGGCTTTTTGCCTGGCTATACCTGGCGAAGTTTATGCCCTCTATCTGCCTTCAGGTGGTGACGTTACAATTGAGCTACCCACAGGCGCAACGTACAAATATGAATGGTGGAGACCAACTAACGGCAAAGACGGGCAATTCGAGTCCGAGGGAAACGTCGGCGGAGGCCAGCAAGTATTGAAAGCTCCTGGTGAAGGGGATTGGGCTGTGCGAATTATCAAGCGATAGAATTATAACGAGAAAGTGGGAAAGTGGGAAAGTGGGAAAACGAGAAAGTGGGAAAAGAACAAAGCTTCGCGAAACCCTGGGAGCGCAGGCATCTTGCCTGCCCTGTTTAGCAGAATGTCTCACACACTGGAATTTATAATCTCCTAGACAAGAACAAAGCTGAGATGGAGGCAATCATTATGGGAAAAACACCTTTTAAAGTCTGGGCAACTGGCGATGGCGTCCGAGTCAATCCCATCACCGGACACTATCTGGAGGATCGCACGGACATCCACAAAACGTACCCCACAGGCAACTATCAAGAGATAAACTCAGTCTGGGATACATCCCGGTCGACTGTCGCACTTCATGGTTCACGCAATGAATTCGTGAGTTTTCAGGTCATTGTTGAGACAGGCGAACTGGATACAGAAGTCGAAGTAAAGTTCGATTCGCTCGTCGGCTCTGATGGAGTGAAGATCAAGGGCAAGAACATCGCGCTGTTTAAGGCCTGGTACTCGAAGGTAGTAGATTCTTCAGGCGGGTATCAGGAAACCTCACTTGGTCCGGGCTGGTATCCAGATGCGCTTCTGCCGGCGGATGAAGACGGCAGCATATCGTTCTCCATCCCAAGCAAAATCAACCATATTGGTCAATCGCAGAAGAACCAGACCATCTGGGTTGACATCTACGTTCCGAGAGATCGGCGAGAAGCCCCGCCGGGTGAATATCAAGGACAGATTCAGGTCAAATCCCTTACCGGACAGAAGACGATTAAAGTCCTGTTAAAAGTATGGGATTTCGCGCTTCCTGAAGAAATTCACTGCCGCGGCGACATCTGGAACGGCAGCCTGAAGCGAATGGAGCCAGAGCAGGAATTGCTATGGTACCAAATGGCTCACCGACACCGATTCCATCCAGGCGTCGCCGGCTACGCGCCAGAGGTCATTGGAACCGGGAACAGCCTCCGGCTTGACTGGACTGAATATGACAAACGTCTGAGCCGCTACTTCGATGGGTCTGCTTTCACGGGGAAACACTGTTATTGGGGGCCGGGTTACGGCGTTCCGATCCCCCATATCCAGCTTCCTTTCAACTGCAATAAACCCGAACGGGTAGGCGGCTGGCCTGTGCAAATCGGCCCTGAATGGAAACCAGATGCTGCCTACGAAGCATCCTGGATCGAAGCCTGCAAACAGATCAAGGAACACTTCGATGCAGATCCAACGTGGCAAAAAGTGGGAAAGATCATCTTTATTGGCGCACTGGATGAGTCCTACAACGACGATGCCTATAACAAGATGATCTATTACTCGAAATTGCTCCGAAAAGGTCTGGGCAAAGGGTGGTTTCAATATCGCATTGATGGGGGATACAGCGGCAGCGCTATGGAAAAGCTCCACCCTTACGTGGATCTATGGGTCTGTCATACTGCTGGCTGGGATCATCCAAAGATGATGAGCTTCAGAAGCAAAGGCGTAGAGACATGGTTCTATGGCCCAATGGTCTATGAGCGTCCGGGAAATAGCGCATGTGGCTCGAACACTTTCACCGATCTCGATCTGTTGACGAATCGCGGCATCGGTTGGGTGGCCTGGAAATTCAAATCCGGTTATTGCCAGTGGGAATTCGATGCAATCTATGACGACAAGCGCGAATTACAGCGACCAACCGAACCTTACGAAGAGGCGTGGACGCGTGCAAAGAATTTCCGATCCGGCGGAAATGAGTTTAACGGGAGCGGCTTGCTGATTTTCCGCGGTGAGCTAAACGCCTCCGATAAGCCTATTCCAACGGTTCGCCTCAAAGCCCAACGTCGAGGTATGCAGGATTACGAATACTTCTGGCTGCTCCGGGAAGCTGGCAAGGGCACAGAGGCCGACGCGATGGTGGATTCCATCATCACAACGATACCGTTCGGCAAGGATAATTGGGAGAACACTGATATTTGGATACACAACCCGGAAGCGTGGGATGAGGTGCGGATCAAGGCAGGTGAATTGCTTCACTCGACGGCGATTTGACTTTGACGATGTTTTTCAGTGAATTAGTGTGATGTAAAGATGTTATTCACTATAATAAGGAGGGAATATCAAATGAGAAATGCGGTTGTAAATTCAAGCTTCGTATGCGTATGCCTGATCGTCATGAGTTTGATATGTGTAGACATAAGTGATGCTAAAGTCAGGCCGGAAAACATAGTCGCACTGTGGGCTTTTGATGAAGGTAACGGAAATACTACCAATGATATTTCAGGAAATGGGAATCATGGGACGCTCAATGGAGATACCGCGTGGGTCAATGGTAAATTTGGCATGGCGCTGCAATTTGATGGAGATATGGACTATGTAGAAGTGCTCCATGACGAAACTCTGGATATTACTGAGGAACTCTCCATTGTGGCGTGGGCAAAATTCGAGGAGACCCCTGCTCGTGAGAATGTGCTAATAGATAAAGGCCCTAAAGGAGGTAGCGCTCAATACTATATGGCTTATGAGCCAGCGGAAGAAGCCTATTTCCTTAACTTCAACGGCCAGGGATGGCACGCTGGGGACAATTTCAATTCCCCAAATGTGGCTGATACTGACTGGCATCACATTGCCGTCACTTTTGATACGGCGAGCGGCGAAATAAAGGCCTGTGTGGATGGAGTCTGCAACGAACACCAGACTGATGATTTCCTGGTGAGCAAGGGTGAAGATAATCTGATAATCGGGGATGCGAGGTTTCTTGAGACGGATAGAGACTACTCCTACATCGGCATCATCGACGAGATTGGTGTTTACAATGTAGTTCTGACTGAGGATGAGATAAAGACCCTCGCTGCGGGATCTATGGCCGAAGTTGCTCCTGGAGGCAAGCTTGCCACAACCTGGGCACAACTGAAATGTCCGTAACCCGGCAGTGCTAAGTATCTGACCAAAATTATTTTCATGTTGCTGTACCAAGCTATCGCCTGAGTATCTCCGCATCGAATATGAAATTAATCTTGTCTGGGTACTTACCTTGGGGATGAGAGGCGCTTGCAGGAACTCGGATTGAAGAGCAGTTTTGGAAAAATCCAGTATCTATGCGGTTTTTCGTACGGGCGAATCTTGTATTCGCCCCCTTCTGAAGTGAGCATAAGGTTCAGGGAAAGGGGCGAATACAAGATTCGCCCGTACAGAACTGCCCGCCCTTGAACTATAACTAGAGGAGATAAAGATGCACGAACTAACAAGCACATTTGACTGGTTGAGCGGGAGTATATGTGCAATTGCTATCATGATTCTGGCTGCTGGAATTGGCACTCTATCCGCACTTGCTGAGACTGATCTGCCAGACGTGGGAAATTTCTATCAGATGCTTCAGGACTATGCTGATCAGAGCGAGATGTCCCTTTCCTATCTCTTTCGCGATTGGCCGGAGCTTGAGCAATGGCGCATTCGCGGTAGAGCAAAGATGCAGGAACTGCTTGCCTTTGAGCCAGAATCGACGCCACTTCAGACTGAGATACTTCAGCAAACTGAGGAGGAGACATACACCAAATATCTTATCAGATATTCTTTAACACCGCACCGCAAAACTGAAGCCTTCCTGCTCATTCCCAGGGGATTGACGCAACCAGCCCCAGCCATCATCGCTCTGCATGATCATGGTGGATTCTACTACTTCGGGAAGGAAAAGATAACTGCTACGGAGGACAAACCTGGGATTCTGCAGCAATTCATCAACAGATCCTATGGCGGTCGCACATACGCTGATGAGCTTGCGCGACGTGGGTTCGTGGTATTATGCCCTGATAACTTCTACTTCGGCTCACAGCGTATTGACGTTGATCAGATTCCTGAGCATTTCACTGATCAGTATCCCGATCTCCAATCACAGGATCAAAATGAGTATATCAGGGCGTTCAATTCGTTCTGCGGAAACCACGAGCAGTATATGGCGAAGTATATCTTCGCGTCAGGCACGACATGGCCGGGGATAATGTTTCATGGTGATCGCGTGGCGGTGGACTATCTGCTCACCCGACCGGAGGTAGACCCTCAGCGTATTGGGTGTATGGGTTTGTCAATCGGTGGATTTCGCAGCGCCCATCTCTTTGCCCTTGATCCGCGTATCAAAGTAGGGGTAGTTGCTGGCTGGATGACCACGTATAAGATGCAGCTCTTCAACAAGCTCCGATGGCATACCTGGATGATCTATGTGCCGCGACAACTGGAATTCCTCGATTTACCTGATGTGGCTTCTCTAAACGCGCCGAATCCACTCATGGTGATCAACTGTGAGCAAGATCAACTCTATCCACTTGAGGCCATGCAAGCTGCGGATAGGAAACTTGCGGCGATTTACAGAAAGATGCAGGCTGAAGATCGTTTCCAGTGTAACTATTACGATGTACCGCACTCCCTGAATGTAGAAATGCAGGATGACGCCATAAATTGGTTGGAGAAATGGCTTCTGGTGGATAAATAACCACTAAGCTTTATCCGAAGGAACAGACAATTCGTAAACCATTTAATGGCATTTGAGCGCACCCCAGGATGTCGTCAGCTTTCCACCTGGCTCAACGGCAGCGGGGAGACCATCTGATATTAACTCGGCAATTTCCTCCTGAGTCAGGCCACGGTTCCAGATGGCTACGTCGTCCATGATGCCGTTGAATGGCCTGTCCATACTGTCTGCCCCGGCGCTGACGGATTGATTGCCGATTCCGATTTCCACATCGGGGCCAATGCCAACAGCCGTCCCATCCTTACTGGCACTGTGAATCATTTCGCCGTTCTTATAGAATTTCATGTTCGGGTCGCTGGCATCCCAGGTCACCGCCACATGCGTCCAGATACCTAGCTCTACCTCCTGACCGTCAGGAACCGTAACTCTTGAGGTAGCGCCCGAATCTGTCCTGAGACGAAACTCCAGATCATCATCACCGGTGCCGCTCAACACCATTGCCCAATAATGGTCAGGTGTTCCCCCGCCCTGAGCTTTGGATATAACGCGTGAGTCGTCGGTGACTTCATTTCGCATCATCCACGCGGCGAGGGTGATGCCTGTACCGCCCTCCAGATCAAACGAATCTACGACAATGCGGTCATCCACGCCGTCAAAAGAAAGTGCTCCTGCCCCCGTCTTGACTTCTCCCGGCGGTGTCCATGTGGGACCATCCTCCAACGCCCCATCATGACCGTTCTCCGACCAATCATGAGCCACGGTACCACTTCCGTCATTCAGCGGCCAGTATGCCACCAGGCCTTCCATAAGATCCGCCATCGTAATTGTAGTCGAAAATGCTAAGAGTATGACAAACATAAAAGCTATCAACAGTTGATATTTCATTTTGTATTCCCTCCAGTTTTCGCTGTACCTTGTGTAAGTTCCATATATTGGGATTCTACCAGATTCCTGCTGATAAGTCAAAATAAAACGCCGCAAATTTTCCTAACGCCCTGATATAGTAAGTTTTGCCTCGCGAACTGAGAACGAATCGTCCCCTGAAAATACCAGATACATCGTTTTTCCATCCTCGCTCATCCACTTCGGCGGGAAACTGCCTGTCTCACCGGCTCCCATATCCCACAGTCGCCTATCCACATAGAATACAGTCTTCCATGGTCCCCAGGGGTCCGGAGCCTCAAAAACCCCTAGCCCGCCGTCATATCTTGCCGTCATATCTTTATCAGTGGGCATCTTCAACTGCCACCAGATATATCTCCCTATACCTGCGTTATAGCTTATCCCAGAGCGATAGCATCGCTCCCACTCGTCAAAAACAGATGCCCTCTGATTAACGTTATCGCTCCATGTGGGATCGCCGTTGACGTCCAGTCCGGCGAAAAATTCGTAGGCTTCGCGTTTTGTGATACTGTCCTTCGGAACTCTCATTAAGACGAATCGGTCGCAGTTATCATAAGCCGATGGGATGTCCTGAGTAACTGTATAAACGTAGTCATCCCGCGCTCCGCTGTAATTCTGACCATAGTTTATGAACGTGCAGTAGCCGAATTCCTCAAACTGCCAGTCAGCTATTTCCCAGTTCACGCCATAATCTTTTGACCACCAGATTTCACAATATTTGCCTTCATTATTGGCATTTCTAACCCACATATAGAGAACGCCTTCCACCATCAACATGCCGCTGGCTTTTTTACCTCTCGCTCCATCTCCATATTGCTCATCATCGGAGCGGATATTAACTCCCGTGAAATCTGTCGCCGGGCCGGCTATCTTCGCGAATCCCATGCTGAGTTTGTCAGGAACCATAGGCTCAAATCCCCATCCATCCGCGAAGGATGTATACAGATCACCGTCGTCAGCCCATGTCATGGGGAAAGTGTCGCTGCCCTTTGCCTTGCGTACAACCTCGGACGCCGGTGCCCAGATCAGGCTTGTGATCCTCTCGCTTTGCGGATGCGGCGCATTGTAGGAGACTGATTGAGCAATATACAGCAAAAAGGGATTGATGACGTTGTAGTAACTGGGGTGTCTGCCGCCTGACCAATCCGATCCTGCTCTGGCGATCACAATATCCAGGCTGGGGATGACTACTATGAGGCTGTCGTGGAGTCCGAAAGACCAATACGCGTCCTTCGGCACACCGGAAACGGATCCATCAGCGTTATTCCACCACAGCAAACCATAGTGATTTGGAGCCTTAGCAGCACCCCACGTAGTCCAATCTTGTACCGGAAGTCCTTTCACGCCAGGGACAGGCTTACTGACCATGTCAACGAAACTCTCTGGAATGATCTGCTGATTTCCCAGACGCCCCCTCCGCAGATACAGATAGCCGATCTTCGCCATTGCATCAACGTTAATCCTGATCCCGGAGCCAAATTCGCAACGCCTGATTCCATTGATCTTATCGGGACGATAGGCGTTCTTACGCCATACAAGGTCCGAATCGGTAATTCCCAACGGGGTGAAAACGCGCTGGAACATGAGTGCGTTCATATCCTGTCCGTATGCGAGGGTGAGACAGTCTGCCAGCCAATTCGCCCCTCCATCGGTATAACCCCATTTAGTTCCTGGAGTAAAGGCCAGCTTCTCGAATCCGCCGGGCTTCTCAAAACCTGCGGTCATGGTAGCAAGATGCTTGATGGTAATATCAGCCAGCCGCTTATCGCCCTCATTGGATGGAACACCCACATCGGGGCAATGCTGCTGCGCCTTATCGTCCAGGTTCACTATGCCATCTTTGATAGCCAAACCCAGCGCCGTAACTCCAACGGATTTGGTGCTGGACTTTATATCGTACCTTTTGCTTTGATCACCCCAGAACATGACGCGCTTGCCGCCGCGAATAATACAACCTGAGCCTCCGCCTGTAAGGGCATAGTCGCGCGCCTGCTCAAGCACGGATTTAGCCATGCCAGCTTGCTCCGGTGTTGCATCTTCCCAGTTGAAACTCTGACTCCCAGAAGCAGATAAAATTAGAAATAACAAAGCAATTCCCCCAAAATATCCCTTGTGAAATACCACGTCAATCATTTATAGACCTTTCTTCGCGTAACATACCCCAAATTCCAGATTCCAACCAAATGAACTCTGGCATTCTACCAGACTTTCGCTGTTAGGTCAATAAAAAATCGAGAACTCCATGCTTAGTCAGCCTGCTTTTGTCTTGCATTTTGGCCTTTGTTTCAGTATAATATGGCGGGAAGGAGGTATTGAAAAAATGCCTGATAATTATCCTTTTGCCGAAATTGAGAGCAAATGGCAAAAATATTGGAAAGAAACGAAGCAATTCAAAGCGTTTGAGAATACGGAAAAGAAGAAACATTACCTGCTTGAAATGTTCCCCTACCCATCCGGGGATATACATATGGGTCATGTGCGTAACTATTCCATTGGCGACGTGGTGGCGAGATACAAGATGATGGAGGGGTACAGCGTTATTCATCCTATGGGATGGGACGCCTTTGGCCTGCCAGCGGAGAACGCCGCCATAAAGAGAGGAATACATCCAGCCAAGTGGACGATGCAGAATATCGAGAACATGAAATCTCAGTTGATGCGGATGGGATTCAGCTATGATTGGGATCGTGAGGTCTCTGCATGTTCACCGGATTACTACAAATGGGGACAATGGCTGTTCCTGCGCTTCCTTGAGCGCGGATTGGCTTATCGTAAAATGGCGACTGTCAACTGGTGTGATTCGTGCAATACGGTGCTTGCTAACGAACAGGTGGAAGCAGGGCAGTGCTGGCGGTGCGGAAGTGAAGTGATCCAGAAGTCACTGGAGCAGTGGTTTCTGAAGATCACCGATTACACAGAGGAACTGCTGGAATATTTGGATAAACTGCCCGGATGGCCTGAGCACGTATTGACCATGCAGCGGAATTGGATCGGCAAGAGCATTGGCGTTCAGATAGATTTCCCGCTGGCGGATTCGGACGAAAAATTATCGGTCTTTACCACTCGGCAAGATACCATCTTCGGCGCAACTTATATGGTGTTAGCTCCGGAGCATCCGCTTGTAGATCAGCTTGTGAAGGGAACTGATCTGGAAGCACCGGTGAAGAAATTTGCTGCGGAAGTGTCAAAACAGGAGAAAGCAATTCGGGAAGCCGCTGATGTGGAGAAAAAAGGTATCTTCACAGGCGCTTACGCCGTCAACCCTATGACACATGAGAAGATCCCCATCTGGATCGCAGATTATGTGCTGATGGGATACGGCACTGGCGCGGTGATGGCTGTCCCTGCGCATGATCAGAGGGATTTTGAATTCGCCAGGAAGTACGATCTGTCCATCAGAGTGGTGATCCGTCCACCGGACGGAAGTCTGTCCGCGGAGGAAATGACCGAGGCATACGTGGACCCGGGGATCATGGTGAACTCTGATCAATTTGACGATCTGGAAAGCCCTGTGGGCAAGGAAAAGATCGCTGATTATATGGAAGCCAACAGCATCGGCGTGAGAACAGTAAATTATCGCCTCCGGGACTGGTGCATATCCCGCCAGCGATACTGGGGAAATCCCATACCTATCATCTACTGCGACAAATGCGGCATCCAGCCTGTTCCCGATGCAGACCTGCCGGTGATACTGCCTGATGACGTGGAAATAAGCGGCGATAAAGTCGCAGCTCTGGCTTCGCATGATAAATTCGTAAAGACTAAATGTCCCAAATGCGGCGGCGAGGCGAGGCGCGAAACCGACACTATGGATACGTTCATGGATTCGTCGTGGTATTTCCTGCGCTACGTTGACCCAAAGAATGATTCGCTTCCATTCCTCAGGGAGAAAGCCGACTACTGGATGCCAGTGGATCAGTACATCGGCGGCGTGGAACACGCTGTAATGCACCTGCTTTACTCCCGATTCTTCACGAAGGTCATAAGAGATCTGGGACTGATGAAAGCGGATGAGCCATTTACCAATCTTCTCACTCAAGGCATGGTGCTGAAAGACGGAAGCGTTATGTCCAAATCCAAGGGCAACGTGGTTGATCCCACCGGCCTTGTGGAGAAATACGGAGCGGATACTGTCCGTGTTTTCTCGCTCTTTGCCGCCCCGCCGGAGAAGGAGTTGGAGTGGAGCGATGATGGTATAGATGGAGCATTTCGCTTTCTCAACCGCGTGTGGAGAATAGTCCGTCAATATGCGAATATGGTCAAGGGAGTGTCCTCAAAATACGCCCCGGATGATCTGTCTGAAAGCGCGAAAAAACTGCGGAGGATGACCCACACGACCTTAAAGCGCGTGACTGTCGATATTGGCGAAAGATGCCATCTCAACACAGCCATAAGCGCGATCATGGAACTGGTTAATCATCTCCACTCTATAGAGAAGCCTGAGGACAAAATCTCTCTGGCTGTTCTTAAAGAGGCGCTTGAGGCTCTGGCTATCACGCTTTCACCCTTCGCTCCGCACATATCCGAGGAACTCTGGGAAATCCTGGGTAATGAGAGCGGCATATTGAAAACATCGTGGCCTGTATGGGACGAATCCGCGCTGAGACTGGATCAAATCCTCATCGTCGCGCAGGTAAACGGCAAGGTCAGGAGCAGGATCCATGTCCCAAGCGACGCTTCTGAAGATGATATAAAGCAAGCCGCTCTGGAAAACGAGCGGATACAGAGCTTTATATCGGGCAAAGAAGTGCGGCGAGTTATCGTGGTTCCGAAGAAGCTGGTCAATATTGTTGTGTGACGAAAACAGCAAATCACGAATGACACGAATTGACGAATATCACGAATGAAGAATATGGCAGAGCAAGTGGAGGTAAAAATTCAGCGCATGGAAGGCAATGAGGATCTGCCTTTGCCCAGATATATGAGTGATGGGGCGTCGGGGATGGATCTCTTTGCGGCGGTGACGGATGCTGTTACTATCCCGCCGAAGGAGGTTGCTGTAATCCCGCTTGGTATCAGGATCGCCCTGCCAGAAGGCTTCGAGGTTCAGGTGAGACCCAGAAGCGGGCTGGCGGCGCGGCATGGTATAGGCGTTCTCAACAGCCCGGGTACTGTGGATTCGGATTACCGGGGTGAGGTTAAGGTTATACTATTCAATTTTGGCAAGGAAGATTTCATCGTCAACAGAGGTGACCGCATCGCTCAGATGATCATTACACGCGTCGCCAGGGCTAATCTGGTGGAGCAGGAGCATCTGGAAGATACACAACGAGGCAGTGGCGGCTTCGGGCATACTGGTTTGTAATTATCGTATAGTGACTTCTTCTAAACCAAAGAAATGATAGGAACGGTGAGATTCTCATGACTAAAAGACTTATGGAAACTGAAGATCCGTCTAGATATGTCAGAAAATTGGATGCTGCAACAGCCTATAAGGCGGTGGAAATAGAGCGAGGTGGTCTTGTTAGACTCGAGAAAGCAGCGCGACGACTAAGGGATTCAGGGAAGAGTCAGAAAGTTCTTATTGTGTCGTCCCGCAATTTAAAGGCCGCTCGGGAAGCAATGCAAAAGGTAGGAGTCTCGGGAACTCTTAGAAACATATCCGATACCTATAGAAGCTATGTTACTGCCAACAATTCGACGCGAAAGAAGTAGTTATGCGGGAGACCGTCTATCAAACGCTTGAAGATTTCCTCGCGGCATCTCTACGAGATGAGATTACTCCAAGGTTTTATTTCGATACAAATGTTATCCTGGATCTCATCGAGGGGCGTCAACAATCATCTCTCGATCTTTTTGAGTTTCTGATTGGAAGAGAAGAATGGGAATTATATACTTCTGTGTTCGCGGAAGTTGAGGTATATGAAAAAAAGCAAAAGGATGAATTCAGGAGGGAGAAGGAGAAAATAAACTGGTCAAATGCAAAAATCGGCAGAAATATGGATAAGCGGGATCTCTCCACCAATAATCTGAAGTCAATTTCCGAGCAAGTTGACGCGGAGCTGAATGATGTGGTCCAGCACTTTCAATCTATCAGCCGCTTGAATGACTATGGTTGGGATTTAGCGGTGGACATAAAGAAAACTACTAATCTAACGGATAAGGATACAATCCATCTGGCAGAGTCACTTCTAGTGCCATGTGATGTTTTTCTTACTCGTGATAAGTTTCTGATTGATATAGCCAGAGAATTTCTTTGGGCAGTAAAGCCGGACGAAGTGATTGACATCCTGAACGGACTAAAGCCTTCCTAAATGTTAGTTTAATCCGTTCAAAATAGGGTGCTTCAGCATTTTCACCGTAAAGAAAGGAGACACAATTGGCACTTTGGGAGGCGATAGTTTTAGGCATAATTCAGGGATTGACGGAGTTTCTGCCGGTGAGCAGTTCAGGTCATCTGGCGCTGGGTCAATATTTCTTCGGCATAAGGGAACCGCAGTTGTTCTTCGATGTCATGCTGCACGTGGGAACGCTGGGAGCTGTTATTGTGGTCTTTCAGCGGGACATCCGGGACATATTTGCCGCTTTATTCGGGCGTGATTCGTCCCCGCGGATGACCAAGCAGTCCGGTAGAGTATTCGCGTGGTTCATAATATTGGGATCAGTGCCTACGGTGATCATCGCGCTGATCTTCAAAACGTTTGTTGAAAAGCTCTTCGTTATGCCCCTGTTCGTGTCAGGGATGCTCCTTGTCACCGGGCTTATCCTCTGGTTATCGGGGCGACTTGTTAAAGCTGATGCCGAACCTCGCGGTCTCAATACCACCAGTGCTATCATAATCGGTACAGCACAGGGTCTCGCGGTTCTACCGGGCATATCGCGCTCTGGTATGACTATTTCCACAGCCCTGGTGCGCGGTGTGGGTAGAAAAGAGGCGGCGCGCTATTCGTTACTGTTGTCCGTGCCCGCCATCCTTGGGGCTACGGTGCTGGAGCTAAAGGATGTCGCCAGTATAGATATTCCCATCCCGACGATCATCGCGGGGACAGCGGCGGCGTTTGTGGTGGGATACTTCGCTGTTAAAGTCCTTCTGGCAGTATTGAGTAAGGGTCAGTTCTCCAAATTTGCGTACTACTGCTGGGGTATCGGTGTGGTGTCAATTGTGGGATATATAGTTAGTAGGTCTATGGGTCTATGAGTCTATAGATCCTTGCACAAGGGTGAAAAACATAAAACAAAAACACAGATTGGGGATTGTAGAGATGAATACTGGATACATGAGACTGTTTTTATATCTGGCATTATGCGTATTGTTCATATCTTGTGCTGGCGAAGAAGAGGCTGTGGAGGAAGAGATTATAGACGAAGAGATTGTGGAGGAGGAAGTCGTGGAGGAAGAAGTTGTGGAAGAAGAGATTATAGACGAAGAGTTATTTGTCAGTCAGCAATTTACGGAACCGGGTGGTTTTACATCAGGCATTGAAGGCCCCGCATGTGATAAAGAAGGCAATCTTTATGCGGTCAACTACGAAAAACAAGGTACCATCGGCAAAGTTACGCCAGATGGAGAGTGCAGCATATTCGTGGAATTGCCAGATGGCAGTATCGGCAACGGCATCAGGTTCAACAGCGGAGGTTCTATGCTGATAGCTGATTATACAAACCACAATATACTCAAAGTGGACATGCAAACCCTTGAGATTAGCGTCCATGCTCATGAGCCAACTATGAATCAGCCCAACGATGTTGCCATAGGCGCGAATGATATAGTCTACGCCAGCGACCCGAAATGGGCAGACTCAACAGGGCAGATATGGCGAATTGACACTGACGGAAAAGTGACTTTGCTCGACACAAACATGGGAACGACCAACGGCATCGAGGTCAGTCCTGATGAAGCGACGCTTTACGTCAATGAAAGCGCCCAGCGCAAAGTATGGGCTTATGACCTTTCGCCAGATGGCGAGGTCAGCAATAAAAGGCTTTTGATAGAATTTCCAGACTTTGGCATGGACGGAATGCGCTGTGATATTGATGGCAATCTCTATGTGACACGGTACGGCAAAGGCACCGTGGCAAAAGTTTCCCCAGAAGGCGAAGTTTTGCTTGAGGTTCAATTGGCCGGCAAATCATGCTCAAACCTGACATTCGGCGGAGAGGATGGCCGCACATGCTATGTCACACTGGCGGATCGTGGAAATATCGAATACTTCCGTGCAGATAAGCCCGGTCGTGGCTGGAAGCTTCAACAACGTTAGGATATTTCTTAAAACAGATTTTGGGTGAGGAGAAATCCAATGAAGGCATTACATATCCTCGCTATTATTATATTTGCCTCCATTCTGAATTTCAGTTCGTATGCTGATGACCCAGAATTTGGGAATCAGGTTGATCTGGGTTTGATCGAACATGATCCCATCACTGAAGCCTCCGGCATCGCTGCAAGCCGAATGAATCCAGATGTCCTGTGGACCCACAATGACAGCGGCGGCTCGGCCAGCGTATATGCCTTTAGCGCACAGGGAAAGCATCTGGGAGTATACTCCATCGCTGGAGCTAATAATCGCGATTGGGAGGATATGGCTTTGGGACCCGGGCCTGTGGATGGTCAGCAGTACCTCTACATTGGCGAAATTGGGGACACAGATTTACAATACGATCTCAAATATATCTACCGCGTACCTGAACCGACGGTGGATTCTAATCAGTTGCCCGTAAACAGAACGATCACAGATGTAGAGAAAATCACTTTTCGATACCCCGATGGCAGACGAGATGCTGAAACGCTTATGATAGACCCACTCACAAAAGACATTTACATTGTCTCGAAATGGGAAGCCAATGTTAAATTATATCGCGCGCCTTATCCTCAATCAACCACCGATCCCATAACACTTGACCATGTGGCTACACTTAATCTATTTTTTGTGGTTGGTGGGGATATTTCTCCCTCCGGATTTGAAATACTTATCAAAACCTATACAAATGTTTATTACTGGTGTCTGACGCCAGGGCAAGATCTCTGGGAAATTTTCGTTGATGAACCCAGCATATTGCCGTATAATATGGAACCACAAGGTGAGGCCATTTGCTGGATGCCTGATGGAATGGGATACTATACAATCAGCGAAGAAATGGGAGACATCCCAGCACAGCTCTACTTCTATCCGCGACTTGGTACTCCACCGGTAGGTGTACATCCGAAGAAGAGTTCAGTAACGACACAGGGAGAAGCAAAATCTAAAAGATAGGATGCCTCAGCAGGCTATCAATTGATTTTTCTAGATTCTCAGCGCAACACTCTCAGAGTATTATTTCTGTCGTCGTGAGGCCACGTATTTGGCTATAATAATGATAGCTACGATTATTGAAAGAATTGTTTCTATGAGCCTGAGCATTCATATCACCACCTTTCATGAGTTTTTTCATTCACAATTACGTCTCGTGAACTCGATCTGTATATGGAGTGTATCTACTTTCCTATAATACAAATCGAGATCGCACACTAAATTGTGACATAATAATTTCGGATATTTTTTTCACGTTGCATTATAAAGATGCCCCTATACGTTATTTTTGGGGATTAGAGTGCCGTCTGCCGCCATCGTGCGTATTAACGAGGTGTGGTCAAATGCGTCTGTTTGGTAGTGTAAAGAGAGATCACTGGAACGAGCTTCTGGGAGTTCTGCTAGTCATCTTTGCCATCTGGGTGCTGGTGAGCCTCCTGGGCTATGGCGCTGGAGCGGGGGACAGGCTGAGAGGTTTTCTTAGCTATTGGATAGGGCACGTCTCCTATCTACTCGTCTTTATTGTCTGCTATTGGGGCGTTAGCTTCTTTGTGTTCTCAGAAAGAGGTATTCTTTCCGGACTTCTGGGTTCTGTCTGCCTTCTAATCAGTGGGCTGATGTTCCTGGGAGTATTCACTGCTGAAACCTGGCGCACTGTGGGGATGCTGGGAGATCAAGTGGTCAATCTGTGCATAAGAGGGATCGGAGCTCCGGGATTGTTTCTCGCAGGTCTGATATTCCTGATTCTGGGTGTTATGCTGTCCTCGGAACTGACCTTCAGTACGCTCTTTCGCGCTGTCTACAGTGGTTTCAGGAAGCTGTTTATCCGCCAAAAGGAACCGAAAGAGAAGCCAGCGCCGAAAAAATCTGAAGAGGAAATTGCTGTGGATGCTGTTGAGGAGGATGCTGGAAAAATTCCTGCAACTCAGAAACAGAAACCACCAATTATCATCTCCGACGATCTTGGGATAAACTCGGAAAGTGGAGTGTATCTGCGGCAGCCCGGTACCACCAGGCCATACATGATGCCGCCGCTTTCTCTTCTGGACAGGTCAACGTCAGATGGTGAAGAATTAACCAAGGATATGCTCCAGAACACAGCCCGGATACTGGAAGCAAGTTTTGAGGATTTTGGCATTGACGCGCGGGTACTTCGAGTGAGCCGAGGGCCTGTTATCACCCGGTATGACGTGGAACCGGGCCCGGGTGTAAAGGTTAGTAAGTTTGTCAGTCTCTCTGACGACTTAACGCTGATCCTGAGAGCAACTCGTGTCCGTGTCGTAGCGCCGGTGCCTGGCGAGGGTGTGATCGGGATCGAAGTGCCCAACGAGAAGATCGCGCAGGTGGGATTGCGAGAGGTGCTGGAATCGCAGGAATTCAGGAACACTAAGGCGAAGCTTGCCATGCCCCTGGGTAAGGATATATCCGGCAAGCCAGTTGTGGTTGATCTGGCCGAAATGCCGCACCTCCTCATCGCCGGGACGACGGGTTCAGGGAAAAGTGTCTTTCTCAACAGTGTTATCGCCAGTATGCTTCTAAGAATGACACCTAATGAACTCAGGCTCCTGATGGTCGATCCCAAGCGGATAGAGCTAAAATCCTACGATGGAATACCACACCTGATGGCGCCGGTGGTGACTGACAGTATGCGAGCGCCGGCGTACCTCAAATGGGCTTTGAGAGAAGTAGAGAAGCGATACAAGAAAATGGCTGATCTGGGGGTGCGAAGCCTGGAAAGCTACAACAGATACCTGACGGGACACCAGGATGTGATTGGAACAACGACAGAAATAGATGATCTGGTTCATGGGAAGCTGCCGCTTATAGTTATTGTTATTGACGAATTAGCTGATCTGATGATGGTTGCTGGCGCTGAGGTAGAGGAAGCCATCACGCGGCTTGCTCAGATAGCGCGTGCCGCCGGGATTCACATGCTGATAGCCACGCAGCGCCCATCTGTAAATGTCGTCACTGGATCGATAAAGGCAAACATGCCATGTCGGCTGTCCTTTCGATTGGCTTCCAAAGTGGACTCACGAACCATACTGGATATGAATGGCGCAGAGAGCCTCCTGGGCAGAGGTGACATGCTTTTTCTTGATATGAATGCCGCAAAGCCAGCCAGAATACAGGGATGCTTTGTGAGCGAGGTTGAGATCGAAAGATTGGTAGATTTCATCAAACAGAGCGTTCCTGAGAGCGAAACTGAGATCGATGACATAGAACTGTGGGAACCGGGAGAAACTGAGCAAGACGATTTATATGATGATGCCGTCAAATTAGTGCGGGAACATGGCACAGCTTCCACATCCTTCCTCCAGCGGAATTTAAGTGTAAGCTATGACCGGGCGGTGCAACTGCTGGAAGATATGGAGGCAGAGGGAGTAGTCGGCCCCAATATGGGAGATCAACCGAGGGAAATTCTTATAGACCGACGAGATAGCTGAGGCATTTTAGATCTGCGCTTTTTGGTTGCTTGAGAATCGGGACAGGAATGTCCCGACTATCGGTGTGCGGGAGGGTGAGCCTCCCGTCGAACCTTGTTACCACTGTAGGCAGGGCAAATACAAACCGCAAAATATGTGAGAATATGAGAGGGAGTGAATGGATAGTAGAGGCACTGGTGGTCGTATTTTATACTACGAAGATGGCGAGTTGATATTCGAGGAAAATTCTATCGGTACTGATATGTATATTATAGAGAGTGGGAACGTTGAGATCAGCCAGCGTATTAGTGACAGGAAGACAGTCATGGCTGTGCTTGGGAAGGGCGATTTTTTCGGTGAGATGGCGATGTTGAACGATGTGCCTCGGCTTCTGACAGCGGTGTCTGTAGGAAGGACAACCTTGATGGCTTTCTGCATAGAAGAGATACTGCATCGGATGCAATCCAACTTCAGGTTTACTGTTAATTTATTGCAGGCTTTGACGAACCGTTTGCAGAATACTAACTCGCTCCTGGGGAGTTTGATCGCCAAGGTGTATGAGTTTGGCAATGGATTCATGGAAAATGCTCTTCCAGAAATGCGCGCTCTAAAAATTGGAGAAATCCTTATGGAAAGGGGTTGTTTAGCAAAGCCACAACTAGAGCGCTCTCTCCAGAAGCAAAAGGAAACACATCTGCTTGAGTATAGGCACAGGCTGTTGGGTGAGATTATGGTGGAATCCAGCCTTATCACCCAACAGCAACTGAGCGATGCTCTGGCGGAACAGAGAATGAGACTTCGCCGCCAATCCAGTTGAGACACACCTCGCATCTGAAGACTGCAATGCTCTATGTGCCTGTAAAAGTATAGCTTCCCTTTTTTTGTAGGGGTGGGTAAACATTTTCTGATGAAATCAGAAAATGTTTACCCACCCTTGATGAATAGCGTTATCTCGTGAGTGGGAAATTATTCTTTTACAGCTACTATGTCAAATAATCGCTACAATAAGAAGGAAGGTTAATCATGCAACAGACCAAGGTCCAGTCATCTGGTATAGTGCCATGCGGCGTGGGCATCAACTACACTATCTGGGAAAGTTATGAAGAGAGGCTTAATAAACTCCAACAGGAGTGTCCGCATATACCGCTAAGTGGCAAAACTGGCAAGGACTCACAGCGCTCTGTTGAATACAAGCATCGGGATGCCTGGGGCTGCCTCTGGCATTTTCCGGGAATGGGTTTGGATGGCCAGGTTATTGAGCATCCACTGGATACCTGGGAGAAGCTGGAAACGTGGAAACCGCCTTCGTCAGTGGAGCATGTCGCGGCTATCAGGAAAGAGGCCGAAAAACTACCGTTGGAGCAGCGGCCGCGACACGCTTCCCTTGAGCATGGATTTCTGTTTTTGCGCCTGACGTACCTGCGCGGCTTCGATAATTTCATGCTGGATATAGGCGAGGATAATCCGAAGATATATGAACTTCGCGACATAGTGGCGGACTACTGGTATGAGGTCACAAAAGCCCGTATTGAATGCGGCGCTAGATACATTGGGGGCGGGGATGATCTGGGAATGCAGGATAGATTGCCTATAAGCCCTGAATCGTGGCGAAAGCTGATCAAACCAGCCTATCGCCGGATCTTCGGCCTGGCGCGTGAACGCGGTTTCCCTGTCCGACTTCACACCGATGGCTACATCGTCGATATAATTCCCGATTTGCTCGAGATTGGCGTCACCGATCTAAACCCACAGGAACTGGTAAATGGTATCGACAATCTGGCAAAGCTCATCAAGGGAAAGGTACACATCTCGCTGGATATTGATCGACAGAATATCACGGTTTTCGGCACGCCTGAAGAAGTGGATGCACACATCAGGAAATGTATTCAGACACTTGGTTCGCCTCAGGGCGGACTCAGCCTCGTTTGGGGTGTATATCCGGCTACACCTATTGAAAACATCGAGGCCGCTGTCCGGGCGATGGAGAAATATCGAGACCTTTGGGCGGATGGTGAGAGGTAACAGACAGTTCACTTCCATCTTATATGTATAGATAGAGTAGCCAACATAACAGTATGTATGAGCTATAGATATATCACTTCTAACCCGGAAAATGAATCATCCCGAAAATCCCGTCTATCGACGATAGTCGGGACATTCCTGTCCCGCTCCTGAGGTTTCAGATTTTGTTACCACATTTAAGTCGGAAGAGCCAGTTTGGTTTGCTAATCCGCCCAGGATTTTCATACTGGATTCCAGCCTTCGCTGGAATGACAGAACATAGGTTATTTGTAGGGGCACAATGCTTGTGCCCTGGGCACGCGCAGCGTGCCCCTACGGGTGTTTTGGCGATACGAACTTACCGATTGAACCACATAGTATCTTGGTGGTTTATATGGAGTGCATCTCCGAAGGAGTGTCAAGAATGGACGACAGACCAAATATATTGCTTATTATGGCTGACCAACTGATGCCATTTCTCATGGGAGCTTATGGGCATCCTGTGGTTAAGACACCAAATCTGGACAAGCTGGTTGATCAGGGTGTGCGCTTCGACGCGGCGTATTCGCCCTGTCCATTGTGCGCGCCGGCGAGGGCTTCGCTGATGACTGGAAAATATATCAGCAATAATAAAGTCTGGGACAACGCCGCTCCGCTGGCCTCAGATCAGCCCACCATTGCGCACTATCTGTCAAATGCCGGATATGACACCGTAACCAGCGGCAAGCTCCATTACGCTGGCCCGGATCAGCTTCACGGATTCCAAAGGAGGCTCACCACCGACATTTATCCCTCCAGCTTTTCGTGGCTGCCCACGTCGAAACGAGAGCGCGATAACCGTGTTCTTGAGCAGCGACAGCACGCTAACGGCTATGGTCTTCCCAGAGTAGGTGTCAGCAAGTGGACAATGTTCTTAGGGCATGACGAGGAAACGCAGTTTCGAGCGTTGGAGTATCTGAATTCCAGGCAAATTGGTAGAGGTAAGAGCAACAAGGAGCCATTCTTTTTGTGCGCTTCTTTTCATTGTCCGCATGACCCATTCAGAGTGACGCAGGATCTATGGGATCTCTATGAAGGTGAGGAGATCGAGATCCCCAAGTATCCACCCAACATGGAAGAAACCTACTCCGCGATGGATCGGTGGCTCAACGCCTACCACGGCACTGATCGAATCGACATCAAATCTCCGGAAAGCCTGACGGCGCTGCGTCGGTCGTATTACGGTCTTGTAACGTACATCGACAGAAAGGTGGGCGAATTGCTGGAAGCTCTTGATCGTCTTGAATTGCGGGACAATACCATTATCATCTTCACCAGCGATCACGGAGATATGCTGGCGGAGAAGAACATGGTGCAGAAGCGCTCCTTTTATGAGTTCTCCAGTAGAGTGCCCATGATTCTCAGCTTCCCCGATGGGCAGGCGGCAGGAGTTAAGTGTCCGCAGCCGGTATCTCTCATCGATCTGGCGCCGACTATACTTCAGCTTGCTGGCGTTGACGAATGGCTGCCTCTGGATGGCCGCAGCCTTTTGCCTTGCATCCAGGGCGAGGAAATGGACCGGGTGGCGTTCTCAGAAAGCCATACCAACGGTGTCTACGAACCCTGTTTCATGATCCGGAAGGGACAATATAAGTATATCTATATCCGCAATGAGGATAGCCAGTTGTTCGATCTGGAGAAAGATCAGGGAGAATGGAACAACCTGTGCGGCGATCCTGCATACGCTGACGTGGAGGCAGAACTACATGCCCGGATTCTGGAGACTTTTGATCCAGACACCGTCGAGAAAGAATTGCGGGAGAGTCTACTCAACAGGGCAGTGATCAAACAGGCAAACGAGGTCAATGACACACACTGGGATTACTCGCCTTTCTTTGACGCTACCAAGCAGTATTGTCGTTAGGGCGGATTAAGAATACGGCATTGTAAGAAAAAGAAAAATTCACCGCAGAGGCGCAGAGAACGCAGAGAAAGCCGGAAAGCCAGAGGAAAAAAGGAGAAGGGAGATATAAAACACTTATTTTTGGTTCTCTCTGCGATCTCCGCGCCTCTGTGGTGAGAATTTTGATGGTGCCAGGAAAACGGAAAGGAAAATCAGCAATGAAAGCAGCGAGGGAAACCTGTCCCGACATCTTCTGGGTTATCACGGACGAATGGCGTTATGACGCGCTTGGCTGCGCTGGTCATCCCATCGTCCAGACGCCCAATATTGACCGCCTGGCGGAAAGCGGCGTATACTTTGCCAATGCTCTCTGTCAGACGCCCACCTGTGTCGCCTCGCGGGCGTCTTTCCTGAGTGGGTGGTATTCTCACCGCGTGGGTAATTTCTGGTTCGACCGCACAGATTCAGACGTGCCCTACTTCGTTGACTACATGCGCGAGCAGGGCTGGTGTACGGTCAACATGGGCAAGGAACATCACAATCGACGCCCGTCACCATTTGAGCATAATTTCCTGCGCGGACAGATCGTCGACGCGGACATCCCGGCGGGACGGTTCCGCGCTGAAGGTACACCGCAGGAGTTGGGGCCAGATTTTATTCATATGGAAGAGGAACTGAATATCGTCCGGCGGCGTGACAGGGATCGCTCTCCGGAGCAGCAGAAGCGATTGATCATCGCTGGTACTAATCCCCTCCCCGCAGACCAGGCTGAGGCGGGTGCGCTGATGCGCTTCGCTATGCGCTGGCTGGATAAATATGAGCAAACCGCGCCGCTCCTGTTCCGTCTGTCTGTTATCTATCCCCATACTCCGGTGCTTCCACCCAAGCCGTTTGACACCATGTATGATCCGGATGATATGGCATTTCCGGGCGACGAGATGGAAGATAAAGACATGCCAGAGTATGTCAAGGATGAACTCTGGCGTATGGAAGGTACGCAGAACATGACGAAAGAGGAAATGCGCCGCGCGCGGGCATCCTATTTTGGACTTTGCTCCTACGTTGATCAGGAGGTGGGAAACTTCCTGAACTATCTGGCGGCGAATTGGGAGCGTCCGTATGTGGTTCTCTTCCACGCGGATCACGGAAACCTGATGGATGAACACGGACTGCATGAGAAATTCTCGCTGTATCGCCCGGCGGTGCAGATACCGTTTATCATCGCAGGTCATGGGATTCCCGCCAAACCCACAATTGACAAGTTCGTGGAGCAAATCGACATCGCTCCGACGTTCCTATCACTGGCAGGCTCACTGGATTCCTACCCACACAAGCTGGATGGTCGCAATCTGCTGCCGTTGATCGCAGACACGAACATTCCCTGGCGCGACGTCGCTTTCTCAGAAGTCACGCGATTCAATCGCGCCCTCAAATATATTCAGACTGAGCAATATGCCTTCCATACCCGGGCTATCTGGCAGGAAGGTCAGGGCGATGAGCCAGACGGCGCGCTGTATGACCTCGTCGGAGATCCATACGAGATGAACAATCTCTTCCACGATCTCGCTTATGCTACGGTTCGTCAGGAGTTGACAGAACGATTGAAAAAATGGCTGACAAAATAAACCTCTGGAGAGGAGGAAGGGATGATGAAAGTGACCAGCATCGCAATCACAGTGGTAGTCTTAATAGTATCTGTCTGAAAAGGAGGAGTGAGAAAATGATAGGGAAATACGTATATGTTCTTTCGCGGCTTTGCATCGCTGTTCTACTTCTGGCAACCTTCTGCGCACCGACCGTAGCGAAGACTTTGTTTTCAGAGGATTTCTCTAAGGGAGCGGATCGATGGGAGCCGGGCTCCGGCGACTGGGTAGTAAAGGATGGGGCTTACATACAGACAACCACGGATTTCTTCACCGCCAGTTGGCTCAAGAAGGAACACTGGGATGATGCATGGACAGAGTATACCCTGGAGCTGAGGGCCAAGAAGCTGGACGGGGATGAGGGCTTCAGCATAGTCTTCGGCATCCGGCAGGACAATACTCCAGTGATCAAGGATGACAGAAAGGACTTCTTCGACTTCCTGGTGGGAGGCTGGACCAACACGAGAACACTGATACGGAAGATCGAGGGCGGTACCTGGACCAATTTCCCCCATCTGGATCACAGTGTGGAGCCTGACAAATGGTATGACGTGAAGGTGGAAGTGACGCCTCAGAGCGTCGTGTGTTATCTCGATGGTGAGAAAATGATGGAGCAGGCCGAAGGTCCGTCATCAGGGCGGATCGGCCTCATGCTCCTCGGTACTTCGTCAGCCTTCAATGATATAGTTATTTATGACGCGAGTGGTCCTGATGTTGCCGTTTTGCCGATGGAGAAGCTGACCACTTGCTGGGGAGATATAAAGTCTCAGAGATAGTTGATCCACCAATCAGTCCCAAAACAGAGAGGACCAATGAGGGTATAACAAGCGGGTAGGTATTCATACAGAATTGACCGATCTGGAGACCGTTTCAAACCGGGGGCAGCCTTGTGTGACAAGAATCACGAAGTCGCAATACCAAGTCATTTGGTGGCTGATCCTCCCTCACGAAAAATGTTCAGCCGCTGGTCTGAAATGGTCTCGTATTGGGCGAAGAAACGTGAGCAAGGTGGCAGAAAGGAGAGAATATCTATGGAACGCGGAATGGTATTGTTGAGTTTCATCGGTTGTATTCTCATCGGTCTATACAGCGTATCTTTCGCTGTGGTAGAACCAAACTTTCACTGGAGGATATGGATATGAAGGAAAAGCGTTTAGAGAATAAAGTTGCGTGGGTTACAGGTTCATCCCGCGGACTTGGGCGAGTGATCGCTTCGCATTTAGCAGGTCTTGGGGCGCGTGTGGCTGTGCATGGCACCAGCCCCTACTCAACCAGAGCCTTTGGCGAGGCGGATTCGCTGGAGGCTGTGGCTATGGCAATTGCACAGGAACGTAATGCCGAGGTGCTGGCTGTATGCGGCGATCTTACCGATGAAGCTACGGTCAGTAAGGCTGCTCAGGAAATTCGCGCCAAATTCGGTCAAATCGACATTCTGGTAAACTGTGCAGGCGGCGATATAGGTTCTCAGGGTACGATGGGAGTCAACGCTGGTAAGCCTGTTCATAATGATGCCGTAAACATCTCGCCGGAGGACATCCGCGTGGTGCTGGATCGCAATCTGATGACCTGTATCCTTGCCTGTCGAGAGGTAGCCCCGGAGATGATAGAGCGGAAATCCGGATGTATCGTCAACTTTGGCAGCATAGCAGGTCTCTCCGGGAGTCAAAATAGTGCTATCTATTCTACTGCGAAGGCGGCAGTCCACGAATATACCAGGTGTCTGGCGGCCATGCTGCGACCTCACCGCGTTCGTGTCAACGCCATCGCTCCGGGAGAAATCGTCACGGCCCGTTTTCTGGCAAGCCGGACTATTGATGAAAGCCGGAAAGTTAAGGATGATTCTCTCAAACGCTATGGTTGGCCCATCGAAATAGCCCGTGCGGTGGAGTTTCTCGTTACCAGCGACTCATCATACGTTAACGGCCAGGTATTGCGTGTGGATGGTGGAGCACAACTCTGGCCAGCCTGAGAACTCCCAATAGGTGCAACGTAGGGGCGAATCTTGTATTCGCCCGTAATCTTGTATTTGCCTGTAATCTTGTATTTGCCTGTTCAGAAGGGCGATCACAAGGATCGCCCCTACGAGCGATCAAACCATTTAGCGGAGAAAGCAAATGCAATTATTCATTAGCTTTTCTTAACTTGACTTTGTCACATTAGATCGCGATCCCGTCGTAGCCCAACTTTCTAAGTTGGCATTTTGGGAATCCTGTGCAGGAAACCAAGATAGAATCTTGTAGCTCAGGTAAATGTGACAAAGTCAAGCTAATATTCACTCGTGGTCCTGTGCCAGCGGACATGGCTTCCGCACAACTATCAGCGAAAGCTCCTCTGAAGTCAGCCCCTCGCGAAACGCGAGTTTCATCGCCTCAGGATCGTCCGGATCGACGGCGGCAACGAATGGAACGTGACATGCCCTCGCTATTTCCGCTATCTCTATCGGTTGTGTCTCATTCCCTCTGGTATCCCTGCCCGTCCCCGGATGAGGCTGGCAGCCGGTCAACGCTGTAAAAGAGTTGTCCAGAACCATTATGAAGATGTTCGCGCGGTTCGCGACGACATTCATCAGTCCGTTAATACCTGTATGGAAAAACGATGAGTCCCCACAAACAGCTATGGGCTTTATTTTTGCCCTCGCCTGAGCAAGCCCGGAGGCTATGCCTATGGCTGAACCCATAGAGTATTTCACGTCCAGCATCTCAAACGGCGGCGCATTCAGCTTTACACCACAGCCCGGCTCGGCTATTATGACAGGCTCCTCGCCCAATTCCTCTATCACCTGAGAAAGGGCCTCAAAAGTGGGGGTGTAAGGACAATCTTCGCAGAAGGTTTTCCTGGTTTCGGTGGATACTGGATGCTGGATACTGGATGCTGGATACTGGATGCTGGATTCCAGTATGTGAGCAATATCTTCTTTAGACAACTCGCCTTCTCTAGTGATGTGACCTGTGGTTTTTCCAAGCACTTTGACGTTTAGATCTGCATCATGGGCGATGGCTTTAATCTTATTTTCAACGTAGGGTTCGTTATCCTCCAACACCATGACGCGTTTCGCTGTGCTCAGGAAGTCGACGATCATATCTTTCGGAAGCGGGTTTATCGTTCCCAGCTTGAGAACGGCGACCCTATCCGTATTCGGGCCTAACGAGTCCTTCAGTTTGCTATACGTGAATCCCGCCGCTATTATATGCTGCTTCCCATCAGCGCTGACAACACTGTTGAACGGGGAGTCCTCAAATTGCTGTCCCATCCGACTCAGCTTATCATGCAGCTTCCTGTGATTTTCCAAAACGTTAAACGTGGTGGAGATCCACCTGTCTTTCTCCCTGACGAACCCCCGTGATGGAACAGCAGGCTGTGTCTCATCTAATTGGACAGTACCCTCCGCTGTGGTGAAGCTCCTGATCACTCGCACTATGACAGCAGTCTGAAATTCCTCTGATATGTCAAATGCGGCGCGCATCATATCCTTTCCCTCCTGCGGAGAGGAAGGCTCCATGAGCGGAAGCTCAAGGAAATCCACCAAAAGTCTGGTGTCCTGCTCGTTTTGCGACAGCCACGCACCTGGGTCGTCGCCGAGTAGTATCACCAATCCGGCGTTGACTCCCGTAAGATTGACGGTCATGATAGGGTCTACGGTGATATTCATGCCCACGCTTTTCAAGCATACCAACGCTCTATCGCCACCCAGAGACGCCCCCAGGGCAATCTCGAAAGCCACTTTTTCATTGATCGACCATTCTATGTGTCTCTCCGTGTCATCTTCAGACAGTTCCAGTATGTTCGTCAACACTTTTGTGCTTGGCGACCCGGGATAGCCAGTTATAACTCTCACATCGGCCTCTAATGCCCCATGCGCAATCGCCTGTTCTCCAGTCAGAATCTTTTCGGTCATGGCTCAATTACCACCTTCAGCACACCATCTTTTCCCAGCATTTCCATGGACTCTTCGATCTTTGTCAATGGGAGACGGTGGGTAATGAGACTCTCCAGCGGGGCTTCGATCTGTGCCAACGCCGCCAGAGCAGTCCCAAACTGTATCTGCGGATATGCCCATACGCCCAGCACATCCATATCTTTCCTGCATATAAGGTGCGGGCTGATGTCGATAGTTCCGGGATCGGTGTAATGTCCTACCTCTATAAGCTTCCCGCCACGGGCTGCCAATTCCAGCCCCTCTTTGAACGCTTGAGGGACGCCAGCGCACTCAAAGACTATTTCTGCTCCTACTCCATCCGTGAGATCCATCACCTTCTGGATCCGATCTTCCATCGCTCCTGAGGCATTGATAGTATCAGTCGCGCCCATTTTTTGCGCCATTTCCAGTCTGGTATCGGAGAGATCCGTGGCGATGATCCTGCCTGCGCCAATGCTTTTCAGCACAGCTATGACTAGCAAGCCAATAGGGCCAGAGCCAAGCACTACGATGGTCTTTCCTATGCCAAAGCCTTCGCCGATATGTGGTATGCCGGGACCATAGCATCGCGCCACCGCGCGAGTTGCCACTGCCATAGGTTCAGCCATGACGCCGATACCTCTGGACTGAACACGCTCAGGTATCCTGAATACCCACGACCTGGGGTGAATATACATATACTCGGCAAAGCCGCCGTATAGATGAGGCGGCTGCTCACAGTTGCTAAATCCATATACCGTGCGCCCGGTGCATAGAGCCGTCCTGTGAGGGGTGTAAATACAGTTGTAGCATCTGCCGCAGCTCTGCGAACTTGGCACGATGGTTACCCTATCACCCTCCGCCAATGGGCCGCCCACCACCGACATGACGTCCTGAGCCTTTGCCCCAAGCTTTTCTATCGTACCCGACACTTCGTGGCCGGGTATCACTGGAAAATTGAGCTTCGAGTGCCCAAGATACGCGTGCTTATCGCTTCCACAGACGCCAGAAGCATCAACTTTGAGGAGTAGAGCCTCCTCGGTTATCTCTGGCTTGGGGAATTCGCGCATTTCAATAGTTCCCGGCTTAACCAAAACCGCTGCTTTTACCTGCATTTCTTTTACTCCTTTTTGCGGAGCGAACCTCGCCCGCGAAGATGTCCGCGTGTTTTCACGTTTACCTGTACGATCTTCGTCTTTTATAATGCCTGTTAAGCCGAACGGCGCCAAATATAAACGGAACAATCAGCTCTGCCAATAATACGAGTGCAAGTAATCTGCCTTTAGAAATATCGATTTCTATAATTAACTGCTCCCAGGAGCTTCCTCCAAAATAGCGACTGTAGCTAAATTTAGCTGAAACGCTCAATATAAGCCACGACGTGCCAATGAAGAGGAAATCAGTTTTCTTATAGTATTGGATCCGCAGGCTGTTGACAAATAGATAACTCAAACCCACAATGAGGCCGATTAAAATAGCTACATTGATAATATGACCGTTGTATTCACCTAATGCTGGCGCCACAAATAACTGCCTGAGTATTCCGTATAGAAGGTCCACGGCAGTATATGTAAACCATATTCCAAAGGCAATCAGGTAGTCTTTCGGTCTCACTTCAAAGCTCCTTTCTCACATCTTCCTGACGGGGTTGGAGAGCTTTCCGATGCCCTCTATTTCAATCTCAACTATATCTCCGGCCATAAGTGCATAATCGTTAGGGATCATTATGCCTGTTCCAGTAGTCATAACCGTTCCTATAGGGACAGGGTTATCGCGGCACAGAAAACCTGTCAACTCGTCGAAAGTGCGTTTCATTTCCGAGGTATTTATCTCTCCTGTGAAGACAGCCTTATCATCGCGGATTATTTCGCAGGTGATGTTCAGGTTATAGGGATCCTCGATCCCGGATTCCAACGCCAGCGCAGGTCCCAGAGCGCAGCATCCATAGAAGATCTTCGACTGCGGCAGGTAGAGCGGGTTCTCTCTTTCTATATCCCACGCGGAGACGTCGTTGCACACAGTAAAACCAATGATGTCTTTACCCTCGCCCAGCACGTAAGCCAATTCAGGCTCTGCTGCTGTCAGCGTTGAATCGCTTCTGATGCCTATATAGTCATTGGTGCCAACACATCTGGCTGCTGTTGCCTTGAAAAAGAGTTCAGGGCGGTCGGCGAAGTAGACGTGATCATAGATACCTTTTTCACCGGTAGTATCCTCGTCGCGCATCTCCGCGCTCCGCTTATAAGTCACGCCGCAGCCCCACACCTCTGGCGGATTTATAGGTATAAGAAGATGCGGTCTGGATTTGTCCGGGCGGATGTTCAGCGACTCATACGAGTATTCTCCATTAGTGTGCAGCCCAGAAGCGATCTCCTTCACTGTTACACCACTGGAAATGGCTCGCTTAATGAGATCCATAGTGCTGCACAACTCCGGCGATGTAATGTCCAACACTCCATCACCATCAAGAATACCGATCCTGCAACCCACCTCTGGCAGATAAAATTGTATTAATCTCATAGATTCTCACTCCCTGGGAGCGCAGGCATCCTGCCTGCATAATCCTATAGACCCATATCATAGATTTCCCTCAGATATTCACTACTGCGCCATACCAGCGGCACCACCAGGTCGTCCTCGGTACTGGCATCGTGAGTTGCACTCTCTCCCTTCTGGTGTGCGCCGTGATCCGCAAGCATTATCAGACCATAGCCTCCCTCCGCCAGAACCGGCAGGAGTTCACCCAGATGCCTGTCAATGTCAGACGCTGCTTGCCTGATTTCATCGCCGGCGAGACCGAACTTGTGGCCGGTATCGTCAATGTCCAGAAGCTGTATCAGAATATACTCAGGGGATTTCTCTTTGATTACCTCCACCGCAAGCTGTGTAAGCTCATCATCTGTATTGGAAGCAGCGATGCACCTGTAGTCGGCAAATTTCGATAAAAGTATTCCAACAGTGCTGCTTGCCCTGCCCGCCGCGGCGGACTTCATGGATGCCTCCGAAAGCACATGGAAGATGGTCTCCAACGTAAGCGACTCAGCGCGGTCTCTGATCATGTGAACATCGGAAGGCGCGCCAGTGGCTATAGTGGCGAAATTCACCGGTGTCTTGGAGGGCAATACGCAGCGCACGTGCAGCAAATGCTGGTGCGCGATCAGGTTGAAGTTGGGAGTTAATTCCTCAAAACGCTTCCATGTAGCGACTCCAAAAGCATCCAATACGACCACTGCCATTCTATCGTGATGACCCAGTTCATCTACGATCTCATCTACCACAACGCCCGCGCTCTGAGCCGGTGGTCGGATGTCCAGCAGTCGGCTGACCGTGGGCGCTATACTTGTCATGCTATATTCTTTCATCTAATTCCCCTTGTTAGGCAATAGAGGTTCCGAGGCTGATCGAAAGTGGTTTTTCCTCTTTCAATGCACTCACCTTCAGAATCGAGAAGCCGATAATGTTTCCTTCCGCATCAACTTTTTCCATTACTGCATCATTTTCTGTTTCTCTGAAGTACCCGGCTTTTCGCTCGAAGATGACCTCTAGGTAGTCTCCCTCCTTGTCATACCAGATCTTTACTTCTCTTTCCACAATATCTCACCTCTTTTTATCGTATCTGTGAAATATGACGTTATAATAAACGCATCACCAGTCAATACCTTAACTACAACACACAAGTATTTCTCAGTAACGGGGGTGATATTGTAATGACGATAAAATAACTCAACAGTCGGATCCGTTCTGGATCTGATGACCATATCGGGTTCCACTAGAGTATCCTGTATTTTCTCTATTTGCCCATGCATTTCTGGGTGATCGGACTCGATATGCTCCTGTCGCTCAATCGTTAGTCGAATCCGCCGACTATTTGCGTCGTCAAACCATTTCATAGCAACCCCACTCAGACCCCAATAATCCCACAGGGAAATCGCACCAGAAGCTCCGGATCGTGTGAAGGGATCACAATGTCCGCTATCTCGCGGATCTTCACCATCGCCTTCGGCTTGCCGCCGCCTTCAATGAGCCACACAAACGGCCCAAACGGATAACGCTCATCAGGATTTCCTTCGTAGAACGCGTGATGTCCAGCGATCACGCACTCGCCATTACGTAAAGGCCGGATTATGTAACGCATAAATTGGTTCTCCTCTCATAGTCCATGTTCAGGAGCCTCCGCACTTCTACCTAATCATTCGCTATCATACTGGATAATCTTCAATGCCGTTTCCGCAAGCTCGCGAGTTACTTTATCTCCATAACTCATTCTATCTCCATGATCAGATTTCGCTAATCCTTCAAGTGCTTCTATTGATGGTATTCCAATTCTAACGAAAGTTAGAAAGACAGCACGTTTGCGATAGTATAACGCTCCATAACGTCCATCTCCATGCTGACGGCTTGGTGCCGCTTGCACTAGCAGAGGTATAAACGAAGCATCAGCAACTTTCCAGTGATTCAGAGATTCAGCCACCATTGCAGCCGCTGCGATTATTCGTTTGGGATCGGTCTCTGCCTGATTTTCCTCCTGCACTTTCAGTGATCTCTTTAATAACGGTTCCAGCGACTCTCTATCACCAATGTCATTCAGCGCTCTCACCGATGCATAGGCAACGTATGGCGCACCCATAAACTCAAACGGCGAATCCAGTAGTGGAACGAGCATACGGACTACTCGCTTTTCCTTCCTCTCTCCAAGCAGCTTTATCAACTCGCCCACACCAACTTTGAGCGGCATATCCGACATAACCTCATCTCCCATAGACTTGCCCTGCGCTCCGACTCCAAGGGCAATATCCAGGGCTTTGAGCATCATATCTGTAGCCGCTTCACTTGGTGGCATGTGAAGTAATACAGCGATTGCTCTGCGCCCGATCTCAGTTTCTTTAGACCACATGGCTTCAATGCCACCCTCAACCAAGGGCAACACAACATCACCCAGAGCGGCTAGCCTCTCTATAGCATATCTGACAGGACTTTTATCGTCGTGAGGATCATAGTGGTTGTATACCCTGTCCTGAATCCAGTATGTCGGACTGATCACAAGTCGCCAGAGTATATCTGCTTTCACAGATTCCGGCTCTATATCCTTTATCGCGGCATTTACTCCAACCATTGGCAGCAGCCAAGTCTTGTCCAATCCCTCTGCAAAAATACGTGGGAATTCTGCTTTACCGGCGTTCCGTGCAATACCCAACATGCCATCCCGGGAGGTCCCCTCATTATCTGACCTGGCCCGTTCAAAGTAGAACGGCATGAATCTTTTATCCTTCCTATGACCGATCCGTTTTCTTGATATGACATCCCATAGCTCCTCATCCTCCTCGGCGAGCCCGAAAACGGAATATCCCACGTCGCCTTCCTTTTCCGCCAGGTAACGGGCTGCGTCTTTCCAATGTGGGTCATCTCTATTCGAGAAGACCTCCTGCAATGCCTGTATTGCCTGTTCATCATCTATGTCTCTAAGAGACCTTACAGCCATTCTGCGAGCGTTCTCATTCTCTCCCTCTAGCACTTTCAGCAATGGCTCGACCACCTCTCCGCCGAATTCCTCAAGAGTTCTGGATGCACTAACTGCGGTTAGCCAACCACCACCTTTTCTGGAATGCTTATACGCGAGCAGATCAATCAATACAGGGATAGCGCGCGGATCTTTGAGCTTTCTAATTGCCATCATTGCGCTATCTCTAGCGACATCGTCGCCATGCTGAAGTATATCAATTAGCGGAGGAATTGCCTCCTTGCCGCGCTCTGCTACTAACTCCCCAACAAACGTAGCAGTCGTCCAGCCTTTCTTGTCCATCAACTGGACTAATTCATTCGTGGGAATACGACCCGCGCAGCATACTGGTGTAACCAGGGACATAAAGCTCCCTGCAAAGAGAGAAACAAGAAGCATAAGAAGCCTCACTAAACTCACCTCCACAGTTGCAGGAATCCGCTCCAAAGTAGCTCTAGTTGACGGAGCTGATCCAGAAGCGACAGCTCTTCCCAAACATTGCTCATCACGCGTATTACTCGTTCTTTTGGATTTATGATTTCCCCAAATTCTCCAGCAGTTCCAGAATCACGCCGAGGGACGGTGCGCTGTCCACATAGGCATATCTTCCGCCGGTGTAGTCACCGCGCTGAACGGCAGAGATCCCTTTGCCCTCAAGATATACCAGCACGCGATCCATTCCTTTTATTTGGAACGCTATGTGATGCACGCCTTCTCCATGCTCATCAAGAAATTCCCTCCACGTGCTTGGTCCGTCCACCGGCTCGATCAGTTCCAGAGAAACGTTCCCCATCTGGAAAAATGCCAGCTTTGCACGCGCCGGAGTAGATTCGCCGCGGTATTTGATATGAGAAACCTCCGCAGGATCGGTGATTATCACATTCGGCACGTCCATCCCAAAAACATCAGCGTATACTTTCGCCATCTTCTCAATATCGCGTACGACCAATCCAACCTGGCAGATAACGTTTGTTCCCATACCTTCTTCCTGCATTATTCTATCCTCCAATAAGATGCAAGCCCCATTGACCTATTGACCCATAGACTGATAGACCTTCTCTATCATCCGCGCAATTTTCTCGCGATGTTCATAGATAGGTTGTGGATCTAAGGTGAATTCGGTCATGCTTTCAACTACGGATTCCGGAACATTGAGAAGTTTTTCCGCTTCCGCTAACAGTTCCGGATGTTTTCCGCTTTCCTTGAGATGCTTGACTTTCTCCGCCAGCATCCAGAAGTATTCGTAATCCTCGATCCCCTCTCGGAGCATCTCCCATCTTATGGAATTCACCGGCCCCGACAGAGATTTGACTCCGTCGTCGCCTACCGCCTCCACCGGCGGATATAGGAACCGCCCGTCGCCATTTCCCCAATAGCCTATGTATCCCACCGGCCGACCGTAACCTGACTGGTAGCCCATAGGATCGTCATACGGGTTCTGTAAGGACGGCGGCGGAAAAGCCAGTCGACTTGTCCAGTAATTGGACTGCCACACCAGTATGCCATCAACTCTGTATTTCCACGTCTGCCAGAGCCACAGGCGAAGTTCCGTGGCGTAGTGGTCTATAAAAAGCGTGCAGTATGGCTCCTTAGGGCCTGTGCATACGTACCACCAGAAATGCTCCCCGGTTTTTCTGCGCTCCTCAGCGCGTTCATAATTATAGTTGTTCGTTACCGGACACCAGAGATCTACACTTCCATATAGCTCCGGACCCGGCTGTTCCGTGAGGAGGCGCGTAATCTTCGGCGCAGCTCGATGGATCAGATCCATACCATCTTTGACAAACTGATAATCCTTGGGATCAGGCTCATCAAACCAGTATACAAAGGCCTTTTCCAGCCAGCCGTTGGCCTCAAGATGATCCTGTATCTGGCGGAGATAACTTGTGAACATGGCTTCGTGTTCAGCAGTTCCCTGCTTGTATCCGAGTATCTCTCCCAGATAACGATCATGGAACGTCCCGCCGCCCATGCCGCGCAATCGCAGGCGAAGGGAACTGAGTCCCAGTTCGTCGAAATATCGCCGGGCAGCGCGGTCAAACGCCTCAAAATCTACCTTCACGTCCACCGGATCGGCAGATATGAACTCGACTTTGATAGGATCAAGACTCATAGGGTCATACGGAGAGATGCGGTGCGCTGCGAAATTCTGGTAGTATTTATCCACCACTACCCGCAGTTCCTCGTCCGTCTCCAGACGGTGATATTGCTTCACAGTTCCTGTAGAAAAGCCAAATCCTGACCTGACGTGCGTCTCCTTCGACAGTGAGAAATCCCAGACGTGCAGACGCACATTAACCTGTTGTGACCACGAGCCACTGCGCACGGTCAGCTTGCTGCGGTAATCTCCCGCGGGCGCATCCGTCGGGACGTAAACTGTGATCCAGATGGGTTGATTCTGTCCGGATCGAAGTGAAAACGGTTTTGCATAAGGCGGCAGAGGATCTGGCCAGTACCCAACGCAGCCCACTTTATCCGTGGGGATTTTCACGTAGACGTAGCCCACGAGTGCTATATCTATATTTTCTTGTGCGATGCTCCCGCCGTCGGGATTAGTCAGAGCATCCATCTCTATCGACACATCTTCCATATCCTGACCGGCTCTGAGGACAAGCTGAAACGGCTCATACTCGTTCCGCGCGGCGCTGATATGTATCTCGTCCCGGCTATCGGTGGGTAGTGGTCTTTCCCTGCTGATTTTATGTGTGCCTTCTGCCCACCAGATAGAACAATCCTCGTCTTCGGAAATTAAGTACCCATAGTCTGCCGCGTAAAGCTGGGGCACATGAAAAAAGGTACGCAGCGCGTGCAAAATTTTCCCGCTGGAATCCGACACGGAGATGGATAACTCAAAGTCGCCGGCCTCATGAATATTGTAATCCAGAGCTATATCTCTTGCCGAAAAGACAGGCTTCGGTTTTCCGTCCCCATACAGCCAATCATTGCCCGGAAGATCCACGGATTTGGTATAATCTACCTGATTATCACCTTTGATCAGAGATAATCTCGTCGTAAGAGACATATCAGACGAGCTCCTATTTTTAACTCGCAAACTTACCTGATTATGGCCGCCCGGCCTCAAATTACCCAGAGAAAGCAGTTCCACATAGAGATCCTCGCTGGACTTTAACATATCCAGATAATTTGTGTCACCAATCACATCTGGCACCGATTCACGCACGAATTCCGCCTCATAGGCATAGCCGTAGATCTGCAACAACGCTGTCCCGCCATCTTTCTCCATCCCACTTAACCGGATAAAAATCTCGGCGGCGGGGAACAAATTATCCGGTATGGAAAATGTCTCGGAAGTTAGCCCGGATAACTCACCGATAGATTGCCACTCATGACCGTCACTACTTGCCTCAACTACACACTTTCCGCCCCTGTAGTAACCGATCTCGACGGTGACGGAAGCTTTCTTTTGTTTATAGTTCCCGATCTGATGTCGGTAGATAACCTCTGAATTGTTCCCTATATTCCAGCGGTTTGAATTGAAACTCGCTGTGTGCGAAAAGAGGATGCGCGCTGAGTTAGCGCCCTCCCCTTTAAAGCTCGGCCGCGCTTTGTAACGCCCGTTTTGAATGATCTCACCTTCACCCAACTGTATATCGTCCTGCTGATGGTGAAATGCCAGAACAGGTCTGATCTCAATATCGTCAAACCAGACTTTCCCGGACTTCTGCCACTGCCCGAACCTGAGAAATGCCTCGGAAGTATCATCTGGCGTGGTGAAGACAAAACTCCGTTTTTCCCACTGCGTGCTGACGGAATAATCGCGATTTATTATATTCGATCCCGTCATCACAGTGCCGCCGCTGGCATCAGGACTGACGCGCGCGGCGAATGAAATCCGATACGTCTGTCGCGGCTCCAGTTTGTAATCATCACAGCGCCAGTAGTTGGATTCCTCGTCTTTGCCGGTACCGGTAACACTTATACTGCGTCCGCCAGTAAAACCCTCATTTTCCCACGAGCCTGTGCCGCCAGAAAGCGACCAACTCTCCGGAGATAATTTCCCGATTTCAAATGAAGTGTTCGGTAGAATTCCCTGATCTGCCAGGCATATAGACGTAAGCCAGAGCATAAACAATATAGCTGAACCTCCTCTTACCATCTTCGTCATGTCACCTCCAGTGAGTTCCATAATACTTCATAATTTGCTAATCACTGGCAAGATCATATCATTCTAATGTGATTTTGGCAAGAGTATTTGTATAGCCGAGGGCCGGTTTATGTGATCGGGGTCAAATGGTATGAGGGCGTGGTGAGAAATTGGAAGGTGTATAATGTCTTTTCAGTCCGCAACTGATACCTGATGCACCTGCATAGGCGCTACCATTATTTTCGTGTTTAGCGTTTGAAAGAGATTCAGGAGCGCGCTGGCGTGTATCTGGCAAATTCTGGATTCGGTGAGGGAAAGTATTTCCCCTATCTCTCTCATGGTCATTTCTTCGTAGTAATAAAGAGTAATGACAATGGACTCTCGTTTGGGTAGGGCACTGATAGCATTGGCGAGGATCGATTTCGTTTCATTGGATATAAGCTGCCTCAGAGAATCTATTGCGTTGGGATCCTCAATAGGTATCTCCTGAAGGGCGGAGCCATCGTTTCCAGAATGGTTCTGGCATAGTGTCAGGATAGTGGAAGGCCCTATCTGAACCAGCATTTTGCGAAATTGTTTTAGATCAACGCCAAGAGCATCTGCCAGTTCTTCTTCGGTAGGCGGGCGTGCCAATCTCTGCTCCAGATAATTGTGAGTTTTCTTTAAAGTCTGGACCTTTTCCTGAATTGACCGCGGCGTCCATTTCAAATTACGGATCTCGTCTAAGATTGCCCCACGAATACGATATTTAGCATACGTTTTAAAAGTGGCTTGCATAACAGGATCATATTTCTCCAGAGCATCCAGCAAACCAATTATTCCAATACTTACCAGATCATCTGCATCACAGCACGGCAGCGTATATGTAGAAAATCTTCGTGCAAGGGATTTTACTACTGGAAGGCATTTTACAATTAGTTCTTCTCTAGCGCCTGCATTCCCTTCATATTTATACTGCCGCCATAGTTCCCCCAACATATCATAACCCTCTTATAATTATTTGCGTCTACTCGGCCCAACATATATTGCCTGTATCTTTTTGAGCTACTCAAGTCAACCCGGAAGAGGGATATGAGCTTGGTGCATGTCAAACAGTATTATGTGATCTGCACATAAACATATGTAGGTATATGAGTGCAAACATCTCTAATTGAGCAAATAACATGTGAGCAAATAGCATACCAGAAGTTGGCTGTTCTGGTTCTGTGCCTTATATTACGCAATGCTCCGATCTGTATCGACCTAAAGGAGGACATAAGTGTGAAATATTTTCCCTGCGAATGGGAAAATATTTCTACATTTGTGTAATTGTGTGTCTTTGATTGCCAAAATGACACAGGAAGTCTTTCCCGCGCGCGTCTCCGACCGCAAATTCAGCTTCTTCGGGGTCGAAAATGGATTGCTGGCAGACATTCACATTCCTCCGCGTCCATCGTGGGTCAGAACGTCTTGCTGAGTTGGGCGATCCCGTTCGATGGACAGCGACATCAGCAATTGATACTCCCGAAGAACTTACGGCAGCTCTGGAACGGCATTTTGATGACACTACGCCGATGGTGGTTGAGATGAGTCCTGAAAGCACGCCGGGCGTCATTGCAGTCAAGCCCAAACGTGCCCTCCATCTTGTTTCTGCGCCGCTGGATGTGGAGATGCCATTAACGGCAATTGCACTGGAGGCGCGAGTGGAATCACAAGGTTCTATTAGTCCATTCACTGTTGTGGTTCATGACCCTATCAACCCTCTTGTGGAGTTGATGCGCACTGATTTTGTGTTGCTTGACTCTGAGCGGATGCAATGTGTTCTGGACTTTCCCGACCAGATTTTCCCCGCCGGCGCACGGCTCTGGATCTCGCTGAGTTTTCTTGGTGGAGCGACGTTGCGTGACGTTGCCGTGACATTATACCGTGTACCGCGAGAACGTGCCGTGCCGGAATGGTGGCTTGAGCACCGACTCGCACCAACAGGTGAGTTTGGCGGTCGAGTAGGCGACGACACCGAACAGATCGGCTATTCTGGATGCTCTACCACATACCATTTATCCATCCTTATAAGCCCGCTCTGGCTTCGTTGACAGGTAGATACCTGCAAAAACCAGTATCATGCCGGCTATAGCCACCCACTTTATGCTTTCGTCCAGAAGAAAAAATGATATGATCGCTGTGCCGATAGGGACAAGATATTGCAGCGGACCTAATTGGCTGGCATCAAGGTCTTCCAGCGCTTTGTACCAGAACACAAATCCCAGAACAGTTGGGAAGATCGCCAGATACACTATGATGAGAAATGCCTTGAGTGGTGGGAAGGTGAGTTCTCCTGACCCTAATACCAGAAAGAAGAGCGGGACTGCCCCAACTGCCATGTTGAGGCTTGTTACAACCAGACCACCATGCTCGCGCACCAATTGTTTTCCCGCAACCGTATACACTGCCCAACTGATGGAAGCTCCCAGGGCTATGAGATTCCCAACGAAATATTCTCTCTGGAGCAGTTGAAAGCCAGTAAACCCGCCATTTATAACAAAAGTGCAGCCCAGTATGCCAACGATAACGCCAATAGTCTTTCGAAGAGTGAGACGCTCCCCGATAAGAATAGCGAGAGGTGTTATGAAGATTGGGTTGGAGTTCATTATGATACTTACGTCAACGGCTGTGCTGCGAGCCAAAGCCATGAATACGGCGCTTCCCATTACAGAGATTCCTGTAAGTGCCAGGAACCCGACATGCAGTGGTTTTTCCACCAAAAGTGATAGGCTCCGCGCCTCACCTCTGAAAACTATGTAAAGAATTGATATGGCTCCGGCAAGGGAGAATCGGAAGAATACAACAACCATAGGGTGTATGCCCATAACTCCACAAAGATACCTCCCAAAGGCGAATACAGTGCTCCATAGGATGGACGCGATGGCCCCCAAAAGTATAGGTTTGGAAATATACGACCGAGATTTCATGTGGAATTATGGATTATGAATCCGGAGAGATTTGGCCTGCCAGTTATACAAATGGCTGCCTGCGCTCTATCCTATGGTCGGATGATCGCACAAAACCTCCTCTAGCCTGCATAATGCAGGCTAGAGGAGGTCAGTGATGGTAGAAATAATTGTTAGACAGCGTCCTTCAATGCCTTTCCCGCTTTGAATACAGGAACTTTTTTGGCTTTGATTTTCAAAGGCTCCCCTGTACGTGGATTCCTTCCTGTTCGTGCAGCTCGCTTGTTCACCGAGAAGCTGCCGAATCCAATCAAGCTAACCTTCTCACCAGCAGCAAGGGAATCCTGTATAGCATCGAGGATCGCGTTAACTGCAACGCCTGCCTGTTTCTTGGACATACCCGTCTCAGCTACTTTTTCTATCAAGTCTTGCTTTGTCATAATAGGCCTCCCATCTTTCGTAAAATCACACTATACTTGACACTGCGATGATTATACGACAGTGATTTCTGCATGTCAAGCGGAAAAAGCGATTTTTCCGCGAAATCAAAGGATTTGACGCCCTTTTAACGCCATCATCACGGCTTTGTCTGGAGTGACTGAAGTGTTTCTCCCAGTTTTCTCATCTCCGCATCAATATCACTGAGATACTTCTGTATTGTGTCATACTGATCCAGCACCTGCTGTATTGTGCTACGGGTTGAGCTTGTCTCAACTTCTGTAAATGTCAGTAGTTCCGGTTTGTCGCCCCTTACTGGAGATGGCAAACCATATAGTTTCCCCAGAGCGTCCTCCAGGCTTTCTCCCCACTCCAGTTTCCCGCCTTGAGCCACTACTACCCGCTTGAGCTGTGGGATTGCCGCCGCCTGATCTGCTTGCAGGTATATAGGCTCCACGTACAATATGGACTCTTTTATAGGGATCGCCAGCATATTGCCTCTGAGCACTGTTGAGCCGCGTTGACTCCATAATGACAGTTGTTCTGACATCTCCTCTTTCTGATCGATATAGGCTTCGATCTGGAACGTACCGTCGATCAATTGATCTTTGGGGAAGACGTAAACCAGAAGGTTACCATACTCTCCCAGAGTACCATCATCGTTCGGATCACATTTGGCGGCCATCCAGGCGACCATGTTCTTTTTCCCGGCAGAAGGTGTGAACGGCAGCATAAGCATAAATTCCTCCTCTTCGCTGCCAGGCAACTGCAGAACCACGTAGTAAGGCTCCACAGGCTGTTCTTTCGCTGTCTCTCCCGCCAGAGTCTGGTACTTTTCTGTGCCGACCTGCCAGAGATCTTCCTTGTAGTAGAATTTCCTCGGGTCATCCATGTGATAATCGGTATACTTATTTGCCTGGATCTGGAACAGCGCCAGCGGATATCTGATATGCTTTTTGAGATCATCGGACATCTCTTTGAAATCCGTAAACAGATCTGGAAACATCTTGCTGTAACAATCTGCGATAGGATCTTCCTGCCCTTTTTCGCCAGTCATCAGGTAATACGTTACAGTACCATCATACGCATCAATGACTACCTTGACGGAATTCCTGATATAGTTTCCCCAGGTTCGCTGCGTGCGAGCCCTGGAAGTACGTATCCTTCCCGTTTGCATAACCTCGACTGTCGTTCTTTCCATTGGCACAGAGTATGGGTACATGTGTGTCGTCGTATAGGCATCCTGTATCCAGTATAGTTTGCCTCCAGAAATCACCAGATATGGGTCCTGATCGTACTTCAGGAAGGGCGCTATAGATCTAACACGCGCGGAAACACTGCGGCGGAGCAGTATTTTACTGGTTTTCGTTATTTTGTTCGAGAATAGTATATTCCTCATATCAGGAGAGTAAGTAAGAGCGTATGCAAAACGCCGCCAGAAGCTGGATAGTAGGACACCACCTTTACCAGTATAAGTGGTATAGGCATCCTCATCAGCTCTTGGATAGTCAAACTCCTCATCATCGCCGGCCTCATCAACTATAACATAGGGGAGCCTCCCAAACTCACCGCGGAACGAAACTCGCTCTCCCTCGCCATAGTATATTTCCGGCCTACCTTCCGGCCTCTTAATCTCTTGTTTCCAGGGATCGTGTATTTGGGGTGGAATATCATCTATATACATATTTGGTAATCCGCCCTGCCCGATTTCGCTGACCGGGACCATGGCTACTCCATGTCCGTGTGTATAGAGGAAAGTTCTGTTCACCCACGTCTGGGACTCTAGCTTTACCTTTGAGAATATAAGCTCACGGGCTGAGAGCATGACTTGGCGAACCTGGCCATCCAACATATATCTGTCAATATCCACATCCACGAAATCATATTGAGGACGCCTTGCCTCACGCTGCCTGAATGTCTCTCGGAGCGGTCTCCAGTCCCAGAGGCGGATATTTTCCATAACAGCCTTGTTCTGGGTAATATCCTGGAGAGTCATCTCTCCGGTTCCCTTATATGACTCCTCCGCAATTCTGTCCAGATTGTAAGCTTTTCTTGTGTAGTTGATATTATGCTCTATGTATTCTCTTTCTCTGTCAAATTCCTGTGGTTCAACTCTAAAACGCTGAATTACCCAGGGGTACATAAGTCCGCCCACAACAGCCACCAGGATAAAGACTCCTACACTGCCGATGCTGATTTTCGTGAGGCTTCGTACGAATATACTTATGAAGAAGAGAAAGGCTGATATAATCGCTATTACCATGAGCACATTCTGTATTGGAATGCGAGCAACCTTATCGGCATATCCCACTCCATACACCCAGCCATGCCGCACCGTTGTTTCTGTTGCCAGCAGTTCATACCTGGCAAACACTCTCCCCCACGCCAGGAGCAGGAGCGTTATGCTGCCCAGAGTAAACAAATGTGCTCTCAGCGGCGCCGAGAGTTTGAGTTTGGGGCGTTCTCCTTCTACTTTCGAACCACCAAATAGCGCATAAACCAGACCAGTTCCAGCGGTCAGAAACAGGAAAGCCACGTAGAACCATCCACGGATAAAACGGAGAAATGGCATCCTGAAGACGTAGTAGGCTATGTCTTTATCGAATATGGGGTCCCGGTAATTCTGCGGATCGACTTGCTCAAAACTGATGTCACCGGCTCTTGCAAAGCGCAAATAGCTTTCCCATTGCATGGTGGCTCCATAGCCGACTACAATGCTAAAGAGCAAACAGAGTATGACCAAAACCCCTATGATCATACCCTTCCCCAGATTGATCTGCCCATCACCTATAGGTATGACATTATCCCCGGCTACTTTATGTAAAGCAAGTTTCCATAAAAGAAGCAAATTGCCCATAGTCAGGACGAGAGAAATGAGGCCAAAGCCTATTCCCAATGCCAGCTTAGTTTTCAAAATAGTCAAGAAAACCGACGCGAAATTGACGGATTCAGCAAACCATAGCCATTCTGGATAGATTTTGGCCCAAATCCGCAATCCTATAAAAGCAATAACCAATACACCAACTACTATAATTAATCTTTTCATCATGCTACTCATGATGTCCTCCATTCTGAATACCGGATACGTAAATGCAACCCGTAGGCTGCAAGCATCAAATACCAAACGTTAGAATTAGAATTCCTGACCAAGGCCGAAATGGAATTCGTAACCACTGCCAAAATCCCGGAGATCTGTCTTCTTTGCAAAATCGAAACTGAGCGAGAGCATACCGAATCCTATCCTGAATCCCGCTCCGACAGAAGCTCTGAGATCTATTAACCTGAACCCTTGATCATCTCTGATCCAGGGCTTGAATTGGCTGTCAGCCACTATATCGTTTCCGTAAATATCGGTGGCTCCCTCTGGTCTTGGCCAGACACCAGCAAAATCCATGAAGACTACTCCCCTTATTCCCTGAAATCCCCAGGTAAAGGGCCAGCCAAAACGCAATTCATCTATAAAGGGGATTCTGATCTCGAAGTTTAGCAATCCCACTCTATTGCCGGCTATTTCGTTGAAATCATACCCGCGCATGAGAGTCTTAGCGAAACTAAAACCGCCTTGTGACTGACTGAAACTGCTGCCCAGATAGAATTTCTCTTTATCCTGCCCCATACTGGCTGCGCCCAGGAATCTGAAAGCGAAATTTGAGCGTCGCCCGAGTTTGAAATACTTCCTGAAATCCATGACCACGTTCGTCATTTCTGAGTCCTTGCTTCTTAATTTCACTCCCTGCTCAATTGAGAAATTATAGCGCATACCGGAGTATGGCCCGAAACTGCTCCATATAATCACATCTTTCACCACAGATAAGCCAAGCAATGTGAGGGATTGTTTCTCGCTCTTCTTATCTTCGCCAACGTAATCCCGGAAACGCGAGTATCGCTCCAGCCGCAGGTCTATCCTGTTAAACTGGTCCAGAGGATAAGTGAGGTATCCCGCTACCCCCGTAGTCCGCTGCTGAAACTCATCACCACCCTCAATATGAAACTCGCTCCAGTTAAACAAAGCAGTTCCATAATCAACTCTTTTCTTCAGGTAGTAATAGGCCAGGAAAAACTCTGGCTGATCCCGAAATGAGTTAGAGTCCACACCAGCCATCAGCCTGTGATTACCCATTATATCGCTGGCGATGAATTGTATGGTATTCTGAATTCCGCCACCTGATACGTACCCAAAATCGACATATACCATATCCGGAGCGAAGCCCAGAGAATATTTCACACCTGTAACACCTCTATCATCTATAACGTATAGCAAATTTTGAGCTTCCTCCTGCGGCGGAGAAATTTTCTCATTGAGAAGCTCTGTGCTTTTCAAAATATGTATATCATATCTGCTTTTATTGTAAATTGACATGGCTATACTGCTGCCGTCCGGAGAGGCTACAGGATTGAAGCATCCCGTAAGGATGTTTGACTGTTTCACCCATTCCTCGCCGTTAGCACTTACGATGTAGACATCATATATACCGTTCATGTCGGAGCTAAAGACTATACCTTTACCGTCAGGTGTATAGCGCGGTGAGATGTCATTTTGAGAACCGTATGTGATCTGCTGGCTCTGCTGAGTATTCAAATCCAGCGTGAATATCTTGTATGAACCATTCCGTTCTGAAGAATATGTGATTTTGGGTTCCGATGGGTGCCATGAAGGTGAATTATTATCATAGGCATCGGATGTAAGCCGGGTCATTTGCTTATCTTTAAGTCTGAGAATATATACATCAGACCTGCCGTCTTTGAAGCCAATGATACCTATCTGTTCATTATCTGGCGACCAGGTGGCGCTATAAGCCGCGTCGAAAGGCATTTCGATTTTATTCACAAGCTCTCCGGTTACCACATCCACAATTAGAAGGAAGTCCTTGCTTTTTCTGACCCCGATGAAAGCAATCTTATCACCATCCGGTGACCACGCCAGACCGCTGCCTTTCTCCCTTATAGAATTATATTGTCGACCGTGAAGTTGTTTTATAGGCCTGGAAAAGAGCTTGCCATCTTTAGTTGAGATTATTCTGATCTCTTCATAGCCATCCCTGTTGGTGATATATGCCATCAAGTCACCGCTGGGAGACCATACGGGCTTGATATTGTAGTAGGAGCGATCTTTCTCTGTAAGGTTAGTTCCCATTGAATCAGGGTTCTGCTTATCGGCGATTCTGGGCCAGTATTGCTCTTTTATATAATGCTGCCAATCCTCGTCGAATTCCGCTATCCCAATGCCGATGGAATTCTCCAGGGCGCTATCAATATCTTTGGATTTGCTGTCCCGCAGTTCCCTCATAATTTCAGATAGCTTATCGTTCCCATATTTCTCAGCCAGGTATTGAACAGCGGATTGCCCCTCTTTGTAACCCAGGTACACACGCGATCCCATAGGACTAAAACTCTGGAGATAGATCAAAGGAACAATGGAATTCGTCATAACTGCATCGCGCAGCACCATTCTGCCTTGAGCGTCCCAGTGATCAGCCATGTATTCGGCCATGCCTTCAAGGAACCAGATCGGTGGGCTGCGAAGGAACTCGCCGGTGTAAATATGAGCAAGGAGTTCCTTATATAGAATATCATACTGGAATATGTGGGTTACCTCGTGTGTTATCACCTTCTGAAATTGATTTATAGATCCCGTAAATGGGATAACTATCCTGTATTTGAGCAGTTCCGCAAAACCGCCTACACCCTCTCCCAGCGGCTCCAGAATGATATTTGTCTGCTGAAAATCGCCATGTGATTTATAGAGGATCAACGGCGTTATTTTGCTCAAATCGTGTTCCAGAACGCTGCTTATCTTGGCGTATGCTATCTCAGCAGCGTCAGCCATAGTTCTGACCAATCGCTCTTCATCGGGATAATAATGGATGGTAAAATGGGTAGTCTTGTACGTCAGCCAGCCAAAATGGCGACTTGTCACCTTGTTCTTGCCAAACGCCTGTCCAAAGCACGCGGATGCAGTTATAAACATGACACATAGCATAAGACACAGAATGCAGGACACAAAGCGTAAGATATGGCAAGATTCGACTCTTAAGCTTTGTCTTTTGAGTTTGTGCCTTGTTTTCTGTCCGCGACCCTCCAAAATCATAGATATTGCCCTTTCTAACGAAAACACATGATAGCTGATATTATTTGGCAAGTATTCTTTTTTCATACTCATAATGCGGTACCAGACTCAGAACAAAGCTGCTCACCGGTTTGGAGGCCATGCCTCGCAGGTTTGTGGAATCAGCTTTGCTATCAGGTATCGGCAATGCCCAAGCGCTGCCAAGCTTTGGCCTTTCCTCAACTGGTGGAGTATGATCGAAAATGGTCTTACCAGTTGCTCCGTCCATCAATTTTACATGAATCGACAGGCGATATACTCCCTGTATATAAGTTCTGGTTTCCGGCCTATACTGCCCTGTTCTGGAAGAATAGCGTTCGACAATGTATGGTACGGACTGATTTATCTGGTAGAAACTAAACATACCAACGATGATAGCGTCCGCTCCCAGTTGATTACAGATGCGTATCAGAGCATTGGGGTCCTCAATCTTATCCTTATTTATCTCTTCTCCCAATCTCAGATAGATGGTTTTTTCATCCAGGACGTTAAAATCTTTGTTTTTTGCCAATTGCTTTCTGATCATACGTGCCAGGATCGCTCCCTGAGTAGCAGGTTCATCTTTCCTGCTATTGATCAGGTCTATAACAGCAATGTTCTTATATTTCCTCATGTCAACTTTGGAATCTACTATAGTTTTGATCTTAACAACTTCGGTGCTATAGCATCCCAAAAAGCATATCAATAGCAAAGCACAAAGCGTAAAACGCTTGATATTTCGGATGTAAAATTCGCAGCCTGCGATGTTCAGAGTCCAGAATCCAGAAGGAGATCGTCCCTCATTCCTCTTCTGCTTTCTCCGATTTAATTTTTTTACTGGCCCGCTCATAGTGTTGTTTAAATCTTCTATAATTGCTGGTATATATCCTGTTGTCAGGATCGAGTCCGATGGCCGCTTTATATTCTGCATGTGCTGCCTCGAACTTTCCCTTTGATTCGTAAGCAACTCCCAGATTATTGTGTGCTTGAGCATTATCCGGATCTATCTCGACGATACGTTTCCAGCGCATTGTAGCCTCGTTCCACAGCCCCATTTTGGCGCACTTGACGCCGAAGTCATTGTATTCTTCCACAAGGTTGCCGCCACGCACTCCACATCCTGTGATAAGAAGAGCCAATAGGAAAAATGAGAAGATGGATAGTCTTATTTCCGAACGCATAATGCCAACTTGTAGATCAAGTCCATAAGGTATTATCCAGAGTTATTATGTTACAAGATATGATACTCGACAAGTAGGACGTTTGTCAACTCTAATAGGATTAGCCCATGCTGTCTCAAAGTAGTCGGTCGGTTGATTCTGCCCTCTTCAGATCACCCCCATCCCTGCCTTCCCCCGTCAAGGGGGAAGGGGCTTAAAGTCAACGATGACAAGCGTTTCTGCTCCTTCCCCCTTGACGGGGGAAGGCTGGGATGGGGGTGAATAAGCAAACGTTGATCTTCATTAATTCTATGTCACCGACTACTTTGAAACAGCGTCTGAGGGGTGATCGTAGATTTAATTGTAACTATTCACCTTTGTCGGTTATCAGTAAGCGGATGAGTCATTTGTCATTCCAGCGAAGGCTGGAATCCAGTGGTTATAGACTTGTATTGCATATATATCTCTGTATGATGAACTGGTAAAATGACTGGATTCCAGCCTTCGCTGGAATGACAATCTGAGCGTGTTCCACTTATGAATGGGAGACGCTCGCATGAGAGGAGATGAATAGTTACATTTAATTCTCCGCCTCACCTGCCTCCGCTGCGCGCAATAACACTTGCCCTCCTACTCAAAATCTGCTATCCTCTCCATGAAGTCGTAAAAGCAAGGTAACACTAGCAGAGAAATTGCTGCGCTCGCGGCAAGAACGAGGAGTGTTTGGGATGTTGAAACCTGTAAAGTCTCTTTGCGAAATGGTCAGCGCAATGCAAGAGAAAGATCTGAAGACAACCTTGCTGGGCATAGGCCCTATGTCTGAGGTGGTGCTCCGCGCAACCCTGGAATTGGCGCGGGACATGGATTTTCCGGTAATACTCATTGCCAGTCGAAACCAGATAGATTTAGCAGAACTGGGCGGCGGCTATGTAATGGGGTGGGATCAGAGAGCTTTCTCAGAGGCTATCCACAAGAGCGCTGGCGAAGTCGGATTTGATGGAGCGCTTTACCTGTGCAGGGATCACGGAGGTCCCTGGCAGCGTGACAGCGAGAAGTATGGCAAGCTCTCGGCAGACGAGGCCATGCAGATAGCAAAAGCATCCTATCTGGCGGATCTGAAAGCTGGATTTAATCTCTTGCACATTGATCCTACCAAAGACCCACACTGCGCTGGAACTGTGCCTATGAATATTGTCATAGAGAGAACACTGGAACTGATGGAGTATGCCGAGAAGCAGGTACAGAGGTTGAGCCTGCCTGCTGTGTCCTACGAAGTCGGGACGGAAGAAACCATGGGCGGACTCATCTCCGCCGATGCCTTCGAGCGGTTCATAGCGGATCTTCTCAAGGAACTGGATGCTCGCCGTTTGCCTCACCCCGCTTTCATAGTCGGACAGACGGGCACTCTCGTCAAAATGGATAGAAATGTCGGGCTTTTCGACCCGGAGAACACCAGTTTATTGTGCCAGATTGCCAGACAATACGGACTCGGTTTCAAGGAGCATAATGCAGACTATCTGCCTCTGGATATATTAAGAAGGCATCCAGAACTGGGCATTACCGGAGCAAATGTCGCCCCCGAATTTGGGGCGGACGAGACAAAAGCCCTCCTGAACCTGGCCAAACAGGAGGAGCAGGCGATCAGCGGCAGAACTGATCTGGAGCCATCCAATTTCACCCCGCTGATCCAGAAAGCTGCTCTGGAATGCGGCAGGTGGAAAAAGTGGCTGGTGAAAGAGGACGCGCACCTGACGGAGAGAGATATTGCCCAAAGCCCTGCGAAACTGAAGGAAGTAACTGTGGTCTGTGGGCACTATGTGTTCAATCAGGAGGACATTCGAGAAGCGAGGAAAAAACTATACGATAACCTGATAGCTCTGAACATAACCAACTCGCCAGTAACGGAGGTGGTTGGCGCTGTCAGGGAATCCATAATGAAGTATGTGGACGCCTTTAATCTGGAGGGAATAAATTCCCAATTGACGCAGGGATAGCGATGACAGAAGTGAGTTCATATAAAAGCACAGATGCCGGCATGGTGAAAAGTCCGTTCACATGGCGGGCTTTTCTGGTTGGTTCTCTGGGCGCGCTGGCTATTGGCGCGGGCACTCAGTATGGCGTCATGATGATCCACGGCTCATATATGGCTATCGACTTCAGCACTGCCGGAGCTATCTTTTTGTTCTTTGTTATGGTGGCCATAGTAAACGTAGCCCTGGGAAAGGTAAACAGGAGGTCTGCTCTGACCTCGCCGGAGCTGAAAACTGTCTATATAATGATGACTGTAGCCTGCGCCATCCCCACTATGGGTTTGACAGCCCAGCTACTTCCTATTCTCACAGCGCCTTTTTACTACGCCCTTCCGGAGAACAGTTGGGCGGAAGTTCTTCAGCCACATATCAAGCCCTGGCTGGTACCTCAGGGGCAGAGGCAAATCAAGTATTTCTACGAAAGCTCACCGGCCTGGGAAGGCGGCATCCCCTGGGGAATATGGCTCAAGCCACTGCTTATCTGGGGAATCTTTTTATTGGCTCTATATTTCGTCATGATCTGCATTACCGTAATTTTGAGGAAGCAGTGGATCGATAGGGAGCGATTGGTTTTTCCGCTGGCACAGCTTCCGCTGGAGATGGTAAAGGATGAGGGAAATTCGCTGGTCAAGCCATTCCTCAAAAACGGCGTAATGTGGATAGGCTTTGGGATACCGTTTCTCTTCGGCAGCATGAAGGGCTTACATCATTATTTCCCGGCTGTACCGAGTCTGGAGTTGGCGCATAGTGTACCTATTTTCCGTCGCTCTATGGGGCTGTCTTTTCGATTGAGCTTCCCGATGATTGGATTTTTCTACCTGGTACATCTGGATGCCGCTTTCAGTCTATGGTTTTTCAACCTTTTGAGCCTTGTGGTCAGGGGCATGATGCACATCTTCGGGATCACTATGCGGGAGAGTCTGGGTATATATGGCACTCCGTCGCCCATATTCGCCCATCAGGGCATGGGAGCCATGATAACGCTGGTGCTGGCAGGGATGTGGATAGGCAGAGGACATCTGAAGGATGTGGTGAAAAAAGCCTTTATCAAAGACCCCAGCATAGATGACTCCGGCGAGATTCTATCTTACAGAACTGCCGTCTGGGGAACCATCATCGGATTGATCGTTATGACCGTCTGGCTCACCATGTCTGGAATACCGATGATCGTTGTTCCTATGTTCCTGTTCGGAGCGATCCTGCTGTTTGTAGGATTAACCAGAGTGGTTTCCGAAAGTGGTATGGCCGAAGCTGTGGCGTCCACCATTTCATCATCATTCGTTGTCTCTGGAATAGGGACAGCGCCACTTGGCCCTGCTGGGCTTACAGCCATGAGCCTGACGTATGTATGGGCAGGCGACTTACGAACTTCTGTGATGGCATCTTCCGCCAACAGCCTGAAGATCATCGAGGGAGAAAGTGGTCGCAAGAGGCCACTGTTCTGGGCGATGATGCTCGCAATAGTCATTGCTATGGTATCCTCCACGTGGGTATTGCTGAAACTGGCTTACGCCTATGGTGGATTGAACTGCAACGATTGGTTTTTCGGAGGCGGCGCCAAAGCGCCATACAATTTCTTCGTCAGTAAGATTCTTAATCCCTCGGAGCCTAACGCGTTGGGATGGTATATAACAGCCGGCGGCGCTGTCGGAATGTTCCTCCTGATGTTTATGAGATCCCGATTTTTGTGGTGGCCATTCCATCCTGTAGGCTTTGCCATAGGTCCCATCTGGATCATGGATCGTATATGGTTTACGGTTTTCCTCGCGTGGCTGATCAAGAGCATCGTGGTCAGATACGGCGGCCTGAAACTATTCCAGAAGCTCCGTCCGCTCTTTCTGGGACTTATCCTGGGGCAATTCACCTGCAACGGGACGTGGATACTGATAGACGCCATTGCAGGCGGCAGAGGTAACAGGATATTCTGGATTTAGGTTTGATTTGAGTTTAATTTTATGCTATAATTTCGACTCGGTAAGATATTGTGGTAACACTTTTGGATTTGGCAATATTTCCATCGAAAATCCCCCCAACCCCCTTTTCAAGGGGGAGCAGGAAGTCTGTTCCACATTCACTCTACAGGAGTGAGCAGCAGACCTGTTCTATACAAGGATTTATAGCTCCCCCTTGAAAAGGGGGTTGGGGGGATTTTCAGCCATATTCAGAAAACGTTACCTTCCCAGAAATAAAAAGACAAACAAGGAGGTCTGGAAAATGAAGTTGGGTCTGGTAACTTACAACATGGCAAAAGATTGGGATATTGACACTATTATCGAAAAGTGCGAAGCCACAGGTTTTGAGGGTGTGGAACTCCGAACCACTCACGCTCATGGAGTAGAAGTGACTCTCAGCGCCGATGAGCGCGAAGCGGTCAAAAAGAAGTTCGAGGACTCGAAGATCGAACTGGCTGGGCTGGGGAGCGCGTTCGAGTATCACGCCGTCGATCAGGATGTTGTCAGGAAAAACATCGAAGGAACAAAGGAGTATGCCATACTGGCGAGAGATGTGGGCGCTTCGGGGATCAAAGTGAGGCCTAACGGTCTTCAGGAGAAAGCCGGCATCCCGGCGGAAAAGACGCTGGAGCAGATAGGTCTCGCCTTGAGAGAGTGCGGCGAATTTGCAGCGGACTACGGAGTGCAGATCAGGCTGGAAGTGCATGGTGGAGACACCAGCTATCCGCCCCACATACGCACGATTCTGGATATAGCCGATCGCAGCAACGTTGTCGCGTGCTGGAACTCCAATCAGCGCGAAGTTGAGGCAGGATCAATCAAGCAGCATTTCGATCTCCTTGCAGGCAGGATTGGCCTGGTTCACATGCGGGATCTTGTCGCTGGCTACCCCTGGCGTGAGTTGTTGACGCTGCTCAAGCAGTCCGGATACCAGGGATTCTGCCTTGCTGAGATGCCGGGCAGTCCAGAGCCTGAGCGGATCATGAAATACTACAGAGCTGTTTGGGATGCGCTGACAGCGTAGGGGCGAATCTCGTATTCGCCCATAATCCTGACATGACGAAAAAATACTATTGACATTTTAGCGCGAAAGAATATAATACCATTAGTATAGTTAATCAGGTGTCAGTTTCAAGTCACTGTAACAATGACAAGTTTTGTGTTCCTGGGAGCGCAGGCATCCTGCCTGCATTGTTCACGTTTGATTGTCTTAACAACGTATGAGAAGTAAGAAAAGGAGATAAAAGTTATGTTTAACCGTTTCACCCTTGCGTTGGCAACGCTCGCTATGTTCATCACCCTATCTTTCACCTTGTTAGCCGGAGCCGTTGACATCGAATGTCCTATCATAGCAGATACTATGTTGGCAGGACATTCCGCAGAACATAACACCAACTGCGGCGCGAGGACCAGTCTGAGAGCGAAAGGGTATCAGGGAATTCCTGTCTTTCGGTTTGATATGTCTGCGGCCGAAGGTCTCGAAGTTGAGGGCGGGATTATGACCGTGTTCTGCAAGTCCATCAGCGGAGATGCGGCGGACGAATCCGCCAGCGAAGGTCTTTCAACCATCGCTCACGACTGGATCGAGGGAACAGGGAATTATGATGCTGATGATAACTCCGCCACCTTTTCCTGGCCTGGCGCAGCAGTAGGCGATACGTGGGGAGATAGCGATAACGATGGTAATGAAAGGAATGGTTTCCCGATCAATGCGCTGGACGTTATCAATGGACAGGGAGGATCCATTGTGAACTCACAGGTAGCCTGGACTTTTAAGGTTGGTGAGTGGACAGACATCATTCTGGACGCGGAGCTTGTTCAGGGCCTGGTAGATGGCACACAATATGGGATCGTTGTGTGGAGAGATTCTACTGGCGTTAACCTGGACCTTGCCTCTCGAGAGGATGCTGGAGGAGCAAACGCAGCCACGCTGGTTGTCCAGGCTGCCGAGCCGACGAGCGCTGTAAGTCCCAACGGCAAAGTGACCTCAACATGGGCTGCTATCAAATCCGCTTCGGAGTAAATAAGGAGGGTTGTAACATTATGTTCGTGAAAACTCTTTTATGCTTGCTCACTCTCGTTTTGATTCTTTCGGCGGGAGAGGCAGTTCGGGCAGTTGACGTCGAGTGTCCTCTCATAGCGGATACTATGATGTCAGGACATTCTTCAGAACATACCACCAACTGCGGCGCAAGAACCAGTCTGAGAGTGAAGGGGTATCAGGGAATTGTCGTCTTCCGGTTTGATATGTCTCCAGTCAAAGATCACAGAGTTGAGGGTGGAATTTTGACCGTATATTGCAAGAGCATAAGCGGTGATGCGGCGGGCGAATCCTTCAGCGAAAACATCTCAACCATCTCTCACGACTGGATCGAGGGAACGGGGGATTATACAACTGACGAAGATTCCGCCACCTATGACTGGCCCGGCGAAGATGTAGGCGATGAGTGGGGAGACGACGATAACGACGGGCTTGGCAGAAATGGTCTTCAGATCACTGTAGAGGACGTCATCAATGGATCTGGTGATTCCATTCTGAACTCAGAGCCGATCTGGAAATTCACGGTTGGCGAATGGACGGACATCGTTCTGGACGAGGAACTTGTTCAGGGCCTGGCAGATGGCACACAATATGGAATCGTTGTGTGGAGAGATACGGTTGGCGTCAATCTGGATCTTTCCTCTAAAGAGGACGCTGGCGGGGACAATACTGCAAGACTCGTCGTCCATTCAGGCGGCGGCGCAGTAGACGCACACGACAAGCTCGCCGCAACGTGGGCGGAGTTGAAGGTTCAATAACATTTTCCAACGTAGGGGCGAATCTCGTATTCGCCCATTCAGAAGGGCGATCACAAGGATCGCCCCTACAAATACCGGTTCGCTGTCTCAGACAACGCTAACGACTGGCGGATTGATGTAGTCGTGATATTTATCCCCCACATTTCCGTCCGTCGCGTCGCCCTTGTGGACGTATATCCTGTAGGACAGGCTAAGTTTCTCGCAGCAATTGAGTGTCCAGCTTCCATCCTTGCTGGGATCGCCCTCAAAGGTACCGCGGCCGAATATGTTGGCGGTCATGAGACCGTAATTCCTGACGTGCCAGTAGGTGGGATACCTGAAGTTCTTCGGCCAGTCAAATACTGCGATGCCGACCTTATTGCCGTCCACGATCCCTGAGTAGTCGCACCACTGCGCCATTTTGCCCCACGTTTCAGCTTCGCCGATGCCACCCATGCCGTTCTCGATCTTGCCGGTGCCGGGAGGACTCACTGTCATGGTGGGATAAACGCGTACGGATATGAGTCCGGCTTCTTTGGTATCGCCGAAGAATGCGTCGCCATGCGCGGCGTTGAAATGCACGTCCACGTCGATAATACGCTGTGAGCTGGGCAAATTATAAAACTTCATATCCCTGCTCTCGTCCACCATTTTCTGCGTTCGATCCCGCGTGATCCACTCGTTATTGGCAAAGATCTCGGCGAAAACTGGCCCTTCCAGAATCTTACTGAAGCTCTTGTGCGCCTGAATACCAGATTTTTCACCCTCGCCCCAGAAATCGTGTTCATTCACCTCGCCGTAGGACACCCATATCGATCGGTGGTGAATATGGTCATGCTTGTGCCCTTCTGGTGATGTTTCGCCTCTGGTGACGGTGTGGCCATAGGGGCCGATAATAGGATTGAGATACGGCTTCAACTGCTCCTTGTTGTAGCGATACGACGTGAACATCTCGCCGCCTATATTTACGTCTATGTGGTCGCCTTCCGCGTGATCCAGTGCGACCATAGACGCTTCACTGGCTTCCGGCGACAGCGTGTACTTTTTCTGAGCGCCGGCAGCGAGGCTGTCCAGAATCCATGATATGGTGACGGCCTTGCCGCCCTTTGACGCTTCACATTGTACTGCCGTTTTTGCTCCATCATCAGCCACGATGGTGCAGGATTTGAGTCCCGCGAATTCCGCTCCCAGCTTTTCAGCTTCTATAGTAACCTTGACAGGGCACAGTTCCCTGTCGCGTGGTCCTGCTTTGACCAAAAGTTCGACTGCCATAGCTCCTCCTCCTTAGAAAACTACCCAAAAATAGATTTAAGGGCTTTCATAGACTCCTGCGCGATGGTTTTCGGATCGGGTTTGAAGTCAAATACCTCTACAGATACATATCCGCCATAGCCAACTTTTTTCAGCGCCTTAGCAACAGGCTTGAAATTGGTGCTGCCAGAGCCAGGCCAGCTTTCGTTGTCATCGTTGATATGGAAATGCGCCATGTGTTCGCTATACTCCTTGATGGCTTTCCCCATATCCACTTTGTTGCAGGCCATAGCATAAGTATCCAGTATCATTTTGAAGTTAGGATGATTTATTTCCTCAACCAATCTGGCGCCATCTTCCGGGAAATTGATGTAGTCCGTCATATAAGTAGCGAGCGGCTCTATGCAGATGATTACACCTCGCTCCTGAGCGTGATCACAGCAGGACTTGAATGTATCCTTTGCATATTCCCAGGATTGACCGGGCGTCAATGGCTTAACGACGTTTCGATTCTTTGGCGAGCCGAAGACTATCACCTTGCCGCCCAGATCGCCGCAGAAATCCACCAATTCATGCAGATAATTGCGCGATTTGGATCTGATTTCCTCATCGGGGTGACTTATATGCAGTCCCTCCGGCGAAACGAATACCCAGTGTATGCCGACGATCTCAACTCCCGCGTCTTTGGCAGATACGCGCAGCCTTTCTCGTTCAGCCTTTGACACCTCAGTTACAGAGTCGCAAATGGTAAAATGCGCCACTTCCACGCCATCATAGCCCAATTCCGCAGCGTATTTGAACACATCATCCCACTTCCATCCTTCGAACATTTCGTTGCAGATGGAAAATTTCATAGTTGCTGTCCCCCTTCCGGTTGAAACACTATCGAACATCCGGATATTACCGGATTAATGATTTTTAAGTCTACCACATGCAAGTATCACTGTCAACGCCGCATTTGCTTGGGAGCGCAGGCATCCTGCCTGCATCATATTTCATCCCAAAATGGCACACAGATTCTCGCGGATTGGGACGGATAAACACTGATTAAATCCGTGAAAATCCGTAGCATCCGCGTTCATCCGTGTGCTATTCCTGAGATTTCTGCAACGTCAAAGAGTTTCACTCATCTATCGCCCAATCTGCCAGCCGCAGCGGCAGGGGTGCGGGTTGGTCGCAGGTACTTTCCAACATGATATGCCTGTTCTCTCTCGAGGCGTCGTGCAGGGCGTGTATGATGTCGATGACGTGATACGCCATCTCTCCGCTTGCCCGGTGAGGCCGACCATTGCGAATTCCTACTGCCATATCTGCCACACCGACGCCTCGGCTGTTCTCGTTGTAGCCATACTGGCATTCCACTTCCACCAGATCACGGCTGTCAGGCTTGCGCAGGAGGATTCTCCCGCCGAAGTTGTTTGGATCGATACAGCGCAGCGAACCCTCGCTACCGTAAATTTCGATATGCGGCTGTCCCATTCCGTGAACGTCAGAGGTTATGAGCAGCGTACCAACCGCGCCGTTAGCGTAATCCATCACGCCGGCGAAATGCGTTGGTGTTTTCACCTCATCCCACATGGCCTGGGCTGAACCGGTCACCCGGCGCACCGGCCCCATCAGGTTAATTAGCGCGTGGAGGTAATACGGCCCTCTATCGAAGCCCCAGGTAACGCCGAAGTCAAAGAAATTAGTCCGGTAGAAGCTCACATATCCATGGCCACGGGGCTTCGCCTGGCCTGGATTCGGCGCTTTGTAGGCCATCAGGCAGGCGGACGAACCAACCAGTTTTCCGATTATGCCATCGTCGATAAGTTTACGCGCTGTCTGCCACGCGCCACCGAAGAACGTATCCGGTGCGCCGCCGACACGCAAGCCTTTCTCCTTAGCCAACGCCAGCATCTTCTTACCATCCTCGCGCAAGACTGCAAGGGGTTTTTCATTGTAGATGCTCTTGCCGGATTCCAGCACCGCAATGCCCACCGGGCCATGCGCGCTGTGTGGAGTCAGGTTGATTACAAGCTCGATTTCTTTATCTGCTAATAGTTCCTCGACGCTGCACGCCTTTGGCACGTCGAATTCTTTTGCGCGTGCTTTGGCTGCATCCAGGCGAGTATCCGCCACAGCCACAATGTCAAACGCGTCAAACAACTTTGAGTTCTTGATGTAGATGCCGCTGATAGCTCCGCAGCCGATGATACCGACTTTCATTGGTGTTCCAGCCATTATAATCTCCTTTTTCTATACTGCTCTAAAAACCCACGTTCCCGGTTCTACGCTGAACCTGTAGTAGTGTTCATCTTCGCCTGCGAATTCAACTCCCTCGCAGGCTTCAATTGCCTTCCCGTTGCGCCAGACCCTCCTGTTCCGATCCACTGGGCACGCCATTTCGTCTCGCTTCTCAATGCTGTCATTCGCTGAAAACCTCCTCTAAATTCCATATATATTCTGTTTCCAGATCACATTCCACGTTACTGCATTCTACATTATAACACTAAGGAGGATATTATTCCACAGAAACCGAAGAAGCACAGAGGCTTGCCACTTGAAAAGTGCCTGCAAATTGTATATTCTAAGGAGAGAGATCAAGATTCGCAATAGAGAGAACAGATCGATGAGGTTCGGATTATGTTATTAGCTAGTCTTCAGAATGTTACAAAACGCTATAGCCTCGATACTATCCTGAAGGGAGCGTCCTTCCAGATCAGTTCCGGGCAAAAACTGGGATTGATTGGCCCCAATGGTTCCGGCAAAACTACCATGCTACGCATCCTCCTTGACCAGGAGCCACCTTCGGAAGGCAATTCGATTCTGGCAAAGGGCGTGAAGGTCGGATATGTGCCGCAGTATGTTAAATATGACGAAAGCGAAACGGTTCTGGATTGTATTCTGGCGGAGCACAGGCAATTGTCTGCGGCGCTGCGCGAGCAGGAAGAGCGTCTGGCGCAGGCGTCGGAAGATGAGATTGACAAAGCCTTTCGTGCATACGAACAGGCGCGCAATGCCTACGAAAGCGTGGACGGTGATAATTTCCCACAGCAGGCGCAGGCGATGCTGGATGCTCTGGGACTTGCCGGGAAAGAGGAACAGGAGATCGGGTCGCTTTCCGGCGGCGAGAAAAATGTGTTATCACTGGCAAAGGCTTTGTTAGCCGAGCCAGATCTGCTGATACTGGACGAACCAGCAAATCACCTGGACTATATGGGTGTTGCATGGCTGGAAGATTTCTTAACCCGGTTCAAAGGCGCAGTGCTGATGGTATCGCACAACCGCTACTTGCTGGATCGCGTGGCTGATGGCATCCTACAGCTTGACGATGGGAAAATTAGCTATTACGACGGTGGCTACTCCACCTACCGGGCGGCAAGGCTGCGCGAACTGCTGGCGCAGCAGGCGGACTACGTCGCCAACCAGAAGCGCCTCGCTCAACTTGAGGAGCGAGTGAAAATATTCGAGCGGATCGCAAGGACTCATAGTGATCCAAAGTGGGGCAAACGTCTCCGAGCGTTGCGATCGCAACTGGAGCGAGAGAAAAAGGCGGCCGTCGAAAAGCCAAACCTGGGGGAATCGGCAATACAGGCCGATTTCTCAACAGATAGAACCCAGGCGAAGATCGCGCTGCGGTTACAGGGCTACAGCAAGAGTTTCGGGGATCTGAAGCTCTTCGAGAATGTGGATATGGGTATTGACTGTAATGAGCGAGTTGCGCTGGTGGGATCCAACGGTTCCGGCAAAACAACGCTGCTGAGAGATATAGTAGAGCATGGCGCGTGGGATAATCAAATGATCCGCATCGGGCCAAGCTTGAACGTGGGCTATTGCTCTCAGGAACAGGAAACGCTGCGAGATGATCGGACTATACTTGAGGAGATTCAGAGCGCAGTTCCTATGGGACGCAGGGAAGCCGCCGGTATATTATCGCGATTTCTGTTTGAGTGGGATGACCTGGAAAGGCGCGTTGTGGAGTTGTCTGGTGGTGAGCGCAATCGTCTGCAACTGGCTCGGATCATGGCGATGAAGCCCAATTTTCTTATCCTCGACGAGCCAACCAATCATCTGGACATTCCTGCCAGAGAGGCTGTGGAAGAGGCGTTAGAGAACTTCAAAGGCACGCTCCTGGTGGTCTCCCATGACCGTTATTTTCTGGATAAGATCGTCAACCGGGTGGTGGAGGTGCGAGATAGACAGTTGGTATCGTACCCCGGAAATTTCACCGACTTCTGGCGAGCGCGCGGGAGATCCATGCCCCGTGCGGTGGGGCGCATAACGACGCGGCGAAAGCACCGGGAGCGACGGGAGTCGAAAGATGCTCCCAAAGAGACACTGGTTTCGCTGGAGCAGCGAATCGCGGACGCGGAGCAGAAGAAACTCGCTCTGGAGCAGCGAATTACCAGAGCATTTGAGCGAAACGATTATAGCGATGGTCGTCGCGCGGCGAAGCAGTTGGAGCGACTTAAAGGCCAGATCGATGACCTCTACGAAAAATGGATGGCGGAGAGCACGTAGGGGCGAATCTTGTATTCGCCCGTTCAGGTGTCTGATCACAACGAGGGCGAATACAAGATTCGCCCCTACGGATTATGCTGTAAAAGAGAACGGGCGGGGCAAAAGCCCCGCCTCGCACTGCGGTTATGATGGTATGGAATGATATGGGCAAAATGCCCGGGAGTGCTTATTCAACTGCTGCTATTATATTTACAGGAATAACTTTTGTGTCGATAGATTCATCTTCCCACGGACGTTTGTATACCATCGTTACCTCAATCTGTCCCTCTTTCAGTGCCAGAAACTCAAACGTCTGGATTCCACCTGCACCGATTAGCGTGGAATCGCTGGTATAATCCTCGCTGACCAGTTCCAGAGATCCTGAGTCAAATTCCGCCTGCCACGAATATCCCGTGGTGGGATTGGATTCTAATGAGATAGTGAAAATTCCACCCACTTCAGCCACTGTTAGATCAGATGTACTATCCTGTCCCGTTTCCATTTCCTGCATGGTGTCAGCAGGGGAAAATTGCTCATCCAATGTAAGCTCTGATCCGGGGTCGGTTGGCGTTTCAGCACACCCGGCAGCAAAGAGCAGCAAACCAGAAAACAGTATGGCGGTCAGTGGGCTTAGGAAATTCCTCATGATCAACTCTCCTTTTACAATTTTGTTTTTACGCGAGCAGCTTACCATCTCCGCTTAATAATGTATGAAATAATTTCCGGAGATCGGTACGCCGCAACTTTGACCATCAAGCAAATGCGACTCGCTATGCCGTACACGACAGCATATAGAGCAAATGCCGTGCCAACTTCTAAATCCCTTTATTATCAATGTAATAGGTATAGATCACTGTCGTAGAATTCCAGATTTCTGATTATTGGTCTCAGATTTCTGATACCTTTGGGATTCTATCCTGAGCGCTGATGGCTGATAGCTGACTGCTTATAACGACTTTCTCTTGCGGATCGTGTGGTCTTATGATAGAATATCTGTCATGAGGCATATTCTGATAACGTGATTTTGTCGATTATACTATAGAATGAGGCAACAGGAGCGAACGGAGGGTATTTTTAACGATGTCCAAACGCGACAAGGATTTTGTGAAGGAGATAACATCCAAGGACGAGGATTTTTCCCGGTGGTATACTGACGTGGTACGGAAGGCGGATCTGGCGGATTATTCATCTGTCAAAGGCTGCATGATCATAAAGCCTTACGGCTACGAGCTATGGGAGAACATCAGAAACAGACTGGATAAACGGATAAAAGACACCGGCCACAAGAATGCATATTTCCCGCTGCTTGTCCCGGAAAGCCTTTTGCAGCGCGAAGCGGAACACATCGAGGGATTCGCTCCGGAGGTCGCATGGGTAACTCACGGTGGTGATGATGAACTGGAAGAGCGCATCGCCATCAGACCAACTTCTGAAGCTATCATCTGTGATACATATTCCAAATGGATCGAGTCATGGCGCGACCTCCCACTTTTGATCAATCAATGGGCTAACGTCGTTCGTTGGGAAAAGGTCACAAGACTGTTCCTGAGAACGAGGGAATTCCTATGGCAGGAGGGGCATACTGCACATGCCACCGAAGAAGAAGCCGAGGAGGAGACGCTGAAAATGCTGGAGGTGTACCGGGAATTCAGCGAAAATGTGCTGGCTATGCCGGTGTTGAAAGGACGAAAGACCGAGAGCCAGAAATTCCCGGGAGCCGTCGATACTTATGCTGTGGAAGCGCTTATGTCCAATGGCTGGGCGCTTCAGATGGGCACTTCGCATTTTCTGGGGCAGCACTTCGCCAAGGTTTTCAATATACAATATCTCGATCAGAATCAGCAGCAGCAGTACGTTTGGCAGACGTCGTGGGGCGTATCCACCCGGCTGATCGGCGGCGTGATCATGGCTCACGGCGATAACTCAGGACTCATTCTGCCGCCCAAGATCGCTCCGGTGCAGGCCATCATAGTGCCCATATTGTTTGACAAGACCAGAGACGTAGTTCTGTCGAAAGTTGATCAACTTCTTGAATCTCTCTCTGATAGTGTGCGTGTCGAAGCCGACGTTCGTGATGAATACACGCCGGGATGGAAATTTAACGAGTGGGAAATGAAAGGCGTTCCGCTGAGGATCGAAGTAGGCCCCAGGGATGTCCAGAACGAACAGGTCGTGCTTGTCCGCAGGGACACCAGAGAGAAGATGTTCATAAAAGAGGCGGATCTGAAGGATCAAATAGAGAAAAACCTCACCGATATACAGTCCAGTCTGTTACAGCGAGCCAGAGATTTCCGGGAAGAAAACACCCATAGAGTGAGCAATTTCAAAGAGTTCGAGGCTGTTATGGATGGGGAGAGGGGATTTATTTACGCTAACTGGTGCGGCGATGCCGAGTGTGAGAATGAGATTCAGTCGCGGACATCAGCCACCATAAGATGTATACCGCTGGAAGAAAATGAAGCTACAGGGGAGTGTGTGTATTGCGGGAAAGAAGGCAAATACATGGCATACTTCGCCAAGGCTTACTGATATGCTCAGGAACGGCAAAGTGGGTGCGGGTGCATTTGTCAGTTGGGGAAGTCCTCCATCGCGAATAATTCCTCGAATCTCCCATTGACCCATGCGAGCGTCTCCCATTCATAAGTGGGACACGCTCAGATTGTCATTCCAGCGAAGGCTGGAATCCAGTGGTTACAGATATGTATTGCGTATATATATCTGTAACCACTGGTAAAATGACTGGATTCCAGCCTTCGCTGGAATGACAACTGACTTACCTGCTTACTGATAACCGACAACTGATAACCGACAACTGATAACCGACAACTGATAACCGACAACTGATAACTGATAACCAACAACTGATAACCAACAAAGGTGAATAGATACCATAATTGTTGCCGAAGTTCATGCTATACGGGTATCCAGTCGCGAGCTGCTGCCAGGTAGCCGATACCTACCCCCAGTAATATAGCAGCGATGAGGCCGATTATCACCAGAAGAGCGAGTTTCAGAGCAGGGATTTTTGATTTATTATCCCTGCTTTTCTTTTTTATCCTCGGACGCCTTGATAGCTGTTCCGAACTTTGCTCCGTTGTCCTATCATCTTGTTGTCGTTCTGAATATTGCCTGATTTTCTCACGCCCCTGCTCATGATCTGGAATTCGCCTGGCCGTTTTAATATCTCTTTTTTTCTTTGTCTGGCTTCTGGATTTTACCTCTCCTTTCCACATAGCGCTGCGCTGTTCCTTTATTCTCTTCGCCAATTCCTTCTTTTCGCGTTCATCCAGAGGCATCTATTCACCCATTATTTCCGCCATTTTAGCCTGTAATTCCCAATACACAAATCCCTTGCCCTGCACATCACCAGAATACCATTAAAATTTGAAGAAGCTTCCGGATGCCATTAAATGGCATCCGGAATTTCAGCACGCAAAACCTGTTACTCAGCCTTTTCGATGACTACCTTCTCTCCATGAGATACCTTCTTGAATTCTTCCGGATCCCCCAGAAGTTTGCCGACTACGTTGACTGGACTGGCCGGTCTGATTTCATCGCCACTACTGGCTGGTGTCGGACCAAAGAATATGCAGAAAGCGGTACCCGGCGGCCAGTAGGCAATATCACCTTTCTCCACCACCGCCTGTGCATTTTCTTCCTGCGCCCTCACTGGAATTGAGAAATATATTTCATCTCCCCATGTATTACCATGCTTCTCAATGGGCAGCGCGTTCCAGATCATGTGCGCTGTACTGCTATCATTGAGTTCCGCCTCCATGCTGACGTTTCCTGCTGTTATTCTGATCTTGTTCGCCATATATAGTCCCGGCTGCTATTCCCAGCCGGTACCTCCTTTCGTGAATTTAGCTTCCGATTCATATATTTTAACGTTTCTACATCTATCATTATAACAGAGATTTGTGAATTGTCAACGCCGACATCCAAGCACCAAGCATAAAGTTTCCGTCCCGGCACCGCCATCGAGTTGAGTTGGCATGTTTCATGTTGGACTGGCAAAAAGAAGACGCATCCTGTAGAATATAGACTGTCGGAAAAATGATGGTCTACAGACTCTTTTAAGACTCTTACAAGAAAGGATGCGTCAATAATGGATGATACGACATTGGGGAAGATATTTCAAGAGATAAGTGATGAGTTCACAGGCATGGAGCCGTGCAGTCTTGATGATCTGGAAGACAAAGTGCTTACAGTAAGGTAGGAGATATCATCATCTGCCGGCGAAGCTCCGTGGAATGAGATGGACCAGGAAAGGAGCAGATGCTGTGTTGGCTATCCGCATACTGGTATGCAATGGCGAATGGGATGAATTCTGGGAACGCTACAAAGCTGCTTAATACATTTTAATGCGACAAAATCAAGTTAGCATTCTATCGAGATTTCATCCTCCAATCAACGTCAGAAGGATATTGCCGATCCACTCGTTTACGTGCGGTATGGGTTCCGACCTATAGCCGCTTGTGATGTCGTATCTGGAGGCGTGCGTGCCTACAACGGCAACAAGGTCAAGAGAAGGAATGATTATGATAACAGTTCTGCGATTTTCTTTGCCGTTTCCAACGTGGAAGTAAGCATCTTCAGGCGCATTGGGCAGCAGAATTCTGCCATCATTAACGAACCAGCAGAACCCATAGTGCCCCTTCAAATGAGCAACCTGGTTTTGGGTGGCCTCCTTAACATAGCTCCTGGGGATGATCTGTTCACCGTTCCATTCTCCCTGCTTGAGCCAGAGATAGCCAAACCGTGCCAGGTCACGCATATTTGAGTCAATGGCAAGTTTTGGGCCTGGATTGCCGTTATTGGCGGAGAAGCCATCGGGATAGTGATAGCAGCGCCAGCTTGAAGCGCCGATTCTGTCAGCGATCCGCTTTTTGGCTATTGGCGCTATCCTGTCCTCTGGAAGCTGGTATATCCTTCCCAACACCATGCCGCCAGCGGTGAACGCCGCGTTGTTATATACCCATGTTATTTCCGGCGGCTCCGGTCTCTTCCAGCCAGAGCTGCTGTTAAACAGATGTCTTACCCTGATAGCTTTATCTTTGTCGTTGTCCGTTTCCAGAAATATCTCTGGCCAGATGTCATATACGACTGTATCCAGAGTCAGTCTCTTCTCTTCAATGGCCATTCCCAGAAGTGAGCTTCCCACAGCTTTGCGTATACTCCCGATCTCCCATGCGCTTGATCTGTCCGCTCCACTGCCATAATGCTCCACAACTATCTTTCCATGACGGATGACTATTGTGCCGTATGGCTCTCCAGCCGCCTTTGAGGATAACCAGGATATATAAGCATCCAATCCGTCGGAAGACATACCCAGCATTTCAGGCTTTGCTCCAGTCCACTCCGGTATAGGCCATACTTCTGCCTCAGATGATAAATCTGCCGCCATTATGGAAGCAGCCAGCGCAAGTATAGAACTCATTTTGCAGAATTCAAGGAGCATAAATTACCTATCTTTCAATTCCATCCGCAAATCTGATATTCTGCCCGGAGATCCCAATGTGTCCGCCCACTTCATCCATCGTGAATGTGATATTCGCTTCGCCGATTGTTACGCGAACCTCCTGATCTTTGATCTCTGCGGTTGCTGGCTCTATAGATGCGGTATCATCATCAGTCGCAGTTAGCACGTGCAGGAAGTAGTCTACAGATGCCGGCTGAGAAGGCGATACTTCGACACGACACTCCGGCGCAGGGCCTGTGTTCCGTCGGGGTAGGTATGTTTCCCCGCCATAGCTATAAAGCTCCGATCCATCGACAAGCTTCACCTGTGGTTCCTTCGGCAGCAAGGTCTGGATGAACAGCCTCCCTTGCCCGTTGGTGACCACCAGATGTGACGAAGTTTTGCTTGGAGTCTTCATTGTCTGAAGGAGCCAGGTCTTCTTGAAATCAGGATTTCTGGACTTGACTCGATCAAAAATCACGAATGTCCCGGGACGTATAAATACGATCTGACGGGTGAAATAATCCAGTTTTTCCGGCGAATATGCCCGGCTGCAATCTCCGGCTGCATACAGATAATCTCCCTGATCCTCGAAGGCGAGTATGTCCGCGATATTATAGAGTTCGCTCCGCTCCTGCCATTGATCCAGATCCGTAACCGCACCGTTGTGGTGAGGCCAATCATGTGCCTGTCCGCCATCATTTCCAGTAACATTACCAGCGCGTATTCCGGGCCAGGTTTCGGACGGATCATGGATCAGCATGGTACTATGAGCAATGGTGCGCAGGTGGTAGTTGACGTCATGTTCTGAGCCAAACGATTCGTAGTGTCCACCGTCGCCTGCCAGTTCTTCGTGTTTATAGATCAGGAAATGTCCCACGTCCAGATGCTGGTGTGCCGTGAAGCGATCTCCGCACTTAAAGAAGAAATAGGTGGCGTCCTCATCCCATGAGCTTCGCGCATAGACGTAGCCCGGCCCGGGACTGATATGTGAGAGCTTAGAATTCTGAAGATCGCCCTTCTTGACATCAGTATCGCGCCAGAGAAAATCCTTGTATGCGTATACGCCGACGCTTGAACGCGGAGTAGTTTCGTTGAACGTATGCACAACCTGATGAGCCGAATCGTCGCGGAAATGATTCACAAGGATGCGCCGCGCTGAAAGCACCTTATCACGGTCGCCGCCGAAAGTGCGTCCGCCGCCGTCACCCATAGGAATTGCGCGGCGGGAGTTATACTGACCTATGCCCGGATAAGCCTCAAACATAGAGGCAACTGCCCGGTTCGCGAAGAACTTCGACGCCTGCTCATAGTAATCAATGCCCTCGCAGTGGCGCGCCACCTCACAGAGGAACAGCCATTCATAAAGCCAGTAGTTGATGTAATAGCCTTCCGCCCAGCCGCCGCCATCTCCAGCAGCGTCAAGAGCGGGCGCTGCGCGGGTTTGCCAATCCTGTTCCAGTTTGCTGAGAATCTCCGGCGCGCGCTCATTTTCGTAATAGGTCGCGTAGCACGCGAGTCCTATGCCCCAGTGCTTGTAGCCGTACCAGCCATTGTGGAATACATGGCTTTCCGAGCGGACGTTGGCATCGACGGTTTGATTCATATACTCATGAAATTGCGACCGCTGATCTGGCGTCCAGTATTCGTGGCATAGATCATAGACAATGGCACAGCGAGCCAGATCATGTCCAAAGGTAACGTGTCCTTTGCGAATAGGCCCATTGATATACTTCATCGCCATTTCCACAGCCGACTTTCCCAGTTTTTCATCCTGCTCTATAGCACAGACCAACGCCATTGAGATCATCTTCGCGTGATCATCTGCCTTCTGTTCGCGTGCCACACGCTCCATGCGCTGATATGCCTCAGTCCGCTCCTTAGCCAGTCTTTGCAGACGATCCCGGGAGCCAAGCAGCCTCGGATGTTCTTCAGGGATGGCGCGTTCTGAGGATTCAGCAATACAAAGCGAAACGACCATTATCCAGCAAATGAAAAACGCTCCGGTAAATGCAACTGTAAGAATATTATCACCCATTATACGAATTCCTCCATGAGCTATACCATTTCCGTAGTCGAAGGCTTCTGAACGGGCGAATACAAGATTCGCCCGTACGTTGGAAACTACACCTATTAGTAGATGAGGAAAACCCAACCCCTACTTAAGAACGCGAGTATCAACACCAAACCGCATAGGTGGCATCCCTGCCTCATACGCTCCTATATCGGGCGCTATACCTTTGAAATCGTCGTTGAAATTGGGTATCCGCACGCCGGCGTCATAGCCGGGACTGCCTGGTGCAAGAAAAAACTCGTCAACGCCGTTGTCAGGATCGTAGATCGGTATACCGCGGATACCGTGAGGTTCGCTTCCCTTATATGTCTGGATCCGTCCGTTGAAAAGGTCGTAATCGAAATCGTTAGACTGTTGAGACTCTGGCTCTTTTTTATTCGAGATGCTGGAGCCACCGGAGTTTATCACGTGCAGTATATTATTTCTGGAAACGTGGTTGAGTATTGAGCCGCCATATTCGGATAATCCAATATGCGCTCCCAATGGCCTACTCATGCCCGGCGGTGGAGGCGATTGGAGAAATGTGTTGTGGAAGAGATATGTTCTTCCACCGCCAAAACCTCTACCGATTCCGGCCTTGAGGAATGGGCCGCGTCCAGCCTCATCTGACGTATCAGCAGGTTTATGGCGGCTTTGCCCAGCCACATTGCGCCAGATGTAGAGCGGGCCAACGTGCGTCGCGGCTGTGGCGATTTTGACGAATGTATGGTCGATATAGTTGCCCCAGATCCGCACGTTGCAGTTGGCTCCCTCCGCCTCAATGCCATCATCCCAACAGTGCATAAGGCGATTGCAATAGATGTCCGAGTCGCGGTTGGGAAAGCCCGCCGAACTGAAATTGCTGCCTCCGCCGAGAATATCGTTGTAATAATGCTCCGCGTCAGACCAGATCTCGTTGTAGCGCATGACGTGGTTGCCCCCGGTGTTATACATGGTCACGCCCTGTGCGCCGAGTGGATGCCAACTCTTTTTCTTTCTTTCCGGGTCCATTTCTACCCGGTATTCGGCCCAGCTATTCGTGTCGTATCGGGGGTGATGAATCCGACACCGCTGAATGATGACCCGCTTAATAACCGGATTCTGTTGATCCGCCTCGCGAGCGAATATGGCCGCCTCCATGTCTTTCCCAAACTCGATTTCCTCGTCTACACCGGGCAAGCCCCAACCGCTAATATCGCAATCCTCTATCACGATATCATTACCGGTGTAGATTCGGACGGCGTGCGATTTTGGATTTTTCAGTGTTAGACCGCGGACAATAACATAGGAAGCCTTGATCTCAACGCAGTGGCCGATCTCATTTTTTCCATCAATAGTCGCTGACTTATCAGGAGCGCCAGTATAGAGTATATAACCGTCTGGCGAACCGGATTCCTCAATCACGAGGGTTTTATTTGAGGCCTCAGGCAGGGCAATCGTTTTGCCAATGGGGAAGTCTTCGCGCCACGTACTGACACTGATCCGGGCGCGTACTTCGGTTCCCTGGAGACTAAGCTCAATTTCATATTCCGTTCCCGGCGTCAGATTGACGATACTGCCGCGGTATTGTCGTGCGTGATCATGTTGGGGCTTGGGTTCTCTATTGCGCCTATCAGGTAACATCTGAGAGTGCTCCTCAGGCCCGCGAGCGTCGAACCACAGGGGCATTGCCTCTTTCCATTCGCCCGAATTCGCTGGACGGTAGCGCACGTTACAGGCAATCCCTTCCCCGCCTTTCTCAGGATTCCAGTATAGACTAATGCAGTGAAACGTAGGGACAGCCATAGGTGCCTCATCCGCATAACACGCGACGGAGAGAAGCCAGAATACCAGTATAACAACAATTCCGCTAATTCGGTTTTCAGAAATCATATATCCTAATTTCCTCCCTCTATGAAATTTTCCTCTTTTGTGAAGTATTGACGGCGTTTAGCAACGTGAGCAATTCCCAAGCCATTGTGATAGTTCTAGGGTAACATATAAATCTCAGGAGATCAAGATGCCAGCAAGAAACGAGTGTGATTCAAAATCGTGATCAGCGGCGCTGGAACCCGGCACAATATGGCTGACGGTCTTAATTGCCCGTCTTTATTGGCTTTCTGATGCAGTTTTCATTTTCGATTCGACAATGCCAATACGATAATGCCTCGCCTTTTACTTCACTGCTTCACCATCCCTGTACCTTCTCTGGAGTCTATATTTTTTCTTCTTATCTGTCAAAAGTGTTCCTCTAACTGTGGACTGCGCCCAAAAACAGAACTCAACCCTCTGGCAAAGGCGCTTATGGTATGTTGGGTGTTGTCAATGCGTAATTGGGCGTTGAAAATATTTGTACGAATCCCGCCGATTGCCATTTCAGGACGCTTCACCAGGCCTTGATCCGCTTCTGTGTATTGCAGCGAAAGCAGCCAGCGATAACCCATTTTAGCGTGTTCCTGATAGAGCTTCAGGAGTTCCTCATCCCCTACCAATTCAGCAAGATAAATGGCATCGCCCAATCCCTCCATATAACTCCCAGTATTGGCGGAAGGCAGTATATGAAAACTCCCGTAGACCTCATCATCGCTATCCAGATTCTGCTGCGTCAGCAGATGCTCGCTCAACGTGAGGACGTAATCGGCGTATTTCGGCTCCGGCGACTGCTCGTAAAGAGAGACAAACGCGGAGATCGTCCACGGGAGAAAGGAGTGTCTTTTCCATTGCTTTTTGTGGGAGTAAAATTCTAAAGCCCAATCCATGCTTTTCTTGTAGCGGGGATCTCCGAATGCGCGGTACATGCTTGCCAGCGCGAAGAGAGCTTCGCCGGGATAGATATTGCTTTCCCATCCTTCATTCTTTTCATATTCATAGTCACCGTAGTATATATATGTGCTTTTATACTGTCCCGTCTGATACTTTTCCTGTAGAAACAGGATCATATTCGCCAGTTGTTTCAGGACTTCATCGTGTTTTTTGGTACCAGTAAGGCTGCGCACTTTGAGCATCGTCAGCATAGGGAGGCTGATGCCGCCAAGTTTGGCTTTCCCTGCAAAAAGAAAATAAGCCTTATCTGGCTCCAGTTGCTTTTTAAAGCTCATCAGGTAGCGGAGACTCTCAAAAACTGCGCCCAGATAGCGGATTTCGCCTGTCATCTCATAGACCAGCGCGAGGGAATATGATGTTCCTGCCTGACGCAGAAAATTATCGTCATCCATACTGCTGAACTGATCTTCCAGCGGATCATACCAGTATTTAAAGCGTCCTGATGGCTCCTGCATGGATAGAAGCCAGTCAGCGCCGAGACGCATACTGCGCTCCAGAGCGTCCGCTGTCACGTGGGAATAGCGTTCTGGATCAGGAGTTGGTGGGAAAATACGGTGAAACAGGCGTTCTGCTTCCAATTCAACGCCCAGGAGCTTTGCAGACAGGGGGTATTGTCGGGTTAGATAGTAACCAATGCCTATTCCAAGCACCAGAAGCGCCAGAAAGCCGACGCCCGACCATAGAGCTATTTTCCTGCGGCGGCTTGGTTTCATCGTCAACAGTAGCTTTCATTTGTATATATAAAGACGAGCAAGAATAACAGCATGCATCTGGTGTTGAGCCACGTCAATACGGAGCGGAGCTTCGCGGCGATGATTTTGGATACCGCCGATAGCCATAAGATCATCGGTTGGATGTTCACGAATGAAACGGTTCGCCAGAGGGCTGCCCACCTGCCAGGAGGTCAATTTTTCCAATCCAGTGTCGATAACGCAGGCGAATTTTCTCGCGCGCCGGGTTTCCTGGCGCTGAACAGCCAATTCATAAGCATGGATAATGCCCTCGTAGGCATAAGCAGTATTGCGTGTGCGCCTCAACGTCTTGTGAACGTCAATCATCCAGTCGGCAAGCTCAAGAACGTAATCGCCATACTGTTCTGTATCAGGCCATCTGCTGGTAGCTATTTCATAGAAGGCCATAGAACTCCACTGATAGTATCCCTTGGTAATATTTGAATCAGGGTCTTCCTGTAACGCTTCGTGGATATTGTGGCGGTAGCCTGCCTCGGCGGCGTCCAGGATCACGGGTTTGAGATCCGAGTACCCCATATATTTGGCAGCCTTGATCAGCGCCAGAAGCGATTCTCCATCGAAATAGGGCGTAGGATCCCCGTATGGCTGTCCGTCAGAAGTGCGATAATATTCGTGCCAGAGGCCGTCCTCGTTGCGCGCGCCGACCAGAAATTTCAGAAATCCATCAAGCCGTTTTCGGTAACGCTGGAGTTTTCCCTCAGATAGGCTGGCTCCAGCAGCGCGCAGATAATCTATGTAAGCCAGAGCGCAAAGCGCCACCGTTCCTGTGGCCCCCGCCGGAACATCAGGATAGATCACATAGCGAGCGCCGTCAGAAGTAACCGTTGAATGTCGCTCAAAAAAAGCCATAGCTTTTTCAACCGCAATGCCAGTCTCAGGTTCTGGCTGATCCTGATAGATCAGTGCCAATCCCCACATAGCTCCCGCCTGACGTACTTGATTGTCACCTTTAGTATATTTTTTCTGAATCCAGTCATATTCATAATTAAAATTGCCATCCGGCTTCTGGTTCTGGAGCATGAACTGAGTGCCGATTTTGAGTGACTGGTCCAGTATCTCGCGATTCAGGCGCTTTGAGCAGATCCCCAGGGTTGGCAGATCAAAAGGGCGATGGAGCTGAAATCTTTGTGGGAGAAAAGAGGGAAGGAGAAGGAACCAAACTAGTACCACCAACGTTACCCCTGCGATCAGGCAGAGGATCACCGATCTTTTCCCGGAGAATTTTCGCAACTTACGATTATCCATAGGCCGTAAATACCAACTAACAAGACGACAGGGCAAAATAAAGGGCAACATGCCTGAAAGCATGTTGCCCTTTTTAGTTGCTCAACGAATCACAGAAAAGTTCTGCAAAACGCTGAAAGAACTAAGCTACTCCGGTTTCTCCATCGTCGTGAAGGTGTATACGACATCCGCTGGATTACCAGCAGCATCAGTGACGGTCAAATTGATGGTGACAGTTGTCTCGTTCGGCAGAGAATACTGCAGGAACGCGATCTCCACCGCCGTACCATCGGCTGACAAAGCGTCAGTAGCGGTGAAATCTGGTTCCTTCGCGGTTATTGTCGCGCTTGCCAACGCTTCGCTAAAGGCGATGGTAAGTCCATCAGGATGTGTCGCTGGATCTACACCAGTTGCGCCATCCGGAGGCACACAGCTAGCGCCAGCCAACGCTGGTGGAGTTGAATCAGCCACAAGCACCGTGAAGGTAAGCGTGTAGCTAACTTCCTGACCACCCGCGTCTTTACCAGTAAGTGTCAGTGTAACAGATCCTTCCGCTATAGCCGGTGAGGGCGTAAATACTACACTGTTACCCGCTATCGCGGTGGCGCCCACAGCACCACTCACGCTCGCTTCTGCCAGTTGCTTATTCAGGTTGAAAGTAACTGCGGAGTTACCTGCCTGCGATGTACCCGCTGCAGGAGTGGTAGAGGATACTTCCGGCACCGGGCCGGCATCGTTATTATTATTATTATCGTCGTCGTCATCGTCGCCACCACAGCCTATCAACCAGATCAGCATCGAAGCAGCCATCAGCAAAGCAAAGATTCTTGATAATCTTTTCATCACTACTTCTCCTTATTTCTAAACTTTTGAATTTTTCTCACATCACATCAGAAGCTATATTCCGTCCCATAAGTTTCAACTAATGGAACATCAGCCTGCGTCAGCATCACGCAAGCCAGTCAAGAATTCGTTACTTATATCCCCTCCTTCCACTCTCTGGTCAACTAATACATTTACTAAGTGTTATATAGTAAGGACGAATCCTCTTTAATCTTTTAATTAGAGGAAACAATAAAACTTAACGATAAGACCCTAATATCCACAACACCCATAAGGGAACACCAAATTGAAATGCTCTTTAGTATAACACCTCCCCTCTGATATGTCCAGAGAATTCTTACCAAAAAATGAAAAACTAACGCCGTATGCCCAGCAACTTACGTAAAACAGCTATTTACCTACGTTTAAGGTCATTATCAGCCGAACGTGTTATTAGTTTACCAAACTTGAAGTCTTTTGTAAAGGAAAAAATCTTGCCCGCCGCCGCCTGACTTACAGCAGGTGCATCTGACGATCTCCGTTTTCCGGCAATCGCAATTGATCCACTACAGAATCCAATTCATCTATCCCATGTATAGGAGATACCATTTCAGCCAGCGGCTGAGGTAACACGGCCTCGCCATCCGGTGTATATATGAAAACATCCCTATTCTGCTTTAGCGCACGCTTCGCCGCATTAAGGGCGCCGCTACGCGGCTCCACAAGGATCAACCCTAACGAAAGCCCGCTAATTATACGGTTCCGCTGTATCAATCTCTGACTGGATACCACTTCGTTGGGATGACATTCAGAAAAGATCGCGCCTTTGACACAAATATCACGAGCCAACTGACAATTCTCACGCGGATAGATCATCCTTAATCCAGACCCAAGCACTGCCAGTGTCTTTCCGCCGGCTTTCAGAACCCCTTTGTGAGCCGCAGTATCGATCCCGTTCGCCAGTCCGCTAACGACAACAATGCCTCTATTCGCCAGCCATTCCGCTATTGTTTCAGCAGCCTTGATACTGTCCGAAGAGGGAAAACGCGTTCCGACTATTGCAACACTGGCTTCGTCCTTCGGTAATACCATTCCCTTCCTATAGAGAATTGGCGGGAAATCCTCAATGAGTCTCAACAGATGAGGATATTCCAGGTTATCAGGGCACAAAACGCCGACTTTCGCCGCCGATATGTGTGTAATGAATTTCTCAAACTCCAACAGCCTTCTTTTGACGCCAATGATCTCATAAGCCAGTCGCAGATCTAAACGAGGCATCCGGGCTATCTCGGTAACGGGAGCCGAGAGAACTTTTTCTGGCGAGCCAAACCTGCTTACCAGCATACACACTGTTTTTGGACCCACACCTTTAACGGAACTGAGGGCCATCCAATACTTAGTCATAACGGAAGAGTCGACGCTCATGATCTTTACCCCGGCGCACTATGTATTTTATACTATGCTGGTGAGTTTGTCAAATATTTGACCACTATCAAGATTTTTTATCTATAATTCCAAAAAAAACGCGAATTCTTCTTGCACGAGTATCCCAATTATTGTATAATGTTTCAGGCTGTGCAAATCATGAATGAAAACATTTGTGAAAAAGGGAACGAAGTTAAGGATGTTCCCAAGACCAACTAAAGACCAACCAGGAGGATGAGTAAATGGCTGATATTGATGGTTACAACATGCCCGATGACTTATACTACCACGAAGACGACACCTGGGTAAAAGTGGAAGGGGACGTAGTCAGGGTAGGTATGACTGACTTCTTCCAGCAAGCTGCCGGGGATATAGTCTATGTGGATCTGCCGTTTGATGGCGACGAAGTAGCAGTGGGAGATGCCTTTGGCAAAGCCCAGTCCGCCAAATGGATTGGAAAGCTTATAGCTCCTCTGAGCGGCACGATTGAGGAAGTGAACTACGATCTTGAAAGTGACAGCACCGTCATAAACAAGGACCCGTATAATGATGGTTGGGTCATGACTATGACGCCGTCAGACCTGGATGGCGATTTGTCTGCCCTGATACACGGTCTTGATGCGGTTACGGACCTGATCAAGCGTCACATCGAAAAAGCCGAAAAGCTCAAGGAAGAAGGCGGCGGCGGAGAAGAGTAGTAGGAAACTCTTTGAACGAGCTTTTCATGATATGCGTTTATTGTCTATCATGAATCCTCTGTTGACGCTTCCAAGGAGGGTTACGTGTCCCTTTACAATGACATTAGTGACATCGTAGGTGAAGCGAACGTCAGTAATAGTGAGCTTGATATTCTCTGTTACTCGCGGGATCTGGCGTCCTCTATTCCGGATGAATTGCTGAAAGCCTATGGATTGCTGGATCCGGATCTGGTAGCTCTAGCGCGAGACGTCGATCATGTATCCGGTGTGCTGGCCTACGCACACAAACATGGGATACCTGTGGTGCCGCGTGCTGCCGGAACATGGGCTTTAGGCGGTGTCTTGCCGCTGGACGGCGGGATTGTCCTTGACATGAACAACATGGACAAAATCGTGGAGTTCAACCCGGAGGATGAGTATGTCCGTGTGCAACCCGGCGTTGAATGGAAGCGACTGATAGATTATCTGGATGCCAGAGGATACCAGGTTGGCGCGAATCCCAGCAGTGGGTTATCTGCCACCATAGGCGGATACATCGCCACCGGTGGTTCCGCAGGAATAGGCGTCACCAAATATGGAACTGTTGGTGACCAGATAATATCTCTGAAGGTCGCTTTGGCCGACGGCAGCATCATAGACACCAATCCGCTGGATTCATGGCTTTTCGTGGGATCTGAAGGAACGCTGGGGATTACCTGCGAAGCCACGCTCAAGATCTTCAAGAAGGAGGCCGTGCGATACCTGGCATTTGCCTTCGACAGCCTGGATGAAGGCACAGAAGCACTCCAGCAGCTATACAAGCTGAAGCCGTATTTCATAAGTTTTCTGGATGGCGGTTTAGCTCGACTTCTCAACAGGGTCGGTGGTCACTTGCAGGAAAAACCATTAACTGTTACCCTTGCCATTGATGGCACTGAGCAGGAGCTTGATCTCATTGAAAGCAAGATCCAGGAGATATGCGGAGACGCTTTCAGGTATCCAGATGAAGAGGCTGAACATGAATGGGAAAACAGATACAAGACGGGATTATCGTTCAAACGTCTTGGTCCAAGCTTATTTGCTCAAGAAATGCGTATCCCTGTGAAATACCTCAACAGCGCCCTGAAGGAATTAGACGAGCTGATGAAGGATTATGAATGGGGAGTGGAGAGCCTCGCCGGGGATAACAACACTGTTGTCCTATCCATATTGGTTCTGGCGGACGAAAGAATACGATCTCAATATATGAAGCAGTTTTCTTTCATGCTGCCCATATCCAATATTGCGTACAGAAACCACGGCGCTGTTTTTGGGATTGGTATGCACAACGCAGCACACATGCCCAAAATACACGGAGCCGGGTTGGATGTCATGCGATATATAAAGCACAGTATGGACCCAAAGAACATCATTAACCCATCCAAGACACTGGAGGCAGTATTTCCAAAGCCGGTGTTGGCAATGTTTATGATCATGATGCGGTTTGTGCCGCAGGTGGTGATGTTCGCACTGGAAACTATGAGCTACCTTCCTGTGAAGGTGATAAAGTTTGGCATGGGGCTTCTAAGGCTGCGCATCGACTGACAAGCTGGGGGATATATATCGTCCTGCTGTCTGTTACTGAAAATACGCGAAGTGCGGAATATCAGACTGCGCGTTGTGTGTATTATTATGTAGATTCACTCAGTGGAACCTGTATATTTCCCATTCATGGAGAACTAAAGAGAGGCGAACTTAGATGAGTGAAACTGAAGCCAAAGTAATGAGCGATGCTAAACTGGAAGAGGATATTTATACCTGTGCCAGTTGCGGGTATTGTCGATTCAACTGTCCCGTTTATAAGGTGCTCGGCTTTGAGTCTGTCACCGTGCGCGGTAGGATGCTCATAATGAAAAAGGTGTTGGAAGGCAAGATGGAGATGACTCCGGAACTGGTGAACTCCATGTATATGTGCGCCCAATGCGAGGGTTGTCACGTTGCCTGCCCTAATAACATTGATTTCGTCATGATCACCCAGCTTCTGAGGCAGGAAATGGTTAAGCAAGGCCTCCTGCCAGAATCATTCACGGCGGTGCGCGAGAATCTGGCAACTCTCAACAATCCCTATGGTGAGCCGCAGGATCAGCGAGGCGCATGGCTTTCGCCTAAGGTTCGCGGAGAGACAAAGCAGAGCGAGAATCTGTATTTTGTCGGCTGCACATCGTCATACTCGCTCAACCGCATTCCCAAGTCTGTCACAAGAATCCTGGATAAGATAGATTTCGATTATACTGTCCTGGGAGACGATGAGCTTTGCTGCGGCGCGCCTGTATTCAGAATGGGCGAGACAGAACTGGCAATGAGTATGGTTCAGCGGAACGTTGAAAACATCCGCAAATTGGGCGTAAAGACGATCTTCGCATCGTGTGCAGGCTGTTACAGCACCATGAAGCATAATTATCCCGATGAGTTCGAATATCTGCATATAACCGAACTTTTCGAGAAGATGCTAAAAGAAGGGACATTGGAATTCAAGAAACCGTTCAAGAAAAGAGGCATCTATTATGACGGATGCGATCTTGGCAGACACAGCGGCATCTACGAGGCTCCGAGGAACATACTCAAAGCCATTCCTGAGTTAGAATTGATTGAGTTCGATTATAACAGGGAAAATGCCATGTGCTGTGGTGGGCCGCTTTCCAGTGGTTTTCCTGACCTGGCGTTTGAGATCGGCACCCGGGCAGTGCGAGAAGCCGAGGAGAAGAACGCTGACTTGATCATAACCGCCTGCGCCGCCTGCCTCGTAAACTTCAAAGCGGGAGCCGCGCGTGCCGAGATTCGGATGGACGTACAGGATATTCCCATGATCCTGACAAGGGTTACATAAATGCAGGTCGATAGGTTCATTAGCCCGTTAGTTTATTAGCTCATAGACCCATAGACCCATAGACCCACAAAAAATAGCGAGTGACAAAATGGTTCTGGAAAAGGTTAGTGAAAACGTTCTGAAGCTGAGTGGGGATGTCAGCTTATCGGACATTTACTCCAGGTTCCCTGACTGTGAGCTTTTCGTTGAGCCGCTTAGCGCCAAGAAGCCTCTTAGTGACTTCATTTCCAAAGGCGGCTTTGGCTACGGAGCGCTGCGCGAGGGACCCTTCAACTCAAAGATCTTCAGAATAAAATGGAAGAGACCCAAATACAGCTTCTCGTACGGTTTGCCGGACTCCACTCTAAGTGCGGCAGGATACCCTTTGCACCGAATAACTGCCGCACTGCCGCATAGACTCTACAACAAGTCACTGGGCAAAATTCAGGAGGTATTGATCCCCGTCCGGGACAAAAAAGAGGTAAAGGTCGTCTTCAAGCCTGAGGATGCCCCTGACTTCCATGTCCCGTCTATGGCTCGCGACGTTCTATTTGTGAATAACAAAGCCGCCGCGCTTGTCGGTTTGCAGGGCCAGGGAACAGTGGCAGTTTATTCTTCTGATGCAGCGCTTGAGTCCGAAAGTGGAGATGCAGGGGAGTTCATGCAAAAGAGGTTCATAGAAGATAACCTCAATGGTACTCAAGTTTTGCGGATTCTGGCGCAGAAAAGCGGTGCTGCAAAGCTCTATGAACTGGCAGGCGAGGACAATCTCTTTCTGGCACTACATATCAATATTGGTTTGCTGGTAATAGTGTCCGGCGACGGTATCAAAGAGAAACTACCTGAAATGCCGCTGACGTATAGTTTGTGAATCTGCTGCACATCATCTAGTTTCTCAAAAGCGCCGCAGGAACACGCCGCGCGTGCCTGAGAGAATGGAGCGAGCCGCATGCCAGAAAAGTGGCGATATTTGACGAATAAAGATGTAAATTCCCCGTATGGGTTAGCTGTTGATGAGATGCTGGCATATTCTGTTGCCTACAACGATTCTCCTCCCATACTCCACATGTATAATTTCCTTCCATCCGTCATCGTTGGGCGGTATCAGGACATCGAACTAGCCATAGACATTGAGGAGTGTCGCCGTTCCGGTATCGAATACAATCGCCGGCATACTGGTGGCGGCACTGTGTTAATGGGACCGAATCAACTGGCTCTGGGCTTTGCGATCCCTTTGAGTCACCCCTCTGCGACCCCGAATATCAGACCGATGTTCGATCTGCTTGGCGGAATCATCAACGATGCGCTGAGAAAACTCGGCGTTGATTCTTACTTCCGGCCCAAGAACGATCTGGAAGTACGCGGGAGAAAGCTCGCAGGATTATCCGCTTCTCTGGAGGAACGGGATGCTTTTTTCTTCCACATGAGTCTGCTGGTAGACTTCGACGTAGAACTGATGGTTCGGATACTCAATACACCCAGGGAGAAGCTGGCAGACAAAGCTATAAGCTGTTTTTCGCAGCGGATGACCACCATCAGAGATGAGATAGACGAACTCCTCCCCTTGTCCCGCGTTATGAAAACAATCAAAGACAGTTTCAGCGAGAAACTTGGTGTTGAATTTGAGGACAGTAAATTTTCGCGGTGGGAGGAGGACAAAGTTCAGGAGCTTATCCAGAGCAGATATGGTTCAGAGGATTGGGTATTCTCGGTAAAGCATCCGCCTGGAGCGACTGGACACGCACGCAAAAAGACGCCCGGTGGAATGCTGGACGTATATCTGACACTCGCTGGTGGGTCTATCGAAAGTGTTTTAATTACCGGCGATTTCTTCTCCACAACCCAGACAATAAACAGGATCGAATCGACACTGAAATGGACTTCCGCAGACAGATCAAACGTGGAGAATCGACTAGAGGAGGTTATGGGCGACGAATCCATTTACGAGGTGGACGCAGCGGCTCTGACAGACATAATTATGATGGCCAAAAAGCGCAGTAAGCCAGTACCAGTCGGTTAGTTAGGCCGCTGTCTGCTAATCTGGCCTTCCGGTTCTCCGGATTTCAGCGCCGGGCAGTAGAACGGAGGTGGGGTATTGTGAGAAAACTGCTCTGGTTTTTCTTTATTGGTTGCCTCGTTTTCATATTGGGATGTGATGAAGGCCCTGACCCGGGACCAGTTCCTGAAGTGATCAGTGTGAGCGTGGCGAATGTATGGCAACTCCCCAGCGCGGAAGGATGGGGTGTTCCCAGCAACGCGAGCATTTTTGTGACCTTCAGCAAAGAGATGGCAAATGATACGGTAGTTATAAGCCTGAATGGTATTCAGGTCTCCGCAACTCCTTATGATGATGAAACGCTGGAATTCATCCTCGAGGATGAAGGTGAATTTGAATTAACCATTACTGGTGAAGATATACATGGACAGACGCTGGAGCCACCGTATGAGCCTATCAGTTTCACAGTGGTTGGTTCCGATGTGTTAATGCCACGTATCGTTGCTGATGAGTGTGAGCCTGAGAACGGCGCGCAAGAGGTAGAGCCCGATATAGAGCAGTTTATCATTGCCTTCTCTGAGCGAATGTTCATGGTTATGGTGAATTATACATTTCCAGAATTTCCTTTTGCTAAGGAACTGAGCGCGGATGGTAAATTTCTGACCATCAAGTTTGAAAATGGATACCGACTATCCAACGGTATGCACGTAAATATTCAATTGAGCGGCAGGGATTTAGTTGGCCATATGCTGCAAACGAGTCAGGAGTATTCTTTTACTACAGTATCAAGATAGAATACACGTTTTTGCTATAGGAGATGTCACCACGAGCACCAACATTATTGTCGTATTTTTGAATAATAATCTTCGAAAGAATAAAAGAAGAGATTAGGAAGAGGTGGCAGATATGAACGACTCAAAAATGGGTCTACAGGCTATTAAAATTAAAGGGCATATCGGGCCTGACAAAAAACTGGAAATCATAGAGGATCTGCTCGATATACCTGAAGGAGATGTGGAAGTAATCATACTTTACCCTCAAAAGTTATCCGATGGAGAAGCCAAACTTCCTTCACCACTGACATGGCCTACGCTGGACGGCGGACGTTATCTCGGTGGAACTCTGCGTCGAGAGGAAATCTACGGTAATGATGAGCGATAATCGGTGCATGATTGATACGAACGTGCTGGTTTATAGCACAATCAGCTCTGGCCCATGGCATCGGGAGGCAAGACAGAAGCTAATTACACTGGTTAACGCGGGTACTGAGCTATGTCTTACACCCCAAGTGGTGCGTGAATACTTGGTTGTCTTAACACGAGGCGACATCTTTGAAAAACGCTTTACCGCGGAGGACGCTCTGGGTGAATTGGAAGCTATCTTGCCTGCATTTGCTTTGCTCGATGAAACTGAAGAGACAGTTCACTGTCTGCGTAACTTGATACAACGTTACCAGGTTCGCGGCAAGACTATTCACGATGCCAATATCGCTGCAACAATGCTTGTCCATGGGGTAACACGGTTGATGACCTATAACCCCGGCGACTTCCGCCGATTTCAGGAAATAACGATTGAGCCAATACAGGTTTAGGAGTTTGTGTGATAATGAGCCAACAGCTACATACAACGGAACAGAAAGTAAAAGAAAGTCCCGAATATCTCAGAATGAGTCTTTCATCAGCTATGGCCTTGCGTTTGCGGAAAGGTCTTTTTCACCGCAACGCCAAGTCGCCATGCGTTAATCTGCTGATGACTTACGACGAGGGCTGCTCTGCCAACTGTGCATACTGCGGGCTGGCGAGAGAGCGGTCGGGAAAGTATTCCGATAAAAGTTTTATCCGTGTCGAATGGCCTGTTTACAGTCTGGATGAGGTGATTGAGAGCATCCAGAAGTATCAGGAAAGCGAGATCAAGCGCGTTTGTATTTCCATGGTCACCAATCGCCGTGGTCCGGCGGATCTGGTCACTGTTATTCACAAATTGCGGCCGGCTATTGATATTCCCATTTCGCTTCTGGTCAGTCCTACCGTCATATCCGAGAGCGATCTGGCAAATTTCAAAGAGGGCGGTGTAGACCGCGTCGGCATCGCTGTGGATACTGCAACGCCGGAGCTTTTCGACCAGATAAGAGGAAAAGCCGCCAGAGGGCCTCATAAATGGGATGAATACTGGGGGAAAATAGAAACTGCCATGAAGGTATTCGGCAGCGAATTTGTGGGCGTTCACTTAGTGGTAGGGCTTGGTGAGACTGAAAAAGATATGATTCAAACTATTCAGCGAGTTCATGATATGGGCGGAAGCACGCACCTGTTCTCCTTTTTCCCCGAAAGTGAATCTCGTCTCGCCGATAAACCACAGCCGTCAATAGGTCAGTACCGCCGCATTCAGCTTGGGAGGTACATCATTGACGAAGGGCTGGCCGGGATGAAGGGCTTTACCTTCGATTCTTCTGGCAGGATCACAGACTTTGGGCTGCTGGAGGATCAGTTTAATCAGGTCATTGATTCAGGTAAGCCATTTGAGACCAGCGGATGCCCCGGCGAGGATGGGCAGGTTGCCTGCAACAGACCCTATGCCAACAGTTTGCCAGGACCAGATGTACGAAACTATCCCTTCCACCTCAACGAAGGTGATATAGCGAGGATAAGGGAGCAACTGTGGACAAACTAAACGTAGGGTCACAGCATGACGTGACCACAGCTTATGAATCGCGCAGCGCATCGCGCAATGTGTATTTTTATGCACCAACCATAAAGAGGTACGAAACTGACGAATATGTCAATAAGCGTTATCCGTTTTTCGTACCCGTGTCTGTCACAGGCACAAAATGCCGCCTCAAATGCGATCACTGTCGCGGGATAATCCTGGAATCCATGTATGAAGCGCAGGATCCGGAGTCACTTTATAGACTTGCTCTAAAGCTTAAAGATCGAGGCTGTAAAGGGATTCTGGTATCTGGCGGCGCAGGGATCGATGGTAGTGTGCCGCTGACGGAATTCGCTCCCACGATGGCGAGATTGAAGCGTGAATTGGGGCTTAAAATGGCCGTCCATACTGGATTGGTGGACGAAGAGATGGCTGATGCCTTAAGTGAAGCCTGTATCGACTCCGCGATGGTGGATATTATAGGCTCTGATGAGACTGTGAGGGAGGTCTATCATCTGAAAGCATCGGTCGCTGACTACGAGAACTCCCTCAAGAATCTGGTTGATAGAGGTGTCAAAGTAGCGCCTCACGTGGTGGTAGGACTTCACTACGGCAAGATACTGGGTGAATATACTGCTCTGGAGATCATTTCCAGATACAATATTGCCGCGCTTGTTCTGGTGATCCTGACTCCCATGTGTAACACCCCAATGGTTGAGGTCATCCCGCCCAGTATTGAGGAGATGAAAAGCATCTTCGCGGCGGCGAGAAGGCTGTGTCCTTCTACACCCATTTTGCTGGGATGTGCCCGCCCCGGCGGGAAATATAGGCTTCAACTGGACAGATTAGCCCTGGATATGGGGATAAATGGTATTGCATATCCCGCTGAAGGTCTAGTGCAATATGCCAGCGAAAAAGGGCTGAACCCGGTTTTTTCAGAGTATTGCTGTTCGTTCATTTTTGAGGAGAGTTTGTAGTTTCAGTTCCGAGTCTATAGACTCATAGACTCATAGACTCATAGACCTATAGACCTATAGACCCATTCTTCCACAGGAGGTGAAGACCTTATGTTGATTCCCGTTCTCATGCTGTTTGTATTGGGACTAGTAGTGCCAATATTCTCATTGCTTCTTGGTTTCATGACCACTGACACACCCGGCTGGGGTTGGATAGCGATAATAGTGATTAGTGTGGCCTCTATAGTAGGCGCAGTGGTGATTTATATTGTCGCTCGGCTGCAAAAGAAGCCAGAGGAATAGGAAGCCCTGTATGGGTGGGGCAAGCCTCGCCACAATTTCAGGGGAGTAACCACATGCTTAACCTTCGAAAACGAAGTATATATGCTAAACACAGGGCGCTGTTTATCCTTGCAGGCATTGTTGTCGAGGTGGTAATTCTGGCAGCTCTGGTTGTCCTCGCCGTAGTCGTCTTTGGCTCTGCCTACTTCAGAGTGGTGGAGCATCCGAAGTTCTGCGGCTCTCTCTGTCACAATATGGAGGCTTCCTATAAGTCGTACAAAAATTCCTCTCACGACGGTATCCGCTGTGCCGAATGTCACAGCAGGACAAGTTTTGTTGACGGATTTTTGAAGGATACGATCTATGCTGCGGCGAAGGAAATTTTCATATATATGGAGGGCGAGGCCTTCTATGACATGGATGAAGTTCATCCGATGGTATCCAACAAAAGCTGTTCTCGGCACGAGTGTCACAAGGTGGAATCGCTGGTTGAGCGGGATAACCTCTTCGCAGGCGACAACATCTTTAAGCACAGTTCGCATCCACTCTCTACCGACCTTAATTGCACCAGTTGCCATTCCCAGAGCAAAGAAAGGCACATGGCTATCGATCAGCGAGTGTGTTTCCTGTGCCATTCCAGTTCCGGCGGCGGGATGGCCGCCACGCAGGACTGCAACGCGTGCCACGTAATACCCGCTGCTCAACATGAGACTGTCATGGGGGATACCAGCTCATGCGTTAAGTGTCACAGGGGGATAGAGGCGGAGATAGAGGTTCCAGCAGAAAGTTGCGCCGAATGTCACGAAGGTGGCGCGCAACATGCTGACATGGCACACGAGAAGCATATAGGCCCGCAGCACGCGCGGTGCATGGACTGTCACGAACCCATGGAGCACAAGCATGGAGAACTGATCGCCCACTATGATGAGAACTGTCAGAAGTGCCATTCCACACAGGATAGCATGTATCAGGGCAGGACGACTCTCGTAGCAGCAGCAACGCCGTCAACTAAGGCGGAAATGGTGGACTGCGATTCGTGTCATATCCTGATGGTGGAAAATGGAGCTGAATCACTAAGCGACATAAAAGGGCTGTGCGTGGAGTGCCATGAAGAGGGCTACGACGAAATGGCGGATAGCTGGCAGGAGATGATCCGCGATGAGATCAAAGAGGCTGAGGAACTGCTGACCAGCGTGGCAAAATCGCTGAAAACATCCGCAAACAAGGACGCATCTTCCCTCTATGAAGAGGCCAGAACTCAACTGCTGTTTGTCAAAAAGGATGGCAGCCTGGGTGTCCATAATTTTGACCTGGCTGACGAGTTGTTGACCGATGCCATCGGCAAGCTCAAAAAATGTCAGGGGATGCTTAAATAGCTTGGCAATGTGAACCCCGCGTAGTCCAGGATTTTGTCCTGGCTTCCGGCAAAAGATACCAAAAGCTGCAATTGTAGGGGTACGCCAGGTAACGATAGCTTTGGGGCAGGTTCTATCATGCTGATATACTGACATTTGGTGAAGCAATCTCAATAACGAGCATAGCTTTCATCAACTTGATAACCCCAAACCTGCTCTTTCTGGAAAACATACGGCATTTACCGATCAGACCATTCAGCATTGTTAAGGTAATCGGATAGTGAGAATAACGAGTGAATTAGAGCGAATATATGGGCCCATCGAGGAAGATCTCCAGATGGTGGAGAAAAGGCTTTATGATCTGGTTCCCAGCGATCTGGACCCTATATCCACTGTAGAGAGATATATCCTTGATAATGGCGGCAAGAGATTGAGGCCGGCTCTTGTTCTTTTGTCAGTAAGAGCTATGCACCCCTCGACCGCTTCAGACGCAAATTCCGGGCCTGACTCTTTGTTACTAGGCCGCGCCATTACTTTCGCTGCCGCTGCCGAACTGATACACACTGCCACTCTGGTTCATGATGACCTGCTGGATGGCTCAGTGTTGCGGCGTGGGAATGGAACCATAAACTCCAGGTGGGGCAATGAGATTGCCATACTTTTGGGTGACCATCTGTATCTGAAGGCAACCGATATTCTCACCGATGAGAGTATCCTCAACCCTGAGAAATCAGAGGACTTCAGGCGGATTTATCGGGCATCCAATCTCATGCTCCAAACGGCGGCAAAGATATTCAAAGGCGAAGTTTTGCAGCATCGAAAGCGAGGTAAGCTGTCCACCAGCGAGGAGGATTACTTCTCTATCATCGAGAGCAAATCGGCCGCTTTTATATCGTCCTGCTGCATGATCGGCGCTTTACTGGACGGCGACACCTACCCAGGGGCGGATCAACATCTGGCGAGTTACGGACTCAATTTAGGCATGGCTTTCCAGATAAGGGATGATATTCTCGATCTTATGGGCGATGAGAAGAGAATTGGGAAGGCCGTAGGTAGCGATCTCAAAGATGGGCGTCTAACACTGCCGGTGATTCATCTGATAGCGAATGCTGGTAACGGTGAGAGAAAGTACCTGAAATCTGTTCTGGTGGCTTCGTCCAGGAAAAAACATTCTCTGCTCAATCTATGGCGGAGGAATTCCACTAACCATAACGGTATCGACAAGAAACAACTCCAGCACATAAGGGAGTTGATGTCGGATAAAGGCTCCATCGCTTATTCGATGAATGTAGCCAGTAATTTTGCTCAAGCAGCGAAGAGGGATCTGGAGGAAATACCAGATTCTCGTGCCAAACAATCGCTACTCTCTCTAACTGACCACGTGATGAAGAGAGATAGCTGAACTGAATCTATTAGTCAATGGGTCATAGATCCATGGTAATCCCGGAGACGAGTTTTGCGTTTAAGACCAATAGGCTAATGGACTAATAAACTATATGGATAGACCTACTTCAAGAAGGAGATAAAACTCTATGAAGAAAATAGCCGTGGCTATTCTCGTGGTTGCTATACTGACGGTTGGGCTGTCGTTCCTTATTAACTATCATGGAGCGGAAGCTGTGACGCCGGCTGACGCCACTTACGTGCCGGGGAAAAAGTGCAAAATGTGCCACATAAAGGAATTTAAGGCACATGGTGAAACCGCGCACGCCAAGAGTTTCGAAAATCTGACCGGCGCTGGTGAGGAGACCAACACGGAATGTTTGCCATGTCATAGCACTGGATATGGAAAATCCGGCGGGTTTACGGACGTTGCATCTACCCCGGGTCTGGTAGGTACGACATGCCAGTCATGTCATGGTCCCGGGAGCGCTCATGTTGCAAAGGGTCTCAGTAAAGAGGCGCGGAAGCCGCTTATTCAGAAGTCTCTCCAGGACGCTTGCACGAAGTGCCACAAAACACATGAAGCTCATGTGGATATTGGAGCTAAGGCGCTGCCCGCTCTGAAGAAGAAGCTGGAAAGGGTACAGGCCAAGATCAGCGAACTGGGTGGCTAAAGCATCCGGACACAGATCACATTCTTTGGTGGGTTCGGGTTTGTCCTGAACCCACCATTTTATTTTCTCCCACCTGTTTTTCACTGCACTATTCGGTAAATTTATGTCGCCAAAATACCTGTAGGGGCACGCTGCGCGTGCCCAGGGCACAATGATGAACATTGAATAATCATTCGGGTAATACAAACTCACGCTGAAAGGTGTCCCGATCCATGTCATCCTGAACGAAGCGAAGGATTCGTGATTAAATAACTCTCCCACCTCAAATAACAGTTCGGAAAATCCCCCCAGCCCCATAGGCGTTAAGTTAAGCGAATGAAAGTAATAAATGCAGGATTTTCCGTTGCCAACAATATCAGGTAATGGGAACAGCTTCGCCGCTCTCTGAAGAGGCATAGATCGCATCAGTGATCTTCTGCATCAAGAGCGCCCGTTCCAGGGTTGTTTTCGGTTCTCGCCCTTCGCGGATCGCTGTAACGAAATCTTTCATAACGTTTCCGCTGGGTTCGCCCTGACCTTCCGTCCAGATGGCTTCTGAGATAATGCCCTTTTCCGGGTCTGCGCGATCCAGCATGACTGCATTCGGCTTGCCCTTTTGGGGACACATGGGCAATCGCAGAGTAGCTTCCGAACCAATAATCTCCCAGGCCTGATCAGTGACAGTGGAGGAGAACTCGGCGCGCTCCATACTCAGGACAATGCCATCCTCACACATGATAAATGCCGTATAGTGGGAATCGGCGTCTGATCCAGCCGCTACATTGGCGGATAGCTTTGAGTCAATTGGCCAATATTTGGCCGTAACAAGGCGCGGTTGTAGCTGCCAGTGAGTGATGGACATTAGATAATCCAGATCATAACAGCTCCAGTTTACGAGGATTCCGCCGCCATTCATCTCCATGCTCTGACGCCAGGGAGGCGGATTTTTGCCCGGCGATCCAGATACTCCAAGAATGGCTCTTACCCGCACCACACGAATTTTGCCTAATACCCCCGTAGCAACGCATTTGGCCGCCGCCGCTGCATTGGCGCTGAAGGCATACCGTGGAGAACAGACTGCCACAACGCGATCCCCGCGCAGAGCCATTATTTTCTCAACCTCACCCACGTTGCGCGCTACCGGTTTCTCCAATAAAACGTGCTTACCCTTTTCCAAAGCTCTGAACGCCAGTGGCGCTCGCTCCCTGGCAGGCATTGCCAGCACTACGGCTTTGACGTTATCATCCTCCAGTAGTTCGTCGCCGCTTTTGTAGACTGCCGGGATGCTGTATTTTTCCGCGGCAGCTTTAACGCGCTCCTCGATGAGATCTGCTACTGCAACCAATTCCACCAAAGGCGATCTTGTCGCGTCTGGCAGATGAGCGACGTTGCCAATTACACCACAGCCTATTATGCCTAGCTTTACGGGTTCCATAAGTACCTCCAATGTAAGCGAATATTCTCAACTAATCTCTGGTATTCAGACACGGTATGCAAACGGGCTGGCAGCCTCGTTCTACTATAAAATCTACTGTGTCTGAATAACAGCGTGACATTTAATGTCTAATATCCTGCTCTCTCAAGTAATTTACACTCATCTCAACTGCCTGGTCTTCCTCCCAGTCTTCCCTGAGGCAGTCCAGTTCTACAGCCAATACACCTTCATACCCCGCGTCCTCCAGAACCTTCATGACACCGGGTATATCCACAAGGCCCTTGCCTGCTGGTACACTCTCCCAGAAATTCCACTCCTGAGGAGAACCGCCCCTCTTCGGGCTTACGTCCTTTATGTGAGTGGCGTAGATATGGGGCGCCAGTATCCTGGCCTCCTCCACAGGGTCCTCAAATAGCCGTAGGGCGTTGCCGGTATCGAAATTCACCCCTAGATTCCTGGACCCCACTCTATTTATCAGATCAAGAATCTCACTTGCCGTATAATCAATATGATTCTCTATAGCGATAATGACACCCTTGTCCTCTGCTACCTTCACTGCCTCTTTCAGCATCTTGGTCAGCTTCGCTAGTTGCGGCTCGTGAGGCTCATACCTGAACGTCAGGCTGCTCCCCACGATCCTCATGATCTTCGAGCCGCCCATGAACTCAGCCGTATCTATCATCTCTATCATATCTTTGAGAGCTTCATCATTTTTGCCAGCCTCCAGGCCATCTGGATGTCCCCACGCTACGACCCTGTCCATATTAGCTTCATCCAGCATGTCCCTTATTTTCCTCAAGTAGCCCTTGTCGAAACTTGGTATAAAGCAAGTCTCCAGAGACACACCGTCCACCTGGAGTTCAGCAGCTCTCTTCACAAAATCCTCCAGCGTCCATGTCTTTCCCGGGTCTTTCTGGAAATCATATACTTCACCAAAATAACGGTGGTAGCAATAGCTATCAACTCCGACTCTCATCAGTAACCTCCTTCAGCCTTCGAGCTTTGATGGATATTGAATAAATAATTGGGTAATAGGCCTGAGATATATCAGCCACGGATTGTCACGGATAAATACAGAGTCTTTGGTGGAATTCTGTGTTAATCTGTGGCTATAAATCCTATAAAATCAAGCGTTTGTGACCTTTTTTGCCTTAGGGCATAGCTGCTCTATAGAACGACCTTCGCGCCTTTATCCGCAGATTCCATCACGGCATCCATTACTTGCTGATTTCTCAGACCATCATAGAAATTCGGTTCGGGCATAGTATCCTCAGCTATACATTTCAGGAAATCCGCTAGTTGATTCACGAAGGTATGCTCATACCCGATAATATGTCCAGGCGGCCACCATGCGCTGATATGCGGATGGCATTCTTCTGTGACGAGTATCCTTCTGAATCCCTGGGTATAATCCGCTTCTTCCCGCGAGAAGTACCAGAGTTCATTCATATCCTCAAAGTTGAAGCAGAGGCTTCCCTTGCTTCCGTAGATCTCGAAGCTGTTGTAGTTTTTCCTTCCAGAAGCAAATCGAGTTGCCTCAAAGGAACCTACGGCTCCATTCTCAAACTCAGCAAGGAACGAAGTGGTATCGTCTACCGTCACTTCTCCCATGCTTTCACCAACCTGTGCCGTCAACATGGTCTGAAGCTCATCACTTTCATCTGGCAACGGCCGCTCCTTGATGAAAGTATGCTTCATCCCGATTACGCTCTTTATTTCACCGATCAGGTATCTAGCCAGATCGATCAGGTGAGAGTTCAGATCTCCATGAGCGCCTGCTCCTGCTATTTCCTTCCTCAGCTTCCATATCAGCGGGAAGTCCTCATCCACTATCCAGTCCTGAAGATAGCACGCTCGCCAGTGGAAGATCCTCCCTATTTTGCCCTCCTCTATCAGCCTCTTCGCAAGTCCGATGGCTGGCACACGGCGGTAATTGAAACCGATCATATGCTTAACGCCCGCCTTTTTGACAGCATCCAGCATCTCCTGGGCTTCCTGAGCATTCATCGCCATAGGCTTTTCCAGAAAAACATGCTTGCCGGCCTCGGCGGCTGCTACGGCGATGTCGCGGTGTGTAATCTGTGGTGATGATATATCCACAATATCTATGTCGTCCCTTTTGACGATGTTCTCCCACGAAGTATCATATTCCTCCCAGCCCCAGGCCTCCGCGGCATCCCTGAGTGGCGCTTCATGCCGACCGCAGATCACCTTCATGACAGGAGTAATATCTCCTTTGAAGAAGAAGCTTACTCGCTTGTAGGCATTGCTATGGGCTTTGCCCATGAATTTGTACCCAATCAACCCCACGTTGATTTGCCTGGCCATGTTCGACCTCCTTAGGAAATGTAATATTCAGTGTAACGCCATGCCTTTTATAGTGCATCTAAATGTTCATAGTAGAACGAGGCTGCCAGCCCGTTGGTAAACAAGCCAGCGGAATGTTCTACGAATATATCCATAATATTTACTGTGTCTGATTACTAGCTGTCAGGTGCCATCAACTTGCAGGAGTATCTTAATAGCTCCGTCCGTTTTATCAATGGCCATCTCGAAAGCCTTTTGTATGTCGTCCAGCGGCATCAGGTGAGATACCATGTGAGAGACATCGATTTGGCCATTTGCCACCAGATCCACAGCAGGCGGGAAATCTATCTGAACGTGCGGTCCCACTGATCCTATGAGCCTCAATTCCTTCCGAAATAATTCCGGAAATGTCAGCGTGTATGCAGGTTTCCGGGGAACGCCAAAAACTAATACCGTCCCGCTTCTACGAGTCAAGCTGATGCAATCATTGACGGTGGAATCCTTGCCAACAGCCTCTATGGTCAGATCCAGCATTTCTCCGTTTGTGATCTCACGTACCATCGCAACGGTATTAGAATTCGATGGGTTGATGGTATGGGTGGCGCCTGATTTGATGGCAGCCTCAAGCCTGTAGTCCACCGGATCGATGCCGATTATGATCTCGGCTCCCATATTTTTCATAATGGAAGTAAAGAGCAGCCCAATACACCCCTGACCCACGATGCCAACCTTCATTCCGGGCAACTGCCACGATTCCACATCCAGCGGTTTTCTCTCTTCGCGCTCCGGATGGAGAAGCGGCTGGAAGAGCTTTCGGCAAGCGTGTATAACTGTCCCAAACGGCTGGGCTACCACCAGATCATCCCGCATATCTCCAGCCGGCAATCTAACGGTGCGGCCTGGCGTGGAAGTAATATACTCCGCGAAGCCGCGCGTCCCCATAGGGATAGCCAGGACTTCATCGCCTTCCTTATACTCCTTGCAGCGGGATTCAACTACTACCCCAATGCACTCATGACCCGGCACGCCCGGCGCAAGCGGATATTCCATTGGTCGTTCATGGAGGAAATGGGGAAAGTCGCTCCCACACACGCCGGTGACTTTATTTTGCACCAATATTTGCCCTTCCTCCACCTGGGGCTTCCCTACTTCCACAATTTCTATCTTCTTTGGTTCAGTTATCCTGGCAGCTTTCATAAAATTAACTCCCCAAGCAAATTAAGTTACTCTTTACTCATCACTCTTTACTCATCACTCGTCACGCATATAACGACGACAGCATTTCCCAGAATCCGGGAAACGAAGTGTTGACACACGCTATATCGTGTATTGTGACTCCTACTTCAGATATGAGTCCTGCTACGGCGAGGGACATTGCCATCCTGTGATCGCCGTGACTTTTACACTCCCCGCCCTTCAGTCTATCGCCGCCGGCAATGACCATCCCGTCCTCAAATTCCTCAACCTGCGCGCCGATCTTCCGAAGCTCGGATACAGTGGCGGCAATTCGGTCAGTTTCCTTCACACGGAGTTCAGCGGCATCGCGTATTGTCGTTTCGCCATCCGCTTGTGTGGCTGCAACCGCCAGCAGCGGAATTTCATCCAGCATTTTGACAATCAAGTCACCACCAAATTCCGCTCCCTTTAATTGTGACGATCTGACGTGCAAATCCGCGACAGGTTCGCCAGATTCCTCACTGTAGTTTTCCAGTGAGATTTGCGCTCCCATAGCTTTCAGCGCGTCCAGAAGACCGGCGCGGGTGGGATTTACCCCCACGTTCCGGATTATTACGTCCGAGTTGCGGCAGAGCACCGCCGCCATAAGGAAATATGACGCTGAAGATATGTCGCCGGGTATGGTAATCTTGTGTCCTGCCAGTTTTGGTCTGCCTTTCACTCTTCGGACTAATCCATCACATTCGATATCCGCTCCGAAAGCTCTTAACATACGCTCTGTATGGTCTCGGGACGCGGCAGGCTCGGTTACTGTCGTTTCCCCATCGGCGAAAATCCCCGCCAGAAGTATGCAGGATTTTATCTGCGCGCTGGCTACAGGCGTCTGATAATGGATGGGTTTCAGATCGCCACCCATAATGGTTAGTGGAGCATGATCGCCCTCGCGACCGTATATCTGCGCACCCATTAGCCGCAGCGGCTCTGCTATTCGATTCATCGGTCTGCTTCGGAGCGACGTATCGCCAGTCATCACCGAATAGAAAGGCTGACCAGCCAGTATGCCACTGATGAGGCGCATGGAAGTTCCCGAATTGCCCATATCCAGAACATCGCCCGGCTCTTTCAATCCGTTCAGGCCGACACCCTGAACCCTGACGCTGCTTGTGCCTACTCCCTTGATGCTTACTCCCATATTCTCAAACGCTCCGATTGTGGCCATACAGTCTTCGCCGGAGAGAAAATTCTCTATCTCCGTGACGCCTTCCGCAATAGCGCCCATCATCACGGAGCGATGAGATATAGATTTATCACCCGGCGGATAAATCTCACCTCGCAAGCCACTTCTTGGCTTAACAGTTACCTTCCCTTCCATATTGTCGTTCCTCCTGTATATCCCTGTATGCCCGGTCTTATACCATTTCCATTTTATTACTGTGCATTACAGGCGGAACTGGAAAGATATTGTTGGCGAATTCAGCCCCGCTTGATCACCCCCATCCTAACCTTCCCCCATCAAGGGGGAAGGGATATGAGGCTTGACAAGAATACTCGTTTTTTTAGTCAAAAAGCGATAATATAGAGAACCATCAGTTCCTTCCCCCTTGATGGGGGAAGGTTAGGATGGGGGTGATCAAGAAGACTGTTGTTGAACTCAAAAACTAATGCACAATTATATTATGGAATTGGTATTACCGCGCCACCACCATTTTGCGATTGGTGGTTAAATCACCTGCCTTGATGCTGTAGAAATACACGCCACTTGCCACATGCTCCCCTGCCTCATTTCTGCCATCCCAGTATGCTGCCTTCTGCCTGTCAACATAGAATCCAGCCGGCTTACGTCCCAGACTCAGTGTGCGCACAAGCTGCCCTGTTAATGAGTATATCCTGACCTCAACGTGAGAATCTTCTTTCAGTTGATAGGGTATCCACGTCTCTGGATTGAAGGGATTGGGGAAGTTCTGATGAAGCTGACTTACTCTGGGAGCAAACTGGACAGACAAGTCGAAGCGCACCAACTGACCCGGTCTACCCGGCGGAGCCAGATCAGCTTTCACTTCCTGACCATCCATCTGGACGTATAACTCAGCCTGAGCGGAATCATCAATGCTTGCAGGAACATCCAGCGCGTATGAATCCCTATGTTGATTGACTGTTCCCATCCGATAGCTGGATACTACCTCACCATTCACCTTCAGAAGCACCACAGGAGCATGACGCGCCGCGCCTGTTACCTTCACACCATTGACTTCCATATTACCCCAGATAACGTATGGCATCTCAGGTCTTTCCGAAGGGATATAGCGTTCCCTTGCCACAGGTATGGATGGTGGCGCTAGTGGAGCGCCTTCACCAATGTCCCAGGTACAGGCAGCGAAAGTTTCTATCCAGTAGCCAAACCCCGGGCGCATGAACTCCAGATCGCTCTCATCCTGCATGGCTGATAGATACCTTTGCCATCCATCTGCTGAACCGTATTCCCATACTGAGATATACTGTCCGTTTATACTGGTCATACAGTCCTCTATGTCCTTGTATGTCCGGGCGGAGTAGCCCACCAGATTCCAGTCTATACTTAACTGGGTGGATGTTCCAGCGTCATTTCCCTGAACCTTCAGGAAGCATGACTCATTGATCTCAAGCCAGTATCCTCTACGCGCTTCCATATCCCACAAATTGCTGATTTGCAGAGCGTCTGACACATACCATCGCCATTCCGGGTTCGCGTCGTATGCCCAGACAGAATCATATTTCCCCGCAATTGAGGCTAACACAGAAGCTATACCAGTATTCCCCGGCTGTTTGGGAAGCGAGATAAGTTCCCAGCCCTGCATCAATTTGCGATAGGGGTAGAAGTGAACGTAAGGTAATGATTCACCCGGGATGTCACCAACCTGCACATCCTCTGCCAGCCTGATTGTCTCATCTCCATAGCTGATGTCAATTGTATATGTATCTGTTGAGCTTGCGCCTGATTTGGCTGTTACCATGATGGAGTAATCCCCCAGCATCGCGTTGGGTATAGTCACTTTCACATCAGGGTCGCTATCGTCATTCAGATCCGCTGTATTGTAGATAGCGCCCGGTATAGTGGATGAATCCTTGTCGATTGTCTGTCCTGCCGGGTCTGTCACCGCCAGATCTACAGGACTGAACGCCTCCACAACGATAGTGTCCTCGCCGGATGGAATTTCCGTGGAACCGGGATCAATTGTATACCAGAAACCGCCAAAAACAGCGTTGGATGCGCCAGTGGACACACCGATGGCAGGCTGACCAACCGTTCCCATGATGATATAGCCGCCGCCCTCAACTGTGTCGCCTCCATTGCCTAACACGCTTTTTGGTATGTCATAGTCCGCCGCTGCTGCATGTTGTTGGAATATTAGGACTATCGTAAGAGCTAACAGTATAGAACCTATCTTTATCAGTCTCATTTCTGGCCTCCTTCTTGTGATGATACTAACACCTCAAGTGCCACCAGTCGCGACTCCAGGTCGTCAACACACTGCCGCAAATCGGCATTCTCTGCATCCTTTTCCTTCACCATGTCATATAGCCCCTGGATGGCCGCCAGCGCCACTCCATCAGGGTCTAAAGTATTTATGTGCTTATCATCTTCTCCCAGACCAAAAGCAGCATAGAAATCCTGCGCCACTGGGCCTATGTGTTCGATGCTGGGATCCTGAGCCTTGTAGCTCCACTGACTGATGGGTATCTGCGCCAGTTTAGAGAGTATTTCCTTGCCATCTACCTGCCTGATGTTACGCTTCATCGCTCTGTCTGACACGATGTTCCATGAAGATCCGCCGCCAGAGAGATACATCCCTGAAGATAGGGCTGAGTTGGTGTAGAGATATACTCCGCCCATGGCGCGGACGATGAACCGGTTGTCGCCAGTGGACTCAACCGCTTCATGGTGGGCATCGCCCCAGACAAAACTTCCGCGGTGATTGGCACGGGCCATCCGGCCGGCGGCAAAGCTGTAGTATCCCTGGGCAGTGTTGCTACGA
>SDBT01000133.1_pt1 | contig 97112 bp, 145 predicted proteins | sample 2277101 | NCBI WGS metagenome assembly SDBT01 (sample SAMN10404973, study PRJNA504765) | marine sediment metagenome | isolation source: marine sediment core GS10_PC15, 103 cmbsf | place: Arctic Ocean: Southern Knipovich Ridge | collected 2010
CTTACATTTACCCCCGCTGTCCCCGACGCCGTAACAACCGAGGGCTATGTCCTCGTCCCCGGTCTCGGTCATGCCGACATAGCCGCCATCAGCCACGATCCCACGGCCGCCAACAATCTTGAACTGGCCTGCGACAACTACAGTGCCACGCGGGGACTGGCGGGCACGGCGTTGCCGGCGGTTGCTGCGGGAGCAAACGGTGGTGTACCGTTGGGTGATGCTACCGGTGGTGTGGACCTCACTAAGATTCACGGCACGGCGTTGACTGAAACGGCAACACAACTTGCCGCACGGTTCTCGGCTTTTTTCAACCAGGCGTCGGCGACCTTCAGTGTGGCTACGGCGTTGTCGAGTTTCAAGGCGGACGTGTCGGCATTGGCGACCACTGCCAGCCTGGATATTCTCATAGCGACGGTGGGAGCTGCTGGTGTGGGTCTAACGGACCTGGGTGGCATGTCGACAGCAATGAAAGCCCAAGTCAAGATAGAGGCTGGATCGGCACTTACTGATTACGATCCGCCAACCAAGGCCGAAATGGATGCTGCCCATGCTTTGCTGGCAACTACTGTTGATCTTTCGACATTGCAAGCGACGGCGAATGCTATTCTTGTGGATTCTGGAACGACGTTGCCAGCGGAGCATGATGAACTTGCCGATGCCATCGACGACATACCAGCAATCGGAGCGGGCGGCACGCAAACCACAGTTGAGGTCAAAGTGAATGGTCTGCCCAAGGATGGCGTTGAAGTCTGGTTGTCCACGGACGAGGCTGGCGAGAATGTTGTGCATGGCACGTTTGTGACCGACGCCTTCGGTCTGGCCGACTTCGGAGAAATTGACAAAGGAACTTACTATGCTTGGCGTCAACTGGCGGGTGTTGATTTTGATAATCCGCAAACAATAACAGTTTAGCTAAGAGGAGATTCAAAATGGCAAGAGAATTGCTGGTCAGTCACACGTCTGGTACAACCGTTTACGCGACGATTCGGAACGCTGTCAACCGAAACCACGCATCCGGTGGCAACATCGGGTATTGGTGGAACACCGATTCGGAAGCACACGAGACATTCGTGGCAGTTAACTTCCCTGACTATGCCATTTTGTTGACCGAGTTGGGAACCACCGGGTTGTTTCAGGGGGACATGCCAACCGGACTCAACCCGGAAAAGGCCGTCGAGGTCATTTTCTGGGAGCGGGCGGGTGGTGCTGCGGTGATGGGTGACACCAAGATCACAGGAGTCAATTTCGAGTTCCTTGATGAGTGGGTCGCCACGTCATCAATCAGAGTGTAAGGGAGATTTGTTATGGGTATGGGACCAGGATCAAGTGTGTCGAGCGATGTCACAGCCATTCGGGCAGACACGGAAGACATTTTGGAGGACACCGAAAACTTGCCGGATGACCCGGCAGATGCTTCGGATATTGAGGACGAGCATGTTGTGTTGGCCGGTCTGCAAACCGTGCCGGACGCCGATGCTGCTGCCAATGCGTTGGTGCGGGATGTCATCGGAAACAAGGAAGATGGCCACGAGTCGACCTCGTTGGCTGCCCGACTGCACAGGATAGATGAGCATGCACATACCAGACAATTTGTTTATCCAGATTTGGACGATGCTGTGTCGGTGACGGCACATGCCGATGCTTGGAGACTTTCAGCAGCGTTTGTTGAGGTGATCCCAGCCGATGCGATCGACGAGGATTTTGATATTCATTACGTTAGCATGACATTCGATGCCAATGATGAGTACCAACTGAATATCTATGCCGGGGAAGTTTTGATTGCTTCGGTAGATGGAGAACGAAATACCAATCAAGTGCGACTTGCGGATTCTCCTATACAGATGGTGATTGTTCCAGCTAACACACAGATTCAAGTTAAGCTTGCTTGTATGGGGGCGGCAGCGGCAAATTCGGCAACTGTGAAGTTCAAAGGGCATCGGTATTGATTGAGTCCCTGTTTTGAATAGGTGAAAAATGGCTGTCCACACAATTGATGAAGGGACCATCTCCTCTGCTGGTGGTTCTATCGTGACCACGACCGAGGCCTATCTGGAGCTGGGCATCACAACCCCGACCTCTGCTGAGGCCAGCATCGTGCTTGCTGCCATCCGCAAGGCCGAGGGGGCTGTGAAGCGGTATCTGAGGTATGACCCGGTTCAACGGCGGCGGACGGAATACTACCCGATGGGCGATTTGTTGCACGATAACCGATCTGCGTTGATCTGGGAGGTCAACGAACAGCAAGCCTACATGCGGGAGCGGGTGGGTTCGGCGGGTGACGAAATCATCCTCAAGCATTTGCCGGTTCGTGCGATTGTGGCGATGGTGGTTCACACGGATTCGGATGGAAGATCGGGTACGTCTGAGGATGCTTTTCAGGAGGAGAAAACTGAAGGTTCAGATTACTGGCCGAACTATGATGGTTTTGATTCCGATGGGTTCAAGATATGCCGGGACGGTATGATTCGGCACGTGGGAGCTTGGCCCCGCACACCCGGTTCCATACGGATTGCCTACACCGCCGGGTATGACACGGGTGAATTCCGCTCGGGTGACAGTCTGGTGGATGCCACGCCGATATGGGATGCTGCGTTGGACGAGACCATCCGCCGGGCGAAAAAGGTGTTTGTCAACATGAGGTCAGTTCGTGGATGGATGGCTGGACCTTTGTCAAGTGAGAACCTCGGGGATTACAGTTACAGCGTCGGAGGGGCTGCTGACAGGCTATTTGGAAGCATGTCCGATATAACGGCTGAGTCCAAGGATAAGATGCGAGATTTCGTCAACTGGGGATTTGAGCTGGGAAGCTAACAAATGTCATTGCTCGACAACATGCCACACACGGCTTCTGCTTACCGGCGGGTTCGCTCCACTGATGATCTGGGTGGGGCCGACGATGCCTATTCCATTCTCACGTTTGACAGCCGGGAATGTTGGTTGCAGCCGGCCAGTGACAACGAGGTTCGCACTTTCCAGAAACGTGGAATTGACGTGAATGGGAAGGTCTTTTTTACGTCGGACCCGGGCCTGGACACCCGGCATGCTGTGACGGTGAATGATGCCGATGGGAATTCTCTTGGGACGTGGTTGGTGAAGAGTCGGCCGTTGCCGGACACGAGTGTCGGCTTGGGGGTGCTTTACAAGGTGATGGTGGAACAGTCCACGACGGGCAGCATACCCGATTCGGTGTTGGGTGAGGGCGAGGAAGACATCAGCGATGCTTTGACCAACGCGGAAAATATTGCCGCGAACACAGCAGCCATCGAAAGCAACGACGTTGACATTGCGGCCAATGCCTCAAACATATCGGGCAACGATACCGACATTGCTACCAATGCGGCGGGTGTTGCCGCGAACGCTGTTGATATCACGGCACTCGAAAACGCCGAATTGGCGGTGTCTGTGCTGAACCATGGTGGCAACGGTAATGGAACAACTGATAATGTTGCTGCAATTGCTGCGGCCATTGCTGCTGTGCCAACCGGTGGTTGGTTGGTGTTTCTGTCGGGAACTTTTCTCATTGAGAGCGATGTCACGTTCACGGTGCCTGTACTGTTTGCTGGTGGTATTCTCAGGCTCGACACCGGTGTCACCGCAACATTCAACGAACCGTACATGAACCCAGGGATGGGCAAATGTTTCGACGAGCAAGGCCGACTGCCGAATGCCGTGGGTGGTATTGTGATTGCTTTGACAAACCCACAGACGGTGGTGTCGCCGTTGGATTGGGGAGCGGACAATTCTGGAACGTCCGACAGCTACCTTGATATCCAACACGCAATAGATGCGGTTACCTACGCTGCAAGTGCGGACAAAACCGGTGTTGTAGAGTTTATATCCGGCGAGTACCTGGCAACGCAAGGGGTGTTCGTTGGGTATGATTTCAAGACGTATGATGATTGGGTGGCAAAGGCTTTTATTTGCAAAGCAAACCATGCAAACACGTCGTCCAGACGCAGACAACGGGTAATTTTGCGAGGTCTTGGGAAAGCCACAATCAAGGGTAGTGGAGCTGCCCCATCAGCAACGAATCCTTACCTACTCTATTATGCTGCGAGCGGGGAGGGATCGGGCCACACCATTATCGAGAACATGTCTCTGGATAGCAATTCGTGGCAGTGGCGTGGAGCCTACGTTAGTCACATGGCTTACAACGATTCGATTGACGGTCTGACTTTGGTTAGATCGAAAGAGGTTGGTCTGGACTGGATTGACTGTTGGGGCAGCAAAATCTCCAGCATCTTGGGGATTGGTTGTAATGGGCATGTCGTCAGGACGTGGCGGTGCAACAGCGTGATCGGAGACACGCTCAAAATTGCTGGGTACGGAATGCGGGACGATCATTGGCCAGATCCCACGGAAACATTCATCGTAGATATTGATGGCAACGATGTACAGACTCCCGTGGCCGATAGAGCTAACGCTTACCTTGGCGGCAACGTAGCTTTGTGGCAGAACGTGGTTGTCGAAACTGTAGCCAATGGTTCACCGATGGCGGTGACTGTAGCTGCTAACAAGGTGACTTGTTCGCAGCAGAACCACGGGTTGGCGGCCACGGACCCGATATGGTTTCCTGATTCTGCTACACCGGCAACCACGGTGGCATCGGCTACTGTATCAACATTTGTAGCTTCTCACGAGGGCGTTGCTGGCACGCTGAAGAAAGTATACCGACGAGCAACAGCTATCACAGCAGCCGAACCTCTAGTGGTGACGTGTCAGAACCATGGCATGGCCACTGGACAGCGGGTGAAGATAATCGCCGGTGATTCGGGCATGTCTGAATTGGTAGATAATGGTCCGTGGTATGTGATGACCAGGTTGACGGATGATACATTCTCGCTGCAAGATTTCTACGGCGTGGATGTAGATGCGACTGGTTACACCGTAGGCGATGGGAGCGACTATATCGTATCGGGGCCACCGGGTATATACTTTGATGGTGACGAATCCTTGTTGTTGGTGATACGATTTGAGGGCAACCGGTTGCCGTATGCAAAGGTTGTGGTGGCTGATGGTGTGACGGCTGCTACGATTGAGGGGATGACCGTTGCTGATTACTCCCGTTCTCCATCCGATTGGTTCATAGAGATGCGTGGCAACGTGAACGGTTCGCGTGTGTCGGGTATCAAAGGTAATGTTGACAGGGCTGCTGTGCTGTTCCGGTGTGATGACAGTGACAACAGCCACGGGAATCGCATTGATTGTCTAACATACGGCGACGACCAACCCTCCTTGGGCAATGTCGAGTTCAACGTGGAAGGCACCGCGGCACAGCAGCTTGCGGCCGTGCAAGGCAATTGGATATGCGGCAGGTGGACGCCGATTGTTGCTGTATCGAGTGACACCACGCCGTCTGTGCTGGGTGCTGAGGGTGGTAATTCATATCTTGGTTTCCACGGGACACGGGTATACGGCCCGACGTTGAGGATACCGGATGCCAATTTCAGTCTTACCGACTTCGACGATGGTTATGACGGCCAAGTGCTGACGGTGTTGTTTCTCGGTGCCAACGTGACAGTAGTTCATAACGTGGCCACGATTGTAACGAATACGGGGGCCAATGTGAGCCCAGTTGCTGGTGAGTGTATGCAGTTTGTGAACAATGGTGGTGTGTGGCGTCAACTTTCCGGTGCCACATAAAGGTCTGGGTATAATGGGTATAGGCATCCAGCAAAACCAAAACCAAAACAAAAAGGAATTGTCCCATGAGAGTCGTGTGCAAATCGTTTGAGGATTTCCTGTTCAACTTGAATGACATCAAGCCCGAGCAGTTGGTCGAGAAGACCCTGCGGGTTTCGATCAGTGAGATGGATGATAATGGTGATGGGGTCAAGTTTCGCATCAATTTCCAGGCCTCCGCCATCGTCCAATTTGCAACACAACCCGGAGAGTTTCTGTTGGAGTTTGGGGCAGACACCGGTTGTGACATCCGTGACGCCGATCCGCATTCACAGGGCACTGACAGAGCCCGACACTATCAAATGATGCTGAAAGATTTGTGTGCAAGTCGGGGTTGGGCGTTCCTCCCCGGTATAATAATGATCTGAGAGGAGAACGATCGATGGTGACAAAACACGAGACGGACAAAGAAGCTGCTGAGATGTTTCTGAAGTCATTCGAGGAGGCCAGATTGGCAGGTCGTTGGATGGCTGCTGTGTGGGTGGTGCAGGACGATAAAATCACTATGTCAAGACGTACCACATTCAAGTTTCCGCGGGGGGATTTTCTGCGGTCGACTGCCCAGTTTTCGGAGCATTGTGCCGATGAGGATGAAGAGAACAGTAAACAGAAAGACGGGGCAACCGAACGCCCCGGCCCGCTGCCCAGAGCAAACCCGGACATCAAGGTGTTTTCAATGGAAGGGGCTGACGAGGAAAAGGAACCAGTGTTGACGGAAGTCCCTCCACCTGTGGTTCCTCCCGTTTCACCGCCGGGATTCCCAAACCCAACACCACCGTCACTAGAGCAGGTTCAAGAGAAGCTGGCGAGGTTGCCCGAGGTCACCGTGGAGAGGGCAAAGACGGCTGTGATTCTTTCTGCCGAAGGGTCGTGGCCTCAGTTACTTCCCGTGGACGTGACCGAGGTCCAGATCACCGAGGCTGTTGAGGCCTACCGGGCTGGTTTGGGGGCATCTTTATGAGATGGCTGAGGTCTTTTTTGGCACATTGGAGGTTGACCGTTGCACGCCGGCGAGCCCGAAGGGTCATTCGACGGAGCGAGCGGTTGGATCGACGGTTGACCAGGCATCAGGGGCGGCTGAAGCACCTGGCCGAAACCATCGCCGAAGACTTGGATGAGGCGGTCGAGCTGAACAAGGATCGGGATCAGGCACTTGAGATGCTTGAGAATGAGAACGAGGTGCTTCGGGATGTGTTGGTGCCTGAATTGACGGCGGCCCAGCAGATGGCCTTGGCCCGTTGGGAGGCCGAGATGGCTGTTCAAAAGCACAGAAATGTTGCGGCAATGCCGGGACGGGGTGATGTCTGAGCTCACAGTGGACCAGAAGTGGCGACGCCGGTTGCGGTGGATTCGGGACAAGTTTCCTCCGCCCCGTCCGACACGGGTTGTTCTGAAAAAAGGGCTCGGAGCAGATCACGGTACAACTTGTTTGACAAAGGGAAACAAGTTTGTCGTGGAGATCAAGGCGACGATTCCCTATTGGGCAAAGGTTGATGTGTTGTTACATGAATGGGCCCACGTGCTGACTTGGTTGGGCAATGATGACAAACATCATGGAGAGGAGTGGGGTTTGAATTACGCTCGTATTTATCAGGCGTCCCTTGATTGGGAAGAACAACTAGATTGATGAGGAGAACGAGATGAAAAAAACGCCAAAGAAAAAGAGTCTGTTGGAAGAGGCCAAAAACCTTGAACCCCGCATCCGGTGTTGGACCGACGGTGTTGATTCGGATTTGTTGAAGGAGCTGGAGGCTCTTCGACGTTCCTATCAGCGTGGGCAGTTGGACAATGTATCATTGACTGGTTTACACAAACTGGTCAAAGGACGAGGGATCAAGGTTGGTGTTTCCACTTTTCGTGATTGGATGAAACGAACCAATAAGTGAGGTTTGAGTAATGTCGAACAAAGAATCCTTGATCGAACAGGCCAAAGCCAAAGATCAAAAAGTGCAGTTGCAGCAACTTCAACGGCAAGTGAAGAGGCTGGAGGGGGAGAACAACAACCTGACTGCTCGGTTGGTGTTTGATTCGGAATCCCCCATTGTGCGAAGCCAGATGATCGTCATGCTGACCAAGGGCGGGCGGTTCATCGAGCTTTCCACCCTGGCGGCCAAGATGGGAGCGTCTGATGGCCAGGTTGTGGATATGCTCAGCTCCCTCAAACTCTCTGGATACAATGTGAAGCAACGCGGGACCAAGGTGGCCATCGTTGGTGAGTTCATGCCGACCCCCAGAGAGACACTGAAGATACCAATGAAGGGCCGACGCACCTACACTTTCGGAGTTGTGAGTGATCCGCATCTGTGCTCAACTGCCCAACGGTTGGACGTGCTGGAAACAGCCTATGATGAGTTTGCCCGCCGGAAGATCAAGGACGTCTATCTGGTGGGGAATTACATTGACGGCGAATCCCGGTTCAACCAATATGAGCTTTTGGTTCATGGTGTGACGGATCAGGTGATGTATTTCGTGGACCACTACCCGCAACGGGCAGGCATCACAACGAAGTTCATCGCCGGCGAGTGTCACGAGGGTTGGTACACCAAGAAGATCGGGCTGGATATTGGCAAGTACACCGAGATGTTTGCTGCCGATGTTGGACGGAAGGATCTGAAGTATCTCGGTCACCTGGAGCGGGATGTTGAATTGAAGACGGCCAAGGGCAGCAGCATCATGCGGTTGTTTCACCCGGGTGGTGGCACGTCCTATGCATTGAGCTACAAACCGCAGAAAATCGTGGAGGCATATTCTGGTGGTGAGAAACCTCACATTTTGTTGCTTGGACATTTTCACAAATCGGGCTATTTCTGCCCTCGGGGTGTTCACGTGTTGCTGTGTGGTTGCATTCAGGATCAGACCAAGTTCATGCGGAAGTTGGGACTGGCGGCACACTTGGCATTTTGGATTGTGACGGTGGAGCTGGCTCCGGATGGTTCGGTTTACCGTTGGTTGCCGGAGGAGTTTGCTTTCTATGATCGTGAATTCTACGCGGGCAATCAGTGGACAACCTTGATGGGATAGAAGAACATGAAAATACTGCTGGACATGGACGGCGTGATGGTTGACTTCGGAAAGGGTGTCTGCGAAGCACATGGAAAGTCGAATCCGCATGCGGAACCGCTGTCCACGGAGACAATGGGAAAATACCACATGGATGAGATTTGGAATATGCCCATTGATGAGTTTTGGGAACCGTTGAAGGAAGCAAGTTTCTGGGAGAACCTGGAGTTCATGCCGGACGCTGGTGTCATATTGGAGGCGTGTGAACAGGCGGTTGGGAAGGGCAACGTTTGCTTGCTTACCTGCCCGACGCGTGGCAGCGGCCCCGTGGTAGGCAAGATTCGTTGGATCGAAAAGAACATGCCGGAGTACAAGCACCGGTTTTTGATCGGCCAGCCCAAGGAGTTCTGTGCCGGACCGGATTCGGTGTTGGTGGACGATTCCAATGAAATTGTTGTCAGGTTTGCGAAGGCCGGCGGACGGACGATTTTGGTGCCCCGCCCTTGGAATTGCAACTACAGGAAACGTCACCACGCATTGGAATGGGTGGTGGTGGGTTTGGAACTGATGAACCCTGGAGGTGACAAATGATTAGTCCCATCGAAATAAGAGGGTTGCGAGCGGCTTATTTAGAGGCAATGGAAAGCCCAGATACATCGAATCAGAATGGTGCTGTGTTGGTGAACTGCCACCCTATGAACTATTATCCCTTCGTGCTCTTTGGTGATTACAACAGGTTTCCCGAGGGCTTTGTTGGAGACGTGAAAGATCGTGATGAGAAGTTGTTTTACATCCAACATGCGGAACGAGCTGTCATCTTGAAGGCAGCATTGAATGGGGTACAAACACGGGGGTTGACGTTGGTGTGTCCATGGTTTGCTTGCGGTGACTGTGCCAAGGCGATCATCTTTGCGGGGATCAAGCGGGTGGTGGGGCACAAGCAACGGATGGAATTGACGCCGGAGCGGTGGAAGGACAACGTGAAAAAAGCCAACCAATACCTCGAAGATTGTGGGGTCGAGTTGGAGTTCTACGATGGGAAACTGGATTGCGAGCCGATAATTGTCAATGGGGAATTATGGCATCCTTAGAAGGACAGCTTCAGTGAGAAAGCAAATCAATGGGAGCCTTGACGAAATCGCTGCGACACAGTGAAGCTGTGTCAAACACGGCACACTTGAATGCCATACAACTCAAAGCTGCTGGGATGTTGGATCTGACCGATTCGCCCATGGGTGGGCTTGGTGGGTGGACCAACACAGCCCGTTATAAGGAACGATACGCGTTGTTCCGCGGTGTTGTCTATGCGGCGATCAATGCCATTGCCCAGGAAGCAGCTGGGCAACCCGTGAACATAAGCCGCATCACGGGCTCGGCCAAAAAAGAGAAGTCCCGGGTCGGTACCAAGCACATGACCAACAAGATGCTGCCGGCCGCTCTGGCCAAAGCTATTGATGCGGACATGGAGGTTATCAAAAACCATGAATTCCTCGATGTGCTTGAGGTGCCAAACCCGATCCAAAACCGTTACCAATTGGCCTATTCGTTCGTTGCCAATCTGCTGTTGACGGGTTGGGGTTACATCGTGGGGGGTCAGACCGATGATGACGGTTTCGAGTTGTACTCCTTGCCAACCACCTGGATTCGCCCCGACCACAGCAAAGGTCCGTTCACCCAGTTCCGCATCGTCAACCCGAAGAAACCGGATGCTGGGAATGACAGCAAGTTGTTGGGCAGGGAGAACGTGGCGTTTGCCCACCTGCCCAACCCGTCGGACCCGCTGTCCGCATTGGCCCCGGCCGCCTCGCAAATGCAGGCCATCCGGGTGGATGACCATATCTGGACGTCGCGGGAACGGTTCTTCAACAACGGGGTGTTTCCAAGCGTGATCGTGACGGTTGGGAAAGACCCACATCCGGGGCAGCCGCCGGCAGCGGCCACCCGCCCGCGGCTCACAGCACCCCAACGCCGGCAGGTGAACTCCGTGATTCGGAAGACTATGAGTGGTGTTCACAACTACGGCAACCCGGCGATTGTCGATGGTTTCATTGAAAGCATTATACCGCTGTCGATGACCCAAACCGAGATGGGTTGGGAAAAGAGCGAAAAGATGACCAAGCAGGCCATCCTCACGGCGTTTTGTGTTCACCCTTACATCCTCGGTGAAGCAGTCGGCGGTTTTGGTTCTGATCAAGTAAAGAACATCGAGAAACGATTCTATGCGAAGGTCAACATCTACCTCGATATGCTCGGGCAGGTGATGACCAATTTCGTCGCAACGGCAGACAGCGATGACAAGCTGGTGGTGTGGTGGGAGAAGAAGGAAGCAGTTGATGAGAATCAACGTGCCAGCAACCTGCACAAACTTCGGATCAACGATGACATCACCCAAGACGAAATACGGGCTGAGTTTGGTTTCGCTCCGGATGAGGATCGCAACCAATCGGTGCTTGGCAAGAGTGCTCCGCAGGTGATGAAAACATTGGAGTTGTTGGGTGCCGGCACGATCACGCCGAAGCAGTCCAAGGCCACTTTGACTTCGATGGGATTGCCCGACGACAAAGCCGAGGAAATGAGCAAGCCCCCGGAGAAAGAAGAACCGCCCGCAGAACCGGCCATACCGGACGAGCAAGGGGCTTTCCCGGGGCTGCCGGCTCCCGCAGGTGGAAAGCCACCCACAGAGGAAGAGGCTGCCCAACAGGCCGCACAGGCGTTGGAAGGGGCTGTGGGTTACCTTCGGTTGAGCCCCAAGCGGTTGGCCCACCAAATCGTGGATGAAAGCAAGAGCAAGTGAGCACACTTCGACTCTACAAACAGGCACTTGACAACGCCCTTCGGGCTGTTGAGCTGAAGGCATCGTTTGAGCGGTCCGACCTCCGCAAGGCCGTGGCAGCGGAAATCCACACCAAACAGTATGAGGAAACCGAGGATGAATTGACCGTGGTCTTGCAACCGATGTTCGTCGAGCAGGTCGAAAGCATTGCGACGGAGTTGGCGAAGTTGGATGTGCCTGAAGACAGAAAGAACCTTGCTCCTATTTCCGATGAAGCCCAGAACCTCATCAACCAATCGTTTGATCCATCCGAATGGAAAAATGAACTCATTGAGCGGGCACTGCCGGTGATAGCGAAGAAAATGTTCGAGGCCGCCCATGCCCAGTTGCGGGTGATGGGATTTGATCGGAAGGCTATAGTGACGTGGCGGGACAAGCACGTGGATCAACATAATAAGAGTAGCCACACCGACGAAGACCCTTACATTGTTCCAGAACTATCGGGAGGTCCTGATGTGGTTCGGGGTAAGCCGAAAGGGCCAAGCTTGGTGCCAACAATAGCAACAACAGCAACAAGATGGCTTGATGACCATCCCGGTGATGCCACCAAGCTTGCGGAATTGATGGCCGATACTGGCATGGACATTGGCATTGTGACCAAACTGCCTCCGTCTATGCAGAAGGAAATCTCAAATCAGCTTGCCAACACTTTCCGTCAACCCTATTGGGATGATATTAGCAAAACAACAGGGGGTGATGCTGAGCTATCTCTTCAGCGGGGTTTGAGGGAGGGTTGGTCAATTCGCAAAATTGCCGGGAATATGCGGGACCGTTTCATTGACCCGAATGATCCAAAGGGGACTGCGAAGTATGCCCGTAGGCGATCCTTGAACATTGCAAGAACTGAGGCGGGCAATGCTCTGAATGGGGCCCGCAAGGCATCTATGAATGCTTTGATGGAAGAGCTGGCCGGCCAGGTGCCCATGCGGGCGGCTTGGTTGAGCGTGTTGGGCACAACTACCCGGGACACCCACGCGGCTTTGGATGGCGTGCCGGCGGATGAACAGGGGTTGTGGGACTTGGCGGGCTACAAGGTGCCATGGCCGGGTCACACCAGCCTGCCGCCTGAACTCAGATGCCAGTGCCAATGCACGATCAACATGGAATTCGGTCTGCGAAAGGAAGATGCCCAGCAACTTATCAACGAATACGACACGTTCCGGGAGCAGCTTGGGGTGGCCAAGAGTGTTTGTGGATGCGGATGTGGTGAGAAATACCAGCCCCAACCAAAACCGGTAAAATAGCAAGAGGAGAAGAACCATGAAACAGAACAACACCAGACACTTCCGGGTGCTGGTCAAATCAACCGCTGACGAAATCCAATTGAGCCGGGCGGTTCAGTCCAGGTTCATTGATTTGTGTGGCACGTGGCTCCGGGTGAAGGGTGAGCAACTGGCGGTGCCGAAGGACCTGGACGGTGATTTGCTGCAATGGCGGCGAATGTCGGTCCGGTACGGCAGAGGGGATTTCCGCCACACACTCGCTGAATTGCAATCGTTGCGAAACTTTGCACAGTGGACCGTGGACACCAACTGTGATCTGAGAAACCAACCCAGAAAGAAAGTCGATTGGGGAGAAGGACTATGAGCAAAGATGGTGACAGGATAATGCGGGCACAGCGTCAGCACAAAAAGAACAGCAGAACTGCCCAGGTTGACCAGCGGTGCCCTTCGTGTTTACGATTCGAGTCGACAGGGCACGATCCATTCTGCTCTAGACGGGAGAAGAAACATGGTTGAATTTCTGTGGGTGTTGTTTGGATTGGTGCTCGGATTCACCATCGGAGCACTGTCGCCCAGACGGGAGAAGCCACGTGAAGAGGAATTCTTCTCCCGGGTGCAAGGTCGTTTGAAAAACGGGGAAGAGTTCACAATCACCTTGAGTCAGTTTGGTGACGATGATGATGACGAGGATTTTACCCCTTTACTTCCGGACCGTAAAACAGCGTTCCGATACAACTGAGGAGAACGAAAATGAGGAAGTTTGAGACCGGGGCCACCAGGGATGATGATATTGAGAAACCCGATTATGAGGGGTTTCTCAGCCCATTGGTGTTGGAGGCGTTTGGCAAGTACATGTCCAAACACCGAAAACAAGCAGATGGGGAAATGCGGGATTCTGACAATTGGCAAAAGGGAATTCCACAAGAAGCTTACATAAAGTCGGGGTGGAGGCATCTTGTCGCTTGGTGGCAGTTGCACCGGGGAATTGCCCCAGAAGAAAATGGGGAGCCGATATCCCTTGAAGATGCTTTGTGTGGTTTGCTGTTCAATGTTCAAGGGTATTTGCACGAGCATTTGAAGCGAGCCAATTACCTGAAACAAACCAAAGGGTAGTCTGATGCTGTTGTATTGGGAAGTGGTGGATGCCAATGGTGTGTTGCTTGCCGCTGGTTTGGACGACGAGAAACGTCTTGAGACACACGGCGGGGATGAGAAAGACGATGTTGATGATCCTCACGACCAGAAAGAAGAATGAATGGCCACTTTTTTGCAAAAACGACCACCCCACATAGCCGACGTGCAATGCAGTCGGTTGACATTCCAACCGGGCGACCGGATCATTGTACGGGTCCGGACCAACCTTGACAGTGACCAAAAACGCAAGTTGCGAAAGAGCGTGCAGAAGTTTGCGGGTTGCGAGGTAGAGGTTCTCATAATCAACGAACTGATGATGGACATCGAAGTGCAAAAGGGCATGGCAGGGGCCCCGTGTCCGCTGTGCGGGAAGGCGGCAACATGAATGAACCAAGTAATTGGAAAGAAGTGCTGAAGGACGATGATGACTTGTCCCAGTTTATGCGGGCCATGAAAAAGTTCGATCACTTGTTTTGTGACATGATGAGCAACGGAAAGGAGTTCACTCTGCGGTTGGAGGTCAAGGGTCGAAAAGGAAAATTGCTGCATTGCCGAGTCGGAACTGACGAGTTTGATCGTAGCGACTGAAAAATCCAGAAAGTGGTATTAGGTTCCTGGATTTGTGGGCTATAATCAACGGGTAGTTGTCAGGGCATTCAAAGCGACCATGAGGAGCTGCGATGTAAACCCTGCTGGGTTTATGGTCGCAGTTTTTTTGTGGAGTTAGCAATGAAAAACGTCGTTTTCTATCTTGGACCAGCCGTCGGCCTTACCAGTCGGGAGTTGGTTATCACAAGAATGTACCGGGCAGGGGATGATTCTGCCCCGTCAGCTTTCTACGACAACTCTTTGGCGGGTGGTGCTGAGGATGTGACGGTTGCCCTGACCGACAATGTGATATGGCAAGCCGTTTTGGTTGACACCAGAATATCTGGAGAAGAAAGTGAACAGGATGTTCTGAACTTCAACACTGGGAGCATCCAGTTCCCGGGACCAGCATCGGATCATGTGAACCGGTTGCAGATCCTCTCGATGGAAGATTTGTCAAGCAGTTCTTCGGTCAGCTCTTCAAGTGTGAGCAGTTCATCGAACAGTTCAATGTCGAGCAAATCCAGTCCTTCGAGTTCGTCCTCGTCCAACTCCTCCTCGTCCAGCTCCCCAAGCTCTTCGAGCCCGAGTAGTTCGAGCCCGAGCAGCCCGAGCAGTTCGAGTGCATCGAGTGCATCGAGTAGTTCAAGCCCGAGTAGCCTGAGCACGTCGAGTTCGTCGCTCTCAAGCATCTCGACAAGCTCTTCAAGCCAATCGAGCAGTTCGAGTGTTTCGAGTTCGTCTTGGTCGAGCTGGTCAAGCCAAAGTTCTTCGAGTGTTTCGAGCAGCCTGTCGAGCAGCTCGTCAAGCGAATCGAGCCACTCAAGTTCGTCTTGGTCGAGCCAATCGAGCCTTTCCAGTCAGAGCTAACAGTGAATGAACAGAACCATCCTAGCGTGGCAGCGATATCAGGCCAGAACCAAAAGCGAAGGCCCGGACGCTGTCACCTTGGATGGTCACAAAATTGTTTTGGAGGATTGCGAAATGCCTCGTGAGTTCAAGATGCCGGCAAGGCACATGGACAACATCATCCGTCTCATCAAGATGGCATCGTTGGATCATGTAAAACACCTGAGAACGGCGACCTGGAACAACCTGAAACGGTTGGAATTGAAGCGAGACCTCAGGCTTGCCCGAAAGAAAACACCGAAGGGAAGCGATCAATACGATTTGGGATCGATCATCACTTGGATGGACCATATCCCGAAGACTGATCAGAAAGCAGTCAAACAACTGCTGGTCATCGATGCCACGTGTTGCCGCCGCATGGCAGGGTAGGCAAAGTGCCACTGCCAAAACCAAAACCAAAGGAAACGGAAGATGAGTTTATTTTGCGATGCGTTCCGATCGTCATGGGAGAAGCCGATGATCGGGAGCAAGCCGTCGCCATTTGCTATTCACAATTCCGGGGGAAAGCAATGATACCCAACGATATACTGCTTGCTGCCATTCGGGCACGCGGGCAGAAACAAACTGAGTTCGGACACGGTATCCAAACGGCCGATGTGTTCGTGCGAACATTGGCCGAGCGGATCGGGCTTGATTCCTGCTACAAATTCGTGTCGACCCGTCGGACTAGTTTTGACGATTTGCTGCAAAAGGCTGGCCGCACGTTGGTCTACAGCAACCCCGACATGCAGATCGAGGAAAAGGACGTCGACCAGATCCGCAAACAGCATGACATCGAGCTTCCGAAGAATACCTTGATGGTTTTCAAGCACACTTTGACGACCTCCAGCAAGGACCGGGATGGCGACATTCTCCATGCCGGCGGTGCAAACCCGGACCCGAACATGTTGCTGCTTTGGCAACATCTGCACACGATGCCGATCGGCAAAACCATTGCGGTGGCCGAGCAGACGGATGACTACCTGAAGATGATCTCGTGCATTGTGGACATGAACGAGACCAGTCACGATGCCGCGGTCATGGTGGACAACGACATGGGCCGGTTCTCGCATGGCTTCCGGGCCATCGACTTTGAGGAAATCAAGGAAGGTGACAAAAAGAAGCCCGCAGGTTCCTTCGAGATCAAGGAGTTTGAGATCATGGAAGAGTCGCTTGTTTCGGTGCCGGCCAACATCGACGCCACGACCGAAGAGGTCCTGTTGTCCTTGGTCGAGGGCGGCAAGTTGACCAGTCCAATGATGAAGGAATACGGCAAGGTGTTGCGGGAGAAGCAACCCGTTCAGGTGCCCGTCACCTTCAGAGAAATTCGGTGCAACTCATTCGGTGAGCTCAAACAGGCACACAAAGCCGGCTTGATTGCCGGAGCAGTTCAGGAGAAGGACAGTGAAAGACCAGATGACAAAGCAGGAACACCCGGCACACCAAAAAAAGCCGATGAAGTTGACGCAGGCAAAGGGGGTGCCGAGGACCGAAAAGAGGAAGGTTCCGACACGGAAATAGTGTGCCCGGAATGTGGTGGCAAGCTCAAGGATGGCAAATGCACCAAGTGTGATTACAAGATGCCGAAGCTGGATGATGGCAAATCCGCTGAACCCAGTGAGAAGTTCTATGCTCCTCTCAGTGATTCCTATGAGTGGATCAAGGACGAGTTGGCCCCGCAAGTGCAAAAGCTTTTGAACCCGGGCGAAGGTGAATACTGTTACATCGAAGCCACTTTCAACGACCACGTGATTGTCAGGAAAGAAATGGGCATGGATGAGGAAGCAACCCACTTCTATCGCATCGCTTGGAAGATGGAAGACGGCAAGCCCATGCTGGAGGGAGAAGCCAAGGAAGTGGACATTGAACCGGCCCGGGTGTTGGCACCCAAGTCGTTTGGCACCAAACAGGGCCGCATCATTTCCAAGGCCAACGAAACCCGCATCCAGGATGCAGTGGACGACTTGAAAGAGGTTGGCAAGATGACCATCACCCGACCAGCCAAGGCGTTGGTAAAGTCGGCAACCTCCACGCTGATCAGTGTGCTGAAACAGATAGAAACACCCGAGTCCCAGGAACAGCAAGAGCAGTCACCTATGTCTCTGTTCATTGCCAGTGCCACTCCAGCGGACCGCAAGCAAATGAAAGAGCTGCTCGAAACCTTTGAGAAGGTGGAGCGGCGATCGAGAGAAGTGAAGCGATATCGTGCTTTTCACGGTAAGACACGCCAGGCAACGTGATCCGGCGGTCAATCCAGTTTTGGTCAACTACAGGAGAAAATAATGAACCTGACCGAAGCTCTGAAGAACTGGCTCGTTGACAAAAAGGGCATCGACAAGGATGCCTCTGATGACGAGTTCAACCGGGCCTTTGCGGAAGCGTTGTCTGACAAATCCCTATCGCTCGAAGATTGTGTCGAGTTGTCGAAGGAACCCGACGATGAAGATGCCACCGAAATTGCCAAGCACTTTACAACGCTTGCATCCGGCATCACCGAAACCAACACCCTGCTCAAGTCGATGATCGAGGCAGGCAAGGGTGGAGAAGAGGAAACGAACAAGGAAACGAACAAGGAAGGTGGCAAGGAAGAGGAAACGCCCACGAAGGGCAAGATTCCGACCGGTACCAAAAAGGTCGACATCGCCGGCATAGTGGCCTCCCAAGGTGGGACGCCCACGGAGACCGACGACAATAAGGATGCCAAGATTCGCGTCAAGGAAGCTGCCGAGATGTATGACACGTCTCGGAAGTCGATGTCGTTCCCGACCCATACTGCCAAGGGCCGAACCCACCAGCTTGCCGGCGAACGGGTCAAGGATTGTGGTCGACCGTTGGACGAGCCCAGTGAGCAGGATGCTGCCCTTGCCGGTGCTTGGGCCAAGTTCCAGATTGCCGCAGCTTGCTCAAAGGTGGCAGGAACTGCTGCTCGGGCTTGGGAAATCATGCCCGAGCACGACAAGAATCTACTCCACCACCTCACTGAGAAGGGGATGTGGGACGATTCTCTGGACCCCGATGTGACAGGACGGCCCCGCCTTCGGACCCGCAAGGGGTATGGCGGCGGCATGAAGGCTCTGATCGACGACGCAACCAGTGGTGGTCTTGAGGCGGCTCCGATCGTCTTCGACGATATGGTCATCACGACTCCGCTGCTGTATGGTGAGTTGTACCCGCTTGTCAACACGGTTCCACTTTCCCGTGGTCGCCGGGTTGAAGGGCTTTCAACGGCAACCGTGACCGGTTCCTGGGGTGGTGTGGATGACACGGCCATCTCGTTGTTCGACACGGCGAGTTACGTGTCGGCGTTTGACACCACCATCTTCCGCTGGGAAGGTGCGATTCGCATCGGCCTTGACTTCCTGAGTGACACACCGATTGATTTCGGTCGTCACATCACCGGGCAGTACGGTGAGCGTTTGATGGAAGACCTGGATGATGTGATCGCGGTTGGAAACGGAACGACCCAACCGGAAGGTGTCATCAACAAATCCGGTGCCACTTCGATCAGTTTCGGTGGTGCGACGTCCATCGGCAACTACGAATCCCTGCGGTTCGGAGTGGTCAAGGCGGAGCACCGAGCCAACGTCAGGGCTTCGGCGGTGTTCTGTGGAACGGAAACCAGTTACTCAAATGTCATGGCGTTGAACGTGGGGACCAACGACGCACGGCGTCTGTTCTCCATGGCTGAGCAAGGCCCGACCTACGACGGTTACACGATCATGAGCCGTCCTTACAAGATCAATGAGAGCCTGAGCAATCAGCAGATTTTCTATGCCATCCTGGCTCGGTACAGAATGTACCGACGCAAGGGGCTGGCCATCCGCACCTCGACTGAGGGTGACACGCTCATCCGACGCAACGAGATGCTGATCGTTGCCATGGCCCGCTACGGTGGGCAGATGGAACGTGGTGCCGCCTGTGCTGTTGTGACCAACGCACCTGCGTGAGTGGAACCTGTTGCGATGCCGCAGGGCCGGTTTTTCGTTCTTCGGCCGGCCCTGCGGTGATATTCCAGAAAATGAAGAACAAACACATACGAAGGAGAACGATTATGAGTGCAAGTGTGCCATCTTTTGGTGTGAAAGCAGACCATCCGAGAAACTGTGATTTATTGATCCAGGGCATCCCGGGTTGCCGGCTGCGGTCCCGCATCACTGCGAGTCGAACCACAATTGTGAACACCCAAGACCCTGATGGCGAGCAGGTTATACCTCCGGACCAATCGAAGCACTTGGGAGTCCTCCCCGAGATTCCTGGAATGGAACTCCATGTGAATCCGGAGAAGTGTACCTACAAGATCATCGATCCGCTGTGTGGCAACAAGAAGTTGCTGAACCGGATCATGCGAGGCCTGGAACAAGATGAGAGACCATTCCGGGGAATGAAATTCGACGGCGTGCCTCCTCGGGATGGCAAGTTGGATGTTCACCGGATGAAGACCCTGTGCCGGGAAATGGTGGATTTGTTGGAGGCCGAGCACGTGCAAATGGCCAAAGGTCCGCCGCCGTCCCGGGAGGATGTCGACGAGCTGGATGGAAACTACCTGCTCAACCCAGGGGCAAAAAGTCCCAATAGTCAACCAATGTTTGAGAAGGACATGGAGAAATACAACGCCAAGGTCAATGAGGTGCATTAGTGGCCCTATCGGCTGTTGTAAGAGCTGCCCGTGCCCGGCGTGTGATCCGGGCCGGGAAATCGGAAGTCCGCGTTGAATTGATGCTCAAGGAAGTTGTGGGCAAAATCAACTTGACGTTGGTCCAACGCGTCAAGCTGGCCACGGAATTGGTAAAGAGCAGGATCATAAAGAACATTTCGATTGCGGTGGTCAAGGAAACAGGGCCAATGGGTGGGATTATTGTCACCCAACGAAGCATCGCCGGAGAGTTCCCCCGGGCCGATACCACCCACCTGATGAAAACGATTTTCAGTGTGGTGGAGAAAAACAAGACTGGGACAAGCGGTTACATAGGAACCCCACTTTCGTATGGATTGATTTTGGAGTTGAAAAGGAACCGGAGTTTTCTGGTTCGGACATTAAACGAGGAGCGTTCAAAAGTTATGCGGATTTTGACAGGACCGATTTTATGAGTGTGGGATCAGCGGACATTCAGAAAGCAGTTGTTGCGGCATGGGCCGCGGCAGACCTGGATTCCAAGTTCACGGACCTGAGTGGTGGTACCCCGGTTTTGAACTACGGGGAAGCCGCCCCTGAGCTTATACAACCCTACGTCGTTTGGGACTTCAGTTCGCCGGATGTGGAGACGAGGATGACCGGTGGTTCGGCCACGCTGAACCGGGAAATCCGCAGCGGCAGTTTGAAGTTCAACGTCCACACGAAACAGGTGGATGGGGATTCGAGAAAGTCTGCTGAAATTGCTGCGTATTTGATCGAAGAGATCATGAAAGTTTTTGGAGGACACCCAACCGACAGCCCCGCGGATTTGTCGTTGGACGTTGGGGACCTCTTGAACATGCAATACGCCCGGGATTACTGCGTGCAAACAGACCACAACAATTACCAATGGGTGCTCGAATACATGGTGACCGTTGACGTCCCCGTGGCTTTGTAGGAGAGATTAGATGGCTGCAACATTGGCGAGTCCGAAAATCAACATTCAGGTTGGTGGCACTCTGACGAACACCATGGGTGATGCCTCGGCGGCCACCACTCCGCACCCGGCGGCCAACATTCAACCAACGTTGGCGAGTGGCATCAGTGCCGGCCAATGCAACCGTGGTTGGCAACGCAAGAATGTCACGATCGTCCAAGGGGCCCAGGAAACGATTTCCCTCTACAATTTCGTCGGACTCGACATCGGCGGTGGTGTCGGCAGGGACGGGGTTGGGTTGCCTTTGGCCTATGAAGAGATTGTGGCCATCGCCATCACCAATGAAAACGCCGTGGATGCTGCCGGGGTGTTGGAGGTGATACCCGCCGATTCCGAGGGCTGGACACCGATAGATTCCCATACGGTTCTCAATGGAGGAGCGTTGCGTGGTCAAGGCGGTTTGGTCAAGTTCCAAACGTCGGAAGCTGGTTTTGTGGTGTTGCCAACCACCAACCACCGCATCACGCTTCGGGCTGTTGGTGGGGACGTCACCTATTCGATGTATTTGCTGGCCAGGCATGATGACGATGAGTCGAGTTCCAGCAGTTCGCAAAGTGCCTCGTCAAGCAGCTTGTCGGCCAGCTCTTCGAGCCAGTCGGTCAGCTCCAGTTCGATATCAACCAGTTCGCAATCAGGTAGCTCACAAAGCAATTCGTCAAGCAGTTTGTCAAGCCAGTCGGCTTAGGAGTTTTTGAACAATGGCCGAATCAATTGCAAGCCCGAAAATCAACGTTCAGGTCAACGGTACTCTGACGAACACGTTGGATGACTCCACGGGTGGTTCGATCATCCATCCCAGTTGCAGTGTCTCGCCCACTCTGAACAATGGCATCGATGCGGCTCAGTGCAATCGTGGTTGGCAACGCCGTTCCATAACCATCGTCCAGAATGCCCAGGAAACTCTCAGCCTCTATGATCTTGTCGGGGTCAACATCGGAGCGGGTGCTGGACGTGACGGCCTCGGGCAACTCATCACCTATGAAGAGATTGTGGCCATCGTGATCTTCAACGAGAACGCCGTCACGGTCGCCGGTTCGTTGGAAGTGCTGCCGGCCAATTCCGAGGGCTGGACGCCCATAGGCTCGCACACAGTGGCCAACGGCGGGGCGTTGCAGGGTCAGGGCGGCATTGTCAAGTACCAGACGGCCGGCATCGGATTCGAGATAAACCGTGGCAATGAAGATTTGATCGTCAACGGTGATTTCGGTACGGGCGATTTGTCAGGGTGGACTACGGACGTTTCTGGCGGCACTGGAACCGTTACTATTGTTGGCGGTGCTTGCCAACTTGTGGGAGGTGACGCCAAAGCGGGTATTGCCCAAACTGCCGGAATCGCCTTGGTAATCGGACAAACTTATGTGTTGACCGCAGACACAACTGGTAGCGATGTTGAATATATTACCGATAACGGTGCAGTCAGTGGTGTATGGTCTGTCGGTTCCAATAGTTTAACATTTACTGCTACCTCGGCTTCCGATAACACTGGTTTTGAGGTAGCCATTGGCGACACAGCCACCATCGACAACATTCAAATCCGCGAAGAACTGGGCCACCGCATCACCTTCCGGGCCGTCGGCGGCGACGTCTCCTATTCCATGTATCTGTTGGCCCGCCACGATGAGGACGAGTCCAGTTCAAGCAGCTCCTCGTCATCCAGCTTGTCGAGTGTATCGGCCAGCTCCCAATCAACCAGTTCCAGTTCCATATCGACCAGCTCCGATTCGAGCAGTTCGAGCAGCAATTCGTCGAGTAGTTTGTCAAGCCAATCCAGCCAATCCTAATGACAGGAGTTTCCTATGTCAAGTGAAAACACCCTTACCGGACGCCTCGGTGACTTCCAAGTCGGGGCCGTCCAAGTGGCCCGCATCTCACAGTGGGACGTCAATCCGACGCTCGCCGGCAGCAGTGAATGGGGAGACAGCGACAGTGCTGGCTTCACCAACCGGGCCGCTGGCCGCAAGGACTGCACGTTCAACGCCGAGGGCAAATATTCCACCAGTGATGAGCAATTCGATCTGTTCATGCCGGAGGACATTCTGGTTGCGGTGCTGTGGATGAACCGCACAGACCTGTACTGGGATTTCCCGCGGGCGTTGTGCAACGACTTCGGCCTCACGGTCAACATCGATACGGAAGAGGTCATCGGCTGGACCAGCGGCTGGGGATCGGATGGTGTCTTTTATCATCCTGGAGAAGCTGGTGCCACCTCAAGATCGTTCCCGTCCTAGGAAACTGACCGATGAAACGCATATTGTGCATAAGCCGCAAGTGGTTTCCCTGATAGTGGAGAATGAACGTTACTCAACAGCAACAGGAGAAAAGCGATGTCAGAAGATGTAGCAAGGGCTGTGGGGGCCAAGAGCCCAATGGAAGTGAAGATTGCCGGGAAGGTTTGCAAGGTGAGACCATTGGGGTTGCGGGAATTAACCGAAATCCAAATGGAGTGCCTGGAGTGGTACAAGCGGCAGTACATCAAAACGTATGTTGACAGTGCCGATATGTTCCCAGATGGAATGGAAGAGGCCAGGAAAGCCCGAGAGGAAGCAGCCAAGTGGGATGTGGATGATTTACCAAGGAAGAGTGCCTATGATCCAAAGACCATGGTTGCAACAGACAAACTACGAAGATGGGTGATGGCGGAATATGATCTTGGAAAAACCAGGCAGGATGCGAAGAAAGTCGATGAAGACAAGATTAAGCGGATGGCCGTTGCTGCTTTAGACCGGAAGTCTTTGTCGGTGGAAAAATACAAGGAACTGACTGGGAATGATGCCCGATCGGTTCCTATTGCTTATGACAGTTGGTGGGTAACCGGGTGTATGGATGGGATGGTGTCGTTCGTTCACAAGTGTTTCGAGGGCACGGTTACACGTCAGGAAGTCTTGGATGAAGTATCTAAGAATTCCAGCTTGATGTCCGAAGTGCAAGTAGAGATCGAGAGATTGTCAACGCCGTCGATGGGAAATGGATAGGGCCCGCTGAACTCAGACGGCTGAGAGATGAGGATGGCGGGCAAGATGATTATGAGCCATGTGGTTTGTTGTGTGGGGTAACTCCCTTCATGGTTCGTATTCTTTGTGAGTCACCCAATGCGTTTGATTCAAGGGCTAGAGGGAATTTCAACTACACTCCGAACCAGGTTGGGGATATGACTCTCGATCAGATTTTCATGTTGTTGACTGATTGGAAGTTACTCAGGAAAAAGGGTAAGGGGAGCAGGACGGAAGAAAAGAGTGCAATCGGTGTGTTGGGTATGGCCGACAAGGATGGAAAGGTGAAGGTACGTACTTCTGATGGCACGTTGCTCAAATTGAAATCTACTGGGAAGTCGATGGCCCAAATCGTCAAGGAAAGGGAGCAAGCAAAGGAAAAGCAGAAAAAGAAAAAGCGGCGGGGAAGGAGAAGATAACGTGGGAATTGAGCTTGCAAGGGCTTACGTACTGATACGTGCGGACAGCTCGAAGTTGGCTGGTGATTTGGGCAAAACTGCATCCAAGGTCACCAATTCCCTCAAAGGGGTGGCCAAATCGGCAGGTGCCCCGATGTCTGCGGCTTCGGTTGCGGCTCAAAAATTAGGCAGGTCTTTGGCAGCCGCTAAAAACGAGGCTGAGTCGTTTAAGAAGAGTATGGGTAAGACCCAAACTGCTCTCAAAGGGGTGACCAAAGCGGCAGGTCGTACGGCCAAGGCCACAGCCAAGGTCAAAAGTGGTCTCATTGGGGTTGGCACCGCGGTACGCGGTTTGGTGGCTGCTGCTGGGATTTATAGTCTTGGCAGGGCCATATTTGCCGCCGGAAACCAGGCCATGACGTTTGAGAAGACCATGATCGACGTTCGGGCCAATGCCCGTTTGTTGGGAAAGGATGGGGCGGCGGCTTTCGAGATGTTGGAGAAGACGGCACGTAAAATGGGAGCCACGACGGCTTTTTCTGCGACTGAAGCCGCCGCTGCTTTGAACCAATTGGTGCTGGGTGGTTTGAGAGCAGAACAGGCTGCCGCGGCATTGCCGTCTGTTTTGAATTTGGCCGCGTCCGCCAATTTGGGTTTGGCCGAGGCTGCGAAGGCCACTGTTGACAATATGGTGAAATTTGGTATGGCAGCCAGTGACACGGCTAGGATTGGGGATACCCTGTCATCTGCCCAGTCCCGAGCCCAAGTAACTGCCAGGGACCTGATAGGTGGGTTGCAGGCGACCGGAGCTGCGGCTTCCTCAATGGGGATTGATTTTGAAGATGTGGTGGCTGTTTTGACCGCGTTCGGAAAGGTGGGAATTGACCAGGGCCGAGCAGGCACATCATTGGCACTTGGGCTGGCTCGGATGGCAGCACCTCCGGCTGAGGCAGCCAAGGCTTTGAAAGAATTGAACATTTCTATGTCCGATTTCCAGAAGCCCGGTGGTGGAATTGATTTGATTGGACTACTCAAGGCGTTGGCCCTGGCTCTTCCAGAGGATGAAATCAAGCGAATGACGGCGGTAGTGGACATTTTTGGTGCTCGTGGTCGTGCTATTGTGGGTGTTTTGAAGTTGATGAAAGAAACCGCTTTTGTTTCGGAAACCAGGCAGGGATTCATCGACGATATGGGCCGGGCTGCGGTGGTGGCCGAGGCGAAGATGGAAACTTTTTGGGGATCGATAAGAAAGGTGCGGTCAGTTCTTGGGGAGTTGGCCATCGCTGGTCTCACCCCGGTACTGGAAGCATTGAAACCTCTATTGGAAATGGTTGTCGCTTTGACTGGCTGGATTGCGAAGTTGGTTGGGCACTTTGAAGCCTTGTCGCCGATAATGACAGTTATGATGGCAACATTAACAGGATTGGCAATAGCGGCATTGGCTTGGGTCGTTGCGTTGAAGGCGGTTGCGGTGGCGAAGATGGCTATTTTGGCAATGTCCGGCCCGGCAGGGTGGGCAATGATTGCTGTGGGATTGGGCATAGCAACAGCGGCCACCATTGCTTTGAATAGCGATTTGGAGGATACGAAAGAAAAAGTGAAGGGGATTTTGGATGAAGCAAAGGGAGCGACTAAGGATGGGAAGTCAGAATCAGCCAGTAGACTGATGTTGGAGGAAGTTCCAGACTCCGAAGATGCTACTGCGGCAATGAAAGATTTGAATGAAGAGATATTCCGAATAAGGAACAATCTTACCGAAGCTCAGATTGATGTTCGTGATTTCATGCAAACGATGGAGCCTTCTGATGAACAACTGAGGAAGTTCAAGTTGATGCGAAAGGAATTGGAAGGGGTGCAGGAAGCAGCCGAAGCCAAGGAGGAGTTCAAGAAGGCCGGAGAGAAATTCATAAAGTCGATGAAGGAAAAGGGCGAACAGATGCGGCTGGCTATGCGGACCCCAGTAGAGGTGCTACGAGAAGAGGCTGCTCGGGTGCGGAAATTATTGAGGGCCAGTGTGATTTCCCAAGAGACGGCAGGAAGGAAGATAACACAACTCCGGAAAACGGAGATGGAGAGCAGAGCAGGTGGGCAACGTTTTGGTTTTCGAGAAATGGGAAGACACATTCAGGACGCGATAATGAAGAAGGGGGTTCAATTGGATCAGAAACGGAACCAGCTGATGGAAAAGCAGATTGTTGTTCAGCAAGAAATCGTCAAGGCTGTGACAGAATCGGGTGACCGATGGGAGGCTTGAAATGGAAGATGTGAATGCTTGGCGTTTAAGTACCGCTGGGGGCATACCATACCGATTGTTCGAGGACAGTCCTGGTGGAAGCTTTTCAGAAGAAGATGCTGATGCCACTGAGGTATACATCATACAGGCATCCCGTTTGAATGATTTTATTTCGGAATCATTCCCAAATCCAGCAATTGTGTTTACGGATGGGTGGCGTTTCCAAAAGAAGCGGAAAATGCCAGGGTCCAATTTGCTTTACACAATCAGGGTGAAGTATGACGCATTTATTCCGGATGGCTTGCCAACAGATCCTTGGGAAAATGATAAGGATGCTCCGTCTGGTACTTATGCTGAATTTCTCAAGGTAACGATCAATTATGCCACCAACAAGGATCAAGGGAACAAGGAGGACAACGATCCAGAGGAAGAAAACGTTGAAGAAGATTTCTTTCAGGTATCGGCCCAAGCATCAGGGGAGTTTTTCACATTGCCTACGAGAGGTTCGGCCTGGGAAGAGGAATACCCCGGTGCCCCTGTTGAGCCCATAGATGATGTCTTGGTGCCTGCTTCCATGATCATACCAGAAGTTGAATATACGGTAACTTATCCATTTTTGACTCCTTGGATGGCAAAAGTGTTGGCTTACCGATACCGTCGTTGTATGGGAGGAGTCAACACCAAGCCGCTTGCGGTGTTTCTCGATGCTCCGGCAGAGACGATTCTTTGTGTGGGGTTTTCATATACCTGGAAAAATACTTGGCGTACAGGTGATTCAAAGGTAGATTTTGAAGGCCGTTTTTTGGAGAAGTCACCAGCGGAGGGTATTGGTCACAACCATTTTTGGAGACCTGGAAAAGGTTGGGAAAGGATGGTAAAGCCTGATGGGGACTTTGTTTACAAAATAGGTTCATTGGTGCCATTGTTCATCACTGGTCCGGTTCCTGGTGATCCGAAACCAAAAAGAACAGAAGACCATATTAATTGGGATGAGCTTGGCCTTGATACCGATGGCATTTGGGGTGATAGTGAATAAAGCTAACCACGAGAATAGATATGCCTGACTGGAAACCAGTGCGAGAAGGTGATCGGATTAGGCACTCTGTTCGTGACGATAACAAATTGCGTCAGCGGGCTTTTCGCCCTATGCCTGTATCTTCTTATTCATCTGGCATACAGACTCCGAACTTAAAAGCTCTGAATCTTGAACCACCTTACAGAGAATATGAAGTTGAGATAACCAATCTGAAAGCAAATAATGATGACACCGACAACAGTGCCCGCTATCTGTGCCGGATACGGTTCTGGGATAGCATCGTTGAAAGCTGGAAGTCGCAGGAGAAGGAATGGAAGCTCGATTGTCTTGACTTGGGCAACCAGCTCTTCGTGGGAGCCAGAATCATAGCTAGGTGGGATGAACAGCGTGGGGCCTTTGTTCCGGTAGAACCCGGCATCGGTGCGGCCATGTTGCTTGAGACACTGGAGCGTTGTGGAACGGCCACGGCGAAGGTGCTCAACCCGTTTTGCGATGAGTTGCAGACAATAACGGTCAAGGATTTCATCGACATTCTGGCCGGCGATTGGCGGGACCGGCTCCTGCCGGACACCATGATATACTACCGTCCGGTCGGCTATTCGGTCTTGGATTCCGGGGGCAACCTGGTGGGCAACAGTGCCGGCAGCACGGGACAATACGAGATCATCGCAGCCGGAGGCAATTGTTGTGAAGACCAATCGTCTAGCTCGTCCTCAAGCCCATCAAGCATTTCGAGCACGTCGAGTGAATCGAGCCCGTCAAGCACGTCGAGTGAGTCTTCGATTTCCACCTCTTCCATCTCCACGTCGTCCACGGCTTGCGGTTTCTTTACGGGAACCAAGCTGGTGAGGACAGGGTGTCCGGAGTTGATTGGAACTGTTTTGACGGAAGCTCGTGAAGAATGGATCTACAAAAACGGGCTATTGTGCCATGTCAATCTGTTGGATGACTGTGAACTAGATATCGGGGGACTATAATGACAGAGGAGAAGAACAGTGTCATGCGTTTATCTGGGCGAATCAAAAAATGAGTTTCGCAACAAAGAAGAGGTGTTTGTCTGCCGAGTCAATGGGCAGTGTGTCAAAAAGAATGGCAACCGCCGGATGGCCCAATGCAACAAATGCCGCAGCCATCTGAAATTGGATGACTCCGATTTTGCCTCGAAATGGATTGATCCGGTGGAGATTTACCGCCGGGACCGAACACCCACCAAGGGACTGCGGGACATTCTGGCGGGTGGGACAGCATTTCTTGTCTGCGGAGGCCCTTCGGCAAACCCACTTCTTGAGCGACTCAATTCTCGGGGCTGTTTTTCTCTGGCGGTCAACAACGCTGCTGCCCACATAGTCCGGCCGCAGGCGTTCGTCTGTTCGGACCCGCCAATGAAATTCCATCAGGACATTTGGATGGACCCGGCTGTGATGAAGTTCGTGCCATCTGCCAAGCTTAGTGGGTACAGGTGCCGGATGCGAACGAAGGTTGGCGGGGTTTTTCGTCGTGCGGAGCGGGGCGTTGACCAAGCTCCGAATGTCTGGGGTTTCAAGCGATGGTCCTGGATGTACCCGGACGACAGGTTCTTCACAACTGATGGCTGCTGCTGGGGTAATCAAGACGATGGGCAACGGAAGACAGGCGAGGAGAAGACCGTTTGCACGATGTTGCTGGGTTTGAGGTTGCTTCGGTATTTCGGGGCGAAGCGGATTTACTTGATCGGTGTCGATTTCTACATGACGCCGGAACTCAACTACTCATTCTCGCAGGCCCGGGACGCAGGCGTTTCTGCTTCGAACAACAAACATTTTCGGACCGTCAACAAGTGGCTTTGTCAGATGGTGGAAGGGGGCAGTTTCAAGCGGTTTGGGTTGGAGGTGTACAATTGCTGTGAGCGTTCTGGGCTGCGGGCGTTCCCTCACATGCCGTTTGATGAGGCGTTGGCGGATGCCAAGGGTATAATAGGCGTAAGGGAGGCGGTGGAGCCTGGCCAACCCGATTGCGAAGGCTGGTATGAGAAGTCGGAATGTCCGAAGTGTGGGTCGTGGCACATCCGCTACACTGCCGATCTGAGCACGTGCTTGGAGAAGAAATGCGGGTTCAAGTGGGACACAAAAAAACCGCTCAACTTCAAGAAGGAGAAGAAGCGATGAACAGACGAGAACTGCTGGGGGTAGTTGGCTTTGGTTGGCTTTCCTCGTTGCTCGGGGTAAAACACGAGCGGCAGATGGAAGACGATGGGTGGCGGTCGGCGGATGGTCTTCCTGAAATGCTATGGATGTCACCATCCGGGATACTAGGCTTGCCGATCCGCTATCAGTCTTTGAACGTTCTGTGCGAGAATGTAGCCCGGGTGTTTTATGGGCATGCGTGTTTGACTGATCTAGGTGTTTTCTGGTACAAAGAATCTGATTATGAACATGCACACCTGATGCTTGTTGACCGGTGGAAGCCCATTGATGCCGATCCCAAAAAGCTGCATAGCGGGTTTTGGCTTTCAGCCGAAAAAGGGAAGGTCAACACCCGCCTATGCACTGACGAGGAATTTTGGGAACAACGCAAGGATGACTATGCAAAGGGCCACTTTCCCAAAATGAAAATCACGAAACCGGCATAATCTTTCAAACCGGAGAAGAACAAATGACCAAGAAATTCAAACCTGAGTGGGAGGAGAAGTGCTGGGGGTCAGTCCAGCACATCTTCGTGGGGGCCGAAGGCCCTGCCCCGGCGGCGGCTTTGAGCAAACTACAAATCGATGCTGGGTGGAGGTGTTCCCGCCACCTCCACGAACATCGCTACAATTTGTTTTCGGTGACTTTGGGCATCGTAGTGATCGAAGAATGGGGGCTGATGTCGTTGGTTAAGACCACGACCGTGTTGAGACCGGGAGACGTGTTGGTCGTCCCACCCATGACGGTCCACCGCTTCCGTGTCGTGCAACCCGGGTCTCTGGTCGAATTGTACTGGTCTGACAATTCATGGCAGGATTGCACAATGAACGACATCGTGAGATTCGACATGGGCGGCCGGGACACGGGTGTTCCACTGGACTTCAAAAGAATGGGGTTGTGATGATACCAGAATATACAACAGTGGTGGGGGTCGACCGAAAACACCTTCAGCAGTTGTCCCACACTTGGCCCACCTGGAAAAGACACAAGCCGCTCTTGCTCAACAGCCCCATGATAATCTTCTACGATTACCGGGAGGTTTCTGAGTCTCACATCCGGATTGTGGTTGATCACCCCCAATTGACAACGGTGCCTTGGCCGTTCTCCGCCAGTGTTCAGTTCCAAGGGGCCGGCACCACCAAATGGAATGACCCCCAACGCCACAAGATGCTCTGCGGGTTCGTTCATGTGGCGGCCAAGCATGTTCGGACTCCATACTGGCTGAAGCTTGATTGCGATGTTGTAGCAGTGGGTGTTGATGATTGGATCGACCCGACGTGGTTCGACAACGTCCCGGCCATCGTGGCCCACCGCTGGACGTTCACCAAACCACCAGACCAGATGGATCTGTTTGACCAGTGGGTCGAGGAGAACCGTGGGAGGCTCCCGTTTTTCCAAGGATTCAAGCCACTCAATTTGCACCCGGCCAGCCCCGAATCTGACCGTTTGAGCCACAAGCGGATCATTTCATGGTGTGGGTTTTTCCAGACGAGTTTTACCTGCCTTTGTGCCCATGCTGCTGAGGTTACTTGCGACCCTTTGCACTTGCCACAGCCATCGCAGGACGGGTACATGTTTTACATGGCGAAGCGATTGGAGCTGCAAATACTGCCCGTGAACATGAAGAAAATCGGCTGGCAGCACTGGGGCACTATGCAAAACGTGATCGAACACTCGTGGAGAGCAATGCAATGATCCACAAGTTTGCGACCTATGAGGAGTATCTGGAAGCCCAGATCAAAGGGTCGGATTACCGCCCCGGTAGGAATCCGGAAGCCAACAGGGAAGAAATCGGAGAGATTGTTCGTGACATCATTTACAGCGTAGAAGACCATGAACCAACAGGCATCTGCCATGGTGCCCGGCTTGGTGTTGAGAGGGATTTGTTTGCTGAGGCATTCGGTGGTCAGTATGAGGAGATAATTGGGACAGATTTGGTTCCACAAGAACACGTCGGCATGGTCGTGTGGGACTTCAACAAGGAGAACAAGGATTGGTTGGGGAAGTTTGACTTCGTGTACTCCAACAGCCTCGACCACAGCCCTGACCCGTTGTGTACCTTGGCCGTTTGGATGAACCAGACAAAGCCCTATGGGCGGGTGTACCTGAAGTGGACAAGCGACCACAAACTCGAAAGCAAGTCGCTGCCCCACCGCGGAGGCGATTGTTTCGGTGCTTCCTTGGAAGAGTACATCCGGTTGGCAAACATGGTCGGCTTGGTGGTGGGTTTGATCCCCCTGCCCATGAACATTTACGGCAGGATCGCAGTAGTCATAGCAATGATGAGGAGGAGAACAAACAATGGCATCTCGAATGCTTAGAAGATCGGGCGTCGCAGTTGGCCTTGTGGCCGAGTCGCTTGAATGGAAAGCCGACGTTGTCTACCAAGTCGGCATCGGCACAAAATACGAAGAGATGGACGTGTTGATGGAAGAGTGGGGGCCCGACCTGAAGATCATTGGGGTTGAAGCCCATCCGAACATCGACCTTTCCAAGTACCCGGGTGCGACCTTTCAGGTGGCCCTTTCCAATTACCATGGAACGACCATCTTGCACAGCAAGAAGCGACACAAGGATGGCTCTTCCTTGCATCCGCATAACAAACGGGCCGATGAACACTATGACGAAATCGAAGTGCGGGTGACAACCTTGGACAGTATGTTCCCGTCCCTTCGGTTGGGTACGAAGTTTGTGGTGGGAAAGGTTTTATTGTGGTTGGATTGTGAGGGCAGCGAGTTGGCCGTGATGCAGGGCGGGGTGAAGTTTCTGGAGTGCGTGGACGTGGTCAACATCGAATTGACTGCCCGCCCGCCCGGCGTCGGCTGGGCCACGCCCGTACAGATGCACAAGTATCTGGTGGAGCGGGGTTTCTGGCTCCAACACATTCACACGCAGCGGATCGACAGTGGCCAGAACGATGGGGTCTATGTCCGGTCCCACCTGTTCAAGCCGGAGTATTGTTGTGTGCCACACGAAATCATGCGGTGGGAAGCGGCTCCCCGGTTGCTACCTGGCGAGCTATTTCCGTTGGTCGAATGTACATTCTAAAGGAACAAACCAATGACACGTGAAATTAACTACTTGCTGAGTGGTAAGCCACACCTGCCATACCTGCTCACCAGCTTGTACACCCTCCGCAACCACTGGGACGGCCCCGTGGTCATCAGTGCTTGGGAAGAATCGTTTGAGATGGTGGAAGCCATGGTTGAGAAGTTGGACCCCCGCGGTTCCAATGCAGTTCCCATGGAAATCCACGTTGTCAAGCGGGAGCCTGTTTGGCGGGGCCGAAACGATCAGTTCATGGACAAGATTCACATGGTTATGGGATCAGAGGCAGACACAGTTCTGTACCTCGACGCCGACACCACAACCCATGGTGATTTGTCCCCGCTGTTCGAGCACGCCGAACGCAGTGGCTTCTGTGCTACCCAGTTCTGCGGTTGGACCATGGATGGTTTGGCCAGGAGCCGGGTTGAGAAGTTGAGACCCTTTCCGGTCATCCCCCAGGAGCACATAGACCATTTGCTTCAAGCACCAACGTGGCCGAGTGTCAACGGTGGGATATGGGCAGCCAAGCCCTCCAGCCCGGTGTTGCCGGAGTGGTACAATTGGACAGATGCTGCCAAGAAAGATGTGTTCATTGCTGATGAGGCTGTTCTACACGTGTGCTCTTCGGTTTTTGTTCCGTTGGGTGAAATGTCGATTTTGTGCGGTGGGCACTTCAATTGTTCTCCGATGCGATACCAGCCCAAGGACTTGCCGGACGAGCACGTGAGGGTCTGGCACTACCATGGGGATTGCAACACGCGTCGGAACAAATGTCCAAAAGGATACGATTTGTGGTGGCCAATTTGGCAGGAATGTCTCGATAAAAACATAGGAGGATGTGCAGAATGGCAAAGTTCGGAAGTGGGGAACAAGTGGATGAGACAACTTCCCGGGTCCTTTCGGGCCTGATGGCAGTTGGTCCCAGCAACCGCGTCCGCGGCTCAGAGGGGACCAACCAAACCAAGTGGCACCCGTTGAACTCGATGTGGCTTGATTGTTTGCAAGCCATGATCGACCTGGTTGACTATGCCGTGATCCGCATGGATGAGCGGTTGACGAGGGGCCAGCAGGACCAAATCCGAGCACTCATAAACGGAAAGGGCGAGGCCTTCTTTGGCAAGCCCATTACAGACACATCGGCAAACGATTGGCGGGACGATATGCTCCGCCGGCTGGACGACATCAAACCCGACTTGGTTTTGACGCCGGATTGCGACGAGATGTTCGGCCCTGGCATCGAGCAGGATTTGAAACGGTTGTGGGAATCTGATGCTTGTGGGTTGATGTTCTCTTTCGTGATGGCCCCGTCAGGCACCCGGGTGTATCCGAACCGTCGGCAAATGAAAGTGTTCAAGTGGGAATCGGGTTTGGCCTACAAAGGGGGAACATTCTGCGTTCCGGGTTCGCTCAAGTGCAACAAGAGGCATCCCAAAATGCAGGCCCGCACCAACATCATCCACCATGCTTTCATCGACGAGCTTTTTGCCGCCCCGCAGGCGGTGCAAACCCATGGCCCCGTGATCTTGTCGGTTTCGATCAGTGGCAAATCGGTGAGCGAGTGTCTCCGTGAGTTGAGCAAAACAATGTCCAAGTTTAAGAGGTGACCGATGCCGGCAATAGTGCGAGTGCTGTGGGGCGAACCTGGAAAGGACCAACGTTTCGGCAAGGTCTGGAATTCGGACGTTTGCAAGCGGCTGACCGAGCCTTGGAACTGCCCGCAGTGGGTTTATGTTTTCGGGCGGGCCAATGCCGATTTGGTTTGGGAGACGGCAAGCAAAGAGGTTCAAGAAAAGCTCACCGTTGTGACAGTCGACCCCAACCCGTTCCCCGATGGGAAGCGGGACTACCGCCGGGAAAGCGACGGGAACATCATCCGGCCATGGCACTACAAACTTTGGTTGCAAAAGGCTGCCCTGAAAAACCACGACAGAATCATGTACTGCGATTGGGATGTTCGATGCTTGGTAGAGAATACCCAGATGCCATTCGAGCTGATGGGCGACAAAACCATTGCACTTTCGGCTTACATGTACAAGCGACCGAGGTTCCCGGACCGCAAGGACAAAAAGGCCAAACGGTTCTCCCCTTCGGGTAACTGGATGTACATGACCAATTCCAAGTTCATCGACGAGATTCTGGCCCGCATGAATCAGGGCGACCCTTGGGATTGGCACGATGAGCTGGTGATGGGTCGTTACCTGGACGAGTTGCACAGTGGTTGGATGGGGGAGGCCGAGTGGTTGCGGCTGTATGAAAGCCCCGTGATGTGCCAACGCAACAACCGCTCTCCGTGGCCGTTGGAAAGCAGCCAGGGCAATCTTGTGCAAAGGAAAACCCCCGTGCCATTCCAGTGGTGGAGGTTCTTTTCGCAATAGGAGGTGTACTGTGCATTATGATCAAATCATGGCGATGTTTGAGAGGGTGATAAATGGGTCGGCACCAGCTACGATTACATTCCATTTACGTTGCCACTTGTTGGATTGGTTGGTGTCGGAGGCTCGTGGGCAAACGTGTCTTTGTTGTGGACGATCGAGCATCAGTGTGCGGGTGCGTCGGTTGAACACGGCTTATGTAGAGGATAGCAATAATTGGTTGTTTTCCTGTGATGAGTGCTTTGAGAATTCCTTCCAACACTATGCTGATTTGTGGCAAGATTACTATGGAGCCGTAATGTGAGATACATCCCGGAATCACGTCTGTTGTTTTTGCACATACTGAAGACCGGTGGGTGTGCCGTTGAAAAGGCCATCGACAAAAATTGGGGCAGCAAAAAGGTGCGGCACCGCTGGAACGGCATCCCCGGCCGGCATGCCCGTCGTGTAGATTTGTGCAATTTTCGTTGGGAGCCGGAAGCCTTTGCTTTTTGTTTCGTTCGACACCCGCTTGCTTGGTATGTGAGTTGTTGGCGGCATCTCATTCAAATGGAGCAAAACCGAATCTTCCGTGGTTCCAATTTGGCCGATATGTTCCGTTGGTACAATTGGCACCCTCAGAAGTGGCTTGGCGAGATTTTGTCCCCAGACTACAACATCTGGGTGCAACGCATCGTTTCGCAAAAACCTGGATACCTGTCGAAGATGTACGAAGAATACATCGGCCTGGACGAAGCTGTCCCCCATGTCCAGTTCGTGGGCCGGCAAGAGACTTTGAGTCGAGACATCGAGCAACTGTCGATTGCTCAATGGACGAGGCGTTTCAACGCCACACGGGGTCCAAAACCATCTGTTTCGCAGGACTCTGTGAAAGGCATAATGGAAACAGAGGGGCAAACCCTGTCACGTTACTACGGACACAAAACTTCCGGTTTCCGGTTGATTGAGGATTGGGCATGAATTTGTTGTATGATCTTGCTGTGGCCCATGGCTCGGACAAAGCAACGCATGGGTACACTGAATTCTACGATCGGGAATTCGGGTCGATCAGCAACGAAGAAATCCGGCTGTTGGAGATTGGGATTTGGAAAGGGGCTTCCCTGAAGATGTGGGCCGACTACTTTCCCAAGGGCCAGATTGTGGGGTTAGACATCAATAAGAAAAAGATGAACCTGCCTCGGACCACTGTGGTGCAGGGTGACCAAACAAACAGAAGGCTGCTACGAAAGATAGGCCGTGAGCATGGGCTTTTCGATATCATAATTGATGACGGTGGGCACACCATGCACCAACAGCAAACATCGCTGGGTGTTTTGTTCAAGTTTGTCAAACCGGGTGGTGTTTACATCATAGAAGATTTGGGGACTTCGTTCACCCATTCCAGGACGTACAACAGAAACAAACAGATCACAACATGGCAAGTGGTTGTGGATTATCTGAAAAGAGGTCGGTTTCAGAGCCCTTCGATCACCCGCGTGGATCAAGTGTTGTTGAAGGGGCGTGTTCAAGAGTGTTTGGTTTGGAAACGTGGGAGATCATCCCTTTGCATGTTCAAGAGAAAGAAATAACGCGGCGTCCGTGCCCTTCGTTGTTGGTGTTGATTGAAGAAACGATTGGAAAGCCCACCCGTGGGTGCGAGGTCGGGGTGTACTCCGGCAAAACGTCCTTCACATTGTTGGACAAGTTCCCGCAGTTGTACTTGTACATGGTGGACTGCTGGCACCTCCCGAAAGCTGCGGAGTTCCACGCGACGATGCCGAAGCACTTGAACACGCTTCGATTGTGGTACAGGCATGTCAAAAAACATGCCAAAGAATACCCCGGTCGTTGCAAAGTCATTTTGGAAACCTCTGACAAAGCGTGCAAACAGGTGGCGGATGGTTCGTTGGATTTTGCGTTTCTTGACGCTGAACACACGTATGAGCAGGTCAAACGAAATTGCCCGGAGTGGTATGCCAAGGTGCGACCGGGTGGTTTGTTTGCTGGCCACGATTATCTGGGCACATACACGGAAGAGTTCAAGGGCCAAGTCAAACGGGCTGTCGACGAATGGGGTCGTGAATCGGGGCTCGGCAAACCGAGGGTGTATGAGGGTGACATTTGGTACTTTGTGAAACCGAAAGAGGAGAACAAAATGAAACGTAATGACTGGGTGATAAAAGGGTTGTCGGAAACCATCCGGGAAACCTTGGGCAGAGAGCCCAGAATCGGTTGCGAGGTTGGGGTGTGGAAAGGGCAGCTCAGTCGACGGTTGTTCAAAGAGTTCCCACAGCTGTGCTTGTGCATGGTCGACCCTTACCTCCCCTACGAAGACAAGCTCGGCAAAAAACCGGTTGACGAGATGCTCGACGCGATGACAGAAGCCATGAAGGAAACCATGTTCGCTGCGGTTCGTCGCATGTTCTGGCTCACAACCTCCGCCGCGGCTTCGATGTACTTTCCTGACGGCTACTTCGATTTCGCGTATGTCGATGCCAATCACAGTGAGGAGGCTGTTGCAGAGGATTTCTCGCTGTGGTATCCCAAAGTGTGTGTGGGAGGCTGGTTCGGCGGGCACGACTACAACGGCGTTGGCGACCGGAAGGGCCGCTTTGGGGTGAAGACGGCTGTGGACAGGGCTGCTGGGCTGTTGGGGCTCGAAGTGCATACCACCCACCAAAACGTTTGGTATGTGAAAAGGGAGGTTATCCGTGCTTGATTATGGAGATTTCTATTTTGCCAGTGCTCCCAGGGTCGGCGTGTCTTGGTTTGTCAAGGCCTGCCAACTCTCTGCTTTGGGCCCTGCATTTGTCAAGGAATCGAAGCCCCGGGATGATGGCACTTTTCGTGTGTCGTTGATCCGCCATCCGGTTTCATGGCTGGAGTCGGTGTTTGCCGCCCGGCAAGTCGGGTGCCACAACGTGTTTTTGGGCAAGTTCCTCACATTGGGTATCGAAGACGGGCTGGAAGCTTTTATCTGGCAGTACCTCCAGGAAATGCCCGGAGAGGTGGGTATAATGATGTTGAAGTATGAGGCCAATTCCATCATGCGGATAGAGGACACGCCTTGGGTGTTTCTTGAGTTCGCCTCTGCCATTGGGATCGACCCAAAGTTTTTCCCCAACATCGAAAAAATGGGACGCATCAACGCCAATCCTCATGTTCAAAGAATGTCCAAGGCCCATTCAGTGCGGGTCACAGAAGCGGAAAAAGAATTGTGCCATGAATACGAGTATTTCTGAGGAAAGGGAATCGCAATGAGTTCCAAACAATTCGACCCGTTGAAGTACGGGGGATTACAGACCACCATGAACATCGTTGAGGCGATGGGCATCAAGGTGGGTTCTGTGTTCATGTACCAGGATTATCTGGACGCCGCTGGAAATCCTGATGGGAAATGGGCTGGTTTCCAAACGATCAACCGGGGTGTCAAATTGGTGGTGATGGCCATCACGAAAACCTACCACGGGCATCCTGATGAGCACTTTGCTGAAATTGAATACAAAAAAGCAGAGGAGAACCGATGCCAAAATCGATCATCATAATACCGGCTCGCATGGCCAGCAAAAGGTTCCCGGGGAAACCACTGGCTGAGGTCCAGGGTCGGCCTTTGGTTGAATGGACCTGGCTTCGAGCCAGAGATACAAACGCCGACTATGTTTGGGTTATCACCCCTGATCGGGAAATCGGCAAGTTTTGCCAGGATAAGGGAATCCCGTGGCGACCGTCGAATGAGAATACCCCCACCGGAACGCACCGCTGTGCGGAGTTCTTCTCCCAGATGAAAACTGGTCTGATGGCACCGGACATAGATGTTGTGGTAAATTGGCAGGTTGACGAGCCTTTGGTTGATCCGGAATGGGTCGTGAACTTGATAAAAAAGGTTCGTGACAATCCCCAAGAGATTCAGACTTTGGTGGCCCCATTACATGTTGACGAAACCGACAATCCAAACATGGTGAAAGTCGCAGTCTCCCGGTCCGGTAATTGTGTGTGGTTCAGCCGAGTACCCATCGATGTGTACGGGCACTGTGGAGTATATGGGTTCAGTCCAAAAATGCTGGACACGGTTTCTCGCATGGGGCAGACCCGTCTCAGCCGAACGGAATCACTGGAGCAGTTGGTATGGATTGAGAATAGGATCAAAATCAATGCTATTCTTATGTGTTCATTTCCCCTGTCCATCAACACACCCAAGGATTTGGAAAAGTTCAAACAGTACAAGGAGAACGAAAATGAAGATTGAATTGGTGACACATTGCTGGGCAAAGGATAATCCGCATTTTGCCGGAGCGTTGGTCTTGCAACTGAGCAGTATCTTGATCGACCAACCCAAGCACTGCGACGTCGTGATGACCATTTGCATGAACGAGGATGACGAGAATACCGTGCGGGTCGTCAGACACTTCATGAAACGCCAGCACAGCGGGTTTCGCATCCAAGCACTGAGCATGCCCACAAACCAATTGGGCCGACGCAGCATCGGCCGGAACTACGCAGCACTGCACTCAAACGCCGACTTCGTTTGGTTCACCGATGTAGACCACTGTTTCTGCGATGGTGTTTTGGACCGGTTGGTGCAACTGGGGTGGCCTTCCAGTAAAGCAGACGATGGGTCCATGCTGCCAGCGTCGATGATCTTCCCTGGAGAGATTCAGATCAGCAAAAACTGGGACCTGGGCGACGAAGCGACGGAAAATGTTTGGCAGCAACCCAAGTTGAAATCCATTGACAAAGTGGATTTTGCCCCGAAGAAATACAACAAGGCGATCGGTGGTGTGCAGATAGTCCGGGGATCTTTGGCACGAGAATACGGCTATCTGAACAACGAAGCCAAGTGGCAAACGCCGGCGGAGAAGCCTTTTGCCTCCTTTGCGGACGACATCGCCTACCGGGACTTCTGCAAGGGCTATGGGCCCATCGTGAAGGTGAGCCTGCCCGGGGTGCATCGGCTAAGGCACAATGAGACAAGCTACGAAGCGGGCAAGACCCCGGAAGACAACCAGAAAGAACTGGCGAAGCACAGATGAGCCAAGCAATCATCAGAGGTATCTGGGGCGATGGCACGGGCCACTCTGACGACAGCTTCGCCAGGACTGTCCGACACGCCAAGCGGAACGGTGACCCGGTGGACAAGGTGTATTGTTTTGGAAAACGGAACCGGGCTCTTCTCGAACGACACGGATACAAGCCTGACATGCTCGACAGCAGCTCCATAGCATCCCCGAGGATTCCGGGCAAACCACCGTGTCGACCGAGCCGAGCACAGCGGTGGGGAGTGAGTCATTGGTGGCACAAGTTCAAGATCATTCAAGCAGCAACCCAGGAATTCGACCACGTTCTGTGGCAGGATTTCGACGTCCACTTGCAACAACCACTGCCCGACCATTTTTGGGATGAGCTGAAATCCGGTGCTTTACTGAGAGCCCCGTTGGCTGTTCAAAGAAGTGGTCACCGGGGAGCTTGGTGGCGAATTCCGGTTGGTGACCACAGAAGAAAGAGGATTGGCCCAGAAGCTTTGCAGCCGGCCCTCACCCGCGTCGTCAACTACGAACAGGCCCGTGTGATGCCCGCCACAGGCTACTTCTACATTCGTGGGGCGGAAATGGGCGAGTGGTTGATGTCGACGCAGGACACCCATCTAGGATGGACCAGCCAATTGATCTTGGCTCTGATGATCGACCAGATGTATCAGGGTTGGCCGGGAATCCAATCCTACGTCGAAAACAAGCACGAGGTCTGCGGCTATTACTACGGAGCATCGATCAACAGACCGCCCGCAAAAAGGACGATCTGGATGAGTGGCCCCCGGGCGGTTCAGTGGCATGCCAGAAAAACCCGACAGTTCTGGGAGAATCCCTGATGTTCAACTGGTTGGCCAAACTGCTCAAACGATGCCCCTCCCGGGAAATCCACTACTTCTGGAAGGTGCCGAAAGAGGGCCGTGTTGTTCTGACCGGATACACCAGGAGTTCGCTTGGCTTGCACCTGGTCATCATCCCGCTGGGCAAGCACGATTCGGGGCATCACATGGTGCCGAAATCATCAGCGGTGGACCCTCAACATTGGCAGGAGTTGTGGAATGAGTTCAACAAAAGAAAAACCCTCGAATGGGCCGACACGCCGGGAGGCGTGTCCGAGGCTGGCGACTGAGCCCGAATTGAATCGGGTGGTAGGCCGGCGAATAGCAGCAGCCCGGCGGGCCAAGGGCTGGACACAGCACCAAATGGCCGTTCGGATGTCAATGCATCAGGTGACGATCGCCACCATGGAGACGCGGAAGAAATCGGCACCAACCCGGGAGATGTTGGACTGTTTGGTCGAGGTGTTGGGAATTCCGTTGTTCGAGCTTTTGCGTGCTCCCGATCCGTGGGAATTGCTGAAGTAATTTCTGGCATTTGCTCCAAGTTCATACCACCAAAGAGGTTACACCGACAAAGTATTTCAGCGATTTCGCGGATTCCCTATGGACTTCCTGCCGATGATGGTATATAATCAGGGCATAAGGAGGATGGGAAGCGATGAGAAGGACGACCGAAAACAGAACTGAAAAGCCTTGGGCGGCGAGGACTTCCCATCCTTCGACGACCGCCCAGGGCTTATCTTTTGCGAGCCTTGCTGGTTCGCGTAACCCCAAACCCTTTGACGAGGAGAATACGATGACCAAGCAAGATGCAATCAGAGAGGCCACTGCAAAGGAGCAAGCTACGTTACGTCCTCATTATGTTGTACGTGATAAAACACAGCCCGGTGAGGCATACAGTGTTTGGGATTGGATGCCAATGATGGGTGAATGGTACTCATCCGACGGCATTCAGCACGGAAGCTAAATATTGAACTCTGAACCGAAACGCCCTCCGGGGCGTCCGGCGGACACGGCCACCCGCCGCTGATGAGGTAGGCCAACCAACCACTAACACGAGGAAAATGATTATGGCAACTGACAAACAAATCGCTGAACGGCTAAACGAATGGGTAGGCTGCAATCACATGGCCTTCACAGAAAATGAAATCAAGGACCTAGTTTGGGCCTTGGCCATGGACCCGGATCTGAAGGACGACTTCACTACCAAAATTACCCAAGCACGGGCCGAATTGCTCGAAGAACGTCGGGCTGAGGACGATACGGTCGTCGAGCACAAAAATACCGACGATCAGACAATGGGTTATGCTGGTGTGATTCGTCGTCAAGGAGAACAGTTGAGGAGCTAAGCCGAAACGCCCCTCCGGGGTTCATTCGCCCCACTAACCGAGGAGACGAGACCATGCCGGTCACGACAACACGTAATTGGGATAAAACCTGGATTGTTTCACACAACGGCGAGCGTGCTTGGAAGTGGACCGAGCCAGGGCACACCGTCAACTTCGACGAAATCAGTGCGGATGTTTGGATAGACAAAATGGAGGCCCGCGGCTTCGACGTTGTTGACGGCCGTGGCAAGCCTTGCGGCAACGTCTGGTACTGAAACCAAACAACCCCCAACACGAGGAGACGAGAACATGACCATTCTGGAACGTATCACGAAAGCTACTCATTCACTTGGCTTTGCTTGCGATGACATACAATCAGCCTGCCCACTGGCGAGTCCGTTGGAGTGTATCGTTGTTGCTGATCTTCATGAGCGGGCAGTTGCCCTGCATGACGATCTGATCCAATTGCACAATGCAATGGAGGAAATGGACAAGCCGACCAAAGCCATGAAAACTGAGACCGTCACAATGGAACACGCCGAACCCGAACTCGACGCGGCATTCAAACGGGTGCAAAATCAGGATGATTGGCGGGCACCGATCGACACGACAATTCAGGTTAAGGATGCGAACAAAGCGTATCAAGAGTTGGTGATAGAAGCGATCATGTTCTACACGGCAACCAAAGCAACAATAACCCATGTCCAGGGGGATTTGTATCAAGTCACGGCCGTCGGCTACCGCAATGGCCCCGCCGGCCCGTAGGAAAGGAAAACGCCATGAAAACGATCTTCACATTCGCGGCCCTGCTGGCCGGCCTCTTCGCAGCCATCGTGTTTGTGGAGAAGACCGAACCCAAGCAGGAGCAACCTGCCATCGAAAAGCAGGAAGTCACCATCACGCCGATTCCCACCCGCTACTGGGATCGGACACCACAAGCACCCAGCTAAGTCCTCACCCGCCCCCGGACAACCGGGACGGGGATGGACGGGCCTTCATCCCGAAGACCCGCAACAACCACCAACACGGGAGAAAGCTATGAGCAACAGTAAGGGAATCAAAGGACGCTGCAAGGTCTGTGGGTATCGCGAGCGTGGCAGCAATCACAAAGAAGGCAGCCACCACAAGGAAGCTGCCGCAAAACTGGAGTCGGCAAAGTAGACGGCCGGCAAAGTAGACGGCCGACAAAGTAGGGCAGCTAACCACTAACACGAGGAGAACGAACGATGACATTTGTTGACTACCTACAGAAACACCTGACTGACAATGGGCTGTGGCCCGAAGAGGCTGATGCTGTTATCGTCCAATGGCTAAAAACGCCCGGCGGTGACCCCCATGCACGACGACATGGAAGGGTATCCGGCGGCTCTCAAGGCCACTATAGTTGTGGGCATTCGCTCGGAGGCTGTGGTTTGGCTGGATGTCAATAAACCAAAGCACTTTGCCCGGGCGTTGCTTGTGGGCTGAACCACCAAAACCACGTCAACCCGTCACAAGGAGAACAATCATGTTTCTGTTACCACTGCTGCCCGCCGGGGATAACCGCTGCCAACGGCAAGTTCGTTTGAACCAAGCCGGCAAACCCGTGCCTTGCCGCTCCAAGGGCTACATCCGGGTCGGCGACGAGAAGGGGCCCGTGCTGTGCGTCCGCCACTTCGAGGCGGCCAAGCCCAACTTGGAAGAGGCCTGTTTGCAAGCCACCGAAGTCTAAAAGCAACCGACTACGAAAGGAGAAGAGCAATGCCAAAAATTAGGTATGTACCAAAAAAGTTCCAAAAAAAAACCTTGATGATGATTGCTAAGGCCCTCACCATCTTGGACGAGTATCGTGCAATGGAGCTTGGCGTCACATTGCGGCAACTTTACTATCAATTTGTGTCTCGGGATTGGATCGAAAACACAAAAGAGAGTTACAGCAACCTCGGGCAAATTATCAATAATGCCCGGTTGGCTGGTTTGATTGATTGGAACGACCTCACTGATCGAACACGCAATTTGCAGGACCTGGAACATTTTGAAGGACCGCAGGATGCCCTAGACAAATTGGCAGGTTGGTACTGCATCGACATGTGGAAGAACCAGTCGTTCAGACCAGAAGTCTGGATTGAGAAGGATGCTTTGTTGGGTGTTATCGAAGGTGTTTGTCAAAAGAATGACACGCCTTTCATGTCTTGTCGGGGTTACATGGGACAAAGTGAAATGTGGTCCGCAGGGCGTCGTATGAAGGCGTGGTGTGAAATCACAGGACAAACGCCCTATGTTATTCATTTGGGAGACCATGATCCATCGGGCATTGATATGTCCCGGGATATTGAAGCTCGGTTGACAATGTTTGCTGAGCAGCCTGTAAGGATCAAACGCATTGCCCTCAATATGGATCAGGTCGAGCTTTACAAACCACCACCCAACTTTGCAAAGATTACGGACAGCCGTGCCCCGGATTACATTGCCAAGTATGGGAATGAATCTTGGGAACTCGACGCTCTGGACCCTCCAAGCATGATCAAGTTGGTGCAGAATGCTCTCGACGAGGTGAGGGACGAATCCCTTTGGGAAACCGATTTGGAGGAACAGTCACTTGTCAAAAATCGACTATGTGATTTGGCCTCAACTTGGAAGGAAACCGACCAATGACCGCCGTGGAAGAAACCTACTGCGACGTGGAGAAGCTCATCCACAAACTTACTTGGTCCCATGTCCGAAAGTACGGCAGGGACTATGACGAGGCATTGAGCGATGCCCACCTGGGTTTCATGGCTGCTTATAAGAAGTTCGATGGGCGGCGGTCCCAATTCATCACGCTTTGTTATTGGTATGTTCGTGGCTATCTGCTCAACGGAATGAACCGCCCGCAGGGCTGCTCCATCAAAGCGAAGATCGAGTTCGATCGCAGCATCCGTCACAGCACCGATTCACTGGTGGTGGTTGCTGACGACATTTCGTTCGACGTTGAGAAACTGATGAGTGAACTCAGCGAAGATGCCCGGGTAGTGATCCGCTTGGTGTTGGATTTGCCTCGGGTGCAAACACCATCGAAACTCAAACGTTCCGTGTTTCAGCACTTGCAAAGGATGCTCGGGTGGACTGCTGCCCGCTGCATCGAAACCTTCAGAGAAGTGATGGAGGCATTGTGATGATGTATCTTAGTGAATTTCATTGGAAATCTGAGTTTTCAATAGATCGTCGGCGGGAGCTTGTGGACTGGGTAAACTCTTTGGCGACCGAACAGCAGGAAATGGTCGAAGATTTGCGACAAGACGCTCGTGATGAAGAGGCCGACGACCCCGAATAAACCAACCATGAAAGGAGAGCTTTGTGATGATAGGATGGATGGAATGTTTGAGACAGCGTGACCGACTGTTTGCAAAGAGAAAAACCCGTCTTCAGGAGAAGATGCAGAAGGCCCACGTGGAGAACCAGGAAGAGGAAGTCAAAACAATCGGCACTTGGAACGGCAAGTTCCGAAAGGTGCAATCCTTGAAGGGAGGAAAAGTGGGATGAACAAACCAATTTCCGATCCTACCAAAAAAGCCAGAATGAAGGCTTTGAAAAAGTCCAAGAAAGCCAGGAGAAAAGCTGCGAAAATAGCTAAGAGGACAAGGAATTGAAAACCCGATACAAAGTCAAACGCCTCGGCAAGCACTGGTGGATTCTGGGGGACGGAGAGTTCGGTCCGTATGGTCCCTACGATACCAGTGCGGAGGCGGAGGACACCAAACGAGGGCTCCTCCGCTGTGAAAACGATGCCATAGTCAGTGTCGACAGTCCATTTTGGAACAGCCCGTAACGGGTACAATAAGGAATAAGGAGAACGAACCGCTGGGGGCAGGCGTAGGCTGTTCACTATTTACCTAAACCCAAGAGGTGAGACGATGAAAACCCTGCTCGTAACAGAGCATGCGACCGGCGAGAAGCATATTTGCCGCATTGCTTCCGGCCAGACGGCCACCCAGTTGATTGAGACGTTCCAGCGTAACCTGAAGAAACTCGGCTGCCCCACTGGTTGCACCTGGAGAGTACATAAGGGCGGCATTGTATCTTCCCTGATTGCGTCCGCAGAAAGGGGGTAGCGATGATTGATTGGATAAACCCGAGCGACGACATACTCGAAGCCAAGCGAGTTGGCTATCAAAACGGGCTCGCTGAAAAAGAAGACGAAATTGCTGGTCTGGAATCTGAGATTGAGGACCTGCTTGCTGCGTGTAAAGCAGTGAAAGCACTGAACTACAGTAAGGACACTTACCTGACCGCGAAACAAGTCATCGACCAACTCGACAGGGCCATAGCCAAGGTCGAGGGCTCCAAGTGAAACCATTCCCCTTCCAAAAGGAAATCGTCCGCCAGGTTGAGAAGTTCGATGGCCGGGTGCTCCTAGCTGCCGAAATGGGTCTGGGCAAAACACCCATGTCTCTGTGGTGCCTTAAACGCAATTCCGATTGGCTGCCCGCCATAGTCGTGGCACCGGCATTCGTCAAATACGTGTGGGAAACCGAGGCGAAGAAAGCCGTTGGTTGGAGGTCCGTGGTGCTGGAAGGCCAGACGCCGGCCAAGGGCAAGCTCTCACCAAACAACAAACTGACGATCATCAACTACGATATTCTGTGGTTCTGGTTGAAATGGCTGAAACCGCAGGGATTCCAAACGGTCATCATCGACGAATGCCAATATCTGGGCAACCCATCAACCAAACGAACGAAGGCCGTCAGAGAGCTGTGCCGGGGAGTTCCACACGTGCTGGGCCTTTCCGGCACTCCATTGCTCAACCGACCGATCGAACTGTTTCCCACGCTGAATATCATCGCCCCGAAAGTTTTTCCCGCCGGCCGGGTGTTTGGCGACGATTACTGTGCTCCGGAATGGACGGCCTGGGGCATAACATACAAAGGGGCTTCCAACACCAAAAAACTGAACCGGCTGTTGATAGATTCGGGTATGATCCGGAAACGTAAAGCCGAGGTGTTGAAGGAACTCCCAGACAAAATGCGTCAAGTGGTGCCTGTCCATATCAAGGATTGGCACGAGTACAAGCGGGCCAGCGAAGGTTTTTTGGACTGGCTTCACGCCCACGATCCGGCAGCCGCGGAACGGGCTTCCAATGCCGTGTCGTTGACCAAGATCGGACACCTGCTCCAACTCTCCGCAAAGTTGAAACTGCGGTCCGTGGTGGATTGGATCAACAATTTCCTCCAGAACACCGACGAAAAGATCGTGGTGTTTGCCGAGCACAAAAAGATGGTCCGGGCATTGAAGAGGAGAATCGAGGAACCGGCGTTGGTCATCGACGGCTCGGTCAGTCCGAAAGACAGGAAGGGCATCGTCAGCCAATTCCAGAACCAGAACCACCGGGTTCTGATTGGCAGCAAAGCCGCCGGAGTTGGAATTACATTGACTGCGGCCAGCACTGTCGTCTTCACCGAATTGTGGTGGCGGCCGGGCGACCACACCCAGGCCGAGGATCGTTGCCACCGCATAGGAGCCCACAAAACTGTGTGGTGCTACTATTTGGTGGCCCGTGGAACGCTTGAGGAAAAGCTGTGCAAAATCCTGCAAGAGAAGCAAGAAGTGCTCTCATCGGTGCTTGACGGAGGACCAACCGATGAGAGTCTTGATGTTTTCAGCCATTTGTGCCACGAACTTCAAACAGGAGGAACCCAGTGATGTTGACAGCAACTATTCGATATGACAAGAGATGGGTTGGGAAACGTGTGCGAGTGGTGAACCCGGACTCACCGTTGTATGGAGAGATGGGTGCGATCGTGGGATTCAGCACCGACGACCAATCCAACAAGAACCCGTATGTTCGGGTGTCGGTAGCTGGTCTGGGCATTGAAACTATCCCGGCCCAATCCCTGGACCTTTTGACCTGAAACGGAGAAACCAAGTGATGTTGACGAGCAAAGAGATTCGGATGTTGTTGGATGCTCTGTCGGAGAAGTGCAAACCCGGTGAGGAAGGTTATACAGCGGACTTCGATTTGTTGGTGGCCAAACTAACACTGATGTTTCAAAGCCGCATCAAGTTGGAAGCAAGCCAATGCCTGGCATCCATGAAACCCAAAGGAGAATAGTGATGTTGACAAGCAAAGAAATTAGAATGGTGCTGGAAGCACTGAGGGAAAAGTATGGCCCCGGCTACAGCGACGAGCCTGGCGTTGGGGCCTTGCAGGCCAAACTTTCCATGATGCTGGAAATGGCTGTAAACCAAGAATCCAAGGAGAAACCAAGTGATGAAAATCAAACTCGACCTTAGTGGGATGGAAGTGTAAATGCTGATCAATGCTGTGGCGGAGAAACACAGTGTGCTTGTCCATGGAGAACGCATACTGGAAAACGCTGCCAAACCACCGCACGCCAAACTGAGGGGGCTTCTTACGGTCGTAAGGAACACCGAATCTGACGGGGAAACGTGATGAAAATCATTAGAATTGAAAGATGCAAAGACTGTCCTCACCATTACGAGGAGCGAGATTACACCGGGGATGCCTTTGAAACGGAATTCAAATGGGGCTGCAAATTACGTCCAGATCATTTTCCAAAAGGTGATCCGTGGGTTCGTCGCCACGTTGATTGGAATGACAAGCAGAACGATTTCATTTCAGCAGATTGCTCCCTGGAAACACTGGAATGTCAAGCATCCAAGAAATCCTGAGCAAGCTCCGGGTGCCATACCAAGAGGCCGGCCACCCGCATGTTCGGGAAGGTTGGATCGGCGTTGACTGTCCGTTTTGCGGCGACCAATCCCAATTCCACCTCGGTATCAACCTGGCAGGCAAATACGCTGTCTGCTGGCGTTGTGGTCCCCATAGGCTGGGCGACGTGCTGATGCATCTGTCCCGGGAACCGTGGCCGGTGGTCAAGGAGTGGCTGGAATCGATGCCTGGGGCCGTGGCTGCCCGTTCTACGGCCTCCAAGGGCCTTGGGCGATTGGTTATGCCCCCGGGCGTGGAAGCCCTGCAAAGGCCACACAGGACGTATCTACAGGGACGAGGTTTTGATGCCAATCGGCTGGTTCAGTTTTGGGGCATCAAGGGCATCGGGGTGGCATCCAGATTGGCATGGAGCATCTGGATTCCCATCCACCAGAACGGGGAGGTTGTCAGTTGGACAACCCGCACCATTGGCAACGGCGAACCGAAGTACATGAGTGCGTCGCCCGAGGAGGAGCGGGTTTGCCACAAGGAAATCTTGTATGGAGTGGACTTTGCCGGCCTGGGTATAATAGTGGTGGAAGGCCCTACCGACGTCTGGGCAATCGGCCCAGGGGCCGTCGCCACGATGGGGCTGAAATACACGAAACAACAAGTGTTGGCCATGAGCCGGTTCGCCCACAGAACGATTTGCTTTGACGATGAGCCCATCGCACAGAAACAGGCCCGGCGTTTGGCGTTGGAGTTGCAAGCGTTTCCGGGCCAAACTGATGTCGTGAAACTTGAAACTGGAAACGACCCAGCCGAAGCAGACCCGGAAGAAATCGAGGAGCTTCGGCAGTGTCTCAATTGAGGAGTTCAAAATGAAAAACGTGCTGGTAACGGGTGGCAAAGGGTTTCTGGGCAGTCATTTGTGTGATTACCTCCACTTTCGTGGTTACCGGGTCGAGACCTTCGATCTGGTGGACGGCCAAGACATCAAAAATCTGGGGTCGCTGCGATGGTTTGTGAAGAACCGCAAGATAGATGTCATCTTCAACCTGGCCGGCGTGCTGGGCACCCATGAGTTGATCGGAGACAGCCAGAAGGCCATCGATGTCAACATAACCGGTGCCCTGAATTGCTTGGAGGTATGCCGGGAGTTCGGCACGGAATTGGTGGAGATAGGTAAGCCCAACATCTGGTTGAACACCTATTCCATCACGAAGCATGCCGCCGAAGAGCTCACGCGGATGTACTGCAAGGAATTTGGTGTGCGGGCCTGGATCGTCAAGTGGTTCAACGCCTATGGCCCCAGGCAGCATTACGGGCATCCACAAAAGCTGGCACCCACAGCCATCGTCCACGCCCTCCAGGGTAAACCCATTGAAGTGTTCGGCACGGGGCAGCAAACGCTTGACAACATCTATGTTGAGGATGCCGCCAACGCCTGCATCGACGTCTATGAAAGCAAGGAAGCCATGGGAGTGCCGGTGGAGGTGGGCAGCGGTGAGGACATCACCGTGAACAAGTTTGTGGAGTGGGTTATCTACATCAGCAACAGCCAGTCGGAAGTCAAACACGTTCCAATGCGTCGGGGCGAAGACGACATGTCGATCGTGCGGGCTGACCTGACGATGCTCCAAAAGTTCACCGATTTTGAGCCCGCGTTTTCTCTGGGCGAGGGTTTGAACAAAACCATCGATTGGTACAGAAACAACATTTGAGATAATGCCCCGGTGCTGTGCGTTGGGATCGTTCGCAGCACTGGGTAACGGAACAGCAGGGTTCCAAGGGCTGCTATTTGATGCCTTTTGGTGTTTAGCCCAGCTCTGTTGTTGCATGGTAGCTGGACCGCCAACGAACGACCCTGAGCCCTGTTTTCCGGGCAAAAGACGGTCCCCTCGTTTTTCAGGAAAGTGGTATAGGTGTGGGTGGATCGTGGGGTATAATACGGGCAACAGTATACACATCGAGTCGTGCCCGATGTGGTAAAAGAGGAAACGATGAAAAAAACGGTTGACCCAAAACAGAATTGCATTTTTCGTGGCTTCCTCTTTGTAGCCCGCAAGGCCCGGCCCTCCGGTACGATCTCAGGGCCGGGCCACTTTTTTGGGAGAATGCATGTCTGATTTTCAAGGGTTCCGTTACCCATCTTCCAATTTCTTTCGGCTGCCGAATGAGTGGTTCGACATTACCCACAACATGACCCTGGCTGAGTTGAAAGTGGTTGAATATGTGTTGCGACACACCTGGGGTTTCCAAGAGAACATCAAACGAATCTCGTTGGTTGAGTTCGAGAATGGCAGGAAGACCCGGGAGGGCGAACACCTCGATCATGGGACAGGATTGTCCCGTCCATCAATCCGAAAGGGTCTCCAATTGGCAGTCGAACACGGTTTTTTGGTTGTGCATAAAGAGGGTGATCCAGGTCGTCAACGCCACCTTTATGGGCCCAACATGAACGAAGAGGAAGGGGTAAAGAATCTATATTCTGCTGGTAAAGAAAATTGCCCACCCCAGGTAAATAAATTGCCCACCCTGGGTAAAAAAATTACCCCCGTACATAGAAAGAAACCTGGGAAAGAAAGGTGTCGGGGCAAAACCCCGACAACCTTCACCTCCTCGGAATTTGACGAAAGGGCCGCTGCTCACCTCAGAGCACTCCTCGTGAAGCATGGCTCCGATTTGGTCAATGGGGTGAACCGTACAAAGTTGACCACCTTCGCAAAATCCATAACCAACATTCGTCTTGAAAGGAAAGTCCCCGAGGATGAAATCAAAGCGGTTATCAAATGGCTCGAACAGAACTACGATGGTACGTACACACCGAAACTTCGCAAGGCCGATGATTTGTATTCCAATTGGGGCCGTTTCCGTGATGCCCGCATCCGCTGGTTGGCCGACAACGGATTCGAGGACGACCCCGCCAGTGGAATCACCGATGTGAACGACGTCTTCAACGAACTCCAGGTGATGGGCTGTTCGTTGGACTTCGATCAGGAGGATGTTGACGACGCTTCCCTGTCGCTCGGCATCCCGGCCGGCACGTTCGCCGTGGAGGACATACCGGCATGAAAACCAAGCGGTATGACGGATCTGAGATGCGGCGGATACTGGCCGGCATGGTGACCGACCAAACCGTTTGCAGCCGCATTGCATCAAAGTGGCAAGATGGTGGTCTGTTCGATACGCCCTGGGCAAATCTAGTTGGTGGGTGGTGCGTCGAACACGTGCAGAAATATGATGCTCCGCCCAACAGCCAACTCCGGGGGCTGTTCGACGCATGGTCTGAGACGACCCACGCTCCCGAGGAAACCATCGTGGGCGTGGAGAAGTTCCTGGAGTACCTGTCCCGGGAACACGACCAGTCGGAGAAGCACAACAGCGACTACGTTCTCGACCGGGCCGATCGTTATTTCAACAAAGTCAAGATGCAGCAGTTGGTGGCCAACATCGAAGACGAGATGCACCAAGGGCAGGTGGAGCGAGCCCACGGCTTGGTGGTTGAGTATTCCCGGGTTGAGCTTGGGCCGGGGGCGTTGGTCAAGCCGGCCGAGGATTACGAAGCTTGGCGGGATGCTTTCAGCACGGAACGTTCCCGGGCGTTGTTTGCCTACCCAGGGGCCCTGGATTGGTTTTTGGGGTCGGCGATGCTGCGGGATTCGTTGATTGCGTTCATGGCTCCGGACAAGGTGGGCAAGTCGATGGTTCTGCTCGACGCGGCTTTCCGGGCCATCAAGAGCAGATTGAGGGTGGGATTCTTCGACGTGGGTGATATGACGCAGGCCGATATCCTGATGCGTCTCGGCCAGCGGGCCGCTCGGAAACCTGAGAAACCATGTTCGATCAAGTTCCCTTTGTCCATCGACAGGCAGGGCAAGGTCGAGTTTGAGATCAGGCATTTTGCCAAAGGGCTTGAACCAGCCGAAGCGTTCAAAGCATTCAAGCGGCTGTGCCGCGGAAAAGACGCTCTTCGGATAAGCTGCCACCCCAACTCCAGCATCGACGTGATGGGTATCATTTCGATTCTGCGGGATTGGGCCCGCGAGGGTTGGGTGGCCGATGTGGTGGTGATAGACTATGCTGACATTCTGGCCCCGCCTTCGGGCGTCCGGGACACGTTGGACCAGATCGACATGACTTGGCGGCAACTTCGCAGAATGAGCCAGGAGATGCACGCACTGGTCTTGACGGCGACACAGGCGTCCGCATTAGCCTACAGTGGCAAGGCCAAGGCTCTGGGCAAGCAGCACTTTAGCGGCCGCAAAACGAAGCTGGCCCACGTCAACGGGATGATCGGGTTGAACTCGAACCCCGAGGACAGCAAAAATGGGATTGTGCGGGTGAATTGGGTGGTCCGCCGGCGGGGGCGGTTCAACGAGCACAGCCTCATGCCGGTGGCCGGGTGCCTGGATTTGGCGGCACCATTTATCCGGGCTCCAGAAAAGAAGAGCAAATGAACAGAATTCTGGGCCGGAAAAGTCTGGAATCGGTATAATGTTGATGTAGAGGAGTTTTTCAAACCAATTTTTCCAAGGAGAACGAGAGATGAAGATGCAGATTACCAGAGACGATGCGGTTACGATTTGCTTGGCCATGGCGTATGCGACTGCCCCAAAGTGGAACAGGGATCGCATGAACCGGAAGATGAAGGAAATCGCCGAGATGGACCCGGACGGTCTGGAGCTGGACAAGGACTCAATCGACAGTCCCCAGGAATTCAAACGGCTGAGCGTAATTCTGAGGGCTATGGGCAAGGCCGACGAAATTGAGGTTGTCAAGGAGTTGGACGCCGAGCCTGAGCCCGACATCGAGACCGCCCCTGTTGGAACTGGGGAGGATGATCCGTCGGCTGGGGATGCCAAGGACGACAAACCTGCCGACCCCGAGGGTGACGAACCCGTCAAACCTTCTGAAGATTCAACTGACGATCTGCCCGGAAAGCCTGCTCGAAAGAAGGGCAAGGGCAAGGGCAAAAAGAAGCCGGAGGATGCCAAGGCCAAGCCCAAGGAGAAGAAGGCAACATGTCCGAAGATCTTGGATAAGTATTCTGCTGGTCCGTTTGTCCGGTGGCTCGGTCGCCAGAAAGTTAGCGTAGAGCAAGCAAAAGTGATCGTGGAAGGAGAGGGTTGCAAGATTAAGGAAGTTTCGATCAAGTGGGAACTCAAAGAGAAACGGGAAGGCCGCGACCCTGCTAAGGTATCAAAAGAGGACGCCAAGCTGATCCGTGATAAGTATCCGGAGGCGTTTATGAAGAAAGGGAAATGAGGTTGGTGTTATTGCAACCTAGTTGTGGACACAAAATATAACCCATGACTAGGGGTGGTGCCGCCGACAAGGTTTTTGATATGTGTGGGAGGTGAAATGTATGAGTTGGCACTTTTTAGCGGCGTTGGCGGAGGAATGCTTGGAGGCAGTTTGCTTGGATGGAAACCGATCGGAGCAGTCGAGTGTGAAAGCTACTGCCGGGAAGTCCTTCTCCGACGTCAAGCAGACGGTATGTTTCCTTTGTTCCCGATCTGGGATGATGTGCGAACTTTCCGAAAAGACAACGAAGAAACCAAGGCGTACATCGAAGCGGTTAGCGAATTGGCTCCGTTGGTCATCACGGCAGGGTTCCCTTGTCAGCCATACAGCGTTGCCGGAAAGGGAGCGGGGGAAGACGACGAAAGGAATCTCTGGCCCGAAACAATCCGCATTATTCGGGAAGTGGGACCGGAAGTTGCGTTGTTGGAGAACGTGCCGGGGCTTCTTTCCTTTGACTATTTCGGCCAAGTGCTCGGAGACTTGGCGGAAGTGGGGTACGATGCAGAATGGGAAGTTGTATCAGCGGGTCAGTGTGGTGCCCTCCATCTTAGGAAGCGGTTATGGATACTTGCCTACTCCAAAAGCAAGTATAGAGGGAACAAGCCAAAAGACTTTGGAAATGGTACGACAAGGGACAGCGGAAGCCAGTCTGCAACGAGTTGTTTTGATGCCGGAAAGGTGGCCCACACCGTGTGCGAGCGATGCAATGAATGCACAACCACACAAACTAGAGATTCGCAAAGGTCGGCCAACCACAATATCGAAGACCGGGAAAACAGGCACATCGCCACTGCGGACATGGGCAGCATTGTGGCCGACACCAACAGCATCAATGGCGGATCGAATAATAGGAGCGAAAGACAATCACGATACGGTTGTGCGGCTACGCGAAAACGATCCGACGATGATTGGTGGGCAACTGAACCCGACGTGGGTAGAGTGGCTGATGGGGTGGCCAATAGGGTGGACCGACTTAAAGCCATTGGAAATGGTCAAGTTTCAATCGTGGCGGCAGTCGCATTTTGCCGGCTTGCGGAGTTTGCTGGACTTGACTTGAGACGTTATGCCCCAGCATTGTTTGAGGAAATTTAAGAATAAGGAGAGCAAGATGCCAGTGCTGAGCAGGAAGAACATTATTGTACTCACTGACACAAAGCTGGCGAGCTTCCACCGCCAGTTAGGCAACGAAATTGCCCGCCGCACAAAGGCTGCAACAAGTGGGCAAGGCCCCGCCGCTATTGTTAAGGGACAGGAAATGGCCAAGCGGGCAGTTATTGTGGCCGCCGCCGGTAACCATAGCTTACACATTTTTGGCCCACCGAACGTTGGCAAGACAATGTTGCGGGCAGTGGCGTTGAAACTGGGGCTTGCTAATACTTACGAGTCTCGTCCGTGTTTGTGTGGTTACAGAACCGACCCTCGACGAAATTGCAAGTGTACGATTCGGCAGGTTGAGCAACATATTGCTGGATTCCCAGCCGTAGATATTACCGTGGAGGCCCCGCCCGTTCCCGAAAAGGAATTATCAGGGAAGTTGCCGGGTACAATGCTGGCTGATATGCGGGAACAGATCGACAGCATGACGCAACATGAATCCCTGGATTTGGATGAAAACAGTCGCAATCTATTAAAGGCGGCTGTAGCAGAACTGGGGATTGATGCTGCCGGTCGCGAGACCATTATTCAGATTGCCCGCACAATTGCCAACCTGGACGGCAGGGAGTGTATTGAGGCGTCCTACATTTGTGAAGCGATCAATTATAGGCCGATTCCCAGCATTGTTTGAAGAATTAGTGGAGTAGAAATGAATTGGTTTTGTTGGTTGTAACGCCCAGTAAGGATCGGGGAACATAAGAAGTGGGGCGAAAACATGGAACCGATTACCAATAAGACTGATTCTCAAAAACGAAAAGGAGAGCAAAGGTGTTAGTGCTGAGCAGGAAGAAGAATGAGAGTATAATAATCAACGACAACATCACTGTGATGGTGGTGGAGATTCGCGGTGACAAGGTACGTTTGGGAATAGAAGCTCCCAAGGAAATTCCGGTGCATCGCCGTGAAGTCCACGAAGCCATCAAGCTTGGTGAAGAACAGAAAAAGAAGGAGGACGAGAAAGAGTTGGAAAACTCCTTGTCGCCAAAGCGGATCAAATTGGCCGCTCAAGAGATGAAGGAATTACGAGAGGAAGATGAAAGAAAGGAGGGCTCTTAGCCCATGAAAACCCAACGAGTAAAAATCCAACGAGAGGAATTGCTCAAACAATTGGAGTATGTTACCCCAGGTTTGGCCAAACGCGAAGTAGTTGAACAGAGCACCTGCTTCGTGTTCCGTGGTGGTAAGGTGTACACGTTCAACGACGAGGTGGCTTGCGTGGCCGACAGCCCGTTGAAGATCGAAGGGGCCGTGCCCGCTGACAAGTTGTTGGCCGTTCTGCGAAAGTTGAACGACGACGAGCTGGACATCACCGTGTTGGACGGTCAACTCAAGATCAAGGGTGAGCAGTCCCGCCGGGTGTCGATTCGGATGGACGAGGAAATTGCCCTGGAGGTGGATGCGGTTGAAGAGCCCGGCAAGTGGCGGCCGCTGCCAGAGGATTTCAACGAGGCTGTGGGTGTGGTGCAAAGCTGTGCCAGCAACGATGCCAGCCGGTTCCGGTTGACCTGCATCCACATTCACCCCGACTATCTGGAGGCGTGTGACGATTTCCAGCTTGCCAGATTCCCGTTGAAGACTGGGTTGAAGAAACCTATGCTCATCAAGCGGGATTCGCTGAAGTGGTTGACCGGCCTGGACCCGACCGAAATGTCCGCCACGAAAAACTGGATGCACTTCCGGAACCCGGCAGGGCTGGTGCTCAGTTGCCGGCGGTACGTCGAGGAGTACCACGACATGGACAGTTTCCTTGTGGTGGAGGGCACGAAGACGGTGTTTCCCAAGGGTATCGAGGCCACGGTGGGCTTGGCGTCGATCTTCTCATCGGACAATGAGGACCTCAACCAACTGCTGATCCGCATCAAACCCGGCAGGATGCGGATCGAGGGCCATGGGAAATCCGGGTTCTATCAGGAAGACAAAAAGGTCAACTACGATGGCCCGCCCACGGAGTTCCAGATTGCCCCCGATTTGTTCCTGACCATTTCCAAGCGGGCGGCGGAGTGCATCGTGGGGGATGGCCGGCTCAAAGTGGACGGTGGCAAATTTGAGTATGTGACTTGCACGACCGTGGTTGAGGAGAAGTAGGTGGAAAAGATGACCAGAAGGACAGCCCCTAACCCAGAAAGGAGCCAAAGCTATGAATGTTCTCAAGTTGAGCAAGGTGAATTATTAAGTGGCGTCACCGGTTCGATCCGCGGCGGTGGGCGTCCCAGATCAACGGGATGCCCATCGCATTGTTTTACAGTAAACAGTGATAGTTGTGGAGTTTGATTGATGGGATTCTTCGCCCCTTCGGAAACGCTTGACAAGTCGCCAACCCCCAGCAGCCCACGTTGTGGGGCTTGCGGCTTGCACAAGACATGCGAGTCTCCCAAGATGGAGTTGTCGGGAGAAGGTCGGCGGAAGATTCTGATTGTGGGGGAAGCCCCTGGGGCCGATGAGGACGAGGAGGGAATACCTTTCATCGGGCGTGCCGGAAAACAACTGGCTAATTCTCTGTGGGATGCGGCAGGAATCAAGCCGCACCGGGATTGCTGGATCACGAACGCCCTGCGGTGTCGGCTACCGGAGAACCGGGACCCGACCCCGGACGAGCTGCGGGCTTGCCAACCAAACCTGATCAAGGCCATTGAGCAGTTGAAACCTGAAATCATCATGCCGCTGGGGAAGTTCGGCATCATGGCTGTGATTGGTTTGGTGTGGAAGGAAGCCGTGGGCTCGGCCAACAGGTGGTTGGGTTGGCAGATTCCGTGCCAGGAGTGGAATGCTTGGATTTGCCCGACTTGGCACCCGGCTTACATCATGCGGAAGCTGGAGGAAAAGGGTGCCACGAATCTGCTTTTTGAACGCCACCTTGCGGCGGTGGGTGAGTTGGGCGGTCGGCCTTGGGAGGTTGTGCCCGACTATGCAAGCCAGGTGAAGATCGAAATGAACCACAGGGAGGCTGCTATCTGGTTGGATGATATCAAGGAAACCGATGTGATTGCTTTCGACTATGAAACCAACATGCTCAAACCGGACAGCAAGCGGGCCAGGATATACTCGTGTGCCGTTTGTGTGAACGGTGAGCGGACCTTGGCATATCCATGGTTTGGATATGCTGCGATGGCGACGGGGGCGTTGCTCCGGTCCCAGGTGAGGAAGATCGGAGCCAACATCAAGTTCGAGGAACGTTGGACAAAGCGGGTGTTTGGCCACGGGGTTCGCAATTGGGTGTGGGATTGCAATCTAGGGGCCCATATCATCGATCACCGCACCGGCATCACTTCGGTTAAGTTCCAGGGTTTCGTGTTGTTAGGGCAAGCCCTGTGGAACGACAGGGTGGAGCAGTTTTTTCAAGGGCCCAGCAACGAACCAAACAACATCGGCAAAATCGATTTGACAACGCTGCTCAGGTATAATGGTATGGACGCGGTGGTGGAGTACCACGTGGCCAAAAAACAAAAGGAATGGTTTCGATGAGCGTGGAGAAGAACCTGAAGGCCCGGCTTGCCGCCGAGCAAGTCGCTGAGCTTGCTGACGGTGAGGCTGTGATTCACGGCCGTCGATTCTGGAGGGAACTCGCCAAAATTGTGATGGCTCATGTTCCAATGCCGAAGCCGAGTTATGCTAAACGGACTGTGGTTCCGATGGACAGCAAGAGGGCCAGGTTGTTCGGATCAACCCGGCTACCTTTTGGAGAGTTTGCTGGGCAGCGAGTTGATGACGTCCCAATGGAGCGGTTGCAGTGGTATGCCGATCAGACGTTCACTGACGACCTCCGCAGATATTTGGAATCGGACAGGGTGAAGCGGGAGTAACAAGAACAAAAGGAGAACGAAAATGAGTGATGTAAATGTAGACGATGCATATCGACTACCGGAGTTTACCGAAACGAAACCCGTCGTCCCCGACAGCATCCCGGAGCACGATGTTGGCGATGTGTTTGAGGTGGAGGGCTTTGGGCAAGTGAAGGTGGTGGAGGCTGATGGCTGTAAAGATTGCATTTTCAAAGCACTCTGCGGCACTAGGAGCAAGACGATGTACTGCATCTTCACGGGCCGCAAGGACGGCAAGAGCGTCCAGTACCGCCCCGTCCCCTCCCCGCCGGCACAACCCGTCCGCGTCATCGCCGTTGCCGACGTGGTGGCGAAAGTGGACGAGATACTGCGTTCCTTTCCTGAAATGGCACACAGCGGCCGTTGGAGGCGTATTGACAAACTACGCGACTGGCTCGCCGCCCCGGAGCCGGTGGCTGAAGACAGCGAGCCCACCCCGAGTGCTGTGGAGCGAATCAGGGAGAAGGTGAAGGGGATATTCTACGATGCCGTGGAACTTGATAACGAGATTTCCGCGAGTGACTTGAAATCGGTTCTCGCCTTCATCGACAGCCTGCTGAGCGAACCGGACGCGAACCTCGTCACGCGAGAATGGCACGATGCGGAAGTGAAGGCTAAGCGTATGGAAATCAAGCGGTTGCGAGGGCTCATGCAACACGGCCCCAGCCAGTGGCCATACAGTGAGATTCGGACTCGCTACATGGACCTCAATAAGTGGAACGATAGACTCCGTGATGAACTCGCCGAAGCGAAGTCCGGACTTAAATCGTTGCGGGCCAAGGTCATCGAACGAAACAAGCAGATGTGCAAACTGCGGGGCGCGAACGAGCGGCTAACAGAAGAATTAGAAGAGGTCGTAAATGAGGTAGTGCAGGATGGAGGCATAACCACATCTACGCCGAATGCTGTAGGCCAGCCCGTTCCTTTGGAGCCGACCCCACATGAAATGGTAGCCGAGCAAAGTGGGAACCTTCGGCGACTACAGGCCGAGAACGAGCGGTTGCGTAGAGAAAAAGCGGCCCGCGTGTACTACCAGACGATCGTTTACGAAGTGTGCAATGTCCTGGACGCCCTGCGTGGTGATGGCAAGATCGTTTGCGGCACGGTGGAGACGCCGACAAGCGAAGTCCAGGTGGCAATGAAGAGGCTACAAAAGCAACGCGACGACCTTGGTTGCCTGTGTGAGGAAATTAACCACGCGATTTGGCCGGACCCCGACTTCACCCATGACACTAGCGAGGCACCGGCGGCAATTGACCACTTGCACAAGCTGCTTAACAACACGATAAACTCGAAGGTAAAACTACGGAAGCAACTCGCCGACGCGGAGGCCCGCCACGTGCCCCATAGGGTGGCCGAGCTTGAGGTGCAAGTCCACAACCTGGAGACAGGTAAGAAACAGTTGGCAGAGCAGCTTAAAACCGAGCGAGGACAGCGCAAGGCCGTCATAGACGATGCACTGACGGCAGAGGTTGAGCGGTTGCGGGCCGAGAACGCGCAGCAAGCAGGCGACCACCGCGCCATTAACAAAGCGAGGGACGCCGAGAGCGAGCATTTTCGTAACAAACTCGCCGAAACCCAGTCCACAGCGAACAAGCTACGCGACAAAGTGACCGTGCGTAATAATCAGTTGCAAGAACTGCGGGCCGAGAGCGAGGATTGGCGAAAGCGGCTGGAAGAAGGTGCCCACCTGAATGTACGATTAGAGGACAAATGCAGAGGTTTGCGGAACAGCGTTTCGCTTCTCAAGAAACGGTTGTCCGACGCCGAGGCCCGTGTGACGGAAGAGATTATTGTGTTGGTGCGGGAAGTGTATGATGAGCTCAGAGAGAGTTGTCATGGCACCAGCCCAGCAACACGAAACAGGATTCGTGTTTTGTTCAATGCACTCCTTACCAAGCTACAACCAGAGCCGATGACGTTTGCCGAGGCTGTTGAGATGGGCATGGCAGGAAAGTGCTCACGGCGACGTGGAAATGACGAGGCTTTTATCAGTCCACGGGCAGAGGGCATATTCGTTGCCGAGTTGGTCAAGGAAGATGTCGATGCCACCGACTGGGAGGTGGTGAAAGAGTGAAAAGCCGAGCCACCACAAAAGATGCATACAAGCTGATGCACGATGGTGTGCTGGCCCTTGCCCGGGTCGAAGAGAATGGCATGTGTGTGGACGTCGAGCGGCTCGACAGGACCATTGTCCAGGTTGGCAAGCGAATCAAGAAGCTGGAGGCCGAGCTGAAACAAGATGATGTGTGGAGGCTTTGGAAACGGCGGTTTGGGCAGAGTGCCAAGATCGGATCAAGAGACCAGTTGGGCAAGGTTCTTTACGGTGAAATGGGGTTGAAGCCTGAGGGAACCACCCGTCTGGCTAAGCGGACGAAGGTTGATAAGGATGCTTTGTCGGAAATTGATTTGCCGTTTGTTGAGCAGTACCTGCGTTTGGAACGTTTGAAAAAGGTTCGCTCGACCAACCTGCTGGGAATCAAGCGGGAGTTGGTTGGCAACAGGCTCCGGCCGAGTTACAGTTTGAACATAGCCCGGACGTACCGGAGCAGTTGCTCGAATCCCAATGGCCAGAATTTCCCGGTCCGTGATGAGGAGATCAGTGAGATGGTGCGGTCTTGCATTGTCCCGACCGATGAGGATTACGTACTGGTTGAGATTGACTACGGAAAATTGGAAGTTTGCATTGCCGCATGTTATCACAAGGACCCGGCGATGCTTGACTACCTGGGAGATCCGAGCAAGGACATGCACCGGGATGCAGCTGCCGACGTTTACATGATGTCCCAGGAAGAGGTGACCAAAGGGACGCGATTCTACGCGAAGAACCAGTTCGTGTTCCCCGAATTCTACGGTAGCTACTGGAAGCAATGTGCTCCGAACCTTTGGGGTATGATTGACCAGTTTGGACTCAAGACGGCCAGTGGGGTGCCGTTGAAGCAGCACCTGAAGGATCAGGGGATTCGGGGGTTGGGGAACTGCGACAAGGATGTGCCGAAGCCCGGGACGTTCGAGGCCCATATCAAAGAGGTCGAGCGGATTCTGTGGGATGAGCGGTTTACGGTGTATCGGGATTGGAAGCGGTCTTGGTTTGACAAGTATGAGAAGACTGGTAGTTTCGATGCTCTGACCGGTTTCCGGTTCGAGGGGGTGCTGTCTCGGAATGATGTCATCAACTATCCGGTGCAAGGGGCTGCATTTCACTGTTTGTTGTGGGCACTTATTCGGATGGTGCGGTGGATGGAAAAGAGGAAGATGAGGTCGAAGATCGTTGGGCAGATTCACGATTCGATCATTGCGGATGTTCATCGGGATGAGCTGGCTGAGTATCTGGCCAAGGCCAAGCAAGTGTTGACGGTTGATTTGCCACGGGCATGGACTTGGATCATCGTGCCGCTGTCGGTTGATGCCGAGATCGGCGAAGAAAACTGGTACTCTAAAAGTGAGGTCGATATTCCGTGACAAGCTACGGAGACTTTTTGGAGTCGAAAGCAAAACCTGCCGCGGGTTGTGGTTTCAAACCGCTGGCCATGCCGGATTTCCTTTTTGATTTCCAAGCAATGCTGACGGACTGGATGATCCGCAATGGCCGGTCGGCAGTGTTCGCTGATTGTGGGTTGGGTAAAACTCCGATGAGCCTTGTTTGGGGAGACAACGTGCTCAGAAAAACAAACCGGCCAGTGATGATTTTCACGCCGTTGGCTGTGGCCCAGCAATTCGTTCGGGAGGGCGAGAAGTTTGGAATCAAGGTTCATCATGCCAGGGACGGCAAGGTTCGCAAAGGGATCAATGTGGTGAATTACGAGAGGCTCCACTACTTTGATCGGAAGGATTTCAGTGGTGTGGTTTGCGACGAGTCGGGGCGGGTCAAACACCACGACACAAAAACCCGGAAAGCAGTGGCGGATTTTACACGAAACACCCCGTTCCGGTTGCTGGGAACGGCGACCCCTGCCCCAAACGATTTCATGGAGTTGGGCAATTCTGCCGAGATTTTGGGCGTGATGAAGTATGCCCAGGTGCTCAGCATGTTTTTTACCCACGATGGGAAGAACACCCAGCAGTGGAGACTGCGGGGTCATGCCAAACGGAGGTTTTGGCAGTGGGTCTCGGGCTGGGCAAGGGCCGTGCGGAAGCCTTCTGATCTGGGGTTTGGCGATGGCAGATTCGAGTTGCCCACATTGCAACTCAGCCAACACACCGTGAAGAGCCAGCGTCCCACCCATGGGTTTCTTGTCAGGGAAGCCCGCACGTTGGATGAGCAGCGGTTGGAACGGAAACTCACCCTGCGGTCCCGCTGCGAGAAGGTGGCGGAAATCGTGCCGAAGGATCGACCGTTTCTCGTGTGGTGCCACCTGAACTCGGAGGGGGATTTGCTGGAGAAGTTGATACCGGGGGCCGTGCAAGTGGCCGGCCGGCACAGTGATGATGAGAAGGAAGAACGGTTGAATGCTTTCAGCCAGGGGCAAATACGGGTGCTGATAACGAAACCCAAGATTGGTGGTTGGGGGCTCAATTGGCAGCATTGCTCGGACATGTCGTTTTTCCCGTCACATTCCTGGGAGCAGTGGTATCAAGCGGTTCGGCGGTGTTGGCGTTTCGGGCAGGAGAACCCTGTGAACGTCAACATCGTGACCAGCGAGGCGGAGGCGTCGGTGTTGGCAAACATGCAGCGGAAGGAAAAACAAGCCGAGGAAATGTACAACGGTATAATAAGAGGGATGGCAGAGTTCCAGGCCGGACACAAACCAATCGTTGAGAAGAAAGCAATGGAGGTTCCATCGTGGGTGTAAAGCAACAGAAGATCACCAAACGATTCGCGTTGTACTGCGGGGATTGCTGTGAGGTGCTGCCGGACATCCCTGCCGAGTCGGTGGGTTTCAGCGTCTTCAGCCCGCCGTTTGGTGACCTGTATAAATACTCGGATGATGATGCCGACATGGGCAACTCCGATTCTCCGGAGGAGTTTTTCGAGCACTTCACGTTTCTGGTCGAGCAGTTGCGACGGGTGATGGTGCCGGGTCGGATCGTGGCTGTGCATTGCATGGATTTGCCGACCTTCAAGAGCCGTGGTGCCGATATCGGGATATGGGATTTTCCGGGGGACATCATCAGGTGTTTTTTGAAGTTCGGGTTCATCCAACACACCCCCAGGATCACGATTTGGAAAGACCCGTTGTTGGCCGCCGTTCGCACCAAGTCGATTCAACTCGCCCACAAGCAGATAGTCAAGGATTCGGCGATGTGTGGCACGGGCATCCCCGACTACATCGTGGCATTCCGCACCCCCGGAGAGAACCCCGTGCCCATTGGGAATCCCCACGGGTTGACGAAGTACCATGGCACACGATCAATCCCCAAGGAATTGAACAAGTGGGAGGGGTGGGAAGGCGACCAGCGGAAGAACAAGCGGAGCCATTGGATTTGGCAGCAGTACGCCTCACCGGTCTGGTTCGACATCAGGCAGACTGGGGTGCTGCGTTACCGGGAGGCCAGGGAAGGGGATGATGAAAAGCATATTTGCCCGCTGCAACTGGACACCATCGAACGGTGCCTGGCGTTGTGGAGCACCAAGGATGATGTTGTTCTGACGCCTTTCATGGGTGTTGGCAGCGAGATATATTGTGCCCTTAGAAATGGACGCAAGGGCATCGGCATCGAGTTGAAGGAATCTTACTACCGACAAGCCTTGCGGAACATAGCTGATCTGAAACGCAAGATGAAAGCGTCCAAGGGTTTTCAATTATGAACAATCGAGAGGAACCAAAACATGAGATTGGTGAAACCGAGTTATGAGATCAGGTCCCTTCCGTCATTGGATTCCATTGAAGATGCGGGTCGGACCTGTTACAAATCTGAGGGCGATGACCCGGAGGGTTTCTGCCGCAAGATAATCAAACGAGAACATGAGTCGGTGCTTGAGCACGAAAGCGTTTCAGTGCGGTTCATCATCGATCGGGGCGTGTCGCACGAATTGGTGCGGCATCGGCTGTGTGCATTTTCCCAGGAGTCGACACGATACTGTGACTATGGTGGTGGCCATGTTGTGTTTGTGATACCACCGTGGGTGGACATCGAACCGGGTGAATATAATAGCCCTATGGCTGGATTGGCCGACAGTGTGTGGTTCGCTGCTATGCTTCATCTTGAAACCGAATACAAGCGTTTGCGGTTGATGGGATGGCCACCACAACAGGCTCGCTCCGTGCTTCCCAATTCGTTGAAGACGGAAATCGTCGTCACGGCCAACATCCGGGAGTGGCGGCACATTTTCAAGCTGCGAACCGCCTCCGCGGCACACCCACAGATGCGGGAAGTTATGATTCCGTTGCAAGAGGAACTGCGAAAGCTGGTTCCTGTAGTTTTTGATGAGGAGAAGAAATGACCGAAGAACTGCCGATCAAATACCGGCCAAAGGAATTCGCCGACGTGGTGGGCCAGGAGGACGCCGTCGCCCAGATACGGGACTGGGGACGCCGCAAGGCCGTGCCCAAGTTCATCCTGTTTACTGGGCCGTCTGGGTGTGGCAAGACAACGATGGCCCGTATACTGCGGACCAAGATGAAATGCTCCAACCGGGACTTCCGTGAAATCAATGCTGCCGAGTATCGGGGCATCGACATGGTGCGGGAAATCAAGCAGAACATGGGCTACACGCCGATGGGAGGTTTGGTGCGAGTGTGGTTGATCGACGAGGCCCACAAGCTCACCCCTGATGCCCAGGGGGCTTTCCTCAAGGAACTGGAAGACGGAGCCCCGGCCCACGCCTATTTCATGTTTGCCACGACCAACCCCGAGAAGTTGCTGAAGACGATCCGTACCCGGGCCACCGAATTGAAGATCAAGCCGGTCAACGACAAGGATATGCGGGGGTTGCTGGACCGGGTGTGCGAGGCCGAGAATAAGGTGGAATGCGATGAGGAAGGGGAGCCGAGAAACTCGGTTAATGTGAGTGATGATGTGCTCGACAAGATCGTGGATGTGGCAGAGAACAGCCCCCGCAAGGCGTTGGTTATTCTCAACCAAGTTATCGGGCTGGATGAGGACAAGCAACTGGATGCCGTGAAAGGGGGCGTGGCGGAGACGGAGGCCATCGAGCTTTGCCGGGTGCTGATGAACCCGAAGGTTTCGTGGCCGCAGGTGGCGAAGGTGCTCAAGGGTATTGAGGACTTGAATGGCCAATCAGAAAATATACGGTGGCTGGTGCTGTCCTACATGAGTTCGGTTGCTCTTGGTGGGCGGTCTGGCCGACCTGTTCAGATCATTGCGGCGTTTCAAGACAATTTTTATGATAGTAAACGTGCTGGGCTGATTGCAGCCTGCCACGACGTGGTTGGTTCTTGAACTGGGTATAATGTAAATGTAGAGGAGTTTTTCAAATTTGTTTCCACAAAGGGGATATTTCATGGGCGATCAATCGACATCCACGGGAGGAATTGGGCTAGGCGGAGTGCTGCTAGCCATCTTTATTACGCTGAAACTCTGTGGCGTGATCGGCTGGTCGTAGTGGTGGGTGCTCTCGCCGTTCTGGATACCGCTGGCGATTGTGGTCGTGGTGCTTGTCGTGGTTGGAATCATGGCGTGTATAACGGTGTTACTGAACAAATGACTCATTTCCGCGGTGGGTTGTTTGATGTGGTCGATTCTTGAACTGGGTATAATAACTATAGGAGGAAAGAACGAAAATGAGCGAATTCAAAGTTGACATTGACCCTTACCGGCTCGACAAGGAATGGGTGGAACAACCGGTGCTCTACCATGAGCATGCCGTGGCGGCCGTGGCGGCCCGGAAGGTCTGGGAGCAGGCCAAGGCCCGGTTGGAGGTGGTGAAGGCCGAGATTGACATCGAAATCCGCCGAGACCCGGACGCCTATGAGTTGCCAAAGGTGACGGAGACGATCATCGCATCGGCTGTAACTTCACAAAAGCTTGTCCAGGAAGCAGTCAAACGGGTCATCGATGCGAAGGAAGAATTGGGCTACATAGAGGCCGCCCTTACCGCGTTGGACCATCGCAAAAAGGCCTTGGAGAAGCTCGTCGAACTGGAGACCCGAGACTACCACAGTGAGCCGCGGGCATCGGGAGACGCCAAGGAAGTAATGGACGATGTGAAGAAACAGGTTGTTCGTCGCAGGGGCCGGAAGACCAGAAAGACAACAGATGAGCAAACTGATCGACCTATACGCGAAGGTCACTTGTACGATGCCGGACAAGGTCGAGTTTGATGACTGATGCAATAATCGTTATCGTTGTTGCGATATTGCTCTACCCTTTTGTGGTGCTGTTGACAGCAAAACTCGCAGCCTATGGTTGGTTGCGAGGCAAACAAGAGTTTTCAAAACAGGAGAACACAGATGGCGACACGACGACAAAAGAAGAAACGGGAGCGGGTCTCGGCCAGGAGAAGAATTGAAACGAGACAGAGCCGGGGGAGCGGCAGCAAGTATCTGCAACTTCCCGAAGGCTACACACAATTCCAGCCGAAGGAAGGGAAATATCGTGTGGATTTCATGTCCTACCGGGTCGGTAAAGGAAACCCATTCGCCGATCTTGGGGAAGTCCACTATGAGCGGACCTTTTGGATACACAAGGACATTGGCCCCAACAAGGATTGGCACCTTTGTGCGGCCAAGACGTTCGATCAGCCTTGTCCGATTTGTGAGTACCGCGGGGCTTTGGCAAAAGACCCCGACAGCGATGAAAAGCTCATTAAAGAGCTGTACCCAAAGGAACGGCAGTTGTGGTTGCCTGTCAACCTCGATTCGGACGAGGATGAGGAGAAGCTTATCTGGGATTGGAGTGTCCACTGTTTCGGCGGCGACATGGATGAGAAAATTGATAATTCCGACGAGGAAGATGAGTATCAATTCTTCGCCGATCCGGAAACTGGGCAGACGGTTCGTTTGGTCTTCGGCAAAAAGGCGACGAAAGGCTATTCATGGCTGACCGTTGTGGATTTTGAGTTCAAGGCCCGCCGGGAGCAGTACGATGAGTCCATTTGCGATGAGGTGCCTTGCCTCGATGATTTGCTGGTGGCAACGCCTTACGACAAGCTCAAGGCGTTGTTCCTCCAGACGGATGAGGCCAACAACGATGATGATGACGAGCCGGAGAAGAAAACCAGTCGTCGCAAGAAGCCCAAAAAAGACCCGGAACCGGAACCCGAGCCGGAGGAAGACGACGGCCCGGAACCGGAATCGGAAGAGGACGACATCCCTTTTGACGACGATTCTGAACAGGAAGGTGGCCCCGAGGACGATGAGGCCATGACGGCCGAGGATGCCGGACTGGAGGAGGGCGACAAGGTCGTATTCCCCAATGACGATGACAGTATTGGTGAATGCGAAATTATCCGTATTTCTGGTGACGGCACGAGCCTGACCTTGGAAGATGCGGACGGGGACATTCACAAGGGCATCGGTTGTGAAGAGGTTGAGAAGGTCGAACCCAAAAAGAAGACCACCAAGAAACCGCCGGCGAAAAAGGCCCCACCCAAGTCCAAGCCCAAGAGGAAGCCAGCCAAAAAGAAGGCCCCCGAGGAAGAGCCGGCTGAGGAAGACGATGCTGGTGGTGGCGACAAGGAGTGGGACGAGGATTGGTAAAACCCCTTTGGAGGCGGCAGTCGACAATATGGGAGGCATCCCGGTCGGGTGCATGGACGTCGGGTTTTGATCTGTCCCGACCTGCCCCCTCCTTTTTGGTTCCGTGGCGAAATGGCAGACGCATGCTCCATTATGGGAGCTGACTAGGTGCAATTCTTGGGTCATGCAGGTTCGACTCCTGCCGGAGCCACTAATGTTTTCAACACAATGGTAGACATCAACCACATACGAAGAACAATGGCCAAGCAGACAAAACCCAAACCACGATCGCAGCCCATGCTGAGTGTTGGCACCACGCTGCTGAACCTGGCCATGTCCGGAAAGCCCGATGTGGCGTTGGAGCCCGGCGACTACATGTATTTCGTCGGCGACTCGATGAGTGGCAAGACGTGGATTGCCATGTCCATTCTGGCCGAGGCGGCCAACAACCCGGAGTTCGACAATTACCGTCTTATATATGATGATGCCGAACGGGGGACCCGGATGGACCTGGCCAAGTTTTTCGGGCAGAAGATGGTCGACCGTTTGGAGGTGGTCAACTCGACCTACATCGAAGAGTTCTACTTTGGCTTGGACGATGACTTCAAGGGGGACAAGCCGTTCATCAAAATCCTTGACAGCATGGATTGCCTTGACTCGTTTGACGATGAGGACAAGTTCAACGAGTGGAAGGAAGCGTTTGAGAAGGGTAAGGAATCCAAGGGCAGCTATGGCATGTCCAAGGCCAAGATGAACTCGACCAGCATCCGCCGCACGATGAGCCAGTTGGCGGAGACTGGCAGTATTTTGGTGGTCATCAGTCAGACCCGGGACGACATCAACCCACGCACATTCACCACGAAGACACGGGCCGGTGGCAGGGCCTTGCGGTTCTACGCCACGATCGAGGTTTGGAGTTCCGTGGTGGGCACGCTGAAAAAGACGCATAACGGCCAGGAACGTGAGTTGGGCACCAAGGTCAAGTTCGATGTCAAAAAGAACAGGTTGACAGGCCGCAAACGGCAGGTCGAGGTTCCCATCTATACTTCGGTGGGCATCGATGATGTCGGCAGTTGTGTTGATTATCTGGTGATCGAGAAGGTTTGGGCGAATGTGAAGGCCGATAAAGAGGAGGGTACACCAGCAGGAATTCGGGCCACGGGTTTGGGCCCGACCCTGATCCTGCCCCGGGAGAAGCTCATCCGCCACATCGAGTGGGAGGATTTGGAGGAGGATGTTCGGGACTTGGTTGGGCTTACGTGGCAGGCCGTGGAAGACGCAATTTCCATCCAAAGGAAGAGTCGGTATGCATGAACATAAAGTGATAAGGAATTGGAAGGATTGGGAGGACGCACAGAGTCCAATGTCTGATTGTTGGGAGCCTTTTGATTATTTTGATTATATTTGTGGAGTTCCTGCCCATGTGCCTGATTTTGAGGCACAGGAAATCTCACTTGTATCCGTTCCTTCCAACCCCGATTGCATAATAAGGAAACCATTGTGGTGGTGGCGGGTGTTGTCGGTCTTGATGTTTTGGAGAAAAAGATGAATGAACCGAGCAGGGCAATCAGAGCTGGGAGCGGCATGAACGGTTGCGGTCACCCTCCTTTAGGCGTCAATCCCCAGGCCGGGTGCGATCGACCGGCCCCTGCAAATCAACAGTGGTGCGGGCAGCAGTTGTTGCGAACCACAACGACGGAATAACACCACCTTAGAAAATCATCAGTATGAGGTCATTTCCGTTGCTGTCCCGCACCACTGTGTTTATTCAGGAGCAAAACGATGGTAGTGTTAGCCCTTCAGGAATGGATAAGCCGAATATCTGAGGCTGACAGGAAGAAGTTGGCTCATGTACTCAGGTTTGACTCCCACCCGTCGGAGGTTATCGATCTAATGCGTGAATTGCGGGGGCGGTATAATTTCATACCCGAGCAACCAGTTTATCCGGGAGGGTGTTTGATATGAAACGCCGGTGGTTGGTTCTGGACGTCTCCAACCTTGCATACATGGCGATGTATGCGTTTGGTGATCTGAGCTATGAAGGGGCCGGCACCGGGGCTGCTTATGGTATTTTCCGCAACCTGTTGGACCTGACCGACCTGTACTCGACCAAGAGCGTGGCGTTTTGTTTCGACCGGGGGCACGACGTCCGCAAGAAAATCTACCAGAAATACAAGGAATCCCGCAGAAAACCTCATGATGACGAAGAGAAGCGGGAAGCCCACAATGCGGTGACCCGCCAGCTTTACCGCCTGCGAACGGCTTATCTGCCTATCATGGGGTTTCGCAATTTGTTGTGGCGGGATGGTTATGAGGCGGACGATGTCATGGCGTCGGTTTGCCACAACATGCCGAAGGGGGATGAGGCTGTAGTGGTCAGCACGGATGAGGACCTGTTCCAACTGTTGTCTCCGAGGGTGATTATCTGGAACCCACGAAAGAAAAAACCCGTGACCGAGAAGTCGTTTCAGGCTTCGTATGGGATCGACCCCATGCAGTGGCCGTTGGTCAAGGCGATTGCTGGGTGCTCTTCCGATGATGTTCAGGGCGTCAAAGGGGTGGGTGAGAAAACGGCCATCAAGTACATCACGGGCGGGTTGAAACCGACCACCAAAGCGTTTGGGGCAATCGTGGCGTCGACCAAGAAAATCGAACGCAACTTGAAGTTGGTGACTTTGCCATTCCCCGGAACAGGGGTGTTTGGGTTGCAGGAGGATCAGGTGACAGCGAAAAAATGGGATGCTGTCATGGTGGAACTCGGCATGAAATCATTGAGGAGGAAGTGGCGATGAAAATTATCGGAATCGACCCAGGCAAGTCGGGTGGTTTGGCTTTTTTTGATACGGTTTTACATGAGGTGATGATACACAAGATGCCGGCCACGGAGCGGGACTTGTGGGATTTGGTGAATGGATTCTGTGATTGGGACACGGACGTGGTTGCTTACGTGGAGAACCCCACCGGCAGCCAACCCACTCACCGGGGCGTCCAGGGCATAGCGAAGCTGCAATACAACAGAGGCCTTTGCGTCATGGCGGTAATCGCTGCGGAGGTCCGTTTGGAGTTGGTGTCCTCCGGCAAGTGGCAGCGGGTGTTTGGGTTGTATGGCAAGGGTTATGCCACCAACACGATCAAAAAGAACGCCCACAAAGCCAGGGCCCAGGAATTGTTTCCCAATATCAAGGTGACGCATGCCATTTCGGATGCGTTGTTGATAGCGGAATACGGCAGGAGGATAGAGAAATGACTGAGGAAATTGACTATACCGAGGTTCGGGATGAGCGAATCCGGGGTGTTATCGATGGGTTGCTAACCGATATGCTTGATGATTTGTTGGACTTTTCTTCAATCGATCGGTTCAAGTGGAAGATGGAGACTTTCGTGTTGGCCGAAATCGCTGGTACTGCGGGGGCGGTGCATCGTCATTTCACGGGAACGAAACCCCCAAAACAAGAAGCGTTGGAGACGATCGTGATGGAAACAATGGTTGAGGTGGTCGAGCTTTGGGACCCGACTGCTGATTGGGATGATGCCTACATTGAGCAGGCAAAGGACATCGGGAAGGGTTTACTCCGTAAATTGGCTAGGCTGGGATTTTTGTCTGGGAAGGCCAAAACCATGAAGGATGTTGTGTTTTGTCAACAATGCAATCGTCCTATACGGCGGCCTGACGAACGTCCAGAAAAGATGTGCAGATGTGGGGAATCTTTTTGATGCTTGAACGAATCCGAGTGACGAACTTCCAACGGCTTGCCAGCCTCAAGGTCAAACCCGGCGAACAGATAACGGTTGTGGTAGGGCCTACTGATGCTGGCAAGTCATCGCTGTGCCGGGCGATTCGTTGGTTGGCATTGAACCGACCCAGAGGGTCCGGGTTCATCCGGTGGGGGCAGAAGTCATGTTCGGTCAAGGTGCGGATCGGTGGTCACGATATCGAGCGGGTGAAGGACTCCAAGGGTAACCGCTACGTCCTTGACGGCGAGGAGTACAAGGCCATTGGGACGGACGTGCCGCCCGCTGTGGCCAAGGCACTGGCTTTGGGCCCCGAGAACTTTGCCCAACAGCACGATGCCCCCTTCTGGTTCGATCTCACGGCCGGCGAGCTTGGCAAGGAACTGAACAAAATCGTGGACATGGATATCATTGACCGGGCCGCCGCAGAGGTGTCCAGCCGGCTGCGAAAGGGCCGATCCACCGAGGATGTTTGCGAGCAGCGGTTGGTCCAGGCTGAGGAGCAAGCCAAGAAGTTGGAGTGGGTGCCAGGGTTTGTCGGGGAGCTTGAAGAGCTGACGGGGTTGGAAGACACCGTGGAGCGGATTCGGGGTGATTTGAGCGACCTGGAAGAGTCGTTGGTGGAAATGCGGGGTTATGAGGAAGAGATAGAGAACAACCGGGGTTTTGCGGAGGCCGGCCAAGAGGTGCTGAAAAAGGGGGTTGTTTTCAAGCAGACAAAGCAGAGGTGGGGCCTGTTGCGTGGTTTGTTGGACGAAATTGAAGAAAAAACCCGTGATGTGGCCGATTTCCGGTATAATAGGGATGGTGAAAGGGAACGGTTGGAAGAGGAATCCGAGGGCAGATGCCCGATTTGTGGAGGAACATTAAAATGACAAAAGCACTGGCAATTTCCGTGGTTTGGATTGCTGCTTCTGCGGCAGTGGTGTTTGGAATATGGACGACTGGGTCGGCTGGTTGTTTGTGGGCACTGCTGATTCCATTTTTCGCCACAGGACATATATGTTCAGGAACATTGAAATGAGCATGGAAAAAGACGTCGCACGTTTGACGGGTGAATACGATCACGAATCTGGGCAGGATGTCCTTGCCATCTTTTGCAGCGACTTGCACCTGTCCGAGAACGCCCCACCGGCTCGGTCGGCCGAACCGGATTGGTTGGAAGCCCAGTGGCGGACGATAGGGCAGTTGTACAGTTTGCAGGGCAGGTACGAATGCCCTGTCATTTGTGCCGGCGATGTGTTTGATCGGCACAACCCCAGCCCGGCACTCATCAATTGGGCCATTGAACACCTGCCGCGGATGTATGCCATCCCGGGGCAACACGATCTGCCCCACCACCGCTATCAGGACCTTCAGCAAAGTGCCTACTGGACTTTGCAATTGGCGGGAATACTCAAACCGATGCACCACGCCGATCACGATGGGTTCCGGTTCACTGGGTTCCCTTGGGAAACGGATGTCAAGACCCCATCGAGGAAGACTGGCATCAAGTGTGTTGCCGTTTCCCATCGGTTTGTCTGGACGAAGACCACTGGCTACCCAGGAGCCCCGGAAAGTGGAACAACCAAGTCAATCGCCAAGTTGTACAAGGGCTATGACGTGGCGGTGTTCGGGGACAACCATCAAGGATTTCGGTCTGATATGGTAGGTGGTCCTGGGGTTTGTGAACGGGCTGAATGTGATCGCCGCACGATTTTCAACTGTGGGTGTCTGATCCGCCGCAAGGCAAACGAACGGGCTTACAGGCCCCGTGTGGGGTTGTTGTTGAAGGATGGTATTGTGGTTCCCCACTATCTGGATTTGACCGGGGATTTGTGGGCCGACCAGCCGGACGATGAACCGGAGATGACCGAGATGGTCGGAGCCCTGAAGGACTTTGTTGCGGAGTTGGGCAACACCGAAGCCGGCATCCCGGACTTCAAGGAGTCGATGGAACGGTGGGTGCGGGAGAACGATTGCTCCGATCGGGTGCGGAAGATTTTGCTGGAGGTGTGCCAATGACTATAGTTGATGGGAAAACCTGTGCGTATTGTCCAGTGTGTGGCAAACTGGTCCAGAAGAATAAGTGGTTGTTTGGCAGTTTGCACGTTTGCGGCGGGTCTTTTTTGGGCTTGGCTTTTGCTGTGGCTTTGAAGAAAAGAAAAGCTCGCACAGCAATGAGAAAAGCGTTGCAGGAAATAGGCCTTCCACCGGGAACAAACGATGATAAGGAATGCCTCTTCGAGGAGTGTTGCATTCGGTTGGGTTCTTGGCTTTTGTGTTATCTTGATATCTACAATGAGGATGGAAACAAAGATACTTGTCGCATGTTTTTGCTTGATGCCGTTGGTGAGAGAGATTGTTTTTCTTATGAGACAACAGGAATCCCGGAACCCTATGCTTTGGCAAAGTGGTTGCGGGGTGTCCTGGACAAGCACAATTTGTGGGAGGAATTACGGTGAAACCCATTATTGTAATCAACTGTAGAGAGATGTTGACAGGGTCCCAACAGACAAAAATCGAACATGTGGTTCAACGACGGTTGGGGAAACGATGGTCGGGAAAACCCAATGTCGAAGTATTGGTGGTAGGTGGTCCGTTGGAAGCTAGGATTTTGGCCCCATACACTTTTCGGGAAAGTATGGACGCATACAGTTGGGAGGCCGGAGTTCAGACGATGGATGACTTGGTACGCATGGCAGGTGAAGGTGTGGGTTTGGCTGAAGATGTAGCAAACGCTGAAAGAAAACGAAAGGAGAAGCTGAAGTGATCGGTCTTGAACGATACCAAGAGCTGCAAAAGGACGTCGAAAAGAGTCAACGGCAGCTAGACCGGGCCGAGGGGGCCCTGGAACAGTTGAAGGAACGCCTGGCAGACGAGTTCGACTGCAAGGGCATTAAAGAGGCCGAGAAGCTGGCTGCGGACATGAAAAAGAAGCTGGCAACGGCCGAGAAGACGTTCACGAAATCACTGGAAGCTTTCGAGAAGGAATGGGGCACGGAATGATCATGCGAAACACGGACTGCGAGTTTTTCACCAAGGAAGAGGAGGCCAAGCTGGTCCGTCGTTGGTATCGCACCCGGGACCGGAACATCCGAAACCGGATTGTGATGGGTGTTTACCCGCTGTTGATTCGCAAATTGTCCTATGCGGAAACACAACAACGACCGTTGGATGACATGGTTAACACTGCTGTTTTGGCTGTGATCGAGTGCCTGGAAAATGGCAAGTTTGATCCGGACAAAGGGAGACTCAGCACATACATGATGATGCCCGTCAACAGTGCGTTGCGTACAATAAGCGGGGTTATACGAACACCGGCGAACGGCACTTGGTACAAAAACGAGAAGCTGAGGGAGGAAATCAAGACGGCCCGCATGATCCAAACCAACACTGATGATGATTATTTCCTCAAGGAAATGCCTCCGGACTTGGACCTGGACAGGGAGGAAGAATTGGCGTCTTGGCGGCAGCAATTGGAGGGGATGGTCGACCAACTGTCGGATCGGGACCGGTCTATATTGCTGGACACCAACACGTACTTGAGGATAGGGGCCAAACACGGGCTGTCCAAGCAACGCATCGAACAGATCAAAAACAAGGCGATAGGGCGGTTCAGGTTGCAAGCACAAGGGAGTGACAAATGAATTGCAAATGCCCGGAAAGCAAGGAACAGGACGACGAGATGGTTTATGTTGGCAGCCGCCATCGCCAACTTGCTTGGTATTGCCATTGCTGTGGGAGGCTGGCCATTCAGCAGAAGGTTTCGGACCCGAAGAGCATTGAGTGGTATGCTCCGAAAAACTGGTTTCCAGGAGATGATCCAGAATGACTGACCTGGCCCCATACAGACGTTCCGACGGTTTCGGGCATAGAAATGCAAGTTTGTGGTGGAAGCGGCCGTATCGAGCGTGTGGGGACAATTTGACCCCTTACAGAATGAAAGTGGAGCGGTAAGATGACTGACAAAAAAGATAGAATCGTGCGATTGTTGTTGGCATTGGTGTTGGGCACTCTCGCTGGTTTTCTTGTAGGAGTTGTGTTGTGACTGACCTGGCCCCTTACAAAATGCGTGCTGACAGATTGACCGCCGAACTCCAACTGGCCAAGCAGACCATCAAGCAAGAGACCACCGCACTGGCCGACGCCAACGAGGGGGTGAACGATCTTCTGGAGGTTCAGAAGGTGGTGACGCACATAGCACAGTCGATCCAACGGCAGGTTCACGGTCGCATATCCCAGATCGTGACCCGCTGCCTGGGTGCGGTGTTTGAAGACCCGTATGAGTTCAAGATTCGGTTCGACCGGAAACGTGGGAAGACAGAGGCTCGCATGGTGCTCATCCGGAACGGGGAAGAGCTTGACGACCCTCTGAACGAGGTTGGTGGTGGGGTAGTTGACGTGGTGTCGTTGGCGTTGAGATTGGCTCATCTGCTTCTGTCGAGGCCACCCCGCCGCCGCCTTGTTGTGCTGGACGAGCCGTTTGCGGCCATCCGGGGGCCCGGCAACAAAAAGAGAACCCGGGAGATGCTGTTGAAGCTGGCCGAAGAACTCGATTTTCAGTTCATCTTGAACACCGAGATTCAAGCGTACCAAATGGGAACCGTAGTGGAGATGGGACGATGACCGAAGTGCAGGCGGCAGAGTTGCTCGGGTTGATCAAATGGCTTGTTTGGGGTGTGTGGCTTGTGGCCGTGTGGCTGGGTGCTTATGTTTGCAAACGTCGGGTTTGATGGGGGACTGGTGAAATGATGTTCAAATCTGCAAACAACGAGCATGTAGTGTGGTTTCCTCCCGGTATGTTGCTGCACGGCGACACCTTGTATGGTGGTTGGTACTTCTGGGATGAGACAGAGCAGTTGGGTGGTGGGCCGCACCACACCGAACTCCAAGCCACACAAGCCCTGAGAGAATATGCTGAACAATTGGACAAGGGTGGATGACAATGAACGAAGAAACGAAACACTATTGTGTGGATTGTACCCATTGCAGCAGGGTCGGATTGGGAAATCCTTACCGCTGCACTTCTCCTACCAACCCGATGAACTATGTGACCGGGTGGCCGTTTTGGGTGCTGTGTAAAGAGAAGAACGAGGATGGTGTTTGCCCGGCATTTAAGGACAAACTACCTGAGCCCCCAGGGCTCTGGAGCAGGTTTGTTGCCTGGATTTGGAGGAAACGATGAACTGGAAAACGTATTCAGAGGAGAGTCCGATGCTTGAGATGATAGGCGACCGTGTAGCGATTGAGTTGGAAGACCCCACCAAGGTAACCCCTGGAGGCATCCACCTCCCCGACAACGCCAAGGACAAGCCCACGCGGGGCGTTGTGGTGGGCGTTGGCCCTGGGCTGCTCAACAGCAAGGGCGACCGAATGCCGCTCCAGGTGGAACTGGACGACAAGGTGCTTATCGGAGCTTACGATGGCGTCGAAGTCGAGGTGGACGAACGCGACATCAGGATAGTCCGGGAAGACCAGATCCTTGCCAGGGTAAAATGATGTCAAAGGGCTCACGCCGCAGACCAAGGAGGATTTCAGATGATAACTGGAAAGAGAATTGGGAGCGAATTTTCGGAAAAGACGCCGATGGCGGAGCTCGAATTCTTCGGTCTGTCGGTGAGGGTGATCAACGAAATCGAGGACAAGATGGGGTTGATCTGGATCGAGGATCTGCCCGAGAATCTTGAAGAGGAGCTGTGGAAGATCAAAAACATGGGCCCGAAACGTGTCATGAGGATGCTCGGTGCCCTGGCAGCTTGGAGGAAATCGAAATGCGATACTTGATGGCGTTGCTACTGCCTCCGGTTGCTGTGCTGATGTGTGGCAAGCCGGCGGTGTTTTTGTTGAACCTTTTGTGCTGTTGCTTTTGTTGGGTGCCGGGCATCATTCATGCCTTGTTCGTGGTGTCGGACCACATGGCCGATAAACGCACCAACAGGGTTATCAGGGCGGCTGGGCCACCACGACCGAGACCCCAGTGCCGGCCCCGTCCAAAACCACCGAGACAATGAGGAAACGCAAATGAGCAAATACGAACCACTGACCGAAGCGGACATAGCCAAGTGGAAGCGAATGAACGAGAAGCAGGACGCGAGTCGATATGCTTATGCTGAGGCTCGCAATGCTCTTGGACCGTTGATCGCCGAATGGGAGGAGCAGGCGAAAGAAATCAAGCAGTTGCTGGTTGAGCGGAGAGTGGACAAGGCGGAGATCAAACGCTTGCAAAAGTTTGCGATACCCTGCCACATAACCGATGAGGAATGAAAGGATAAGCCGATGGCTTACACAATTTTATGCTCTGGCAAAGTGATTGCACGTTTTGAGAATGAGCATGACAGGGATTTGAGCCTTGATGCTCTGGCCGAGTTCTACGACGATATGACGTTTGAGGTGGGAGAAGAAAAAGACTGATGACTGATGCTCCAACCAATGGCTGGTTGTCACCAAAGGGGACAATGTACGGAGGCTCTCTTGGCTGCCATGCAGTATGCCAGGAACGGTTCTATGGACATGAAGCCAACCCAGGCAAAGCAATGGAGCAAGCGGGTTGGTGGAAGCTGTCGGGTTTTCTGGCATCTGACTGCCCTCGATGGGTGGGTGTTCGACCGGCAACTTTGCAGCAACGGGAATACATAGTTGAATGGTGCAAAGCATGGAATGCCGCCAAGCGAGAACACAAGCACGCACCGCTGATTAACATGAAGACCGCCACACTTCCAGACTTTGAAGGAATCCAATGACAGACGACGAACGACGTGCGATAACCGAAGGGCTGGCGAAGTGGATGGGCTGGGACTATACGGTAGACAAAGGCGGTGATGTGTGGCACGTAAACCGGGTCGGGCACAACTGTGTGTTCTGGCCGTTTCATTCACTTGACGCCTCCCGCCTACTGCTGGTCGAGTGCAAGGACCGGGGGTTGATGCGTGAGGTTATACGGCAACTCGCCAGGTTGTTGACTGACATCATACCATACCCGGCTGAATACCTTCTCGTTACGGCCGAGCAGATAACGCTTGCTGTGTGGGCGATGGTGAAAGAACAAGGAAAGGGCAGTGACGAGGATTTGCCGAAGGGTTGCATGCCGGTCCAGGAACTATAAACTGAAGATAATGAACGAACTACGCAAAGCCATGATGATACGCCGGCGGAAGGTTTGCCGGGATGTTCTGAGTGGAGCCATGAGCAGTGAGACTGAATTGGCCAACAGGTATGGAGTCTCTTGGTCCACCATCAGGAATGACTTGCTGTCGATAGCCGAGATGATAGCAATGGAGATGGAGGAGTCGTTGCCCAATGAGTGGGCTATCGCGGTGCATCGGTTCGAGGCCAATGCTTTGAGGGCACTGAACGCATTTGAGGAGAGTCGTCGAAAGCAGAGGAAGTGCATTCCTTGTGCTGGAACTGGGTGGGTCAAAAGCCAGCAGCCCAGATCAAAGGGCAGAGAACCCAAAAAGACGAAGTGCCCGAAGAAATTCCTGATGATGGCCTGGAGCGATGGGCGGGTTTGGGAGCACCGGTTGGTTGTGGCCAGGGAGTTGGACCGGTGTTTGAAAGAAGAGGAAGTTGTCCACCACATCGACATGGACGAGGAGAACAACAAGCCCACCAACTTGGCGTTGTTCAAGAATGACGACGATCACCGGTTGTTCCATGATGGCATCCGGGTGGCCATTGTCTGGGCCGGCACACCTGGCATCCGGCCCATTGTTGCCAAGGAGTGGTGCGATGATTGCGACGGCACTGGGTGGAGATGGTATAATGTAGCTGGGAACGCACAGTTCTTGGCAGAGTACCGAAAGAACATACAGGAGCGTGCCACATTGCTCGGGCTCTATCCGAAGAAGGGGCCCGAGCAACAGCACCTCCACTTCCACGAGGGACCGAAAGGGAAGATCGATGTTGAGCACATGTCAAGTGAGACGATCCTGAACGCCCGGGTGTTCCAGGACAAGCTTGAACAGCATCAACGCCTGATCGAGAACAAGCCCGTGGAGGTGGAGGTTGAACCAGAGAAACCCGAAAATGAGGAGGACAAGACATGAGTGGAGAAATTGAATCCCCGCATTTGCCGTTGTGCGAAGCGGAACGTGAAGAGTATGCCCGTTTGGTGACTGAGGAGCAAAAGCTGGCTGATTACTTTTTCAGGGAGTATGTCACTGCTGGTCAATGGGGTGATGACATCGGAGCCACCCCTGCGGACACGGCGATCAGTGAGTTGAAAAGGCTACGCAAGGAACTCACCGATGCCGAGTCCCGCATGACGGCCAAGTTCGCGATGATGGTGAGGGAGGAGTGTCGGGGGATTCTAAACACGCTCCCTCTAGGCCCCCTTACACAGCAGGACCGAGAAAAAAGCGAGGGGTTGCGGCTTATGCGAGATAAACTCATTGCCAAACTCTACCCGCACACGTTGCTCGATTTCCAGCAGGCGTACAAGAAAGCGGAAGCAACGCACAAATTACGCAGAGCCGGAGACCACAATGTGACGATGGTTCTTGACATGGATGGATGTGTTCTGGTCCAAGGTCCGACAGCCGAGGCAATAAGGAAGGCTGTTGACGCCACCGATTGGGAGGTGGACGATGCCCACTGACAAGGAAATGCTGGATTGGCTTGACCAGCAGCGAACAGGCTACGGCGAAGGTGTTGTGTTTCGTATGTCGGTGTTGGGCCGAGGTTGGCGATTGCATGAGATCGATGATCCCGAACAAATGATTAGCAACAACGTTCCACGATCAACGGTAAGGGCGGCTATTGCCGATGCCATGGAAGGGGGCGACGGTGGCACAGTTTGTAAATGATGCTCTTGGTAGGTCGTTGCTCAAGGAACGCGACACCAGCAGGAAGAGGATTGCACAGCTTGAAAAGAGGATCGAACGGTTGCGGGGGTTATTGCCTTTTATAGCTAAACTGAAGCGGTTATTGGGGCATTGGAAAGTCCCTGATATGCCTCAACAATACAAAGTGGTGTTGGAACAACTAATCGAGGCCGCCGAAGCGGCCGGGGAGAGGCGTAATGCCGACCGCCCATAAAGAGCTGAAATGGTATAATGAATGGTCGGATGGTGATCTGGTTGAAACTATGCAGGAAGTGCTTTGGAAGGGTTTGGTGGGTGGGTTCGAGTTGTCGTCGACAGAACTGGAGTTTCTACGGAAGATGGAAGATAGGTGGGAACGACCCAACCCACCGACGTTGACAAAAGGACAGAGAAACGATGCTATTGCGATAGCCAGGCGTTTCGAGAATGCCCACAAGGATAATGAAGAAACAGAAGCCGCCGAAGCGGTAGGGAAAGAACCATGAAAACTGACAAGAGACGGGTTGGGGTGATTGGACACGGGTTTGTGGGCGAGGCGGTGGCCAAGGGCCTTGCTCCGGTTGCCGATGTGCTCGTGTACGACAAAAACCCGGCAAAGGGGCTGTTCTGGGTGAAGACGGCCATCAAGGGCTGGGCGGAAACGCTGGTGGAGGGCGTTGTGGACCCGTTCCGGCTGCTGGTCAATGAATGCCCGATCATCTTCGTTTGTGTGCCCACCCCGATGAAACCGGACGGTGTTTGTGACGTTTCTATTGTGAGGGACGTGGTGTGGAGTCTGGCCAACGCTGAGCAGATAAGGTCAGAAATTGGGGAGGGTTACGTTTCCTCTTCACCGGTTGATTGGGGTTCTCGTATGGATTGGGGTTCTCGTGTTGGTCAGAAGCCCACCATTGTCATCAAGTCTACGGTCCCACCGGGCACCACAGTCAGGCTGCAAGAGGAATTCCGATGGCTGAATCTTGTGTTCAACCCCGAGTTCCTGACGGAGGCCAACTATCTGGAAGATTTCCGTTATCAGGAACGGGTGATTTTGGGTGGAGATGACGTGGAAGGGGTGGTGACATTGTTTGAGGAGTTCGGTGAGGAGCGGGAACGGATGTCGAGAACGTCGGCTACTCGACTCTGGCCGGCCTCCCCGGGATTCCCACTACCCCACATCGACGTTTGCACGTCCACTGAGGCCGAGGTGGTCAAGTACCTGACGAACTGTTTCCTTGCCGTCAAGGTCTCCGTGGCCAACGAGTTCGCCGGCTTCTGCGAGAAGATCGGGGTGGACTGGAACAAGGTGGTTGGGATAGCAGCAAGGGACGAGCGGTTGGGCGAGACCCATTGGCAAGTACCCGGGCCGGACGGTCACAAGGGATTCGGTGGCACCTGCTTTCCGAAGGACATCAACGCGGCCATCCATTTTATGGCCATGACTGGGTCAATGATCCCGTTCACATTGAATGGTGCCTGGGAGACGAATCTCCGGGTTCGACCCGAGCGTGATTGGGAACAGTCCAAGGGAAGGGCGGTGTCAGAATGATGAACTGGTTGAAAAAGATATGGCCGGGAGTTGCGTTCGTCATCGTTTTGGGGTTCGTTGGTTCGGTGGCGGTTTGGGGTATGTTCACGGCTGCTACGGCGGGCATGGAACGCAGCCAGCACTGGCATCAGGTTGATCGGATCGAATGCGAAATCCGTTTGCTTGAAGCCCAGAAGCGGTTGAAACAACTGAAAGGTGAAGAACGATGACTGATAACAAATACAGAGGGCTCGCAATCCTAGTATTGCTGACGAGTCTTGTGGTGGCGGATTGGGTCGGTATCTGGCATAGGTACAGCTTGGGGCAACGTCTGGACGTCATCGAAACTCATCATGCAATGGATGCCGCGAACGAGTGGCGGAGATCACAAACGGGAACTGGAATCACGAACCGAGGAGCAAAGCGATGAACCAATGTGAATGCAAACACGGTGCTCATATCCACAACATTTACACGGAGGATGATCGTAAAAGTGTGGCCAAGGCCGCCCGGGCCAAAGGCATCCCCAAGGGTGTGGCCGAGGATGCGACCGGGTATGCCAACATGACGCTCGTGGAGATTGCCGCCGAGTGGGATATGCACATGCTCGATCTGCTGGCCCTGATAGCACCGCTGAACAACAGTCGGCTGGTCGGTCGGTAGCAGGCTATTGGGTATAATAAAGGGGAAGGGAACAACCATCCGCTTGCACCACCATGCGGAACCCACGTTCGCTGCAATGCTGTTTGGGTCCAAACCAAACAGCAGAGCGTTATGGCCCACCACTGGTGGGAGGGTGGCACAATAAACGAAAAGGGAGAAAACTGTGACCAATGACAAGCAACACAGCAACCTCGTGGATGCCAAAAACGAATTGAGTGAATTGCATGATGTTGTCGACAGCAAAATCGACAAGATCAGAAAGCTGATCGCGAGCTTGGCCGATAATTGTGTTGATGCGATTAAACGCAAGTTGGCTGAGCAGTCGACGCAGGAAGCCGAGCTTCACGACGAGGTTGAGGAAGTGACCGGCAGTGGGTGTGAACCACCTGCGTCGGGCATATTCCGAAACAGCCATGGAGAAGTTGTTAGTGCCGAGCCAACCAGCGGCGTTCAATTTGCCCGTGGGAAGCCCAAGCGGGAGGTTAAGGAAGAGGCTGGCGAGATGGAAGACTCCCTTGACTGCAAGCATAAGATTCCACGAGATTTCGGGGCCGACGGATGCAGACATGTTCCCGGCAAAACCTGCCCTTGGGTGATATCCAGTGATCGCTGCCCACAATGTGTTGACCACTCAAAGCCGGAGGCCAAGCCGCTGGTGTGGTTGCCATACCCAGGGCAGATAGCTGCGAAGTCGCAAGTACACAACCACAACGGCGTCGCTTGGAATTATCGCGTGTTCTTTTGTGGTGAATGGAAGGCTTACATTAAGCATGACCGTCTTGCAACCGGCAGTCTCACCGCCTGTACGGCTGCTTGCGAAGAACATGAAAGGAAGGGATGATGCTCAACACAAACCAAGTGGGTGGAATGAGAGAAAAGGCTGCGTTGTCGCCCAGTGATAGGCCGATCGTGATAGTTTCACACGATCCGGCCATAAACGAACTGGACCTTGAGGTTGTTGAAACGTACCCCGATACAACGGACCAGTATGACGTTTTTGTCAAGGGTGGCACGTTCAAGATCAGGGTGAAGAAGAGCACAAATTAGCGGCGAGATTCACCGTCGCAACGCCCGGCAACTGGGTCTGGGCTGGAAACATGAGGAGAGATTCGATGCAGCTAAAAGCACAATTGCACGATCCACATAGTGGTATGGTTCGTCTTTGTACAGATGAAGATGATGGCCCCGTGTGGGCGAATTGTCCAGTGGACTTGTTTCTGATGACGCCCATATACTTGGCTTTGCAAACCGGCGAGGAAATCACGCTGGAAATCAACATAGTCAAAGGTGAGGAATCATAATGACTACAAGCATTGGGCGTAATGGTAAACCCTTCGATACTGGTTATGAATCAATTGGGAAAAAGGACGCAACAAGCGTCTTAAATGCCATACCAAACATCAGTTGTTTTCTGTTCTTTTCGATGCAAGCAATGGCATCCAGAGAAATTAACCAAGGAGGCGTGGGGGATTACCCTGGTGCCGGCACATTCCGAAATGGTTATCGAAAAGGCTGGATGGGTGTCATGGAAGTCGTCATAGCCAAAGGTGACGACTGATGTACCCAACAGCCTTTGAAGGGTCGAATGCGGTTCTGGATGCCCCCGAGGGCTGCCCCGTGCCGGTTGGTCCCATCAACGTTTGCAGGGCCGTGAATGAGGATGGCATCCCGACGGTCATCACGTGTTGGAAGCTGACGCAGGAAGACCTGGATGAGATCATCAGGACGAAACGTGTTTGGTTGGGTGCCATGGGACTGTCCATGCCACCTGTTTGGTTGTCGGGCGAACGCCCCAAACTGGAAGCAAGGGAGGATCAGTGATGAGTGTAAAACTTGTTCAACACGATGCAGACACAGAAGCCTTTGTCAGGGCGGTACTTGACGGCTTGGCCCAGGGGGGCAGTGAGGCGGATATTGGAGTAGTAGACACCATCGTTGACTTCATGGGCATAACTGAGGAGGATAAGCAGTTCTTTCACGATAATGCTATTAAATACGTAATCCATGGCAATGGATCGGGCGAGGTGTTTTGGAAAATGATAACCAACTGGAGAGCAGGGAGAACCATACGGTTGGCCAAGGAGGTTATGGAAAAGGCTGGTTCGCCGTGGTGGTGGCGGTTTTGGGTAACTTGGCCCTTATGTGCAATTATTTGTTTGATTGCATGGTACTGGTGAAAGAAGAAGGAGAACCGTGATGGACGTGTTTATCAAAGTGTCGATTGAAGAGGGGAAAACCGAGGGCACCCTTGAGATGAGGAATCTGCCCAAGTCGTGCGAGTACGATGAGTTGAAACAATACGTGGATATGGGTTTGGTGGCGTTCGGAGCATTCCACGAAGGCCTTGAGAAACGACACCTCAAAAAGCAATACTGAGAGTGAGTTCGGATGCCTGAGTCCAAGACGGTGGACTTCGATATAGAGGCATGGGACGCAGCGTATCGAGAGAAGTCAAAAGACGATTTTCTTCTGTTTGCCAAGGGCCTGAAAATCCCTTCGGCTCAAGGTCCGCAGTTGCTGGGCAATTGCATAGCCCCGTTCCAAGAGCAGGCCTTTGGAGAGCTTGCCGAGACCCTCACAGCGGTTCGTGACGGCAAGATGCCACCTTGGAAACGGTACTGGATCGAACGCACCAAAAAGGCCAGCAAGGATGCCGACCTCGCTATTCTTCTGATCTGGTTGGTGATTTTTACCCGCCGGCCCATATTCATCCAGGTGTGTGCCAGCAACCAAAAGCAAGCAGCCATCGTCAAACGACGTGCTGAGGCTCTGGTGCATTACAACCCGTGGTTGCAAGAATTGGTCGATATCCAACAGAACCGAATCTATGGCCCCGGCCGCCTGGGAACCGTGGTGATAGAGGCGACCGGCACGGCAGGGGGGGCCCAGGGGGAAACCCCCGATCTGCTGATTCTCAACGAACTGGTCCACGTTGAAAAGTGGTCGGTCATGGAAGCCCATCTGAACAACGCCTCCGGCGTGCCCCGTGGTGTGGTGATAATCAGCACCAACGCTGGCATCAGAGGTTCCAAGGCCTGGGTGTGGCGTGTGGACGCGATTGCCAAGCCTGACCGCTGGTGGACGCAGTTTCAGGTGGGAGCACCTTGGCTGGCACAGCAGGACATCGACGAGGCCAGAGACCGTGACCCGGTTGGTGCGGAGTTTGCCCGTTTGTGGAAGGGCAAGTGGATCAGTGGGATTGGTGATGCCGTTGGGGAAGACGCCTTGGACAAATGTTTCCGGTTGTCGGGGCCGTTGACAGAGGCCGAAGAGGGTTGGCGGTATCTGGCCGGCCTGGACCTCGGGGTCAACCACGATCATTCCGGGGTGGCTGTGGTGGGTGTCAATGCGAAGCTCCAGAGGTTGCGTGTGGCCCATTTCCAGGCGTGGGAGCCGACCATCGAAAACGACAAGGGCGTGAAAGAGGTTGACATCGGAGAGGTGGAGGCGGGCTGTGAGTGGATACAACGGATGTTCCGGCCAACGTGGTTCGGCTACGATCCGGCTGCCGGCGGTTCGTTTTTGGCACAACGCCTCCGCAAGAGTGGTTTGAGGATGAAGGAAATGACGTTCGGGTCGCCGAAGAACCAGACCGCCATGGCTACAGCCTTCGTGATAGCGATGAAGGATGGCAGGTTGGAGTGTTACGATGACAAGGATGGCAGGTTGCGACGGGACTTCGGCAAGTTCAACATCGAACACAAACCACCCAGCAAGTACAAGCTGACGGCGGTCAGCGATGAGTACGGCCATGCCGACGTCGGTACAGCGTTGGTCATCACACTGCCGTTGGCGGTCGAGCTGTTGGGGTGGGGTGGCTTTGATCAGGGCAGTGTTTTGGCGTGGGATGATGAGGCTGGGGACTTGACCGAGGAGGAGGTCGACGATATGCCCGACGAGTTGCGGGACATCTACGAAATGGAAGAGGAAGACGACGATTACAAACACCGGAAACCAGGACGAAAACCAGAGGCGTGGTAGGAAGGGAGAGGGAAATGTGATGGGTATCATTAAGTATGTTCATGATTGGTTCAGATCTGCTAACCGTTCTATTCTCAGGGAATGGGACCGGACCGTGGCTTCTGCGAAACAACCATCGAAAGGTTGTATTCCCAATATCCCGGAAATACCACCGATTCCAGAAAAGCAAAGGGATGTTGCGTCTGACAGTTGCGAGAAGTGTGATCTGTTGTTCGAATTGTACGATCGGACACCCAAGAGCAATCGGGATTATTGGGTGATGACCGAGTTGTTTGTCATGTTGCATGGTGGTGATGTGTGCAGCAAACCGCAGAAGAAAAATCGGAACAGGAGAACAGTGATGAGTAAAACAAGAGAGGGCCAGGTGGCCACGGTTGATGATGGGGCAGTGTCTGTTCATGTAGCTGGCGAAAGGGCGGATGTTTTGCGTAGTCATGGGCAGGATATGTTCCTAGTGAATGTTGACATGGAGAAGTTAGCGAAATTGGCTCCGAAGGATGAGACGAGGTACAATGTAGTTTTCAAGGTCAGATGGGACGATGGGTTGGTGTTGGTCGATGGACATTCGGTCCCCGCCTATGATAAATTACGAAAAAGGTAGAACAGGAGAACCAGATATGAGCGAACGAATCGACGTAGCGACGGACAAGCTCCCCGACGAGATGCCCGATTTGCCGATTGGCACGGTGATTCAACTGCCGGGTATGGATGGGTTCGTCAAGGTGGTGGAGCATGACAGTTGCCGTACATGTTCATTTTGGTCAGCAAACTGTGGCACTTCAATGTACTGTGATTCGAGCAGCCGCAAGGATCATAAGAAGATTCAGTACCAACCAGTCTGCGTCGTTGTCGTTGCCGATGTGGTGGCGATGGTGCGGGAGGTGCGACCTAGTGGTGTTGATTGCAACACTGGCGATCAACGGATAAGAGTATATAAGTATGGAGAGCGACAAGCGTGTAATGAACTCCTTGCCAAGTTAGAGCAGTTGAACGAACCAGAAACAAACCGTAACAGGAGAACAGTGATGAATTTACCAGCGAGAATGACCGAGGTGGTGGATGACATCGGCTCAGGGGCTTTTCTGAAACGAATGTCGGATGGTGCCAAGGCCATCGTTATTGATTACGTCGAAATCAAAGGGAGCGGACGTTGGATCGTTGCGATGGTGAAGGAGCGGTTTCGGGACGATGCAGACAATGATTGCACCCTCTCAAAGCCCAAGGATTACGTCATCCGCGAGTTGGCCAACACGGATGAGTGGATTGTTTTGCACGCCGGCTATGACTACGATCTCGTAGAATAACTGGGAAAGTGGTATTAGAAAAACGACGATGTCGGCTATAATACAGGGTGTGGCAAAGCCATGAATTCTACATCACAACTCCGAGAAGCTGTTGACAGCGACAAAAACACTGAGCCCTTTCCGGAGGAATTCATCCGTGCCCTGAAGGGGCTTCTCGACACTGGTTTATCATGCATACAAATCACCTCATTTCTGATCGTTATGCGGGGCATGGCCGAGTTGCAGGACAGATACGAGGAAGGCGAATTGCTGGGCAAGTCTGTTGAGATTTTGAGGATCATGCAACACCTCCGGACTTTGAAGGAAACCGAATCGGTCGAGGATTCCTGGTTCCAGGAAGACAATGATGAACAATCTTAAACTGAACCCTGAAGACCAGAAAAGATATGAGAAGGTGAAAGGGACCAGAGGCAGTGCCCGCGAAGCGAAAATGACGAGGGTGGGTGTTGGCAGCCCTTTGGGTTTGTCAGCCAGAGAGATAGCCGGCCCGGTGAAGGTTAGACCGGGGCCGTTGACGCGAATCGTGGAAGAGCAAGATTACCCCCAATTAGAAGGCGAGGTTTGAGATGAACGAAATTCTGAAATACATTGTGGAAGTGATGGAGAAGGCCGGCACCAAGGAATGGGTCATTGAGATTGCCCGGGCGGCGTTCGACAAATATATCGAACCTGTTGATTTGCCGGGGCCGGACACCGCAATCGATCCACTCTTGAGGGCTGCCATCGCTCCGGTCGTTGGTGCGATTTTTGACAGCTTGCTCAAGGAACTCAAGGAGAAGATCGATGCCTGATCATCTGACAATCACCGGCAAGGCCGGGTCTATCACCCTGGATGCTCGGGGAAACACGCCCGGTATCTGGATAACGAAACCCGGGTGCAAAACATCCATTTCCATCTATTTGGAACCAAAAGGGAAACGGGCTGTCATCGGTCTCTATGATGAAGACCGGAAATTGGGCTGCTCCGTGGCCTTGGCGTCTGACGGCACCCTGCAAGCCAGAGACAAAGACGGGGTTGTGAGAACCGTGTCTTTGGCGGATGTCATCGAGCAGTTCGGCAAGCCGGTGGAAACTGAAAAAGAGTGTGCGTGCGGTTGCCACGAAGAGGTCTCCAACGAAGAGGAGCAGAGCAATGATTGAACTTTCCCTGATCCAATGGGCGGGCGTCATCGGCGTGGCGTGCTACGCCGCGTGGCGTGGTTGGCCAACGGTGAAGGCCAAGCTGCCTGCCCTGGGTAAAAAAGAACAGCCGTGGACTCGGGAGCGGGTCATGTTCCAACACCTCTGCGAACTGGTGGAGTATTGCCAGAGTCGTGGTGAAACCAAGGCGGCCAACAGCTTGCGTGACGTGGTGTTGCCTCTGCTGCTGACACCTGACGAGGAGGTCAAGTCCGATGAGACGTAGTGACCTGATTGTGGTGGCTTGTCTGGCATTGGTCTTCTGGCCACAGTTGCAAGGCATGGTTCCGTCGGATGTTGCCAAGGTCGACCCCGTGCCGGCTCCGTCGGTTGAGTTGCAAACATTGGTGGCCCCGGTGACGGCGGCCCTGGACGGGGCTGTTGGGCCCGTTGTGGCCGCGTTCTATCGGCAGTTCGCTGAGATCGTGGCACGGGACAAAACCGTGTTGACAAACACCAGCCAATTCCGCGAGGGACACCGCCGGGCTGCCATGCTGATGTTCCGGGATGGTCCGCTCAAAGGCAAGTACCCGGAAGTCGACAAGGCTATCTCGGATGCCATTGCCGGGTACGTTGGGTTGGACAACGCCCCAGTGGATGACGCCAAGCGAGGGAAGATCGTGGACGTTCTCAATGCCGTGGCATGGGCAGCGGGGAAGGCTGGGTGATGGACAAACCTGAACCGCTGTGGTGGTGTACTCTCGATGACCCGACAACGTGCAAGGATCGGCAATACGGGGTTGTGGACGACACCAACCCTGAGGAATACTGCCGGTTTTGCAACCACTGTGATTTGCACATTTATCTTCCGAAAGCAGAAGAGGTGGCGTGATGCCGACCGCCGACATTTCCCGACAGTACGATGATGGCCTGCCCGGCTGGAAGTGGGATGAGCACACTTGGAACGCTTTCCTGGACGACACGTCCGACGATCCCTGCTACGCCACCGTCCACCCGACATTGCGGGGCAGTGGCGAGGGCAAGCGGGCCTTGCTGTGGCGATACCGGGAGCAAGCCGACCCAGGGGCGTTTGCGAAAGAAGCACAGAAGACGGGCGATTGTGTGAGCATGGGTGACCGCAATGCAAAAGACACGGGCCGTTGTGTGCAAATCTATCGCGATGGCAAACCGGAAAGCTACAAGGTACGCGGAGCCACCGAACCGACTTACGGTGCCCGGGGGCATAGCGGACAAGGCATGGACCCAGCCAAGGCGGCACGGTTCTCGCGTGACGTTGGTTACATGATTCGGCAAGACTATCCCGGTGTCGTCGACCTGTCGGTGTACAACGCACGGATAGGCATTGATTGGGGCAGACGCGGTGTGCCGCAAGCCGTGCGGGAGTTGTGTGCCGAGCATAAGGTGGGCCGCTACACGATTCCTAAGGACACGCAAGATACGATGGATTTGCAGTACAGTGGATACGCTGGCCACTCGGGGCAGAAGTGGGGCTGCAAGTCACGGTCGGACAGCAAGGGCATGGCCGTTGGGCCTTATTCGGATCGTGGCAAGCAATGGAACCATGACATGGCCACCGGTGGTTTCGACGATACGCGGGAGTTCTACTCCGATACCGTGTTTTTTGTCATCAACTCTTGGGGCAAGTGGAACCAACCGCCGGCGTTCTGGCCCACCGAAGCCTACGGGCCGTGGATACCGGGCATGATGGTGGTTCCCATCGACCAGTACGCCAAGTATTTCGTGGGCACGGGAAGCATCATGTTCTACTCGGAAATTGATGGCTTCCCGCCGCAGAAACTACCGGACTTTTTGACGGGAGCATGGGACTGATGTTTCGCAGAGACGAAAAGAAACCACGACGGCCAACCGCTGAGGATGAGATGACACGGAATCTCAAATTCCTTTTGACCATAGGCGTCATGCTAATCCTCGGCGTGGCCGTCGGATTCTTCGGAATTATTGGTTGGTTGGTTTACAAGATAGTAGAATGGTCCGTATGAGGAACGAACGATGAAACACCTCACTGTTTTACTGGTGTTGCTGGTCGTGGCAATTGGCTGCGAACCACAAAACCAGACTGATTTCCGGCCCACCATTGCCTGCGAGTTGGCCTTGGGCACCATGAGCCCAGACGAATCCCCGAGCCCCACGCCGGACGTGACCGACAAGTGCGATGGCAGCGGCTGGATAACCCAAGGCGATGGGCACAAGACGAAGTGTCCCGGGTGCCCCGCGTGTGCCGGTGATTTGCCCGGTGGGATACTGGGCATCAGTGATGCCACTAAGGCCGTGAAAGACACCTGTGAGAAGGTTGATGCGGTCATCGACAAGTTGATGGACGGCGGGTTGAATATCAAGGTCGGCGACAAGGCTCCGTTGCTGCCGGCATGGGGCCCGGCCAAGCCGGCCTGCCCCGATGGGCAATGCCCGACGCAAACGGTGAAGGTGCCCGTCACGGCTACCGTGCGGGCCGCACAGCGGGTTTACACGCAACCACGGCGGCTGTTCTGGAGGTTCAGACGATGAGAGAATTCGAGGGCATGGGATTGGTTGTACTCAGCCACCGCGATTGGCGGATGAAATTGTTCCCAACGACCACGGCCAGGTGGGTGTTGTGCATCAAGGAGACCTGGCCTTTGGGGCGTAGTGGTGGGGATCTCAGTTGGCAAGAGCGACGGGCTTTGCGAAAACGTGCCAAGAAACTATATCACCAACGCTTCGGCAATCCGCTGATCTGGATGTTCCTGCTGGAAATTGTCATCAAGGCCATCATCTGGTGGCTGCAAAGCCGTAATTCATAGGGATTGCCGATGAAAACACTTCTGTTGTTGGGTATGGGACTGTTCGCGGCGGCCGGAGCAACTGGGGACATAGGTTCATGGACCCAGATCAGTGCTGTTTCTGCCTTGGGGCTGGCCGTGTTGGCTTTGGTTGTCAAGACACTGCCGGCGATAGTCAAGAGTTTCACCGACGCTCTGGACACGATTTCCAAGAGATATGCCAATTCGATGGATGAATCGACCAAGCGGCAAGACGAGGCATCCAAGCGGCAGGTTGAACAACAACAGCGGTCCGATGATGTGTTGCGGGAACTCGCTGTGCAGGTTGCCCGTTGTAACAAAGAAACTTGAGCAATGACCGTCAAGTATTATCGCGGCAACAACTCGAACTGGATCACCAACGCCAACTGGTCACTAACTAGTGGTGGTCCGGCTGACACTACGTTTCCCACGGCAGGCGACGCCGTTATCTTCGATTCCAACTCCGGCAATTGCACGTTAGACGCTAATGCTGCTTGCGATAGCATTACAGCTTCAGTGGCCGGTGGATATGCTGGCTCGTTTGTTGCTACTGGTTTTGACATGGACGTGGGTGGCAATTGCGAACTGAACGCGGGCACGTGGACGATGGGAAGCGGAAGCACTTGGAATGTCGCGGGCGGCATGCAGCACGCAAGTTGCACGAACTGGATCGGCGATGGGGCAACGATAAACTTCGACGGCAATGGCACGTTTAGTTGGACGCAGATCAACGATATTGGTGATGCGGCATCGCATATCATTGGTGCCGACGTGGTGTTGACTGTCTCGGTCAACCACTTCTATGCGAAGAATCTGGATGTGTACGGCCAGATAACAACGGCGGCGGCCAGCAAGCAGGTGCAATTGTTGAGTGGCACCCTGACGATGCGAGCCGGATCGAACATCACGCAGAACAATACCTACATATCGATAGAGAACAGCAGCGTGGCTTTGATGGACGGCACGTTTACGGGGGTAACGGAACTGCGATTCCACGCACCGACCGGCGAGACGATGGCACCGGGCACGTATGATTGTGATGTGGTTGCCATGACATACACCGGAAGTTCGACGGCGGCATACACGGTAAGCTCAGTTTCAGGCACGACGAATATCAACGGGGACTTGTGGATCAAAGATGGTGCCGGCAATAGGGACATGAAGTTCACCAACGTGTCAGGGGCCATTCTAAACATCAGCGGCGACTTGAAGCTAGATGACATATCCACCATCAGCGACGGCAACGGCGTGGGCATCGTGGAGTTCGACAACTCGGCCAACAATCAGACCATGACGATCAGCGGCGACATGACGCTGACTACGCTGGGCACTGGGACGGTCACTTTCACCAAGTCAGCGGCTGGTGGGGTTATTGATTTCAACAGTGCAGGTGATCAGAACGTCGACGCGTTGAGTGAAGATGTTGGTGTAATTACGATAACCAAGGCAGGCACGGGCATCATTGATTTGCAGAGTGGCGACTTTGCTCTGGGTGCTAATTCGTCGATGTATGGGCTGACAATCAGTGGTGACACCGAGTTGGATGTTGTTACTTTTGATCTGGCGATTGGCGTGGGTGGCTTCGATGGTAGTGGTGGTGCTGCGGCTACCGTGCTGTGCGGTGTTGGCAGCACTTGGACTTGCGACGGTAACTTCGACAACAAGGACATCGGGACGTGGACGCGGGAAACGTCGCACGTTGTGCTGACGGGGACTACCAAGATACTAACCGGACATAGTGACAACGACTTCCATGATCTGACGTTTGCTACAGGCTCTAGCATTACCGTTAGTCCTAGTACAACTAATCGCGTAGACGTGCAAGGTACGCTGACGATTGACGGAACCGTAACACTGAATGTCATCCTTGCTGCCCGTGCCGATTGCGATATAGTTATTGGGGCCAATGCGGTTATTGGGGGGGCGTCGTCTTTACGTTGCTTCACCTCCACCAGCGGTCACGGTATTACGGATGTTCACGCTGACGCAACGCTTAATTGTAACATCGTCTTCCAGAACACCGTCGCGGGCACTCGGTGTGTCCCACTAACAACGAGTGGAATCTTTGAGTTGACGGCTTTCGGTGCCGAGAATACGCTTCTCCAACTCGACAATCTTGGCGACTACAACTTCGGTGCTTTACTATTCGACAACAACGGCACGGGCCTCATCACGTTGGACAACGCGACGAACGGCCCGGCGTCGATAACGTGTGGCAACTTGACTTGCGACATGGCAGGTACGGGCAACATCCTCGTAGACGGTACTGACAAGGGCACCGATTGGACGATTACCGGCGACGTGATTCAGATAGAGGGTTCAAGCGGACGGCTTACCTGGACACCGGGCACGGGCGACATGACGTTCTCCGACAACCTCGACCAAGACATCGATTTTAATGGCCAGACAGTCGAGGCCATTACGATAACCAAGGCCGGCACGGGCATCATCGACTTACAGAGTGGTGATTTCGAGTTGGGTGCCAATTCGTCGATGTACGGGCTGGCGATAAGCGGCGACACCGATCTCGATGCTGTAACATTTGACCTGGCGATAGGTGCGAGCGGGCTTGATTGTGAGTTTGGCGGCAGTGCCATCATCAGCATGGGCAGTGGGACGTGGACGGTTACGGGCGGGACGTTTGACTACCAGGACATCGGGACGCTCAACGATGATTCGTCTACGATTGTGTTCGTGGGGGTGTGTAGCTGGATTGCGAAAACCAACATAGAAGTCAGGACTGTCAACATTGCCAACAATGGCACTACGACGAAGACGGGTGGGACGGCTATTGTCAAGGTGCTGGTGGCGGTTGGAAACGATGCGATACTGCTGTGTAATACAAACGTGAATGTCTCTGCTGCTGAATTAACAACCGGAACAAATAGTCGCGTTGGGGGTGTTGGTGCGATAGTTATGTCTCCCGTTGGAAGTGGTCAGGGTTATACGTCTCGTGGGGCAGGCACTACGCTTGATGTTGCTCTTTTTGCGATGCGTCCGATAGCCACCTCGCCTGATTTGCCAGCCGGTGTGTATTCATCTGCCGTTGTGATTTACAACAGTGCGGCTAATGCTGGTTTACTTGTCCCAGATTCCGGTGCGTACTTATTCGACTCCCTGGAACTTGAAAGTAGAAACGACACAGGACCACTAACCCTCGACCTGAAAACCAACGGCCCCACGATAACCGTTGCGGGCGAACTGCTCATTGACATCGACAACGACGCCGATATCACGGTAGACAACAACGGTGGTTCTGGCAAGTGGGTACTGCAAGGTAACGTGAACTATGATAACGCAGGTGCTGGTGCAGACGGCGTTCTCGTTTGGAACGCGGGTGGTGGCAGTAGTTCAATGCTGCTCAGTGGCACCAACGCACAGAACGTGGACTTCAATGGCCAAACCGTCGAGGCCATCACGATAACCAAGGCATCTGGAACCGTCACATTCGGCGACGATTTCACCACGGCAGCGTTTACCGGTGGGCCAAACGCAAGCATTACAGGAGCAGTTTTGATAACGGTCCAAGGCAACTTCGCCTTGAATGGCACGTCGGGCAATGAGATTACCTTCAACGGCCCCGACCTGGATGTTACCGGCACGGCGGTGGCACACTTCACGACGGCCACCAATTCGGATGCTTCGGCAGGCACCAAGGTCACGGCAACAGACAATTGTGTGGACGGCACGGGCAATACTAATTGGCTATTCGCACACCACGCGGCTTGGTACTACCGGGCCCAGGAGGCGTTAGCATTATGATCTGGATGGACGTAGACGCCGCAGTATCAGCCCCGGCGAACATTGTACCGCTGGTTTCTGACTCCGACTTCAAGACCGTTGACGAAACGATTGCCTGGAACGAGAGTGGTATGCTCTTGTATTGGCATTTCGTGACGACCGCTGGAGTGGTTTCTGTTACTAATGTGGTTCCGACTACTGCTGGAGTTCACGATTGGGACCACACGGATCATGGTATGTATACCGTTGGTATTCCAAATACCGGCGGCACGGTTGACAACGACACCGAAGGTTTCGGTTACTTCACGGGCATAGCTGACAACGTACTTCCGTTCAGGGGACCGACCATCGGTTTTCGTGCGGTAGCGTTAAACAACGCCCTGATCGACGGCGGCGATAACCTCGATGTCAATGTTACGCAGTGGGTGGGGACGGCCCCGCTTGCACTGAACAGCCAGCGAGTTCAGGTAGATGTTCAGGCTATAGAAGGTTTTACTGCTGCCGCTATGGTCTTAGGCTGGTGGCTGGCCGAGGGAATGGCTCCTATTGCGGATAGTGGAACAACGACAACATTAGTTGATGCG